>OLNQ01000009.1_pt1 | contig 199625 bp, 150 predicted proteins | sample 1672821 | NCBI WGS metagenome assembly OLNQ01 (sample SAMEA3136727, study PRJEB25190) | human gut metagenome | biome: human gut; feature: human-associated habitat; material: faeces | place: Austria | collected 2013 | reverse complement strand
ATAATATTTAGTTTCAGGAAGCAAACCTTTAATATTGTATTCATAGTTTCCTGGTTCGGACATATCAATTTTCACTTTAGTTTGTTGCTCCACTGAAGGATTAGGGGTAGTGGACCAACAAATTCCCGAAGAATTGGGTTCTGCTCCCCCCCAATCAATTAATTCAGCTATTACAGTAGCTGCTTTGTATGTAATAGAAGTCTCTGTCACTACAACAGCACCTAATTTAGGGGTTGTTTTGCCACCACTCACTATTTCTTTATCATCATCACTGCATGATAGAATGGAAATACTGCCTAATAATAAAGCAGACAAGCCTAACAAAAAGGTCTTAGTTTTCATAATATAATAATTTATTGGTTATTATTTTGATAAGTTATTTTAATTAGTTGCGTTTTTCCAAATGGCACATTCACATCTATATCAATACCATTAGACTTGCATATGTAATCTATAGGACAACCGGTTTCTACATCAATAACCTTAGCTACCTTACCGAGTAACTGGCGCAGAAATATTTGGCTATTATCATTTCGCGTTTCGTGATTAATGACGAACAGATAGGCTGTTTCACTTGACGAACGCAATCCCGCTTCTATTTCTGGATTGGAGGAATATATATGAGATATAATTCCATTTTCAGCAAAGACATTATGTACTTGAGTATAAAGAGCATTGAGTGTAGTCTCATCATCCGTTTTGCAAGCTTGGAAATAAGTATCCTGCATACAGAATCCAAAGAGTATGACATTACCTTTTCCAACTTTGTTGGTCAGTATCATGGGGATACCATTTTTTGAATATCCATTTATGGTCGCTTCGGTTGCCTTGCAAGTACGAGGTGATACTATTTGCATCGCATTCCAAGTATCAAACAGATAGTTTGTATCGGTCACACCGTTTACGGGTGGGAATGAGTATTTAGCAGGCAGGTTCACAAAAGGTACCCACTGACCTTCACGTTTTACCCGTTGAATAGAGACATTATCAACGCCGAACAAACGATTCATAATAGAAGAAGTTTTTTTGTTTTCGTTCAGCTGAGGTACACAGTCAGCTATCACAGTACCGCCATTCTTTACAAAACGGACGATATGTTCAGCCACCTTTTCCGGTAGTAATGTTACATCGCACAATACCAAAGCTTGATAACCGTTTAAGGTATCATCAGTAATTTGGTTTTCATGTAAAATATCAAGTTCACCAAAAGAACGCAGGAACAGTTCATAAGACAGGCCTACATTATAGTATTCCTCCTGAGTAAGCAGATATTGAGTACGGGGAAAAAGGAAGCAAGCATTGGCTTTCACTTTAGGAGCATCGGTAATGGCTGCACCTTCTTTTTGAATGATACGCATTCCTCTGCCATATTCATCCCAATGGTTTTGGTCTACAGGTAAGTTATGTCCCATGTAGTCAGAGGGAGAAATAATATAATCTGCTCCTCCTGCAATGGCCGTATAGAGTACTTCACGTTCTGACCAAAATTGTTCAGCGCGTTCTTTTCCACGGAAACGTACAAACCAAGCTTTATTATAAGTACCTACCCAAAATCCCATTTTTTTACCATAAGTGGTAGTCATGTTTCGAAGTTGTGCCATAGTATAATGCAACTGACTCATACGAGGTTTACGATATACACCGGTTTCCCCATAACGGTAATCAAAAGTCAGATAAGGATAGATATCGTAAACAAAAAGATCAGCATAGTCACCGCCCCAGTAGAATACGTCATCCATAGCCATTTGGCTATTTGAGTTTACTCCGCCTCCATATACGTTATGACTGTCATGAGTGATGGCAATCTTTACACGAGGATCAAACTCATGTACGATTTTGGCAGTTTTCATCCAGCCATCCCGAAAAATAAGTGATTGAAAATTCAAGAAGTCCAGTTGTATACGAGAATTTTTACAGGCTTCTTTAAAACTTTTTGGCATAGCATAACCATATTGACGCTTGAACTCGGCACGAGTCGCTGCCGAATAATCTAAAAAGGGCTTGCGATGAAATGGTTCGTCTATATAGGGAAATACATAGTCAGGATGTGCTATTTGGGACAATTGTGCCAAACCATTCTTTACATTTCCGCGTACCACTTCTTCGTACTTCGGATCGTATACGCTTACTTTTGGCACTTCATCACGAGTAAAGTTCTCATGCCCATGTGTCATAAAGTCTATTTTAAAACCTTCCATTTGGAAACGCTTCACTATATCATTGCTCTTTGGACTTTTACAATCACGTATCCATAGATTACTTACGCCATGTGCACGCAAATCGTCGAGCGTAGAGGGAATAAATTCCTTATCTTCGGCAATTTCAAAATATTGCAGACTGAAAGGGAAAGGACGATACGCCTTACATTTCTGCTGAGCCTGTATAGAAAGTGATAGCAGTAGAAATAAACAGAGTATGGTATAAATCGAATATTTTTTCATATGAATTTAGTTTTAGTAATTACCCTCATTACGATGGTCATTATGGGGGCGTACAGTTCGTTTCAGAGGAATAGACATTCCATTAGTCGTTTCTAACCAGTCATAAAGATCAGCATCGAGTTGTTTGATTATATCCTGATATTCAGGATCTGCTATTCGATTCTGTAACTCATTAGGATCTTCGTTTAAATCATAAAATTCATTGGTGTCCCATATGCCATGATAGCGGATATATTTATAATTATCGGTACGTACGCCATGCATGGTAGGAGTTTGCGGATATTCATGCTCCCAGTAATATTCATAGAATATACGATTACGCCAAGGTATCTCCTTACCTTGCAGCAAAGGGATATATGATTCACCTACCATTTGTGCGGGTTTATCTAATCCTGCGCACGATAATATGGTGGGGGCGATATCTACATTTTGCACCATGGATTTTAAAACCTGTCCTGCAGGGAATAATCCTGGAGCACGTATCAACATCGGTACACGTACCGATGCTTCATAAAATTGGCGTTTATCTATCAAACCATGTTCCCCCCAACAGAAGCCATTGTCGCCCATATAGATAACAACAGTATTTTCATCTAGTCCCATTTCCTGCAGGCTGTCTATTACACGACCGATACTTTCGTCTACAGCACGTAAAGTTTCACAATACTTACGTACTTCCTCTTCCCAATTGCGACGGCCATTGTAGCAAAAATCTACACCATGCCAGCTTTCGCGCTGCATTTTGACCCAATCAGGCTTCATCTGTTCGCCATAATAGTCGACACCCGAAAGTGGTTTACCGGTCTGAACAGACTTGTTAGGAGTAGGTGTAATGCCATAGTGAGGATTTTCAAACGAAGTAGGCAAAGGAACTTTTTTATTGGCATAGCAACCTTCATAACGTTTAGGTGCTTGGAAAGGGTCGTGAACTCCTTTATGCGACAAGTACACAAAGAAAGGCTTATCAGCTTTCTTTTGTTCACGAATGAAATCTATGGCGTGATCAGTAAGCAAATCTCCCAAATAGGTACTGTCTTTAAACTCTTTCCATTTGCCATTGATATTGATTTCGGGATTCCAATATACACCTTGTCCGCGTATACCTTCCCAATGGGTGAACCCTGGTTGTGGTTCACCTGTATCATTGCCCATGTGCCACTTACCAAAGAAAGCAGTTTCATACCCAGCAGCTTGTAAATATTCGGGAAAGAAAGTCAGCCCATCGGGTAAAGGAGCATTATTATCCACTACTTTATGTGTATGTGAATAAAGGCCGGTAAGGATAGAAGCGCGGCTGGGTGAAGAGAGAGAAGTAGTAACAAACGCATTTTGGATGTACGCTCCCTCACATGCCATTCTGTCCATACAGGGAGTTTCAAGCCAAGGTATCGTTCCTAAAAAACCCATATAATCATAACGATGATCATCAGATAGTATGAATACCACATTACGCGGTTTCACTCCATCCAAATGATTTAGCTTCAACTCTTTGTTAGTAGAGGTTGTACAACTTCCTAATAAAGTACTACCTGCTGCAACAAGCGATATTCTATATATTACATTATTTGTAAGCATCTCTAAGTGTTTTTATACATAGTTGTTTTTCGAACTCCTGAGGAGACAGACTGGTTTCAACCTCAAGTGTCACAGGATGACCGGGAAATAGATCAAAGAAATTTTTATTAAAGAAATAATCTTGACCTTTGAGCTCCATAAATACCCCACGTGCAAAAGTATTAGTACGCAGCGTTACGCGGAAACCATACTCTTTGGGCTCTATAACCGGATCTATGACGGCTTCTTGATAGTTCATTTCTTTTTGTTTTACCAAGAAACAATTGTTGGTATAATGTTTCTTTTCATTTTGTACCACAAAATCAGCATATACCACCACATCACCAGGAGCATAATTACCAATTAGTTCCTTTACCACTTGATCGGTCACCTTCAAACTTTCATCTGCTTTGAGTCGGACATTACGAGTAACGTTATTTACACGCTTGCCTTTCATATCGTAGATAATTATTTCAAGTTTGCCTTTTACCGGTTGTTGACGATCACTTATAACCCATACTTCCAAACGACCATTGCGTTCTACAGGCGATACTAAGATGTCATCAAAAGCATTTTTTACAAAGTAATGCAGTGCTTTCCAACGACCATAGTAGTCACGACTGCTCCACGAGGCTACCGGCCAACAATCATTAATTTGCCAGTATAAAGTACCCATACAATAGGGCTTGTCACGACGATGAGCTTCCATGGCTATTTTTACAGCATCAGCCTGAAGTATTTGAGTCATATAGAGCAGGTTTTCAAAGCCTTTTGGTTCATGATATTCATTAAGCAGATGTTTATATATTCGTTCGTTGGCATTCTTCCCACCACGCTGATGCCACATCATGGCATCGGACAAAATATCTTGATCTTCCTGTTCGGGAGCATAACGTTTTACAGTCTGTATTTCAGGGAATGACTGGAAGCCATATTCACTGAAGAATCTTGAACGTTCATCCCGATAGGCACTGATGGGAAAAGCGCCGGTCCACACCCCCCAAAAGTGGCGGTCTCCAATGTTCTTTTCCTGTGCAACCTCTTTGTTTGCGAAAGGAGATGAAGGAGTATAAGGTACACTGAGTGCATATTCATCTACCACTTTGTCGAGTACATCAAAATATTGGTCGCAATATTGCTTCCATATTTTTTCAGCATAAGCTTTATTTTGACGTTCATAATTCTCTTTCCAGCCCCAACTGAACCATGCCGTTTGATTCTCATTATTACCGCACCATACGGCCAATGAAGGATGATTGCGCATACGTTTTACGTTATCAATTGCTTCAAGGCGAATATTCTCGAGCATTTCACCTTCAGCGGGATAGAGGCTACAAGCAAACATAAAATCTTGCCAAATAAGTAGTCCGTTACGGTCACAAAGGTCGTAGAACTCATCGTTTTCGTAGATTCCACCACCCCACACGCGTAGCATATTCATATGTACAGCTACTGCGTCGTCAATGGTCTTTTTATAATCAGCTATTGTAACCCGAGGTAGAAAATTATCAGAAGGGATGTAGTTGGCTCCCTTAGCAAATACCCGTACACCATTGAGACGGAAGTAAAAACTTTGTCCCTCTTTGTCATTTTCACGAACTAATTCAATAGTACGAATACCAGTAGTTTGTTTACGACTATCTACTAACTTATTGTTAATAGACAATTCTACACGAAAATCGTAGAGTTCGGGCTCACCTAAACCGTTACACCACCATAGGCGGGGATTGTTAAGCTTAAAATTTACTTTGATATGATTTATCCCTTGCTTTAAGTCACAAATAGTACTGCCCACAAACATTTTGGTATTTTCATCGAATATTGAGACATTTGCTTCATCCGCAGATTTTTCACTATTTATTTCTACCTCACAAACAACTTGGGCTGTACGTTTACCGAGTTGCTGGGTTTGAAAAGCTAAATCTTCGATGCGCGCATCATTCCAACTTTCCAATACTACGGAACGCCATATCCCTGATGTTACCAAACGAGGTCCCCAATCCCAACCATAATGATAGCCTGCCTTGCGGGCAAAGATGCTAACCTGTTTGCCAAACAGACCACCATTTTGTGATTGATCATTACCTGCCTCATAATGGTAGGGTAATGCTTCCCATTTAGGTATATCTATTTTTATGGGTGAATGGAAATAAATTTGAAGTACATTGCCCCTCTCTTTGAGTTTCTGGGATACATCTACAGGCCAACGACGGAACATATTATCTGCCGAAAGTATTTTCTCTCCATTCAGCTCAACATCAGCATAGGTATCAAGTCCGTTAAATACAAGACGATAGTTCTTATATCCCAACATTTTAGCGGGAATATCAAAAGTAGTTTCGTATACCCAATCTTCTTTGTCTACCCATTGGACAGAACGTTCATTCAGACGAAAAAAAGGTTCTTCTATCAAACCATGATCCAATAGGTCAGTGTGGACTACACCTGGTACAGTAGCTGTACGCCATTGCTGTAAACGAGCTTGACGAAAGCGCCAACCTTTGTTTAATTCACTTTGTACCATTCCGGTAGGTGTGGCTGTAACCACACCTACTATAACGGTCGTGATAAATATGACTACTGCTATACGTAATTTATTAAACATAGTTCATTATTTTTTAGGGGTGATTTTAAGCAGGCGGGTAACACCCGTAGGAGTACCTTCCACAGCCATAATCGTAAAACGTATACCACCATCAGGGGTGCGGACGAAATCGACTGTACGCCCCCACTCCACATCCATGATCTGACCTACTTCGAAGCCTAAATCGCGTAAAGTAACATCTGTTATCGCATTTTCGGCTTCATGGTTGATTATAAAGCAATAAGCTTCATTACCGTGTAGACGAACACCTGCCTCTATATCAGGATTGGATGAATAAACACGCGAAACGATGCCGGTTGAAGCAAATACATCGTGCATAAGCTGTTGTAGTTCTGTACGCGAAGTTATATCATTATCCATCCAAGTCTGAAAATAGGTATCCTGCAGGCAGAAACCAAAGAGGTAACAACTTCCTTTACCTACTTTGCGAGAAAGCAATAAGGGAAAACCTGATTTCAGGGAAGTTATTATTTGAGCATCAGTAGCTACACAGTTACGAGGGGTTATCACACGAAAACTTAAGTTCTGATTATAAGCCTTACCTTGAGCCTGGTCGTATGTTTTTACGGGTACGGCAGGTGCTTCTTTTACGAAAGCCCATTTAGCGGGGAGCATAGAAAATGGATTCCAAGTCCCTTTTTGTTCTACGCGGTTGGTAGCGGCGGCTTTCACTCCAAAGAGCTCTTTCATACTTTCAAGAGGAGCAAAATAGGAATCACTCTGAGGAACACAGTCGGAAATAACTACACCACCTCGTTTTACAAATGCAGCTATATGTTTGGCAACTTCTCTAGGTAGCATTTTCACATCAGCCATAACCAAAATATCGTAACCATTCATTTTGTCATCGGTAATTTGCTCTTCATGTATCACATCAAGCTCACCAAAAGCACGTAAACAAAGTTCATAAGTTTGTCCAACGTTAAAGCATTCTTCCTGCATTTGTACATATTGTGTGCGAGGGAAGAGGAAACAAGCACGGGCTTTGGGCTTTTGTGACTCGGATATAGCACCACCTACTTTTTGTACGGTGCGCATGGCCTGACCAAAATCATCCCAGTGACGAGCATCGGAAGGGATGTTGATGCCGGTAATAATGAAATCACTACCACCAGCAATGGCGGTATAAGCCAATTCACGTTCCATCCAATATTGGCTAAGCATCTCTTTATTCAAATAGCGACGAAACCACCCGTTGTTGTATGTACCTAACCAAAATCCTAGTTTTTTCCCATAAGTAGTAGTGAGGTTACGCATTTGAGCCATAGTATAGTGCATCTGGCTTATACGCGGTTTGCGTATTTGCGAAGGCTCTCCGTAACGGTAATCGAACATTGTGTAAGGATATATATCATATAAGAACATATCTACAAAATCACCTCCCCAGTGGAATACATCGTCTACCGCATATTTAGAGTCGGAATTTACACCACCACCCATAGTATTGTGGCTATCATGAGTCATTACTACCAAAGGACGATTATCGTATTGTTTCACTTCTTTATAGATTTTACGCCAAGCTTCAACAAAAGTTGATGATTGAAAATTGATGAAATCCAAGTGTTTGCGAGGCTCACGTTTAGCAACAGAATACGATGTAGGCATGGCATAGCCGTATTGTTTCTTGAAAGCCCTCTTTACCGGTTCACGAAAATCGAATGAAGTGGTATCAGCATGGAAAGGTTCATCCATAAAGGGAAATATAGTAAAAGGATTAGATACTTTTTTAACATTGCCCAATACAGGTTCAATACGAGTACGCACAGAGTCAAGATATTCTGGTGAATAAACACAATACTTTGGAGGATCATTGCGTTTGAAAAGTTGTACGCCATTGGAAGTGAAATCAATCTTCATGCCCAAACTTTGTGCATAGTCAAAAACTTTTAAATTGGCACCACCATTGGAAAATTCACCGGCAGCAATGTGTGTACATCCATGCAAAATAATATTATGAATGGTTTCACGCATTGTTTCGTCAGTCAAGGGAGGACGCTCATCACGCCACCCTTTACCCGAAGGAACGGGGGTGAATTGCACCGATACAGGAAAATAGTTTTTTGATACCCGAGGCACAGTGGAATCTTGCGCAAAAATATCACCAACCATCATAGCCGCACAGAGTAATAGAGATATTGAAGTTTTATTCATCTGCTTCATTTTTATTCAAAAGAGGTAATAATAACTTTATAATAAAAAAGAAAAAGAGTGCGGTAAGAATTATTTCCGCCACACTCCCTTCTCTTAATTTATTCCAATCCTTCAGGGAGAGTGAAATCTATTGTAGTAAGTGTAATAAAGCCGTCAGGTTTCACATTGAAACGCACTACTCCCTCTGCATCTGAAGTAACAGGCTCTAGTTCGGTAAGACCACCCATTAAATCATCATTCCATGCTAATACACGAAACTTTTTGTTTGCAGGAATACCTGATATTACAAACGGAGTTTGTACAGTGGCGGTAGTTTGAGCATAAATCGTATAGTTAGAAACACCATCGCTCATTGCAGCACAAAGTTTATGTGCAGAAGGCACAACAGAAGTTGCACTTAATACTTTCCAACCAGGCTGGCATGAATGAGTAAAAGCCCAAGTCATCCAATAAGAAGGGTAGAGAGGATAGCCATCGGTACCGGATCCTATTACAGGAAAGTACTGATTTCCATTATCATATTTGGCTTTATAGCAATCCCATTTTACCAAACCGGCAAAACCATAATTTAGTGCATTGATATGAAATGTGACATGGCGTAAAGCACATTCATTGGTTCTACCAATAGGAGTATCTGTTCCGCGTAAATAACCAGGATCATTGAAAGCACCACCAGACTTTTCGCCTCTCACGCCATATTCTGTAATATAACAGGGTTTAATTCCCTGCCCTTGCATATTGGATAAAAGATCAGCCACACCACTTAAACGATCAACAGGTTTGACTTTGTCCCAATAATCCCAATATATATGTGAAGAATAACCGTCAAGTAATGTAGCCATACTAGTAGACATATATTCAAACCAGGTTTTTTGATTATCCTGAACCAAATCACCACCAACTAGCTGAATTTTATCTCTTATACCCAGTTCTTTTAGACGATCAATAAAAACAGAATAGAGAACTCGATATTCATCAGGTGTAATTTTTGTAGAGTTAACTTCATTCTGAATGGTAACTTGTTTTACGCAAGTAAGACCCTTATTAACAATCAAGTCATATATTTCATCAGCAAATCTGCCCATATCTTCCGGTATAGAAGAATGCCAATATGTTATATTTACCAATGCACCTGTTTTTTGAGCTAATTCCACAGTACGAATAAAAGAAGCCTTATATTCAGGATTATATCCAGATACACCCTCCCAATTTTTTTTATCAAAGAATATACGGACATATTGTGACCCTAAAGCTAAAACTTTTTTCTCTAAATCAGGAAGATTCTCTTCAGAAACCCCATCATTTTCAAATGTACGTGTGGTGTAAAGATTATTATTATATTGTGTACCGAATCCTAAAAAATTATCAGTAATCACTTTATTATTGTCTACAACAAAATCTATGCCAACATGTCCTCCTTCAACCATAGGCGGCTGATGATCGTCTTGATAGCAGGAAGCAAATACAGATGCTGCTAATAGAGCAGCACAAGACAAAAATATATTTCGTTTCATAATTGTTTTATGTATTTAATTCATCCTGTCCGCATATTTGCTTACAAGTAAATAGCGGAACAGAAGTGTATTTAAAGAAAGTTATTTTACCCAACGGCCATATAAAGTTACATCTAAATAAATGGGTGTAGTTTTCAAATCATAAGCTTTGAATTTGATCTCCGCATCTTTTTTAGTGTTATTTGCCGAAGCTTGGTCAGTGTACCAGCCCGCGAATTCAAAACCCTCACGAACCATTTCTGGTTCTTTGAGAAATTCACCCGCCTGAACGGTCAACTGAAGAATATCCTCTTCGCTACCAGGATTTTGATTGGTGACTAATGTTACCCGACAAGTTGTGTCTATCTCGTCATCATCGCAACTTATAGGAAAGAGAGTAATAAGTACTACCATTCCTATATACAACCCTATTTTATATAAACTTTTCATCTCTTTTATTGTGTTAGATTTAAACTAATATTTATTCTGCATCAGCACCTCCTTGAGGCCAACCGGGGTTTTGTTCAAGATGGCTTCCGTTACGTTCGTAATAGTCGATCTCATATAAAGGAATACAATCCCAATAATTACGGTCAAGTACATAGCCGTTGTCAGCATTACGAGGAGTCATAGATACTTTGATATAACCTTCCCCTTTGGCATTACCAGCATTGGAAATAACTATACCATTTTCATCACATAAAATAAGATTCTTATATTGATCGCTTTTTTTCAACCAACAGCCGATCGTTTTTTTAGGATAGAGATCAGAATTCAAATAGTGAATTTTACGCCATCGCTTCAAATCGTTCAAACGAAATCCTTGATATACAAGTTCTACACGACGTTCACGACGAATCTCCCATAAGAAAGAGGGAACATCAGGATCCCGGTCGGCATCATCGAATACGACACCGTTTACTGCAGGTTGGCCACCAATGATCTGCAGTTTAGCCAGTTTTCCTCCAAAGCTGGCACGCGTACGCAATTTATTGATTGTAGCATCAACATCTTCTTGTGTTACTGTATATTTACCTAAAGTTTCCAACTCAGCTGCTGCTTCAATATAATTAAGCATCACTTCCCCCAAACGGATAATAGGCGCATCAGTAATATTGAAGCTTTGAGTAGATTCTAAGTCATCTGCATGTTGTTTGTTTAAAAATAGCCAACGTTTATAACCACTTTGTGCATAACCCGGATATTCACCATACTGTACGTAGAAGTCATCCTTAAAAGTCTGATTGAGTCGAGGATCACGATTGGACATTTCATTATCAGCACTCTTATCACCTTTAAATTGAGGATTTACACCCGCTGTTGTATTAATTGGCATACCGTTAAGACAGAGATAAGAATTAATTAGGTCTTTAGTGCCTGATTGGCCTTGGACAGTAAGATCGCGATCGTAAGTCATAATAGCATGAGTCACCTGTCCAGTTGCATACTGACGCCAAAGAATCATTTCCTGTTTCACCTCTGCTGTCTGACTGATATCAATTGTTGAGAAAAGATCATGAAAGCTAGGGCACAAACTATAACGATTTGATGAAATAACTCTCCAAGCAGCATCCTTAGCTGCTTGCAAATATTTCGCAACGTGTTCCATCTGTTCTGTAGTTGTAGCAGGATCGTATTTCAATTTAGTTCCCATCAATAGCATGTCACGACTCATGAAAGCATCAACGACCCCCTGAGTGATAACCTGACCATCGGGCCCCGTTTTTGTATCACTTACTAATACGTTTTTTGAAGCAAACTCATAATCTTCAAGGACCTTGTCCATCACATAGAATACATCATCCTGTTTGCGGAAAAGATCATCTGAATCTATGGTTAATTCGTGATCATAATAAGGTACATTCTTATAGATTGAGGCAAAAGTAGCGTAATCGTATCCACGAAAAAATCGGGCAATACCACGCCAATGATTTGCAGTTTCTTCATTCCATTCTGTAACACGTTCTACACGATCAATAAAAATATTGTCACGACGAATGTTACTTAAATGACTCCCCCAACTGCCTCCTTTTACAATAGGAGCTGCGGCAAATCCGGAGAGAGAAGTATTAGTGAAATCATCGTTCAGAGCTTGGCGTTGTGACATGGTACCACCGCTATCACCACTGCCATATCCGGGAAAACGTGCCGCATAATAGCCCATTGCGAAACCTCGCACATTGTTTTCGTTGCACCAAAAGTCATCGTCTTGGAAAGACGTTAGAGGATCTTTAGTGAGGAAATCATCACAACTCACCAATCCTAATAACATAAGTGAAGCCAATAATATTTTTTTCATAATCAGAGTTTTTAAAGTTTAATTTGAATACCAAAAGAGAATGTACGGAAGTAGGGGTAGGTACGTCCGAAGCTCTTCACATCAGATGCCTGACCGCTATTTTGTTGAATTTCAGGATCGATCGTTACATCAAGATTGTCGAGAGTAAAGAGATTCTCACCACTCACAAATATACGTGCTGATGTGAGAGAGATCTTTTGTATCCATTGCTTAGGTAGGGTGTAACCTATTGTCAAATTCTTAAAGCGCATATAAGCCATATTTAACAGATAACGTGTTTGAGGTTGCCAATTACCATTGTGATTATTAGCACCAGCATCACGAGGAGTAGGATAGAATGCATCAGGATTATCAGGAGTCCAATAGTTTGTTACCTGATTTTGATACAAAGCCTCATTTTTGGTAAAACAAGGAATCACCAGTGAACCGGTACCCCAATAGTCACGTTTACCTACACCTTGGAAGAAAGCACTAAAATCAATATCTTTCCACGTAAAACCGGCACGCAGGCCAAAGATATAGCGAGGAGTTGTATTACCAATCACTTTCATATCACCATGATCAAGATTAGTTCCTTGCCCATAATCCACCTTGCCATCACCATTTAGATCTTTGTACTTGACATCACCCGGACCGTAATGGAATGAATTTGCTGTATTCAAAGCATCCTGATTAGGAGTGTTAGAACCATAGTACCAAATAGGGTTACCCTCACCATTATTGCCATCAAAGTCGCTTTCTTGGAATAGACGGTCGGTTTCATATCCCCAAATTTCGCCCATAATTTTGCCTTCGTAGTTTACACCAATATTACCTCCTTCTTTTATACTAACTTCTTTATTAGCATGCTTTGTAATTTTAGTGGTTTGATCGGATAAGCTTCCTTGAAAATTGATAGACCAATCTTTGTTCAGTCTTTTGTTATAACCGATAGATAGCTCCCATCCTAAGGTAGACATCTCACCGAAGTTACGAGCAGGTGCACTTGCTCCCAGTGACAGTGGAACCTCTTCTCCAGCAGCTGCCATGTCGCGTGTAGTACGTTTGAACCAATCGAATTCGATATCAAGAGAATTATCAAAGAATTTAGTATTAATACCTAAGTCAATAGTTTCTACAGGTTCCCAGGTCAATGTAGTAGCTGCTACAGTTGGGGTTCCAAAAGAAAGTGGATTAGTGCTGCCGATCCACCAATCGGAACGTCCGTTTCCTATATTACTCAGATAACTATGGCTACCTACATTATTATTACCAATTCGTCCCCAAGAAAGGCGGAGTTTAGTGAATGACATTTTCGTGAGTTCTTTAAAGTGTTCCATCCATTTTTCTTCAGAAAGTAACCAACCGATAGAGAATGAAGGGAAAGTATCCCAACGACAATTTTTACTAAATTTAGAAGCACCGTCACGACGTATATTGAATTCAAAGAGGTAACGGTCCATCAAGTTATAGTTTACTCGTCCGAAGAATCCTAATGTACTCCAATGTGAAGCACTACCATTCGTATCCATATTAGCTGGATCTGTCAAGGGAAGCTCAGGTTTGGTAGGATCATATAGACCATAACGACGTGAATATTGGCTTTCGGACTTGGCATATTCCGCATCCATACCAACCATTAATTTAATGGCGTGTTTGCCGAACTTGGCATCATAAGTAGAATAAGCTTTAGCAACCTGACGTTTACTCCAAGAAGAATTTAATTGCAACCAATTTTCTGCCGGAAAGAAACTTGATTCCCATCTTGTCAAAGTAGGATCACTCCAATGATTAATACCTGAAATGGGGGTAGCAGCACGTTTATCATGTCCATTTGTTGATACATAAGTGTAGTCGAAGTCTGCAGTCCATCCTTTTAGGAATGTTAATGTAGTACCTACCTGAAAGCGACTCATATCATTTATTTTGTGATTCATGTGAGCTTGTTCCAACTCTGTACGGATATTTTTCAGGGGCTGTCCATCAATATAACCATATGGATAGGTTTCAGGATAGCGATAGAGGTTAAACCAATATTCATTAGAACCAGTTAAACGGAACTGCGGTGAACGTTTGTCTGAATGGCTGTACATTAGTCCACCACGAATTTTTAACCATTTAATCGGAGTCACTTCAATACGCATATTACCATTAAAACGGGTATAATTATCCGATTCTGGAGTGATTTTTACTAAACCATCTTGGCTAAGATAACCGAAACTCCCAAAGAAAGAGTATTTATCACCTCCTCCAGAAATGGATACATTATGTTTTTGCTGGAAAGATGCTTTATTCAAAAAATCATTTACATCCCAAGGACGATAGAAGTAAGGATGACCATTGCGGATTTCATAGTCACGTCCATATACCATTTCATCACCAAGGTCCTTATCGCCATAAAGCTTTTTCCACTGCCGGATACGCTCTACACTAGTATCATCAAAATAAGCCCCCAATACATTGAATTGCGTAGTGTTAGGCGCGGTTTTTCTTAAAGCTGCCAGCATGTATTCCACCCCTAAGTCACCATCAGCTATTTCTGGACAGTTTACTGGAGAGGACCATGCGAAACTGTTATCATAAGAAAGACGTGGTTTTCCTTTTTCACCTTTTTTAGTAGTAATCAGGATCACTCCCCAAGTACCACGTGCACCATAAATAGAAGCTGAAGCGGCATCTTTCAGCACTGAAATAGATTCCACATCATTGGGGTTGACCATCATCAGATCTGGGATTTCCACGTTGTCAAGTAGTATCAAAGGACGAGACTGTGCATTTAGAGAGCCATTGACTCCACGAATATGAATATCTGCAGCCTGACCTATATCACCACTTGAAGAGGTAACTAACAAACCTGGAGCTGCTCCTTGCAATCCACGAGTTAAATCAGTAACAGGACGAGATCCAATAGCCTGACCCATGTCTACAGTAGAAACGGCACCAGTCAGATTAGCTTTCTTTTGTGTACCATAACCTACTACGACTACTTCATTTAATAATTGGGTATCCTCCTTTAATGTGACTTTGAATTGGGTTTTAGTACCGATTGCAATTTTTTGAGTGGTGTAACCAATAAAACTCACTTCAAGAGATTGTCCTTTGATAGGAGCAGGCACTTTAATAGAAAACTCACCATTCACATCAGTAATCGTACCAATGTCTGGGTGTTCTTTTACAATCACAGAAGCGCCAATTACAGGCATCCCATCTGCATCAATTACTGTTCCACCAACAGTAACTCTACTGTCTTGCGCATACATCGGTACCCATACCAAAAGCGCAAGTAAAGCAAGTAAGAACTTTTTCATAATACATATATTTATTTGGTTAATGTAGGCATTATAGTATTAAGTATTTTTTTTAAAAGTAATGCAAAGTTACCTCTATATATGAAATATATAATATATTATATGATATAATTACTATAATTATTGATTTTATGTAAAAAGCAAATTTGATATTTTCATATATTTGTTGAGTGGACTTTTATGCCTTATTTTGATACAAAAACTATTATGTCTACTTTAATATTATAAATGTAAGAAACTTATTGAACTATTAAATATATATATCATGAAAAGAAGGAAAATTGTTATGTATATCCTATTGTTAATAGGAACAAAAGGATATGCTAAACTTAATTCATTTATTTTAGAGAATGATAATACCAGAGTCGAAAATTTGGTACAAAAGAAAACTTATTTAAAAACTAACCGTCCTCCAAAAAGTCAACGGCTATTCATATCAAACGCTGTAGAGGCAGAAATAAGGCGGGTAAAAGGATTACTTACCAATACGAAATTGGTTTGGATGTTTGAAAATTGTTTCCCGAATACGCTTGATACCACTGTACATTTTCGTATGCTCAACGGTAAGCCCGATACTTTTGTTTATACTGGAGATATACATGCTATGTGGCTACGCGACTCAGGTGCCCAGGTATGGCCTTATGTGCAGTTGGCGAATGATGACCCCAAGTTAAAGGAGATGATCGAAGGAGTGATACGTCGACAGTTTCTCTGCATAAATATTGATCCTTATGCCAATGCATACAATGATGGACCTACCGGAGGAAATTGGATGAGTGATTATACGGATATGAAACCAGAATTGCATGAACGTAAATGGGAAATAGACTCTCTCTGCTATCCCCTACGTTTAGCTTATCAATATTGGAAAGTGACAGGTGATAGTAGCATATTCGATGAAGAATGGATAAAAGCTATCCAAGCCATACTGAAAACTTTTAAGGAGCAGCAACGCAAAGAGGGAGTGGGACCATACAAGTTTCAAAGAAGAACAACTCGCGCACTCGATACAATGAGCAATGAAGGAAAGGGAGCGCCTGTAAAACCTGTTGGTCTCATTGCTTCAGCTTTCCGGTCGTCAGATGATGCTACCACTTTTCTTTATTTGGTACCTTCAAACTTTTATGCAGTTTCTTCCCTTAGAAAAGCGGCAGAGATACTAGAAACTGTAAATAAGAGAAATGATTTGGCTGAAGAATGTAGTGATTTGGCAAAAGAAGTAGAAAGAGCGTTGAAAAAATATGCTACATATAACCACAAAGAATTTGGTACCATTTATGCTTTTGAGGTGGACGGATTTGGCAACCATCTACTAATGGACGACGCTAACGTTCCCAGTTTGCTTGCCATGCCCTATTTAGGAGATATAGACATTAACGATCCGATTTATCAAAACACACGTCGTTTTGTATGGAGTGACAGTAACCCTTATTTCTTTAAAGGGAAAGCTGGAGAGGGCATCGGTGGACCGCATATAGATCATGACATGATATGGCCCATGAGCATTATGATGAAAGCATTTACCAGTCAAGATGATCAAGAAATAAAGGAATGCATTAGACAACTGATAAATACGGATGCTGGTACGGGTTTCATGCACGAATCTTTTCATAAAGACAATTCTAGTAAGTTTACGCGTAAATGGTTTGCATGGCAGAATACGTTGTTCGGTGAGTTGATTCTAAAATTAGTAAATGAAAATAAGGTAAATTTACTAAATAGTATACGTTAATAATAAAAAATGGTAAGCGACTTCAACTACCTCTTGTATATTTGATTTTATTGAGGTGCACTCCATTGTAAGTGCATCTCAATTTTCATATACTAACTTATCTCAGGATTGTTTTTGAGTGGTAGTCTCTCTTTTTTCTGTATTTTCCCAGAACTGTCCCGATTATTTTCTCCATGCATCCGGTAGTAGCCTCTTCAGATCTCTGTCTGATTTGGGAGCCAAATAATAAGTAAGTTTACCGACACATCATTCAGTCATTCTCTCGGGATGACATCACGTTTTTTACATGAGTCAAATAAGGAGCAGATTATAGCCATATTTTTAGTAGCCGCCTTGTTTCTGTTGAACAAGCAGTGTTTAAGAATTCAAGACTAGTACTCTTTTTCTATTCTTAGCTACGTTATTCAAACCTGTTAGCAATTGATAACCATTCTTGTGTAACCAGACAAAATCTACTCTATCATTGCAGCTAAATGCATCATATCTATAAGTATGGCTGATTTGAAAAGAGTACGCCCCATCTTTCACAGACAAGACGTACCGACAGTAGTTTATAATTTTTGAGCAGAATATCTTAGTTTGGCAAATATAAAAAAATCAGGCATAAAAACCAATAAGCAGATTGCCTAAAGACGATGAAAGAGCATTATTACTGATATGTTCGTTTTTATCTATCCATATATTCTTTCAATCTGTACAATCCGATTATTGCCGTATTATAGAGCGGATCAGGATAATGCAGGTTTATATCCCAAATACTTATCTTTACATATTCGCGTACATCCGTAATATGTTCAGAATCAAGATATGCCTCTTCCGGTAACTGTGCTGTCAACGCCCAACGGACAATGTCTTTCACCGATTCCTCATCAAACCGGTATATTTCCTTTTCTGTCATCCTTTCCAAATTTTGAAGCAAAGATACAATTTCTGAACTCACAATATATCGCCGCCGTACATTTTCCACACTGATATATTCTCCAGTACCAATGAAGAGTATGGAAATTGGGATAGTGTGGAAGATGAACCGGCGGTATGATATACAGTTTATTTCAGATTTTTGTTTTTGATCCGGATTTAATAGTTGAATCTTGTAGGGAAGTCGTGCCTGATTTAGAATTTAATTTTTAGTTGTATTCTTTTTATTATGAGGCCCTATCCTAATTGCAGAGTCAACCGTAGGCAGGTTATATAATAATTTATACTATACAACTATATCATAATAACCCACTCAGGCGGCGTGAGCCTACAACAAACGAAAGAAGAAAGATATACAATAATTTCATGCAACTTTTTTTCTTAAAATGGGAGATTTTACTTAAAAGGAATAGATTGCATAAGGAAAAATATTGATTGCGTTCCGTTTACTCTCCATAGGTCAGATTAAATACCGAAAATGTTGTATATGTAAAATCAATAATAGACTAATGAACTAGCATGACACAATTTATTTTACACTCCCCCCCAGCATTTGTACCTTATTTGCACAATTTTTTATAACACTTTTGTCTTACAGTTATGTATTACACTCTCACTACATTGGCTCCGCCTTACCCCTTTACTTATAATTTATAGATTTTTCCAAGGAGAAACGGAATTACTTTTTCTTCTTGCCTATCATTCCTAATATATAGAGTAATGGATTTTTGGTAATAAGAGGAGTTAATTGAATATCATATCATTTTCTTAAGTTATATTGTTCGGCAGCCATATCATTAAAATACATCATCCGTCCGACCAGTACTGAGGCAAAGCTATCATGGACTGAAATAACCGGAAAAAGATCAGCCCCCATAATACAGGTTAATCTTTCTTTTTTCCACTTCCTCAATATCAAGTTCTATGTTCTGTTCCCCAAGAGAAGATATTATATAAACCGTCTCTTCAGCAATCTCCTTGTCCATTTCTATCACAACACCTTCACCGACAGATACCTTACAAACACCTCCGGTAGCAGCAATCCTTTCAAGAATAACCTCGGGAAAAACTCTGTTCTGAATCCTTCCGGCTATCAACAATGAATTTCCGACAACCCTGTCAGAAACTATTATACTGTCAGCTCTCATCTTGAAAGCCGACATCAATTCATTCATATCTCCGACTGTAACCATAACGAGAGGCAAAGATATGGGTTTTTATGTTAACGGGGATGATCTTTCTGTTATTGTTCAACCGGTAAAGCTTCGTATCCATTCCGGAGTTTGGGAATTATAACATTAGGGTTGGTTCATTATCTTCTTTCTTCCCACCCTCAAGAGAGAAGGGGGAAAGCGGAAAGGGGAATCTCTAAAACCTATTTTTTTACTAATTTCTGGATAAGTAGAATTGAAAAAGTTATAAAAAATAGTACTTTCCACCCCCTTTTCCCCTCTATTTCCCCTTTTGAGGCAGGAAAAGAAACAAAATCTAAGCACAAAACCAAGCATCCAAACTATAATCTCTTTGACTTTTAGGGATAAGAAAGACATGAACCAACCCCTGACAACTATTATCAATCAACAAAATAATCTTAATCTCACAACCCAAATTCAGACAGCACCATAAAGACCGGAATAATAAAAAATCTCCAGTCGTTTTTCTTTTATCCCACCATTCACAGAACCGGATGAGATGATTGCCGGCAGAAAATGTATAAAATCATGCCGAGACTATTCATCCGGTTAAGAATATGGTGACCTACAAGTAAACGACACCTTCATTTGGTCAGGGGTTGGTCAGAGACATAAGTAATGAGTATGACATAACCGTAAGGATGTTATAAAAAAACTACAAAAACGTTATTCTTTAAGCATTTGTACCTGATTTGCAGACTTTTTTATAACACCTATGTCTTCCAGTTATGTATTACATTCCACTTACGTTTCATACTCCTATCTCCGACCAACCCGAAGAAAGAAAAAAAGAAACCAAGTATCACCTTAGTTTCTCTTCCTGATTTGGCTATAACAGATTGGGTTCTGTTTCCTCTCCGTTCTGGTAACAATAGATGTCCAGATTTTCAGTAGTCATCCACTGGCAATTATTAAGTTTGAATCCGTATTTTCCCTCGATGGTTGAAAGGAAAGATTCAAAGTCCTCGTAATTCTCCGATTCTCTCAGTTCTTCATCTGTCAGCTTTATGATATTCAGACAGCCGACACAAAAATCCAAAATCAATACATACTTAGGTTCCATAATCTCAATCTTCTTTTAAGTTATACCTTTTCAATAATATACTTACCTGTGATGCTCTGAATTGACATCCCTTGGAAGTTACAAATCCTTCACTGTTCAGGATTCTCGCCATTTCAGATAAGCTCCTGTCTTCTTTCACCAGATTTTTCAACAATGCCATCGCCCTCTTGTTGTTAGGATTGTCAAGAGCTTTCCGGTGATTGGTCTTATTGCTATTTTCTACCGCTTGATGCAGTCTGTTTAATAAGTTCTCGGATTTACCAAGCTTATATCCTCTTGATTTCTTGGCTTTCAGGGATTGTTTCGTTCTTTGGCTGATCAATCCCGCCTCATACTCTGCTATACTGCTGATGATATGTAGCACAAGTTTATTGGCCTCAGGAAAATCACAAAATACGATCTCGACATCACTCTCCAACAATTTACTGGTGAAAGCCACATTCCGACTTAATCTATCCAATTTTGCTACAATCAGGATAGAATTCGTTTTTCTGCATAACTCCAAAGCTTCAGCAAGTTTAGGTCTGTTGGATTTTCTCCCGCTTTCCGTTTCAATATATTCAGCAATCGTTTTTTTATCCTTCAGGTAATTCCGTATTATTTCTCTCTGTGCCTCTACCCCAAGTCCTGAGATTTCCTGTTTCATCGTGGACTGTCGTAGGTAGGCTACATAATTTTTCCGTATCATAATTAACACTTATTTAACGCTCTTCTCGGTTACTAAACGACCGTTCAATAACCTTTAAGCTGATTTATAAAAAAGGCTTTCCATGAGATTTCGAGTTCTTACAAAACCTACTCCCTCACAGAAAGCCTATTATCACATATTCCGATTTCTCAGAGAACCGCCGATATCTTATGTATCATATGTATCAGAAACTCTCTTCTCATACTCATCGGTTTTCTCCACTTTCGAGTCTATCAGATCTACAAGTCCGTCAAGGGCGACATTATTATAAATCCGGACTTCCTCAGGAGAACCATCCCTGTGGAAAGTTACGTCGAAATAATCCGTCCCTTCATTATAGACTATCACTACATTTCCGGTCAGAAGAAAACCCTGCACATGGAACTGCAAGCCCCTGTCTATCACTTTTATCGTATCAAGATCCACTCCCCAGGACATCAGTACGGGAGGTTTGGATTTCAGGATTGACCAGATATACTTAGCCAATTCCACATTATAATCTTTGTCTCTTTCCATGACTCTTTGTTTTTAAATCCATCATTCTTTTCTGCTTTTTTGTAAGGACTTCAAACCTATAGAAATCCTCGTCACAGTTCATACACTGGAATGCATAGCCTTTAATCCTTGATTTTAAAAGCATACGTCCGCATTTAGGACAGAATCTTCTCGTTTTCATATCCGCTGCCGTTTATCAGTTTGTATTCTTCATATTCCTTCCAAAGCATCCGGTAATCCCTGCATATCCTCTTGTAATCATCCGGTCTCAAGTGTGGAAAGTCTGTGGAATACATTTCATAAAGGTCTTCGGGAGTTAAAGTCGGATCATTGTTCAGTATATCATAAATCTCATCCTCGAACTCATAGGGGCTGAAATATGAATCACTTTGCGTATGGGGATAGGTGTTGGTACAGTCTTCTATGATATGCTCTACAAACAGCAGGCTTTTCATCAGGTCTTTCTTTACCGTTATCTCCTCATCGGTATGGGCATTGTAATAACCACATGAGACGTTGAGACAGGAAACTTCCAATCCTTTTTCTTTCAAGGTCAGAATATCGGTCATCAAGCCGTTCTCCTCCATGTAACCCCATTTCTCAGGTTCTATAGCTTCCATGAATTTTTCGGAACACAAGTCAGAATATCCGATACTTGTAATCAGGTCCGAATTCCCCTTTCTGTCAGGCTGGATAACGAATCTCACATCATCAAAGAAAGACATCACCGCTTCAGAACTTCCCCTGCATCCCGTTTCCTCCTCTCTGAAAAAGACTACTTTAACAGCATCATACTTCTTCAGGCATTCAAGGCAGATGAACACTCCGTTCTTGTCATCGGCTCCCAAATTCTCAAACCTTTTATGTTTGGGTGAATAACCGAATATGATTTCCCTTGTCTCTACCGCCTTGAAATCCTTTGAATGGTTGCAGTGTGATACCTGGTCGATATGGCTCACCAGACAGGGATAGGTCTCAGCTTTTCCCTTTATCACATACAGGTTCCCGAATTTATCCTTTGATACGGATATGTCTCCGGGGAGCTGTTTTATATAGGAGCATAGAAACGTCATCATCTTCTGCTCCTTTCCACTGGGGCTGTAAATACTATACAGCCTCTTCAACAGTTGTGTATTCATGACTCATCTCTTTTTTAAGTTTATAACCATACGGGAGATTGGTACTCGGATTCACTTCATCAAATACATCCTCACCAAACTCCCATGCGTCCTCATTTTTCAATAGCCTGCATAATGTATCCACATTGATGCTTTTATCCTCATAGATGCCTTCCGATTCATTCCAGATATGGATACAGGTTATATCGGTGTAATCCTCATACCATTCATTGTCATATTCGGAATAATACCAGTTCTTCCGCTTGAATGTATCCTCGGCCTTCTCCATACACTCCTTACAGCAATAATGCTCTTCTGTCACCTCGGAGTATTCCGCATTATCTTTCAGCAGGTTCTCTCCACAATTGTCACAGCACACACAGTCATCCTTATGGTGGTATTCCCCTGTGGAACTTATCCACAGGAAGTCATCCAGGTTTTCGGAGTCTACATTTATCGCATTTCCATGTAGGTAGCAGAGTGTGGTCTCATCACAGTCGTATTGGTGATATTCGTCCCATGGACTTCCATCCTCATCGGTATCGCCATAAAGGTTCAGGTCTGTGGTGTCAAGGTTGTATGAGGTCTCGGGGTTCTCGTAGTTATAGGCTCTGCTGCGGCTGTAACTGTACCATTTGAAGGAGTCCTGGTAGGAAAGCGTATCCGTCTCTTCCAGATTGCACTCTATCTCAAACTTCCTGTCGGATAATGAATTGCCGTTGATGTCAACAAAAGCGTCCGCCTGATGACAGGAAGCACCAATCACCTTATAGCCGTCAATATAACCTTCCTGAATAAGTTTATCTACCAGCAGGCGTTTCAACACGTCATCGCTCTCTGAGGAATATTGCCTTTCGAGCAGCCTACATTTCTTACCGTCCTGATCCGTAACATCGGTAAAAAGGATTGCCCTTGCCACAATCAGCCCTGTCTTATCCGTTATATAGGCCGCCTTGGCCTTCACTGAAGAATAATAGAATGAAGTACGGTCCTCATCCGTCATACATGAACCGAAGTTCCCCCTGCAATAGCTGCTGTCATAGATTCTCCAGAACTCGTCGTTGACATGAAGTTCCATATCGGGAGTATATCCATAGGTATAAGTACACCACCTTTGGGCAAATACATCCCCTGCAATCCAGTTCACGACACAGGGTGAAAGCAGTTTCCCTATCTCTGTCTCAAGGATAAGCTCCCTCATGAACTTTCCGGCCCTCATCTTGAAAACCCGGTTACGTTCAACGTTGATATAACGGATTGAATGTTTGTCAAGGTCCTCACACAGGCCTCTGAATTCATCGGTCTCATATTTGGAGGAATAGTATGTTTCACCTATCAGCTCCACTTTATGGGGCAGCTTTTCATCATCCTTTCCCGAACTCAAAATGGCTTCAACCGTTTTCTTCTGTAGGTCTGCCATATTATATACATGCAGCAGTGTATAGTCGTTATGTTCCTTGCAATACTTTAGTAGTGCAGGACTTTTCAGATGGGCCAGCAATATCCTGTTTTTCCTTATCACTGTACCATTCTCTCTTTTTTCAAGTCCGAAACGGGCCTTGAACCCCTCGTAACCACAAAAATCATAGTATAACATAATCTTCTGAATTTTAAATTGTCGGTAAATAAAAAAGGAGGGATACTTCCTTTTAATCGGAAATACCCCTCCCCGGAATATTAATTTCGGTATGTCTCAACCGTTTCAGATGAATGGTATCCTTTTGTCCTCCAAGACTCCGGATTCCACTATCTTCTTACATATCTCATGGGAATACTTGTTTCTCAGGTCATATCCGTAACCTTCACTTCCCATGATCCTTATCACTTCAACCATACTTCTGAATAAAGTCTGTTGTAGGGTCCTGTGGAATGTAGTAACCACCGAAGCGAACCTCTTTTCATTCCACCCGTAATCGTTCAGGGCATGTTCAAGTTCTTTTGCAGCCTTGAATTTCCTGCTGTTTTCCAATTCTTGTCTTTCCATAATGTCTTTCTGCTATTTTTTTCCTTGTTTTCCTGTCTATTCATTTATTGACGCATTGAGTGAGTTATACACCCGGGCAAACTTCCTTCTCTGCTCTGTATCAGTAATGGAGCTTACAAACTTGTGCATCACCACTTTCTTCCTGTCATCCCATATGATACGTGCTTTATCCACACCTTCCACAAACATGATATGGGGATATCTGCCCCATTGTTTTAAAGTACCGTCACTGATAAGCTTTTGAATCTCTTCGGGCATTGAACTTCTGTTACGGTCAATACATCTTATTCTGCCTTCTTCCCGTTCAATCGCTGTCTGAGTCTTTTCAATCTCTTTCTGCATTCTAGAAAGAGTGTCATTCTGCCTGTCCCAACGCTTCATCGTTGAATATCCGTTTCTCTTGTCGTTAAGGGGTTGTCCGTTGGCACTCTTCACATCGGAAAAGTGCTCATTCAGTTTTCTATTAAATTTAGCCTGCTTCTTTTCCAGGGAGGCTTTAAGTATATCCAATCTGCTCATGTTATTTATTTTTAAAAGGGTTCAACAAAAAAAGGGAGAAAGACCATGTTTGTTATTTCAGATCTTTCTCCCTTGTGAGTTAATTTATTTTCCGGTCTAACTCAAAAACCAGCCATAATTCTCCGTATCCTCACCGTTCAAGGCTTTCTGGATACCAACCGCAAAATCAGTGCAGTTCTGATTCCTCTCCAAGAATTTATCAATATAGGATTGTTTGGCCGCATCATTAAGGAGTTGCATCAAATCCCAGCAAGATATGTTTTCTCTGCCACGTAATCCGAAATTAGGGTTCTCTATGTAACCTTTCGTAGCTGCATTGACATTGGAATCGCCTAAGATAACCTTGGGCAATTCTCTAAGTTGTGATGCAGGCAAGACTTGGTACAATCTGAGCCTGCCTATTATCTGACAGAACTGTTCTTGTGAAATTTTCGTTCTTCCTAGGTTTTCAAGTAGCCTCAAATTCTGTTCAGGGTTAAAGTCCTGGAATAATCGTAGTGCTGAACTATAAATATCAGCGTCACTCATTACTTCTAATCTTCCGGTCAAGCCATCATTTGTCAGCATTAGATTTGAGCATACACGCACACGCCAACCTATGAATATCTTGAACTTCTCAGGTGATTTTCGGTTGTATAGATTTTCTTCATTCAGACTTCTTACACCTCCTATGCATAGATGTACTTCCTCTCCGTTCATCATTCTGCTCATTGTTCTGATATGAAAACAGAAAGCCATTCTCTGATAGTAGATGGTCTCGTCCTCAGGTTTAAGCTCCTCCTTCCTTTTGGTCAATGCACTTGGCACTCTGCCCAGGATTTTGTGGGACACTCTGATCTCGGTATTTCCAAAGTTCTCACCTGTAAAATAGCTCCTTGCAGCATCCTCGATCCGGTGTATGAATGTCTGGTGGCTGATGGTTAGCTGGTTGTCACTGAAGCTGGGTACGATACAGTTCCTTTCAAGTTCTTCAAGCGTAATACCCGAAGTGTTACTTTCAATAAAATTTGGATGCTCCTCCTGTTCCTCTTCCGATACGATTACTGCGTCTTCGATAAATTCAGGTTTAAGCATACCCATTCCGCCCATCATTCCGATTGTTCCTGGAATGACAGTAAGTTCATTAGTCATTGTTTCCATACTCTTGTTATTTTTTAGTCGGTTAATAAAATGCGATGAAAAAACAAAAAGCCAAGAGGTGTTATTTCTTTGCTTTTATGAATATACCTCTTAGCTTCTTTATCCCTTTGAGTATTGAAGTTGCTACCTCCAATACGGTTATTATCACGTCTGCTTTCTTGTCATAATCCATTCATCAGACGTACTATCAGTTTTCAGTCGCAGCATCAACGGACTTGACTTCACCCGTGGCAATCTTTTTTTTCCCGAATTTGCCACTATACTTCTCCGCAAGCTCGATTACTACGGAACCTGCCACGATAATCTCGGCCACATAAGCTGCGACCTTCAATCCTTTAATTAAATTTCCCATGTCTCTTTGTTGTTTTAAATTGTTAGTTATTATTTCTATTCTCTTATATACATATTTCTCATATATAAGGCTTTGAGGGGAAATCAAGGAAGGGGAAGAAGAAAAAAATAAACCAATCTTTCGACTGGTTGTGATAGTTGAACCGTTATAAATAGCTCCTCGCATTTACTTGGCCTATCATGCGGCATACATTCTTTCGTGGGGAACTTTATGTCTTGTCCACATACTGGAATTGCTACGCATCATCGAATCGCCATCTTATCCATCGTCTGAAAATAAGCGTGACCCGGTAATTGTTTTTATCATTAATGCTTGAAGCCGTACGCACTCTTCATTGCAGTGCTGAATAATGCTCCAAGCTTTTTATCATATATAAGAGTTTGAGGGGATTTGAAAAGGAAAGCTGACTATAAAAATTACTCGATAGAAGGCACAGATTAATAATAAAAGTATTATTTTTGCGAATGAGAATTAGACATATAGGAAGTAACTAATTAGCAATAATTCAAAATAAAAATTTAGTATTAACAAGCAGCATTATATTATAGGTAAACCATAGTGTAAACCGAAAGAAATACAATAGAGTATATACAATTGATAATCAGCTGTTATCAGTTTATCTATCGCGAAGTCTGGGGGGCGTGTGGTCGCTGGTTCGAATCCAGTCACCCCGACTGGTGAATATCAAGGAGTTAAGTCATTGGCTTAACTCCTTTTCATTTATGGCGATTACTTTTCTATCACACTTTTAGCTCTTATTCCCATACCCTTGCCAATAAACAATGAGAAGCGAAAATGAGAAATACAAACCGTTTATCAAACATAAATCCATATATCAGTATCTTATTTAGGTAAGAATAGTTACTTTTGCAAAGTAAAAAACTAAATTATGGGAGCAGGAAAGTGGATTGGTGGTATCATCGGTTTTATGGCAGGTGGACCACTCGGCGCATTAGCCGGATATGCATTGGGTTCGCTGATAGACTTCGGCAGTAACCCTGCAAACGATACGACAGCCTACGGCAACGAACATACAAAAGAAGATGTGTTTGCCGGCCAGCGGAATAGTTTTCTTTTCTCAATGTTGGTAATGGCGTCGTATATCATACGGGCGGACGGACGCATTATGCATAGTGAAATGGAGTACGTCCGCAATTTCTTACGGACAAACTTCGGCGTTGCGGCAGTCGGTGAGGGCGAACGGATACTGCTCAACCTCTTTGAGCAGCGTAAACGCATGGACATGCAGAACCCTCTTACATTCAAGAATACAATCCGCGATTGCGGCATGCAGATTGCAGCTAATCTGACATACGAGGAACGCTTGCAACTACTGGGATTTCTTGCCAACATAGCCCGGAGCGACAACAATGTCTGCCGCGAAGAAATTGAAGCGCTGAAAGAAGTGGCAGCCTATATGGGATTGTCCGAAAAAGAAGTGGAATCGATGCTCAACTTAGGTGGCAACTCATTAGACGCAGCCTACAAAGTACTGGAAATAGACCCCACTGCCACTGATGAAGAAGTGCGTGCCACATATCGCAAATTAGTATTGAAGCACCACCCCGACCGGGTAGCCACATTGGGAGAAGACATCAAGCGTGCTGCCGAAGAGAAATTACAAAGCATCAACAATGCCAAAGAAATTATCTATAAAGCAAGAGGAATGAAATAATTATCATAAAAACTCTTCCAAACAATATCCTAATTATAAACCCAAAGCTCAATAGAACCACACCTTTATGAAGAAGATATTCGTCTACCTCACATTGGGTTTCACCACCCTTACCAGCTATGCGGCAACTCCTCTTTGGATGCGCGACATACAAATCTCCCCTGACGGTACAGAAATAGCTTTCTGTTACAAAGGAGATATCTACAAAGTTCCGGCAAAAGGCGGTGCCGCCACGCAGCTCACGACACAGGATTCCTATGAGTCCAACCCCATCTGGTCACCCGACGGCAGACAGATAGCATTTGCCAGCGACCGATATGGCAATTTCGACGTATTCGTAATGCCCGCCAACGGTGGAGCCGCCCAGCGTCTGACTACCAACTCCACAGGAGAAACCCCGTCCACATTTACACCGGACGGTAAATATATCCTTTTCTCGGCAGCCATTCAAGATCCTGTTGAAAGCGCTTTATTTCCTCGTTCTGCCATGACCGAACTCTACAAAGTTCCTGTAACCGGTGGCCGCACCGAACAAGTCTTGGGTACACCCGCCGAAGCAATCTGTTTTGACAAATCGGGTAACCTTTTCTTCTACCAAGACCAAAAAGGATTTGAAGACCAATGGAGGAAACACCACACATCATCCATAACCCGCGACATATGGACGTATGACACCCGTACAGGCAAACACAGTAATCTCACCCGGCACGCCGGTGAAGACCGCAACCCCATTCTTGCGCCGGACGGACAAACGTTGTACTTTCTGAGCGAACGTAATGGCGGTTCATTCAATGTATATGCCTTTCCACTTGCCCAACCGGAATCCGTAAAGGCAGTAACGGATTTCAAAACCCACCCCGTCCGTTTCCTCTCCATGAGCAATAACGGAACCTTATGTTATGGCTATGACGGCGAAATATATACGCAGCAAGGTGGTTCGGCTCCACAAAAAGTTCAAATTGAAATCACTCGTGATGATCCGTCGCAAGTGGAATATCTGAATTATACCAACGGAGCAACCTCAGCCACCGTTTCACCGGATGGCAAACAGATAGGATTCATCATACGTGGCGAGGTATTCGTTACCTCTGCAGACTATGCCACTACCAAGCAAATCACCCGTACCCCCGCCAACGAAAGCGGCTTGTCTTTTGCTCCGGACAACCGTACTTTGGCTTATGCCAGCGAGCGTAACGGTAACTGGCAATTGTACCTTGCCAAAATAGCCCGCAAGGAAGATCCCAATTTTCCCAACGCCACTATCATTAAAGAAGAGGTGCTGCTGCCTTCTACCACCGTTGAGCGCGCCTGCCCCCAGTTCTCACCGGACGGCAAGGAACTTGCCTTCATCGAAGACCGCATCCGGCTGATGGTACTCAATCTCGAAACGAAGAAAGTACGCCAAATAACCGACGGCTCCACCTGGTACAGCACAAATGGCGAGTTCAGCTATGCGTGGTCGCCGGACAGCAAATGGTTCACCCTCGAATTTATCGGCAACAAACATGACCCTTACTCCGACATAGGACTTGTCAGCGCACAAGGCAACAGTCCTATCATTAACCTGACCAACAGCGGATACATGAGTGGTTCGCCTCGCTTTGCGCTTGACGGCAATGCAATCCTGTTCAAAACAGAGCGTTACGGTATGCGTGCCCATGCCTCATGGGGATCACAAGACGATGCTATGCTTATTTTCCTCAATCAAGATGCTTACGACAAATATTGCTTGAGTAAAGAAGACTATGAGCTACGCAAGGAATTGGAAGCCGAACAGAAAAAAGCACAAGGTAAGGATGCCGGAAAAGGCAAGAAAAAGAGTCAGAAAGATACAGGAAAAGATAAAGCCGATGATGATTCTCCTCAAGTGAAAGATATCATTGTGGAACTGAAAAACCTTGAAGACCGCATCGTACGCCTCACCCCTAACTCTTCGGATATGGGAAGCGTCATTATCTCCAAAGATGGTGAAACCCTCTATTACCTTGCCGCCTTTGAAGACGGATACGACCTTTGGAAAATGGACCTTCGCAAGAAAGAAACCCGGTTGCTCCACAAAATGGATGCCGGTTGGGCTTCTATGGAAATGGACAAAAGCGGCAAGAATCTCTTCCTGTTAGGCGGCAAAGCCATGCAGAAAATGGATGTGGCGTCCAATGAATTAAAGCCGGTCAACTATCAGGCACAAGTAAAAATGGATCTGGCAGCAGAGCGTGAATACATGTTCGACCATGTATATAAACAGCAACAGAAACGTTTCTACAACACCAATATGCACAACGTGGATTGGGACTCCATGAGTGCCGCTTACCGTAAATTCCTGCCTCACATCAACAACAATTACGATTTTGCCGAATTACTGAGCGAGTGGCTGGGCGAATTGAACGTATCACATACCGGCGGCCGCTACTACCCGGCGGGACAAAGCGAACCGACAGCCAGTCTGGGACTGCTTTTTGACTGGAACTACCGGGGCAAAGGCATGCGCATCGCCGAGGTTCTCGAAAAAGGCCCGTTCGATAATGCCAATACGAAAGCGGCAACAGGCATTGTCATCGAAAAGATTGACGGTACGGAAATTACTCCAGAAATGGATTACTACACATTGTTGAACGACAAGGCCAAGAAGAAAACCCTCGTTTCACTGTACAATCCGCAGACCAAAGCACGTTGGGAAGAAGTTGTAATCCCGATAAGCAACAGCATGCTCAGCACCCTGCTCTATGCCCGCTGGGTGAAACAGCGTGCGGCCGATGTAGATAAATGGTCCAACGGCCGTCTCGGGTATGTCCACATAGAGTCGATGGGCGACGATAGTTTCCGTTCCGTCTATTCGGACATATTGGGCAAATACAACAATCGCGAGGGAATTATCATCGACACCCGCTTCAACGGAGGTGGCCGCCTGCACGAAGATATTGAGATTTTATTCAGCGGCAAGAAATACTTTACACAAGTAATCCGCGGTCGCGAGGCTTGCGATATGCCCAGCCGCCGCTGGAACAAGCCATCTATCATGCTGACATGCGAAGCCAACTATTCCAATGCACATGGCACACCATGGGTATATCGCCACCGGAATATCGGCAAGCTGGTAGGCATGCCGGTTCCGGGCACGATGACCAGCGTATCATGGGAACGTCTGCAAGATCCCTCCCTCGTTTTCGGTATCCCTGTTGTAGGCTACCGTTTGCCAGACAACAGCTATTTGGAAAACAGCCAGTTAGAGCCAGACATCAAAGTTGCCAATTCACCCGAAACGATTGTAAAAGGTGAAGACACCCAACTAAAGGTTGCAGTGGAGGAACTGCTGAAAGAGCTGGAATCAGTTTTGTGAGAGCAAAGCCTTCCCCCTACGCAGAACAAAAAATCATCTCACGAGAGGAAATAAAGAATCTCGTGAGATGAAATAATTCGTTCCGCAAATTCGTTCCATGAAAAGGAGAAAAGTATTCCTGCTAATCGTCCATATCATTCAGATGTATCTCTAACGCTTTCACCGAGATATAAATCTCATACACCGAAATAGCAAGCGAAATGATCAGCAATATCAGTGCAAAGCCGAAAATATAGACCGATGCAAGATAAAGCTGAATATAGATGAAGAACATGCTGACTACACACAGCAACAAGCTTGCTATGCCCGTCACCTGCATGGCACGCGTCAAATACAGCCGTTTACGCAAGTTGGCGATCTGTGCGGCGGTCACAGACGAATGGCTTTTCTGGTGCTGTTCCTTCAAAGCACGCACAAGGCCTGCATACGACAGGAAGCGATTGGTATACGCCAACATAATCAAAGATATTGCCGAAAACAGCAAAGCGGGGGTAGTCAAATCTATTTCCATAAGGCTAATTCCTTTAAATCTTTAGTAACTGCAAAGATAAATAATACTTTCTCTATCTAACTTTTTTCCATTACCTTTGTTCCCTCAAAAAGACTAATTCATCAAGCTTATGTTTACTGACCTTCTTAATTCCTCCTATTTCGCCCTTTTCCTTATCGTGGCATTGGGCTTCATGCTGGGAAGAATCAAAATCAAAGGACTATCCCTCGATGTTTCCGCAGTAATCTTCATCGCCCTGCTTTTCGGGCATTTCGGTGTAATCATCCCTAAGGAGCTGGGCAACTTCGGACTCGTATTATTCATATTCACCATCGGCATACAAGCAGGTCCCGGTTTCTTCGACTCTTTCCGGAGCAAAGGGAAAACACTCATAATCATTACCCTGCTGATAATCTGTTCCGCCTCTTTGACGGCAATAGGGCTGAAATATGCTTTCGACATTGACACGCCGAGCGTGGTAGGGCTGATAGCCGGCGCTCTCACCAGTACGCCGGGACTCGCTGTTGCCATCGACAGCACCCATTCACCGCTGGCATCCATAGCCTACGGCATCGCTTACCCATTCGGAGTGATCGGCGTCATCTTGTTTGTAAAGCTGTTGCCCCGCATCATGCACATCGACCTTGAACAGGAAGCCCGCCGTCTGGAAAAAGAACGCCGCGGGCAGTATCCCGAACTGACCACCTGTATCTATCGTGTCACCAACCCCGTCGTCTTCGGCCGCACTTTAATGCAAATCAATGCCCGGGCCATGACCGGTGCAGTAATCTCCCGCCACAAACACGAAGGGCAAATCTCCATCCCAACTGCACATACCGTACTCCACGAAAACGACTACATACAGGCTGTCGGCAGTGACGAAGCCCTGACCCAGCTTGCCACCCTGGTTGGCGAACGCGAAGAAGGCGAACTTCCACTGAGCCATACTCAAGAGATAGAATCTCTGCTCCTAACCAAGAAAGATATGATAAACAAGCAGTTGGGCGATCTGAATCTGATGAAGAACTTCGGCTGTACCGTAACCCGCATCCGCCGAAGCGGCATCGACCTTTCGCCCTCACCCGACCTCGCACTGAAATTCGGAGACAAGTTAATGGTGGTCGGTGAGAAAGAAGGTCTGAAAGGCCTTGCACGCCTGTTGGGCAACAATGCCAAGAAGCTATCCGATACAGATTTCTTCCCGATTGCAATGGGCATTGTGCTTGGGGTATTGTTCGGCAAACTGAATATATCTTTCCCCGGCGGTTTGTCGTTCTCGCCGGGACTAACGGGCGGCATACTGATAGTCGCCTTGTTTCTCAGCGCCGTCGGCAAAACAGGGCCTGTCATCTGGTCTATGTCAGGGCCCGCCAACCAACTGCTGCGGCAACTGGGACTCCTGCTTTTCCTTGCCGAAGTGGGTACATCTGCCGGAAAGAATCTGGTAGCCACTTTTCAGGAAAGCGGTTGGCTCTTGTTTGGAGTAGGCGCAGCCATTACATTGCTCCCCATGTTGATAGCAGTGGTCGTGGGCAGATTGGTCTTCAAAATCAGTATTCTCGACTTGCTGGGAACCATTACCGGTGGCATGACGAGTACTCCCGGCTTGGCAGCCGCAGACTCCATGACAGACAGCAATATTCCAAGCGTGGCCTATGCAACGGTCTACCCCATTGCAATGGTCTTCCTCATACTGTCCATTCAAATTATTGCAACGGTGATTTAGGGTGATGAAAGCGTTGGACAAAGAAACAGCCATCGCCCGGATGAACACATTCGGGCGTAAAGACATTCCTTTTTTGTTTATCATTGACTATACGCAAGAATGTTCCTACGTTGAAGCTCTTGACAAGATAGACGCCTCCGCCTGCCTTTACCAATTCAGAGGAACGGGCAATGCCCCCATTGCAGACACCCGATATGCCGGGCCGACGAACTGGGAATTCACTCCCCCGTCACCTGCCGCTTACCGCCATTCTTTCGACATCGTAAAGCAGAACTTGCTGGCCGGCAACAGCTACCTGACCAATCTGACATGCAAAGTGCCTCTCCGTACCAACCTTGCGCTAAAGGACATTTTCCTATATTCCCATGCCCTGTACAAACTATGGCTGAAAGACAGCTTCGTCTGCTTCTCACCCGAAATATTCGTCCGCATGGAAGAAGGGAAAATCAAGTCCTTCCCCATGAAAGGGACAATTGACGCCACACTGCCGCATGCCGAAGCAATACTGCTGGACGATGCCAAAGAAGCCGCCGAACACGCTACGATCGTCGACCTGATACGCAACGACCTCAGCATGGTTTCCGAACATGTCACCGTTACGTCCTATCGCTACATAGACCGTCTGCAAACCAACAAGGGGCCTATTCTGCAAACAAGTTCCGAAATCTGCGGTAACCTTCCCCATGATTATACAAAGCGGCTCGGCGACATCCTTTTCAAGCTATTGCCGGCCGGCTCCATAACCGGCGCTCCCAAACCGCGCACCATGCAAATCATTGCCGAAGCGGAAGGCTACGAACGAGGTTTCTACACCGGGGTCATGGGCTGCTATGCCGGCGGACGGCTGGACAGCGCCGTTATGATACGCTTCATCGAACAGGAGAACGGTCAACTCTATTTCAAAGCCGGCGGCGGTATCACCGCCCAAAGCCGTTGGGAAAGCGAATACAATGAAGTAAAACAGAAAATATATGTGCCAATTTATTGAAACAATACGCATAGACAGCGGTGAAGCCCGTAATCTGACCTACCACGAACAAAGGCTGAATGACACCCGCAACCACTTCTGGCCCGGCAGCCATGCGCTGCAACTGGCGGACTTCCTGCCCCCCGTTCCCGAAAGCGGCATACACAAGTTACGTATCGTCTACGGTCAAGACGGCATCGAAGATGTGACCTGCACGCCCTATCTCCTCCGCCCCGTCCGTTCACTGGCATTGATACAGGCAGACGACATCAGCTACACCTACAAAAGCACCGACCGCCAAGTCCTCGACCAATTGTTTGCACAGCGCGGCTCTTGCGACGACATACTGATTGTCCGCCGGCATCTGCTTACCGACACCAGCATTGCCAACATCGCCCTTTTTGACGGCAAACACTGGCACACTCCCCAATCCCCCCTGCTGAAAGGGACTAAACGTGCAGAACTGTTAGACAAAGGAATCCTCTCTGAAAGGAAAATACACGTAGAAGACATCCCGTCCTACTCCACCGTCCGTCTCTTCAATGCGATGATAGATTGGGGTGAACTGGAGCTTCCTGCCGTTTGCCTTCATTCAGCATTCCGGACACCCCATTCCCCGTTGCTGAAATAGGTTGCCGGGGGAAATGTAGGACGAACAACTTCCATTTCCCAAAGATTTGTTTTACTTTTGCACCGGAATATGAAATTCCTTACCACCATAATTTAACGAATACAACTATGCGTTACACCGTTTCCGCTCCCGATGCCCCGCTGCATGCCGGTATCCAACTCCCGGCATCCAAAAGTATCAGTAACCGCGCACTTATCCTGCACGCTCTTGCCCATGGCAAACAAACGCTCCACAACCTGAGCGATTGCGACGACACCCGCGTCATGGTACGTGCACTGCAAGGCAATCCGGAGCATATAGACATTATGGCAGCCGGGACAGCCATGCGCTTCCTCACCGCCTATCTTAGTGTAACCCCCGGCGCTCGTGTCATCACCGGCACGCAACGTATGCAGCAACGCCCCATCCGCATTTTGGTAGATGCCCTGCGCCAACTCGGCGCAGACATCAAATACACAGCCAATGAAGGTTTCCCGCCTCTGCACATCACAGGCTCGGAATTGCAAGGCAATGAAATATCCCTCGCCGGAAACGTCAGTTCACAATATATCTCCGCCCTGCTGATGATAGGAGCAGTCCTTCCCAAAGGCCTGCACCTGCATCTTACAGGCAACATCATTTCACGCCCCTATATCAACCTCACCCTCCAACTGATACACGACTTTGGAGGAGATGCCCAATGGAGCTCCGAAAACACCATTACTGTCCATCCGGGCGGCTACCAAGATGTTCCTTTTACCGTAGAGAGTGATTGGAGCGCCGCATCTTACTGGTACCAGATACTGGCGCTGAGGGGAAATGAAAAACGAAGAATGAAGAATGAGGAATCTCTGAAGAGTTATAAAGAGGAAACGATAGAGCTGTCCGGGCTGTTCCCACACAGTTATCAGGGTGACAGCCGCGGTGCGGAGATTTTCTCCCGGCTCGGTGTGCATACCGAATATACGGAGAGAGGCGTACGGCTGACTCTCACAGGCACCCCCGTTACCCGTCTCGAAGAAGATATGGTAGACATTCCCGACCTTGCACAGACCTTTGTCGTGACCTGCTGCCTGATGAATATCCCTTTCCGTTTCACCGGTTTGCAAAGTCTCAAAATAAAGGAGACCGACCGTATCACCGCCCTCATCACCGAACTGCACAAATTAGGCTATGCGGTGCGTTCCGAACAGGACAGCATCCTGCTATGGAATGGAGAACGCTGTCCGGCAGAGAGCGCTCCCCTTATCGCTACCTACGAAGACCACCGCATGGCAATGGCGTTTGCTCCTGCCTGCATCACATTGCCGCAGCTAATGATTGATGAACCTCAGGTGGTATCCAAATCCTATCCGGGCTATTGGGAAGATTTAAAGAAAGCGGGCTTTACTGTCTGTCATTAGTATCGTCCAAAACGCCTCTTTATTTCTCTCATTAAGACATGGCCAAAGGACACCGCGCCGAAGAATCTCCTTTCTGCATGACGGCAGATACGAAAACAATATGTATCTTTGTCCGTTCTATTTTATAAGGACACTTTTTTCAAGGAAAGAGAACATATGTGGATACTGATTATTAGCCTGATTGCCCTTGCCGTAATAGCCGCCATAGCGGGAATAGTACGCAACCGCAAACTTCAAAAGAAGATTGATAATGGCGAACTGGACGCCATGCCCGAAGTGCAGGAAGTAGACATTGAATGTTGCGGCCAGCACGAAGTATGCGAGAAAGAAAGCCTGCTCGCCGCTGTCAGCAAGAAAATAGAATATTATGACGACGAGGAACTTGACAAGTACATCGGAACCGCTGCCGACCGGTACACTCCCGAACAAGAAGAAGAATTCCGCGATGTCTTCTACACCATGCAGTCCGAAGATGTAGCGGGCTGGGTACGCAGCCTGCAATTGCGCGGCATCGCACTGCCGGACAACATAAAGGATGAAGTATTCCTGATAGTAGGAGAAAGACGGGAAAATCACTAAACACATGGAACTTTTACAATATACTTTCTTTCAACATGCCCTGATCGGCAGCCTGCTGGCAAGCATTGTCTGTGGAATTATCGGTACATACATCGTTACCCGGCGTTTGGTATTTATCAGCGGCGGGCTGACACATGCTTCTTTTGGCGGCATAGGAATGGGATTGTATATGGGAATCTCACCGATTCTTTCAGCCGCTGTCTTTTCGGTATTGTCGGCCTTCGGCGTAGAGTGGCTCAGCAGGCGGAAGGACATGCGCGAGGACTCTGCCATTGCAGTCTTCTGGACGTTGGGCATGGCATTGGGCATCATTTTCACTTTCTTATCTCCAGGATTCGCTCCCGACCTTTCCGCTTATCTGTTTGGAAACATCCTGACTATTACATTGAGCGACATCGCCTTGCTGGGCGGACTGGCAATACTGCTTATCTTATTTTTCTCGCTTTTTTTGCACCCGATAATATACGTAGCGTTCGACCGCGAGTTTGCCCGTTCGCAAGGAATTCCGACACAGGCTTTTGAGTACATACTGATGATGTTCATTGCACTGACGATTGTAGCCTGCTTACGAATGGTGGGCATCGTGCTGGTAATCTCATTACTGACGATTCCGCAAATGACCGCCAATCTCTTCTCACACAGGTTCCACCGCATCATTTGGCTGTCCATTGGCATAGGCTACCTTAGCTGTCTGGGCGGGTTGCTCATTTCCTATTATCTCAATGTCCCTTCGGGAGCAGCTATAATCTTCTTCTCCATTATCATTTATGCAATCTGCAAAGGAGGAAAAAGTGTTTGGCTATCTTTGTCAGTTGACAAATAAATTAGTACTATTAGCTAAAGGATGTACCTATAAATCGCTTGTTTACGGCTTTTATACAGTGTTCTGCTCCAACTTCCATTTTAAATACTTATCTTTGCAATAAAATACAAGATAATGGAAATCAAGATTCAGTCATTAGACCAGATTCACGAAGCCGCCCGCCGGTTCATCGAAGCAATGGGCGACAATACCGTATTTGCTCTTTACGGCAAAATGGGAGCAGGCAAGACAACCTTTATCAAAGCCGTTTGCGAGGAGCTTGGCGTATCCGATGTCATCACCTCCCCCACCTTCGCTATTGTAAACGAATATCGTTCCGACATTGCCGGAGAACTGATTTACCACTTCGACTTCTACCGCATTAAAAAGCTGGAAGAAGTGTACGATATGGGATATGAAGACTATCTGTACAGCGGCGCGCTCTGCTTTATCGAATGGCCGGAACTGATAGAGGAGCTTCTGCCGGGAAATACCGTGAAGGTTACCATTGAGGAAATAGAAAACGGTGAACGGAAAGTGACATTAGAGCAGTTGGATTAATACAAAATACGGATCATCATTCACCAACCAACTCATATATGAGCCAATATATCATTCAAGGCATTTTCGTCGTAGCAGGAATCATCGCCTTGCTGGCAGCCATTCTGGACTGGGACTGGTTCTTCACAGCCCAAAACACACAGTTTGTCGTGCGAAATGTAGGACGCAGACAGGCACGCTGGTTTTATGGCATATTAGGAATGCTACTCATTGGCATGTCCGTATTCTTTTTCCTGAATACACCGCCAACATGACGGCAGAAATAAACAGAAAGTTGGTCGTCACTCGTCACTTTTCATCGCTATCCCTTTGTACAAAGGCGATGCAGGAGTGATGATAAGGGTGAGAAGAAGTGACGAGAAGTTGTTGGTCGTCACTGTTTTTTTCGTATTTTCAGCCTTTATTCCCAATTAATTTCCTCATAATATGATGTTTAATCAATGATTACTCGTTTTTCATATTTTTGCTGAATTTTACTCATTTCAGGGAGTAAAAGCTACTTAATTCATGATTTCCTAATCAAAATGCACAAGAGGGAATATACTTCATGAAAGTGAGACGATTGCCAACGGAGTCTCGTGTTGCCGGTGTAACAAACTGACTACTGAAGCAGAATGCCATTTGTCAAACTGTCTACCCAGACAGGAACTGATAATGAAACCGTCTACTGAGGTAGTTTATAAAGGGGAAAAAACGCCTGGTTAAATTAAGAAAAGTCAGTTTCCTATGTCGGTATTTAAAGTACCAATAGTTGGTACTCTTAATACCAACCGTTGAAACTCTTAGTACCAACCGTTGGTACTTCCAATACCAATGATTGGTACTCGGAATTCCAACCATTGGTATTATTAAATGCCAATAGGCGAAAATAAATGAAACAATAGGACTTTTCTTGCTTTCAACGAAAGAAAAATAAACTAACAGTAAGATAATACTTTTTACCGAAATAAACAAAAGAAGGTGTGTCAAAATGGCACACCTTCTTTTGCTATTGTTTATTTCCAAAACTTGTTACTCCTCACCCAGAGACTCGGTATACTCCATTTCTCCCTGTACGATGAAAAGAATTTCATCCGGATCATAATCGCCCATTTCATCTTTATGAGCTTCTTTAATGATGTAATCTACGATTTTTCCCAGATCGACTTCGATATATCCGTCACCATCGGGCTGCACATCAAGGATGCCGCTCTCTGAATAATACTCGTCAATCAAATCGAGAAAATAATAGAACTCGTCGTCAGAGAACTTCTCTTTCAACTCCTGCGGCAAATAGTTTTTGATGTACTCAATGGTCTTTTCATCATCGAGATCATTCTTCAAAAAATCGTCTTCCAGTCCCATAACTTTATATTTTAAAAAGGATTAATAGATTTAGAGCCTATGTTCAAACAGCGCCTTACAGCAGCGCCTCAATCTTCGCCGCATAAGTCGGTTTGGGAGCAGAGCCCACTTGCTTGTCCACCAGTTCTCCGTTCTTAAAGAAGAGTACGGTGGGAATGTTGCGGATACCGTACTCGGCAGCCACATCGCCATTCTCATCAACATCGCACTTGCCGATAAGAACTTTACCTTCATATTCACCTGCCAACTCTTCGATAATAGGGCCTACCATTTTGCAAGGTCCGCACCAAGGCGCCCAAAAGTCAATTACCACAGGTTTACCCTCTGCCAGAATTTCCTTGAAATTGTTGTCTGTAATTTCCAATGCCATTTTTTCTAAATATTAAGTTTAAATATTAATTCAATAATACAAAAAGCATTATCTGCCTGTTTTCATCAGGCAAGCAAAGATAATTAATTTATCCGAAATTCAAGCTCCGGACGCTCTTTTAAATAAGAGATAAGTTCACGACCTACGGACAGCTTCACAGGACGGGACACCAGGTCGACCGTCATCCTGCTATCAGGATCGGTTACCCTGAAATAAAGTTCCGTAGTTCCGGGGCGGGCTTTCGTCAGCTCCGACAGCTCCGTTATCAATGCCTTATTCAGCACACTGAGCGGAATAAGTATCGTTATCTTTTCTATCAGTTTCTCCTTTACGTCGGGAAGCAGCTCCATAGAGGTTATCTTCAATTCCAGCTCATCCTGCCTCCACTGTTTGGGCTGGCAGCGTGCTTTGATATAGAGGAAAGTACGTTCGCCCAAATAGCCCTGATAGGTCACCCAGTCATTACCAAAGAAAGGCAGTTCCGCCGAACCGGAATAGTCTTCTATCTTGGCAATGCCGTAAGGATTGCCGTTCTTACTGATTCCTCTGCGAACGGAGGTAACGATACCGCCCATGGTGATTTCACGCCCCACAAGGGCAGCCTTATCTTCCAGCTCTGCCATGTGTGTGTTGCATACATGCTCCAACACAACGGAATATTCGTCCAGCGGATGGGCGGAAAGATAAATACCCACCAAATCACGTTCCCTGTTCAGACGGTCGAGGTCACTCCAACGTTCTGCCGGAAGAATCTCAGGAGTAGCGATGTCCACCACATTCTCACCGCCGAACAAAGAGTTGACCGCTGCCGCTTTGTCTGCCTGATAACGGTTTCCATAACGCACCAGTGTCTCGATAAACACTTCATTCTTGGCATTTACGGCGAAATACTGTTCACGCTTCAATTCGGGAAAACTGTCAAAACCTCCTGCCAGGGCAAGGCATTCCAAGTTCTTTTTGTTACAAGAGTTCAGATTGACACGCTGCACAAAATCAAAGATGCCCGTATACGGACCGTTCTTTTCGCGCTCCTCCATGATGCTGTGTACAGCTCCTTCACCCACTCCCTTTACCGCTCCCAGTCCGAAACGGATATTGCCTTCGGGGTTGACGGTGAACTTCAGGTTCGACTCGTTCACATCCGGGCCAAGCACTTTGATGCCCATGGACTTACACTCGTCCATGAGTTTGGTGATAGTCGTTATGTCGGACAAACTCCGGCTCATTACGGCAGCCATGTACTCTGCCGGATAGTTGGCTTTCAAGAAAGCAGTCTGATAGGCCACCCAGGAATAGCAAGTGGCATGCGACTTATTGAAGGCATAGGATGCAAACTTCTCCCAGTCCGCCCAAATCTTTTCGAGCACCTTCGGATCATGCCCGTTCTTCTGTCCACCCGCAATAAATTTCGGCTTCATGTGATCCAGCTTGTCACGCAGCTTCTTACCCATTGCCTTACGCAAGGCATCGGACTCACCGCGGGTGAAGTCCGCCAGCAAACGGGACAGAAGCATCACCTGCTCCTGGTAGACGGTGATGCCGTACGTATCTTTCAGGTATTTCTCCATTATGGGAATATCATACTCGATAGGCTTGCGTCCCCACTTACGGTCGATGAAGTCAGGGATATAGTCCATAGGGCCCGGACGATAGAGGGCGTTCATGGCTATCAGGTCCTCGAAAGTACTCGGCTGCAACTCACGCAGGTATTTCTGCATGCCTGCGGACTCGAACTGGAACGTACCGATAGTCCGCCCGTCGCAGTATAATTTATAGGTAGCAGGGTCTTTAATGGAAATCTTGTCGATGTCCAACTTCACCCCCCGGTGTAAACGTACGTTTTCAACGGCCTCTTTGATAATCGAAAGGGTCTTAAGACCCAGGAAGTCCATCTTAATCAGGCCCGTATCTTCAATGACCGAACCTTCATACTGGGTTACAAGCATTTTTTCGCCTGTCTCCTTGTCATCCGCCGTACTTACGGGAACCCAATCGGTGATGTCATCACGACAGATAATCGTACCGCAGGCGTGCACACCCGTACCGCGCACATTGCCTTCCAACATCTTGGCGTACTTCAATGTATCGCGCACCAAAGGATCGGGTGACGCTTCCGCCACCTGCAACTCAGGCACATAAGCTATGGCGTTGGGCAGGTTCAGCTTCTTATCGGGGATTTTATCGGGAACCAGTTTTGCCAGACGGTCGGACTCCGACAAAGGCAACTTCTGCACGCGGGCAACATCTTTTATGGCCAGCTTGGTTGCCATAGTGCCGTAGGTAATAATATGCGCCACCTTCTCCTGCCCATACTTTTCAGTCACCCAACGTAACACCTCACCACGCCCGTCATCATCGAAATCCACATCTATATCAGGCAGAGAGATACGGTCGGGATTAAGGAAACGCTCAAACAGCAAGTCATATTGAATGGGGTCTATCTTGGTGATGCCCAAGCAGTAGGCCACTGCCGAACCGGCAGCAGAACCACGTCCCGGTCCCACCGAAACGCCCAACTGCGTACGGGCAGCATTGATGAAGTCCTGCACAATCAAGAAGTAACCCGGAAAACCCATTGTCTTCATGATGTACAACTCAAAGACCAGACGCTCTTTCACTTCATCCGACAGCGGATCGCCGTACAGCCGTTTAGCCCCGTCGAACGCCAACTTGGCAAGATAGTCGGCCTCCAGTTTGATACGGTAAAGCTTGTCGTACCCTCCCAGACGCTTAATCTTAGCTTTGGCGGCATCTTCATCCAAAACAACATTTCCGTTCTCATCCTGCGTAAACTCATCAAACAAGTCTTTCTCCGTATATCTCTTCCGATACTCTTCTTCCGTTCCAAAATCCTCGGGAATAGCGAAAGTAGGCATGATAGGCGCGTGGTCAATAGAATAATATTCCACTTTGTCCAAAATCTCCAACGTATTGGAAAGAGCTTCGGGAACATCCGCAAAGAGTTCGTTCATCTCAGCCTTGGTTTTCATCCATTCCTGCTTGGTATAGAGCATACGGCTCGGATCGTCCAAATCCTTGCCCGTACTCAGACAGATAAGGCGGTCGTGCGCCTCGGCATTCTCTTCGTCCACAAAATGGACGTCATTGGAACAAATCACCTTTATGCCATACTTCTTGGCATATTCCAGCAGTTTGGCATTGGCCTTCTGCTGCAAAGGATAAGCCTCGTGGTTGGCGCGGGGGACGGTTGCCTTGTGGCGCTGCAACTCCAGATAGAAATCATCTCCAAAAAGATTCTTATACCAGCGGACAGCCTCTTCGGCCTCATCCAATTGGTCGTTGATAATCTTTTTAGGGATCTCGCCGCCGATACAGGCAGAGCAGACGATCAGTCCTTCGTGGTACTTCTCCAGTTCATTGCGGTCGGTACGCGGACGCATATAGTAGCCCATAGTCCATGCGCGGGACACCAGCTTTATAAGGTTGTGATACCCCTTTTCGTTCTTAGCCAGCACAATCAGGTGATAACCGCTTTGATCGGGTTTGCCTTCTTTCTTGTCCATCGTGCGGCGCGCCACATACATCTCGCAGCCGATAATGGGCTTGAACAGCTTATTCTCGGCCTCCGCTATTTTCTCCTTGCAAGCCGCTATCTCCGCTTCCTTATCTTCACATGCTATCTCACCGCTCTCTATGCCTGCAATACGCTTCTTCAGGTCTTTTATTTCCCCTTTCGGACCACCGTTCTTTTTGTTAACATAGTTGGTGAACTCTTTGATGCCAAACATGTTGCCATGGTCGGTTACGGCAATCCCCTTCATTCCATCCTTCATCGCTTTGTCCACCAAGCGGCTCACGCTGGCCTGACCATCGAGAAGAGAATATTGGGTATGGACGTGTAAATGAACAAAATCCTGCATAAATATATCCTTTCTATAAGTGAGCATAAAGGTACGACCTATGCGATATCTAACAAAAATATTCCTCAAAAAGTTATCAACACCTGTAATTCTATGACTAAATTCTTGTTAGATTTTCAAAATAAGCCTATTTTTGCAGATAATTTGCATCAGAAAGAATAAAACAAGATACATGGGTCGACTTAAAAAATTAAAAAAAATACGCATTCACCGCGAAGGGACACATACATTGGCCGGCAGTCTATTGTTGATACTCGCCGTAAACGCCGGACTCTACTTCGGCTTGGAGTGCAAGATTCCTTTCTACGTAGCGGCAGTTATCAGCCTTGTAGTTTATGGCATCTTAGTGAACTTCTTCCGTTGCCCTATACGTTTGTTCGGCCAGGAAGACACCGAGAAAATTGTAGTTGCTCCCGCTGACGGGAAAATTGTGGTGGTAGAGGAAGTTGAAGAAACCGAATATTTCCATGACCGGCGCATCATGGTTTCCATATTTATGAGTTTGGTTAATGTGCACGCCAATTGGTATCCCGTAGACGGGACCGTTAAGCTGGTGTCTCACCAGAACGGTAAGTTCATGAAAGCCTGGTTACCTAAAGCAAGCACTGACAACGAACGCTCCACCGTAGTTATCGAAACTCCCGAAGGAGTGGAAATCATGGCACGCCAGATTGCCGGAGCCATGGCACGCCGCATCGTCACCTACGCCGAACCGGGTGAAGAATGTTATATCGACGAACACATGGGATTCATCAAGTTCGGTTCCCGCGTGGATGTATTCCTCCCACTGGGTACGGAAGTTCTCGTAAAACTCGGACAACTGACCACCGGTAATCAAACCGTCATAGCAAAACTTAAATAACAATGGCAAATTGCATCACCCGTTCTATTCCTAACACCTTAACCTGTCTGAACTTATTCTCCGGGTGTATCGCTTGTATCATGGCTTTTGAAGCCAATTATAACCTGGCCCTTCTGTTCATCATCCTCAGCGCCGTATTCGACTTTTTCGACGGCATGATGGCACGTCTGCTGGATGCTCACTCTCCCATCGGAAAGGATTTGGACTCTTTGGCCGATGATGTCAGTTTCGGCGTAGCGCCTTCATTAGTGGTATTTTCTTTGTTCAAGGAGATGCATTATCCGGCATCTATGGAGTTCATGGCTGCTTATATGCCCTATGCCTCATTTCTCATTTCCGTATTCTCGGCACTGCGTCTGGCAAAGTTCAATAACGACACCCGCCAGACAAGTTCTTTCATTGGAGTTCCGGTTCCTGCCAATGCTCTTTTTTGGGCATCATTGGCTGCCGGGATGCACCCTATGCTTATATCCGACAGTTTCAATCCTCTTTACCTGTTAATGTTGGTTTGCCTGTTTTCATGGCTGCTGGTGTCGGAAATACCCATGTTCTCATTGAAGTTCAAGAATCTCTCATGGAAAGACAACAAAATAAGTTTCATTTTCCTGATTGTCTGCATCCCACTTCTTGTTTTTTTAAAGGTCAGCGGCTTTGCAGCGGTGATCGTATGGTACATCGTGCTTTCACTTTTAACGGGAAAAAGTAAGTAAACATTTTCTTGGCACAGTTGTTGTACTATCGTTCGATGAAAACGAACACATAAAAAGACATTAGCCCATGTTTCATTTTTTAGGTTTCTTATTTATCATCCTCATAGCTATCCTGTTCATCGGGCTTAGCATCATAGGTACTGTCATCCGGAGTGTCTTCGGACTGGGCGGACGCCGTTCATCAAACACATACCGTAATGAAAACGGGAACTATCAATCTGGAAAGGGATATTCGTTCAATGACAAGCAGCAATCCGCCTCCTCCCATGAAGAGGCTGCACACAAAGAAAAGACCTCCCCACACTCCAACCCACGCAAAAAGCTCTTCTCGCAAGATGAAGGAGAATACGTGGAATTTGAAGAAATCAAAGATTAACGGCGTTTGCCGGCAAAGAAACTTTTCATTAATGCAGCGCACTCATCTCCCAGCACGCCTTTTACGACTACGGTTTTAGGATGCAGAGCGTGCGGCGCATAACGTTGGTATCCCCGTTTTTCATCTTCCGCGCCAAACACCAGACGCCCCGTTTGCGCCCAGGCAATGGCACCGGCACACATCACACAAGGTTCTACGGTGACATAAAGGGTACACTCGTTCAGATACTTGCCGCCAAGAGTAGAGGCAGCGGCAGTAATGGCCTGCATTTCAGCATGGGCAGTGACATCAGTCAGAGTTTCCGTCAAGTTATGGGCGCGGGCAATAACGCGGTCCTTACAAACAACCACCGCCCCTACGGGTACTTCACCGCGGTCTCCCGCCTTTTGAGCCTCAAGAAGCGCCTGCTTCATATAATAATTATCGTCCACTCCGATTTCCGTCTTTGCAATTCGTAATTTATAGTTTATTCTCCTTCCTCACCTTCGCATGTCATGTTCGCCGAACAAGGTAGGATAGTCTTCCTCCATATTCTTATGGATAAACATGAGAATAGTCTCCCTCAGCCAGCGTGATTTGTTCGTTATCTTGTACTTCTCCAGATAACGGTCCACGATCCGCAGCTCTTCTTCGCTCATCAGGCATACCATGCGCTGCTCGCGTTTTGGCTCTTCGGGTGTTGCTTTCGCACACGTTTTGTCTCTCTTTCTCATATTTCTTTGCAAATTTAGTTTTACTTCTGTAAAAACAAAGCAGAAAAAACGTATTTTTGTACTGAAAGAAAGAAAATCGTACAATGGCAACACACAATGCGCTGGGCAAAGCAGGAGAAGATGCGGCAGCAGCCTATCTGGAACGCAACGGATATGCGATACGACACCGGAACTGGCGGAAAAACCATCTGGAACTGGACATCGTTGCCACTAAAGACAACGAAGTGGTCATCGTAGAAGTAAAGACCCGGAGCAATACGCAGTACATCGAGCCCCAAGACGCCGTCGACCGGCAGAAAATACGCCGGACCGTCATAGCCGCCGATGCCTACATGAAGCATTTCTGTATTGATGCCCCCGTACGTTTCGACATCATTACAGTAGTGGGTACCACAGGCACCTTCAAGATAGGTCATATCAAAGAAGCCTTTTACCCACCTGTTTTTTAAGAACCCTAATACTTGAAATACAATGGATATAGAAGCAGCCCGCGAATATTGCCTCAGCAAAAAAGCAACAACCGAAGACACTCCTTTCGGTGAGGATGTTCTCGTCATCCGGGTAATGGGAAAGATGTTCTTATGCATCAACCTCAACACCCCGGACCGCATCACCATGAAATGCGACCCCGAATATGCACTGGAACTGCGTGAACGTTACAATGCCATTGAAGGAGCCTGGCATTTCAACAAGAAGTATTGGAATCAGGTATTCCTTGACGGAGACGCAGATGACAGACTGATAAAGCACCTGATGGACCATTCTTATGAAGAAGTAATAAAGAAATTCACCAAAAAAATGCGCAATGAATATGAAGCCCTGCCCTGAAACATTTCCTTATCCGCTGATTGTGCTGGACGAAACAGACTCGACCAACCGGTATATCAGCCAACTATGCAACAACCCGCAAAAGGCTGTTGCCGAACTTACTACGGTTTCGGCCGAATTCCAGACAGCAGGTAAAGGCCAGCGCGGCAACAGCTGGGAAGCGGAAAAAGAAAAGAACCTGCTTTTCAGCTTTGTGCTCTACCCTACCTTTCTGGAGGCACGCTGCCAGTTCATTCTATCGCAGATCATTTCTTTATCCATCAAAGAGGAGCTGGACAGGTGGTCGGACGAAATCACGATAAAGTGGCCCAACGATATTTATTGGAGAGACAAGAAGATATGCGGCATACTGATAGAGAATGACCTTTCCGGCCATTTCATCGGACGCTGCATCTCAGGCGTCGGAATCAATATCAATCAGAAAGAATTCCACAGCGATGCTCCAAATCCTGTATCCCTGAAACAAATTACCGGAAAAGAGCATAACCGCCATGAAATACTGGCACACATACTGAAGCGGGTGCAAATCTACTACAACGGTCTGCAAACAGAAGAGCGCAACACCTATGCCGCCGAAATATCAGCCCGCTATGCCCGCGCCCTTTTCCGCCGCCGGGGATTCCATCTTTACGAAGATGCCAACGGCAAGTTTTCCGCCCGCCTGCTACGCGTGGAACAAGACGGACGTTTTGTTCTGGAAGACGAGAACGGGAAAGAAAGGGAGTATTTATTTAAAGAGGTGCAATATATACTTTAAAAGTAGAAAACCTGATGAACTGAAATAAAACAATATCTTTGCCAAAGATGTTTTAGACAAGAAAGATTCAGCTATGAAAAGACAATTATTATTTTTAATCTCTACATTCTGCCTCATCCTCTATAGTTGTGACGATTCTGAAAATGATTCTTTAAAAGTATCACAATCATCGTTCAACAATATCAGTTGTGACGGAACGACGTTGGAAGTAGATATTATCAGTAGCTCGGATTGGACCGTATCCAAAACTGCAAAATGGTGCAATGTCACTCCGGCAAAAGGTTCGGGCAATCAAAAGCTCACATTAGAAATAGAGGCAAACTTAGAGGAAACCACGAGGAATGCAACAATCACAATAACTCCTTCGAACGGCGGCATAAGTCAGGCTATCAAAATTACCCAGAATGGTATTACCGCTTCTTTCAATCCCGAAACATATCATTATAAACTCCCGGTTATTTTCCATGTGCTCTATCACGACAGTTGGGAGATTATCCGAAATTCTAAAGAGAGTGAACGAACTTTACCGGAATGCAGGAGCCAACAGTGCAAATATGAATCTGGAATTTGTACTTGCCACAGAAGACCCTAAGGGGAAAACATTGCCTGAACCGGGTGTGGAACGCATCGAATGGAATACTGCCGCCATTGATATCAATGATTTCATGTTCAGCAACAACCGAACTTACAACTACCTGATTTGGGAACCAAACGACTATATCAATATAATGGTATACAAATTTACGGATGCTGACGTAATGGGAGTATCCCATTTTCCATATTCTCCTACAAAAAATCCTTTATCGGGTACCGAAACCGATTCTCGATTTCTGACAGGAGATAATCTCAAGTACGCTTATTGCGTATCCATCAACAATTCTTATATTTACGAGGAGTCCACTACCACAATACCCAATCAAAGTGACATGGCCATTACGTTAGCTCATGAACTGGGACATTATTTAGGTTTATACCACGTATTCTCCGAATCGGAGGAGGATGATGTCGATGCTTGCGCGGATACAGATTATTGTACAGACACCTATACTTACGACCGAAAAGCCTACGAGACATGGGTAAAAGCACTGGTTAAACAAAACGGACCCATCTCTTTTGAAGATCTTGCCCACCGCCATGACTGTGTACAGAATATAGACTTTACTTCACGAAATATCATGGATTACGCTTACAGTTATCTGAATGAGTTCACCGCCCAACAGAAAGCGAGAGTACGCCATATCCTTACTTACAGTCCACTTATACCGGGACCGAAGAAAGGGTTGACAAGCACACGTGCAACCTATGACGGCCCATTGGATTTACCTATCCGCGTGATGAAATAAGATATGAAGCAATAATAGAAAAAAAATGGAACCGGTTATTTCAGTTCCAGTTCCATTTTTTTAATCTTGTCCAGCGTCTTCCCTGCCTCTGTGGACGGGAAGAGTTGGAGAACTTTCTGCAAATAGCCCTTGGCTTTGCCATACCCGTTGGAAAACACGTCCGACAATCCGTTGCGGTAATGGGCATATTGCATTCGGGTGGGAGATACGATTTTCTTATAATTCTCTTCCAGCGTTTTCTTCTTTTGTTCGGCCTGCAAATAGTAATAGTTGCCCAAAAAGATGTTCGCCTGAAGATTATCCGCATCCAATGTCAACACCTTCTCATAGAGTTTCAGGGCATCTTTCGTCTCTCCGCGCATCATCTGCATCTCCGCACAGGCTACAAGACCCGAAACATCTTCCGGATTGTATTGCAACCATTCCTTATAAAAAAGATACGCTTTGTCATAATTCCGCTTGTCCTTGTAATAAGCAGCCAGTTCCCGCACAAAACGGGGAGCCACCGCACTGTTCTTCTCAACATTCGTCCAATAATACATCTCCGTCTGTTCCGTTCCGGCTCCCGCCGCCTGACGGAACAGGCTGACGGCATAGTCATCCTTACCTGCAGACAGGGCTTCGGACACCTTCTGCAACAAGACATCCACCGATTGTGCCGAAAGTGACATCGGGAACAACAAGAACCCAAAGATAAGTAAAGTTAAGGTCTTCATTTTTTTTAGTATATATAGTTCAACAGCCTGAAATACCCCCATAGGATATCACCCACAAATTTACCAAATTCCTCCTCAATCATCAATAGTCGAAAGTAGAAATATAGTTAATCTTTCCCACAGTTTTTTTCTTTTTCTGCGTACCTTTGTTCCCTCTTAAATAAGATATTACAAATGAAGCATATAGACAGACAGATATTGCAGATAGCCCTGCCTTCCATCGTATCGAATATAACCGTACCTTTGCTTGGTCTAATCGATGTGGCTATCGTAGGCCACCTCGGATCTCCCGCCTATATCGGCGCCATTGCGGTAGGCGGTATGCTGTTCAATATCATCTATTGGATATTCGGCTTTTTGCGCATGGGAACCAGCGGCATGACATCACAGGCTTATGGTAAACGGGATTTACCGGAAATTGTTCGGTTGCTGATGCGTTCCGTGGGCATAGGACTGGCCGTAGCGCTTTGCCTCATCCTGCTGCAAGTCCCTATCAGGCAAACCGCTTTCCTTATTATCCACCCCACAGCAGAGGTCAGGGAAATGGCCACGCTCTATTTTCATATCTGCATTTGGGGAGCTCCGGCCATGCTGGGACTATACGGGCTCTCCGGATGGTTTATCGGTATGCAGAACTCGCGTATTCCCATGTACATAGCCATTACACAGAACATTGTGAATATCATAGCCAGCCTCAGCTTTGTCTGTTTTTTCAAGATGAAAGTGGAAGGTGTGGCTTTCGGAACGCTGATAGCCCAGTATGCAGGCTTCATCATGGGACTTGTACTGTGGATGAGCCGTTACGGGAAACTCAAAAAATATATCCTTTGGAAAGGCGTACTGCAAAAGGAGGCGATGATGCGCTTTTTCCAAGTGAACCGCGACATATTCTTACGGACATTGTGCCTGGTCACCGTTACGCTGTTCTTCACCTCGGCAGGCGCTTCACAAGGCGAAATTATCCTTGCGGTAAACACATTGCTGATGCAGCTCTTCACCCTGTTCTCCTATGTCATGGACGGCTTTGCTTATGCGGGAGAGGCACTGAGCGGACGATATATAGGTGCCCGTAACCGGAAAGCATTTACCAACACCACCCGGCACCTGTTCATCTGGGGCGGCTGGCTGGCAGCGTTTTTCACACTGGTCTACGCATTGGGCGGCAACGCCTTTTTGGGACTGCTGACCGACAACAAGGATGTGGTGTCCGCCGCCGGCACCTATTTCTATTGGGCGCTCGCCATTCCTGTTGCCGGAATAGCTGCCTTTATCTGGGACGGCATTTTCATCGGCGCTACGGCAACACGCGGCATGTTGGCATCCATGGCAATAGCGGCAATCAGTTTCTTTGTTGTATATTACGGACTCCGCCCGGTTTTAGGCAACCATGCTTTGTGGCTCGCTTTTCTTGTTTATCTCGCCATGCGGGGAGTTGTGCAGACCCTGCTCAGCCCCAAAATCATAAAGGAGAACTTCACTCAGCCATGAGCCGCTTGCGCTTATTGACTTAAATATCCTAAATATCCAAACCGCCGACAACTTCCTTGACGTATCTTTGTTCCATGAAAAGTTTAACCCAGCTAAACTGCCGGTTTATTCCTATTAAACTTCAAGTTTATCCCTATTAAACCGACAGTTTATCCGGAGCAAATAATTATATACAACCTTATGGCAAATAAAGACATTGTTCAAGAAACTTTTCCCGTATTAGGGATGAGTTGCGCTTCATGTTCCGCACGAGTGGAAAAGACGCTGAATCATCAGCCCGGCGTCCGAAAAGCGGTCGTAAACTACGCTTCGGCAATGGCAACTGTGGAATACGACCTTCAAAACTGTTCACCCGAAACCTTGCAGCAGGCCGTACAGGCTGCCGGATACGACTTACTGATAAAGCAGGATGAAAATATGCCGGACGAAGTGGAACAGGCGCACGACAAAAAGTATCGCGCACTGAAATTCCGTACCACATGGGCCATCGCCCTGTCCGTACCGGTCATGCTCATCGGCATGTTCTTCATGGATATGCCGTATGCCAATCCCGTCATGTGGCTGCTTTCCACTCCCATCGTCTTTTGGCTGGGAAGAGGCTTCTTCGCCAGTGCATGGAAACAACTGAAACATGGCAGCGCCAACATGGACACACTGGTGGCCAACAGTACCGGGATAGCCTACCTGTTCAGCCTGTTCAACATGCTTTTCCCCGAATTCTGGCTAGAAAGGGGCATTCACCCGCACGTTTACTTCGAAGCTGCAAGCGTCATCATCGCCTTTATCCTGCTGGGACGCCTGCTGGAGGAAAAGGCCAAAGGAAACACTTCCTCCGCAATCAGGAAACTCATGGGACTGCAACCCAAAACAGTTACAGTCATCACCGGTTCTTCGTCGGAAAGGATTGTCCCGATTGAACAAATCCGTCCCGGCGACATCATCTTAGTGAAACCGGGAGAAAGGATTGCCGTAGACGGCATAGTTACGGAAGGCAGCTCGTATGTGGACGAAAGCATGCTGAGTGGCGAACCGGTAGCGGTAGCCAAACAAAAGGATGCCAAAGTCTTTGCCGGAACAATCAACCAGAAAGGAAGTTTCCGGTTCAGCGCGGAAAAGGTGGGAACGGATACGCTGCTGGCTAAAATCATCCACATGGTACAAGATGCACAAGGCAGCAAAGCCCCCGTTCAGCAGTTGGTAGACAGGATTGCCGCCATCTTCGTGCCGGTCATCATCGGAATTGCCGTATTATCATTCGTAGCTTGGATACTGCTGGACGGACAGAACGGATTTACGCATGGACTGCTGGCACTGGTTACGGTACTCATCATTGCCTGCCCATGCGCACTGGGACTTGCCACCCCTACCGCCATTATGGTAGGCATCGGTAAAGGTGCGGAAAGAGGCATCCTGATAAAAGACGCCGAAAGTCTGGAAATCGCCAAAAAGATTGATACGGTGGTGCTGGACAAAACCGGAACAGTGACCGAAGGAAAGCCGGTGGTCGGTGATTGGATACAAGCTGCGCAGGCGGCGGACACAGAAGACATTTTTTACAGCTTGGAGAAATTATCGGAACATCCGCTTGCCGAAGCGGTAGTCCGCCACTTTAGAAATGCCCGGACTGTGAAGATCGATAACTTTGAGAGTATCACCGGCAGAGGCGTACAAGGCGAATGGAATGGAAAAACCTATTATGCCGGTAACCGTAAATTGCTGGAAGAACACCGGATTAACATCAGTCAATCACTGTGTGAGGGCGCTGCCCGCCTGACGGCGGATGCACAAACCGTCATCTGGTTTGCCGACCATGAAAAAGCATTGGCAATAGCAGGCATTACAGACCGCATCAAACCGACATCCATACAGGCCGTCAGCGAATTGCAGTCAGCCGGCATCGAAGTCTATATGCTGACGGGCGACAATGAAGCCACCGCCCAGGAAATTGCCCGCAAAGCCGGTATCCTCCATTATAAGGCAGGAGTCTTGCCGCAAGAAAAAGCAGCCTTTATCGGCAACTTGCAGAAGAACGGCAAGAAAGTGGCAATGGTGGGCGACGGCATCAACGACAGCGCAGCCCTGGCACAAGCCGACCTCAGCATCGCCATGGGCGGAGGAAGCGACATCGCAATGGATGTAGCCAAAATGACCATCATATCTTCCGACCTGACCAAAATACCGGAAGCGCTGAAACTCTCCAAGCTGACCGTACGCACCATTCGTCAAAATCTGTTTTGGGCATTTATCTATAACATAATAGGTGTACCCGTCGCAGCCGGCGTGCTCTACCCTGTCAACGGTTTCCTGCTGAATCCCATGATAGCAGGCGCTGCCATGGCATTCAGCAGTGTCAGCGTAGTTACCAACAGCCTGCGGCTGAAGAGGAAAAAGATAGAAATAGCAGAAAGCCCCGCCATCGGCAACGCGGCAAAGCCTGACAATGAAGTGAAACCATTGACAAAGAAAGTCATGAAGAAAGAATTCAAAGTGGAAGGCATGATGTGCAACCACTGCCGCATGCATGTGGAAAAAGCATTGAACGGCATGGACGGCGTACATGCCACTGTGAGCCTTAATCCCCCGGTGGCAACCGTAGAGTTTTCGGAAGGAGAAAAAACACTGGATGAATTGCAAGCCGCAGTAAGCGCGGAAGCCGGTGACTATACGCTGAAAGAATAACTGAAAATTATTTATAGTGATTGGCATTATTTTCCTATCTTTGCCGCTAAGCGAAATAAATTAATAAACTATGGCAACATACAAAAGAATCTTATTGAAACTCAGCGGTGAAAGCCTGATGGGAGAAAAGCAATACGGCATTGATGAAAAACGTCTTGCCGAATATGCGGCACAGATTAAGGAAATTCATGAACTGGGCGTACAAATCGGTATCGTCATCGGCGGCGGAAACATTTTCCGCGGGCTGAGTGGCGCCAACAAAGGCTTCGATCGCGTAAAAGGCGACCAAATGGGCATGCTGGCAACCGTTATCAACAGCCTTGCCTTGAGTTCGGCATTGGTAGCGACAGGCGTAAAGGCACGCGTACTGACGGCGGTCCGCATGGAACCTATCGGCGAATTCTACAACAAATGGAAAGCCATTGAGTGCATGGAAGCAGGCGAGGTGGTCATCATGTCTGCCGGAACGGGCAATCCGTTCTTCACGACTGATACCGGCTCCAGCCTCCGCGGCATTGAAATCGAAGCGGATGTCATGTTGAAAGGGACACGCGTTGACGGCATCTATACCGCCGACCCGGAAAAAGACCCTACGGCCAAGAAGTTCCACGACATCACCTACGACGAAGTGCTGAAACGCGGCCTGAAAGTCATGGACCTTACAGCTACCTGCATGTGCAAGGAGAACAACCTGCCCATTATTGTCTTTGACATGGACACCGTAGGCAATCTGAAGAAAGTGATGCAAGGCGAAGAAATAGGAACGCTGGTGCACAACTAAACTTCACGACAGAGGACACAGAGTTCCACAGAGTCGAATTATTCTTTTAATCAACATAATTGCGGTACAAAAGAAAAAAACTCTGTGGAACTCTGTGTCCTCTGTCGTGAATTAATTATATTTGCAAAGTTCAAATTAAAAGCTACTTCAAACAATAGAAATATGAAAGACGTAAAAGACATCTTAGACGAAGCACAAGAGAAAATGGATATGGCCGTAATGTATCTGGAAGAATCATTAGCCCACATTCGTGCCGGGAAAGCCGATGTTCGTTTGCTGGACGGTATCCGCGTTGACTCTTACGGAAGCATGGTTCCCATCAACAACGTAGCAGCCGTAACCACTCCGGACGCCCGCAGTATCGCTATCAAGCCATGGGACAAAAGCATGTTCCGCGTCATTGAAAAGGCAATCATAGACTCCGACCTCGGTATCATGCCCGAAAACAACGGTGAGATTATCCGTATCGGTATTCCTCCGTTGACGGAAGAGCGTCGTAAGCAACTTGCCAAACAATGTAAGAACGAAAGCGAAACAGCTAAAGTCAGCGTACGCAACGCACGCCGCGATGCTATCGATGCCTTGAAGAAATCCGTAAAGGAAGGACTGGCTGAAGATGCACAAAAAGGCGGTGAGGAAAAGCTGCAAAAGATACACGACAAGTATATCAAGCAGATTGACGATATGCTGGCCGCAAAGGACAAAGAGATTATGACAGTATAAATCCAGTTGAGAGTTGAGAGAGTGCCGACAAATACTCTCAACTCTCAATGTTCAACTTTTAACAGATTTGAGGGGACTCGTTATTAAAAACACAGGAAGTTGGTATTTAGTAAAGACCGACGAAGGAACATACGTTGAGTGTAAAATCAAAGGCAACTTCCGTCTGAAAGGCATCCGAAGCACCAACCCGGTGGCAGTAGGCGACTACGTACAAATCATACTGAATCAAGAAGGTACGGCTTTCATCAATGAAATTGAAGACCGGAAGAACTACATCATCCGTCGCTCATCCAACTTATCCAAACAATCCCATATCCTCGCTGCCAACCTCGACCAATGCATGCTGGTAGTAACGGTGAATTACCCGGAAACGTCCACTACATTCATAGACCGCTTCCTTGCCTCGGCCGAAGCATACCGCGTCCCTGTCAACATCATATTCAATAAAACAGACGCCTACAACGAAGATGAACTTCACTATCTGGACGGGCTTATCCGCCTTTATACCACCATCGGCTACCCTTGCTTCAAGGTATCTGCCAAAACCGGCGAAGGCGTCGACACGATAAAGGAAGAACTCAAAGGAAGAATAACCCTCTTCTCCGGACACTCCGGAGTAGGAAAATCCACCCTCATCAACACCATTCTGCCGGAGCTGGACATCAAAACCGGCAAAATCTCCGCCTACCACAATAAAGGTATGCACACCACTACCTTCTCTGAAATGTTTCCCGTACCGGGCAACGGCTACATCATCGACACACCGGGCATAAAAGGCTTTGGCACATTCGACATGGAAGAGGAAGAGATAGGACATTATTTCCCGGAAATATTTAAAGTCTCCGCCAACTGCCGCTATAATAACTGTACCCACCGCCATGAACCGGGATGCGCCGTACGCGATGCGGTGGAGCAGCATTACATCAGCGAATCCCGCTACGCCTCCTATCTGAACATGCTGGAAGACAAAGAAGAAGGGAAATACAGGGCAGCGTATTAATAAATTACTTTTATTAACTTTTCTTGTTTTAAACTTTTTTCTTCCCTTTCAGTCTAAATCTAAGGCTAAATATACTACTAATACTGCAACATGAATAAAAAAGTGAAATGGGGCATCATAATATCCATTGGTGCCGGACTGATAGGCGGGGGGATTTATTCCCAACTTCCCAAAGAAAATGAAGAACTGGCAGCTGCCGACAAAGTAATGACCGGCAAACGCGGAGAAAAGAAAATTCTAAATGTGAACGCTCAAATAATAAAACCGCAACTGTTAAAGGATGAAATACAGATCAGCGGCAGCCTGCTGCCCGACGAAGAAGTAGACCTTTCATTCGAGACATCCGGCAAGATTATCGAGATAAACTTTGAAGAAGGCAGCTTCGTAAAAAAAGGTCAATTGCTTGCTAAGGTAAACGACCGTCCCCTCCAAGCGCAACTGCAAAGATTAGTATCGCAACTGAAACTGGCTGAAGACCGCGTGTTCCGTCAAAATGCATTGTTGGAAAGAGACGCAGTCAGTAAAGAAGCCTATGAACAGGTGAAAACCGAACTTGCCACTCTGAATGCCGACATCGACCTGATAGAGTCCAACATTGCACAAACCGAACTTCGGGCGCCTTTCGACGGCGTCATCGGTCTGCGGCAGGTCAGCGTAGGAACATACGCTTCTCCCTCGACCATTGTAGCCAAACTCACAAAACTCTCCCCCCTGAAAGTAGAATTCGCAGTACCCGAACGATATGCCAATGACGTAAAAATCGGTGCAGGTCTGGACTTCATCCTTGAAGGAAAACTGAACACGTTCCATGCCACCGTATATGCCCGCGAATCAAAGATAGACCCTGTTACCCACACATTAACCATCCGCGCACTCTATCCTAATACCAACAGTGCCGTACTTCCGGGCCGTTATGCCAGCATCAAACTGAATAAGGACGAAATACAAGACGCGCTTGCCGTACCTTCCGAAGCCATCGTCCCGGAAATGGGCAAAGACAAGATTTTCCTCTATAAAGCAGGAAAAGCGCAACCGGTAGAGATAACCACCGGCATCCGTACGGAAGCCGAAGTACAAGTATTGCAAGGCTTGAGCGTAGGTGATACGGTCATCACTTCAGGAACCTTACAACTGCGCACAGGGTTACCGGTTACATTAGACAATATAAATTAATGACCCACTATGAATGATGAATTGCTATGCCGCATGGCAGCCCGGCTGTTCATAACTCATAATTTATAATTCATAATTCACACCATGAATATATCCGAATTAAGCATACGGCGACCGGTACTCTCCACTGTATTGACACTGATTATCCTGCTCTTCGGTTTCATCGGGTACAACTACCTCGGTGTCCGCGAGTATCCGTCAGTGGATAACCCCATCATTTCCGTATCCTGCTCTTATCCCGGAGCAAACGCCGACGTTATCGAGAATCAGATTACAGAGCCGCTGGAACAGAACATTAACGGTATTCCGGGAATCCGTTCCCTCTCCAGTGTCAGCCAGCAAGGTTCATCGCGCATTACGGTGGAGTTCGAGCTCTCCGTAGACCTGGAGACAGCCGCCAATGACGTGCGTGACAAAGTTTCACGCGCACAACGTTATCTGCCCCGCGACTGCGACCCGCCCACCGTATCCAAAGCCGATGCGGACGCTATGCCTATCCTCATGGTAGCCTTGCAGAGTGACAAACGTTCCCTACTGGAACTCAGCGAAATAGCCGACCTCACCGTAAAGGAGCAGTTACAGACCATTTCCGACGTAAGTAGTGTGAGCATTTGGGGAGAGAAACGTTATTCCATGCGCCTATGGCTCGACCCTATCAAGATGTCCGGTTACGGCATTACCCCCATCGACGTAAAGAATGCGGTGGATAATGAAAACGTGGAACTTCCTTCGGGCAGTATCGAAGGCAACACCGTTGAACTCACCATCCGTACCCTCGGACTGATGCACACAGCAGAAGAATTCAACAATCTCATCCTAAAGGAAGACGGCAACCGCATTGTCCGGTTCAGCGACATCGGCCGCGCCGAACTTGGTCCGGCGGACATCAAAAGCTATATGAAAATGAACGGAGTGCCCATGGTGGGTATCGTAGTAATCCCGCAACCGGGCGCCAACCATATCCAGATTGCCGATGCCGTATACGAACGTATGGAGAAGATGAAGAAAGACCTCCCGGAAGACGTGCACTACTCATATGGTTTCGATAATACCAAATTCATACGCGCCTCTATCAATGAGGTTAAACAGACGGTGTATGAGGCATTCATACTCGTTATCATCATTATCTTTTTGTTCCTCCGCGACTGGCGCGTCACACTGGTTCCCTGCATCGTAATCCCCGTTTCACTCATCGGCGCCTTTTTCGTCATGTACCTGGCAGGATTCTCCATCAACGTGCTTTCCATGCTTGCCATTGTGCTTGCCGTAGGACTTGTGGTGGATGATGCCATTGTAATGACTGAGAACATCTATGTCCGTATCGAAAGAGGAATGCCTCCGAAAGAAGCCGGTATCGAAGGAGCCAAAGAGATCTTCTTTGCCGTAATCTCCACCACAATCACGCTGGTAGCAGTATTCTTCCCCATCGTATTTATGGACGGTATGACGGGACGCCTGTTCCGCGAGTTCAGCATCGTGGTGTCCGGTTCTGTCATAATCTCTTCCTTCGCCGCACTGACATTTACGCCGATGCTGGCCACCAAGCTACTGATAAAAAGAGAAAAGCAAAGCTGGTTCTATCGCAAGACAGAGCCGTTCTTTGAAGGCATGAACCGCATTTACAGCCGTTCTTTAGCAGCTTTCCTACGCAAACGCTGGATTGCACTGCCCTTTACGGCAGCAACCATTCTGATCATTGGCTTTCTATGGAACTACATTCCCGCGGAAATGGCGCCGCTGGAAGACCGTTCGCAAATCAGCATCAACACACGCGGCGCCGAAGGTGTCACCTACGAATATATTCGTGACTATACGGAAGACATCAACCTGCTTGTAGACTCAATTACGCCTGATGCCGAAGCAGTAACCGCCCGCGTATCCAGCGGTAGCGGTAACATACGCATCACCCTGAAAGATATGCAAGACCGCGACTACACCCAAATGGAAGTAGCAGAGAAGCTGTCGAAAGCAGTACAGAAAAAGACTATGGCCCGTTCCTTCGTCCAGCAGTCTTCTTCATTCGGCGGACGACGCGGCGGCATGCCTGTGCAATATGTGTTGCAAGCCACCAATATTGAAAAGCTGCAGGAAGTACTGCCTAAGTTCATGGCAAAAGTGTACGAGAACCCTGTGTTCCAAATGGCAGACGTAGATTTGAAATTCAGCAAACCGGAAGCACGCATCAACATCAACCGCGATAAGGCAAGCATCATGGGTGTCAGCACCCGCAACATCGCCCAAACCCTGCAATACGGATTAAGCGGCCAGCGCATGGGCTACTTCTACATGAACGGAAAGCAATACGAGATATTAGGAGAAATCAACCGTCAGCAACGCAACAAGCCCGCCGACCTGAAAGGTATCTACATCCGCAGCTCTCAGGGAGATATGGTACAACTTGACAACCTGATAGAACTGACAGACGGTATCGCTCCGCCCAAGCTATACCGTTACAACCGTTTTGTGTCCGCCACTATCTCTGCCGGACTTGCCGATGGCAAGACTATCGGACAAGGATTGGACGAAATGGACAAGATAGCCAAAGAAACGCTGGACGACACCTTCCGCACCGCCCTCACCGGCGACTCCAAAGAGTATCGCGAGAGTTCTTCCAGCTTGATGTTTGCCTTCATCCTGGCAATCCTGCTTATCTACCTCATCCTTGCCGCCCAATTTGAAAGCTTCAAGGATCCGTTGATTATCATGCTGACAGTACCCCTTGCCATTGCCGGAGCATTGGTATTCATGTATTTCGGAGACATCACGATGAATATATTCAGCCAAATCGGCATCATCATGCTGATTGGTCTGGTAGCAAAGAACGGAATCCTGATTGTAGAGTTCGCCAATCAGAAACAGGAAGCCGGCGAGGACAAGATGCAAGCCATCAAAGATGCCGCCCTGCAACGTCTGCGTCCTATCCTGATGACAAGCGCTTCTACCGTACTGGGATTGATACCGCTGGCTTTCGCAACTGGCGAAGGCTGCAACCAACGCATCGCCATGGGTACGGCCGTAGTAGGCGGTATGCTCGTATCCACTCTGCTCACGATGTACATCGTCCCCGCCATTTATAGTTATGTATCCACCAACCGAAGTAAACTAAAGAACGAATGAGACGTACGATTTTATCTTTCTTAATCATTCTGTGCACCGCGCATGCCGCTCAAGCGCAACCTGCACCCATCTATACCCTGAAATCTTGTTTGGAACAGGGACTGCTGAACAACTACTCCCTGCGCATAACCCGCAACGAGCAGCAAGTCAGCAAAAACAACGCCACCCTTGCCAATGCCGGATACCTGCCCACGCTCGACCTCTCTGCCGGCTACCGGGGGACATTGGACAATACCGAAACCAAGCTGCGTGCCACAGGCGAAACCACCAAAGAGAACGGCGTGTTCGACCAGACCATTGATGCCGGTATCAACCTGAGCTGGACCATCTTCGACGGTTTCAACATCACTGCCAACTACCAAAAGCTCAAAGAACTGGAACGACAAGGCGAGACCAACACCCGCATCGCCATCGAAGACCTGATAGCCAACATCGCCGCCGAATATTACAATTATGTACAGCACAAAATCCGTCTGAACAACTTCCGCTATGCCGTATCGCTCTCCAAGGAGCGCCTGCGCATCGTAGAAGAACGCTATCACATAGGTAACTTCTCCCGTCTGGACTACCAACAGGCCAAAGTGGACTTCAACGCCGACAGTGCGCAATACATGAAGCAGCAGGAATTGCTCCACACCTCGCGTATCCAGCTGAACGAACTCATGGCAAGCGAGAATGTGGACCAGCCTTTCATTATCCGGGACAGCCTCATCGACGTCAGTGACAAACTGAACTTCGAGGAACTCTGGAATGCCACCTTGCAGGCCAATGCCTCTTTACTGAAAGCGGAACAGAACAACACCCTGGCACGTCTGGACTATAAAAAGGTAAGCTCACGCGACTACCCATACGTGAAGATGAACGGCGGTTACGGCTATACCCTCAACAAATATGACATCTCCGCCAACAGCCGCCGCAGCAATCTCGGGCTCAATGTCGGCGTCACTGTCGGCTTCAACCTCTTCGACGGCAACCGCCGTCGTGAGCGCCGCAACGCACGCATCGCTGTGCAGAACGCCCGCTTGGAACGAGAGCAACTGGAACAAGCCCTGCGTGCCGACCTGAGTAATCTGTGGCAAGCCTATCAGAATAACCTCCAGATGCTGAACCTTGAACGTCAGAACCTTGTCGCAGCCAAAGAGAACCATGAGATTGCCATGGAACGCTACATGCTCGGTAATCTTTCCGGTATTGAGATGCGCGAAGCGCAAAAGAGTCTGCTGGATGCCGAAGAACGTATCCTCTCGGCAGAGTACGATACCAAGCTATGCGAAATATCCTTGCTGCAAATCAGCGGAAAAGTGGAACAGTATTTAGAGTAGGCGTATCCAATAAATCACAATATTTACCCCCTTAAAAAACAAATATTACCATCTTCTCTTCAGAGTTTTCCCTATTTTTGCTCTCAAAGAACCTAAAAAAGCAATAATAGTATGAAACGAGCAATCCTCTTCTGTGCATTGCTCGCCCTCCTCATGGGAACCAATGCACAGGAAACAACCAATTACAAAGAGAAACATCCCTATAAGGACTGGGTAAAAATAGCTCCTAAGCTGGATGATGCCTTCTTCACCACTCCCGAAGCCATCCGCATTGCCGACAACGTATTACTCTATCAGCACACTACCGGAGGCTGGCCTAAGAATGTCTATATGCCGGCCGAACTGACAGCCGATGAGTATAAAAAAGTCCTTGCCGCCAAGAACAACGTCAATGAAAGCACCATTGACAACAGCGCCACCAGTACGGAAATCCGCTACCTCTCCCGCATCTACCTGGCCACCCGCATAGAAAAGTACAAGGATGCCGCCTTAGAGGGAATACGTTACCTGCTGAAAGCCCAATATCCCAATGGCGGCTGGCCCCAATTCTGGCCACGATCCAAGGGTTATTACACCCACATCACCTACAACGACAATGCAATGGTGAACGTGATGAACTTGCTGCGCGATGTTTACAGCAGGAAAGCGCCGTACACTTACGTACCGGACAGCCTTTGCCAACGCGCCCGCACCGCCTTCGACAAAGGCGTGGAATGTATCCTCAAGACTCAAGTGAAACAAAATGGAAAGCTAACTGTGTGGTGCGCCCAGCATGACGAACACACACTCGCTCCCGCCAAAGCCCGCGCCTACGAACTTCCCTCACTCAGCGGCGCCGAGTCGGACAACATCGTTCTGCTGCTGATGTCCATTCCAGACCCCTCGGCCGAGATTATCGCTTCCGTAGAGGCTGCCATTGCGTGGTTCAAGGCAAGTAAGATTATCGGTATCATGCGTAAGAACTTCACCGACAGCGAAGGCCGGACAGACTACCGGATGATTCCCTGTCCGCAGGATGATTATCCCTGCCCCGTACTTTGGGCGCGTTTCTACACCCTTGAAGACAACCGTCCTTTCTTTTGCGACCGCGACGGAGTGAAGAAGTACGACATTTCCGAAATAGGTTATGAACGCCGTAACGGTTATAGCTGGTACAACAATACCGGATTGAAAGTATTGAAAAAGTACGAACAGTGGAAAAAACGGATAGGGAACTAAGCTGTTATTTATCAAGAGCATACATATACCAACAAGTTTCAACGTTTGGTACGACAAATACCAATGATTGGTACCGACTATACCAACGATTGGTAGGGAGCCTACCAAACAGTGGTACAGCTTGTACCAAACGTTGGTACTAAAAGAAACAAGCAGAAGAAATTCCGTCACCTTCCCATGCAGCCCGCTTGTCATAATACGAAAAGCCGCTCACAGAACTATTTCCGGAGCGGCTTTCATTATCTATATTCGGAGCACCCGAATTATTTACTGCAATTCCATGGCTTCAACTGCTTGAAGAAGTCATTCCCCTTGTCATCCACCAGGATAAATGCCGGGAAGTCCTCCACTTCAATCTTCCAGATAGCCTCCATACCGAGTTCGGGATATTCCACACACTCAATGCTCTTGATATTGTTCTGCGCCAAAATAGCTGCAGGACCACCGATAGAACCGAGATAGAAACCGCCGTACTTCTTGCAGGCGTCTGTGACTTGCTGGCTGCGGTTACCTTTGGCAAGCATAATCATGCTGCCGCCATGACTTTGGAAGAGGTCTACGTAGGGGTCCATACGTCCGGCAGTTGTCGGGCCCATTGAACCGCAAGCCATACCCTGCGGAGTCTTGGCAGGACCGGCATAGTAGATGGGATGATCTTTGATGTACTGCGGCAAGTCCTCACCACGATCCAAACGTTCTTTCAGCTTGGCATGAGCAATGTCGCGACCCACGATGATAGTACCGTTCAGAGACAGGCGGGTGGAAACCGGATACTTGGTCAGCTCCTTCAGGATATTCTCCATCGGCTGGTTCAGATTGATCTTCACCACATCACCCTCGCCGGCCTTACGGAGTTCGGCAGGGATAAGTTCTCCCGGATTGCTGTCGAGCTTTTCAATCCAGATACCTTCTTTATTGATTTTACACTTGATGTTACGGTCTGCAGAGCAGGAAACGCCCAAACCGACAGGACAGGAAGCACCATGACGCGGCAAACGGATGATACGCACATCGTGAGCCAGATACTTGCCGCCGAACTGTGCGCCAAGACCAATCTTATGAGCCTCTGCCAATACCTGCTTCTCCAATTCCACGTCGCGGAAAGCACGACCGAACTCATTACCGGTAGTAGGCAGGTTGTCGTAGAAGTGAGTGGACGCCAGTTTCACCGTCAGCAGGTTCTTCTCTGCCGAAGTGCCGCCGATGACGAATGCAATGTGATAGGGCGGACAAGCAGCCGTACCCAGCGTCTTTATCTTTTCGATGAGGAACGGAACCAGTGTTTCGGGGTTCAGTATAGCCTTGGTCTCCTGATAAAGGTAGGTCTTGTTGGCAGAACCTCCACCCTTAGTCACACAAAGGAACTCATACTCCATGCCTTCGGTGGCTTCAATGTCGATCTGTGCCGGAAGATTGCACTTCGTATTCACTTCATCGTACATATTGAGAGGCGCATTCTGGGAATAACGCAGGTTCTCTTCCGTATATGTCTTGTAGACACCGAGTGAGAGGGCCTCTTCATCGCAGTAACCCGTCCACACCTGCTGTCCTTTTTCACCATGAATGATGGCCGTACCCGTATCCTGACAGAAAGGCAGCACGCCCTTAGAGGCAACTTCGGCGTTGCGCAGGAAAGTCAAAGCCACATACTTGTCATTGTCGCTTGCTTCGGGATCGCTCAAAATCTTAGCAACCTGTTCGTTGTGCGAACGGCGCAACATAAACGAAACGTCCCGGAAAGCCGCATTGGCCATTGCAGTCAAACCTTCTTTTTCAATCTTCAGGATAGGTTTTCCTTCAAACTCGCTTACAGACACGTAGTCTTTCGTAAGCAGATAATACTCAGTTGTATCCTTACCCTTCTCGAACATGGGCTGATACTTGAACGGAGGTGTTGTTGCCATAATTACTTATTCATTTAATGTTTAAAAGTGATTCGTGACACAAAGACAGTGCAAACCGAAAGCTGAAACAAATTTATTTGCATCATGCTGAGGTGCAGCCTGTCTTCGCACAGCAAAGGTAGCAACTATTATCGAAATATTTCTTTAATCAAGGTGAAAACTTGCAAGTGCAACTGCCTTGCCGCCACTTAGCGGACGTGCTGCATACGCCCTATCAGCTCATCACCCAATGCAGTCTTTACCTCAATGTGTTTCAAAACGGCAGTCACGAAAGGATTACTCTCGAAGTCGCCGCGTACCTGTTCAAAGTCAAGTTCCTTCTCAAGGCGCGAACCATCGGCTCCAAATCCGGTCATGGAAGCCAGGGAGAATTCTTTCTTTGCATCTTCATAGACCATACGGTCCAAACCGACAACGGCTTCTTTCCACTTCTCGACGATGTGAATAATATCTTCCGCCGTTATCTCTTCGGGATTGATACCGTAGAATTCCTCCAGTTTGTCGTATGCCCATGTCCACTCATATGTGTAATAGTTCTGATGCATCCGTTCAAACTCGGCATTGATGTATTTCAAGCGGTTCACCGTACCGGATTCAATCCCGTCTATCAAGGCGTCAATCTCACTTTTCGGAGCTATCAGTCCGGAAATGTCAACCCACTCACCGCTACCGATAGAGGTATCGGGCTTGAGACGGGCACGTATTTCTTCATTAGTCCGGAAATCAATGCCTTCCAGACGCTTGATGACAGAGTTGCCGAGAAACTTATGGATGGCGGTTTCGTAGAAACCGATGCCTTTCACCAATGCTGAATTGCGTATCTTGGCACTATGGAAGGAATAGATGTCGGATAGTTCGCCCGAAGCATAACGCAGGTTTTTCAACGTTTCCCGCCCTTTGAGCATCTTCTGTACGGTGTAAGGACTCAGCAGGTTGTAGTTGATAAAATCCAGCTTGTTGGTATCGGTACGCTGGTCGCGCTTAGGCCATTTCTGGGCATCGCGGATAGTACCTACACTGCGCAGGTTGACACCCGGCACAAGATAAGTCGTGTTATTCTGCTCTATCAAGTAGGAGAACGGCAGATTGGAAGTGTCGGAATGATTAACGTGACGCCCCATGACAAGGGAGAATGCCCCTACCCTCGCAGGCCACAGGATGTAAGAATCCGAAGTGGTTTTGGCGCCGCGTTCCAATGTCCCCTGGTGAATAGGACCGAGCTTATACATGTGGTTGCTTTGATTGGAACCGGAACCGGCATTCATAAAAGAGAACATACCGGCTATAAGCAAAGTGGACTTATGGTGCGTCACCGTATAAGGCCCGGCAAAAATGGCACACGCCTCACCGTTTTCTCCCTGACAGTTACTGAAAAACAGGGAGTCCGAAGCAGAATAGTTATGTCCCAGCTTGCAGGCTTGCCCCACAAAACAACGGGTCAGCATAGCCCCGTCGTCCACATGCGAACCGGACGATATGATAAAATTATCGCAAATAACGCCATGACCGATATGCACAGGCGCTATCTCGTTACTGTTAATGCTTCCGTTATACAAACGGCACGTACCACAGATGTGACAATAATCACCGATACGCACGTTCTTGATAGAACCCGTATTGAGTATCATCACGTGGCTGCCGATGGAACCGACAGCGGATGCATGCTTATTGGAATAGAAATCGGTGATCTCCTTCATCCGCGCAATCAACTCCGGGCGATGGCGGTAAAGCGCCATGATGTATGCTTGATGTGCAGAGAGCTTATCACTGATAAGCACCTCGCGGCCACCGGTCTCATTCAGGACAGACACCTCCACACCATTACCGAACTTGGACAAACCGTCTACAAGGATAATATCCACATTCTCAATGAATGTGTCGTGCCCGATTTCATAATTGGCAATGTAGTTCTGGATATTCTCAATGCAACAGTTGTCACCCACCGTTACATTATGAAGCGTCACATGCCGCAAACCGGAATGTTTCCTTATTCCGCCCGGCAAAGTAAACTCTAATTGGAATACTCCCAAACGCACTTCACCCGAAAAGCGGGTGTGATGCACAAACTCCGTTGAAAACTCTTCTGCAACGGTTACTTTCCCCCAATCATCCGCCAGACACGACTGGCTCTTCAACCGAAGTACTTCGTCTTCGGTCAAGTTTCTGTAAGTCATAACACTTAAATTAAGAATGAAGAATCTTCTTAATTCTTCATTGATTAAACTTCTTCTTCGTAAGTCTGATAAAGGAAATCGTTATAGGGATACTTCTGCACGTGCAGTTCTTTTACACGCTGATAAACCACACTCTTCAGTTCTTCTACATTGATCCGTTCGCGGGCAGAAATAAAAAGACAATTGTCTTCCATCTTTGCCATCCACGTCTTCATCAGTTCTTCAAGTGTCAAGTTTTCCTTGGTTCTGGGGGTAAGGTCGTCTTCCGCTTTCGCGATATAGGTGTAAGCGTCTATTTTATTGAATACAAGTATCATAGGCTTACCGGATGCACCGATGTCCGCTAATGTTTTGTTTACCACTTCTATCTGTTCCTCAAAATCAGGATGAGAGATATCTACGATGTGCAGCAACAGGTCGGCCTCGCGTACCTCATCCAGGGTAGATTTAAAAGAGTCTACCAAATCAGTGGGCAACTTGCGTATGAACCCAACCGTATCAGACAAAAGGAACGGCAGATTCTCAATGATGACCTTACGCACCGTAGTGTCCAACGTAGCGAACAACTTGTTCTCCGCAAAGACTTCACTTTTGGAAAGCAACGTCATCAAAGTGGATTTTCCGACATTGGTATATCCCACTAATGCCACACGTATCAAACGACCGCGATTCTTGCGCTGGGTGGCCTTCTGCTTGTCAATCTCTGCCAAACGTTCTTTTAGCAATGACATACGGTTCAGGATGATACGGCGGTCCATTTCCAACTGTGTTTCACCCGGACCACGCAGACCTACCGATCCTTTACCTCCACCGGCTCCCGAACCACCGCCCTGACGTTCCAAGTGAGTCCACAAGCGTTGCAAGCGGGGAAGCATATATTTATATTGCGCCAACTCAACTTGTGTCTTTGCGTTGGCTGTCTGCGCACGCATTGCAAAGATGTCAAGGATGAGTGAAGTACGGTCCAATATCTTGATTTTCAGTTCTGCTTCAATATTACGTATCTGCTTTGCCGAAAGTTCATCATCGAAAATCACCATACCGATCTCACGCTCGGCTTCTTCTTCGTTACGGATATATTCTTTTATCTCTTCCAGCTTACCCTTACCGACATACGTCACAGAGTTTGCCTGATCCAACTTCTGAGTAAATCTTTTCACTACTTCCGCCCCGGCTGTCTCAGCCAAGAATTCCAGCTCGTCGAGGTATTCATTTGTCTTACGCTCATCCTGAGTTTTTGTGACAAGACCTACCAATACCGCGGTTTCAACCTGTGCTTCGGAAATTACAAATTCTTTCATTCTATTTTATACCTTACTTATATATGTATACTTTTGTTATATGGCGGCAAATATAACAAAAAAAAAGAGGACAATGTTGCGTTGCCCTCCTTTTCGTATTCTCAAATTCTAAAATTACTCGTCAGCAGGAAATCCTGTACGGCGAAAACCTGCAATTTTATAAGTATCATCACCTTGCACATTTACAAAGAAAACAATACTATCTGCCGGCATACCACTTGGAGTAGTAGCTGCACCAGCCAGAACTTTCCCATCAGTAACATCTACAACGATCTTAGAATCTCCCCAAATTTCAGGAGCTACAGCAATCGTTTGCCCAGTTGCACTGAACGTACGTGCGTTATAATCCGTAGACACCTTAATAGCAGAATTCAAAAGATAGCCCTCTTTCACCCACATTTCTGTCGGAACATTAGCAGCCGTATTATAGGTGTTTAATTCAACGGTACCACCCAAAATATCTTCCCACTTTCCTGCCTCATTCTTTGCTTCCCAAGTTACAATCCAAGTGCCTGCCATTTTTTCAACGGCAGTTCCACCTGGTTCTGTTTCATCGTCACATGCAGTAAACGCGAATGAGACTGTTACTAATAACAATAATGCTATATATTTTTTCATAATTCAATTATTTATTTGGTCAATGTAACCGAAAGCTGGTTATTTGCACCATATTTAACATTCAATTCTATCACACCTGTTACCGGATCATAGCTACCGCTATTCAATCCAAGAGTAAGCTGAAGTTCCGGCGCCCAAGAGCCTAAACTGACTAGTGATATACTATTATCAGCTTCTAACTTAATAACGGCCTCTGCATGGAGATCGTAGGCCGGTTCCAAACCGGCATTCAGGCCATGGAATTGAAATCCACCCATAATATCATCGATTCCATAAGTACCGTCGCCATTATCTACAATATGAATTGGAGCATTTACATAGTGGCGGCTGCCAAGTTCTGATTCTCCATAATAGGCACTGGCAAAAGTAGGTGCAGCAACCAAAACATTACGCTTCTTTGAAACTGAAAACCCATCAACATTAGCAACAGAATATGTTAATGTATAGATATCACTCTTCGCACTATTTACAGCTCCTGCAATCTTTACTTTAGATGTAATATCCTCATCACCTTCCAATGCAATGAAGCCCGGTTCTACATATGTATCGTTCAGTTTCATCTTCATAGCCGTCTCACCTTTCAACTCTAAAGATGCAAAATGCGTCACTTTGGAAATATCTTCCGAAGTATCTTCACACGAAGATAAAACTACTGTTCCAAAGCATATCAATATACTATATATAATTTTTTTCATATTCTTACTTATATTATACTATTTACTTTTTATTTCACATCCCACCAAATGGGCGTACTTGCAGGTACTGCCGCAGGTGTATTAGCATTATATTGGCGAGCAGACAGAGGATAAAACATCCGCTTAATCAGTCCACCGGATTCCAAACCACTGATCCAAGGAGTGATCAGTTCACCCGGAGTATAAAGCAAAGAGTTCTTGGATATTTCTTCCGCTGTATGTGATGACAGTTTAGGACAGTCTGTACGGCGAATCTCGCTCCATGCTTCTATATGATCCATGTAGAAAAGAGCAACCCATTTTTGCATATAAATGAGTTCAAGCTTGTCCTCATTTGAAGTTGCATTGCCCCAAGCAACAGCTCCTCCAGTACCGAACATTGCAGTTTCCTGACCTGCCATATCACGAGCCGCAAAGTCAGCTGTAATAGCTGCCTCATAAGCTATCTTCGCTGCGGCATCATCATTCAGAAAACGCAACTTCACTTCTGCTATCAAAAATTGAAGTTCACTCTGTGTAAAAAAATAAACAGGCTTTATCTTTGCAATTGTCACATTGATTGCGCTAACATCCGCATTCTTATTTTTAGCAACATCATGACTCCCCGGAATAGCTCCTACAAAATCTTTTGCGCCAGTAGCCTTATTCATACCATAAGCAATACGAGGGTCATTAGTAGATTTCAAATAAGAAACAAGAGGATAAGCAGCACAATGGTTACCTGTATTAGATGTACTAGTGGTGTACCAAGGGTTACGATAATTCTCGTCATCCTTAAACGCATCAAACTTAATATCTCCTGTAAAGAAATTACCTGCTTGCACTAAAGCCTTCACTTTTTCTGTATATGCAGCAGCATCAATACCAGCATCTATAAAGCGCAGATACATGCGCAAACGTAAAGCATTGGCAAAACCGACCCATTGATCCATATCCTGATCACAAACCAAATCAGGTGATTCCATTTTCGAATTGTCCAACTCCTGCTCTGCCGCATCCAATTCTGCTAAAATTCCTTTATACACAGTCTCGCCATCATCCCATTTCGGAGTAGCATTTGCATTTCCTTGCAAAGCCTCTGTATAAGGACATGCCCCCATATTATCCACCAATACTTGGAAAATATAAGCACGCAACACTGTTGTAGCAAAACGATCCGCTGTATTTTTACTCTTATTCAATACCTGCTGAGCATCTTCCAAAGCTCCTGCATATATAATACGATAAGAATAATCCATTTCTTGCGAACTCTCCGTAAAAGTATAAGTAGCTAACTGATTATACTGATTTGCCTCAGGCATCTGTTCAAAATACTGAGAAAAGAAACCGGCATAATTGTAGATTTCACCACCCACAGTTGCAGCAATACTCCCCTGAATAGCAGGAAATATAAGATCCGGAGTTACCTGATCATCTTGTGGATAGTTCGGATTATCGTTAATATCCAAATCGCAGCCAACAAACATAAACGCTGCTGTAGAAATAGTTAATAGTATTTTTTTCATCTTCATTCCTCTATTAAAATTTAACCATTACATTGAAACCAAATCGACGAGAACTTGGGTTCGCTGTATATTCACCATACTGTCCTTCCAAATCATTACCAAATGAAGACATTTCCGGATCTACGAATGTATTGTCTGATGGTGTCCACAAGAATAGGTTATTACCAAAAGCTGATAATCTAACAGCCTGGAAAGGAGTATTTGCTAACCATTTATTCGGAAGTTCCCAACTCAAGGCTATTGAACGTAATTTTATATAAGACTTGTCGATCAAACTGTAACTACCCATATCGAATCCGCCATTTCCCCAGAAAGTGCCAGGATTACCAGCCTGCATATTAGCACTAGAAATAGGAGTAGTATTTTCTACATAGCTAATAGTACCGTCTGCATTAATAATTTCATTCACTGAATTTGGGACAATCATCGTATTACGATCATTATATGCTGTCTGAATAGCATTACCTGTAAAATAGTTAATATCCTTAGTACGAGAATACATCACACCACCTTGACGGATATCCAAGTCTGCACTCAGACTTACTCCTTTATACTTCAGCGTAGTTGATACTCCCATTTGATAATCATAGTTCATGTTTCCGCAAATGGCAAACTCTTTGGCTGCAACAGGAAGACCATTAGCCGCATTAACTACAATGTGCCCTTCCGGATCGCGCTTAGGAACTTCCGCTTTGAAAACTCCTACCGGCTCACCTGTGATTGCATACATACTTGTTCCACCATTCAAACCATATATAACAGTCTGTCCTCCTAGTTCTTCCGGCAAACTGATCACCTTGCTCCAGTTCTTCGTAAAGTTCCAACTTACCATCCAGCTGAAATCACGTGTTTGTATCGGAGTAGCACTTACCAATAATTCAACGCCACGATTTCTTACTTTACCCAAGTTCATATTCTGTGCTGTATAACCAGAAGATGGATCCATTGATAATGAGAAAATCTGCTTATCTGAATTTCTATTATAATAAGCTGCATCAAAAGAAATACGGTTATGGAAAAATGCCATATTCAAACCAACCTCAAATTCCGTTGTCATTTCAGGGCTCAATGAATTACTCCCCAAGATATTTCCAGCAGAAAAAGCATTTACTCCACCCAGTGGAAAGTTCAAAGATCCAAAAGGTATTCTGTTTGAAGATTGTCCATAAACAGGCTTCGTCATATATACATTCGCATCATTACCTGTTTTACCCCAAGCCATACGAACTTTACCAAATGACAAAATATCTTTCATATCTTCATCCAACAACTCTGTAAAGATAAAGCTACCGGTAACTCCTGGATAGAAGAAACTACGGTTTTCTTTAGGAAGAGTAGACGACCAGTCATTGCGGGCAGTCAACGTAACATACAGCATATTTCTCCAAGAAAGATCTACTTGCCCAAACACACCCATCAAACGTCTCAATGAAAGATATTGCTCAACCGTTGGAGTAGCAGCAGAATTACTCAAATTATACCAAGTAGGAATCGTTAACTTGCTTACACTGGAATATAAATAACTATATTTCCTTTCATTCCCATTGAAACCAGCCAATGCATTGATTTGAAAATCATTGATCGGCATACTGAAACTTAACAAAAGATCCTGATTGATTTCGCGGCGACGAGTTATTTGTTGGCTGTAGCTTCCTTCCTTCCCATAGAACGGACTATTGGAGCCCATTCCTTCACCATTCGGAGTACCTTCGTAGAACAAAGCATATAAATTAGGCTCACCTCTATTGCTCTGTCCAGTTGTAGTATCCAGACCCATACGATATGTAAACTTGAAGTACTTCAAGAAGTCATAATCAACCTGGAATTTTCCATAAAAGCGTTCAGCATCATACTCATTCAAGTAGTTCTCCAATATATAATATGGATTCATTACACCATAAGGAGTATAAAAATATCCAGGTGAATTAAATATATCATTCTGATCCTGCAAACTAATGATGCTAACATCACGTGGAGTCTGATACAAAGAGTTCAGCATAGTAAGTCCCTGACCAGTAGTTGCAAATTTATTCTTCTGATAAGAATAGTTCAATGAAGAAGAAAAAGTTAGAGCTTTCACTTTATGACTACCGCGAGCAGAGAATGTATATTTGTCATAACTGTCTGCATCAGTAGGAACCATACCATCATCGCTAATCTGAGAAAAAGACACATAGTACTCACTCTTATCAGTAGCCCCATTAAATGAAACACTATTATTATAGCGAAAACCAGCATCAAAAAAATCTTTTATATTATTTTTTATCGGAGAATAGGGTTTCAGCTTTTGAGAGTTTTCATATTTGTTACCCCAAAGTTGCATAGAACCGTCAAAACGAGGTCCCCATGAACCATTCTCAAGTTCTGTATGATCTCCATTCCAGCCCATACCAAATTCGTTCTGAAATTCGGGCAAACGTAAGATAGTAGACCACTGTAAACCACCATTATACTCAATACCCAAACCCTTATTCTTTTTCCCGGTTTTAGTAGTAATCATGACAACTCCACTAGCAGCACGACTACCATAAAGAGCTGTTGCCGCAGCACCTTTCAAGATCGTCATGCTTTCCACATCATCCGGATTTACAGCATTTGCACCGTTACCAAAGTCATAGCCACTATTCAAACCATCCGTAGAATATACAGCAGAATTATTCAAAGGCACTCCATCTACTACATACAACGGTTGGTTGCTTCCAGACAAAGAACTAACACCACGAATAATTACAGAATTAGAAGCTCCCGGATCGGAAGAAGTATTAGAAATTTGTACACCCGCAATTTTGCCAGATAAACTAGACATAATATCAGAAGTACGTGTCTCTGTTATACGTTCACTATTTACAGAAGTTGCAGAATAGCCCAATGCCTTTTCTGAACGTTTGATCCCCATTGCCGTCACAACAACCTCATCAAGCACCTCTGCATCAGACTTTAACACCACTCGCAGATTAGGTTTGATAGCAACTTCTTGTGTTTGCATACCAACGAACGAAACACGCAAAGTCTTCGCAGAACTCACTCAGATGCAAATAATTTAAAATAAACAATTTACAATCGGCAATAAAGTATTTGTTCAGAATAAAGGTATCGATAGATATTGTTTTAGTCGTATCTGATAATGTAACTATATTACTAAAATGCTACTTATAGCTTGTAATTTCCATTGATAATTAGTGTTTTACATAAATGGTTGCTGAAAAACAATCACATTATAAGTATACTCATCACTTTTTTGAAATATTTTTGTAAGTAAAAAGCATTGATACTCATGAAGTCTCTCTTTTATAATTGAATCCAAACGGACTTCTTCTATTAGTTCAAAAACGAAAAACATCTGTCATGCTATCACATTGCAGGGGCTATAAATCTGATTATAAATACATTAAAGCGTGATAGATAGACGTGGTAGATAAATATCTTTACAAATATCTATCACGCTGTGTATCGTGTGACTAAACAGATACAGTATCTTATTTTATTTACAAAATAAGATAAAGTATTAGTTCACAGTAATGAACAGTTTGTTTTAATATGGGAAGCTCATCGTTTCGACCGATGAAACTATTGGTTTCAATGCTACATATCCACCTTTTTCCCAGCGATAGTAGTTGCTTACTTCATTTTCTCCAAATCATGAATAATAGTCATATCCATTACATTGGTATATACCTGCGTAGTCTTTACGCTTTTGTGTCCGAGTAGTTTTTGCACTGTAGTAATATTTATACCATTATATATGAGTAAAGTAGCATTGGTATGGCGCGCGGTATGAAAGGATATCCTTTTTGACAATCCTGCCAATCTTGTGATAATTATCAAATCCTTATTGACATTTGAGTTATCTCTTAAATGAAAAAAATCTTCCAAATTATCTCGATATTTATTAAGAATCGCAATTCCTTTTCCTGAGAAGAGCAGATAAAGAGGAAGGCGCACTTCCGTTCCTGTCTTCACAGACTTGTATATAAGCCATGTTTCCTGATTGATATCTACGAAATTTTCAGAAGACAAATTAATAAAATCGGAATATCTCATTCCAGCATAACAACAGAACAAGAAAGCATCCAAGGACTTTTGTAACTTGACATATCTGCCTGATAAAATCAGATTTTCCAGTCTTTCCAACTCTTCCGGCACCAAATGGGTGTGTTTGTTTTCTATTGTTTTTATTTTATACTTTCTAAAAGCATACTTCTGTATTTCAATATATTCTTTGTTTATAGCTATATTTACATGCCGTTTCAGATGTTTCATGTGTTTGGCAATAGTGTTGGTATGATACCCTTTCAATTGTAGGAAGTATTCGAAAGACGAAATTAACTCAAATGTCAAATCTGAAAATGTTATGTTCTTTTTGAATTCTTGCAACAGCATAAGTGTAGAAAGATGATTGCGTTTAGTACTATCTTTCAAAGATGAGTTCATAACCTCTTGCCTGAAAAAGGATATAAACGAAGAGTTATTTTCCTGTGTAGTTAAGGCGTTTTTTAATAGCTCTAGAGAGATTCGCTTACCTTGCTGCCATAATTCCAGTTCCTTTTTTTCTATTGTTGCAACAAATTCATAAATCAACCTGTTCAGAGCGTCTGCATTAGGATGATTTTTAACAATCAACTTTTTGTTATCCCACTGTTCCGGTTTCAAATAGACCTTGGTTGAGAAATACTTTTTCTTTCTGCCTAAATAAGCTTCGACTTGTACTAATGCCATTCCTTTTTTATTCAGGCATTTCTTTCTGTTGTACACAAGATTGTAAATAATTTTATTCATTTCAAACTGTTTAAATTAATACTATAAACAAATAAGACAATATTCTGTGCAAAACCAGAGTTGAACAAGGATTAATATCTGTGAAAAGTCGCATTTCTTTTTTTGTAATCTAGCTTTAGAGGCTGCAAAAAAGACACAAGATGTCTTTGATTATTCTGTAAAACCGCATCAATACCGGCGATTTTTTAACCATTTTGTTTTAAAATACATGTATTCAGATTAATAATTAGCTAAAACAGCAGAAACATAGTGATAGCGAATAATACTATTTTGAGCTTCTTTAATTATACAAAAACTGTTATTCAGCATAAAATCGCTATTTTCATTAACAGATTGATAGATTTACAAGGTTTTTTCAATAAAATAGTTGCCTGTTTCATATTTATTAATATATTTGCATTTTGTTAGAGTAAAGAAACAATTAATGTAAAGTTAAACTTTAAGAGAGAATTTATGAAAAGAAAATTAATGCTGTTATTGGCCTGTCTTTTTGTCGGAATAGGCCTAGTAACTGCCCAAACCCAGAAGGTTACAGGTGTTGTAATTTCTGAAGAAGACGGGCAGCCAGTTATTGGAGCCTCTGTATTGGTAAAAGGTACACAAATTGGTGCTATTACCAATGTAGATGGTGATTTTACTTTACTGAACGTACCAAGTTCTGCGAAGACTTTGCGTGTTTCGTTCGTTGGTATGCAAACACAGGAAGTTGCAATTAAACCAAATGTAAGAGTAATACTCAAATCAGATGCCGAACAACTTGATGAAGTTGTGGTAACTGCTATGGGTATCAAACGCGACCGTAAAGCATTGGGTTATGCGGCACAGGATTTGAATTCAGAACAATTGAACAAAGCAGGAACGACATCGCTTGCTAGTGCGATACAAGGTAAACTGACAGGTGTGGACATCCGTCAGTCATCGGGTGCACCGGGCGCTTCTTCTCAGATTATAATTCGTGGTGCTCGTTCGTTCGACGGCAACAACCAACCGCTATATGTAATAGATGGCATGCCGATAAACACAACTGCCGACTTTGATACCGGAAATTCTGTGACAGGCGCCAACTATGCCGATCGCAGCATCGATATCAATCCTGAAGATATAGAGTCGGTGAATGTGCTGAAAGGACAGGCAGCATCCGCATTGTATGGTATTCGTGCATCCAACGGCGTAATTGTGATCACAACCAAGCGTGGTTCCAAAAACAATATGAACAAGCCAAGTGTGACGATTTCAACAAACCTGAGCGCACAGCGAGTTTCACGCAAATTCGAACGCCAAGATATATATTCGCAAGGTAACAGTATTACCGCAGGATATGATCCGACTTCTTCCATGACTTGGGGACCGAAAATCAGCGAACTGGCCAACGACCCTAAATATGGTGGAAACATGAACAACCAATATACAGCGACAGATGGTATGCACGAAGGACAATATTATAACCCTAAGCGTGCACAAGCAGGTTTGAGCGGCTGGACAACACCACAGATTTATGGTAATGTGGGAGACTTCCTAGGCACTGGATTTACTGAAAACACCAACGTAAATCTGTCACAAAGTATCAACGGAATAAACTATTCTTTCGGCGTGAACAATTCACACCAAAATGGTATCATTCCTTCAACAGGAATGGATCGTTGGGGAGCACGCGGATTGGTAGACTGGAAAATCAATCCACAGTGGAATACAGGATTCTCCATAAACTACTCATCTACCAAAATCACTTCCGCACCTGGTGCCAACGATGGTATCATGAATGTAGTTTATTCAGCCCCAGCCGAATATGATTTGAAAGGAATTCCCAATCACGAACCGGGAAATCCAACGAACCAGATATTATTCCGTTCCACTTCATTTACCAATCCTTATTGGTGGGCGGAACATAACGAATACCTTCAGCATACCAACCGTGCTTTTGGCAATACTTATTTGGAATATCAGCCAAATTTAGGTTTAGGAGAGAACTTCTCCCTCAAGATAAGAGAACAGGCCGGTCTTGACATCTGGACGTCAGATTATGCCACCATACGTGAAATGGGCAGTACATCATCATTGAAAGGTGGAGATATAGAAAATTACGGTTCTCAGCACAATGTATTCAATAACCTGTTTACAGTTAACTTTGACGGTAAATTCGGTAAAAGTGACGAATGGAGACTAAACGTAATATTAGGTAACGAATTCAATCATGAGAGCATCCGTAACTGGGATTATTACGGCAGTAACTTTAACTTCCCCGGTTTTACTAATATCGGAAACGCTACTTCACTAACATCCAGCGAGTATAAGCGACAGGAACGTACTGTGGGTTTTTTCGGAAGCCTTTCAATGTCATGGCAAGATCAGGTGTACCTGACCGTAACCGGACGTAATGACTATGTGTCGACCATGCCACGCGGTAGTCGCAGCTTCTTCTATCCTTCGGTATCATTAGGCTGGGAATTCACCAAATTACCTTTCTTGCAGAATAATAAAATATTGAACTACGGTAAACTCCGCGCTTCATTCGCACAGGTAGGTCAGGCTGGTAATTATTATGCCAACTATTATTACACCCCGACTTACGGCGGAGGTATGTATTCTTACTATCCGGTTACCTACCCTCTTCCCAGTGGAGTATCTACTTTCATACCCTACTACCGAGTATATGATGAAGGATTGAAACCACAAAATACAACCAACTACGAAATAGGTGCCGACTTGCACTTCTTCGGTAGTCGCTTGAAAGTGGAATACACATACAGTTTACAGAATGTAGAAGATCAGATATTCTATGTACCCGTAGATGGAGCGACAGGCTATCAGGAGATGTTGACAAACGCCGGAAAGATGCGTACACATGCTCACGAACTTTCTATTAATACTGCTATTCTGCAAGCCAAAGACTTCGACCTAAATTTAGGTATCAACTTTACGAAAGTTAATAACAAGGTTATAGAGCTGGCTCCAGGTGTGGAATCCATTATGCTGGGTGGGTTCGTTGAACCGCAAGTTCGTGCCCAGGCAGGATGTACCTATCCGAATATATATGGTTTGGGCTTCAAGCGCGATGAGGCTGGAAACTTGCTGTTATTAAACGGTCTGCCCCAATCTTCGGGCAATAGCCAAGATTTAGGTAACTGCTCTCCCGACTTCACTACCGGTTTTACGCTGGGTGGTCGCTACAAACGTCTTTCACTCTCTACCACATGGAGTTGGCAACAAGGTGGAAAGATGTATCATGGAACAAACATGACATTGAACTATTTCGGTACCACCAAAGAATCGCTCCCCTACCACGAAGGAAGTATGATTGCCGAAGGTATAGATGAGGTAACAGGACAGCCTAATACAATTGAAGTGAATAAGGCCGATTACTATCAGGCTTATTACAATATCACCGAATCCGGTATTTATGATACGAGTTTCGTCAAGTTGCGTGATCTGACATTAACTTATCAATTGCCCAAACTCGGCATCTTCGACATTTCTATTTACGGTTTTGCTCGTAACGTGCTTATTTGGGCCAACTTGCCGAACTTCGATCCAGAGTCGTCGCAAGGTAACAATAACATGAGCGGATACTTCGAACGATTCTCTGTTCCTAATACATCCAGCTTCGGTGGTGGTCTTACTATTAATTTCTAAACATACAACATAAAGATTTTGATTATGAAAAAATACATATTCATGACTTTGACGGTGGTTCTCTTTGGCCTGACAGCATGTACGGAAGATGCATTTGACCGTATCAACAAGGACAATGAACACCCGTCACCGGAAGCTGTTCCAGCAGCACTCCAATTGACAGACGCTATTATGTCCACAGGTTTCAGTACCGTATCGGGCGACTTCGCCTTTTATCTTTCCTCACTCAACGAACAAGAGGTAGGTATGGGAAACAACCAATTAATGTTTGCCGAAATGCGCAACTCAAGCGAATGGGCAGCTTCTACGACCTTTAATAATGTATGGAACTCCACCTATGGCAACTTGCAGAATATACGCCAAATGCAGAGCAAAATAGAGAATGAGGTACCGGGTAATGTAGGACAGTTTGATATACTGGGAATGGCACAAATATTAGAAGCCGTAAACTTCGGTGTCCTGACTGATATGTTCGGCGACATCCCTTATAGCGAAGCTGTACAAGGACAAGGCAACCTACAACCCAAATTAGATGCACAGAAAGATGTATATACCGGCATTTTGGCTACACTCGACAAGGCTATCGATAACTTGGAAAAAGGTAAAAGTATGACCAATGCCGGCAACCAAGACATTGCCTACAAAGGGGCCGCATCTAAGTGGCTGGCAGCCGCTCATGCTCTGAAAGCACGCTACCTGTTACATAAGCTGGCGGTAGAACCTAATGTACTTTCCGAAGTAGCAACATCCGTACAACAAGCAATAGACAATGGATTCGAAGGATTTACGGTTACAGGATTTAATGGTTCCACATGCGACAATCCATGGAGCGCCTATGTTTTCAGCCGTCAATACACAGCACCTTCAAAGACAGTATCAAGTCTGATGGAAGCTACAGATGACCCTCGTTTAGATTATTATCTGAATGCTTTAGGAGAAGCTTATATTCCGGGAGATGAAACTATTGCTAAGACAGTAGATGACGCCAGAGTAATGAAATATCAGCCAACGTGGTATTTGTTCGGTTCACAACCCATTCATATCATGAGTAAAGCCGAACTCTATTTTATTCAAGCAGAAGTTCAGCTGCGTTCAAACGTTGACGCCACCTCAGCGTATCAAAAAGCAGTAGAGGCTTCTGTTACGGAAATTCTGACTTGGTTTGGAGATGAAACCACTGTGCCAGCTGCTGCAACAACAGCAAAAGCCTATGCATCGTCTTTGGGTGCACCGACACTCCAAAAACTTTTCGAACAGAAGTATGTGGCACAAGCACTGGATGAACAAGTAGAAACTTACAACGACTTACGTCGTTTGAAAGCAATGGGTGAAGAGTATGTAATACTGACTAATCCGAGAAATGCCCAAAGCGGTATCAACCGTTACCCAGAACGTCTACCCTACGGCAACAGCGCAGTCATCGGCAATCCGAATGTGAAAAAGGCCTATGGCGACGGTTCTTATATCTATTCTGAAAAGACATGGATAAACGGAGGTAAATAACCCAATTAACAAATCCCTTTATTTTAGTTTGCATTTTCATAAATCGCTAGAATAAAGGGATTTTTTATAATAGAATTACCCTATTATTTAATCATCTCCAAGCACCCTTCTTTAATTATATCCACCAATATAGGCTTCATTCCGCTGACAAAACATTCCACAGCAATCACCATCAAAATCAACCCCATCAAACGCATCATCACGTTATTACCGGTTTCACCCAATATATTAACCAAACGAGTAGAAGCTCTCAATATCAAAAAAGTAAGAAAATAAATAAGGGCAATAGTACCTATAAGTATCCCTTTCATTTCAAAAGAATGTGCATCTTGCATCAATACGATCGCATTTGCTATCGCCCCAGGTCCACACAACATCGGAATACCCAAGGGAGTTATTGAGATATCATCCGCATACGTTTTGATCTCCTCATCTTTTAACTTCATGGGAGTATAACGTGCTTGCAACATATCAAAACCTATCTTGAAAATGATAACACCGCCAGCAATTCGAAATCCATTTGTAGAAATTCCGAAAAACTTAAAAAGAAACTGTCCGGCAAAAACAAAGACCATCAAAGTTATAAATGATACTAAAGTTGCACGACTGACAATGGAACGACGTTCTTTATCCGTCATTCCCTGCGTCATCGTCAAAAAAACAGGCATTGTGCCCAAAGGATTAGTCAACGTAAAGAAAGAGGTAAAACACAACAAAGCAAAAGGAATAAGAGTCTCCATAATGGTAGTTTTATACGGTTATCATTAGAAACAAAAGTACAACTAATCTATCAATGTTACAATAAATCCAACAACTCTTTCAAATCAGAAATCTGATAAGTAGGCATAAAAGGTAAGTCCATACGACCGGACAAGTTATAAAACACCTGATGCATCCCTACTCCGGCAGCTCCAGCTATATCATTTTCCCAACTATCCCCAATCATCAACGAATCTTTCAGCTCGGATTGGGTTGCCGAAAGGGCAAAATAAAAGATCTCCGGCCAAGGCTTTAAAACTCCAATATCATCGGAAAGGACTATCTTCTTGAAATATTTATCAATCCCTGACGAATGCATTTTATGAGACTGGAGTTCCTTAAATCCATTTGAAAGAATATACAAATTGTATTTGGATGAAAGATATTCCAACACCTCACGCGCATGAGGCATCAATTTGCTTTTGGTAGGAATAGCAGCCAGAGCATCTTTTTCATATGCCTTTGCCAAAGCAGAATCACATATTCCTACAGCTTTAAGAGGATAGAGATAACGTTGACGATTTAATTCTTCTTTCGTCACCTTTCCATCGGCATATTCAGCCCACAGTTCCAGATTACGATGGTGGTAAAGCGAATAATAATGTTCGAAAGAATCAAAGAAACGGTTATACTCATATTTCCAATACATCTCCTCATATGTATCACGAGCGTTAAGAGAAAAGGCCCAAAGCGTATCGTCTAAATCAAAAAAAAGATTTTTATAAGACATAAAAAGAATAATAAAAAGGCTGTTTCAAAAGCAGATTCACAAACGCACTTTTGAAACAGCCCTATCCAATTATCAATCAAGTAACTATTTCACCTGAATTACCAAATACTTGGAGACACTCCAAAACTCTTTCGGGTTGGTTATTCTCAAAGTCAGCAAACCTTTATCATCTTTTTCCAAAGCATAAGAGCCTGTTGGATGAGTAGTCAGAACATCAGCATCTTTAGAATACAGCTTTATTTCTTTGGTGGTACGAATATCAATTTGAGTAAAATAATCCTTATTGATATCACCGTCTTTCAGTACTGATCCTTTCTTGAACAGGCCGGATCCACTCAAAATCTTCTGATCTTTCAGTTCTTTCTTTGTACCGAACACAAACCACGCAGTATTAAGTGCCTTGTCCTGTTCTGCCACAGTCTTAGCTTTCGCTTCATTTTCTGCAGTCAGTTCACTCTTAACCGCATTTAAATCTGTTACAGCGGCATCCAATTCCTGAATACGAATATTCTTGGAAGCCAGTTCTGCCTGTAGTTCTTCGATACGCTGAGTTTTTGCATTCAACTCTTGCGTCAAAGATTCAACAGCTTTCTTCAATTGAGAAGAGTTTGTTTTGCTATTTTTCAACATAGCCTGCAGTTTAGCAATCTGTTCTTTGTTTTCCTCCATCTGTTTGCGAATGAATTCAATATCCGATGCTATCTGTTGCTTTGCATTCAGAGAACCCTCTGCCACTGCTCCACGTTGCAAATCCACACGGCTCTCTGCCGCATTTATTTGGCGAAATCCTTCCGAAATATCATTGAAAGTCCCCATCATCTCATCCAGTTCAGCATTACGCTGAGTCAATTCCATTAAAAGAGAATCGTTTTCAGCTTTCAACTGGTCTTTACTGCCACCAGAAAAGCTATCACATGAAGCCATTACGGCTGCACACACAATTAAAACTGCTAACTTTTTCATACGCTTTTGTTTTACGTTTTGTTAATGAAGTTATTTAATCGTCTATTCCTGCTACTACAATTACTATTTCACCACGCGGTTCGTTGGCTGTAAAATGTTCTACCAATTCGGTGAGAGTACCTCGTATTGTCTCTTCATGTATCTTGGATATCTCACGAGAGACAGACGCCTGCCGTTCCGCCCCAAAATGTTCAGAAAACTGCGTCAACGCTTTTACCAACCGATGGGGAGACTCATAGAAAACCATTGTTCGATGTTCTTCTGCCAGCCTTTTCAAGCGTGTCATCCGACCTTTTTTCTGAGGAAGAAAACCCTCGAAACAGAACTTCTCATTTGGCAATCCTGAAGCCACCAATGCCGGAACGAAAGCCGTAGCTCCCGGCAAACATTGCACCTCTATACCATTACGGACACATTCGCGAACCACCAAAAAACCCGGATCGGAAATTCCTGGAGTACCGGCATCCGAAATTAATGCAACAGTCTCACCGCCCTTTATTCTATTTACAACACTTTCTACCGTTTTATGTTCATTAAATTTATGATGAGACTGCATTGCGTTCTTTATCTCGAAGTGCTTCAATAATATTCCGGAAGTACGCGTATCTTCGGCCAACACCAGATCCGCTTCTTTCAGGATACGAATAGCTCGGAAAGTCATATCTTCCAAATTTCCTACCGGTGTAGGTACTACATACAGTTTTCCCATATCCGCTATCTTAACTGAAATACTTCTTGAGAAGTTCTACAAAATCAATAGCCGCCTCATTCTCTTCATCCGGTTGTACCTTTGACATAAAAACAGACATAGCCTCCTCCAATGAAGAAGCCTTACCCAGCTGTCCCACTATTTCGTTCATACGTGCCGTATCCCCATTGAACAACTCACGAGTAAAACGGAACGAGTCATTCAGACTGATGGCATGACATAGGTCTATAGCCGGTTTTATACGTTCGGCTAAAATCTGCGGAGCGGGAACTTCATCATCCTGCATGAAAACCGTCTCAGCCGGAACTTCCTTTGTAAGATCGGCAACAGCTTTATGTTCCAAGTCTGTCTTTACAACAGTAGAAGCCGATTGTTTAGCCGGAGTAATCACAAAAGTAGCGTCCAGCAGTGCAGTCAGTGCATCCAACCGTTCTTTCATCTGATAAATACTCCTTTTGGCAACTATCTTCAAAACAGGGTTAGTATCAGTGGACATCGACTGTATCAAACATTTCAATTCCTGTACATCCAGTTCTATATCTTTCAATAATACTTGCATATCCTTTTCCGTTCGTATTAAATGGTACAAATGTAGAAATAAATAATGAAAAAAATGCCAGTGAGCAAACAAAATGATTAATTTTGCGACTTAATATAACACTTTAAAACATGGTACTATTCTCGGAAGATCACATACAAGAGACTAAACGTAGAGGAAGAATTGAAGTTATATGCGGCTCTATGTTCTCCGGCAAAACCGAAGAACTGATACGTCGTTTGAAACGTGCTAAATTTGCCAGGCAACGTGTGGAAATATATAAACCTGCGATAGATACACGCTATTCGGAAGCAGATGTTGTATCGCATGACAGCCACACCATTTCTTCTACTCCAATAGACTCATCGGCAAGTATTCTGCTATTCACTTCTGAAATAGACGTGGTAGGCATCGATGAAGCACAGTTCTTTGACGAAGGCCTGATTAATGTATGTAACCAACTTGCCAACAATGGCATACGCGTAATTGTAGCTGGTTTGGATATGGACTTTCGCGGAAATCCTTTTGGCCCCATGCCAGGATTGTGTGCTATTGCCGACGAAGTCTCCAAAGTACATGCTATCTGCGTAAAATGCGGTCAACTTGCATCATTTTCCCACCGTACCGTAAAAAATGACAAACAAGTACTGCTGGGTGAAACCGCAGAATATGAACCTTTATGCCGGGAGTGTTATTTACAGGCTATAAAGGAAGATCAACAAACAACAAACCAACAGTAATAAAAAAACAGGATTATGGAACGTAAAAAGATCACTTTCGACAGTTTCATCCGCGGTGTCATTTTAGGGGTTATTATAATTGGTCTATTAATGCTTCTGAAGCGTCTAAGTAGCGTTCTATTACCTTTTTTTATTGCTTGGCTCATAGCCTATTTGGTATACCCGTTAGTCACACTATTCCAATACAAGCTAAAGTTCAAAAACAGAATTGTCTCCATATTCTGCGCATTGTTCACTATTCTGATTATAGGTGCCGGGGCTTTCTATCTGTTGGTGCCGCCTATGATACAAGAATTCGGCAGAGTACAAGCCTTATTAATCCAATACTTTTCTCATGGAACATACAATAGCAATGTACCCACCTCGCTTTCCGAATTCTTGCGAGATAATATTGACGCGAAATTCATCACTGAACTATTCAATAAAGAAAACCTGCTGGATGCGCTAAAAGAAGCAGTTCCCCGGTTATGGTCTTTATTATCAGATTCTATTGATCTACTATTCAGTGTATTTACCATATTTCTCATCTTACTATATGTCATTTTCATCTTATTGGATTATGAAAGTATTGCCGAAGGCTGGACACATCTCGTGCCCATAAAATACCGTCCTTTCACAATAAGCATACTAAATGACATAAAAACAGGCATGAACAGGTACTTCCGCGGACAGGCTTTTGTTGCATTATGTGTCGGAATCTTATTTAGTATAGGTTTCCTCATTATAGACTTCCCTTTAGCGATAGGTCTCGGTTTGTTTATCGGAGCATTGAACATGGTTCCCTATCTTCAGGTCATTGGATTTGTTCCTACTATCGTACTGGCAATCCTAAAAGCATCTGATACCGGTGGAAACTTTTGGATAATCATAGCCTCAGCTATAGCAGTATTCATTATTGTACAAGCCATTCAGGACGGATTTATCGTACCGCGCGTCATGGGAAAAATCACAGGATTAAATCCAGCCATCATTCTCTTGTCTCTTTCCATATGGGGATCATTAATGGGAATGTTAGGAATGATTATCGCACTCCCACTCACAACACTAATGCTTTCCTATTATCAGCGTTTCATCATTAACAAAGAAAATATTCACAAAGCAGAACCGGCTGATAATCAGACAATAGAGAAAAAACAGATAGAATAATGCAAACTTTTTTCACCGTATCCCTTGCATATTCAATAAAAGTGCCTATCTTTGCACCCGCTTAACAGCAATAAAGGATTGATTCGCTAGCTCAGCAGGTAGAGCACAACACTTTTAATGTTGGGGTCTTGGGTTCGAGCCCCAAGCGGATCACCAGAAAATCAGAGAGTTACACAAAAGTAACTCTCTTTTTTTATGCCTAAATTACGCTGGTTTACATGATTCAGTTAAACCGAGATGTAAACCAAGAACGGAAACAACTGTAGATGTAACATACTACAAATCCATAGTGTGTTACAAAATAATATTATAGAGATAACCCAACATAACAATAAACAAGGTAATCACTCCAAAAAAAATTCCAATTAAACGCCATGTCATTACCTTCTTTAACAATGTGGCTTCAGGAAGTGAAAGCCCAACTACCGCCATCATAAAAGCGATTGCCGTTCCTATGGGAATCCCCTTAGCTACAAATACTTCAATTACCGGCACTATTCCAGCAGCATTGGCATACATTGGAACTGCCAAGATAACCGATAAAGGTACTGCAAACCAGTTTTCCTTAGACATATACTGTTCGAAGAATCCTTCCGGCACATAACCATGCATAAACGCACCGACACCAATGCCGATAAGGATATACAAAAACACCCCTCTAACAATACCCCATGCTTCTTGCATGATAACTGGCAGTCGTCTAAAAAACGGAGTATGCTCTTTTTCCCATATTCCAGAGTCGGAAGTTGAATTTTGCTGTATTTGTTTCACCCAATCACTCAAATAAGCCTCCAATTTCATCTTACCTAAGATAAATCCGCCTACCATACCCAACAGAACACCGCTAATCACATAAATAATGGTAATACGTAATCCAAAAGTGCCGATAAACAGAGCAACGGCAACTTCATTTACCAAAGGTGAGGTGATCAGATAGGCAAATGTTACACCCAAAGGAATGCCACCTTTCACGAATCCGATAAACAGCGGTATGGAAGAACAGGAACAAAACGGGGTAATAGCGCCAAATAAGGCGGCAAAAAAATACTGCAATCCATAGAGCTTGCGAGAAGTCAAATAATTGCGCAAACGTTCTATCGGAAAATAGGCATTTATAATACCCATTATCACACTGATAAAAAATAATAATATCAAAATCTTTATCGTATCGTAAAAGAAGAAGTTTATAGCTTTCCCTAAAGCTGTTGAAGCATCCAAGCCGAAGATATCATACACCAACCAATCTGCAAATCTTTGTATCATAATCCTATTATTGTTTGTAATAACACGAACAAACTGCCTCAAAAATTAGCGGTTACAAGCACATTTAAGCAGTTCTTGTTTTTTTATCTCTGTAATGTAGAACCTGGTAAATTCATTCTTGATTTCATTACGCACTCTTTCAAATTCGCTTCTGATAAAGTCTGTTGTTCCTATTGCTTCCGAGGGGTCATTAAAACCAATATGCAACCGTTTCCCTACATTACCCTCAAAGGCCGGACACATTTCGTTAGCACTACCGCATACAGTTATCACATAATCCCATGTGTCACTTAAATAAGCAGTTACATTGGTAGGAATATGCCTGCTTATGTCAATACCAACTTCTGCCATGGCCTCAACAGCCAAAGGATTAACTTTCTCTGCCGGATGCGTACCAGCGGAATACACTTGTATATCCTTGTCAAACGATTGCAGGAAACCATGCGCCATTTGGCTGCGACAGCTATTTCCCGTACATAAAATTAAAATTTTCATATTATATCCAAGTTTATCAATCCATAATAAATGCCAACCAAGATAAACAGTATGGCTACCATATAATTAAACCACTTCTGAAAAGTCAGCACACGATTATAAAACTTTCCTACCCCTGCTACACTGTATGCCAAAATCCAAGCGACAAGCATAACCGGAAGCCCTGTTGCCAATGCAAAAATGACAGGTAACAAATACCCCTCACTTTCCATAGCCGACATGGGAATGAGCATGCCAAAATAAAATAACCCACTGGTAGGACAAAATGCCATAGCAAACAATATCCCCAGCAACAAACTACCCCATGAGCCTTTTAGTTTTTCTGTTTTTTCAGTAGCGGAAAATCCGAACTTGGGTAATTGCAATTTATCTCCGAATAGCATAAACGACCCTATCAACATCAAAGCAGGAGCAAGCAGCAGTTCTCCCCATTCGCTGATACCTTTTTGTATGGCAAACATATCTGCACCCTTTCGGAGTATTGCGATAAGTATTGCTCCTAATACAGAATAAGCCAACACACGCCCTAAAGTGTATAGAATACCATTTGTAAATATCCGGTTACGGTTATTTATATCCTTACTGATAAATCCGATAGCGGTTATGTTAGTCGCCAATGGACAAGGACTTACAGCAGTCAACAGGCCGAGCAGAAAAGCGGTGATAATAGGTATCTCACTATTATCCAACAATGTTTGCAAGTATTCCATAAAACTGTGTTATTTTAGCAACCTGTTGATTTTCTGTTTTAACTCTTTCTTGAATACCGTTGTATTGCTTCGGGCATTCTGAAAGCCAAAGCGTGTCATGTCGTTACGTTCTTCTTTACCGTTCTCCCATTTATTAACATAAAGAGATGACCAGCTTACACGATATTTTTCTGCCAGCTTTTCACCTTCAGGAGTTGAAATATCTATTTCTTTGAAACGTAGTTTACCATTTTTGACCAATTCCGCCAAATCTACATTAACTACTTCTTTCGTGTGTTTATCAATGGCTTTGCAAGTTGCACAACGTTGTTTTCCATGAAAATAAAGAACCTCCACATAGGTATCTGTGGTAATCTGTGCCATTCCCCAAATAGAAGACAAACAAGCAATGGTAAAGAATAAAAAGCGTTTCATAATAATCAGATTTACTTGATTAATATATCTTTTACCTCTTTGGCAGAAAGCTTGCCTTTTGCCACAACCTTACCGTCCACGACAAGAGCAGGAAGCGTCATTACATTGTATTCCATAATCTTCATCAAATCTTCTTCTTTGGTTACTACCGCTTCCAAGGCTAATTCTTTTACTACTTGCGTAACTATTGCATACAGAGCCTTACAACCTGCGCAACCCGTTCCTAATACTTTAATTTCCATAATTTATAAATTTATCATATTAAATGTAATTCGTAAAACAACGAACATTAAGATTAAAAAAGGGGACTATCAGCAACACTCCCCCGATTTACAGATACATTGCTCGAAAAACTCCTTAAAGAGTTCACGAGCCAGTTGCCAATTCTTTCGGTTGATACAATATTTCACTTTAGGTGTTTCAACCTCTCCCTGTATAAGTCCCGCATTTTTCAACTCTTTTAGGTGCTGCGATACGGTTGCTTTGGCAATAGGAAGTTCTTCATGAATATCCCCAAAGTAACATGTTTTCTGTTTTGCCAAAAAGTGAATAATGGCAATTCTGGCGGGATGTCCTAATGCTTTGGCAAATCTCGCCAACTGTTCTTGCGTAGCTGTATAATCTTTCTTTTCGTCCATACATAGAATATTGTTCGCAAATATACGAACAATATTCTAAATAACAAACCTTACTATATTCTTTTCAAGTACAAAAACGTGACAATTAAGTAATATTCACCTACCAACAAGCAAATAGGTTCATCAAAAATGTCATTAAACATACACAAGAGATCAAATATAAAGCTGTAAAAGAATGGATTACCCCCAATGTTTTTTTTGAAAGACAGTTGGAATCCTAAAAACAAAAAAACGAAAATATAGCATATGAAATGAGACTAATTGAATATTAAAACCCAAATACAGAAATAAGTTTCTCTCTAAAAATGCAGTAGATATCATACTGTATATCAAACAAAAAACTCTTTTTAACAATCCCATCATGCAGCTATTTAAATGGGAACTGCATTTAATGTGCAAAAGCCGCCATAGATTGGCAGCACAGTATTAATCAAATTTTAAAATTAAAGAAAATGAAAAAAGTTTTTAAACCCATGAGAGTATTCGTATCAATGTTGGTACTTAGCAGTTCATTTTGTTTCACAGCTTGTAGTAATGATGACGAGAACACTCCACAACTTCCGGATGAAGTCACAACGGGAACAATGTTCGGGAATTATACAGGTAAAATGCTTATCTCCAGCTTGTCTCCAACAGAAAAAGAAAACAATGAAGAAGCGCCGGTTGGAGTAGATATATCAGCTACAGTTAATAATGATACCGTATATTTTGAGAAATTTCCCATTAAAGACATTGTTTTGTCTATCGTCAAAGATGAAACCTTGACAGACAAAATTGTAGAAGCCGTAGGTGACGTAAACTACAAAGTAGGATACAAACCTACGCTCACAGCGGCCAAAGATAGTATTAAATTCGTTTTGAATCCGGAATCATTGAAATTGTCTGTTGCGATACCATCAGAAACCGAAAATGAAAATCCGGAAGCCTTACTTATTGAAGTAAAAGTCGAACCTGGCAAAGAAGCCGGATATTCCGTTGAAAGTGCAAATATGAAATTTAATTTTGCCGCAACGAAAGTTTTGCTTGGAGAAGGAGAAAATCAGCAAGAACTCTCGGACTTTGCTCCGACAACTTTCAATTTTGACATGAATCAACATAAGATTGCTCATTCACGTTTTTAAAGTAAAATCATTCAGTATTCAAAAGAGAATGTCTATATTAGCCTATAGATATTCTCTTTTTATTAATTACAGAGTTTTTTTAAGAATAGCAGAATAAAAATGAATCATTTAAAATGTACGTTATTAGTTTTTTCAGCCGTATTGCTGACTGCATGCGGAAAAAATGAAAACATTGTCGGTAAATGGATGCAAGCTGTCCCCGGGCTACCGGAACTCAAGCAGGGCTTTGTGCTCGAAGCGGATGGAAAAGCATCATCGGTCAATATGGCTACGCTGTCTTATAAAGCCTGGCAACAGGAAGGAGCTTTCCTAATTCTTTCTGGGAAAAGTGTGGGCAACCACCAGGTGTTACCCTTCTCCGACACGCTTCATATTGAAAAACTGACCCAAGACAGTCTGATATTAAAAAAAGGAGAGCTTATTCTCCGATATGCAAAAGAAGATACCATATCCCAAAAGAAGCTGAACGAAAACATTCCAGCCTCTTTAATTGCTCCAGCAAAAAAACATTGAGTGTAAAGGGAAAACTGATAATCGGGGCAGAAGTCCGGTCATTCATTCCTGAAGGAAGCGATGAAGCTTATTGGGTCATAGACAAGACCGGAAAACTTTATCAACAATATGACAAAATAACTAAAGGAGTGAAAAACGGAATTCCTGTATACGCTGAACTACAGGTAGAAGACATGGGAAAATCAAACGAAGGCTTTGCTGCCAACTACAAAAGTGTATATCACATACATAAAATCAACAAATTACATAAATAATACACTCTGAGAGAGACATACGTTTTCCGAAGTGTCCACATCACCATGCCAACATACAACAAGCATTTACCCGGACACATTTAAGGATAAAAGTTACCTATTTATTAGATTTCAGTTTTACAATTTACCAATATAAAAGAAAGGGAAATTGCCATTTAAGTATCAAGGCAATCTCCCTTTTTACTACAAAATAGGAGACCCAATCACAATGAATAAACGAATCTATTGAAGAATCTTCCAGACTGCCACCTAATCCTATTTTAGTCCTATTCAAATCCTCTTAATCCGTATTTCATCACCCCAATTCCGTATTCAGGTATTGTTTTCCCGACTTGGGTAAATTAGACCGAAAGATGCATTTTTTATTCTATACTTTTGTCGCTGTTAATATAACATATTAAGAGATATACACATGAGAATAAAAGTATTTTTATGGATGTCCACAGTGTTTACACTGTTGGTTTCCTGCACTGGCAAGAATGAACAAATACGGTCGGGAATGATTGTCAAAACTGAAAAAGCAGTTCAATATTCCGGTGGGAATGGAAAGGAATATGCTTTCATCTCCCGGCCATACCGTACTTCGGAATTATCCTTCCGAGTAGGTGGTCCGATAGACCGCTTCGATGTATATTCCGGTAACTATTATTCGCAAGGAAGCATTATCGCCGAGATTGATCCTCGAGACTTTCGCATACGCAAAGAACGGACTAAAGCCATATATGAACAGATGAAAACGGAATTTGACAGAATACAGAAATTGTATGAAAAGAACAATATTTCTGCCAGCCAATATGAAAAGACAAAGGCCGATTATACTACGGCCAAGACCTCCTTTGACATGGCTTCGAACGAACTGGAGGATTCACGCCTCATAGCTCCCTTCAATGGATATGTGGGCGAAGTATATATAGAGAAGTTCCAAGATGTAAAAGCTGCACAGCCTGTCTTGTCGCTGATAGACATTGACCGTCTCCGCATCGAAACATATGTGACACAAGAAGTGGCAGCCGCAGCCCGATCGCTTGATTCGGTGAAAGTGTGTTTCGACATGTATCCCGACAAAGTTTATAAAGCGGCAGTAATTGAAGTATCCAAAGGCACTACCCGTAATAATCTTTCCTACCTGCTAACCGCACTATTACCCAATCCGGACAGAAAGCTGCTGGCCGGAATGTCAGGCAAGGTATATATGGATATTTCCACAGATCAGAAAGCAGGTGTAGTTATCCCACAGTATGCCTTATGCCACCGTCCCGAAGTGGGTGACTTTGTGTGGGTAACCAACGAAAGTACTTCCAGAGTAAGTCTGCGCAAGGTGACAAAAGGCGATTTACTGCCCAGTGGTAAGGTACTTATAACCAAAGGACTTTCCACCGATGAGACTATTGCAACAAGCGGTTTGCGTTTCCTTTCGGACGGCATGGAAGTTGAGATCTCCTCTAAAAAATAAACCTATGAAGTTCGTAAAATATTTCTTGCAGAAAAGATCCGTCACCATTTTACTACTGGCGCTGGTACTGGCAGGTGGATTGTTTTCCTATATCAAAATGGGAAAACTGGAAGATGCGCCTTTTACTATTAAGCAGGCATTGGTACTGACTCCTTATCCGGGAGCTTCCCCATCGGAAGTACAGACGCAAGTAACCGACATTTTGGAAGAAGCCATACAATCCATGGGTGAACTGTATTACCTGAAAACGGAAAATCGTGCAGGTCTTTCCAAGATTACCGTTTATGTAAAAAAAGAGATTCGTGCAGATGAGATGCAACAGCTTTGGGACAAGTTGCGTCGTAAAGTGAATGACGTACAGGGGAAATTACCCGCCGGAGCAGGTGCCTCCATTGTCAATGATGACTTCGGCGATGTGTTGGGCGTGTTCTACGGGCTTACCGGTGACAATTACTCATTTCGTGAGCTGGAAGACGAAGCCAAGCTGATAAAGAATGAGCTGTTGAAGGTGAAAGACGTGGCCAAAGTGGAGATTTACGGTGTGCAGACACCTACTATTGACGTAACCATCAGCCCGGCTGTTATGGCACAAAGTGGAGTGACCACTGCGGACATCGCCCATGCATTTGAAGCACAAAACAAGGTGGTGGATGCCGGAGGAGTGAATGCTGGCAGCAATCGTATCCGAATCGAATCCACCGGCAATTTTTACTCTTTGGATGACATACGCGAGTTAGCTATTGTATCACGTACCGGAGAACATTTCCGTTTGGCCGACATTGCCAATATAGAAGAAAGCTACCAAAACCCTCCGGGCAACATCATGCGGATTGACGGAAGTCCTGCCATAGGTATTGCTATCTCCACCGTCCCCACCGGCAACGTAGTGGATATGGCAAAGGCTGTGCAAATCACGCTTGATAAGTTTAAAGAGACAATGCCTGAAGGCTTTACACTGACTGCCATCTATGATCAAGGATATGAATCGGATATAGCCAATCAGGGATTTATTCTGAACTTGATTATTTCCGTACTCACAGTAGTAGCCATTCTATTGTTCTTTATCGGATTCAAGAATGGTATTCTGATAGGTAGCGGACTGGTATTCTCCATCTTCGCCACGCTAATAGTCATGATGGCTTCAGGCATAGCCTTACAACGCATGTCACTGGCCGCAATCATTATCGCCATGGGTATGCTGGTGGACAACGCCATTGTGGTATCCGATTCGGCGTTAGTCAATATGGAACGGGGCATGCGCAAACGAGTTGCCATCATGCGTGCCTGTTCATCCACTGCACTACCTTTACTGGCTGCCACTATCATTGCCATACTGACTTTCCTACCGATATACTACTCTCCGCATATCACCGGAGAATTGCTTTCGTCACTGGTCATCGTCATCGGAGTTTCCCTGATGTTCAGCTGGGTATTCGCCTTGACACAAACCCCATTCTTCATTCAGGAGTTTGTACGCCGTCCACGTCCGGAGGAATTAAAAGCCGGTCTTTTCGACGGTAAATACTATAATATATTCCGTAACGCCCTCCGTTGGGTGCTACGCCACCGTACCATGGCAGTCGCCTCTCTGGTAGTGATGTTGGTACTTTCAGCTTGGAGTTTCAAGTTTATACCGAAAGTATTTGTTCCTGCACTGGACAAACAATACTTCACGATGGACATGTGGCTACCGGAAGGCACTAACATTTATGAGACAGACCGTATAGCCGACGAAATGGCAGATTATGTACGGGGACATGAAGAAGTGGAAATGGTTTCCAACTACATCGGCCGCACACCGCCGCGGTATTATTTGTCCAATATAGCTTTCGGGCCACAGTCCAATTATGCGCAGTTACTCATCAAATGTCATACCTCCAAAGATGCGGTAGCCATGCACTCCCTGTTGCAAGACTCCATCCGGCTGAAGTTTCCGGAGCCACTGATCAAGGTCAACAAATTTGAGCTGAGTCCATTGACGGAAGCGATGATTGAAGCCCGCTTCCTTGGTCCGGATGCCGCAGTTCTGGATTCACTGGTAAACGTGGCAACCTCAATTATGCAGCGCAACCCGAAAGCAGCAGATGTACGTAATGAATGGGGTAACATGACCCTGGTTATGCGCCCTATCTACGACCCTGTCAAAGCTGGTGCACTTGGCATTACCAAAGCACAAATGATGCAATCCGTAAAATCCGTCAGCGATGGACTTCCCGTAGGCATTTACCGCGATGACGAACGGAAAGTTCCGGTACTGCTGAAGTCTGATAACACCTCTGTAACAGATGCACACTCATTGGAAAATCTCTCTGTATGGAATGGCAAACATTCTGCACCATTGTCACAAGTCACCCAAGGAGTGGAAACCGCTTGGGAATGGCCTCAGATACGTACTTACAACCGACAACTCTCCATGGCCGCCATGTGTGGTGTACAGCCGGGACATACAATGGCCGAAGTCCATGGAGAAATACGTAAGGAGATTGAAGCCATAGAATTACCTGAAGGTTATACTTTCTTTTGGGATTCACAATATAAGGATCAGAACGAGGGCTTACAGGCACTTGCCAAATTTTTCCCATTGGCATTTTTAATGCTGATAGTGATTCTGGTTGCCTTGTTCGGAAACTTCCGCGAACCAGGTATCATCCTGTGTATACTTCCCCTTTCCCTTATCGGAGTGGCCGTTGGTATGCTACTTACCGGTTTCGATTTCGGGTTCTTCCCGATTGCCGGCTGGTTAGGCTTGCTGGGTATGATCATCAAAAACGTCATTGTGCTGCTGGATGAAATCAATGTACAGCGCCACGATGGGGTCATCCCCTATACGGCAGTTATAGAAGCTACCGTATCGCGTACACGCCCGGTACTGATGGCAGCTACTACTACCATTCTGGGTATGGTTCCCCTGTTGTTCGATGTTGCCTTTGGCGGCATGGCTGCTACCATTATTTTCGGTCTGACCTTTGCCACCCTGCTGACATTGTTCGTCACACCGGCTTTGTATTCTATGTTCTATAAAGTAAAAGAATCGTGATTATGTTAAAGAAATATATACTGGTTTTATTTTCATTGTGTGTTTCCTCCGTAGCTGTATCCCAGCAGAATCCTCTACTGGAAAAATACAGGTCAATGGCTGTTGAATACAGCCATGACCTGAAGGCTGCGGATAAAAATATTGCCGCCAGCCTCGAACTGGAGAAAGCAGCCCAAAAGGATTTATATCCCAAGCTGTCCGGAGGAGCTAACTTCCAGTACACAGGAAACCCATTGCAATTGACGCTGGATTTACCTTCCATGGGTAATCCGGTCACTTTCGAAGGAAAAGACATGAAATACGGTGCTTCCGTCTCCCTGCTGCAACCCATATATACGGGAGGACGCTTGCTGGAGACCATACGGATGGCCAAGTACAGGCATAATGTCAGCGGCTTTCAGGAAGAATACATCCGTTCTGGCATCTATTTACAAACGGATATGCAATATTGGAATACAGTGGCACGTACGGAGATTGTCCGCATATCCGATGGCTACCGCAACTCCGTATCTTCCCTGACTCAGACCATCCGCGAACGGGTCGAAGCCGGACTCACAGACCGACAGGATTTGCTGATGATGGAGGTAAAACTGAATGAAGCGGAATACCAACTCCTGCAAGCCAAGAAAAACCTGGAGAACGGTCGTATGGCCCTCAATTCGCTCATTGGAGTGGAACTCCAATCACAGACCGAAGTGGAAGACAGCGTAGCGATAGTAGTGACAGATGACGCATCACTTTGGAGCGATAGCGGTTCTGTCCGTCCGGAACTGAAGATAGCCATGGAGCAGATAAAGATTGCCGAGAGCGAAAAAAAGCTGACACTCTCCAAGTATATGCCACAATTTTATGTGGGGATGGACGGAAGTTATTCCTCCCCCGGTTACAACTTCCATTCGGATATGGATCCCAATTATGCCGTATACGCTACGGTCTCCATGCCATTATTTGAATGGGGTAAACGTCGAAATGAGAAACGGGCTTCTTCCTTCAAAATGGATATGGCAGCTGAAAATCTGAGCAAAGTGACAGACGGAGTAAACCTGGAGATTCAAACGGCACGCAATTCCCTCCGGCAAGCAATAGAACAAGTGAACCTGACAAGAAACTCGCTGGACAAGGCCTGTGAAAATGAAACAATGGCTTTAGAACGCTATGACGAGGGTAAGTCCTCTGTCATTGAGGTGATTGATGCCCAAACCTATCGTCAGCTGGCACAAATGAACTATGTACATGCCAAGGTTTCGGCACAGAATTATTATTCCGAGCTACTCAAAGCGCTCAACAAATACTAAATCATCAGAATTTATAGTATCTTTATCCCCTATGAAATGGACCACAATAACATATATGCTATTATTTTCAGGGCTGGGACTTTTCTCCTACTTCCTGATTGCCAACTATACGGATTTCTCACCTAAGACGGCTGAGGCGTTTTATTCATGGGGAGCGGTTGTCTTCACCATACTCGCATTCAACCTGGTGGGATATTCCACACTTCGATTGTCCGAATGGGTAAACAGGCAGTATGTTATTAATACTTTCCGGAAATGGAAGCTCGTCATGGTCTATATGAGTGTCATTTTCCTCTTTCTGATGTTGAACTACGGTGTATTCGTAACGGCTAAAATTCTGGCAAATGTAGAACCGATATTCAACTTCTCGCGTAGCGGTTGGAATTTGCTGATAGTCGTGTGGATGGCAGAAATGGTAGTCATCGGGCTGTTACTCTCCAACCGTACCCTGCAAGCTAACTGGTTGTTACAACAGGAAGCCGCTAAATTGCAGATGGAGAACTCTCGGGCCAAATATACTGCCTTGCAAAACCAGCTGAATCCACATTTTCTGTTTAACAGCTTGAATACGCTGATTGCCGAAATAAAATATAATCCGGACAATGCGGTATGCTTTACCCAAAACCTATCATCCGTATACCGCTATGTTCTCCAATGTCAGGACAGGAACCTGATCCCGCTAAAAGAAGAATTAGACTTTATGAATTCCTACTTGTTCCTACACAAGGTTCGTTTGGGCGATTGCATCAGTTATGACTGCCGTATTCCCCCCGAATATATGGAACGGCAGATACCTCCACTTACCCTGCAATTATTGGTAGAAAATGTGATCAAGCACAATTCCATTTCCCCCGATAAGCCCATGACTATCCACATCGAAATAGACAATGAATATTTGGTAGTCAGCAATCCGGTTTCTCCAAAGAAAAAAAAGGACTCCTCGTCCGGGATAGGACTGAAAAATTTGTCAAATCGATGTCGGCTGATGTCGAATAAGAATATTGTCATTCAGAAAGAAGATTCTGTTTTTACAGTTAAAATACCGATTATACAATGAAGCTAAATACAGTCATTATAGAAGATGAGATACCTGCGGCACGCCTGTTACACTCTATGGTATCTTCACTGCGCCCCGAATGGAATATTGAGATTATTCCCGGCAGTGTGGATGACGCTGTGGAATGGTTTGCCTCCCATGAACATCCCGAACTGATTTTTCTGGACATACATCTTACAGACGGAGATGCCTTCGACTTTCTGTCTGCAGCCAAGCCGAAATCAGCCGTTATCTTCACAACAGCATATGATCAATATGCCATACGCGCTTTTTCCGTAAACAGCATAGATTATATACTTAAACCGGTAGACGAGCAACGCTTATCGGATGCTATCGCCAAATATGAGACCCTCCATGGTCAGGCATGGCTGAAATCGGAGAAATATATGGAAACACTGCTTGAGACATTGAAACATCCTGAAAAGAAATATAGAAGTCGTTTTCTTATTTCCGGGACCGATGAGTTCTGGTTGTTACGGGTGGAGGATATTGCCTATTTCTATTCGGAGGAAAAGACGACGTTTGCAGTCACCCCAAGCGGCCGGGAACATATACTGGACCTGTCTTTAAATAAACTGGAAGAACAACTGGATCCTGAACAATTCTTTCGTGTGAACCGGCAAATGATTCTTAACGTGGATGCCATTGACCGGGCAGCTCCCTTTTTTAAAGGAAGGATAAAGGTCGTAGTACATCCGCCATTCAAATCGGACATTATCATAAGCGAAGGCAAAGCCTCTGCGTTCAGGTTGTGGCTCAATTATTGATTAATATTTTTCAAGACAATCCTCTCAAATAAGGCCACATCTTGCCTCTCATCAATTTTTATTGAGCAACCAGTCATCAGATGGCCGTTTTTCTCTCCTCCACCGGTCATTTTGTGTCTCCCATATCTCATTGTACCTGAACTAACTTGCCCGGCAGAATGTTATAACAGCACTAACTTAAAGAAGCAACCATTATGGAAAAGAACTTGATTCATAGCAATGAATTGCATTTCATTGACAAGAAACGCATTCACCGGGCAGTAGGACAGCTGGTTGAGTCATTGGAACTGGCAGCAGGTTCCACAACAGGATTCAATCTGTATGCAGTAGTAGAAAGTTATTTCACAGACCTGAACAAACGGAGAGAGATCAACCGTCTGCTCAATCCGGAACAAAATACTTGCGAAGAAACAGAAGAGGAACTCGAAACATACGGGAGGTAAAAACAGGGTATATACATTATATCAAAAGGGAGTAACACTTGGTGCAACTCCCTTTTGATATAAAAAAATCCGGAACTTTATGAAAGTTCATCAATCCTTTGCCTGATGCACCGTCAACTGCGGGAACGGGAACCCGATTCCTTCCTTGTTGAATGTAGCATAAATAGTCTTGTTCATATCAAAATAAACTCCCCAGTAATCACTGTTCTTCACCCAAACGCGGATCACGACATTCACACTGCTGGCATCCAAAGCATGAAGGGCCACGAAAGGTTCCGGAGTATTCAGGATGCGGCTATCGGCTGCAAGTATGCGGCGTACGGTACTTTCTACCTTATCATAATTCTCACCATACTCCACGCCGATGACCCAATCCACACGACGCGTCTCTTCACGACTGTAATTAGTCACCGTACCGCTGCTCAAAGCACCGTTAGGAATATAAATAACTTTGTTATCGGCCGTAGTAAGAATGGTATGAAATATCTGGATCTCACGCACCGTACCGGACACGCCCTGGCTTTCAATCCAGTCGCCGACTTTGAACGGGCGGAACAACAACACAATAAGTCCGCCTGCAAAATTCTGCAAGTTCCCGGACAACGCCATACCCACCGCCACACCGGCAGATGCCAACAGGGCAGCGAACGAGGTTGTTTCCACTCCCAACTTACCGATAACGGCTATAATCAGTAGGATCGTCAACAGTATGTTCACCAGACTCTTGATAAAGCTCTGAATACCGGCATCAATATGTCGCTTCATAAGAAGCTTAGACAGAAGTTTCTTGATGAAAGAGATAAGGAACCGTCCGACTACAAAAATTAGAATAGCGCCTATGATGCGCCCTCCGGCTCCTACTCCCCAATCTATCAGCTGCTGCATAAAAATCTGAAGTTTGCTGAAACCTTCTTCAGAAGTTTGGACGGCAAATGCCGCCATAAATAAAGATGATAACATGATTAATTGTAGATTATAAATGATTAATTATTAGTCAGGGACAAAATTAACAAATAATTTCATTTCCCCGCCACTTTATTTGTACCTTTCGATCAAAAGAGATACTTTTGCATCCGATTTCAACTAAGGGGTGCCCTAATATGACGGGCTGAGAACATACCCATTGACCTGATCCGGGTAGTGCCGGCGGAGGGAAAAGAAGAAAAGTTCCCCTTTTCTATATTAATCATTAATCGTTAAAATTGCAAATGAAGAAGTATGCAATGGCAGCGTGTCTGTTTATGGCAGCGCTGAATGTCTGTGCACAGACAAAGGAAAAGGACAGCCTGCGGGTCATAGACTTGCAGGAAGTAGAGATTATCTCCACACGTGCCACAGGGACTACCCCGGTGGCGTTTACCAACATCAACAAAGACCAACTCAAAAAGCAGAACTTCGGCCAGGACCTGCCGTACCTGTTGAGCATGACACCGTCCGCCATCACCACCAGTGATGCCGGAGCCGGCATCGGTTATACGACATTGAGAGTGCGCGGTACGGACGGAACACGCATCAACGTCACCGCCAACGGTATTCCCATCAACGATGCCGAAAGCCACAACGTATTCTGGGTGAACCTGCCCGACTTCGCATCTTCCGTCAAAGACATGCAGATACAGCGCGGCGCAGGAACCTCCACCAATGGTGCAGGAGCGTTCGGAGCCAGCATCAACATGCAGACGGGAGACTTCTCCCTGAAGCCGTATGCCGAGTTGAACGGTTCGTACGGCTCGTTCAACACACACAAGGAGACGGTGAAAGTGGGTACAGGGCTCATCAACGACCATTGGTCTTTTGATGCCCGCCTGTCCAACATCAGTTCGGACGGATACATTGACCGCGCATCGGTAGGACTGAACTCTTACTACCTGCAAGGCGGATATTACAATGACAACACTTCGGTCAAGCTGATAACTTTCGGCGGCAAAGAACGCACCTACCATGCCTGGAACTATGCCAGCAAAGAAGAAATGAAGGAGTACGGTCGCCGTTACAACTCCTGCGGATATATGTATACCGACGACAACGGCACAGCCCACTACTACGAAGACCAAACAGACAACTACGTGCAGAAGAACTACCAACTGCTCTTTAACCATAACTTCACCTCTGCCTGGAACGTGAACGCAGGTCTGCACTATACCAAAGGAGATGGCTACTATCAGGAGTACAAGGACAACCGCAAGCTGGTGGAATACGGTCTGCTGCCGTATGAGCATGACGGTGAGACTGTAAAGAAGAGCGACCTTATCCGCAAAAAAGCAATGGACAATTGGTTTGGCGGCGGTATCTTCTCTGTGAATTATAAAGGCAGCCGCCTGCACGCATCCCTGGGCGGAGGATTGAACCGTTACGACGGCGACCACTTCGGCAAAGTGCTGTGGGTAAAGAACTACATCGGCACCCTCGACCCCGACAAAGACTACTACCGCAACAATGCCACGAAGAATGACGGCAACCTCTACCTGAAAGCCGACTATGAATTGTGCGACGGCCTCAACGCCTATGCGGATTTGCAGTACCGCCACATCTCCTATAAGATGTACGGGCAGAATGACAAATGGAACAGTGTCACCGGCGACGGGCTGCAACAGCTTGCCATTCACGAGAAGTTCGATTTCTTCAATCCCAAAGCCGGGCTGTCATGGCAGATCAACCGCAACAACCGGGTGTACGGATCTTTCAGCGTAGCCCATAAAGAGCCTACGCGTAACAACTATACGGACGGCAAGTTTACCGAACATCCCAAAGCAGAGCGTCTGTTCGACTACGAATTGGGGTACACCTTTGCCAACTCATGGCTGAATCTCGGCGCCAATTTGTACTACATGGACTACAAAGACCAACTGGTACTGACCGGCGAGCTGAATGAAATCGGCGAAGCCGTAGCCGCCAACGTCCCCGACAGCTATCGCATGGGCATTGAGCTGATGGCGGGTCTGAAGCTACCTTGCGGCTTCCAATGGGACATCAACGCCACCTTAAGCCGCAACCGCGTAGAGAACTTCACCGAAACCCTTTACGAGAACGAAGATCCGGCAGGTGAGAAGTGGAGCACTTATTTGGGCGACACCCATATCGCCTTCTCTCCCGATTTCCTGCTGAACAATCGCTTCGGCTATACATACAAAGGCTTTGAGGCATCTTTGCAATCGCAATACGTCAGCAAACAATACATGAGTAACCTGGATTGTAAAGACCATATCCTGGATGCCTATTTCGTCAGCAACCTGAACTTATCGTATACATTTGCGTTACCCAAAATAAAGTCGATAACCATAGGATGCACCATCTATAACCTCTTCAACGAAGAATATGAGAACAATGGCTACGCAGGCAGCGGCTTCTATTATGAAGACGGCCAGAAAGTGCGCTACAACTACGCAGGATATGCCGCACAGGCAGGTACCAATGTATTAGGGCACATATCCCTGCGTTTCTGACACCCAAATACTTAATTATGAATGTCCCAACATTCGGCACCCAAGATTTGTTATGGAGCAAACTCTCGAAATCATCGGAACACTTGTAGGACTTCTCTACCTTTGGCTGGAGTACAAGGCAAGTATATATCTTTGGATAGCAGGCATCATCATGCCTGCTATCTACATCTTCGTCTACTACAACGCAGGTCTATATGCCGACTTCGGCATCAACATCTACTATCTTGGCGCTGCCATATACGGCTGGATGATGTGGAAGTACGGAGCGTTCCTCCGGCGGACAATCCTCAAAAAGACCGCCGCGAATATAGAGAACCCGCAGCAGCAACCACCCATTACCCGTATGCCATTGCACTATCTGCTGCCGCTCACTGCCGTATTTGCCGCCACGTTTGCAGGCATTGCCTGGATACTCATAAACTTCACAGACAGCAATGTCCCCTTGCTGGATTCTTTCACCACCGCACTAAGCATCATCGGCATGTGGATGCTGGCGCGGAAATACGTAGAGCAATGGTGGGCATGGATTGGCGTGGATGCCGTAAGCGCCGGCCTGTACGTTTACAAAGGACTTGATTTTACCGCTGCATTATATGCCCTTTACACAATAATCGCTATCTTTGGCTACTTCAAATGGAAGAAGATGATGAAAGGATGATAAAGAAACAAGGTGATGAAAGAAGAATATAAAGGCACAACGAAGTTGTATAGCCGCTGCACCGAAGTCGAGGCAGTGGTTCTGGCTAACGGGGAATATCCTACGGCTTCCCTTCCCCTGCATATACTGGAAAGCGCCCCTTATGTGGTTTGTTGCGACGGCGGTGCAGACGAATACATCCGGCAGGGACATATTCCCAATCTTATTATAGGCGATGGCGACTCCATCTGCGAGGAGAACCGCCGGAAGTACGGCCATCTGCTCCACTGCATTTCCGAACAGGAGACCAACGACCAGACCAAAGCCGTCAGCTACTTATTGTCACAAGGGAAACGCCGGATAGCCATCGTAGGCGCCACCGGCAGACGCGAAGACCATACTTTGGGAAATATCAGCCTGCTTATGGACTACATGCGTGCCGGAGCCGATGTATGTACTTATACAGACTATGGCGTTTTCATCCCTTGCCGGGACACGTGTACCCTCCCCTGCCGGCCGGGGCAGCAGGTATCTATCATCAACTTCGGCGCCCGCAGGCTGCATGGAATCGGACTGGTATATCCCCTCAGCGACTTCACCAACTGGTGGCAAGGCACTCTCAACGAATGTACCGGCACTGAGTTTACAGTCGAAGCTGAAGGAGAATACCTACTGTTCCTGAATTTCCCCATTGAGCCTTGAGACATCGGAAACGGGTAATGCCCCAAAGTATCAGAACAATCTTTTGTCCGGCACAGTGCGCCAGTCCTGCTCCGGTCAGATACTCATCAGATAGCGTTTGAAGTCCTCAAAGCCTTTCGACATAGGCAAGCTCTTCTTCTCGCCGCGCATAAAGGCCTGCAATTTTTCCGGTATCTGCACAGCCTCGCCGATAATCTTCTCTACCGTATCTTTGAATTTGGCAGGATGGGCCGTTTCCAGGAAGATACCCGTCTCGCCCGCCTGCAACCCTTCTTGCAACGCGCGGAAGCCACATGCCCCATGAGGGTCGAGCAAGTAATGATTGCCTTTCCATACCTCTTTCATGGTTTCGGCTATCTGTCCGTCCGTATAAGTGGCGCCGCTTATCTCGGCGGAGATAGCTGCGTGACTACCCCCGTAAAGATCAAGCACACGAGCAAAGTTACTCGGATCGCCCACATCCATGGCGTTGGCAATTGTGGCAATGCTGGGACGCGGCGCATAAACACCCGTCTGCAAATACTGGTAGAAAATATCGTTACGGTTATTGGAAGCTATGAAACGTTTCACTGGTAATCCCATGCGCTTGCCGAACAGGCCGGCCGTTATATTGCCGAAATTACCGCTCGGCACGCAGATTACGGCATCACCGGCTTTTCCCGCACGCTTCAACTGGGCGTAGGCATAAAAATAGTAAAAGGCCTGCGGGAGGAAACGCGCCACATTAATGGAGTTGGCGCTGGTAAGTTGCATATGCTCATTAAGTTCCTTGTCCATGAAGGCGGCTTTCACCAGCGCCTGACAGTCGTCGAATGTGCCGTCCACCTCAAGGGCTGTGATGTTCTGTCCCAGCGTAGTGAACTGCTTCTCCTGAATTTCGCTCACCTTGCCTTTCGGATAAAGTACATAAACATGGATTCCTTCCACACCGAGGAAACCGTTGGCTACGGCGCTGCCCGTATCCCCCGAAGTGGCAACCAGTACGTTCACCTGCTTCTTGCCCTCTTTCCTGATGAAATAGCCCAGCAGACGCGCCATAAAACGGCCGCCCACATCCTTAAAGGCAAGCGTAGGTCCATGAAACAGCTCAAGGGAATAGATATTCTCCGTCACCTTCACCAAAGGCACATCAAAACTCAGCGTGTCATACACAATCTGTTTCAACGTATCTGCCGGAACATCCTCTCCAAAGAAAGCATCCGCCACCCGGTAGGCTATCTCCTGAAAACCAAGCGTGTCAATGCTGTCGTAAAAATCCTGCGGCAACGGTTTGATGGCAAAGGGCATGAAAAGTCCTTTGTCAGCGGCAAGCCCTTTCACTACGGCCTCTTCCAAAGTAGCATCGGGCGCCTGTTTGTTAGTACTGTAATATTTCATAATTCTTTCATAAATTCATTTATAAACTCATCTTCTTTCATCATGCCATAGCTGCCTCTGCAAGCGGCAACCTCGTCGAACGTCTGCACCTCGTCCGGCTCAATGCCCGGATACCAGATGAAGAAAGGCACCGGCTCATTGGTATGCGTACGAAGCTCGCAAGGAGTGGGATGATCGGGCAAAACGGCAATGGCAACCGGCTCTTCCCAATCTTTCACCGCTTCATAGACAGGGCCTACGGCACGACTGTCCAAGTTCTCAATCGTCTGCATCTTCAACGAAACATCCCCTTCATGGCCGGCCTCGTCACTGGCTTCGATATGCAGATAAACAAAATCGTCCGTCTTCAGTGCATCAAGGGCCGCCGCCACCTTATTCTCGTAATTGGTGTCGTAAAGTCCGGTTGCCCCTTCCACCGTCAGGCGACGCAATCCGGCATAGGTTCCGATACCGTTAATCAGATCTACGGCGGAGATGACAGCACCTCTCTTCACCTGAGGGAACTTATCCGAGAGCTTTTCCATTTGCGGACGATAGCCGGGACTCCATGGCCAGATGCTGTTGGCAGGGTCTTTGCCCGCGGCTGCGCGCTTCTTGTTGACGGGATGTTCCTTCAACAGAGCCTGCGAACGCATAATCAGGTCGTTTATTAAATCGGCAGTCTGCCGGGGAGTTAAGTCGGCTTCACCTTCGGGAACAGTGACATCCTCTGTGCCTGCCATCGGCTTCACCAGCAAGGGGCGATAGGGTTTCAAAGGAACATCGTGCGGGGGCGTGCAGTCAATGCGTTTGTCTCCGCCTTTTATGACCAGCAGGTGACGGTATTGCACACCTGTATGAAAGCGCACGCGCTCATCTCCCAAGTGTTCCTGCAGATATTTCACCAACACATCGGCCTCCTCGGTCGTGATGTGTCCGGCTGAATGGTTCTTTATATCGTCGCCCTCAATGCAAATAATATTACAGCGCATCGCCATTTCACCGGGTTTCAGGTCTACGCCGATGCTTGCCGCCTCCAGCGGGCCGCGTCCCTCGTACACTTTCGGCAGGTTGTAGCCCAGTACGGACATATTGGCCACCTCGCTGCCCGGATGGAAACCGTCGGCAACAGTCTTGAGCCTGCCCACGCGCCCCATTCGGGCGAGTTTATCCATATAGGGTGTTTTGGCTGCCTGCAACAAGGTCTTTCCGCCCAAAGACTTTACGGGCCAGTCGGCCATGCCGTCACCTAATATAATAATGTGTTTCATCATTCTTCATTTAATTAAACGTTCGCAATGCTCATGATGTCCGCAAAGACACCCGCAGCCGTCACGCCTGCGCCGGCTCCGTAACCTTGTATCATCATGGGGTATTCCTTATAACGTTCTGTGGTCAGCAAGATGATGTTGTTGCTGCCCTCCAAACCATAGAACGGATGGTTCACACCTACTTCCTGCAAGCCTACGGATGCCTTGCCATTCTCCAGTTTGGCAACGAAACGCCAGTGTTTGTTCCCGGCTTCCAACACCTTGCGGCGTGCTTCAAAGTCGGCGTCAAGTCCCGGAACCTTCTTCCAGAAATCATCCAGCGAGCCTTCAAAGAAATCATCGGGAACGAACAGGTTCTTCTCCACATCGCTCTGTTCGATGCGATAGCCCGCTTCACGCGCCAGAATCACCAGTTTGCGAATCACATCCTTACCGCTAAGGTCGATGCGCGGGTCGGGTTCGGAATAACGTTCCTCCTGCGCCATCTTAATGGTCTTGCTGAAAGGAATGTCCGCACTGATTTTGTTGAAGATATAATTCAGCGTGCCACTCAGCACCGCCTCAATCTTCAGTATCTTGTCACCGCTATGTATAAGGTCGTTAATCGTATTGATGATGGGCAGGCCTGCACCGACATTCGTTTCAAACAGATACTTCACACCACGCTGGCGGGCTATCTGCTTCAGTTCACGATAGTTCTCGTATTCCGAAGAGGCGGCAATCTTATTAGCTGCAACCACCGACACATTATGCATCAGAAGGTCTTTGTACAAAGACGCCACACCCGCACTTGCCGTACAGTCCACGAATACGGAGTTGAAGATATTCATGCCGATAATCTCATCACGAAGCGTATCCAGCGAGCTTTCCTTGCCTTTCTCCGCCAACTCTTCACGAAAACGTCCCAGGTCGAACCCCTCGCGGCCGAACATCGCCTTGGAGGCATCGGCAATACCCACCACATTCAGTTGCAGGCCATTCTCCTGCATCAATTTCTGGCGCTGGCTGTGAATCTGTTCTATCAGACTGCCGCCCACCGTACCGACCCCGCAGATAAAGAGGTTCAGCACCTGATATTCCGACAGGAAGAAAGAGTCGTGAATGACATTCAAGGACTTGCGCAGCGACTTACTGTCCACGACGAACGAGATATTCGTTTCCGAAGCACCCTGCGCACAGGCTATCACATTGATACCGTTGCGTCCCAGCGTGCCGAACAGCTTACCGGCAATACCCGGCGTATGCTTCATATTCTCGCCTACAATGGCCACCGTAGCCAAATCTTTCTCCGCCTGTATGGGCGAAATCTCTCCCATTTCAATCTCCTTGGCAAACTCCTCATTCAGCACCTCACAAGCCAGGTCGGCATCCGCATTGCGCACACCGATGGAAGTGGAGTTCTCCGAAGAGGCCTGCGAAACGAGGAACACACTGATGCCGTTCTTTGCCAAAGCTTTGAAGATGCGATAGTTCACACCAATCACGCCAACCATGCCAAGGCCCTGCACCGTTATCAGGCTCGTATCATTAATGGACGAGATACCCTTGATGGCCTTGCTCTGCGGACTGGAGACTTCTTGCTTGATAACCGTTCCCGCCCCTTCGGGATTGAAAGTATTCTTTATTATAATAGGTATGTTCTTGTGACAGACCGGATAAATAGTAGGCGGATACACCACTTTGGCCCCGAAGTTACAAAGTTCGGTAGCTTCTACATAGCTCAGTTCATTGATGGTATAGGCAGTGGAAATCACACGCGGATCGGCAGTCATGAAGCCGTCCACATCCGTCCATATCTCCAGTGCATCGGCATCCAGCGCCGCAGCAATGATGGCTGCCGTATAGTCGGAACCGCCGCGCCCCAGGTTGGTGACCTCACCGGTAGTCTTGTCCGTAGAGATGAATCCCGGAACCAGTACGCGTTTGGGCATATCCTTGAATGTCTCGCGCACCAAAGCGGTGGTAAGCTCCGTATCCAGCACATGCTTGGAATGCTTCTTCTCCGTCTTGATGAACCGGCGCGAATCGAACCATTCCGCACCTGTCAGTTGCGCTGCGATGATGGAGGAAAGGCGCTCGCCGTAACTTACAATCGTATCGGATGTCTTCTGCGACAAGTCTTTAATCAGGTAAATACCCTGGAAGATGTCCTTCAGTTCGTTCAGCAACTCTCCCACCTGACGCTGCAACGCCACTTGGGACTCGCCTGCCGGAATCACCTCCTTTATCATTTCCACATGGCGGTAGACAATCTCACGAAACTCATTCTCGTACGAAGCATCACCGGATGCCGCCATTTTCGAGGTATTGATCAGCTTGTCCGTAATGCCGCCCAACGCGGAAACCACTACTATTAAAGGTTCATTGATAGCTTCTACAATTCTCTTAACGCTTAAAATGCTGTTCGCAGAACCTACGGATGTTCCGCCGAATTTTATTACTTTCATTATATTGGTGTTTTTATTATTAATACTTGAAATACTCCCGGATGAGATATTCATCACAGAGGATGCAGGGGTCTCACAGGGCTTTTTTCTTTCCCGCCACCGGAATCACGCGGAACTGCACAAGCAAATTTTGTGAGACGCTGCGGTTCTCTGTGACGAAAGCTAAATAAAATGACTGAAAATTAGTGTAACACGTAGAAACACAAAATACTATCCCCAACCCCTAAGGGTCATGGTGCACATGGATGTGACTGTATGTTGATAGTACTTGTTCATTGTCTCTTACTGCTATCGTTTATGATAAGTGTTGCAAAAGTAACAATAAAAATATTCAAACTATCACATTTTACGACTTTTTTGCGATAAAAATACATATTCGCTTCATTAAGGACAGAAATATGTACATTTCACGACTGACAGATTTGCACTTTCTGCCAAGGAAAGAGAGCAATCCGGACGCAGTTTTCTAACACTTTGCTATTATTTTAGAGATATATTACTATCTTTGCATAGTAATCATGTAAGAATCGAGCGTATGATCCCAAATAATACTTCCGTTTTGTTAATTTACACCGGAGGAACTATCGGAATGATAGAGAACACAGAAACCGGAGCATTGGAGAACTTCAACTTTGAACACTTACAGAAGCATGTGCCCGAACTCCAGAATTTTACGTTCCGCATAGACACCTATCAGTTCGACCCTCCCATGGACTCTTCGGACATGGATCCGGATGCCTGGCGCAAACTCGTACGCATCATCAGCGACAACTACGAACGGTACACCGGCTTTGTCATCCTTCATGGAACGGACACCATGGCCTACACTGCATCTGCCCTCAGCTTCATGCTCGAAGGGCTCAACAAGCCCGTCATCCTCACCGGGTCGCAGCTTCCCATCGGCGTGCTCCGTACGGACGGCAAGGAGAACCTGCTGACGAGTATCGAGATCGCCACAGCGCGGCATCCCGGCGGACGTCCCTTTGTACCGGAAGTGTGCATCTTTTTCGAGAATCACCTGATGCGCGGCAACCGCACCACCAAAATCAATGCCGAAAACTTCAACGCTTTCCGTTCGTTCAATTATCCGGTACTCGCCTCCGCCGGCATACACATCAAATATAACAATGTGCAAATTCATACGGAAAGCACACAGGGCGGGTTGCAACCGCACTACCTGCTCGATACCAATATTGCCATATTGAAGCTCTTCCCCGGTATTCAGGAGAGCGTAGTAGATGCCATCCTCTCCATAGAAGGACTGAAAGCGGTGGTGCTGGAGACATACGGTTCGGGCAATGCCCCCCGGAAAGAGTGGTTCCTTCGCCGCCTGCACGATGCCTGCGAACAAGGCATCGTGATTGTGAACGTCACCCAATGCAGTGCCGGTACGGTAGAAATGGAACGCTACGAAACGGGCTACCGGCTGATGCAGGCCGGCGTTGTATGCGGATATGACAGTACTACCGAATCTGCCGTCACCAAACTGATGTTCCTGTTGGGGCACAACTACTCCCCCGCAGAAGTGCACGAATTGATGAACCGCCCCATTGCAGGTGAAATTACGATTACGTAACTATCTGTCTGACAACAAGGTTATAGTCCCACCCTTTTTCTTAGGGGTGGGACTTTATTCCCAATACGACTGAAAGCAGTTCCCAATACGACTGAACCTGCCTCCCATTACGACTGAAAGAGGCTCCCATTACGACTGTGTTCCCCTACCACTACCTCCTCCGGAAATACGCTCCGGACAACCGGACTTTTCAGGCAAAACAACAAAAATGCGGATCGGCATTAAAAACAACGCCCACCCTATCAACCCGGCGATGAAAAATCGTACCTTTGGGCAGTTAATTCTAATGGAAATTCTTTTATGGCAAAGGAGAAAACAGTCTATGTATGCAGCAACTGCGGACAAGAGTCGCCCAAATGGGTGGGCAAATGCCCGTCGTGCGGAGAATGGAATACCTATGTGGAAGAGATAGTGCGGAAGGAAACCGTAAACAAGCGTCCGGTATCGGGCATAGAGACAGCCAAAGCCAAACCCGTCACTTTAAATGAGATTGCCGCTGACGATGAGCCCCGTATCGACCTGCACGACGCGGAGCTGAACCGCGTACTGGGCGGCGGTCTGGTGCAAGGTTCACTGGTATTGATAGGCGGCGAACCGGGCATCGGAAAATCCACACTGGTGCTGCAAACCATGCTTCAGATACCGGAGAAACGCATTCTCTACATATCAGGCGAGGAAAGCGCCCGGCAGTTGAAGCTGCGTGCCGACCGCCTGACAAGCAACTCCGCCGACTGCCTGATTGTCTGTGAGACTTCTTTGGAACAGATCTATGTACACATAAAGAATACACGTCCCGACCTCGTTGTCATAGACTCCATACAGACCATTTCAACGGAAACGCTCGAATCCTCTCCGGGCAGCATAGCCCAAGTCAGGGAGTGCTCCGCCTCTATCCTGCGCTTTGCCAAAGAGACGCATACGGCGGTAATCCTTATCGGTCACATCAATAAGGAAGGAAGCATTGCCGGTCCCAAAGTGCTGGAACACATCGTAGACACCGTACTTCAGTTTGAAGGCGACCAGCATTATATGTACCGCATCCTGCGCAGCATCAAGAACCGCTTCGGAAGCACCGCCGAACTGGGCATCTACGAGATGAGGCAAGACGGATTGCGGCAGGTGAGCAACCCTTCGGAACTGCTTCTCACCCAAGACCATGAGGGAATGAGCGGCATAGCCATTGCTTCCGCCATAGAAGGCATCCGCCCGTTCCTGATAGAGACGCAGGCGTTGGTGAGCAGTGCCGTTTATGGAAATCCGCAACGCTCCGCCACCGGCTTCGACATACGGAGAATGAATATGCTGCTTGCCGTACTGGAGAAACGCGTCGGCTTCAAGCTCGCCCAAAAAGATGTATTCCTCAACATTGCCGGCGGACTGAAAGTCAACGACCCCGCCATCGACCTCTCCGTCATCAGCGCCATCCTCTCCAGCAATATGGACACAGCCATAGAGCCTGAGATATGCATGGCGGGAGAAATAGGGCTGTCCGGTGAAATCCGCCCCGTCAACCGCATCGAACAACGTATCGGCGAAGCGGAGAAGCTCGGCTTCAAGCGGTTCATACTTCCCAAATACAATATGCAGGGACTGAACACTTCCAAGCTGAAAATCGAACTTATACCGGTGAGAAAGGTGGAAGAGGCGTTCCGGGCATTGTTCGGATAAGCCCGCCACAGGGAATAGATCCTCCACAGGGGCACAGCGCCCCACTGAGTTTTTATTAATGAAGAAAAAAGAATATGATACAAGAATACCAACTGCGCATATTGCCCGAAACAGCGGCCAATGAACAGCGCCTGAAAGAATACCTCATACAAGAGAAAGGACTGAACATACGCGACATCACAGCTACACGAATCCTGAAACGCAGCATTGATGCGCGCCAGCGGACTATCTTCGTAAACCTGACCGTACGCGTCTATCTCAATGAAATGCCGAAAGAAGGCGAATACAGGGAGACTATATATAATAATGTGTCGGACAAACCGCAGGTGGTCGTCGTAGGAGCCGGTCCCGGCGGACTATTCGCCGCCCTGCGCCTGATAGAACTCGGCTTGCGCCCCGTCATCGTGGAGCGCGGCAAGAACGTACGCGACCGCAAAAAAGACCTCGCCTTGATAGGAAGGGAACAGACCGTCAACCCAGAATCCAATTACAGTTTCGGAGAAGGGGGCGCGGGAGCTTACTCGGACGGCAAGCTCTACACCCGCAGCAAGAAACGGGGAAATGTAGACAAAATACTGAACGTATTCTGCCAGCATGGCGCCTCGCCTTCCATCCTTGTCGACGCCCATCCCCACATCGGGACAGACAAGCTGCCGCGGGTCATAGAAAATATGCGGAACACCATTATCGCCTGTGGCGGCGAAGTGCACTTTGAAACGCGCATGGACGCCCTGATTATTGAGAACGACGAAGTGAAAGGCATCGAAACCAATACCGGACAGACACTCCTCGGCCCCGTCATACTCGCCACCGGACATTCCGCACGTGATGTGTACCGCTGGCTGGCAGCCAACCAAGTGGAAATAGAAGCCAAAGGCATCGCCGTAGGAGTGCGTCTGGAACATCAGGCCGAGCTGATAGACCGGATACAGTACCACAGCCGGGACGGCCGCGGCAAATACCTGCCCGCCGCAGAATACAGCTTCGTCACCCAAGTGGACGGAAGAGGCGTGTACAGCTTTTGCATGTGCCCCGGCGGTTTTGTGGTTCCGGCAGCCAGCGGCCCCCGCCAAATCGTTGTCAACGGCATGAGCCCCAGCAACCGCGGCTCCCGCTGGAGCAATTCGGGAATGGTAGTGGAACTGCGCCCGGAGGACTTGGCCAATGACGAATTAAGAATAATGAGTGAAGAACCAACCGCACAACAAGACGGCGTAGCCGATCCCCGGCTTTCAACTCTCAACTCCCAGCTCAGCATGATGTACTTCCAAGAATCCCTGGAATACCTTTGCTGGCAACAAGGCAATATGAAGCAAACGGCGCCCGCACAGCGCATGGCAGACTTCACGAAGAAAAAACTCAGCTACGACCTGCCCGAAAGCTCATACGCACCCGGCTTAGTATCGTCGCCCCTGCACTTCTGGATGCCGCCATTCATAGCCAACCGGTTGAGCAAAGGTTTCCAGCAGTTCGGCAAATACAGTCATGGCTTCCTTACCAACGAAGCCACCATGATCGGAGTGGAAACCCGTACATCATCCCCGGTCCGCATCATCAGAGACAAAGACACCTTGCAGCACGTCCGCCTGAAGGGGTTGTTCCCCTGCGGCGAAGGAGCCGGATATGCCGGCGGCATCGTTTCGGCAGGAATTGACGGAGAGAGATGCGCGGAAGCCGTAGGCCGGCTATTGCTATAAGAGTTCAGCCCTCAGCCGGTCACACCAGACTTTGATACGCCCGTCGGTCATCTCCGACTGATTCTCAAAGTCGAGAACCAAGCCGCACCATTCATTGCCGCGCAAAGCCTTCGACCGATTGAATGAATAGTCTTTAGTGGGAGTAAATCCCACTAAAGAAGCTCCCGCCTTTTCAAAAGCATCGCCCAGAAGCCCCAGCCCATCGGCAAAATTATCGGGATAATTCACTTGGTCACCCAAGCCGAAAAGAGCGACGCGCTTCCCTTTCAAGTCCAACGTCTCCAACTCAGGGATCAGTTCGTCCCAGTAAGTGGGCAGTTCCCCGTCAAACCAGGTAGACACCCCGATAATCAAATTATCATAAGCCTCAAAATCATTACCCCATGCCTGTTCGGCAGGGATAATGTCCACATTCTCCGCACCCAGGACTTTACGAATCTTCTTTGCCACTTGTGAGGTTTTCACAGCATTGGCAGCATAAAACAATCCTATTTTTTTCATAAACCGTTCATCTTTAATTAAAATTCCAACAGCTTCTTAGCCGCTTCATAAATCCGGTCTGCATCCGGCAGGACAGCACGTTCCAATATGGGATTAAAGCCCACAGGAGTAAAGGTCGACCCTACCCGCTGCACCGGAGCATCCAGATAGCGGAACATGTCCGAGCCGATGCCTGCGGCAATCTCCCCACCGAACCCACCGAACACCTTATCCTCGTGTACGACCAATGCTTTCCCCGTCTTCTTCACAGACCCGTAAATAGTCTCCCTGTCCAGCGGGATCAAAGAACGTATATCAATGACCTCTACCTTCCAGCCACCCTCCTTTTCGAGGCGTTCCGCCACATTCAGACAGAGGTGCGTTGTGTTGCCGTAAGTGATTATACTCAAATCGGAACCTTCCCTGCGGATACGCGCCTTGCCGAACGGGACCTCAAAGTCATCGGGTACCACCGTTGCCGCCTCCACCGAATTATACAATGCTTTCGGTTCCAAAAACAAAGTGAATCCCCGCGAGCGCATGCTCGTACGGAGCAGTCCGGCGGCATCATCCGCAAAGGAGGGATACACGATCCGCGCACCGGGCAGGGTGGCCAGCGCTCCCTCAATATTCTGAGAGTGGTACAATCCTCCGCCGATGTAACCGCCCGAAGCCAGACGCAACGTCACGTTGGGAACAAACTTGCCATTGCTGCGCCAGTATTCGTGCGTGCACTCCACATACTGCTCCACAGCCGGCCAGAAGTAATCGGCAAACTCTGCACCTTCTATCACGACACGTATTTTGGGGTCGAAACGGCTCATACCGTTTGCCGTACCCACAATATAGTCTTCGGCAATGGGAGCACTGAACACACGCGCCTCTCCAAACTCCTGCTGCATGCCCTTAGTGACATTGAAAACGCCGCCCTTGTCCTTATTGGCAACATCCTGCCCCCAAATAAACGTATCGGGATTACGCCGGAATTCCGCTTTCAAGGTTTCATTGATAGAATTCACCAGAAACACTTTCTCTCCTTCCGTCTCGTGATGCACGCCGTCCTTATACTTTTCAGGTTCATAAGGTTCGGGCAATACATAATTGAATATGGCCTCCGGATCAGGATCGGGAGCTGCCAGCGCCTTACGATTGGCTGCGGACAAGTCTTTCTTCGCTTTTTCCTCAACCGCTTTCAGCTCTTCTTCTGTGAAACGTTTGTAGCGCAACAGCATCCGGCGGAACTTCATCAAAGGGTCGGCAGCCTTGACATACGCCAGCTCCCCTTCATCGCGATAGAGGGTGTGTTTATCCGAATTGGAGTGCGAACCGATGCGCACACAGTTGGCATGCACAATCACCGGATTGCGGTTGAGCAATGCATACTCCCGCGCCTCAGTCATCGCATTCATCGAATCGAAAACGTCCTTACCGTTGCAATGGATGATTTTCAGGTTCTTGAAACCGGAAAAATTATCGGCAACCTTACGCGCCGCGGTCTGGTCCTTCTTCGGAACGGAAATGCCATACCCGTTGTCCTGCCAGACAAAAATGACCGGCAAACGCTCCAAGCTCGCACCATTGACAGCCTCATATACAAAACCCTCGGACGAAGCCGACTCTCCATGCGAGGTGATGACCACCCCTTTATGCCCGTAATACACCATGGCACGCGCCACACCGGCAGCATGCAGGTCATGCGTACCTGTTGCCGAGGATACATTCTCGATATGCCACTCCGGTTTGGCAAAGTGGTTGGACATGTGGCGTCCGCCGCTTCCCGGATCCGTAGCCTTCGAGATGCCGTTCAATATCAGTTCTTCGGGAGTCATTCCCGCCGAAAGCACCGTCAGCATATCCCGGTAATAAGGGAAGAGAAAATCTTCCCCTTGGGTAAACACTTGTCCCATTGCCAGCTGTATGCCGTCGTGTCCGGCATAAGGCGCATGGTACGACCAACCTAATGACTGCAACAGATAGGCAGGCGCTTTTTCATCAAGCGCACGCCCCAGAGTCATTAAATAGTACCACTTCTTCAACGTTTCTGTATCGGTGGTTTTTATATCATACTTCTTCATAATACTCATTTTTTGTTTTTACTCATTCCAGTTCTCCAGATAGTTCTTGATGAAATAGAGGAAATTGCCGCCCAGCGACCCGTCCACCACGCGGTGGTCGTAGGACAAGGAGAGATACATCTTATGTCGGATAGCTATCACATCCCCTTCGGGCGTCTCCATAACGGCTGGCTTCTTCTCTATCACCCCCACTCCCAATATGGCTACTTGCGGCTGATTGATGATAGGCGTACCGAACAGCGACTTGAACGTGCCGAAATTGGTAATCGTAAACGTACCGCCCGCTATGTCGTCCGGCATCAGCTTGTTGATGCGCGCCTTGGCAGCCAAGCCGTCTATCGCAATGGCAAGCCCGCTCAGGTTCAGCCTGTCGGCATCATGCACAACGGGAACAATCAGGTTGCCGTCATTTTGCGATACGGCTATTCCCACATTGATATGTTTCTTGAACAGGATATTGTAACCTTCTACGGAGACGTTCACCTGCGGATAGGCAACCAGCGCTTTGGCAGTCGCTTCGGTAATGGCAGGCATATAGGTCAGCTTCACCCCTTCACGTTTAAAGAAAGCCTCCTTGTTTTTTTCGCGCCACTTCACCAATTTCGTCATATCCACTTCCACCAGGGTAGTGACATGCGGCGAAGTGTGTTTGGACATCACCATGTGGTCGGCAATCATCCGACGGACACGATCCATCTCCTTCACCTCGATACCCTCTGCAACAGAGGTAGCCGTTACAGGTGAAGATTGAGGCACTGCCGCCACAGCCGGCTTCGCGGCAGCAACGCCCGCCGCACCATTCTGCTTCTGTATGATGTATTGCTTGATGTCCTTTTTACTCAAACGTCCCTGATAGCCTGTACCCGGTATCCTATCCAACTCCTCCTGCAATATCCGGGCTTCGCGGGCCAATTGGAGAACCACCGGAGAATACCAGCGTTCATTCTCCGAACCGGCTGCCTGCGCTTTAGGAAGTTCCTGCACCGGAACCGGGGAAGTCCCTGCTCCCGTATTATCCGCACCCGGAGCCTTTACGCTTTCTTTCGTACCGGCAGAAAGCTCGGAAGGCTCATCATCTCCGCCCATATCCACCACAGCCACCACCGTACCCACCGCAACGGTATCACCTTCCTTAAATAGTATCTCCACTATCCTGCCTGCCACCGGCGAAGGTATCTCCGCACTGACTTTAGCAGTATTCACTTCGAACAGCACGTCATCTTCCCGGATAACATCGCCCACTTGTACCGACCAGGAAACAATAGTTCCTTCGGTTATACTTTCGCCCAGCTTGGGCATCTTTATTTCAAATCCCGACATATAGTTAAGTTTTAAGTTATTAGTTCTTGATAATAAACAAATCATCCGGAAGTAAGGTTTTCCCTACGCCGGAGCTAATGCCACCCTATCGTATATCCACTCTCCACAAGCATACTTTTCTGCTTTTAATTGCCCGATCGCCGCCAAGTCCTCAGGAGTAAAACGATAGATGCGGTTATCTCCTCCTTCAAAGAAGAAGTGGAACAGCAAACGGGCAAAGCGCTTCAGAGGTACGGCAGGCAGCAGATACTCACTGATATTCGCCACCGCACTGCGTACCGAAGGAACGGCCCGCAACACACGCGAACCGGGCAGCAGGTCCTCTCCGTCGCTCCTTCCGCACAATGCGGCATCCAGTGCTTGCAGATTGGCGGAATACAACAGGGTACAATGATACATCACCCTGTTCTTATGGATGCACTGCGCACTGCCCGACACTTTCCGATCGTCTACATAAATGCCCATCCGCTTGTCGGTGTACGCCACTATGCCGAGGCTTTCGAGAAAGTCCACCGTCTGCTGCAAGTAGTATTCGAAGTCGGGACGCTCCACCGTTTCCATAAAGCTCAGATTGAGGTTGCCCTCGTCATGGTAAACCGCCCCGCCACCGGAAAAGCGGCGTGCCAACAGGATATTATTCTCGTGTATATACTTCTCATCCACTTCCTTCCGCACACTCTGATGCTTTCCTATCACCACAGAAGGGACGGACTGCCACATCATAAAGAAGTTGTCTTTCTTTTTCTTCAGGAGATATTCTTCTGCCGCCAGATTGAAATACACATCCGTACAGCGGTTATCGATACAGAACATCACGCAAAAAGTGTTTCGTGAAAGATCTCTCCCACCGTGGGATGCGGGAATACGCTCTTCTGGAACTCCTCCACCGTATATCCATGCTGAACGGCAATGCCCGCCGCCACAATAATTTCCGATGCCGGATTGCCCAACAAATGGCAGCCGATGATACGGTCGCCGTCATCCAGCACCAGTTTGCACAATCCATTGCCCAGCTCGTTCTCGGCAACAAAACGACCGGAATACGCCATAGGCAGCTTCTGTATGTGATAGCCGGTACCGAGTGCTTTCAGTTCCTCTTCGGTCTTTCCCACCCCGGCAACTTCCGGATTGGTATAGACCACACCCGGTATGCAGTCGTAGTTCATCGCATCCTCCACTCCCAGAATGTGATTAACCGCCACCTCACTCTCACGAATTGCCGTATGCGCCAGCATGGAACGGCCTGTTATGTCGCCACAGGCATAAACACGAGGATGGGAGGTCTGCATGTGCTCATCCACTTTCACACCGTTACGCAACAGTTCGACATTCAGCTTATCCAGCCCTGCTTGGCCGAGGTTTGCCTTGCGCCCTACGCTTACCAAAATTTTCCCGGCCTCTATCAGCGAAGCCTTGCCGTCTTTTTCAACGGTCACCCCTTCATGGGACACAGCCGTCACTTTCGTGCCCAAATAGAAGTTGACGCCACGCTTCAAATACTCCGAACGCAGCATGCCAGCGGTCTCCTTGTCCATTGCCCCTAATATTTCGGGCATCATTTCAACCACGCTCACCTTCACCCCCATACTATTGAAGAAGGAGGCAAACTCCATGCCGATGACACCGCCGCCGATGATAACCAGCGACCGGGGAAGTTCCTTACTTTCGAGCGCTTCTTTGGAAGTCCAGTAATCCGTATCGGACAATCCCGGTATAGGCGGAATAACCGTATCGGAACCGGTACACACCAGCAGGTAAGTGGCTTCATAGGTTTCGCCACCCGCCACGATGCGGAACATTCCATTCTCCTCACCCGCTATCACAGCTTCTTTTTCCACAATGGCGACTCCATACGAACCGACCGTCATCTTCACGCCGCCCGTCAGCTTCTTCACAACTTTATCTTTACGGTCGATAATCTTTCCCATATCGAAAGCGGGCGCATCGGGAACGATAATGCCGTACTTGGCAGCACCTTTCATCGTATCCCACAGCTTGGCAGAATACAACAGTGTTTTTGTGGGAATACATCCCTCGTTCAGGCATACGCCGCCTATGGCTTTCTTTTCAAACAAGACGGTTTTCAGACCGCCGGCAGCTGCTCTCTCGGCAGCCGTATATCCGGCAGGCCCGCCGCCGACAATAGCTATATCATATCTCATAACGTTAAGGTTTTAAGTTAGTTATCAACTACTAACAAATAATATAGCGACAGAGTTCTTCGTTTCGGCAAAATTCATTTCCTTAGTATTGCAAGGAGGATACAAAAATAATCCGTACTTTTGCGGGCAAACCCTGTATCCTTATGACAACCCCTGAAATAGCAATCGTCGCTCCCAACACACTTACCTCTTTGGGGCTGCAGAACCTTCTGGAAGAGATCATCCCGATGGCTACCATACGCGTGTTCCGTTCCTTTGCCGAACTTATGGACGACACACCCGATATGTATGCCCATTACTTCATCGCTTCCCAGATATATTTCGAACATACCGCGTTCTTCCTGCCCCGCAAACCCAAAACCATTGTATTGGCAGGCGGCGACAACCAGCCACAGCTGTCGGGAGTACCTACCCTGAACATCTACCAGGACGAGAAAAGCCTCATCAAAGATATTCTACGGCTGCACCGCTACGGACATCAGCAAGGGCATGTCGCCGCCAACACCCCCGATAACCACGACCTCTCCGCCCGCGAAATAGAAGTGCTGGCGCTCATTACCAAAGGGCTCATCAACAAAGAGATTGCCGACAAACTGAACATCAGTCTGACCACCGTCATCACCCACCGCAAGAATATCGTGGAGAAACTGGGCATCAAGTCTGTATCGGGACTGACCATCTATGCTGTGATGCATGGATATGTCGACGCGGACAGAATATGAAGCCGGTGGACAGTGATGAAATGATCAGCGAAAACTAACCATAATCCTCATAAATTAGGATTGCACATACTGGAGATTTCGCGTTACTTTGCAACCGAAATAAAACCAGTTATGAAACAATATAAGATTATCACCCTGATTTTGATGCTCCTCACTTCCGGCAACATGCTTGCGGAAGAGCTGGACACCTTGAAAGTAGTAGACGTAGAAGAGATACTCGTCATTGCAGCACCCAAAGAGAACCGGAAACTTCGCGAGCAGCCCACAGCCGTCACCCTGCTCTCACAACAGGATATGCAGGCAGCCCAAGTCAACTCCATCAAGAACCTGACGGGACTTGTGCCCAACATGTTCATCCCCGACTACGGTTCACGCCTGACCTCCGCCGTCTATATCCGCGGCATCGGCTCACGCATCAACACACCCTCCATCGGCCTGTATGTGGACAATATCCCCTACATCGACAAGTCCGCTTTCGACTTCGACTACTCCGACATCGAACGCATTGACGTGCTGCGCGGCCCGCAAGGAACACTGTACGGGCGCAATGCAATGGGGGGACTGATTAAGATCCACACCAAATCGCCTTTCTCCTATCAAGGGACAGACTTCCGCATGGGTGCAGGCACGCACAATGCCTACAATACCTCGCTGACCCATTACCACCGGGTATCCGAGCGTTTCGCCTTCTCCACCGGCGGCTTCTATGACTACGAAGGCGGTTTCTTCCGCAATGCCGCCCTGAACAACAAGAAGATAGATAAAGGACAGTCCGCCGGCGGACGCTTCCGCGGTATCTACCTGCCCTCCGACAACTGGAAAGCTGACTTGAACGTGAGCTATGAATATAGCGACCAGGGCGGTTATCCGTACTACTACACAGGCAGCGTAAACCCCGCCGCCCAAAGCGAAGAGATGAAGCCCTACGTCGGCACAATCTCCAACAATCGCGAAAGCGACTACTACCGCAACCTGATGAACGCAGGCCTGAACCTTGAATATCAGACACAGCACTTTACGCTAAGCGCCGTAACGGGTTATCAGTTCCTGAAAGACCGCATGTCCATCGACCAGGACTTTACAGCAAAAGACATTTATACACTGGAACAAAAACAACGCATCCACACATTGAGCGAAGAACTGGTGATGAAAAGCAAAGGCAACGGACGCTGGCAATGGGCTACGGGGGTATTCGGCTTCTATCAATGGCTGAAAACCGATGCCCCGGTGACATTCAGAAAAGACGGCATGGACATGCTGAACCAAATGCTGGGCAGTGTAATCCCTTCCAAGATTGAAGTCACCATGATGCCGGGCATGGGGCTGAACATATTACCCTCCCTCCAACTCGGCGGCAACGATTTGCTCATCAACGGCGATTTCGACACGCCGCTTCTCAACGGAGCATTGTTCCACCAATCTACATTCAGGGACCTGTTCGGCCTGAGGGGACTGTCTTTCACAGCCGGATTGCGCCTGGATTATGAAAAGATGAAGATGAACTACAACTCCGGTACTGCAATGGACTATACGGTAGGCATCAAGGGAGAAATGGTACGTGGCGGACAAATTATCAAAGAGATACCGATGATGCCCGAAACGTCACTCACCGTACAGTCGCGTTATCAGGGCTCCATTGACAAAGACTACCTGCAACTGTTGCCTAAGTTCGCCCTCCAATATGATTTCAAAGACAATCTGGGCAATGTCTACGCAACCGTAAGCAAAGGCTACCGTTCGGGCGGATACAACATTCAGATGTTCTCCGACCTATTGCAGTCGAGCTTGAAGAACGACATGATGAGACAGACGAAAGAAGAAGTCCTGAAAGCCATAGAGAGCTCTCCCGGTGCGTCTTACAAGGATCTCATCAGTGAAAAGTTCCCCGATGCGGGCAAGAATCCCGACGCTCGTTCCGCCACCGAGTATAAGCCGGAGCAGACGTGGAACTATGAAGTAGGAACTCACCTGAACCTTTTCAATAACCGCCTGCGTACCGACGCCGCATTCTTCTGGCTGGAGACACGCGACCAACAGATCTCACGCTTCGCAGGAGCAAGCGGCTTAGGACGCGAAACGGTAAATGCAGGCAAAAGCCGCAGTCTGGGCGCCGAGCTTGCCCTGGCCGCAGCAATTACCACCGATTTTACGGTGAACACCAGCTATGGCTACACGTATGCCACTTTCAAGGATTACGCCACCAATGCCCGAGTAAACGGGCAACTTCAGGAAGTGAGCTACAACGGCCATTACGTGCCCTTCGTCCCCAAACACACGCTGACCGTAGGCGGACAGTACATCTTCCGCATCAATGCGGGATATTGGCTGGACCGCATCCAACTGAATGTCAACTATACCGGTGCGGGACGCATCTACTGGACAGAAGAAAATACCGTCAGCCAGTCTTTCTACGGCACTCTGAACGGCCGCGTCAGCTTTCAAAAGGGACGCGGGCAGATAGACCTCTGGGTGCGCAATGCTTTGGACAAGGATTATGCCGCTTTCTACTTTGAGAGTATGGGCAACGGGTTCATGCAGAAAGGACGTCCCATCCAGGCAGGCATCGAACTGCGTTGCAGGTTTTAGCCGACAGAGGAACAAACCCTTTCGGCAAGAATGGAATTCCTACTCGTTGATTGCCCCGCAATGCGGACAAACGCCTTTCGTCCCTATCTTTTGTCCGCAATTGCCGCAACGATAACGGGATGCCGCCAGCGATGAGCGCAGCTTCCTGAAGAACACCCACACGAATACGGCAATAAACAAATATCCGATATATATCTGCGTAGTCAATATAAAGAAGAAATAACAGAAGATACAACAGGAAGCCAGCCCCAGCAGATAGAACACAGCCGCCGCCGGACTCAGCAGACGGAACAAATCGTCGAGAACCGCCAGCAAGACAATGACGAACAGCCAAAGGCTCATCAGGAAAACAGAAAGCACCAACGGAACCCTAAACGGCGAAAGCGTAGGATTGAAATAAAAATGCTGCCACGTCTCCGGCACAAATACCTGCATAGACTCGTACACCGTAGCGCTGAATGCCAGCAGCAAGCACAGCAACAGCGGGTATACGCTGTCTATATCATTGAAGCAGACCATTTGCAACTGCTTGCGCCGGAACGCACGAAACAGCCATACCGCCACAAACAATGCAAAGATTACGATGAAATAAGAAGCATGCGTCTCACTGAACAGGTAAATGGCCTGTGAGATGCTGTCCGTAGGGACAAATGCCCGCATCATATCCTTTTCCCGAATCCACCCCTGTACCTCCTGTGAATGGGCGAGCTTCACCCATACGCTATCCACACTGTCTGCCGGATGAATGGCAAACTCCGCTACCACAACCCTGTCGCCCCTGTACAATGTGTTATAGCAATCCTTTACAGGCAGGCAGGCGATAGTTACCGAGTCATCCAGTAGTTCCAAATTTGTATCCCACGTATAATGGCGTTCGTACAGATACCTCAACGAATCGCGCGTCCTCTCCCCCAGCTCCCTGTCTTCCAAGTCGGGACGGGGATAATGGCAAGAGGCAAGGCAAGGCAGAAGTAAAAGCAGGAGATATAGCGGATGCAGTATAAGGCATAAGGTACGGGACACACTGCGTACAGTAACGTTATGCTTACGGTTGCTCCTATTTAATTCTGCTTTATGCATCTCCCACATCTTATTTGTTATATCCTATGTTTTATACTCTTCGTCCGTTATATCCCATACTTCATGCTTTCTGCTTCAAACCTCCCGTCTCACTCTCCGCTCACCTTCATTTGGCAGTTCTTACAGTCAAAAGTCAGGCGAAAGCGCTTGCCGTCCGTCCCGACCAGGTAATAAGGTTCCCGGTATGGAGAGTGTCCCTTTTGATGCGTAGGACACCAGCCCATGCTATAACGCAGGCAATGCTTACAGAACATCAGTACGGCTTCCGGTACGGCCTGCTTCTCGTATGCCGGTTCTACGGAAGTAACCCCATGTTCCAGATAAAAGCTACGGGCGGATGTATTCATCACATTCCCCAAATATGTCAGGGACTTCATCGGGAAACAATGCCGGGTAGGTTTCCAAACATGCAGTTCACGACGGTAAGTGATACGGCGGGCCGCTATCAGCCTGTCTGTCACTTGGCGACGCCAATCTGCTATCACCGAAGCCGGTATGAACCAGTTATGCGACAGGTTGATCGCAACAGCGGGAGCAGCCTTCACAGAAGTATCGTCCATACCTCCCAAAGCCACGACCTCAAAAGGGGTGTTACCTAATTTGCCAAGCTGGGTACGCAGATGCTCCTGTTGCGGAGTACGCGCCAGCTCTTTTGAACAGGGGAATGACAATGTCACACGATTCCCGTCTTCATCTGCGGCAGTCAGGGCAAAGCCCGAAGGGGTATCTGCCAGTTCCCACTCAATGCCTATTTTGCGTTCGGCAGACTTGCGGGAAAGGATGCGTTCAAACTCCTGATCGAAATTTCGATAGAGACGGGTACGCGGTTTGATGCGGGGCACTTCGCCTGCCGGATAGAGTTTGTTGCCATCCACCCGGTTGATACGGAAACCTTTCAAACGGCCCTGCTCATCAAGGAAACAAACACCGTCTCCGTTATGGAAAGGCTTCACCCCGGCTACGGTAAGGTAATTGCCGCGTTGCTCCTTCATCGTTCCCATTTCCTCACCCAGGGATTTCGGCGTATCGAAAGAGGATATCTCCCGTTCGCGGCCTTGCAAGAAGTAGTGGGTAAAACCGCGGCTGAAGCTCTTGTCCAGCTGAGGAACGAAATCGAAGCGGCAACTGCCCGAAGAAGCGCGTACATACTCTCTACGACGGGCAAATATGGCATCCAGCTTTTGGCGGTAGGCAGCTGTGACATTCTTCACATAGGAAACATCCTTCAGCCGCCCTTCTATCTTCAGAGAAGAAGCTCCGGCATCCAACAGGTCTTCCAGAACTTCACTTTGATTCAAGTCTTTCAGAGAAAGCAAGTGCTTGTCACGTACGATTGTTTTTCCGTCAGCATCTACCAAGCTAAACGGAAGGCGGCAGAACTGTGCGCACTCCCCCCGATTGGCACTTCTGCCGAAACACGCCTGACTGACGTAGCACTGGCCACTGTAACTCACACAAAGCGCACCATGCACAAAGACCTCCAAAGGCGTCTCCGGACAAGCCTCGTGGATATTGCGTATCTCGTGCAGTGAAAGCTCGCGCGCCAATACCACCTGACGAAAGCCGGCATCCGTCAGGAAACGGACCTTCTCCGGTGTACGGTTGTCCATCTGCGTACTGCCATGCAAAGGTATAGGCGGCAGGTTCAAACGGGTAATCCCCATGTCCTGGACTATCAACGCATCCACACCGATACGGTACAAATCCCAAATCATCCGTTCCGTTTCGACAAGTTCTTCTTCTTTCAGAATCGTATTCACCGTAACATAAACACGTACATTATACAAATGGGCATACTCTGCCAAAGCGGAAATATCTTCCAGGGAATTGACAGCTGCCGCACGCGCACCAAACTTCGGCGCACCTATATACACCGCATCCGCACCATGATTGACAGCCTCAATGCCGCACTCTAAATTTTTGGCAGGAGCCAACAGTTCTATTTTTCGTTGCTTTATCATATTTTCACCACAGAGGGACACTGAGTTCCACAGAGTTTTCGGGATTATTACTTGATCTCTTCAATATTGAACGGAGTTTCCTGATATACAAAGTAGTTCAGCCAGTTGGAGAACAATAGGTTGGCATGAGCCCGCCAACGCACCAACACCCCCTTGTCAGGATCATCGTCCACATAGTAATTGCGGGGCATATCAATGGGTAGTCCCTTACTCAGGTCACGACGGTATTCCGTATCGAGCGTCAAAGGAGAATATTCGGAATGGCCGGTCACAAAAAACTCACGTCCGTTACGCGCCATCACCATATACACTCCCGCATCTTCCGACTCCGAAAGCAGGGTCAGCTCGGGAACCTTCAGAATGTCTTCCTTGCGGATCTCCGTATGACGGCTGTGGGGGACATAGAACACATCGTCAAAACCACGAAAGATAGGATACAAAGGTTGCAAGGTACGATGTTCGAATATGCCGAACATCTTCGCATCCAACGGATATTTGGGCACGCCATAATGGTGGTAGAGCCCGGCTTGCGCCGCCCAGCAGATATAAAGAGTGGACGTGACATGCGTACGCGCCCAATCGAATATTCCGGTTATCTCATCCCAATAGGTCACTTCCTCAAAGTCCATCTGTTCCACAGGAGCGCCGGTAATAATCATACCGTCGTATTTCTCGTCGCGCATCTTGTCAAAGTCCGTATAGAAAGCTTTCATATGCTCTATCGGAGTGTTCTTGGAAGTATGGCTTTTGATTTTCATGAATGAGATTTCCACCTGCAACGGAGTGTTGGAAAGCAAACGCACCAAATCGGTCTCCGTCGTAATCTTCAGCGGCATCAGATTCAGTATGACAATCCGTAGCGGACGAATGTCCTGCTGGGTTGCACGCGAATTATCAATAACGAATATATTTTCCTCTTTCAGCAGCTCTATCGCGGGAAGTTTATCGGGTAAATTTAAAGGCATAAGCTCTGTTCTATGGTTTAACTAATTACTGTTTACGATTTTAGCGTGTAAAGTTAGATAAAAAATCAGAGTGCCGTAAATAATTGGTGGAAGTTTTTGTTGAATTAGACTAGCCGATACGAAATATTAATATATATTTGCGGTCTGTATCTACCTATATGTGCCAAAAAAGAAGAAAGAAAAGGCCAAGCAATCAATTGTGACAACGGCTGGCAAGCAGCAGAAAGAGTAAATAACTTTCTTATATAATTGCGGTTCCTCTCAATCTAAATTTCTCGACACACACAAGTATTTGAGAATGAACCAAAGACGGGAAGATTTTCGTCTTACAAATTATTATATATGAAAAACCAAAAAGACCTTTTCAAGAAAGGCAGTATTCTGTTGTGTTTTGTTTTTGCCATAGCGGCTGCTTCTTGCGTCAATCAAATCAATGATGAAATCCGGGAAAGCAATATTCCCATCTCCTTTGTTGCAAAAGCGAGCAAGGGCAACACTAAAATAACGAAAAACACATTTGAGACCGGAGACAGAATGGGTGTATTTGCCATGCTGACCGGTAACGGCTTAAGCGAACAGCGTTACATCGACAACCTGCTTTTGGAATGTGGTGAAGGGACAACACTGATTCCCAAGAAAGAAGTTTTCTATCCGGAAGGAGATGCCACTCTGGATTTTATAAGCTATTATCCCTATCAGGCAGCCGGAATGGGCGGAGGCAGTTCTTTACTGCATGTCACAGTACAGGCGGATCAGAGCAAATCCTCCAATTACAGCTTATCCGATTTCATGACAGCACGAACCGAAAACATTGCCAACAGTAAAGAAGCCGTAAGACTGACCTACAAGCATCAATTTGCAAAAATAAAAATAGTTCTTACTCCCAAAGACGGAGAGAACGTAAATGATATGCTCAAAGCCAATCCCCGGATCATAGCTACCGGCTTCAGGACACAGGCGCTATACGACCTGCAATCGGACGAACTATCCGAAGTGGATGAAGAAAGTGAAACGGACATTATACCTTCCGGCGTATGGAAGGAGACCGACAACGGACTGTCCGGTAAAGAGTTCATTGTCATTCCGCAAACACATTCCGACAGCAAACGGGCTTTCAGCTTAGAATGGAACGGTAAAATCTATGCCTGCTCCCTGCCCTCAGCCATTATCAAAGAAGATACGGAATTGGAAATCCAGATCAACGCATTACAAAATGCCGGCGAATCCCTGACCGGCGTAATCGCCAGCATCAAAGAATGGGGAGCAAGCGAACAAGGAGACAGCGAAAATGAATATGACATCACTGCTATCCACACAGCCTCTTTGTCGTTCAAGACATCCGGTGTATATAGAGTATATCGCCAGGGGAAACCGGTAGCAGAGATCTGCCGGGAATATCTCCATACCCCTGCCGATGATGCAATAAATTCCAAAGCCATTGTGGTCTACCCCGTATCGGACAACGGTCGGACCGACCTGAACAATGGAACCGTTTTACAACTGCCCGACAAAACCGCCGCAACGCATGGCGGCAAAGTAAGCTGGAATGAAACGGACAACTCACTGGCTTATACAGGTGGACACTCCGGCCCCATTGAAAAATTCTACATCGATGGGGACCTGAAGATTGTTACAGAAAAGCCCGACAAAGCATTGACTGTCAATGTAAGCAGCTACACTATCAGAGATATACGGAACGGAATATTGCAATCTTATCCTATCGTAAAAATAGGAACACAATACTGGATGAGAGAGGATCTGCAAACCGCCTACTACAACGACAGTAAAAACATCCCTATACAAAAGATATTAGGAACAGGAGACAGATGTTTCCAATATTCCGTTCCCGGCTTCCTGCTTTATAACGGCGAGGCGGTACTTACCGGCAAATTAGCTCCACTGGACTGGAGAATACCGTCGGACAATGATTGGAACAGGTTAAAAGAATACATAGCCGGAAATGCTTCCGTACTGAAAAAAGCAGGAACATGGAGTTCGGATACCAACCCGGCGACAAATGAGACAGGATTCGGCATTGCCCCCAAAGGATTGCTGTTGGAAAGAGATAATGCAACAACTTTAGTAAACCCGGCTTCATCAACCGCCTATTGGACACGCAACGGCATGCAGGAACAATTGGACAAAGTAGTGATAATCACAAACAGCAATAATGACATTGAATTTAAAAACTCCGTCAAACCGGAAGGTAAGAAGTACTATAACGGATTTTCCGTCCGTTGCATAAAAGAATAGCCTGTCCTTCGGGGCATTTCTCATTTCTTTTTCGTATTTTTGTTCCCAATGTGCAAGGATTTTGCCAATTAGACAAAGACAACGAAGAAGAAATGAGAGTAATCGATCTGATAAACAGTAACGAAAAAACAGCTTTTTCTTTTGAGATATTGCCCCCGCTGAAGGGCACAGGCATCGAAAAGTTGTACGAAACGATAGATACATTACGGGAATTTGACCCTAAATACATCAATATAACCACACACCGCAGCGAGTACGTGTATAAAGACCTCGGCAACGGACTGTTCCAACGCAACAGACTTCGCCGCCGTCCGGGCACCGTATCTGTTGCCGCAGCCATCCAAAACAAATATAATATAACGGTGGTACCGCATATTCTTTGCAGCGGCTTCAGTCGTGAAGATACCGAATACGTATTGCTCGACCTGCAGTTTCTAAATATTACAGACCTTTTGGTGCTGCGCGGAGACAAGGCGAAGCATGAATCCGCTTTTACGCCCGAAAGCAACGGTTACCTGCATGCCATTGAGTTGCAAGATCAGATTAATCAGTTCAATAAGGGCATTTTTGTAGATGGTTCCGAAATGACGGTAACCAATACCCCCTTTTCATACGGAGTAGCCTGCTATCCGGAAAAGCACGAAGAGGCTCCCAACATCGATACGGATATCTATTGGCTGAAAAAGAAAATGGAAAACGGAGCAGAATATGCCGTTACCCAATTATTCTACGACAACCGGAAATATTTCGATTTTGTGGAACGTGCCCGCCAAGCAGGAGTTACCATCCCTATCATACCGGGCATCAAGCCATTTAAAAAGTTGTCGCAACTCAGTATGATACCCAAAACATTCAAAGTGGACCTACCCGAAGAGCTGACAAAAGAAGTATTGAAATGCAAGAATGACGCCGAAGCGCAACAAGTGGGCATTGAATGGTGCGTACAGCAATGCAAGGAATTAATGAAACACCATATTCCCAGTATTCATTTCTATTCCATAGGTGCGGTAAACAGCATTAAGGAAGTAGCCAGACAAATTTATTAACTTAAATATCACCGTCGTGTTTTTTAAAGATGTAATCGGCCAGGAAGCAGCCAAACAGCGATTGATACAAGAAGTGCAGGAAGGACGTATCCCTCATGCACAACTTTTCTGCGGCCCGGCAGGAACCGGAAAACTTCCGCTTGCTTTGGCTTACGCCCGTTATATCTGTTGCCCGAACCGTACGGAGACTGACGCATGCGGTACGTGTCCCTCGTGTGTAAAATGGAATAAGCTGGTACATCCGGACGTACACTTCGTATTCCCCATAGTGAAAAGCGCCAAAGGGAAGAAGGAAGTCTGTGACGACTACATAGCCGATTGGAGACACTTTGTGCTGAACAATCCTTATTTTTCGCTGAACCATTGGTTGAACGCAATGGGAGCGGAAAACGGGCAGGCAATTATCTACGCAAAGGAAAGCGATGAAATCACCCGTAAACTCAGTTTGAAATCCAGTGAAGGCGGATATAAAGTGACTATCGTATGGCTGCCGGAAAAGATGCATGAAGTCTGTGCCAACAAATTATTAAAATTATTGGAAGAGCCTCCTGAAAAAACGGTATTTCTTCTGGTATCCGAAGCTCCCGAGATGATATTGTCCACTATCCTCAGCCGTACACAGCGTTTCAATATCCGCAAAATAGAGGAAACGAGCATAGCAGACGCCTTGCAACGAAAGTATGGCGTACAGCCCATAGACAGCCAGACCATAGCGCATCTGGCAAATGGGAACTTCATCAAAGCATTGGAGACGATCCACCTGAACGAAGAGAACGAACTCTTTTTTAATCTGTTCATCAGCCTAATGCGTCTTTCCTATCAACGAAAAATACGGGAGATGAAACAATGGAGCGAGCAACTGGCTGCAATGGGACGCGAACGTCAAAAGAACTTTCTGGAATATTGCCAGCGCATGATACGGGAAAACTTCATCTATAACCTACACCGGAAAGAAATGAATTACATGACTCTGCCCGAACAGAACTTCGCCACCCGCTTTGCCCCGTTTGTCAACGAACGTAATGTGATAGGAATCATGGACGAACTAAGTGAAGCGCAGATACACATTGAGCAGAACGTGAACGCCCGCATGGTATTCTTTGATTTCTCCCTGAAAATGATTGTATTATTGAAACAGTGAGAAAAAAATATCGTAGGAGGATATTTCCAAATGATGGGATGATAAAACAATAAGATAAGAGAATTAATATAAAGAGAATTTGAATCGTAAATAAATAAAGAAAGAGATGGAATTTAAACTACATAACGGAAGCGGCGGTCTCTGCTGTAAAAGCTGCGGCAGGCAAGACAAGCAACTGAACACCTATGATTGGCTTGCCGACATTCCCGGCAATGCAGAAGAATCGGAAATGGTGGAAATCCAGTTTAAAAACACCCGTAAAGGTTACTTCCGCAACAGCAATAAAATACCTTTGGAAAAAGGTGATATAGTGGCGGTAGAAGCTACTCCCGGACATGATATAGGCGTGGTGACCCTCACCGGCCGGCTCGTCCCGTTACAAATGCGCAAAGCAAATATAAAGTCGGAAGCGGACATAAAACGTATCTACCGCAAAGCCAAACAGGTGGATATGGATAAGTACAATGAAGCGAAAGCACGTGAGCACAGCACAATGATTCGTGCCCGCCAGATAGCCCTCGACCTCAACCTCAACATGAAAATCGGTGATGTGGAATATCAAGGAGACGGCAACAAAGCTATTTTCTACTACATTGCCGATGAACGCGTAGACTTCCGCCAACTAATTAAGGTGCTTGCCGACGCTTTTCACGTGCGCATCGAAATGAAACAGATCGGTGCCCGCCAAGAAGCCGGCCGCATCGGCGGTATCGGACCTTGCGGTCGTGAGCTGTGCTGCGCTACGTGGATGACGTCCTTTGTTTCCGTATCGACCAGTGCAGCCCGCTTTCAGGACATCTCACTGAATCCGCAGAAACTGGCCGGACAATGCGCCAAATTGAAATGCTGTCTCAACTACGAAGTAGATTGCTATGTGGAAGCACAAAAACGCCTGCCTTCCAAAGAAATCGAGTTGGAAACCAAAGACGGTGTTTTCTATTTCTTCAAAGCTGATATCCTCAACAATCAGATAACCTATTCCACTGATAAAAACATTCCGGCCAATCTGGTCACAATCAGCGGCAGACGCGCCTTTGAAGTTATCGGCCTGAATAAAAGAGGAATCAAGCCGGATTATCTATTGGAGGAAACACACCGCTCCGAACCTAAGAAGCCGGTGGACTTGCTGGAACAGGAAAGTCTGACCCGCTTCGACCGCAACCGCAAAAACAAAAATAGCGGAGACGGCAACAACGGTAACGGGAATAATAATGGAAACCGGAACAAAAAGAAGAAAAAAAGTTCCAATAACCGCCCCCAAGGCAGCGAACAACCAGCCACCCCGCAACCGCAAGAACAACAGTCCAAACCTCAAGGGAATGAGAAACGAGCACAAGGAGATGAGAGACGCCCGCAACGGAACAACAATAACCGCAAGCGCCCTCACAACAACAAACCTAAACCCCAAGGGGATAAACCTGTTCGAGATGACAAACCGGTTCAAGAATAAAACAAAACATCTGAAATATATCATTCTGCTGTTTATCGTAGGCGCATTGGGCGCTTGCGATAAACAGACTGTATATCATGCTTTCCGGTCTGTTCCCCAAGAAGGTTGGAAAAGACAGGACACATTGTTTTTTGATGTCGCTGTGCCCGACTCACAGACTTACTACAAACTGACCGTAGAAATCCGAAACCGAAACACCTATCCTTATCAAAACATAAACCTGTCGGTCGATTACGAAGATCCGGAAAGCAAAAGAGTACAGGTAGACACGCTGAAAGCCGTCTTAGCCAGCAAAGAAGGAATCTGGAAAGGAGACGGCTGGGGCGGTTTATATCAATCGGCATTCTCCGCCGGCAGCATCAAAATAGGGAGGTCCGGCAATTACCTCTTCAAGATAGCTTATACATTACCGGATGAGATTCTACCCGGCATCAACGATGTAGGAATCAAACTACGACGATAACATCACATATCCCTGCGAGGATATTACACCAGTCTTCTATTTCTTCCCGCATCGATACGCAGGAATATGAACAACAGTATCGTAAAGCCCCATAACGAAGAACCTCCATAACTAAAGAAAGGCAGAGGGATACCTATTACGGGAGTCAGCCCAAGTACCATTCCTATATTAATGAAAAGATGAAACAGAAAAATACTCAGCACCGAGTATCCGTACACCCTCCCAAATGCAGACTGTTGCCGTTCTGCCAGTACTATCAGACGAAGTATCAATGCCAGGAACAGAAGCAAAACGGCCGTTGAACCAATAAAACCCTCTTCCTCGCCCACTGTACAGAAGATAAAATCCGTATCTTGTTCAGGAACGTATTTAAGTTTGGTTTGCGTACCGTTCAGAAAGCCTTTCCCTGTCAAGCCGCCTGACCCAATGGCTATTTTCGACTGATTTACGTTATACCCCGCCCCTGTCAGATCTTCTTCCATACCCAACACAACTTTAATGCGGATCTGCTGGTGAGGTTCCAATACTTTATTGAAGAAATAATCGCTGGAATAAAGAAAGCCTATCGAGCCTATGGCAAACAAGCCTATAAGAAGATAACTCAAATGGCGCTCGCGCAAAGAAAGATAAAACAAATAAAACGTTACAACCACACATAATCCCCATTGCACCCATACAAGGTTGAAAGGGGCGACATACTCTGAAATAATATAAGCTATGAGCAATACCACAGAAGAACCACCGATAATATTACGAACCGGCTCCCACCTCTTTTTATATACCCATACCATTCCACCGGCGAAAAGCAGCACCATCGACAATACGGCAAACTCTCCGATTGGGGTTGGGGTATCTGCTATAAGAACCTGGTCAAAACGGATTCCCACCACAAAATATACCACAGCGCAAATACCGGAAAAGAGCACCACTCCGGGCATACCTTCACGATAAAGCATCAGAAAGAAAGCAGTATACACCAATGCAGAACCTGTTTCCCTTTGAAGTATAATCAGTACCAACGGCAGAAGAATAAGAAAAGCCAGCATCAATGTATTCTTCCAGTTTTTCATAGTAAATGAATAGGCACTCATATACTTAGCCAACGCCAACGCCGTAGCAAACTTAGCAAATTCGGCGGGCTGCAGGCTGACAGGTCCCAGAATCAACCATGAGCGCGACCCCTTAGTGTCAGGAGCGATAAAGATAGTTATAATCAACAATAGAATGAGCCCTATATATATAATGTAAGAAAACATATCGTAGAGCGTATCCTCCAGCATCAGCAAGACAAACCCCAACCCAAACGAGCAGACAATCCACATAAATTGTTTACCGGCACGAGTGGAGAAATCAAGAAAGTCACGATCACCATAGTCATAGCTTGCCCCGCAGACGCTGAACCAGCCAAACACAATCAGAATCAGGTAGATTGCGATTGTCACCCAATCCAACGATTTCCATATATTCTCTCTTCTTACCATTTGTTCTCTCGATATTCGAGCGTTTACTATCTTTCTTCGTCTCCGTACAGTATTATGCGATTACTGAATTCCTCCGCACGTATCTCATTCTCCGGCGATAACTTGCCATGCAGATACTGATCCATCATCATAGCGCCGATAGGCACTCCGTAAGTTGCACCGAAACCGCCATTCTCCACATAAACTGCGATTGCAATCTTAGGGTTGTTCATCGGAGCAAATCCCATAAATACGGAGTGGTCCTTACCGCGGTTCTGTGCCGTACCGGTTTTTCCGCATGCCTCCACGCCCGGCAGAATAGTCCCCACCATGCGGCAAGTTGCACTGCCTGTGCTTCCGGTAACAGCAGCGCGCATACCCTCCGCAACCTCGTCGTAGTATTCCCGGTCAATCGAAGTTACACGCGGAGTGCGGTAGATGCTATCCAACTCATGATCTTGTATCTCCTTGACAATATGTGGAGTAATAAAATGTCCCCGGTTGGCAATGGTCGCTCCCAAATTGGCAATCTGCAATGGAGTGGTAAGGATTTCGCCCTGCCCGATAGAGATACTGATGACAGTCAGCCCATTCCAAGACCCCCGGTATGCTTTATCATAGAATTTTGCATTAGGAATTAAACCGCGCTGCTCTCCGGGAAGATCTGTGCCGAGACGATAGCCAAATCCTTGTGAAACCATATGGTCTTTCCACACCGTAATGGCGTTTTGCGGAGAACCATACTTCTTGTCGCTAAACATGCGGAACAATCCCCAACAAAAGTAAGAATTACACGAAGTGGCTATTGCTGGAATCAACGACAAAGGAGAGCCATGCCCATGACAACCTACATGCAGACTTCCATAATTGAAACCATGCGCACAAGGAAAAGTCGGGTAGTCTTCATGAATAATACCTTCTTGCAAGAATGTCAATGCCTGCGCAGTCTTAAAAGTAGAACCCGGAGGATACGCTCCCATAATCGCACGATTCAGCAAAGGTTTCCGCCTGTCCCTCTGCAACATCCGATGGTTCTTTCCACGCTGGCGGCCAATCATCAGATGAGGATCGAAGGTGGGAGAAGACACCATGCAGAGAATCTCTCCCGTAGCGGGTTCGATAGCTACGATAGCTCCAATCTTATGTTGTAAGAGACGCTCACCCAACCTCTGCAAATCAATATCAATACCTAATGTCAGATTCTTGCCGGGGACAGAAGGACGGTCGAATTTGCCATCCATATAATGTCCTTGAATACGCCCATGAGCATCACGAAGCAGAATTTCCACTCCTTTTTCTCCACGAAGATACTTTTCATAAGACTTTTCAATACCCTGCTTACCTATATAGTCTCCACGAATATAGTAATTATCCGCTTCAATATCTTTCTTTGACACCTCCCCTATATCTCCCAAAGCATGCCCTGCAGCATCATAAGTATACTGACGGATAGTGCGCCGTTGGATATAGAAACCGGGAAACTTGAACAGCTTCTCCTGAAACACACCACACTCTTCTGCCGAAAGCTGTGTCATAAATACCTGATGCGTATATTTAGAATAGCCAGGATTCATCCAACGGTTTTTCACATCCTTCATTCGCTTCTGAAACTGCTCAAGCGTGATGTTCAATGCATGGCAAAAATCGAGGGTATCCAATTGCGTCACTTCACGAGGCACAAATGTAATATCGTATGCCGGCTGATTAAACACCAATAGCTTGCCGTTACGATCGTAAATAGCCCCACGCGAAGGATATTGAATTTTATTAAGGAAGGCATTGCTGTCCGCATTCTTCTTATAATCATCCGTCATGATTTGCAAGTCGAACAGGCGAATAACGTAAATAAGGACAATGACCACAGCCGCCATGCCTATCACATATTTTCGTTTCTCCAGCGTATAATCCTTCATTTAATTATCAACTATCAATTACCGGTTACAAGTTATTTCTTCCGTATTCCCTCCACTGCCATTATACAGGTCACAGTCAACAAAGTACTTGTTACAACTCTCAACAGCAGTGTTCCAATGTGGGCAAAGGAAAAGAATTCGAGTGTAAGCAACATCCCATGATGCACCAAGACACAAATTACTAAATATTTTAGGAAAGGGAAGATACCCATTGTGCGAGCTGCGGGAATCAACGTATCCAACGTATCGCGAGGCACGAACAGACGTAAGAATATCGGACGCAAGAAAGCCAGCAATACAGTAGCCGCCGCATTCATTCCCGGAGTATCGGAAAAAACATCCACCGTCAACCCAAGAAAGAAAGCCCATAACATCAATGTATTACGGGACACATCCGACTCAAACTTTAATATCAGGTATATATATAAAAACGGAGTGGCATATCCGGCAATATGCACGTTATTCAGTATCAGCACCTGCAACAGTACCAAACAGATGAACCACCCTATCTTATGTAAATAATTGATTATCATTCTTCTTTTTCCAGAATATTCTGTTCTTCTTGTCCGCTACGCGAAATGACACGCACATTGCTCACTTTCCCAAAATCCGTAGCTAACTTTATCTTCAGCAAATACGAAAGCCCGTCATGAGAATCGGACATATCATCAACCGTCCCTACCATAACTCCCTCAGGAAAGACCGTAGAGTAACCGCTGGTTACCACCGTATCCCCCAAATTGAACTCCGCATGGCGAGGTAAATCTTTCAGATAAGCGAAGCGGGAGTCCCCGCCTTCCCATTTCAAATAACCAAAATAGTCACTACCCACAATCTTGCAACTAATGCTCGATTTACTATTCAACAATGGAATAACCAACGAGTAACGGGGAGAAGTCTTATATACAATGCCCACCACTCCGTTGGCATCCACTACGCCCATCTCCGGACGAATGCTGTCTGCTGAACCACGATCCAACGTTATGTAATTATCCGCCTTATTCAGACTGTTCTTAATAACATTCGCCTTGTATATACGGTAATCAGCCGGAGCAAGACGCGCCACACTATACAGCTTCACAGAATCCAAGCCGCGCTCTTGCAGACTTTTTTCGAGAAAAGCGACACGTTGTTCCAGCCACATATTACGGTCAAGCAGATCCTCATTGACCGATTTCAAATGGAAATAAGAACTAATCCCCCCTGAAATCTCATAAACTTTCCCTGCCACTCCGTTGGCAGAAGTGAAATATACACTCTGCTGATAATGGTTGAAGCGGAATAATAAAACAAAACTGGTAACCTCTAACAGCAGAAAGAGGAACCAGTAATTATATTTAATAAGAAAGTTCAGTAAATTTCGCATGCCTATCTCATCAGGAATGAGAAGCGGTCGACATTCTTCAGTGCAATACCAGTGCCTTTGGCAACGGCATGCAAAGGGTCTTCCGCAATGTGGAACGGTATGTTAATTTTATCGGTCAGACGCTTATCCAATCCGCGAAGCAACGCACCGCCACCTGCCAAATAGATGCCGTTGTGCACAATGTCGGCATACAGTTCGGGTGGTGTATTCTCCAATGCGCTCAGGATTGCAGTCTCAATCTTGGAAATAGATTTCTCCAAGCAATGCGCCACCTCCTGATAGCATACAGGTACTTCCATAGGAAGTGCCGTAATACGATTCGGACCATGAACAATATAATCTTCGGGAGCATCTTCACCCAGTTCGGTCAATGCTGCACCGACATTAATCTTGATACGTTCTGCCATACGTTCGCTGACCTTTACATTATGCTGACGGCTCATGTATTCCTGAATATCAGCAGTCAGATCATCACCGGCAATGCGGATAGAGTTATTGGAAACTATACCCCCCAATGAAATAACGGCAATCTCAGTAGAGCCACCACCTATATCAACAATCATGTTGCCTTCCGGCGCTTCTACATCAATACCGATGCCGATAGCTGCCGCCATCGGTTCGAATATCAAATAGACATCACGTCCACCGGCATGCTCGGCAGAGTCGCGCACCGCACGAAGCTCCACTTCCGTACTTCCTGAGGGAACCCCTATTACCATGCGAAGTGAAGGAGAGAACAGACGGTTACGATTGTTCACCATTTTGATAAGTCCGCGTATCATCTGCTCACAAGCATAGAAATCGGCAATTACACCGTCACGAAGCGGACGGATAGTGCGTATGTTTTCGTGGGTCTTTTCGTGCATCATCTTTGCCTTTTCACCCACAGCAATCATCTTGTCTGTACGACGGTCCAAAGCAACCACCGAGGGTTCGTCCACTACTATCTTACCATTTGTGGTAATGATAGTATTGGCAGTGCCAAGGTCCATCGCTATTTCTTGTGTAAAAGAGAATAATCCCATATTTCTTAAATGAAAAATTAGGAATGAAAAATTAAGATACTATGCAGAATACCAACGCAAGCAAGCGCAGCCAATTCTTCACTCTTAGTTCTTCATTCATCATTAATATTAGTGTTTAAAATGCCGGAACCCTGTTGTCACCATTGCGATGCCATGTTCATTGCAATAATCGAATGAAAGTTCGTCCTTGATGCTTCCACCCGGCTGAATTACGGCCTTAACACCTTCATTACCTGCAATCTCTACACAATCGGGGAAGGGGAAGAAAGCATCACTTGCCATTACAGCTCCATTCAAATCAAAGCCAAAGTTCTTAGCCTTTTCAATGGCCTGTTTCAAGGCATCCACACGACTTGTCTGCCCTACACCACTTGCCAACAACTGCTTATCTTTTGCCAATACAATAGCATTAGACTTGCTGTTCTTCACAATCTTATTTGCAAAAAGCATATCTTCGATTTCTTGCGCAGTCGGAGCTTTAGTCGTTACCGTCTTCAAGTCTTCAGGAGTCTCCACTTTCAAATCACGATCTTGTACCAGAACACCATTCAGCAAAGAACGGAACTGCTTCTTGGGGAGAGCCGCCTGCTTACGGACCAAAATAATGCGGTTCTTCTTCTGACCGAGGATTTCCAATGCATCCACATCATAATCAGGCGCAATGATAACTTCAAAGAATATCTTATTGATTTCTTCAGCTGCAACCTTATCAATCACAGCATTTGTGATAAGTACGCCACCGAATGCAGACACCGGGTCGCCGGCAAGCGCATCGTTCCAAGCTTCCAATACAGTAGGACGTGAAGCCAGACCACAAGCGTTATTGTGTTTCAGAATAGCAAATGTGGTATCCGTAAATTCGTCAATCAAATCAACGGCAGCGTTGATGTCGAGCAAATTATTGTAAGAAATTTCCTTGCCATGAATCTGGTCGAACATAGCATCAATATTACCATAGAAATAACCCTTCTGATGCGGATTTTCGCCATAACGCAAAGTCTTTTGGTTATTGGCGGACTGCCGGAAAGCAGAACCTGCTTCACCGTCAAAATAGTTAAAGATTGCCGAATCATAATGAGAAGATACAGCAAAAGCCTCTTTGGCAAACCAGCGACGCTCTTCGAGTGAAGTGGTAGCGCCATGTTCCATCAACATGTCGCGAAGCGGCTGGTATTGAGCCTGCGAAGCAACAATCACGACATCGTTATAATTCTTGGCGGCAGCACGAATCAGAGAGATGCCACCTATATCAATCTTCTCGATAATGGCAGGTTCTTCGGCACCGCTGGCAACAGTTGCCTCAAACGGATACAGGTCTACAATTACAAGGTCTATTTCAGGAATTTCATATTTTTCAATTTGTTGCATGTCCTGTTCCAATCCGCGGCGGCAAAGAATACCTCCAAATATCTTCGGATGCAAGGTCTTTACACGTCCACCCAAAATGGAAGGGTATGTAGTAAGGTCTTCCACTGCTTTACAGGGATAACCCAGAGACTCAATAAATTGACGTGTTCCACCGGTTGACAGGAACTCTACACCTTCTTCATGCAGTTTGGTTATGATTTCATCCAAACCTTCTTTATGGTAAACGGATACCAGAGCTGTTTTGATTCTTTTAGTTTCAGACATGGATTTGCGTATTAAAGTAATGCGTACATTTTACTATTTGATTTGCAAAGTTACGAATTTTGTTTATTCATACATACATTCATATACAATAAATTAGGTATAATTAAAAAAGGGGCTTATTATTAATTCCGGCACTCTTACGTAACCGTATAAAAAAGGCCCCGCTGAAAAGGCATAAACACCCTTTCAGCGGAGCCGATTTTTTTTATAGAAAAAGCTCTATTACCAAATAGAAACCCGTTTTTCTACCGGCACAAACATCGGGTCATTTTCAGTAATATTGAAAGCCTCGTACCAAGCTCCTATTTGCGGCAGAGCACCGTTAACGCGCCATTTGCCCAATGAGTGCACATCACTCTTGGTACGGTTCAAGACCTCCTCTGGACGAATATTATTTCCCCATACGCCTGCATAAGCAAGGAAGAAGCGCTGCTCAGGGGTGAAACCATCCATTACCGGCAACGGATTAGCAGCCGTAGCCTTCTTGAATGCCTGATAGGAAACCTGCAAACCGCCATGGTCAGCAATATTCTCACCCAAAGTCATACGTCCATTGCCATATAATCCCGGAGCCACTTCAATGCTGTCGAACACATTCACCATAACCTGGGCACGTTCATCGAAACGCTTGGAATCCTCAGCAGTCCACCAGTCTTTCAGATTGCCTTCCTTGTCATACTGGCGTCCCTGGTCGTCAAATCCATGCGTCATTTCATGGCCGATTACCACACCGATAGCGCCGTAATTGAAGGCATCGTCCGCATTCATGTCAAAGAATGGATATTGCAGAATAGCGGCAGGAAAACAGATTTCATTCGTCGTCGGATTATAATAAGCATTTACCGTTTGCGGAGTCATCAGCCATTCATCTTTATCTACCGGCTTACCGGCTTTAGCTACCATTTCCGCATGGCTCCATTCGTTGGCACGCTCCATATTAGCCCAATATGAGTCGTCTTTAATCTCTAATGTAGAGTAATCTTTCCACTGATCGGGATAGCCTATCTTCACATGGAAAGTGGCCAGTTTCTCCAAAGCCTTTATTTTGGTAGAGTCACCCATCCAAGCGAGGTTTTTGATACGCTCACCCAAACTTTCCTGCAGATTCTTCACTAAATCCACCATACGTTCCTTAGCTGCAGCAGGGAAATATTTTTCTACATACATTTGACCTACCGCTTCACCTAAAGCAGAGCTAACAGTACCGACAGCCTTTTTCCAGCGGGGCTGCATCTCTTGCGTGCCACTCATCGTACGTTCATAGAAATCGAAATTCTGTTCGGCCATGGCATCATTCAAAGTACCTGCGGCAGCATCAATCAATTTCCATTGTAAATAGAGGCTCTGTTGTTCAATAGGCAAAGTATCCAGGATTTCAGCAGCAGCCTTCAAAGAAGCAGGCTGGCCTATGATGATTTCTTTCACATCTCTCAAGTCCATTGCCGACAAATAAGCATCCCAATCGAAAGTCGGATAGTTCTTCTTCAACTCTTCCAAACTCATCTTATTGTAATTGGCGTGCGGATCGCGCAACTCCGTACGTGAACGGAATGCTTTGGCAAGGCGTGTTTCCACATCCATTACAACTTCCACACCTTTTTTGGCAGCCGCCTCATCAAAGCCAGCCAGTTGATACATTTTCTGTACGTGTGTGCGGAAAGCATCACGAATTTTAGCGGTAGCCGCATCATTTTCCAGATAATAGTCGCGCTCGCCCATACTTAAACCGGCCTGATAGGACTGTACGGCATTCATACTACTATTCATTTCATCGGCACCTACATACAGAATATTATAAGCAACAATGCCTTTTTTCTGCATCTCACCCAACAATGCATAGAGTTCTTTCTTGTCCTTCAAGGCACCCAGCTGATCAAGTTCGGCCTTAATAGGAGCTACACCGTCCTTGTTCAGTTTCACGCTATCCATTACTATTTTGTATAAATCGCCTATTTTCTGCGCTACGCTCCCCGGCTCATGCTGAGTAGCGGCCAATTCTTCGATAAGCCCCTGAATCTGCTTACGGTTGTTTTCCGCAAGAATGGTGAAAGAACCATACTGTGAGTATTCGGCCGGAATCGGATTGTTCTTCATCCAACCGCCGCAGGCATATTGGTAAAAGTCAGTTCCGGGCAAAGCCGTTGTGTCAAGATTGGCAAGCTGAATACCGGCTGTCAGTTCAGCCTGTTTCTTGCCTGTGCTGCAAGCACCCGTCATTAAGCAGAATGCTGCAATAGGTAAAAAATGAAATACTTTCATACTTAGTATAAATAAATGTTATAAGATTATTTTCTTGCCTCCTCTAACTCACTGGAAGCGGCATCCCATTCTTCCATCACATTGTCCAATTGCGCTTTCAACTTTTGGTGCTGCTCATAAAGCGCCATGTCCGAAGCACCTTCCGGTGTAGCCATTTTGGTTTCAAGGATAGAGATAGCCGACTCTGTCTGTTCTATCTCTGCTTCACAATCCGCCACACGACGTTCCAGCTTTTTGAGTTTCTTATTGAGTTCCTTTTGTTCCTCATAAGAGAGTTTGGCGGCAGAAGTTTGGCTTGCCGCCGCTCCGGCGTTGCTGCCGGCTACCGTTTTTCCCACAGCAGGTGAAGATGACAATGAAGGAGATTTCTGCAAATCGTTCAGGTTCTCTATCTGCTTTTTCTGCAAGAAATCATAGATACCTCCAAGATGCTCTTTCACCAGTCCGCCACCGAACTCATATACTTTAGTCGCAAGACCATCCAAAAAGTCACGATCATGACTGACAATTATCACTGTACCGTCAAAATCCCGGATTGCTTCTTTCAAAACGTCCTTTGAACGCATATCAAGATGATTCGTAGGCTCATCAAGAATCAGGAAATTCACCGGTTCCAGCAGGAGCTTAATCATGGCAAGACGGGTGCGTTCTCCTCCGGAAAGCACTTTCACCTTCTTGTCCGAAGCCTCTCCGCCAAACATGAACGCTCCCAATATATCCCGTATCTTCAGCCGGATATCTCCTACTGCCACACGATCAATCGTATCGAAGACAGTCCGGTTTTCATCCAGCAATTGTGCCTGGTTCTGTGCAAAATAGCCGATTTGCACATTGTGCCCCAAAGTCAGCTTGCCGGTATAATCCGTAATCTCATCCATAATGCACTTCACAAGCGTGGACTTACCTTCACCGTTCTTACCAACGAAAGCGACCTTTTCGCCGCGGTTAATAGTAAGATTAACATCATGGAAGATAACATGGCTTCCATAGGCTTTGCCCACATCCTCACAAATAACAGGGTAACTCCCACTGCGGCTACTGCAAACAAATTTCAACCGTAAAGAAGAATTATCTTCCTCATCCACCTCAATGCGTTCTATCTTTTCGAGCTGTTTGATGCGGCTCTGCACTTGCACAGCTTTAGTGGCCTTATAACGGAAACGCTCGATAAAATCTTCCGTATCCTGTATCTGTTTCTGCTGGTTTTCATAAGCACGAAGCTGCTGTTCGCGACGTTCCTTGCGGAGCACCACAAACTCATCATACTTCACTTTATAATCGTATATGCGTCCGCAGGTTATTTCGATAGTGCGGGTAGTGACATTGTTCAGAAAAGCCCGGTCGTGGCTGACAAGCACCACTGCATTGGCACGAGTGGAAAGAAAATTCTCCAGCCACTGGATGCTCTCTATATCAAGGTGGTTCGTTGGCTCGTCCAGCAACAGTACATCCGGACGGCGCAGCAATAACTTGGCAAGTTCGATACGCATACGCCAGCCTCCGGAGAATTCGCTCGTAGAACGGTCGAAGTCCTCACGACTGAATCCCAATCCCTGAAGGGTACGTTCTATTTCAGCACGATAGTTTGTCCCCCCCATCATCAGGAAACGTTCATTCTCATGAGTAAAACGATCAATCAGTTTCTGATACTCTTCGCTATCATAATCGGTACGTTCGGCAAGCTGTTGGTTCATTCGCTCGATGTCGGCCTGCATTTCAAAGATATGCTCAAAAGCCAACTCAGCTTCCTGCATAACGGTGCGTTCGTCACTGAGTACCATTACCTGGGGTAAATACCCGATAGTACATTCGCGTGGAACGGCAACAACTCCGGCGGTAGGCTGTTGCAAGCCTGCCAATATCTTGAGCATGGTAGATTTGCCCGCACCATTCTTGCCTACAAGGGCGATGCGGTCTTTCTTATTGATGACGTAAGAAACGTCTTCGAACAGAGCGGTAGCATTAAACTCCACCTTCAGTCCTTCTACGGATATCATAGTGTCAATGAATTTATCGTTTCAAGACTGCAAAGGTAGCGATTTTCAGTAGTATATAATAAGGAAAAGGATATAAATTGGGGCGTGCCTTTTTGTACCTTGCCTTGGTACGGCTTATATCTCACTATGGTACAGCTTGTACCTTGCCATGGTACAGACCGTACCTTAGTAAGGTACAAGCCGTACCAAACGGTGGAACAATCCGGTACATGCAAGTTTTTGGTTATCAAAGCAGTATACAAGAGAGGAGACTATCCCCTTACAGAGACAGTCCCCTCTTTATTTTTATCACCTACTGTCCGGCAATAACCGAACAACAGGGAATAATCACACAGCTTTAGAAAAGTTTGGCAGGATATTCTCCGGCGTCTACCAATGCCTGAATCTTATCAACCACACTCTGACGGTCTTCCGGATAAGTGACGCCGAACCACTTGCTGGTAGTATCGAGCACCTCGCAAGTTGCCACACCATCATTAATCAGTTTATCCACCATCAACGGAATAAAGAACTCGCTCTTCAGATTCTCCATGTTCTTCGGATCGCTAAGGAACGTTTTGAAGAACTCCTCGCTGTAAGCAAAATAATCGGGAGTGAATCCCCAGAAGTTCATGCTCACCGGAGTAGTATCAGGAGTAGCAGTCCACTCGCCATTATCATCGATATACTTCACTTCACCGTCCATACGCTGAATCTTGGTGCGCTCTACAACAGAGGTCAGCAAGTTGTTCTCATCCGTACCGCAAAGCCCGCGTGACACAGTGCCGCTTTCGCTTAATGTGTTTCCGATGCGGAAACCGACCATTGAATATACATTCTTAGAACCTTCAGGAAGTGCAGACAGGAACTTTCCCATTACCTGAAAAGAATCACGCCCATAGAAGTCATCGCAATTGATAACAGCAAACGGTTCCTTTATCACATCTGCCCCCATCATTACAGCATGATTAGTACCCCAAGGTTTGGTACGGTCTGCCGGGCAGGTAAAGCCTTCGGGGAGCGCATCTAATCCCTGAAAAACCAACTCGCAAGGAATATGCCCTTCGTATTTAGAAATGATTTTATCTCGAAAGTCCTGTTCAAAGTCTTTACGGATAACAAAAACGAGCTTACCGAATCCGGCATTAATAGCATCGTAAATTGAATAATCCATAATAGTTTCGCCATTTGGGCCCAGTCCGTCCAATTGCTTTAAGCCACCATAACGGCTACCCATACCGGCCGCTAATAAAAATAAAGTTGGTTTCATATCAGTTATTATTAAAAAAAGGTTAGTGTATCATGGTTGATAACAGGTGCAAAAGTAGTAAAATTTATATCAGTTGGGGGGCATTTTAGTCCATTCTTTACAAGAATCGTCCAAAACCCCACCTTATTAACCTATACTTTCACCCCCAGCTCACATTTTGAGCCGATACATCTTATCAGAACGGATAACCGATGGCAAAATGCAACGCCAAGCTGTCTTTGAACTTCGGAATATTGTAGTATCCCGACTTTCCCGTTTCGTACGGGTCGTGCAATCCCACTCCGCAATCCAGACGGAAAACCAAGAAATCCATATCATAACGCAAGCCAGCGCCGGTGCCCAAAGCTATCTGCTTGGCAAAATTCTTCAAAGAGAATTCGCCGTTAGGACGTGAATCATCTTTACGCATCAGCCACACATTGCCCGCATCCAAGAACACCGCTCCATGCAAATCGCCGATAATGCGGAAACGGTACTCCAGATTAGCCTCCAGACGTATATCACCCACATGATTGATGAAAGAATATTTACTCTCTTTATCCGGCGCATATCCTCCCGGACCTATGTTGCGAGCAGAAAAAGCACGCACACTGTTAGCACCCCCAATATAAAACTGTTCGGTATAAGGAGCCGCCAACGCATTTCCGTAGGACCATATCACCCCACCGGCTATACGCGAAGCAATCAGCTGGTTCTTATCAATCTTGTAATGATAGCGGAACTCACTGTTTACCTTTAAGAACTGTGCAAAAGGAACGCCCATCAGTTTCTTGTCCTGCTCGCTGAAGGGCTTTCCGAAGATGCGGTAAATACACGAAGTAAGGTTACCGGCCGAACTTACGGTGGTCTGCCACCAGATAGGATTTCGTACGTGCGATAAAGGAGCGTTATCATACGTGTACATATATTCTATAACGGGAATAAACTGGTCGCGCAGACTGACATAAAGCGCCGGATTTTCCGCCTGCAACTCCTTAAAAGCCTCCGTAGGGTTACGAAGCACATTAAACGTCAGTTTGAACGGAGTGAAACTATGCTTGCTCGTACGCTTCGGCTGAAAATCATAAGTAGCGTTTCCTCCAAACGCCAGCAGTTTATAGTACTTGGCCCGATTCAACTGGTCGACATACAATTTAAACGTAGTAGTTGCCGGAAAGTCATACTCCTTATCACCAAAGCGAGGAAAGACCACACGCGGAAACATAAGAGAAGTAGACAATCCCATCTCATAGCTGTTCATTGCCGAAGAACGGTCTTTGCCCGTCTGCCATTCATACGAACCATCCAGCTTAACATTCCACGCTTCGCCGCCGCCAAACACATTGTTCTTCGTTACAGTGAACGAAGCTCCCGGACCTGTTTGGTTATTACTTTTCATCTTCACATTGAAATCCAGCTCGGCATCATAAGGTTTGTCGAGAGCCGCATGAATATTCACATCCAGCGTATCACACACAAATGTCGTGTCCCGCGGAGTATACTGCATTTCAAGATAGCGGAAGATGCCCACATTATTCAAACGCTCCTGCACACGAGTCTGACGATACAAACTATACAGGTTCTGCATGGAACGCCTGCGGGAAATACCGGTACTGTCCTGTACCTGACGCTTCTGACGGTACGCTTGATAGTTCAGCCACCTGTAAACCATGTTGGGACGCACCCTCAGCTTGTCGTGATAATAAATACGCAACCCCTTATAATCCATACTGTCATTAGGAGCCTGCCCTTGCTTTCCATAAAGATAGAAGGCCCTTTTACCTACATAAAACGGCTTTTCGGCAACCGCAGGCATACCGGGAGCAGGCACCATGCGCATAGTGACATGTCCGCCAGGCACCAGAGTCGTATCTGCCTGATAGGTCAGATAGTCGGGACGGAAATAATAGCATCCCACATTGCGCAACAAGGTACTGATGCGGGTACGTTCTCCGTCAAGATCGGTCACATTAAACTGTTCGCCCGGACTGATGAGCGAACGGCGGCGGCTCATATTCATGATTTGCAAAGTCCGTTTACTGAAACCATGATAGTAAACCGTATCAATGAAATAGGGATTACGCATATCCACCGTATACTGTATCTTCGCCTTTAATGAGTCCTTAGGATTCAGGAATGTTTTATAGCTCACCGTACCGTTAAAGTAACCGTAATCCCGTAACAAATTGGCGGCTGCTTTCTGTCGGATATCAGGATTTACGGACGACATCAATACCGGTTTTGCGGCAAAGCGGTTGAATATCCATCTGCCAAAGCCTTTCTCATATTTCACAAATCCATTGTATATCCACAGTCCCATGGGGAAAGGTATACGAATACTGGAACTGCCCAGCAAAGAATTGTTGGGGGCAGTGGCAAGCGCAGCTTCAACCTCTTCCATCGCAATTTCACCTACCGGAGTGGTGCTGCGGTTTTCAACAATCATCGTTTTTTGTCCCGTATACAGGATTTCGCCTTCCGGCAGATGCTTGGTCGTGGAACATCCTGCCAAAAATAGGACACCTGCTATATATAATATCAGTCGTTTCATATCATTCTACAGTTTGTTTCTTCTTTTTCTTGAAGATGAAAAGTTCACCCAGGCGGTCCATCTTACGGCGAAGTACAAGGCCGACTCCTGTTTCCGTTATTTCTCCATCGAGTACACTCTCGTAGTTTTTGTCATAGAACACCCGGACATAACGCGTACCGGACGTATCCAACCTATACTCCAGTGAGATATTATCGATGAATGATTCCGCATCGTTCGTGGCATTGGCACCGGTCGTCACCTTACCTCCGATAACAATCTGTACGCGATCGTTGAAGAGGCGTTGTGAATAGCGGAAACTATAATCGGTCTGTTTATCACCGGTTTCGGCCGCTGTACGGTCTTCCATACCCATGGTGAAACTTGCATTGATACTTTGAAAAGCAGAACCCGCCAATGAGTTAATCTGACTCTGGATAACACTGTTCAAGGCACTACCCATAGACAATCCGCCACCTTTGACACCACTATTCATATAAACGCCCGTTGCCAACATGGCAATGGCCTGCTTACTGCGTTCTTCAGCTCCCATAGCCTGCAATTCGTTTTCAACTGCGGCATCATCCGGAGCTGTTATATCGAAGATCAGTTCGGGAGCATCAAGCCTGTTCTTTATGGCTATGGACACGTCAAAGTTCACCACGCGTGACCCGCCGTCATCACCGTCGGCAACCGAAGCACGCATACGTTCCGTCGCTTTCAGGTTCAGTGTAGGATTCATCGGATCACCGCGCCAGTCCACATAGCTTCCGTTATTAATCTGGAACTCTTTCAACGGGATGACCGGAAGCGAATACTTCATGATTCCCCCCGAAAGCGTATAACGTCCCGTAAGACTTATATCACCCTGCGGAGTATATTGCATATTCAGGTCTCCACCACCCTCCAGTTCTATAAACTTACTACGGTCAGGACTCAAATCGGCACGCAGACGTACGGCATTGTCAATGTGTACGGACATAATCATATCCATACCGCCCAAAGACATAGCAGGAACCTCATCGGCACTCACCGAAGCCGTATCCGCAAAGGAAGTAAAAGTAACCAGCCCTTCAAGACGGTCTTCCACCGTCAACGGTGAGTCTGTCAGCACATAGGTAACATCCGTATTTCCCAGCAGATTCATATTTCCACGCATGGTCAAAGCATCCAAAGGTCCTCGAACCGTAGCATTCAAGTCGACAAACACCTTACCGTAGATCAGGCTTTCGCGGGTACGCGGCGCATCCAGCAATGTATAATTCTCTGCCAGCAACTTCAGGTTTGCCGTAGGACGTTCCAAGTTGCGGAAGTCCACCTTACCGTCAATGGTAAACGGATTCTTACTGGTAGTGTAGATAGCAAACTTATCAAATATCAGTTGGTTGTCCTTAACCTGTACAGGACGGTCGTCAAACCAATAACGCGCCCCCGCCTGACGAGCATATACCGACACACTGTCCAACGTAACATCCCCGTCCATCTTAGGTTTCTCCAACGGTCCGTAGATATGCACTCCACCGTCAATGTCACCGGTGAAAGACACCATCTGATCCGGAATAAAGGCATTGGCTATCTTCATAGGGAAGTGTTCAAAAGTAGTAGTTACCTCCAGTGTGTCTCTACCATTCTTTTGCGTCAGCATACCGTCCGCCACCAACACCTCCTGATTGTCATAACTGAAATAAGTATTTAAATAATGTGTAGCCCCCTTGTCTCCCGGAAGCCACGTAGCACCCATACCGACGTCTCCTACATGCTGGCGTTCGTACGTCAATTCATCAATGTTGGCTTCGGCAGAAACCTGCAAAGAAGTAGGCGTCTGTATGTACTGCGCTTCGGCAGAGAACAAGCCGGTCAGCCGGGGCATATAAGGAAGCACCTCACTCAACTCACCCAACTGCAGGCGGCTGAGTTCCACATTCATATTCTGTAATGAGACACTATCATTCCTGTCCGATTGCATACGGAAGCCCAAACCGTTGTCGCTATCCATATCGATATTGGCGTAGACACGCATATTCTTATGTAGATAGACCCAGTTGCTATTATCCACAAAATGGAACTTACGGTACGCAATAACAGGTTCGGCAGGCGTCAGGTTAAGCAACACTCCATTGCCTTTGCCCTGTCCCTCCGTCAACGGACGGGCATTAACGCCAAACAGCACTCCGGTCTGCCCCTCTCCGTCCACATAATTCACAGTCAGTTCGGCATCCTCACTCCGAATCTCTCCCGTCAACGTACTGCGGAATACAAACTGCGGATTCTTCGGTCCGTTGATCACACCGCTTTGCAACATCATCCGGGAAGTATCCTGCTTCACTGTAAAGAAGATTGTATCGAGTTGCAACGAGTCCACCCGTAAGCCATGAACAGCCGTCCGCCCATTGATGCCCCGCGTCGGTGTAGAGCCGAAACGAAGGATGAAGTCATTGAATGTTATATCTTTTGTCTTCAAGAAGTAGCTGACAGGATTGGCCTGTCCTGCCGTCAGCTGCATGCCAGCCGAAGGAAGCACCCGCCGCAAAGCCGCATGATCCAGCCTGCTATCCTCTATCTGCTTCGTAAGGATGGCAACAAACTCATCCGACTGCTCCAGCAACTCCTTCAAAGTGCTGCGGGCCCGGAACTGAAGGTTCATATCGCCGGCATCCATTTGCAACTTAATGGAGTCGTGGCGTGCCTCCGCACCCAGACTAAACGCAAACGGATGCTCCAAAGGTTTGGGAGCAACTCCCAGTTTGTATAAATCCAGCTCTTCTACATTCACATTCAACTTACCGTCCATATATTTACGGTCAAGCCGCATATCAGCCTCGGTCTGCATTTTCAACAATGCATTATCACTCGTCAGATGCACAGACGCTACCGACGACTTTAAGCCCGCATCCAAATCTACGCCCGAAATATTCCAGCAGGCATATTGCAATTCATCCAGCTTGGCTTCTACGCGGGCGATGGTTTTATGTGAAGCCACATCCACTCCCTGCCCTTTAGCGGTAACGCGGGCTGTAAGCGTATAGATAGAATCCTTGGGCAAAAAATGATGAAGTTGCAAAGCATCTATGGCAAGATCGGCGTGGTAGACCTCTGTGTTCAAGTTGTAGGCAGCATCCAAACCCAGACTACCCTCTCCTTCTTTGATTTTCAGGATTGCATTGCATTGCGGTCCGTCGAGACCGAGACGTGCCACAAGATTCATACTGTCGGGCACAATGATAGAGCCGTCGGGAGTTACTCCGGTGAGTCCGGTAAGGAAATTGAGGTCCTGCGTCTGCATTTCAAAGTCAAGTCCCCCGTTGCGTGTCAAGCTGTCCGTAAGGTTCCACAACTCACCGCCTCCACTCAAAAAGAAGGCACCGGGCAATTCAGCCGTAAAGCGGGAGATCTGCATCTGCTTCAAATTACCTTCCGTACCGGCATGGATCACCAACGGTCGGAAAGGATAAGCTTCCTTAAAAGTTTCGGGTAACCCGCCGGCAAAAAGCAGCACATCCTGCTTACCGATATTGGCATTGAAGCGGGCCGACAGATGTCCGGTAGTGGGGATATCTACCAGTTTCCAATAGGTCTGCGCCGTCAGGTCCATATCGCTGTGCGGGGTTTTGAGTTGCAGATAAGGGATACGGATAAGGGTTGAATCGGCAAACAGGCGCCCGGTCAACGAAGTCACAGTCAGTCCGGAACGGTCGTACATGGAGAACTCACGAATAATTGCGTTCATGTCACGACCGCAAGCCATCACTGAATCAATGCCGATACGAATATCGCGCAATGCGATATGCGAAGCGTCGAAACCCTCAACGGGAGCAGCCATGCCCAAATCATAATTCACAGCGGATTCCGTAAGCGTAAACCGCCGCCAACCATAGAACTGGCGTTTGAGGTCGACATTCGCATCCTCGATGCTTGCATCTCCGATATTGACTCCCAACGCCATAGAGTCGAGTGGCATCTGCAAATCTACCGAAACATTTTTCAGCTTCAGGTTATGCAGCGCTATCCGCCAGTTGACAGCGGTCTCAGTAGAGTCTTTCGGAGTCTCGGTAGTATCGGCAAGCATTACCTGCATATGGGTATTGCTCAATTCCACATTGTTCAGTATGGCATCCTCTTTTTTCAGGTCGATGCCATGGCTTTCAAGGAAGAACCGCCCGAGTGTCCCTTTGATGTGCATTCCTTCCAGCAGATTGGAAGAATTTACGGCAACCTGTTGCAAGGTTATGTCGTTCACCTCTACCCTGCCTTGCAATAAAGGCCATGCCTGTACGCTGACATTCAGGCTTCCGAGGTTCAGCAAAGTATCGGGATGTTGGACATCAGCGGCATCCGCCTCTGACTGCACCACCTGTACGCCACGCACAAGCAGGTTCAAAGGAAAACGAAGGTCTATTCGTTCTACGGAAATATTCATGCCCGTAGCGTCCGATGCGATTGCCGTAGCCTGCTTCCGTATAAAATTCTGTACCGGAGGCACATACAGCAATATCATCAATATTACAAATAGGACAATAGGGGTGAGCAACACCCAAAGTGCCCCCTTTAACCATTTTCTTCTCATTGGAACGTCAAACTGTCATGTATTAAAAGTTGTACAAAGTAAACAATTAATTTTGAGATAAGGTTCCTAAAAAGTGAAAATACTGTGCTATACCGGCGTTTATGGCCGTCAACCCAAATCGGTCCGGGTCTGTGAGCGAAGAACATCCTCAATGAGGGCAAGCGAACGGAGAGCACGTTGTTCCTGTTCCTCAGTGAAGGAAGCCCCTCGCAGGCTTTCCAATATTTTGAGTTCCCCTACCAGTTCCGTAGCCCCAATCAACGTAAAGAGTGGAATCATCTTATGCGAAACGGCAGCCACCTCATCCATATCTGCCATGTCCACAGCCTTCTGCAAACGTCCGGCATTGAGACGGGTCTCGGAGATGAAACTCTTGAGAATGGAGTCGGCAGCATCCGAGTCGTCACCGGAGAAAGCGGTAAGCGCCGAGAAGTTATAAGGGCAACCCGGAGCGGAAGTTCCGGATGTATGTTCCGCCGGATGCTCCGCGGCAGACTCAGACACTCGTTCATCTTGCGAGGCAGGCATCTGCCCGATGCCCTCCATGTCCAGTTCGCGAAAAAGTTCCGCCACCGTAAACGGCTTATGCAGGCAACCGGCAAAGCCATACGCCTTAAACTCCTCCGGTTTCATGTCGCTACGGGCAGTGACCGCTATTACAGGAATGGTTTGCGCTTGGGGGAGATTCGATGCACGCAACAGTTTCAGCAGGTCGAAGCCACTTATCGCCGGCATCTGTACATCGGTGAGCAGTACGTCAAAAGTCCCGGAGCGTAAAGCATCCAGCAACTCATCCGGCTGCATGCACGACACAGAGGTGATGCCGCTATGTTGAAGCATGGCCGCGGTAAGTGTAAGTTGGATACTATCATCATCAATAAGCAATACCCGAAGCGAAGGCGAAGAAGGGACGGGAAGCGGTTCCTCCTCCTTTTCCTGCATTTCCTCACCGGTGCGCTCCGGCATCCGTACGGGGAACAGAGGCACGCGCAATGTGAACGTACTTCCTTTGCCCGGCACGCTGTCCACATCGATTGTCCCCTCAAGCAACTGCACAAGCATACGTACAATGGAGAGTCCAAGGCCGAACCCCTCCTTGCCCTGTGCACCGGGCAGGCGGGTAAACTCCTGAAAAATCCGTTCCCTGTCGGCAGGCCCCATGCCCTTGCCCGTATCGGCAACGGCAACAACCAGCCTACGGTTCTCATAACACGCCGTCATCGTCACACAGCCCTTGTCAGTGAACTTCACTGCATTGGAGAGCAGGTTATTGATTATCTGGCGAAGGCGAAGCGGGTCGCTGATATAAGTACCCTCCAGTTCGGGAGCAATGTTGCAATGCAGTTCCAGTCCCTTGGCAGAGGTCAGCGGTTCAAAGCTGACATGAATCTCTTCCAACAGTCGGGCCGGATGGAAAGTCACCCGGTTTATTTCCGCTTTATGGAGATCAAGTCGATGAAAATCGAGCAGGTCGACCACCAGTTTCAGCAGATGTTCCGAGGAAGTTTTCATGTTATCCAGATAGAAACGCTGCCGTTCGTCCACCGTCAGCCGGGAAAGCAGATCGGCATATCCCATAATGGAACCGAGTGGCGCTTTAAAGTCGTGGGTAATGGCAAGCATCATCTTCTCCCGCATGGCCAGCAAATCTTCGGCGCGCTTGCGGGCTTCTTCCAGCTCGCGACGGTAACGGTTGCTGCGCGCAATGTCACGCCCTATAATTATCAGGAAAAAGACGGACAGCAACACTGCCCCCACTGCAATGCTGCTGATTATCTTAACGGAATGGCCGCGCACAGACTGCCGGTAGTCCGCCTCTTCGCGGGCACGTTGCAGGGCTTCCTGTTCATATCCCTTCAGCAAACTGTCTATACGGGCGGTCAGCATCTTGTCCATGCGTTGCAAAGTGAGCCTGCGGCGTCGCACAATCGAGTCGCTCACCTTCTTCTGTTGCGCCACAGCACGCAGTTTTTCCTGAAGGGAGTCTACCGGATTGTAGACATCGATCACTGTATCCGTAGCGTATTCAAGGGAAGTCTTCACCTGAATGGCAGTATCTTTTTTGGGCGGTACAAACACTTCGCCCAAACGGCGGAAGAAACCTTTCTTCTTGGGTTTGGTAACCACTGTGTCGCGATGCGTGATGATACGGCGTTGTACGCGCCGGTTGGTGACCACCGAGTCCTTCCGGGTGGCTATGATATTCTCTATCGCACTGGTAGACACCATGCTTTCACTGGTCTCGCTCAGCACACGCAGCATATAAATGGTATTCTCATCTTTCTCCCGGAGCAACGTAATCAGGCTGTCCGTCCAGTGCACATCCTGATTTTCGGAATGCATGAGATTCTCCATTTCCCGGTGCACAAAGAACAGGGAAAAGAACAACACTCCCAGCAACAGAGTGTATCCGACGACTATCTTTACTTTCGATACACTATTCATCGTTTAAAGAAAAAGGATAGGACCATCACTTCATCTCGCAGTCTTATACCGGAAGCGCAGCCATAGCATCAGCCCGGCGCTGGTCAGCCCGAACGGGAAAGCCATCCAGACTCCCACTAACCCCCAGCCCAGTACAAAACCGCAAAAATATCCTACGGGCAAAGATATAATAAAATAAGAAATAAATGCAATAATCATCATCGGCTTTACGTCCGATATTCCCCGCAGGGCATTGGCAAAGTTGATTTGCAAGCCGTCGCCAAACTGATAAATCAAGAAAGGGAAGAACAAAGACGCCACCAGCGCCGAGGCCTCCACACTATCCGTAAACCAACCGCCCATTTGCCCGCGCAGCACAAAGACAATACTCAAAAGAATGATTTCCATAGCCATTATCAAGTGGAATCCGGCATACGTGGAACGGCGCACATTCTCCATATCACCCTGACCTTTGAAGTTGCTGACGCGCACAGCCACCGCCGCCCCCATGCCGTAGTACATCATAAACGTGAATTGCGAAATCGTGAGCATTATCTGATGGGACGCCAGAGCGATAGTGCCCAACCAGCCCACCATGATAGCACTAAGGCTGAAAGAAGCCGTCTCCATCCCCATTTGCAGGCCGACGGGCCAGCCCAGCGCATTAAGCTGCCTGAACACCGGGAACGACCACCCCATGCGTAAGAAACCAACCCGGTAGCGGAGGAACCGGCGGCTGCGGAGCACAATCATCGCAAAGACCGCCACCATCGCAATACGCGAGAACAGCGTGCTGATGCCCGCTCCCAGCAAGCCCAGTTCAGGAAAGCCCAGCTTACCGTTAATAAGGATATAGTTGCCTACGATGTTCAGCGCATTTCCACCCAACAATATCCACATAGCGGTCTTGGTATCCGTAATGCCATCCGTAAACTGCTTGAAACCATTGAACAACATAACGAAGACCAGCGAAGCAAGCAGCACCAGATAATAAGGCTTTATCAAAGGAATCAGCTCTTCGGGTTGCCCCAGACGCTCCACGTTGAAGTAGACCACCGTCATAACAAAAGTAAGGAGCAAAGCCACCAAGACATTCGCCACCAGGCTGCATCGTAATGCCTGCCCCGCCTCTGCAAAGCGACGGTTACCGTAAAGACTGCCCACAATGGGCGTCAGTCCGTAACTGAAACCGGTACTGAAAATTATACAAAGCGTAAACACATTGTTCACGAAAGAAGCTGCCCCCAGCTCTTCAGTACTGTGATGCCCTATCATCAGGGTATCCGCAAAACCAAGAATAATTACACCAAGCTGCCCGATTACAATGGGAAGCCCTAAAAAAATCAAAGCTTTGTAATGTTGCTTATAGCCGGCTATCAAATTCATCATCGTACAGTTTAATTTAATTCAAAAAGAATAAACTCCCAATTTATTCCTAATAAACCTCCGGTTTAATACTAATAAACTTCCGGTTTAATGGGAATAAACCGGAGGTATACTTAATAGGAATTTTTTGTATCATGCGAGGGAACAATTCTTCTTGAAAAACGAAACGTTTCCCTTTCCGCAAAGTAACGGAAATTCCCCCCTACATATCACTTATCACTCTTATAATATAATACTACGGTATTGTTTTCACAGAAAGCACGCTGTGCCACAGTGTGTAATTGTTCCGTTGTGACGGAACGGTAACGCTCAACTTCAAGGTCGATATCTTCCGCCTTTCCCGTCAACTCAAACCAAGCGAGGTTTGTAGCCACGTTCAGGTAATTGATATTGCCGAATATCTGGGTCGATTCAAATTTATTCTTGACCTTTTCCAGCTCCTGTGCGCTCACCGGAGACTGTCGCAACTCTTCCAGCTCCCTGCGTACGGCAGCTTCCGCCTGCTCCAACGACACACCTGCCGCCGGCTTACCGCTGATTTGCAACAATCCGGCATCACGCGTACCGCTGATATATGCATCGATACCGGAGAAGATGTTCTGTTCCTGCACCAGACGACGGTTCAGACGACTGGAGCGCCCGTTGCTGAGAATATCCGACAGAATATCGAATGTATAATAATCGGCATTCCCGCGATCGCACATGTGATAACCCATCAGCAGAGCATCCAGCGGCACATTCCTTTCTACCGTCAGCCTGCGTTCTTCCGTCTGCTCCGGCTCTTGGGGCAACCGCCGCACCGGAACGTTCCTCCGCGGAACAGGACCGAACCACTTCTCGGTAAGCCTAACAGTTTCCTCCCATGAAATGTTTCCCGTCACTGCCAGCACAGCATTGTTCGGAGCATAGAAACGATAGAAGAACGACTTCACCTCATCCAGCGTGGCCTGTTCTATGTGCGAAAGTTCTTTGCCGATAGTGGGCCAGCGATACGGGTGCACCCGGAAAGCCAGCGGCCGGAACAGATGTCCTATGTCGCCGTATGGCTGGTTAAGGCAGCGTTGCTTGAACTCTTCCATCACAACGCCCCGCTGCACCTCAATCCCCTGCTCGCTGAATGTCAGCTCCAGCATCCGGTCGGACTCCAACCAGAAGGCAGTCTCCACATTCGTTTTTGGAACAGTGAGGTAATAATTGGTTATGTCATTGTTGGTCCAAGCATTGTTTTCCCCTCCCGCCAGCTGCAAAGGGGTGTCATAATCGGGAATATGCGCCGAACCGCCAAACATCAGATGCTCGAACAAATGGGCAAAACCGGTGTGTTCCGGATGCTCATCGCGTGCACCGACATCATAGACGATGTTCAGCGCAACCATTTGCGTACTGGTATCCTCGTGATGCACCAGACGCAAGCCATTGGGGAAACAATGTTTGTTTATTTTCATACGCAGTGGATGAAGATGTGGCAAAAGTCCATCATTCCATCACAGTCACTTTCGTAATCTTCACATCCTCTTCAGGACGGTCGCTACGGTCTGTTTTCACCTGCTGTATTTTATCCACTACATCCATGCCTTCAAGCACTTCGCCGAATACGGTGTATTCTCCGTCCAAATGCGGTGTACCGCCGACGGTAGTATAGGCTTTCACTTGCTCCGGCGTGAAACGGAACTCCGGCTCATCGGCCACCTGAGCTTCGGCCTGTGCGATGAGCGTATCCTGCAAGTTCATCAATCCTTCCTGGTCACCGTCCTTACGCATCTTGTAGATCTCCTTCATGTGCTTCTGCGCCAAAGCGTTGAAAGCATTGTTCAGGCGTGCCTGATTCATCTGATGCTCCATGCCGAGAAGCGTAGAGTCATTATAAACCTTTCCGGTCACGATGTAGAACTGGCAGCCGGATGATTCCTTCTCCGGATTCACATTGTCACCCTGACGGGCAGCAGACAGCGCACCTTTCTTGTGGAAGTATTTGGGATAGACAAACTCTGCCGGAATGGTATAGCCAACATCACCTGCCCCCAGCATCTTGCCTTTCGGAGCATTTTTTGATTCGGGATCACCGGCCTGTATCATGAAATCCTTGATGACGCGGTGAAACAGAGTGCCTTCATAGGTACCTTCCTCCGCAAGTTTGATAAAGTTATCACGATGCTTCGGCGTCTCGTTATACAGTTTCACGATGATGTCACCCGCAGTTGTTTCAATCTTCAACTTCGTTTCTTTTTCCATATTTCCGTCTTTCTTTTGTCCCGGTTTGCAAGCCACCAGACTGCAAGCCAGGATAGTTAATATTACAATGAGATTTCTTTTCATCTGTCTTTTTGTTTAATTTAAGCCTGCAAATATACTAAAATCGAACAAAACGATTTACCTTTGTACCATAAAAGAGATAAAAAGCAGCAAGGATGAAATCCATATTAATCGTAGAAGATGACATCACTTACGGTATGATGTTGAAAACATGGCTCGGCAAAAAAGGTTTCCGGGTCAATTCTGTCAGCAGCATTGCCCGGGCCCAGAAACACATTGAGTCCGAAAATGTAGACTTGATACTGTCTGACCTGCGCTTGCCCGATCGTGACGGCATAGACCTGCTGAAATGGTTGGGTGAACATTCCTTGCGCATACCTCTTATCATCATGACGGGATATGCCGATATACAGTCGGCCGTACAAGCCATGAAATTAGGCGCGTGCGACTACATCGCCAAACCGGTGAACCCTGATGAGTTATTGAAGAAAATGGATGATGCGTTCCTTCCAAGCGGATTGCCTGTCTCGTCCACACCGGCAATGCGTGCCGAAGCCGGCAGTAATTCTCTCCGGGAAGAAGCGGAAAGCGCATCTTCCGACTATCTGGAAGGTGAAAGCGATGCCGCCAAACAGCTCTATAATTACGTGAATTTAGTATCTCCCACCAATATGTCCGTCCTCATCAACGGAGCCAGCGGAACGGGTAAGGAGTATGTGGCGCAACGCATCCACAAGCTGAGCCGACGCTCCAAACAGCCTTTCATTGCCATCGACTGCGGCTCTATCCCTAAAGAACTGGCAGCATCCGAATTCTTCGGCCACGTGAAAGGCTCTTTCACCGGTGCGCTGACCGACAAGACGGGCGCATTCGTCGCAGCCAACGGAGGAACGATCTTCCTGGATGAAATAGGTAACCTGAGCTACGAGGTGCAAATACAACTGCTTCGTGCCCTGCAGGAACGCAAGGTGCGCCCCATCGGCTCCAACAAAGAGATACAGGTAGACGTGCGGCTGGTCTCCGCCACCAACGAGAATCTGGAACAAGCCATCGAAAAAGGTACATTCCGCGAGGATCTCTACCACCGCATCAATGAATTCACCCTGCGCATGCCTCAACTGAAAGACCGCCGCGAGGACATCCTCCTCTTTGCAAACTTCTTTTTGGATCAGGCCAATCGCGAATTGGACAAGCATCTTATCGGCTTTGACGAGAAAGCATCCAAAGCCCTTCTGGAATACCAATGGCCGGGCAATCTGCGTCAGATGAAAAATATCATCCGCCGCGCCACTCTCCTTGCACAAAGCAAGCTCATCACTTTGGACGAGCTCAGCGAACTGCGAAACCAAACAATACAACCCACCGGCATGCCGCTCCGCAACGAAGAAGCCGAAAAGCAACATATCATCGAAGCCTTGAAGCAAACCGGCTACAACAAAAGCCGCGCCGCACAATTGCTCGGCATAGACCGGAAAACACTCTACAACAAACTTAAACTATACGGAATAGAACTATAATTGTGGAAAAACTCCACAATCTATTCCACACTTTCCACACTATTCTACACATTTTTTCAATGTGCCATTCTTCCACACAGAAATTAGTTCACTAATATTCAGAATATTATCTTCCAAACTTCAAATCTTGGCATATCATTTGACGTATATTCCACGTGAACCTCAAGTTCACAATGTTAAAACAAAATTCGCCTAAACTGAGACAAAACAATATATCAACCTTTTAAAAGTAAAAAGCAAAAAATTAGTATTAGTAGCAGCCCTGTTTATGTTTGTTTGTGACGGATCGTTCTTGGCCTGAGCACAGATGCAAATGGCCAAGAGCATCCAATCCACAAATTTAAGTGGCCGAATAATAGTAAGCACACTAACAACAAAAAAAGCCGTTTCCTTCTTGTCTATTCCGGGAAACGGCTTTTTTTACTATATGTATAATAAGGCAATATCACTTCATCACCCTACCAATGTCTTTCCGGGTAGAGCTCATTCCACCACGCCGGGCTATCCTGCAACCAACGTGCAAACCACGCCATAATGGAGTTGTGCCACAACTCACGCTTGGGATAATCACTGATAAAATGGTTCTCACCGTCTACCGTTATGAACTCCACCGGCTTGCCCAATATCTTCAACGCATTGTACAACTGGATGCTTTCACCAACAGGCACATTCGTATCGACCGTACCATGCAGTAATAGCAACGGAGTCTTGATTTTATCCGCATTGAACAGCGCCCCATGCTTCGTAAACAGATCAGGATTATTCCATGGATAGCTCTCGGCAGCAGCAACAGAATTATAGGAATATCCCCAATAGCCCTCACCCCAGTAACTTGTCACGTTACTGATGCCGGCATGTGAAACAGCAGCAGCAAACAAATCGGTCTTTGTCTGTAAGTACATTGTCATAAAGCCGCCATAGGACGCTCCAATACAACCAATACGCTTATCGTTAACAAACGGATGAGCCGCACAGAACTTCTTCGTTCCTTCAATGATTTCATCGGCAGTACGTTCGCCCCACGCATTGACATGGCGGGCGGAGAACTCCTGACCGTAACCGATAGTGCCGCTGGGCTGGATGACATAAACCACATAGTCACGTGATGCAAACAGCTGCGCACAGTAGGGCGAGGTGATGCCGCGCGTAGTAGGCATAGTTCCACCGTAATAATATACGATAAGCGGATATTTTTTATTCGGGTCGAAAGCAGGAGGCAGGCACATCATACCTTTAATTTCCGTACCGTCCTCTGACGTAAAGTTCCATTCTTTCATTGTACCCATTTCTATCTTATCCAATGCAGGCTTCATCGGATTGGCAAGCAATGCGGATGTTTTCTTCTTCACATCGTACGCATAAGCCACCCCTACACTGGTATTCCCCCCTCCTACATATGCAGCAACCGTTGGATTGTTTTCCGCCAAATCGAAAGAAGCAATCACATCTTCCTGAAGCGGCAACATCTCAAAGCTGTCGGTTTGGGGGATATAGCGGTAAATATGCTTGCAATCCTCATCCGTTGTATTAAAATAGATGCAACCATCTGTGCGGTTCCATTGCAGGAAGTCTACGGAAGGATTAAAATCGCGCGTAATGGGAGTGACTTTCTTCGTAGCTTTATCCACGATGAATGCCTGTGTATCAAAATCATTAGCAATAGGATGTTCACCGCAGTTCTTTCCCACACCGCCAAAAGCCGAAGGACTGCCGACTACTAAAAGTCGCTTTCCGTCGGGAGAGTAAGCCCCTCTATTCACATAAGGATCCCATGCAACCAACGTATCTACTTGCAGTGTAGCCAAATCGACCTCGAATATGGAAGTAAGAGAGAAAGGACACTGAGTGATGTCCGACTTGGAAGTGGAACACAGAAGTTTTTTCCCGTCAGAAGATATATCGTTCAGGTAGACGGCATGACTGCCATACGTCAGGCGCTCGGAAAGCCCTGTTGCAGGATCATATTTAACAAGATAATTACGGGAACGGGCATCGGGAATGCGATCATCGGGGTGCAGTAGCCTCTTCAAAGGACCACTGACCGCTTCCCCTTTATCATCGGGAGAATAAATAAGATAGTCCTCTGCGGGCGACCAGACAAAGTATCCTTCGGGAACATCTTTCAGCAGCACCTCCTCATGCATGGTAGCCGGATCGAACACAACCAAATCATTCCGTTTTTTGCCGGTCACTGTATAATAGAGCTTATTGCTACGGGGCATCCAGCGCATTTTCTCGTCAGCATCAGGCAATATCACCTTGCCGGTCTTTAGTTCTGTCAACTCGCAACGTGTTCTCGAACGCTTCAATGAGTAATTGTCCGCATAGCAGGTAAGCAGGTGCTTGCCATTCGGAGAAAGGCTCACCGAACGTACACGACTTCCAAACGCCGTATTATGCAAAGCGAAACGCCTTTTCAAATCCGGTACAATCTGATAACCGACATCAGCAAACTCCTTATCCTTCTCAAACTCACACTTCAACACCGGAGCAGTCTTATCGGCAGCCACTGATAATAATTTAATGACTATCTCATAATCCACTTCCGGTTCCAGACGTAAACCAAGCACTGAAGGGGACACTTGCGACAAGCTATCTTCCGCAGTCGTCTTTGATTGTTTGGAAACTCCATTCACAAATACCTCAAAACGTGCGGGAGAATAGATATTCAGTTTTCCTTTCATGAAACGTTCCGCACGCAAATTAGTAGCAAACAAATAAAATAAATTATCTTTATCGGCCTTTGCTACCCGCACATACCCTGCTGTATCAACTGGCACACGCTCATAAGAACGTCCGTCGAAGTCGAGGTCAATATCGGTTTTCAGAAGTTTATCGGCAGTGAATTTCTCTCCCGTAAAATTAATGCTGTCACCCTGAATTGGAGTACGCACCACAATGGCAGGCCGCACATTGTATTCGGTCACTTTATCTTGTGCCCGGACTGCAAATGCCGCAAGCAGAGACAGCCCTGATAAAATCAGAATCTTTTTCATCGAAGTTGTTATTAACAGATTATCAAATCATTTCAAAACCATTCCACAGATTACCGGTAGGAACAGGGGCCTCCACCTCTATCAATTCCTTGGACACCGGATGTATAAAACGGACAAAGCGCGCGTGCAGGCAAATACTCCCATCCGGATTGGAACGGGGAGAGCCGTACTTCAAATCTCCTTTAATGGGACACCCCATTTTAGCCAGCTGACATCGTATCTGGTGATGACGCCCCGTTTTCAGGTCAATTTCCAGCAAATAATAGTTCTGCGATTTAGCTATGAGCCGATAATGCAAAATCGCTTTCTTGCTATTCGGCACTTCCTTATCGTACGCATAACTTTTGTTCTGCTTTTCGTTACGAACCAAATAGTTCACCAACTCTCCTTCCGGCTCGTGAGGCTGGTTCTTCACCACTGCCCAGTAGGTTTTCTTAACCTCACCGTTCTTGAACATGTCATTCAGGCGGGTAAGCGCCTTACTGGTTTTGGCAAAAACAACAAGACCGCTTACGGGGCGGTCCAAGCGATGTGTAACACCTATAAAGACATTACCGGGCTTTTGGTATTTCTCCTTGAGATACAGCTTTACGGTTTCCGAAAGCGGTGTATCACCCGTTTTGTCTCCCTGAACGATCTCGGAAGCGGTCTTGTTGACTATAATGATATGATTGTCTTCGTATACGACAGTCATTTATTTAGCGATTAGCGGTTAGTAATTAGTGACTAGTGATTAAAAGCTGCGGTTAGCGGTCGGCAATTCTCATTAATCACTAACCGCCAATCGTTAATCACTATTTTACATATTCATACCACCGTCTACCTGAATCACCTGCCCTGATACATAAGAAGACATATCAGAAGCCAGGAAGGTAGCAATGTTGGCTACGTCTTCGGGTGTACCACCACGACGCAAAGGTATCTTCTTGCACCATTCTGCCTTCACTTCTTCGGACAAAGCATCTGTCATTGCCGTCATAATGAAACCCGGAGCAATAGCGTTGGCACGAATGCCGCGAGAACCCAATTCCTGTGCAATAGACTTGGCCAATGCAATCATCCCTGCCTTGGAAGCAGAGTAGTTGGCCTGACCGGCATTACCATGAACACCTACTACAGAAGCCATGTTGATGATGCTTCCGCCTTTTTGACGCATCATGATCGGAGTACAAGCATGAATGAAGTTGAAAGCGGATTTCAGGTTAACGTTGATAACCATATCCCATTGTTGTTCGGTCATACGCATCATCAGACCGTCACGAGTAATACCTGCATTGTTAACCAAAATATCAATGCGGCCGAAATCTGCATGAATAGCCTCTACTACTTTGGCAGTATCTTCAAAGCTCGCTGCATTAGATGCATATGCTTTGGCTTTTACTCCAAGCGCTTCAATTTCTTTTGCTGTTGCCTCAGCATTTTCATCAATCACCAAGTCAGTGAATGCTATATTAGCCCCTTCTTGAGCGAACTTTAAAGCGATAGCCTTACCAATACCACGAGCGGCACCGGTTACAATGGCTGTTTTTCCGTCTAATAATCCCATACTGTTTTAAATTATTGATTAAATATTCTTTTTATGTTCTATGCAACGCGCCAAACACAAGATTGACAACGTATTTATCGCGGGTTTCATCATCGAGCTTTGCACCGATATGTCCGCGTATATAAGGTACTTCAATACCTTTTACGCAATAGTGCACCAGCTCGGCGGTCATGTCTATATCATCTATCCGAAACACGCCTTTCTCCACCCCTTCACGCAGCACATCCTTGAATAGCAGTATCTCTTTAGCATCAAAACGTTTACGCACTTTTTCCACCCGCCAAATGTCACGAAAGAAATTGGCCCGAAGCGTACCGTTACGAAACACTACCTCCTTCACCGCATCCAAACGCGTATATATCATTTCAATCATTTTCTCGTCCGGCGAAATATTTTTCTCTGCCACACGCTTCATCATATCCGAAAGCATATCCAGTTCCGACTCAACAACAGCCATATAGATATCTTCCTTACTTTTAAAATAGGTGTAGAGGGTTCTCCTACCTTTTTTAGAAGCGAGAGCAATATCATTCATCGTGGTATTTTCAACACCCATTTTAGCAAACAACTGACGGGCTACATCCACTAATTTAGCTTTTGTCTTCGATACGGCCATAGGCTAATTGCACATTGCTTAATAATTTGTGCAAAAGCGTGACTTCTTTTTGCACACTGACTATCAATATTTTACAAAACTATTCTTTTGTAAATCACACTTATATGCTTCAATTTGAGCGCAACAAAGATAGCAATTCTTTTTTATCCAAAGGAATTTTCTTATAAACTTTTCCCCTCGCCGGAAGCTCCCAAACTCTTATATATGAGAAAGCTTGAAGCGCAAGGCAGTATTCGATGCATTGGCTTCAAGCTTTATATTAACAATTCTTTATCAAAAAAACAATAGAATATTTAATGAAATGATGAGCATTATCTTTAGTATCCCACACGCGATTGCATCATTTCCTCATCCTCTATCGTAACTTTACTTTCGTCAAGCTTACTACGGTCAAGACTGAATACCTTGACAAAAAAATCATAAACAGCATTGCGCTTATTCGGACCGAAGTCGTGACGTTCTTTGGGTAGGTGCACATTCACAATGCGGTCCTTGGCTCCGTAAAATCCATAGACACGCTGCAAATAGGGATACTCCAACGTAGGAACAGAAGCGGTCCAATCTCCGCCATCGCTCACAACCAACATGGGACGCGGTGCGAACATAGCTGCCAATTCAGCATTACAAGTTCCACCACCTGCCAATTGAATGGGTTTCCCACTCTCACAGGGACATCCGCCATCAAAATGAGAAGCCAGACTTACAACAGGTGCCATAGCCGTAAAACGTTCGTCCAAGACTGACAATAACACAGTTTGAGTGCCCCCACCTGAACCTCCGTTTACTCCTATACGGTTCGTATCAATATCCTTACGGTTTTTCAACATATAATCAAGAAGCAACAGTCCATCCATAGCCTGCTTCACATGCGCCGTATCGGTTCTATGCGCTCCCGCACCCACTTGTTTTTCCGATTCTCCCCATCCATAAAGGTCGTAATCCACACAAACAGCCCCCATCCGCGCCAATGTTCCCAAGCGCTGCTGTTGATCCTTACGATAACGACCACGATAAAAATGCCCGTTAGGACAAATAATCAGTGCATGTTTTCCCTTTTTACGCGGTGTGTAAACAGAGGCATAAAGATATACTCCGGGCCAGGTTTCCATCGCCAAATTCTGTACCGTATAACCATCATATTTACGAACTTTTGACAAGATTGGCGCAGCCCCCTTCACGCAACGAGACAAAGCTTCATCTAACTCCAATCGCTCACGCACTTCTTTACGCAATACAGCACTACGTTTCTCCCATTCATTCCGGTTGGTGTACAGCCCACTGAGATAAGCCAACATTTTTTCCCCGTCGACAGCTGTACGGCGCGGATATTCATACGGCTTAATTTTATAACTCTTCTCATTCTGTTTTTGATACTTAAAGTCGAAGAAACTCAACACATTAGTAAGAGACTCTTCTAATGAGTAAGGACGAATACGAAAATCGGCATAAGGCAGTCTCTTACCAATAGTGTCTACATTATATTTGAACTTCACATCGAAACGCCGGGACAAATCGTTCATTACATCACTCAACGGGCGGGTAAACTGATTCTCTAAATCAAGTTTCTGCGCATAAACCACATTACCCGCAAACAATGTCGTTCCCATACACAGCGCAACTATTCTCTTTTTCATCATCGCCTTGCAGTTATTTTTCATATTTTATTTTCTCGCCATTGACATACACATCATCTATCACCAAGTCCTTGCAGTCACGAAACAGGCACTCCTCTTTAGCATCATTGACATAAATATCCCTGAATACAATCCCCTCAATGGGAGCCTCCGGCAGCCCATCCACTTTCAGCGGAGTTTGGGTACCGCGCACAGTAAGCCCGGTCACGAAGATATTACGAAAGACAGGCGTACGTTCGTTTTTTTTCTCCATTTTCATCTGACTATATTTCAGATTAAGAACTACCGCCTCCCTTTTAATATCACTCATCACTACATTGCTTACACGAATATCCTCTACCACGCCGCCACGTCCACGAGTTGATTTGATACGGATGCCACGATCGGTGCCATCAAAGACACAATTACTGATGGTCACCTTCTTTACGCCTCCACTCATTTCACTACCTATCACTACTCCCCTGGACGAGCTAATGTACACAATGCACAATCATGAAGATGTGCCCGGTTATGGTTTCCAGCAAAAGTTTGGCGCTACAACTCTCACCGAGCAGTGGGATCCCCGCCAAGGTTCATCATGGAATCATTTCATGATGGGTCAAATAGACGAATGGTTTTTCAAAAGTTTAGCGGGTATACGAAGTGCCAAACCGGGAATGAGCGAAATTATTCTATCCCCCGTACAGTAGGCGACCTTCAATATGTGAAAGCCTCTACCGAATTACTTTACGGTAGGCTTACAGTGGAATGGAAAAAAGTCGGTGACAAGATAGAAGTAAAGTACGAAGCACCAATCGGTTGCAAAGTTAAGCTATTAAAGGAATAAAAAGTTCTGTTTTATTATATTATTTATCAACAGATTACACAAAACCCTGCATCTTTTATGAAAAATAATTCAGATATTATTTGCAGATTCCAATAAAAGCCGTACCTTTGCACCCACAAAACATCGCGGAGTGGAGCAGTTGGTAGCTCGTTGGGCTCATAACCCAAAGGTCGTCTGTTCGAGTCAGGCCTCCGCAACTAAAAAGAGGGTAAATGATTGGTAAATCAATCACTTATCCTCTTTTTAGTTTAGAGTGTCGAATAAATAAATCTACGCTTTCATAGCTTTTCGCTAATAATTGAATTCCACAGACTTTTCACCATCAAATGATTTCCTACATTATAATTAAAAACAGAGTTATCATATTCAACCATACAAGAGAGAGGTCATCAGAATAAAAATCCAATCAGCTCACCCCAAAAACACCAAGAGAGTATTCCATTCAAGAATGCTCGCAAGCGCTATTATTTCTTTCAAGAATTGTCGTTTATACAAAAATGAAACGGTTTTTTACAAGATTTAAATCCAAATCAACTTTCCTCAAATAGTCTACAACAGACGAGAAAGGGAGGTTATAGGAAAATACCTATTTTAGCAAAAAGAAATTGTTTATAATAATTCTATTAAATTCAATATGAAAAACATGCGAAAGATTTTTCTACTAATCATCTACCTATCCACAGTTCTTGGGGTTCACGCACAGAGCTTCACCGTTACCGGAAAAATAATTGATAATGAAGGTTTGGAAGTTATAGGTGCCAACATTACTGTTAAAGGAAGTGCCGGCATAGGTACCATTACCAATATTGATGGACAGTACTCTTTGAAAATAAATAACCCTACAAAGGATATACTTATTTTTTCATATATAGGAATGAGAGCGCAAGAGGTTGCTGTAAAAGGACAAAAACAAATCAACATAACTTTGCATCCCGACAATTTGGTGTTGGATGAAGTGGTCGTTACCGGCTACGGTAGCTCTAAACGAAGTGATTTGACAGGCTCCGTAGTATCCGTCAAACAAGAAGATCTGATGCAAACCCCAACTTCTGATGTCACCCAAGCATTGGCTGGCCGGGTAGCGGGCGTGCAAGTAATGCAAAGCGAAGGAGAACCCGGCGCGTCCGTCTCTATACGTGTACGTGGCGGAATCTCCATAACCCAAAGCAACGAACCACTTTACATCATTGACGGCTTTCCGAGCGAAGACGGGATGAACACACTCGATCCAGGAGAAATAGAATCCATCGACATCTTAAAGGATGCCTCTTCTACTGCCATCTACGGTGCACGTGGCGCCAACGGAGTAATTGTAATCACTACCAAAAAAGGCAGTAAAGACGGAAGTAAAATGCAAGTCCGTTTTGACAGTTTTATCGGCGTGAAAAGGATTGCCCGAAAGTTACCGGTACTTTCTACCCAAGAGTTCATTCTGTTGGACTATGAACGTAGCTTAGCTTTCAATGGCGAGACCGGCGTGAAAGCTTTCCAGTCACGCTATGGCTCATTTGCTGAAATCGAAGAGAATTATGGAAATAGAGAAGGAATTGATTGGCAAGAGGAAACTTTGGGACGCGTAACAACGTCTCAAAATTATCGTGTTAATCTCTCCGGTGGAGGAAAAGAGTTAAAATACAACTTTTCGTATAGCTATTTCAAAGAATTAGGAGCTATGGTATACAGTGGTACTGATAAACACAATGTATCACTTAGCCTTACCCATAATGCCTCAAAACGTTTCCAAGCGAATGCACGCTTCAACTATACACAGATGAAAGTATATGGCATGGGAACATCTGAAGACAATACACGCTTCAACAAAATGGAGCATATCCTTCAATATCGCCCGACTGTCGGAATATATGGTAATGACAGCGACCTGCTCGTTGGAGAAGATCCTTTACTGGAAGATGACCAGTCAAATCCTATGCAAAGCCCTCTTGTCTCTGCTGCGGAAGAAACAAAAGATAAGTTGCAGCGCATCTTGCAGATAAACGGTGGTTTTACTTTTAAATTCAGCAAGCGGTTCAGCTTTCGGAATTCTATGGGCGTGCGCTACAACAATATACGGCAAGATATATTCTACGGAAAAAACTCTATCAATGGAAAGCGCTCAAGTATAAATGGTAGTATTCAATATAACGAAAGTGGAAACTTCCAAACCTCCAACGTACTAACCTATGATTATAAAACCAAAAAACAAAAACTCACTTTCATGGTAGGACAGGAATGGGTTTCTAATTGGTCAAAATACGTGCGCTCTTCTGCCAAAGACTTCCCTAATAATGATATCGGACTAGATGATATGAACTTAGGAACGCCATCGTCCATACATTCCGGAGTGAATTTTGACGATAAATTAATCTCTTTTTTTGGACGTGCCAATTACAATTTCGGTGAAAAATATTTGCTGACTGCTACCATACGTACAGATGGTTCTTCCAAATTCAGTGCAAATAACAAATGGGGATTCTTTCCATCCATATCAGCAGCCTGGCGCATAGGAGAAGAAGAATTTATCAAAAGGCTACACATTTTCTCCGATTTAAAACTACGTATAGGTTACGGAATGGCGGGGAATAACCGAGTACCCAGCTACCGTTCTCTGGACCTACTCAGTTCCATAAATTACCCCAACGGAGATAATGTTTCAACAGGTTATGCCCCATCATCCATTGCAAGCAGAAATCTAAAATGGGAATCAAACACAACACTCAATATTGGTATAGATATAGGACTCATGGAACAACGGCTGATTTTTTCACCTGAATTTTATATAAACAATAGTTCGAACTTACTATTGAACTCGCGCATACCCACTTCGTCAGGCTTTACAAATATGCTACGTAATGTTGGAAAAACAAGTAACATAGGTATTGACCTTAGCATAAGTTCTGTCAATATTCAGAAAAGGAACTTTTCGTGGACTACCAATTTCAACATCTCACACAATCAAAATAAGATAAAGGCTCTCTCAGGGGAACAATATTTCCTTGAAGAGGCTAAGTTTGGTTACAATCAGAAAACACACAAAATCGAAGTGGACAAATCCATTGGCCAATTCTATGGCTACCGCACTATTGGCCTTTATCAAGTGGACGATTTTAACTACGACGCCACCACCAAAACTTATACATTAAAGGAAGGTATACCATATATGGGTGATCGCGACAAAGTGCAACCGGGCATGTGGAAATTTGAGAACACCGACGGTAACGACATTATTGATGAGAACGACAAAACAGTCATCGGAAACTCAACACCCGCTTTCTATGGTGGTCTGAACAATACTTTCAAATATAAACGATGGGACATGAGTCTCTTTTTCACGTTCAGTTATGGCGGCGAGGTATTGAATGCCACCAAACTGACCAGTACGCAAGCCGGAAAGCTCAATTCCAATATACTGAACTTAGCCAACAGTTCCAGACGCTGGCTAACAATTGATTCAATGGGAGAAACAATAACCGACCCCACACAGCTTGCCGAACTTAATGCAGGAAAAACAGTAGCAAGCATTCATGATTTGGAACAGGGAGATACTTATATTCATTCATGGGCAATAGAAGACGCTTCATACCTCCGATTGAGCAATGTTAGCATCGGCTACTCTTTCTCCAAACAAAAATTGCGCAAGACCGGAATAGAAAACCTGCGCCTCTATGTTACAGGAAACAACCTGTTTGTGTGGACCCCATATACCGGCTTCGATCCGGAAGTCTCCACCAAAGGAAACAGCTTGACTCCCGGCGTGGATTTCGGAGCCTATCCTCGCAGCCGGTCGTTCGTGTTCGGACTCAATATAACCTTTTAATACAATTGATTATGAAATTCAAAATATTATTTTTAATAAGCATATGGAGCGTATGTAATTCATGCGAAGATACATTAACCGAGGCTCCGGATTCTTACTACCAAAGAAAGGACTTTTTTGTAAATATTTCCAATGCTCAACTGGCTACGAAAGGCGTTTATCATGTGCTATCCACCATTTATGGCGATAAGGACGGCATGGCAATTCCTTGCTCGGACGACACTTATTACACTTCAGGAACAGGAAGTGATAATGGTCGGCGAGACATAACACATTATAATGTAAAACCGTCCAATACATGGATAAATGCTGTATGGAAAGGAAAATATGAAAGTATCAATCGTGCCAACTATACCATTAGTGGAATTGAAAGCATGAAAAATTATCAAAGCAGCGATGAGCTAAAAGAACTTGTAGCTGAAGTCAAATTCCTGCGAGCACAAGCTGCCTTAGATTTAGTTCGTTATTGGGGAGATGTACCTTTCAAAACAAATTATTCCGATAATTATGAAGATACTTACCTACCACGGACTGATCGGGAAAGTATTTATGAACAGATTATAGACGACCTGGCTTTTGCAAAAAAGCATCTTCCCTGGGCAGACGCCTCCTCGTCACCAGAACGGGCTACTCAAGGGGCTGCAAGGGCATTACTTATGCGTACGCTGCTGACAAGAGCCGGATATAGCCTGAAACCGGATGGTAAAATGACTCGTCCTGATGAAGAAACTCGACAAAAATATTTCAAAGCCGTAATAAATGAATGGGAAGCATTCCAAGAGAATGGCTACCACAGATTCTATGCAGCAGGTTATCCGAACTTATTTAAAGACTTCTCAGCAGGAATACTTAATTCAGAAGAAAGTTTATTTGAAATAGCTTTCCTTATACCAACCAATAAAGGATATTGGGGCAGTAACAATGGTCCTTTAGTAGCAGCACCCGGCATTTCGCCTTTGGAAGCAAGCCAATTTATGGGACGTGCCAATGCCACTTTCCGCGTAGTTCCCGAATGGAAAGATTTCTTTGAAGAGAAGGATACTCGAAGGGACATTATGATATGTACCTATAAATATGTATGGGATCCAGAAACTTACAACCATGTCAAAGTTGAAAATAAAAACGCTCGCGATTGGTATCCGGGAAAATGGCGTCGGGAATGGATGCCGATAGGCTATGAAGACCCTAATCTGACGAACGTGAATTTCTGCTTGCTACGCTATGCAGACGTGGTTCTCATGGCTGCTGAAGCCTATAATGAACTGGGTGATACCCCAACTGCATGGGGCTTACTCAACAGTGTACGAAGACGCGCCGGAGCCACAGAAATTACTTCCTCCAACTATACCACCCTGCTAAAAGCACCCAAGGTGTACAATCTGGATTTTATAAACGACAAGGATGAAGCCGGTAGGTTCCGTACCGCACTTTATTGGGAACGGGGATTCGAATTGGCTTTTGAAGGGCAACGGAAGTACGACCTTATCCGCTGGGGAATCATAAAAGAAGCATTAGTCCTCTTTAGCAACAACATCAATACGTCAATCAATAATGCTACACAAACCAATTATCCGGCCGGGAAAAACTTTCAAAAAGGCAAGCATGAATTACTACCTATACCGGAAGATGAATTGCAGATTAACTACAAGCTAAACAATCTGAATAACCCCGGTTATTAAAGAGAAATGTTACTTTATATTCCGAAATAGCATATCCAGCTTATTTTCAAATAAATAGCTATAAGTATGCTCTATACAGGAATGAAATAACTTGATACAAAATTAGAATCTAATTCACCGATATTAAACAAAGATGATACAGCACAGAATCTTCTTATACCCCAAAATCAATAGCTTTGCTGACAGAAAACTTTGAAAAACAATAGATATGAATAAGACCTTACATTTTTTGACATTGACTCTTTTCATTGCCATAAGTATCTCCATACAGGCACAAGAGCAAGCAACCATCAGACTAACCGAAAAGACACTGATGCACGAGATGCGTGCCACCCCTTTTCCTTTAAACAAATCTATGGTCTCTGATCGGTGTGTCTCTTTTCAATGGCCACTAAAGGATAATAATATTAAGGACAAAACTAAGCTTAGATATAGCCTGCGATATTCTACAGATCCTGCTTTTAAGAAAGGGACAGTTCTAGTAGAGACTCGATGGCCTTTCTTCAATCCGGAAGAAGATCTTACTCCAGGTTTATGGTACTGGCAGTATGGATACATTATTAATGGCAAAACAGAATGGGCAAGTGTTCAGCAATTCACAGTTGAAGCCAACCCAGAGAAATTCTGTCCGCCGTCTCTCAAAAAAGTACTGTCTTGTTTGCCTCAAACACATCCACGTGTCTGGGTAGCTGCCGATGAGTGGGATAACTTTAGAAAAAGCAGCCAAAGCAAAGTAGAATATCAGTGGTATACAGAATATGCGGAAAAGGTATTAAAAGAACCTATGCAATCGGCCAATGATATCAACTCTCAGCTCGCCGACGGATTAACAAATAAAAAGCAACGTGAAGTTTTACTTTTACGTGAAAGCCGTCGCGTCATCGGTAAAGAAGAAACCAACGTCGAAATGCTGATATGCAGCTATCTTCTAACAAAAGATAAACGTTTCAGTACCGAAGCCCTTAAGCGCATATTCGAAATCATAGAATGGGACAAATCCGCTAACGTAAAAGGCAGTTTCAATGCAGCAACCATACTTTCGCTTTGCTCCATGGCTTATGACTCCTTTCATAACCTGCTTACTGATGGACAAAAGCAGAAATTATTGCAACAAATCAAGAAAAGCGGGAACAGCTTTTATAAAGGCTTCAATAATCGTTTAGAGAATCACATTGCCGACAATCACGTATGGCAAGTAACACTTCGCATTTTTACGATGGCGGCATTCAGTGTTTACGGCGATTTACCTGAGGCCGACACTTGGATAGACTATTGCTATAATATTTGGTTGGCGCGTTTTCCCGGACTGAACCAAGATGGCGGCTGGCATAATGGAGACTCTTATTTCATGGTAAATACACGTACGCTGATTGAGGTTCCCTACCTGTATAGCCGCCTGACTGGATTTAATTTTTTCAAAGACCCCTGGTATCAAGCCAGCATCTATTACACCATATTTCAGCAGCCTACCTTCTCTAAATCGGGAGGTAATGGAAGTTCACATCAGAACGTATTGCGCCCTGGCAGCGTACGCATTGGCCAATTGGATGCCCTGGCGCGCCTGACTGGAAATACTTACGCAGCCGATTTTGTAAGACGTACACTAAAAGTTGAGCCGCACTGCCTCAAGAAATCTTTTTTGGCAAAACCCGGTAACTTAGCATGGTTTCGACTGCAATGCAACCTTCCTCTGCCTGAAGGCGAAGGATTGACGGGATTGCCTATGGGCTATGTACTTCCACAGACAGGTCTTGCCTCTTTCATTACTAATTGGGACCGTACAGCTCGCAGTGCCATGCTTAGTTTTCGCAGCAGCCCGTATGGTTCTACATCACACGCTCTTGCTAACCAGAATGCATTCAACACTTTCTATGGAGGTTTGTCACTCTTTTACAGTAGTGGGCACCACACTGCATTTGTCGATAAACACAGCCTGTTCTGCGAACGCGCTACCCGCGCTCACAACACTATTTTGGTGAACGGTATGGGACAGCGAATCGGTACGGAAGGATACGGCTGGATTCCCCGGTATTATGTAGGAGAAAAGATTGGCTATGTCTTAGGGGATGCCTCCAATGCTTATGGCAAAGTCATCTCTCCGTTATGGTTACAACGGGCCAAAGAGATCAACCTGGAATATACGCCCGAGAACGGGTGGGACACAAATCATGTAAAAACGTTCCGCCGCCATATCGTGGCTCTGGGCAAAACAGGACTTAGTTTTGTCTATGACGAATTGGAAGCTGACGAACCCGTCACTTGGGATTACCTGCTGCATACGGTCATCAATCCGATGACTGTCACTAAGGGAAAGAACCATGTACATATACAAGCCACCAACAAGTACGGCATATCCGATGCTTATCTCTTCTCAAGCGGAGAATTGAAAACAGAGACTACCGACCAGTTTTTTGTTCCGCCAGTCAACTGGTTACAGGCCGACAATAAAGGGAAATTCAAAAAGTATCCCAATCATTGGCATTTCAAAGCCAGTTCGGACAAACAACGGAAATACCGTTTTGCAGCCATCATCAGCACACATGCCAAACCAAAGAATGAGAACCAAAAATTCCCTCAGCCACAAATCATGAAAGATGGCAGCATCAAGATAGCCAGTTGGAATATCAAAATGAACGTATCCGCTGAAGGCGAGCCCTCTTTCGTTGTGAAATCCACCCGTAGCGATTATGACGCAAGCGTGAGCTACCAAGGCGGAGAAGTCACCGTTGTACGCGAAGACGGCTATGAGACTACCCTATCGGACAAACTTCCCGAATTGGAAATTTAATAAATAAGACACAAAGAAATATGAACAGGAAATCATACATATTATTAGGACTGGCTGTACTGTTATGCATTGGTGAGGCTTGTGCCGAAAAGCCACATCCGGTCAATGCCCCCACACAAAGCATAAAAGAAGTACAACAAAAAAAAGAAAATCCTCAGAATCCTAAAAAAGGGAAACCAAGGATACAAACATCCGCACGCCCCGAAAATACCGTATATAAACCGGTTGTTGAAAAAGCTAAAGCTGGTCCACAGAAAAAGGCGCCTGCCCAAACTGCCGTAAAACAGACGAAAAAAAACAATACGACGAAGGTTTCGCCCAAACCAACAAAAGCTGTGGCAAAAAACAAGAACAAACGCCCCAATAGCACAAATAAAAAGAATACAAATAAAAAGAACACAAAGTCGGCCTCTAAAGCAACCAACCGCTACATTGCCTTGAAAGCCAATGTTCCTTTTCTGGCTGTCGTGGTACCCAATATAGCCTTGGAGGTACAGCTTCATAAGCATATTTCCCTCGACTTTCCTGTAATGTGGAGTATCAGCGACATTGAACGCGAGCATGCTCTCCGGGCTATCGCTTTCCAACCGGAAGGCCGTTGGTGGTTGAATTCCGTAGGTGACGGACATTTCTTCGGCATACATGCCCATATTGCCTGGTTCAATATGAAATGGGAAAACAACCGCTACCAGACAGAGAAGCGTCCATTAGCGGGCGTCGGCATCAGCTATGGCTATAAACTCCCCTTGTCTGCTCACTGGGGAGCTGAATTCAATATTGGAGCCGGTTATGCCAATATGAAGTACAATAGCTTTTATAATATAGAAAACGGAGCAAAACTAGACACCCGTATCAAGCACTACTGGGGCATCACCCGCGTAGGTCTTTCATTAGTTTACCGATTCTAACAACCAGAAAAATCATGAAACAAGAAATATACACCATCTCCATCTTTTATCGCCTGCTATGCCTTGCGCTGCTTCCTTTTTTCACCACTGCCTGCCTATACGAGTATCCAACGCTCACTAAAGACGGTGAGTTGGGAATAGATCCTACGGTGGTAAATGTAAACGTGGATCTGACACTCAACCTGAAGTTTGCACATGGTATAACAGAGACAGTGGATTATACGGGAGCTGCCGACTATCGACACAGATTTATTGTGGATGCCTATCTGGATAGGCAACTTGCTTCCCGTCACATAATATATAAGGAGCCGACTGATGACGAAGAGTTCACCGCTAATCTCAGTATGCAGCTACATGCCCGCGATTACCAATTGGTTGTATGGGCAGACTATGTGAAGGCGGACAACGATGATGATTTGTACTACGATACCTCTACTCTTGTACCTGCCATCAACACCAAGGCTTATTGGGGAAATGCTGAATACAAAGATGTCTTTTATGCCAGCCAACCGTTACCATTAGGCAGTTACCGCGACCAATGGGACGTGGAGATACCCGTATCTATCGAAATGGAACGTCCCGTAGCCCGTTACGAGCTGATAGCCGATGACGTAAAGAAATTCCTTAAAAACATAGCCTCCGGCGATATTACAGGCAACAAATTCACCCTTACGGTACGTTACACCAACCTCTTTTCTACCGGTTGGAACGCATTGGACGGAATAGCAAAAAATGCATTACGATATATCTCTTACAACCAAACCATTCCGGTTCCCACAGCTGAAACGGAGAATTTGCGTGTAGGCTTGGACTACGTATTCGTACCTGATGGCAATGCAGACATCCCGATTGCCGTAGAGGTGGCAGATGCCAAAGGCAAAGTCATTGCCCTCACTTACCTGCTGTTGGAATGTAAGGCAAACCAGAACCAAATTATTCATTCCAACTTCCTCACTGCCGACCCATCCGGAGGAGTGGGCTTTGATCCAGATTATGATGATAACATCAATGATGAGATAGAAGTAGAAAGCAATAAATAACAGATATTTACATACTAAAAATTCTAAAATTATGAAAAAGAATTTCTTTAACATCGCTATGGCATTTTGCATCGGGTTATTCGCCTCTTGCAGCCAAGAAGAAATCTTCTCTGACCAAAGTGGAGAGGTAGAGACCGTAAACGTATTTACCCAATTGCCGGAAAACGACGCTCAGACGCGCGCATTACCCGGTGCCGAAGCCGATCATCAGTTGCGTTGTATCCTTGAAGTTTGGGATAAAGCAGGTAATGGTACATTGATTACACGCATTGAAAAATTAGGTACTGAAGCTACTGGTGAAGGAAAGCTTTCATTCAGTTTTCAAGTGGACTCCAAAGTCAATTACCAGTGCTTGTTGTGGGCTGATTATATTGACAGCAGTACGCCTGCCGGGAAAGAGGCCAATACATACACAGATAAGTATTACGATACCCAAAACTTGAAAGCTATTGACTTTAAAGTAACTGACGGTGGCTTGTTCAACAATGCTTCTACCGATGCTTTCTGTGGAGTTGTGGATAAAAACGGTACTACTACTGCATTAAGCGTTACGCTGAAGCGTCCGTTTACCAAAGTGATTCTGAAAGATAAATCAGATTATATTAATGACTGCACAGCTTTGGGAGTGAAGTATAATACTCCAAGCGGTTACAATATCGCTACCGGTGTCGCTACTACTACTAAAGAAGTTAACGCCACAGGATTGACTCCTGATGGAGCGAATAAGACTTGGTTCTCTACTTTCATTTTTGCTTCAGCCGATCAAGTAAAACTGGAACAGGACATCACAATGGAAATTACCAAGCAGGATGACAGCAAAGAAACAAAAACCATTAAAGGAGGCCAAATCTCTTTGGACAAAAATGTAGAGAATGATGCGGAAGCCAATTTCTCGACAGAAGAGGAAGTAAAAATAGATGTAGATATTGACGGAAGTACAGAAGACCCGAATGCTCCGAAAGTGGGACAGTTTGTGAATAAAGACGGGACTTTCTCAGACACATACAATCAGGAGACTGCTATTGGTATTGTTTTTGCCACAGGTGGAAAAATAGATACAAGTAACTATGGAGACGGATATGAAAGCAAGGCTATATATGGCTATGCAATGGGGTTGACGAGTGTTGCGCGCAGTAGGTTGGTTGCCAGTTCTGATCAGACTCTTCCGACCTTTGAAGGGATAGGTGACGAACCTTTTGCTTCCAATGATTATAATGGCTTTGATTATTCAGCTAAAATGGTTGAAGCGGCTGAGAAATTGCAAACTTCATCTCCGATATTTACAAACTATTCAAAATGGAAAAACAGCAATGTTGTCAATGCTTCCAACTTGAGTCCTTGGTATATCCCTTCCGGTGCTCAGATAAAGGATATTTGCGGTATGCTGTTCGGGATAGAAAACGAAACCACCTCCAGTGTAAATGCTGCTTTTAAAGCTGCTTATGATGAAGTTGTAAATGTAGATGCAGGGAATGACATAGACTCTAGCAAAAGTGATGGATCTACCCATATATTGTCAAGTTATATCTCTTCTACTAACAGCTCGCCTGCTGTTGTCACAACCAACGTTGATGAAGGAAAAAATATAGTTTCAGTAAAGACCGAATCGCCGAAGATGATACCTGCAATATGGTATACCATCCGCCCCGTCCTTACCATTTTTAAAGGCAACTGACGCATAAGTCATATAAAAGCAAGAAGAACTACTGTTCAAGGAACCGGACTACTGCTCTTTCTGAATAACTCATAGGAGCAAGTAGTTAACAAAAAGATACACAATAAATTTTCATTTTATAATTGCAATAAAAATGAAAATTTATTGTGTATCTTTGTCACATAACCTTTTTTTGATTCTATCAAATATGGCAAAGCTATTAACGTGTCTCATACTATCTTGCATTTTTTTGCTTCCACTTCATTCACAAGTTGAAGTATCTGCTCATTTCGTCCATATCGGCCTCAACCAAGGTTTATCACAAGCTACCGTATTCGACATTACGCAAGACAAGCGCGGCAATATGTGGTTCGCTACCCAAAACGGGTTGAATAAGTATGACGGTTATGGATTTACGGTCTATCAACACGATGAACAAAATCGGCACAGCATAGCAAATGATGTTGTCAGAACCTGCATAACAGACAAATCCGGACAAATATGGATAGGTACTGAAGAAGGCCTCTCCCTCTATAATGCGGACAAAAACTGGTTTGAAAACTTTACCTATCCCAATAATAGCAAAAAGCAATTCATTAATGGTATCGTAGAATTAGACGAGAAACAGCTTCTTCTATATATCAATCGGCAAAAGCTATTGATATTTAATATTGAAACGCGAAGCTTCTCGGATATAATGCCAATCGGTGACTTACAAGAGATTGTTCCTACCGCCATCAGCAGACAGGGAGACCATATCTACATCGGCAGTTTCGAGGGAGTCTACGACTTTTCTGTCTCTCAAAAGACAGTAAAACGGGTTATGGCAGACAAACTGAACGGCAAAAACATACTTGCTATCCTGCAACAGTCATCTACCGCCCTTTGGATTGCAACTGAAGGATATGGCTTGTATCGATACAATCCTAAGACAGGAGAGGCGGTCAACTACACCCATTCTCCCAATAAAAAAGGCTGTCTGAACTCCAACTACGTCCGTTCACTTGCTTTCGACACGCAAAACAGACTGTGGGTAGGCACTATCAACTCATTGAATATCTACAATGAGAAAGAAGATAGATTTGAAACATACAATAACGACTCTCAAGGAGGTGGCAATTCCACACAGTTCTCAGTGCGCGACATTTTCAAGGATTCACAAGGAGGCATGTGGTTGGGAACCTATTATGGAGGATTAAGCTACTATCATCCTCTTAAAAACCGTTTCCAAAACTTGCAATCCACTATCAAGCCCCATTCATTAAGCAGCAACATCATTAATAGCATCCGGGAAAGCTCCGACAACCTCCTTTGGATAGGTACTAACGGAGGAGGCATGAATTGCTATAACCCAAATGACCAGACCATGATTTGTTACACCCGAAACAACGGTTTAGCTTCAAACGACGTAAAGTCCATCTACGTGGATGAGACAAACAATCTAATCTACATAGGCACACATACAGGCGGGTTAAGCATTTTACATCGTAATACAGGAAAAATAGAAACAATCAAGTCGGATAACCTTAAGAATATTTACGCCATAGAGCCTACCAATGACGGTGAGTTTTGGATGAATGGCCTGAGCAACCTTATTCGTTTCAATCCCCAGAACAATACTTTCTCTCTCGTCAAAAAGCAAGCAGACGGACGCGCTTTTTTGCATGACCGTATTCTCAATCTGTTTCGAGACAAAAAACACCGGCTTTGGATAATCAGTGAACAAGGTCTTTTCAGCTATAAGGAAAACAAAGGAGAACTGCAAAGTTGCCAGATTCTGCCAGAAGAGTCCTCCGTCAACCAAAAGGCCATTAATTGTTTGTATGAAACGGCAGACGGCATTTTCTGGATTGGTACCCGCAGTGGCATTTTCCGTTTTGATGAAGCCAAAAATGAAATCAAACAATATACCACCGCTCATGGCTTGCCCAACAATGCCGTACATGGCATTTTGGAAGATGCTTACGGAAAACTATGGATAAGTACGGATAAAGGATTAGCCTGTTTTTACCCTCAAACAGAAAAATTCCGCAACTTCACAGATGATGACGGGCTACAAAACAACCAATTTACCACAGGAGCGTTTTGCAGTACTGCAAACGGGAAAATGTATTTTGGCGGCATCAATGGCATAACCTCCTTTGATCCGAAACTATTAACGGACAATCCGTACATACCATCGGTTGTTATCACCCAATTACGGTTATTCAACAAGACTGTTTCTCCTGATGATGAATCCGGCATTTTGAAGAAAAGCATTAGTGAAACCAACAGCATTACATTGTCTGCACAACAGTCGATGTTTTCTTTGGAGTTTGTTGTATCCAACTATATAGCAGGCCAGCACAACACTTTTGCATACAAACTTGATGGATATGACAAAGAATGGTATTACTCAAACACACAACGTATTGCTTCCTATTCCAACTTGCCACATGGCACCTATCGCTTTCTTGTAAAAGCGGCAAATAATGACGGCAAATGGAATGAAACCCCTACTGAGTTGGAAATCAACATACTCCCGGTATGGTACAAAACATGGTGGGCCATTCTCTTATTCATTATTGCGGCTATTGTAGCCATAGCTTTCGTCCTTCGCTATTTCTGGATACGGAAAAGCATGAAAGCACAAATTGCAATGGAACGGATAGATAAAGAGAGACAAAAAGAAGTAAATGAAATGAAACTGCGCTTTTTCATCAATATCTCCCATGAGCTGCGCACTCCGCTAACTTTGATTCTTGCCCCCCTACAAGACATGCTGGATAAAGTAAATGACCGATGGATGTATAAGCAATTGGAATACATGCAACGAAACACTAACCGCTTATTGCATCTTGTCAATCAGTTGATGGATTATAGAAAGGCTGAGTTAGGAGTGTTCAGCCTGCAAGTAAGGTATTGCAATATTCATCAAGTGATAGAAAAAAACTTCTTATCCTATGAACGGTTGGCACAGCACAAAAAGTTATCCTATAATTTCTATTCAGAGATAGAAAATCAGGAAATACTTTGTGATCCCAATTATCTGGAATTAATTGTCAACAACCTACTCTCAAACGCTTTCAAATATACCGATGAGAACCAGAGCATAACTGTCACTCTCAAAGCGCCTCATCATACATTGCTGCTTCAGGTTAAAGACACCGGCAGCGGTATTCCCACAGATAAACAAGGGAAAATCTTTGAAAGATTTTATCAGGTGGATAACAAACACATCGGAACAGGCATTGGGCTGTCATTGGTTCAGCGTCTGGTGGAATTATATCATGGCCGTATCGAATTGGATAGTTCAGAAGGCGTAGGAAGTACATTTTCAATATACTTGCCTACGGACGAATCCGCTTTTGCACCAGAAGAGCTACAAAAGGCCAATCCCGACCGGCAACAAGAGGATGTCCTTTCCACCAATACCGGCGACATGTATGCCATAGATACTGAAAAAGAAATTATAGCGGAAGAAAAAGAGCCTGATGCCGATAATACCACCATACAGCCTAAAGAGAAAATCCTAATAGTGGAAGACAACGCGGATATTCTTCAATATCTCAGTAGGGAGCTAAGCAATTCGTTCCTCATATTCGAAGCCGGTAACGGAGAAGAAGCACTTGAAATCCTTAAAAAAGAAGAAGAGATCAGCTTGATATTGACAGACGTCATGATGCCTGTAATGGATGGCCTGCAACTATGTAAACTCATTAAGCAGAATTTGCGTACTTGCCACATTCCTATTATCATCCTATCTGCAAAAGCAGACCTAAAGGAACAGTTAGACGGCTTACAAATGGGAGCAGATGATTACATACCTAAACCTTTCTCACTCACATTGGTAAAGACGAAGATAAAAAACATACTCCGTACAAGGTATCGTACCATTCAGCACTATTCCAATTCATTGGAAATAGAACCCGAAAAAATCGCTCTCAATCCTTTGGATGAAGAATTGCTTAAAAAAGCAATAGCCGCCGTAGAAAAGCATCTCGATAACGTAAATTTCTCAACGGAAGAGTTTGCCAGCGAAATGTGTATGAGTCGTGCCAATTTGCATTTAAAATTAAAAGCCCTGACCGGAGAAACAACCAATGATTTTATCCGTAAAATACGTTTCAATCACGCATGCAAATTATTAAAAGAAGGCCGTTATACAATCTCGGAAATCAGTACGAAAGTAGGGTTTAACACAGCCTCATATTTCGCCACCAGCTTTAAAAAATATTTTGGCTGTCTACCTTCGGAATATACCAAACCAAGGGTACACAAACAGATTGATTGACATCATCAAAACAAGTTTAAAACCCCTTTTGACAAAGTTAAATAGAAAATACTGAATCTTAGAACATACGTCAACATTCTTACAGCAAGCCTCTGCTATATAAGGTTATCTTTGCAGAGTATAAAATATTAATGAAATAATTACACACATGAAAAAGAGACTACTTCCTTTTATCATCGGTGCAATGCTTGCTGTTACAGCCTGTCAAGAGACTCCCAAAGAGAACTGGACTACGCATGCACTTAATGTAGCATCACATCAGTTGAAGCTTACTGCAACAGAAATCGCAGATTCCACATTAATGCCTCGTTCTATTTGGACGGGATATGATGTGGACTTTTTAGTCAGCCAAATGGAACAGAACCTTGAAATCTTTCAAGATTCCCTGTGGCCTAACACACCGGTTCAGAAAATAGGAAAAAGAAGATTATGCAATATATATAACTGGACGAGTGGTTTCTTCCCCGGTAGTTTATGGTACACATATGAATTGACAGGCGATGAAAAGCTGAAAGCGCAAGCCATCAAATATACCAATCTATTAAATCCAATCCGGCACTATAAAGATAACCATGACATAGGTTTTATGATGAATTGCAGTTATGGCAATGCGTTGCGTCTATCCCCCAATGACACCATTCAAGCTATATTGGTGGAAACCGCAGATAATCTTTGTGAACGTTTTGATCCGCAGATAGGTTGCATCCGTTCCTGGAATTTCGGACACTGGAATTATCCTGTCATCATTGACAATATGATGAACTTGGACCTATTATTCAACGCCAGCAAACTTACAGGAAGCAACAAATACTATGACGTAGCTGTGAAACATGCCAAAACAACAATGAAACACCATTTCCGGCCAGACTTTACTTGCTACCATGTAGTAAGTTATAACAACGACGGTACAGTAGAAAGCAAAGGCACACATCAAGGAAAACACCATGAGTCATCATGGTCACGCGGACAGGCCTGGGCAGTCTACGGCTACACTGCCTGCTATCGCGAGACACAGGATACCGACTTCTTAAAACATGCCATACATATAGCAAACATGATTATGGAACGAGTGAAAACTGATGACAACATTCCTTATTGGGATTATAATGCCCCTGCTCTGAAGGATACACCGCGTGACGCTTCTGCGGCAGCAGTCACAGCCTCCGCCTTTTTGGAACTCAGCACCTTTGCTCCCGATGGGCAGAAATATTACAAATATGCCGAAAACCTGCTCAAGAACCTATCCGGCAAAGAGTATCTTGCCGAGAAAAGTACAAATCAAGGATTTATCCTTATGCATTCCGTAGGCTCACTACCACATGGTTCTGAAATTGATACTCCCATCAACTACGCCGATTACTATTATCTGGAAGCACTGAAAAGATATTTGGACATGCGCAAGTAAAAAAACAGATAGCAAGCAGGTAATTGCATACATAATGAATACCGGTATCGGTGTGTCGGTTATCGGTATTCATTGCATACAACTATAATAACAAAGTTTTTTGTTTCATCCCCCCGATAGAGAGCAGCTGCTTTCTTGTGTATCTACAAAGTTCTGCACTTTTCTATTTCTCCTCCCCCTGTTAACAACATTGAAAGAGAGTTCAACACAAGTGTAATCCTTTTTTGTTGTTTCAAAACAAGCAGATACAGATTCAAACACTTCTTATTTAGCCTTTCGCTACCTTTGCCTATGAGCAAACTCCTCAACGCAAAAGATTTATTTTCATAAATAATGAAATGAGACATAAAATTCTATATAGTTCTTAATCCCAAATAAACATTCCTGTTATGAATATTAAATTATTGGTGTTTTCATTATTCTGCTATGCTCTCACAGCACAAGCGCAACAAGTAGATTTTGGGCAGGATGCCCTTATTAATCCCAGTGCGGCAACCTTTGACTTCGAGATCGCATCGGGTCCTGTTAAACCCACCGAACAATCCATTGCAGCGCACTATCAGTGTCCCAAGTGGTTTCGCGACGCCAAATTCGGCATCTATATGCACTGGGGAGTAAATTCTGTTCCGGGATACAACGGCCATTACGGCCGATGGATGTATTGGCAACAAGAACCAGATTCCAGCTTACGCAAATATCCGATATTAGGTTATAGGCCACATGCACTCAAAACTTATCAGCACCACCTTAAGACATACGGTCATCCTTCCAAGTTCGGTTATAAGGACTTTATACCAATGTGGAAAGCTGACAAGTTCAATGCTGATTCATTAGCAATATTCTATAAGGAAGTGGGGGCTAAATTTATTGGTGTAATGGCTGTTCACCACGATAATTTCGACTTATATGATTCCAGCTATCAACCCTGGAATTCTGTCAACATGGGCCCTAAGCTGGATATTGTCGGTGCTTGGAAGAAAGCGTGCCAAAAGGTCGGCGTACATTTTGCAGTATCCTCACACCTTAGCAATTATTGCCACGAACACATGTTCTATCAGGGTTCCAACGCAGATTCTTCCGGACCTTATGCCGGGATACCTTATGACTATATGGATCCGGCCTTCGAAGGACTCTATGGGAAACGCACTCCTGACCGCATCATGCGATTACAACCAGAATTTGCGCAATCATGGTATCGTCGAACCAAAGAGCTTATAGATAAATATGAACCGGAACTGATCTATTTCGACGGGCCATTGCCCAACGGAATCGACGGGTTACAATTAGCCGCACACTTTTATAATAAAAATTACTCAAGCAAAGGAGTACAAAATGGGGTACTCACCATAAAAAAAGCAAGAAACGGGTTTACGCTGGATAGGGAATGTTCCGTTGAGAACGATTTGAAAAAGGACCCGTTCTTGGTTGATACTACTGTGAATCCCGGCTGGTTCTATATGGGAAACGCATTTGATACCAACAAAGGAGAAGGAGATGACGGCATGGGGTTTGCGGCAAAAGGCAAAACCAAAGATAAATTACGTATGACAGCAGGGCAGATTGTAGACAACCTGATAGATATTGTCAGCAAAAATGGAACGATGATGCTCAATGTCGGTCTACGCGCCGACGGAAGCCTGCCAGAAACATTTAAAGATGAATTGACCAAGATTGGTAACTGGTTAAAGATAAACGGTGAAGGCATCTATGAAACACGCCCGTTCAAAGTCTATGGAGAAGGACCGTTCGGAACACAAAAACACAAACAAAATTATGCGGACTATCTATATTCCTATACGGAAAAAGATTGGCGGTTTACCACTAAAAAGAACATAATATACATTTTCGCCTTAGATTGGCCCGGCAACAACCGGACTGTCAAAATCAGCAGCCTAAACAGCAAGGAAATAAAGCATATTCAATCCATATCATTTCTACCGTCAGGAGAACAAATTTCTTGGAAACACAAGAAAGACGGGCTATATATGACCATGCCGTCACGTCCTATCGGAGAATATGCCTATGCATTTAAAGTAACCCTATCAGACATGTAAACAGTTCAAACCATCAGATAAAATATAATAAGTAAGCATATGAACAAACTATCATTTCTGTTTTTGCCTCTCACTGCCCTCAGCGTATCCAGTTGTGCACCTGGAAAATCAAAGGAAGAAGCTAAACGCCCAAACATTATTTTCATGATGACGGACGACCATACCACACAAGCAATGTCCTGCTATGGAAGCCGCCTACTCTCAACCCCCAATATGGATCGAATTGCCCAAGAAGGTATTCGTATGGATAATTGCTATGCAGTCAATGCATTGTCCGGCCCCTCAAGAGCTTGCGTGCTGACAGGCAAATTCAGCCACATCAATGGCTTCATAGATAACACAAGCACCTTTAACGGCAATCAGCAAACTTTTCCAAAACTATTGCAGGCAGCCGGCTATCAGACATCGATTGTTGGCAAATGGCATTTAATCTCAGAACCTCAAGGATTTGATTATTGGTGTATACTGACAGGGCAACACGAACAAGGTGATTATTATAATCCTGATTTTAATGAGAATGGCAAACAGGTGACAGAGCAAGGCTATGCCACCGATATCATTACAGACAAAGCTATCGCATATCTGGAGAACAGAGATAAGAGCAAGCCCTTCTGCATGATGTACCATCAGAAAGCGCCGCATCGCAACTGGATGCCTGCTCCTCGTCATTTGGGCATATTCAATAACACAACTTTCCCCGAACCTTCTACTCTTTTTGACACCTATGAAGGCAGAGGATCTGCTGCAAAAGAGCAAGATTTGTCGATTGAGCATACACTCACCAATGACTGGGATTTAAAACTCCTCACTCGTGAAGAGATGTTGAAAGACACAACCAACAGCCTGTACCAGGTTTACAAACGCATGCCTGCCGATGTACAGGACAAATGGGACTCCGTATATAAACAACGTATCTCGGAATTTCGCAGTGGCAAACTGAAAGGCAAAGAGTTAATCCGCTGGAAATATCAGCAATACATGCGCGATTATCTGGCAACCACTTTAGCTGTGGACGAAAATATAGGCCGATTGCTCGGATATTTGGAAAAGATCGATGAACTGGACAACACAATCATTATTTACACTTCGGATCAGGGCTTTTTCTTGGGTGAACATGGATGGTTTGATAAGCGTTTTATGTACGAAGAATGTCAGCGTATGCCATTGATAATCCGCTATCCCAAGGCAATAAAGGCCGGCAGTACTTCAAACGCCATTACTATGAACGTAGACTTTGCCCCTACTATTTTAGACTTTGCCGGAGTGGATATACCGGACGACATTCAGGGAAAATCAATAAAGCCTATCCTGACCAATGAAGGCAAAACACCGGAAGATTGGAGAAAAGCTGCTTATTATCATTACTATGAATACCCGGCGGAACATTCGGTAAAACGGCATTATGGTATTCGTACAGCAGACTTCAAACTGATTCATTTCTATAATGATATAGATGAATGGGAAATGTACGATCTGAAAAACGACCCGAACGAACTGAACAATCTATTCGGGAAACCGGAGTTTGCAAACAAGCAAGCCGAACTTATGTCCCTGTTGAAAGAGACTCAGAAACTTTATCAAGACAATAACCCAAGAGAAGAAGAGATTGCCCAGTAGATAAAAAAATGGAAGGAGCTAAGAATCACTCTCCACTCCTCCCGACACGACAAACAACTAAAATTATTGCTATTTGATGCCGTCCAATGCCTTTTTAGCAGTGGCATTGGTGGGGTCGATAGCCAGAATTTTATTCCAATACTCTTTTGAAACCGGATAATCACTCTTCAACAGATAGTAATATCCCAGATAACTGTAACATTCAATCAATGCAGAGTTATACCTCGGCTCGTTCTTTGCCAACAGCATGTCCGCTACCTTTTCATAATAAGGCTTTGCCAGGCCCTCGGTTGTCTCCGGGTCCATGGCAGAGTGAGTGCGGGCACGCCACATATCGCCCAAGTAGCTGTCAGGAGCTTGCCGGGCGACCAGCGCAAACACAGAGTCCGCAGCCTGTAATGCCGTCATACGATCGGCCGGTTGAACGGTAAGAGTATCCTGAGATGTGCCCTGACCGTAATAGAGACGTCCAAGTTGGAATAGTGCCTCAGGCGTCTTTTTATCTTGACTTAAAGTATCATAATATTTTTGATAGGCAGCAATAGCCTGTGCGTAGTCGTTTTTCAACTCATAAGCATCTGCTATTTCACGCCAGACATCAATCTGGCTGCTATCCTTTTCGAGAGCCTTTCCATATTCCACAATGGCGCGGTCATACTTCTTCAAAGCACTCAGCAAAGCACCGTAATACCGGTAATCCAAATAGGAGTAATCGGCATTGTCCGAGGCATTGAAAAAATCATTTGCCGCTTTTTCGGCTTCATCATAACGTTTCAAGTCGGTATAGTTGTACATATCCAGACGGTTAAACGCAGCATGTCGTCCGTTCTTCTGCAACCCTTTCTGGACCACCTCCAGCGATTTTTCAAAATCATGGTTCAGGAACAGGGCAAACGCATATTTCAAGATATCATCCTCCGTAGCAACAGGGGTATCTATGAATTTGGCATAAGTCTCGGCTGCTTTACCGAAACGGTTGGTTGCATAATACACTCCGGCAAGCTCCTTGTCCGCCTCCAAAAAGTCGGGAGCCAACGCCTTCAGTTGTTGCAGTTTGTCGATGGCCTGCGATGGGCTGGCAGATCTATAAGCCCGGGCATATTTCAGATAAGCCTCTTTACAGTCCGGATTAAAATAGATAGCCTGTTCGTAAAGTTGGCAGGCACGCCCTACATCTTTCTGAGCAAGGGCAATGTCTCCCTCCAAGACGGACACGCCCGCATCTTTCTTATCCACTTTCTGAGCCATTTTCAGATAACTCTCCGCCTCCGGCAGCTTGCCTACATTCAGATAGGCGCGGGCTATGGAGATGATGAGTGATACGTTCTTCTTGTTTTTTCCTTTCAATAACTCCCCGGCAGTTGCAGATGCCTGTCCGGGATCTGTCTTTATCAGGCTTTTTATTTGCTCTACCCCTGTCTCCCACTCTGGAACAGGCACCTGTGCGGCAAGCGTACCGGCAAGCAGCATCGCTCCCATACATAATAATAATTTACGTTTCATGTTAGCTTCCATTTTAGTTATTCATCTTTGACGTTTACCACACGCACCGGTTGGGTGGCGGGCACTAATCCCGACTTCAAAATGATCCGCTGTCCCCGGTCGGAAGCAAGGAAAGAAGCGAAGCCCCAAGGAAGAGCACTTCTCGGATCATTCAGTAATACATAAATACTACGTGCCAGTGGATAATCACCATAGAACAGATACGCCTGATAAGGCTTGTAGCTGTTTGCCGGCGTGGCCTTATCGGCAGCACTGACGGACATAACCCGTACCTCTCTGCTGAAAGAAAGTCCGGTAGTATCGTTACGGTCACTCAACCAGTTCACTCCGATAACTCCCATTGCGTCCGGTGTACGTGCCACGTAATCAATAACTTCCTTATTCGTCTTTAACGCTTTCACCCGAGTCGAAAGCGGCGCTCCCTTAGCGATAGAGTCCACAGCAAAACGTACGGTGCTGGAATTCTTATTATCGAATACCAGGTGAATATCCCCCAAACGGGACGAGGGATAAATATCTTTCCACTGTCCGGCTTCCCCGGTAAGAATACGGCGAAGATCTTTCACTCCAATCAATGTGTCCGGATTGCCCCGATTCGTTATTAACGCAAGCCCATCCGTCGCAATCTTTATCTCTTGCGGAAAGAACTTCCTACTGTTGAAAGAGCCCATCTCCTCCGGAGTCAGCCTGCGGCTGGTTATCGCCAACCGCAGACTATCCTTGAGCAAAAGGTTAATAGCTTCTACTTCCGTCACATAACGGGGCACAATTCCCGCCAGAGGGAACAATCCCTCGAATACATCTATCTCTTCCTGCACAATCGGCCGGAAACTTTCGTCGGCAGCAATTGCTATGACGCCGGAAGTATAGGTATCCGTCAGGCCGTCTTTAGGCTTATGGCGACAGGCAGATATAAAGGCCAGCATTACTATCAATCCTGAAAGCTGAAGCAGTTTCACCATTTTCATAACACGTGCTATTTATTGTAATCTAAAGACAATAGGAACCGTATACTTCACAGAAACCGCCTTACCATTTTGTTTGCCCGGTATCCACTTAGGCATTGACATAATTACGCGGATAGCTTCCTTATCACAGTAAGGATCCAGCGTCTTTACAACTTTAGCATCCCGTACTCTACCGTCACTGCTAACCACAAACTGGCAGATCACCCGTCCCTCCACACCGTTTTCCTGCGCAATCGTCGGGTATTTCAAATGGTCGGCGATATATTTCATCAACTCATTGGTCCCGCCGGGAAACGTCGGCATCTGCTCTACCATGTCGAACACCTTCTCTTCCTCCTCCGGAGCTTGCGTCACCACCTGTTTCAGGTCGGCAATATCCTTGCCATTAGCTTCATCATTGCCTTTCACATCGGCGATGGAGATAGCGACTTTCGTTTCCGTCAGCTCGGTCTGACTTTTAATTTCATCTTCATCCCTCACCTCTTCATCCTTCTTGATGACCGGAGCAGTAAACTTGATAGAACTCTTCAATGCCGGTGGCGGTGGTGCAACAGGCTCCACACGTTTCATCTCTTCCTGCTTTACTTCCGGTTCTTCCAGTTGCGACAAGGTGGTCACTTCGGTCATCACCTCTTTCTGCTTCGGAGTCGCCATCTTTATCAGGGTCGGAATGCTGAAACCTATCAAGGCTATCACTATCACCAATATCACAGCTATGTTGTGGCGGCGCGGAGAGTCCTCACGCATCTTATAGGCGCCGTACGCCTTATTCTTGCCGCTGAATATCAGGTCACACCATTCCAAAGAACTTAAATCTACTTTAGCCATATTCTTCTGTTTTTAGGTGTTATTATTCGGCAATATTCTGCGACAGTTCCCCTTTGCTTTCATAGTTCTTTATCAGAAACTGATCGGCATCGGCTATGTCCGTTATCACATACTTGCCTATATTACATATCTGCATTTCATCGAGAGCATCAATCAGGTTTTTATACGAGGCTGCATCGGTAGCCTTGATGATGACTGTCGGCGTGTCCTTCCCACTCTTTATCTCGGAAAGCTGTTTCCTGAAGTCATCTTCTGATATTTTAAGTTCCAGTTTCTGCTGTTTCAGTTTGTTCACCTCATTTACAGCAGTCCTATTACGTTGCAGAAGCATAGCCCTCAGACCATCCGCTTGGTAAGAAGTCTCTTTCAGCGAAGTATAATCCTTATAGTTGGGCTCTCCATCGTAATAGTACAATTTATCACTGTCTCCCAGCAACAGCGTGATTGCCTGCGACGCTTTCACTTTGGTCTGCTGCTCTTCGGTGATATTCTTATCATTGCTCGGCATGCTTATCTCCATCGTCTGAGGTTTACTCAGTGAAGTACACAGCATGAAGAAAGTGATCAGCAACATATTCATGTCCACCATCGGCGTAAAATCCACCCGGACGGTCATCTTCTTTTGCTTGTTCTTTCCACCTTTCTTATTACCGCTTTCTTGTATTTCAGCCATACTATCTCCTTTCGTTAATCTTCAGCAGTGGTCTTCAAAGAGGTAATCAGGTTATACCTGTTCTCCCTAAGATCCTGAAGCGAGTTCATTACATTCTTGATTACGGAATAAGGAGTATCGGCATCCGCCTTAATGGCGATACGCAAATCAGCATTCGTGGCACGCGCGTTACGCACCCATGCCTTGAACTGGTTGTCGATACTGTCAATAGGTATTCCCTCATTCTTTAATACAGCGTCCTGCTGGTCTTGCGGCAGGTCGAGAAATTTCTTCATACTCTTCATCGGCACTCCGAAAGTGGATGCCAGCATGAACTTCTTCGTCTCCTCAGGAGTAAAAGTCACTCCGTACTCCTGCCCCATAGCCTCCAGCACATTACGTAAGTCGGACTGCTTGTCCAAACTCATAAACACTTTCCCGTTCGGATCGACCAATATCTGGAGAACGTTCGTTTCCGGTATCTTAATCTCGGATACAGATGCCGGAGTAGTTACCTGTACCGGCTCTTTCTTCACAAACGTAGAAGTCAGCATGAAGAAAGTAAGCAACAATACAGTCACGTCACTCATGGCCGTCATATCGATGAACGTGCTTTTCTTTTTGATTTTTGCTCTACCCATAATTATCTAATTAAAAATTGAGAATTAATAATCGGGATACTCCCCGCAATTCAATTTATTTATGCGTAGCTGCAAAAGTCTGCACGATAGAGAAGCCAACCTCATCAAGGCTGTACGTTAGTTTGTCAATCTTATTGGTATAATAGTTATAGGAGATAACAGCCAAAGCACCGGTCAAGATACCGAAAGCAGTATTAATCAAAGCCTCGGAAATACCTTGTGACAGCGCCATAGAGTCAGCACTACCTCCGGCGGCCAAAGCAGCAAAAGAACGAATCATACCGATGACCGTACCCAGCAACCCCATCAATGTACCCAGCGTAGTGATGGTACCTATAATCGGCAGGTTCTGTTCCATCATCGGCAACTCCAGGGCAGTGGCTTCTTCCAACTCTTTTTGGATAGCAAGCAGTTTCTGGTCTTTAGTCAGTTCCGTCTCTCTCTCCATTTCGGCATATTTCCTCAAAGTAGCATTTACCACATTGGCTACAGAACCACGCTGTGTGTCGCATATCTCCTGCGCCTTCCTCATATCTCCGGCGGCCAAAGCTGCTTTGATATTAGCAACGAACCTCACCAACGAACCCTTACCGAAAGCGGCGCGAATAGCAATATAGCGTTCGATGCTCAAGGCGATAACGGTAAGCAGAAGAGTCTGAATCACCGGAACTATAAACCCACCTTTATATATAGTGCCCAGAAAGTTTCCCGGCAACGGGTGGTTGTTCGGATCATTGTTCATGAAGTTGGATGGATTTCCAAGAACAAAATTAAAGATTAGTACGGCAATGATAAAGCAAATTACAATTACCCAACCGGCGGATCTAATGCCTTTAAAAGAGGCTGCTTTTTTTTGAGTTGTTTCCATGATTAAAAAGTTTAATTGTTGGTATTAAAATTGATTTTGAGAATAAAGCGTAGGGGTATAACTTCCCTCTTACGGACCAATAGGGCGTAAATCATCCTTGCAACCTCATTTCAGCACACATGCACACAACAGGTCACCTACTCCCGCTTCCATTCAAAACAAAAGGAAGAAGGGGGGGGAAATTAAAAGGGAATTAGCGGCTAAATCAAAATCCGCCGAAGCGTGTAGATATAATAATCACTGCCCGTAACTGCATAATACGGGTCTTTATCTGAAAAGTATTGTTTGGTCCGACCATGTACAAGCAAATTTTCATGGTTGGACAATATCAGGAATATGTTTCTGAGGAAAATGTTATCTTCAATCACCCTGCGTATACGCTGCTGGTTGGAAGAATAAATTTCAGTAAGAGGCTTAGTGCCCAACTCAACATCTGTTGTCCATGAGAATCTGGTATCTGCAAATTTTGAGCTTTCCTGTTTAATTTTTTTGGATGAGGTAGAAGAACATGAAGACAATGTAGCAGAAACGTTGCAAGTTTCTGCAGACTTTACACAGACCTTGGCAAAGTCAACAGCTTTTCCACTAATACTACAAGTGAGTATCAGTAGCATGCTAATCCAAAATGTCTTTACAGTTGTTTTCATGTCATTTAATAAATCTACATAATAAACACAAACTGATTGCATTTAGTTTTACCAAATAGCTGTTTTCTTTTGTCAATCAATAAAAAAGTTCACTGATTAAAGGTTTTACCATACCTTTTAATATGAAGTAAAGATACAAAAAAAGGATGAGAAAATCATCTAAACCGGGGAGATAATTATCTGGTTTTAAGTACTTTTAATCATTGTAACATTATGTAGTATTTAGGACAAAATATTCACTTTTTATATTCATTTCACCCTGTTCCGACTACCAATAGCACCGATCCGCATAAGACCATGACGCTCCTACAACCATCCGGATACAAAAAAAAGCCCCTGTATCTTCCGATACAAGGGCTTCATCAAAAACGGCGACTACCTACTCTCCCACTGTTACGCAGTACCATCGGCGTGACTGAGCTTAACTTCTCTGTTCGGAATGGGAAGAGGTGGAACCTCAGTGCTATAGTCACCTGAATAAGGCAGACATGATGCAAAAAAAGTAAAGCAACCACCGGCAATACTACGAAAACCGGTACGCTGAACGTATATACCACCCATACTGGGTAAAACTAAAAGTGAACGGGCAATTAGTAATGCTCGGCTATGACATCGCTGCCTGTACACCTGCATCCTATCAACGTCATCGTCTTTGACGACCCTAAGAAATCTAATCTTGTGGCTGGCTTCGTACTTAGATGCTTTCAGCACTTATCCAATCCCGACTTAGATACCCGGCAATGCACCTGGCGGCACAACCGGTAAACCAGAGGTCAGTCCAACACGGTCCTCTCGTACTAGTGTCAGAGCCACGCAAATTTCATACGCCCACGATAGATAGAGACCGAACTGTCTCACGACGTTCTGAACCCAGCTCGC
>OLNQ01000004.1_pt1 | contig 225267 bp, 193 predicted proteins | sample 1672821 | NCBI WGS metagenome assembly OLNQ01 (sample SAMEA3136727, study PRJEB25190) | human gut metagenome | biome: human gut; feature: human-associated habitat; material: faeces | place: Austria | collected 2013 | reverse complement strand
GAGCGTACGGTTCGCATCCGTAAGGTCGAGAGTTCGATCCTCTTCGTCTCCACCAATGACACGAATACTGCTTTTGCGGTGTTCGTGTTATTTTTTTAGAAGAGGATCGAACAGGACGGTTCTGCGAAGCAGAATTCCGAGCGTCCGGTGGACGGTCGGAAAGTCCGCGTGCGTGTCGGCGCACGGCAGTGCGCCGAGCGATCCTCTTCGTCTCCACCAATGACACGAATACTGCTTTTGCGGTGTTCGTGTTATTTTTTTAGAAGAGGATCGAACAGGACGGTTCTGCGAAGCAGAATTCCGAGCGTCCGGTGGACGGTCGGAAAGTCCGCGTGCGTGTCGGCGCACGGCAGTGCGCCGAGCGATCCTCTTCGTCTCCACCAATAACACGAATACTGCTTTTGCAGTGTTCGTGTTATTTTTTTAGAAGAGGATCGAACAGGACGGTTCTGCAAAGCAGAATTCCGAGCGTCCGGTGGACGGTCGGAAAGTCCGCGTGCGTGTCGGCGCACGGCAGTGCGCCGAGCGATCCTCTTCGTCTCCACCAATAACACGAATACTGCTTTTGCAGTGTTCGTGTTATTTTTATACCCACGCCCGATTTTCTAATCTTCGTTTAATCTTTACACGCTATGATAAAATCTGTATAATTATACCGGAGGGTGATCCAATGCGTATTCTGCTTGCCGAGGACGAGAAGAGTCTCAACAGGATAATCACAAAGCAGCTCAAGGCTGCCGGCTACAGCGTAGACAGCTGTTTTGACGGCGGCGAGGCATATGATCTGATAACATCGACCGACTATGACGCGGCGGTGTTCGATGTCATGATGCCGATAATGAACGGGTTCGAGCTTGTCAAAAAGATAAGGGCGCACGGCATCGACACGCCGGTGCTGTTCCTGACGGCGCGCGACAGCATCGAAGACAGGGTCACGGGGCTCGACATCGGTGCCGACGACTATCTGATAAAGCCGTTTTCGTTCGACGAGCTCTCGGCGAGACTGCGCGTCATGACGCGCAAAAAATACGGAGAAAAGACGGGTATAATTTCCGTCGGCGACCTGACAGTCGACACGGCAGCGAGGCGCGTTGAACGCGCGGGCAGGGAGATATCGCTCTCGGCAAAGGAATATGAGCTGCTGCAATATCTTGTGATGAACAAGGGCGTTGTACTCAGCCGCGAGAAAATTGAGGATCACATTTGGAACTACGACTACGAGGGTGGCACGAATGTTGTCGACGTATATATCCGATATCTCCGCAAGAAGATAGACGAGGGCGAGGATATCAAACTCATTCACACCGTGAGGGGTGCAGGCTATGTCATCAAATAAAAAAACAAGACCCGCGCGCCGCCGCTCTTCGTTCAAGCTGCGGATAACGGTGTGGATAACGCTGCTCATCGCCGTTGTCAGCTCCCTCGGCATCGGAGGAATACTGATAACAGGCTCGCAGATTGCCGATTCGCGCCTGCAGAATGAGCTGATAAGCACGGTCGAGCGCAATGTTGACGAGATAGAATACAAGAACGGCATTCTCGAAATCGAGAACGATTTTGCCTTCTTCGTCGACGAGGTCTACTGCAATGTCTTTGACTCAAGCGGCAGATATATCGACGGCGAGTCCCCTGCCGCGCTGATAAACAGCGATAATCGCAAGAACGGCGTGGTCGGAACATTCGAGACAGACGGGAACAAATATTATTATTACGACACCCGTCTCGATTTCAACAAATACGAATACGAAATCGACGCCTTTTCGGGGAAGATAATCAAATACGAGGCGGACACCGCGATGTCCGGGCTCAGCGACCCCGTCTACAAAAGCACCGAGTTCAAGGACGGAATAAACAGCGAAAAGGCGATTGATATCGCGCTCGAGCACGCGGGTCTGACCCGCGACGAAGTCAGCTCGCTGAGCGTTGAACTACCAGCAAACGCGGACAGGACGGTTTTCAAAGTTGAATTCATATGCAGTAACTCGACCTATCCCCCGGTCTGGGTACGCGGATTCATCAACGCCGACGCCGCCAAGAGCGCGTTCGACGCAATAACCATGACGGTCATATACATTCTCCCGGCGTTTATTATTATCGCCGCCGTCGGGGCGTATTTAATATCGCGCAAAGCGATGAAGCCGGTCGAGAATATCTGCCGCTCGGCACACGAGATAACCGACGGAGCCGACCTCTCAAAGCGCATAGAGATGGAGAAAAGCGCGGGCGAAATATACACGCTTGCCGAGACCTTCAACGACATGCTCGCAAGGCTCCAGACCTCGTTCGAAAATGAAAAGCAGTTCACTTCCGACGCCTCGCACGAGCTGCGCACACCGCTCGCCGTGATAAAGGCGGAATGCGAATACGCGCTGTCCGACAACGCGAGCGAAGAAGATATGCTCGAAGCGCTCTCGTCGATAGACGAGCAGACGGACAAGATGACGAAGCTCGTCACGGCTCTGCTGACGCTCTCGCGCACGGAGCAGGGTGACAGGCGCTACAAGCTCGAGGACACAGATTTAAGCGAACTCGTCAAAAAAACATGCGCCGATTTTGTCCCCGCGAAGAACATCACGCTCACTGCGGACATCGAAGACAATATTATAATCCCCGCGCAGGCGCAGCTGATATCGCTGATGCTCGAAAATCTGCTCTCGAACGCCGTCAAATACGGCAGAGACGGCGGGCACATCGAAGTCAGACTCAAAAAGGACAGCGGCATCGTGCTCTCGGTGAAGGATGACGGAATCGGGATAAAAGAAGAGGATCTGCCGAAGATATGGGGCAGATTCTACCGCGCGGACGAATCCCGCAGCCGCGAAAGCGGATTCGGCTTGGGGCTCTCGCTCGTCAGCCAGATAGCGTCACTCCACGGCGGAAAAGTCTCCGCCTCCTCCGTTTACGGCGAGGGAAGCGAGTTTACCGTAACCTTTTGACGGCGGTATAACAGCATAAATAAATGAACCGGTTGCAGTAGATTTTCTGCTGCAATCGGTTTTGTTATTTTATATTGTTTGACATCGGGGATGGACAAATCCCAATTTATCAACATCACAGCACACTGTTTTACGGACTTCAAACTTTCCGAAAAATTTTTGCGCTCTAATCTTTCTTTAATTTTCGCGGGTTATTATATGGGTGTACTAAGGGACACGATCCCGATAAGAAAGGACAGATACTATGTTTGCAAGTATTTTCAAATCCATCGGAGTCGCGCTCATGTCAGTCATTATGGCTATCTTCTCTGCGTTCGCTCCGCCGCAGGATAAGCCCGACACGGGCTCGGGCAACTCCGGACAGATCCAGCAGGAAGTGAAGATAAGCCTTGACGCCGCGATAGACATTGCAGTCGCCGATGCGGGCGTTGCAAGAGCCGACGCGAAGTTCACCGAAGCGAAGCTCGACAGCGACGATCTTGTCGCCCACTACGATATCGAGTTCATCGCCGGGGCGAACGAATACGACTACGAGATAGCGGTAACGGACGGCAGCATTCTTAAAAAAGAAGTCGAGCCCGCCGACCCCTCGAAGCCCTCAAAGCCCCAGCCCGATGTCTCAGGCTATATCAGCATCGACGAGGCGAAGGCAATAGCCCTCAAGAAAGTTTCCCTTGACGCATCAAAGGTCACTTTCAAGAAAGCTGAGCTTGACGCGGACGACCGCACCCCGCACTATGATATAGAATTTGTCTCGGGCGGATATGAATATGAGTTCGAGATAGACGCAAAGAGCGGAAAGATTCTCGAGTTCGACCGCGAGCGCGTGGATAAGAAGCCCTCAGTTGACACATCAAAGTTCATCTCCGTTGAGGAGGCAAAGGCCGCCGCGCTCAAGAGAGCTTCTCTCGACGCTTCAAAGGTCACATTCACCAAAGCTGAGCTTGATATTGACGACCGCACCCCGCACTATGATATCGAGTTCGTTTCCGGCGGATATGAGTACGAAGTCGAGGTCAACGCGAAGAACGGCAGAATAATCGACTTCGACCGCGAGCTTGACGATTCAAAGCCCGCCGACCCCTCGAAGTATGTCTCCGCGGACGCCGCGAAGAAAGCCGCACTCGACCATGCGGGTCTCACCGAGGCTCAGGTCACGGAGCTCGAAACCGAGCTTGACACCGACTCGCTCACCGCGCACTACGATGTTGAATTCAAATGCGGCGGATTCGAGTATGAGTACAAGATAAACGCAAAGAGCGGAAAAGTTATCTCGTTCGAAAAAGAGAGAGACTAACAGATTTTTATTCAGTCCCGGATGTTAAGTCCGGGGCTGTTTTTATTTGTAAACTTTTTTCGTTTTTCCTTGACTTAAAGCCGACTTCAGGTTCTATAATAAAGTCAAATCAAAGGAGGAATTATCATGAGAAAAGATTTCGGCGCAAAGCCATTCACCTATCCGCAGCCGGTGCTTATCCTCGGTTCCTACGACAAGGATGGCAACCCCGACGCTATGAACGCCGCATGGGGCGGCATCAGCGGCGGCAATGAAATATCCATGTGCATAAGCGCGGGCCACAAGTCCACGAAGAATATCCTCGAGAGAAAGGCATTCACCGTGAGCATGGCTGACCTCGAACATACGGCGGCGTGCGACTATGTCGGTCTTGTCTCCGCAGGTAATACGCCCGATAAATTCGAAAAGGCGGGTTTCCACGCCGTCAAATCGAAGTTTGTTGACGCGCCGCTGATTGAAGAGCTGCCCATCGCCGCAGAGTGCAGGCTCAAGAGCTACGACGCAGGCACCGGGCGCATGGTCGGCGAGATAGTCAACGTCTGCGTTGACGAGCGCGTGCTCGACGAAAACGGAAATGTCGATGTTTCAAAGGCGCAGCCGATAACCTTCGACCCGTTCAACAACACCTATGTTGTCCTCGGCGAGGCAGTCGCAAAGGCGTTCAGCGCCGGCAACTCGCTCAAATAAAAATATACGCAAAACGCCCCGCATGTTTCCGTGCGGGGCGTTTTGTTTTTCGGATGTAACTTTTAATATTTTACCGTGAAGTCGTTTATTGTTGTCATGCCGACTTTTACTCTCGTGTTTGAGCCGAGCAGGTGCGCTGTGAGCTCGATGATGACGGGATAATCATAGTGGGCATAGACCATATTGCCGGTGGACTTATCAAACTTTGCCGAGATAGTGCCGTTGTAATAGGTGAATCTCTGGTCGCTGAGCGAGAGACCGGGATAGTCGAAGTTTACCACATCGGCGGTGAGCACGCCGAACGCCGCGGCATAACCCTTATCGCCCGAGGGATTGACCTCGGTGCCGAAAGTCAGGGTTATCTGATATTCGCTGCCCTTGTCCTCTATCTTTGCGCTCTTGACATCGGATACTGTAAGCTTGCTGACCCAATCCTTGCCGCCGACGGGAAATACATTTCTGATATCCTCTTTTGAGGTCAGGACTATCGCCTTGTCGTCGCGCTTCATGAAAGTCTTCATCGCGCTCTTGCCTATTGCGTCTATCGCCTTGGGCAATTCGGTCTTGTCGGCGTCGTTCTTCGTCTCGGTGTAGTTGCGGGTGACGGACTTCGCCTGATATTTTACTCTGTTCGCGCCGGCGTTGAAATAGGCGATTATCTCGGCCTTAGTCCAGTCTTTTGCATTTTTCGAGGGCGCGGCGGTTACCTGATTCGAAGCGGTCTCGCCGGGCTTTGCGGGGTCGGCTGACTGAGTCTCGTCTGTCTCGCCCTCCTGCACGGTGCTGTCCTCGGGAAGAGCGGTCGTGTCATCGACAACATCGCCCGCCGCGCTCGTCTGCGCTTCGCCGGTGGTGTCTGCATTTGTTTTTGTGTCGTCCTTTTTGCACGCGCACAGCAGCGACACAAGCAGAACAAGAATCGCCATAACGGCAGCTATCGATCTTTTCATGGATTTTCCTCCTCAGAATTCATATTCACCCGCTCCGACGGTCTGTTTTCTTCCGTCGGGCAGAATTATATCCGCTTGGCAGTTCGACGGGACGGATATTTTATATCTGTATCCCCCATCAGTTTTGTCCCAGCGCACGGAGATTTTTCCGTATACGCTGTCGTAGCTCGCTTCGGCGAACTCGAAATGTCCGCCCGGGCGCGGGGATATAGTGAAGCGGTTTTCTCCGGCAACATTTATTCCGCACATCGTGCCGAACAGCCACTCGCAAACAGCACCCTTTGAATAGTGGTTGAGCGATGCTATACCGCCCTGCGCGGCGGTGCCCTCCCACGACTCCCAGACGGTGTTCGCGCCGTTTTTGGGCATGAACAGCCAGCCGGGCATCTGCTCGTTTTCAAGCAGTTTATAGGCATAATCAATATTGATGTCTGCAAGTACATCCAGAATAAACGGAGTTGACAAAAAGCCTGTGCCAAGTCGCCAACCGTAATTATCAAGTGCCTTGACAAGTCGTTTCTTTGCAAATTCCGTACTGTTTTCGTCAAGCAAATTCATAAACAACGGTCTTACCAGCTTTGCTTGTCTGTCTGTGTCAAGCGAATAATCTTTTTTTGTTATCAGCTCTCCGTAAGCCTTTTTGCAACCGTCAGAATATTCCTTGAACAACGGTAAATTTGCGTTATCACCCATATATTTTGCAATCTCGCACATAAGAGAAAGAATATATGAAGTGTAAGCGGTTGACTCCTCGGGATTTGGCATAACGGTATTTTTCCAATCATTTGGAAAAACATCCTTAGGCTCTGCCCACTCACCGTAAGATTGACCGAAGTTGACAAAATACTTTTTGTTGTTGCTTGAAAGCTGAATGTTATGCTTTAGCGGTGTCCACTTTCCGCAACGAGAAATCATAAATTTTGCATATTTCACCATACCGTTGTAGTATTGTTTGATAAGGCAATCGTCATTGTAAATCTTCCAAAAACGATAGGGGATAAGTATACCCACATCAGACCAGCCTACACTGCCGTTCATCCATGACATAAAGAAGTCCACACCGCCGTAAGGCGCAATCTGAGGAAGCTTGCCGTCTTTTTGTTGCCAATCAAATACATCACGAATATATTTTTCGCTGAAGGTTGCATAGTCAAACAGATACGCTGCTGTGTTAAAGAAAATTTGAGCATCACCCGTCCAACCGTGTCGCTCTCTTGTAGGGCAATCGGTAGGTAAATCCGTACTGTTGGATTTTGTTGACCATTTTGTTGCAGTAACAAATTTGTTGAGCAATTCATTTGATGATTCAAAAAATCCTGTTTCCTCCATATCGGAATAAACCGCTATCGCTGTAAGGCAATCGTCAGACACTTCAATCTCTGTGTCAATCTCCATATATTGAAATCCGAAAATTGCAAAGCTTGTTTTGTATTCATTCAATCCGTCTTTGCAAGTGTATTCGATTTTTTGAAGTGGAGTGGTTAGCTTTTTATTCGTGCATTGAATATTTTTAAGCGTTAATTCCCCATTTGCGTCAAGCATTTCGCCAAAACGAAGTGTTATTTTTTGTCCTTGTTTGGCATTTATTTTAAACGACACATAACCTGCCAAGTTCTGCTTAAAATCAATGATTTTCTTGCCACTTGGTGCAGTTGTCATTTTGCCCTTAAAGATTGCTTTTTCAGCAATGGGAACATTATTTGAAGCTGACGGAACAACTGCGTATGATGTTTCCTTCGCCCTTGATGAATATGTAGGCTTTTTGTTTGCGTCAACAATTTCACCGTCTTTGTTATCAGCAAAAGAAATTGCACCGTCATTTGACCAAAGCCACGAACGGTCTGTTGAAATTGTGTCATTTGTTCCGTCTGCATACTTGATTTCAAGTTGTGCAAGGATTTTTGTTTCGCAACCGTATTGATTTTTAAGTCCCCAAGCACCGCATGATCCACGATACCAACCGTCTGCAAGGTCAATATTTATAACATTATTTTCTTTAATAAGTTTAGTTACATCATATGTTTGATACTGCACACGCTTGCGATAGTCCGTGATACCCGGTGCAAGCGGCATAGACACTTTTTCACCGTTTATGTATGCCGAATATATACCACAGGCAGTTGCATAAAGTCGTGCGGATTCGACATTTTTTTTTGCACCGAACTCCTTTTTGAAGCAGTCAACAGGAAAACGGTCAGGTTCGGGCTTGTTTGCAGTAGCAAGATAATTCACACCTGAAAGGAAGAACGATTTTTCAAGTTTTTTCTCCTTTTCATAGCCTTTTTTGTCTACTTCATAGTTGCCTGTAATCCACTTTGCCGACCAATTCTTGATGCCGTATTCAAAAAAGTTCTCCTCGCTGAATTCACCCTCGGTGTCGTTTTCGTCCCAAAGCTTAATTCTATAGGTTACTCTTTTGCCTTTTTCAAATTTTACAGGAACAACGATACGCATTGAGCTTGACTCAATCTTTCCGCTGTCCCAATCATCTGTGACGATTTGGTACGCATTTTGAGTTACACCGCCCTCGCAGTTCCACATAACACGAGGATTTTCTATGTCAATACCCAACGGATTTTTCAGGTATTCTGTTTTTATATTAACTGCTTTCACTGTATCACTTCGTCTCCTCTTTCATAACCCCGAAAACGGTTTTCTCCATAAACGGAGTCCATATTTCGAGATATCCCGCCTTTGTGGGATGTATCTTATCCGCCATATACAAAGCCGTATTCTTATTTAACGCTGCGTTAAGCTCGGCATCGTTCCACATATCTATAACGGATATACCCCACTTCGCCTCGGCTTCTTTAAGAATATCCACCATTTCCCCGTACAGTTCGCTGTCATAACGCGGGTTCGTGTAAAAAATCACCGGGCAGTTCCATTTCTCTTTTGCATAGCAGATTATGTATTCTATCGCCCCGGCTACGGTCTTTGTATCGAAGTCATTGAGATTTTTCGACTCTATTATTTTTCCGAGCTCTTTCTTCTGAGACGCGTCGTTGGTCGAGAGCTGGCAGACTAAAAGATCGGCTTTTTCCGCATCGAGCTTTTTGAGACGCGACACATATGAATCAATGCCGGATTCAACGAGGGTCGTGCCGGAGACTGCGCTTTTTATCATCTCGCAGCCGTCGCGCTTTTCAATATAATCGGCAAACGAAACCCCGCCGGATGCCGAGCCGTAGGTCACGGAAGAGCCGAGGAATATAACGGTCTTGCCTTTTATCTGGTTGTCGGCATTTTCGGGTGTATTATCAAGCGAATACTTTTCGCCGTTGCCCTCGAGCGAAGCGGTTTTTACATCGTGGAGCTTCACAAACGGTCCCCAGCTCCACTGATAGCCGCAGAACGCGAGCCACGCGGCAATGACGGCGGCTGCAATCGGAATGATTATCAGAAGTTTCTTCTTCATTTTATTCTGTCGTCTCCCCGTTTCTCTGCTTTATCTCCTCCTGCTCCTTGGCGATATTCTTTTCGACATTTAAAAACAGCAGAAGTATCGCAAGGACTATGCCGGTTATAGTCTCAAGTCCTACGAAAGTAAATGTTATCGCGCTCTTGACGCTCGCCGGCTGCACGGCGATGAGCTGGCCCGCCGCATCGAGATAGGGCGCGACATAGCCGGACTTCGAGAGAATGAGATTGAATATACCCGTACAGATTCCGACGCTCGCCACGGCAATGGTGTTATATATCGACATCGCGATGCCGTCGCACCTGAAGCCGTTCTTCCACTCGACATGGTCGAGTACATCCGCGAACAGAGCCATGAACACATATGAGCACGGCAGACCGCCGATATTCTTTATAAACTGGCCGATAAGCACTATTACCATATTCGTCGGCGCGAGCCAGCATATAGCCGAGCCGACAGCATAGAAGATAAAGCCGATTGCCGTTAAATTGCGTTTACCAAACTTCTTCGCGAGCGGCCAGACGGCAAAAATGCCGATGCCCATCGGGATGCCGCCGATAACGGAGAGCATGGTCTGGGTCTTGCCGTCGTTATATGTACCGAGGACATAGTTCGAGAAATAAACGAGCGAGATGTTTTTGATAGTCGAGCCGACGGTGAAAATGAGAAAATATATGAAAATTATTATCATATATTTATCGCTGAAAATCGCCTTGAGCTGAGTTACCATTGCGACGCTATCTTTCTTCTGCTCGCCGCCCTCGAGGGTTATGCGCTCCTTGGTGAAATAATACTCCATAAGCGTCAGCGGCAGCGCGATGCACGAGAGAATACTCATCGTAACCATCCACTTTGATTTGTCAACGCCGAGCTGCGGCATGATGAGCATGGGGAAGATGAGCGCGACGATTATGCCGCTCATCATGATAGTCGATATCTGATTGAAAACCGAGAGAACTCCGCGCTGCTCGGTATTTCTCGTCGAGAGCGGAACCATGAGGTTGTGGCTCATGTTATATATCGTATAGGCGAACGAATAGAAGAGGTTATATGAGAGCATGACCCATATCACCTGCACCGTCTGATTGCCCGTGGGCACGGTGAAGAGCAATATGCCCGTCACGGCGACAAGCGGCGCGGAGATCAGCAGCCAAGGGCGCGCCTTGCCCTGCTTTGTGCGCGTGCGATCGATGATATAGCCCATGACTATATTTGTTATAGCGTCGATTATCTTCGACACTATCGGGAACACCGCGAGGAACGCGCCGCCCCACACAGTGGTGAGGTTTAGGACATCGGTATAATAGACATTGAGGTAGGTCGCGAGCACGGCGTTTAAAAGCAGCGCGCCGGACGGGCCGAGCAGATAGCCCAGCCACTTCTCCTTCGCCGTAACATCGGGCGAGGTCAGGCGCGAATCAAGCGCCCGCTTTTCGAGCAGTCTGTTCTTCATTTTTGTCTCTCCTTAGCTTTCCGACCCGCTTGACAGATCGGACTGTTTATATTACACTCTTATTATATCTACACCGTGTCGGATTAACAATCATCAGTTTTGTTAATCACTGTTATGAAACCGACAAAATCATCTGAAAGTGGCGGGATAATATGAACACAAAAAATAACCAGCGCACGAGACTTTCAAAAATATTGCTCAAAAACGCGCTGATGGATCTCCTGGGCGAGAAAGGCTCGGTAGCAAAAATATCTGTAAGAGAATTATGCGAGCGTGCCGACCTCAACCGCTCGACTTTTTATGCGCACTACTCCGAGCCGAAAGAGCTGCTCGAAGAGGTCGAAAACGAGCTGCTCGACGCGACTCAGGATCACTTAAAGAAAATAGGCGCGGAAAACGACCTCGGCGCGCACAGATATCTGCTTTCATTTCTAATGTATATCAAAGAAAACGACAAGCCGTTCCGCACGCTGCTTGTCGACTCGGTTGACCCCGCGTTCCGTTCAAAATTCATGCAGCAGTCGATAATTCAGTTTATTGAGAACCTGAACATCGTTTTTCCGAAGGAGCAGGAGCAATATATCTACTCATATATTCTCAACGGCAGCACGGGCGTTATTATCCAATGGATACGCTCGGACTACTGCATTGACGAAAATGAGCTTGTTGATCTGCTGTTTTCGATAAATCAGAGCGCGCTTGTCAATCTCGACATAAAGCCGCGCATATAGTTGAAAGCCTACCAAGCAAGTGGTATAATTGTGAAAACTCGCGCAATAATGCGCAAAATGCAAGGAGACGACAAAAATGAGAGAGAGCAAGATCACGAGGGACGAAGCGTTTGAGCTTTTGAAAAAATACAACAAAGACCCGTTTCACATTCGCCACGCGCTGACCGTCGAGGGCGTTATGCGCTGGTACGCAAAGGAGCTCGGCTATGCGGACGAGGAGGAATATTGGGGCATAGTCGGTCTGCTGCATGACATCGACTTCGAGCTCTATCCGGAGGAGCACTGCAAGAAAGCTCCAGAGCTGCTCAAGGCGGGCGGAGTCGGCGACGACATGATATATTCAATCTGCTCCCACGGCTACGGCATCTGCGTCGATGTCGAGCCTGTTCACGAGATGGAAAAAGTGCTCTTCGCGGCGGACGAGCTGACAGGGCTTATCTGGTCGGCGGCGCTGATGCGCCCGTCAAAGAGCGTGATGGACATGGAGGTCTCGAGCCTCAAGAAAAAGTTCAAAGATAAAAAATTCGCCGCGGGCTGCTCGCGCGACGTTATCCGCACGGGCGCGGAGAGACTCGGCTGGGAGCTTGAAAAGCTCTTCGAGCAGACGATACTCGCCATGCGCTCATGCGAGAGCGATGTCAACAGCTTTATGGGGACTTACCAGGCATAAAATGAGCAAAAGACTGCCGCAGAATAAATCTGCGACAGTCTTTTTTATTTGCGTTTTATATTCAGTCCAGTGCGGGCTCGGGAGCGAGCGGTGCTTCCGTTGCCGGCTCGGTCACGGGGACTGCCGGCTCCGACGGGATCGGATTTATCGGCTCGTCGGACGGTTTTTCCGTCGGTTTTTCCGTTGGCTTTTCTGTCGGCTCGACTACAGATACATTTATGAGCATCTTTCCGCTCGCCGTTTCCCCGTCGGAGTCTGTAACAGTGACTTCCACGGTGTACATTCCGCTGACTTTCGGGGTATATGACATGCTTTTTTCCGATTTTTCCGCCACGAGTGCGCCGTTTAAAAATATCTTTATTTTATAAGAAGTATATTTTCCGGTTCCTCCGGAGACGAGCGCCGACGCGTGTATCTGCGGCGCGGCGGTGCCGTTGTTCGACACCTGCGCCGCCGCAACGGCTGCGAGGGTCGGGTTCTTGACGGTTACTGTGCATGAAGCGGTCTTGTTTCCGTCCTCGGTCTTTACGGTTATCACGGCAGTACCTTTCGCTTTTGCTGTGACGCGCCCGGAGCTCGAGACTGATGCTACATTAGCATTGCTGCTCGACCATGTGACCTTCTGATTCGCCGCATTGCGCGGAGCGACAGTCGCCCGGAGCTGCCTCGAATCGCCGACTGTTAAATCGAGCGCGGACGAACTCAGGGTAACGCCCGTGACATGGTCGATATATACCGTCACCTTGCAGACCGCCACGCGGTTGCCGTCCTTTGTGGTAACTCTGATATTTGTCGTGCCCTCTTTTTTTGCCGCGACTATGCCGCCCGCGACCTCCGCTATCGACGGATCGTCGCTCGACCAGGTGTAGTCCTTGTCATATGCGTCGGCGGGGATAACAGTGGCGGTGAGCACTTTCGTCTGACCGACCCTGAGTTTAGCCTCCGTCGTGTTGAGCCTGACTCCCGTCACGCTCTGGTATTTTTTCTTGCTGTGAAATGTCCTTGTGCCGTTCTTGTTCTTTATCGTCAGAACGCCGTTGCTGACGGATATTCCGTAGCTGTCCCAGTCGCTCTTTCTGTCCGCATATCCGCCGCCGGTCGATGACTTCGTATAGGTGCTGAGAGTTGCGATGTCGAAATTCGTCGCCTTTATGCCGAAGCGGTCGCCCGTCTCGTCGCCGCCCTTCTGCGCGGTGTATATTTCAATCGTGGAATCGGGATTGTTGAACAGATACCACACTCCGCGCGCCTCTCTGTAGCAGGTGCCGGTGTATCTGTCCTTCGTACCGGGAGATTTCACGAATTTCTTATTATTGATATAAAAGCAGCTGCTGCCGAGAATTATTTTATTCGCGCTCAGCGAGCTCTCCCACGAGGCGAACGGCACGGAAATTGAGTTGCCCCAGCTGCCGCCCGAGGATGAAAGCGACTTCGAGGGATAGAGAGTATACGCCGCGACGCTCCCCGAAGACGAGGGCAGCGAGAAATTATACGAGCGCAGATTCATCCCGCTCGCGGAGTTCGACACATCGACAAATATATCGGAATAGCCGTCGAGATACCATCTGCCGGAATATTTCGCCGCGGTATTGGAATATTTCTGCGCAGATTCCTCCGCCGCCGCGGGCTGATTTTCGGACCCGCTCTCGGTTTTTCCCGTCGCTTTCCATTTCGCAGTGAGGTTCAAATCGTCGTTTATGGGCGTTGAGAAATCGAACTCGGTGTCGCCGTTGAACCAGCCCTCGAATTTATATCCCTCGCGCTCGGGAGTCGGCGGCGCAAACGCCGCTTCGCCGCGCTTTATCTCGATTATTTCGTTCTCCCTGCCGTCGCCGTAGCAGAGTACGAGCAGGACTATATCCGTGCCCTCGTCGATGCTGTAGGACGCGACAAGGGTGATGTCCCCCGTTATCGCGGTGTTGAAATCAAACGCCGCGCCATTATACTGCCACTCGATGAAAGTGAAGCCCTCTTTGTGCGGATCCCACGGCTTTTTGGCGCTCTCGCCGTCGCGGATATGCTGGGTCTTTATCTGCGTTCCGCCCGAGCTGTCAAATGTCACCGTGTGGACTGAGTTTTTGGAGCAGGCGGCAAAAACCGCGAGCGCCGTCAACAGAACTAATAAAACTGCCGTTACCCTCTTCATTGCGATCCCCTTTTCGCTTCGTAATAAGTATCGGTCTGACATAAATATATGCCAAATGTATTTCAAAATAATTCTACTGCAAAATAAATTATTTTTAATCGCTTATTGGAATTATATAGTCTCTATGAAAAATATTTTTCATATACTGATTTTTGTTCAAAAATAAAACAGCTATTCATAAAAGAGCAACCCCCGGCGAAGAAAAACACCGGGGGCTTGGAATTTTGAGTTGTATCAGAGCTCGCGCTCTATCTTCTCCTGCGCCGCTTTCAGTATCGCAGCCGGATCATTGCCGAGGATATCGAGCCCCTCGGCACTGAAAAATCTGAAGCTCTCAATACCGAAGAACGACTTCGTGACCGTCTTGATATATTCAAAGCCGAAGTCCGTGCCGCCGATATATCCGCCCGAAGTGGTGATATAAATCAGCTTTTTCGCCCTGCAATAGCTTATCGGGACGCCGTCGCTGCCGTAGAGAAAAGTCAGCCCGCCGACGCACAGGGATTCGATATAGATTTTTAAAAACGCCGGGAAACTGTAGTCCCAGAACGGCGCGGCGATAACGACGGTATCGCAGGCGGCGAACTGCTTCGCGCAGTCATAGACCGGGTCGGAAAAGTCGTTCTTTTCCGCGCTTTCGGCGCGCTTCGCGAGTCCCGCCGCGTCGAGCGGCTTCAAATTCGCGTCGGCAAGGCGTATCTCTTCAATATCGCCGTCAAGGCGGCTGAGTGCGGTTTTTGCGAGTGCGAGAGTGCGCGATTCGTTCTCACCGCGCACACACGAATTGACGAAAAGTATTTTCTCTTTCATTTTTCCTCCTGTTTTCACTCTCTGATTATTTCAAAATTCCCGCTGTGAAGCTCTTCGAGGCTGCCGCACTCGTCCTCGAACGCGTAGCCGTCGGGCAGTCTTATGCGCCCGTGAACTCCGCTGTCCGCGGAGATATCGAGTGCTATGCCCTCGAGCGTTCTGCGCCACTTGACGCTCACCTTGCCGCCGACAGTCTCATACGAAGCCTCGGCGCTGTCGAGCTTTTCAATAAATACGGGCGATATCTCAACCTCCGACGGATCAGCAAGGAAAGGATTGACGCGGATGCCGCCGATATATTCAATGAACCACGCGGAAATATCGCCGAACATATGATGATTGAGCGAATTGGGTCTGTCCTCCTCGCGCAGAAAATCCTCTGGCAGAGCCGTAAGCCCGCGCTCAACGAAGTTGCCGTAGGACGGATAGTCCGGGCGGGTTATCATTTTAAAAGCCAGGTCGGCTTCGCCGAAATCGGAGAGCACCCTGAACAGCACGCGCATGCCGAGTATGCCCGCGTCGACATGGTCATCGCGCCGTTTGATTATCTCAAGAAGGCGTTTGAACGCCTCGGGCTTTTCGCCGGGATTGAACACATCGTAATATATCGCCATCGCCTGCGAGGTCTGGCAGGAGCCTATCGCAGTCATAGTGCCGAAGTCTATCAGATGCCGTCTGACCGCGTCTCTTATCTCATTATATAGCTTTTCGCAGAACTCGCGTTCGAGCGAAAGTCCGAGTTGCGAGAAAATATAGGCGGCTTTCTTGAGAATACTCATGCATGTCACGCTGTCCGTAAATTCGAGCGGCGATTTGACCCTCGTCACAGGGCACCAGTCTCCGAGCCCAATAGCTACAAGCCCGCGCTCGTCGCGGCGACGCGAGATATACTCGCAATAGCGGAATATCGCCGTCGCGTTCTCTTCGATTATCTTTCTGTCGCCGCGCAGGACATAACAGAAATACGGAATATACGTCAGCGCAGCGTCCCACGCGGGGCCGTTGCCCCACTCAAATCCCCAGCCGCCCGTCGGCACAATGCCGGGCAGCGCACCGTCCGCACGCTGAGCGGCGCGGATATTGCGAAGCCACTCGCGGTAGCTGTTGACTGCATCGAGATTCATCAGTATATGCTCGGCGGAGAGAGCGGCGTCGCCCGTCCAGCCGTTTTTCTCGCGGTGCGGGCAGTCTGTCGGGAAATAATAGAAATTCGAGAGATCGGAGTTTCTCGTCATCGCCTGCAATTTGTTCGTCATCCCGTCGGAGCAGCCGAACGAGCCGATCTCGCGCAGAGCCGAGTTCTGCACGACAAAAGTCAGAAGATCGGCAGTCGCCTCCTGCTCGGTTATGCCGAGCACCACGCAGTATCTGAATCCGTGATAAGTGAACACGGGCTCAAAAATTTCTTCGTCCTCGCCTTTGAGAATATACACATCGCGCTGGGAATATCCGGCGGGATAGAAGCAGATGTTGCTCGTGTCCGGCTCGCCGTCGGGCGCAAAATATTCGCCGAACTGCAGATCGATTTGCCGCCCGCGCTCGCCGCTTATTCTGAGCTTTACGGTGCCCGCCGAGTTCACGCCGAAATCGTATAAAAATCCGTCGCGCTCGTCGCTCGCAATTTTTTTTGCCTCTTTGACAACGTCGCCGCGGGTTATGTATTCCTTGAGCCTGCATTTTCTTATCAGAACCGGCTTTACCTCGCGCACGGGCGCTATCGGCTCCGCCTCGCACAGGCGCTTTTCGCCGCACGGAGTCTCCGCAGGCATGGCGTTTTTCCACGCGCTGTCGTCAAAGTCCGGCTCTGACCAGCCGGGAATTTCAAGGCGCGCGTCGTAGTAGCAGCCGCAGCGCAGGTCATCGAAAATGACCGGAGAGGGCGCAGTTTTGACTGAACTGTCAGCCTCGAAAATATCAATTCCGCCGTCAATATATTCCGTCGAGACGCAGAAAGCCGTGCGCGGCGCGCCCCTGAAGGCGGCGATATCAAAGTCCCAGATCTGACCGCCCGGCGCGTTCTGCATTCCGTTGCCGAGCATTATGCCGAGAACATTTTTGCCCGGCACGAGGCACTCGGTTATGTCATATTCGTCGTAATAGACAAGATCGTCGGGGTTCGAGATATACGGGGCCAAAATGCCTTTAGTCAGCCTCTGCCCGTTGACATAGAGCTCATAAAATCCGAGCCCCGTCAGCGTAATAACGCACTTTTTGACTTCGCCGTCTATCTCAAAAGTCTTTCTGAAATAAGGCGCGGGAATATGGGATGTATAGGTTGTATAATCATAGCCCGCACAGATAAATTTTTCCGAAAACATAACAGCACTCCTTTACGCTAATATCATAACCGAGGACGGGAAAAACTGCAACAGATTTTTTCTTGGCTTTAAGGGGTTCGGTATGATATAATCGACTCAGAAACCGACGGAGGTATTATCATGGCAAAGGCAGGCAGCAAAAAGCGGAAGATAATAATATGCATCGTTTCGATAGTCGCGGTCATTGCGCTGCTTTTCGGCGCGTGCGCCGTCTATCTCGGCGACTACTATCACGCGATAACGCCCGCAGATGAATCATTCGGGCTTCAGGACGGCAGTTCCCTGACCGAGACAATCAAACTCGACAACGGTAATATAGTCTGCAAGAGCGAAAATGCGACAAAGGGACTGATATTCTATCCCGGCGGCAAGGTCGAATACACGGCATATCTGCCGCTCATGGAGTCGCTCGCCCAAAAGGGCATACTTTGCGTGCTCGTCAGGATGCCGTTTAATCTCGCGGTATTCGATGACAACGCCGCAGACGGCATACGGGAGATGTTCCCCGAAATCACCGACTGGTACATAGGCGGCCACTCCCTCGGCGGCTCGATGGCGGCGGCGTATCTCGAAAAACATCCGAGCGATTTTAAAGGTCTGCTGCTCCTCGCCGCATATTCGACCGCCGACCTCTCAAACGAAAATATAAGGACGCTGTCAATTTACGGCAGCAATGACGGAGTGCTCAACCGCGAAAAATACGAGCAGTACCGCAGCAACCTCCCCGAGCTTACCGAATATATAATCGACGGCGGATGCCACGCGTATTTCGGCGTTTACGGCAGCCAGGACGGCGACGGCACCCCAACGATAGACAACGCCCGTCAGATAAATCTGACGGCGGATGCGGTTGCGAAGTGGGTTGGGTGAAGCTCACACAGATAAATCCACGATATAAAAATATACCCCGCTATGCATTTTTCGGCACAGCGGGGTTTGTTATTGGAGTTTTGTTCGTGATGTGTGGAGAACCTATGAGGTTATTTTCGTTTTTTCCTCTTTTTCGCGCTTGGCTTTTTCTTTGAGTTTGGCCAATTAATATTGCTGTTTTGGTAAAAGATATGCACCGTCTTTGGGCTGAACTTTTCAACATGCCGACCGACATAGAATCCTGCCGCCACAAACAGGAGCATTACTATAGGAGGGAAAATCATTAAAGTCGTAATCGGCTTAGGCATTACTTTCCACCGTTGTATGAACCTTTCCTTCTGCAGCGCGTCTGATTTCTCGAATGTAACAAACATTCTGCCGTCATTGCTCTCGGCAGTATATACATATACGTCTTCATTAGCATAGACTTTGACATATCCGAGTATCAGCGTGCCTCCGTTTTGATATTCATCAAGGAACTCGTCGGCATCCGGCATTATACTTTTGTATTTCGGTATTATATAGCACTTCTCACCGTCGCCATACAGCCGAATTGCGTCGTCCTGTATTTCGCAGTGATTAAAAGCGACCGTAGAGACTGTAAGTTCATCTTGCGTTTTTGCAGTCAATGCCCACATGCCATACAAAAAAATCCAGTAGATCAGTGCCATACCGCCAATGAGTATGATGCCGACGGCTATGGCTTCACCGGGATTTTTTATGTTGCCGTTGAATATATCGTTCTTTTTTCTCGGCACCAGCGGGATACCTTTATCATATACGCGATGGTATCCCTCTCCCGCACAGCGAACAAATTCTTTCTTTCCGACTGCCCTGTCATAAATGCGGACTTTCCGCTTTCCCAAAAACAAGTTGACATCTCCGTCTATGCGTATACCGGTGATATCCTCATATCTGTACAGTCGCTTGATGCCCCAAAAATTTTTATGGACAAACATTTCGTCTGTATAATATATGCGCTGATTGAAATATGCAATAATAAGCGCCAAATCAGGCAATGCGAGTATAGCAAAGCCGGCAGCAATGCCAATCATATGGGGAATCCTGCCGCAAAGGAATGTAGCCGTCGCCAAAAGAACAAAACCGATAATCCCGATAACAAAAAAGACTTTCGGCATCGTCACACGCCCGGCCTTGGCTTTTTCGCTTTTCGCCGCATCCATAACAAGTCTTGTCGCCGCTCGTGTAGCCACATAATTTTTCAAATGCCTTGACATATATTTCACCTCCGCCCGGACAGTACAGTAATTATACAACAGAGATTAGGTTTTGGCAATAAAGCGCAGGATGTTGTCGACGGAACAATTAATCCGATGCCTTTTTTGCTATTCCCTGCTCCAAGTCGCTGACTTCGTCTCTCAGCGCGGCAATCTGCTCCGGGTACGGATTTTTCTGAGCCGCGATTGCCTCCAGTTCTTTGATTGAAGCTCTCAGCTTTTTCCGGCTGTCTTCAATTTGCTCTTTTTGCTTTGAGAACGAATCAAAGAAATTATACAGACGCCGCGCATTTCCCGAGACGGATTGACCGACCTCCAAGCGGTATACAGTACCAAGGCGTTTGAGCGAAAGATACGGCTTCTTTTCATCCTGATTTTCCGGCACGGATATTGCAAAATCCATTGCAAATAGATCGTCGGGCATCGGCTCTTCTTTGCGAATCACGCTCTCGGAGAGGAAATCTTTTATCTTACCGACCTCCTGCTTATATTGCTCGCGGGAAAACCCAAGCAGATATTCCTCGTTTTTAACCGTATTGCGCAGACGGACATCAAAATCGGCAAGCATTTTCTTCTTCTCTTCAACCGACCTGTTCGCATCGTTAATGCTTTTTTCAAAAGCGGAGGACAGAAGCTCCGTGTGCCGCAGCTCGTTCTGCTTCTCGGCGAGCGTCTTCATAAGGGGCTCGGAAATGGACAGAGCTTTTACCTGAGCATATGTCAGCACATTTTCTTCGAGATCGGACGCCGAGCGCTGATAAGTTGACCCGCTCAGGAACTGCGAGATAAATCTCTGCTTCGTCTCCAGAATCTGCCACGAATATGAATCAAAGCTGCCCTTTGTGATATAACGAAAAATCCGTATCTCTTCGTTCAGGTTTCCTTTGCGCATGATTCTGCCCTCGCGCTGAACCATATCCGCAGGACGCCACGGGGCATCCAGATGATGCACCGCCTTCAATTTTGTCTGCACATTTGCGCCTATGCCAAGCTTGAATGTCGAGCCAATAAGCACGCGGACGATTCCTCTGTTGACCTTTTCATAGAGCGCGACTCTCGTCGCCTCCGATGTGTAGCTGTGGACGAAAGCTATCTCCTCCTGCGGCATGCCTCTTTCCACAAGAAGGCTCTTCATTTCGGCGTAGACATTGAACTGTCCGGTTTTCGGCGTGGAGTAATCACAGAAAATTATCTGTGCGCAGCCGGGATATTCCTCATATATTTTCATCACCTGCTCGGCACATACATCCGTCTTTCTGTAGCGGCTCTCCGGCAGTTCGTCGCAGCCGACCAGACGCAGATCAAGCGCCGCCTTTCTCCCGTCCGTGCTGACCTTCAGCATGTTGTCATAACCCTTGTCTATCTTCTTCTTGCGTATTTCTTCCGTGCGCTCACAGAGCTTATTCATATATTCCTGAAGCTGCGGGCTTTTCTCAAGTAAAATATCGTCATAGCCGTTGAATTCCGGCAGATCTCCGCTGCCGTTCACGGCATAAAAGCACGCGATATTTGCAAACAGCCTGGAAAGCTCCGGGAGATTGAAAAAGCGCGCAAATCGCTTGACTATCCTGAAATTCGAAGTATCCACATCGATTTCGCACACATATTCAGGCTGGGCGAATGACTTGACCCAATTGTCGAACACATCCAGATGGGCTCTTCTCATGACATCCGGCTGAAGATACATCTGCATGGCATAGGCGTCGGAGATGGAGTTGCACAGCGGCGTGCCGGTTGCAAAAACTACGCCGCCCCCGTTGTTCTGCTCCTGAACGCAGCGCACTTTTCGCTGCATATGCAGGCACTTCTGCGAGCCCCTGAGATTTATTCCCGCTATATTTTTCTGCCTCGAGTCGATCGGAATGTTCTTGAAATTATGAGCCTCATCGACAAAGAGGGTGTTTATCTCCAATTTGTCGAATGTGACCTCGGTTCTTGTACTCTGCATCGACATGATAAGCTGATGTGCGGTTTTGCGTATTCCCTCCTCAACCCTGTTCAGCTCCTTTCCCAACCCAACGGCCTGGCGCAGGAGCGCCATCATATCCTCGAGCTTTGACAGATCATCCTCCATCTGAGTCAGGACGCATTCGGACGAAAGCGGTATCATTTCAAAGCAGCTGTACGCTATGATGATTCCGTCATAGTCCCCGTTTACAATTTGATTTAAGACCTTTTGGCGCACATCCGGCTGAAATGTGCCGGGATTCACGGACAGCAGCTTCGCCTTGGGATACATTGTCTGAAAAATCAGCTCCCACTGTCCGACAATGTTGTTCGGCACGACGAACATATTCTTTCTGGACAGCCCCATCTGCCGCATCTTCATCGCTGCGGCAATCATGATATATGTCTTTCCCGCGCCGACATCGAATGCGAGCAGCGTGTTTTTCTCGTTGATTATTCTCTGAACGGCGTCCTTTTGATACGGATAGAGTTTGATTTCTTCGCTCATCTGCGGGAAGGACAGATTGGCGCCGTCATAGTGCTTTGCGCCGAGTCCGCCGAATATTTTGTTGTAGCTCTCCTCAACATCCCAGCGCCTGTCCTCGTCTTCCCAAAGCCATTTTCTGAACAATTCGAGAATCTTGTCTCGCTTTTCGAGAATCAGAACCGGCTCTTTCTTTGTATCGCGGCGAATCTCGCGCATGTTGAGCATCGACTCAAAGATATACAGCGCATTGTACTGCGGTATCCCGTATTCAAAATCAATCCTCGAGAGGCCGCTGTAATACCCATTATCCGGGATGAACCAATAGCCCGTATTCGGTTCATAGTTGACAAGATTGTAATTCTGCCTTCCTTTGGACTCCCAGATTTCATACCCGTTTATCAGATAAAAAATAAACTCGTTGATTATTCTCCTGTCCATCCACGGGACTCCGGGGGTCGCTTCTATATCTTTATATTTAATAGTATGTTCAACCGAGCTTACTCTTTCTCTCCCCGGCTTTTTGTATTTGTAGACCTTTGCCTCTTTCAGCTTTCTCGCCTTTGCATAGAGCTCAATCCAATGGTCGAGGGTGAACTGCTGCAGATCCTGCTCCGAGAGAGTGTCTATCATCTCCGACACCGGCATTTCGCAGTAGATGCTGCTATCTTTTGCTTCGCCGCTTACCGTAGGGTCGCCTATACCCAAAGTGTCATAATCTCTGTGGAGCAGCTCATACACCACGCCCTCATGGATTTTTTCCTGCAGCTCTTTGCTCTCCTGCGTTTCGGCAAGGTAGCGCACTATATAGTCCTTGCTCTTGTAAGTCATCAGGGGCACATTCAATCTGCTGAGTATGTTGTTAAGCTCTGCCTTCCACAGTATGCGAAGCTGTTTTTCAAGCCTGGGCGAACCGTATTTCGGCTTGCGTTTGAGATTTATCCCATCCTCGCAGACAACAATAATCCCCCAGTTATCGGGAATCTTCGCGCCCGCAGAAGCGCCGTGCCTCTCGCCCACTACGAGATAGTTATAGTCGAAATACTGCTGATAATACTCCACCTGACGCGGCAGCCTGCGATAGCTGTCGCGGTCGCTCTTGATTTCAAATCCGGTCAAGCAATCGCTGACCAGCATCACATCACAGACCGATTCGCCGATGCTTTTCTCCTGATAAATACGCCCTTCCGGATAGTTCGCCTGCAGCCACTCTATCAAAATGCCGCGGATTGCTTTATCGTCCATTTTTTGTCGCCTCCCGAGGCTCATCATAGCACGGAGGATGTCCCATTTTTGTCACATCGGATATCAGATGTCACGAAGAAATAACGCAAGCACGAAACCGCATTAAATTTTCACGACTGCCGGAACTTCAGATATGAACCGACCTGAGATATAGCTTTTCCGAAGTCGGGATCGCTGCGGAGCTTCACGCGAAGAGATTTCATAAAGCGGCAGCTTTCGGGGAGCTCTTCAACGCATATCCTTGCCCGATACAGCGGCGAGAGATACTGCTTTATGCCACAGGCACTCTCGGAAATATAATTACCGTGCTTCAACGCACCATGACCGATGCGCCCGTCAAAAACCGGATACATGCACCGAACGCCGCAGCAGTCGTCGCCAACCTCGGTCAATATGCAATAATGCACGCCGTCCGTATACGGCGAACAGTCGATTTTCAAAATATCTCCCGGGCGATACGGCACCGGAAGATTCAGATCCGCCGATCTCTCCCCGAACGCCTCCTCCGCCCGAGTATAATATTTAGTTTTTCCGCGACGGCCGTAATTGTGCAGAAAATACTGAATCTCCCCATTCGGCTCGGCGATATAAATATACTCCGGCCGCATAAATCCGCCGCTCTCAGATGCATCCGACCGCCGATACAGCTTCATCTCCCAGTACATATGACCCCAATCGCAGTCACTGCACTCCGAAACATATTCGCGGATTGCCCTGCGCGCAGACTCCGCAGATGCCGCATAATAAGCGCCGTCAACAAAGCTGTCAACGCCGCATCTGCGCAGCACAACGGACAGCACGGTTTCGTTGCCGCTGTTCTCAAGAGCCGCCGTTGCGGAATCCAGAGCGGCAATATAATCGGCAACTTTATCCGGCTCTCTGCGCAACTCCGCACTGTTTTTCAGCTTTTCAAGCAGCGCCCGCTTCTCAGCAAGTCCTATAGGCGCGCCGGCAATAATATTCGCATAGCCAAATTCACAAAGCCTTTCCGGATCTGACAGCAGATACTCCGAAAGCTCTGGCGATTCCAGAAGATTTAAAATTTCTTCTCTCAGTGTAAGCATACTCTCATCCCCCAAAATATCCGGCCGGCAAAAGCCACTTAGCGATATAATAAATAATAGCAGACCCCATGTACCGCATATAACCCACAGCAATATTCGGTTGTGCGGAAAACAAAAAAGCGAGTGTCCATAACTCAAATCTGTTATGAACACTCGATATGGTGCGAGTGACAGGGTTCGAACCTGCGGCCTGATGGTCCCAAACCTATGTCTGAACTTTCAGTGAGGGGTCTTGCGTCCTCTTTGGCGCTTTCTGTCGCTCCAACAGTTCCCCTTTGGAACTCTATTGGCCTGTTTATTTCAGCCATCGCTTTCGGCTTTTGGGGTTTGTGTGGGATGAAATTCTGTATATTAAAAGTGCTTCCGTCCAGATTTACCCCTACATCAGATGGTCCTATCGCAAAGAACAGCTCAGTAATTGCGCCGCATAAACAATGAAATAAGCGCTGGCGTGACATTACCCACCCTCTCGATAAACGGAAAATGTGTTGTGGTCGCTAAAACTCCCTCAGAAAATGTGCAGACAAAGAAAAAACTCGCTCATTTTTTGTGATTTCTCCATCGAGCACCGTAATCCACATCGTTTGGAACAATAGGAAGTGTATTGTTCCGAATGATGCTGTATTATTCCGAACAATACAGATATATTATTCGGAACAGTTTTATTCTGCAAATACTCCGTTCTTTCAGTAGCTATTTCCTACTTTCTGTGATATTGTTCGTTTGCCAAAAAGGAGGCGATGATATGCAGAAAGAAAACAATCAGACGGTCGGGCAATGGTGTGACCAGTGGTTCACCGCCAACCGACACAAATGGAACGGCAACACCGAGGGTGGGTACCGCAATTTAATCTACAGCCACATTCTCCCCGGCATCGGAAGCGTGACCCTCTCAGCCCTGACGAAGCAGGCGGTCACAGATTTCTATGATAGCCTGCGAAGCTAGGGACTCAGTGCCAGAAGCGTCTGGTGCGTCCATCTACTTCTGCGCCGGTGTATGGACGAAGCGGCACAGGACCAACTCATTCCCTACAATCTGGTACGGCTCTACCAGGAACCCAAGGCAGAGGAATACAAAACAGCCCCACTGCGCCTGGGGCAGCTCCAGCGTTATCTGAACGCAGCGGAGCAGTTCGGCGTGCTCCCCCTCATCTATACAGGACTATCAAGCGGCCTGCGGCAATGTGAACTGATCACCTTGTCGTGGGCCGATTTTTATGTCCGCTACCGGTACATCCTCAAAAGACAGCGCCTGCTGACTCTCAATGAGAAAGCGGCGTATCTCCTGAATCGGCTACCGGAAAACAGCTCACCCTATGTGTTCTGCAATCCAAAGACAGGAGCGCCGTACAAGCTCCATGAGTTCTATTATCTGCACAAGAAAATCCTGAAACAGGCAAGGCTCCCGTGGGTAGCCTTCCGGGATCTGCAGCGCCAGTGTATGGAGGTAGGAATATGACGCTCCGAGAATACATCAGCTTCTGGCAGGAAACCTACGACAAACACCAAAGCAGGCCGACCACCTATGCGGCGCACAACTATGTATTCAAAAACCATATCCTTCCCGGCCTGGGAGACACACAACTCTCTGAATTGACATCGGAGATGGTCAGAGAATTTTTGGAGGAACGCAAGCATTTCGGTAATCATCGGCCCGGCAGCTCTGGCTTGGGCGAAGAAACTATGCGGCACATCCACCGCCTGCTTCAGCAATGCCTGGACCAGGCCATTCGGGACGGCCTGATAACAGAGAATCCTGCCAAGGCATTCCACTACCGCAAGTCAACAACGGTGAAAGCGAATATCATGACGCCTCTGGAGATGGAGGATTATCTGGATGCCGCCGAGCAATTGGGCTACCTCCCCATGTTCATGCTGGCGCTGACAGCAGGACTCCGGCAAGGAGAGCTCATCGCCCTGAAATGGAGTGACCTCGATATTGAAAGCCGGACGCTGACAGTCGCGGAAAACCGTGCGGTGGTACGGCGAGAGCTGGTGGAGTACGGCAGTCAGACAAGGTCGATAAAGCTGACACCGGAGGTAGTCAACCTCCTGATTATGGAACACCGCAAGCACCCCAGCAGCCCCCTTATGTTCATGCACCCGGCCACGCAGAAACCCTTCTCGCCACAGATGGTTCGCCGGATGCACAACGAGATCATCCAGGATGCTGGCATCGACCATATCCGGTATGTGGATCTCCGCCATACCTGCGCCATCCTCGCTCTGAAGAACGGCACGGATGCCAAGGAGTTGGCGCAGATGCTGGGACACTACCGGCCAACGATCACCCGGCAGAACTATGAACCTTATCTACGCCATAAGGCGCAAAAGGATGAGGATATGCCAAATGAGGCCACTCGGGACGAGCTGCAGCAGGCGGCGAATATTCTGGATAATCTTCTGAAATTCTGATAGCTATTCTGCCAAAGGTGTGGTATATGTTTGTGTCACAAGGAGGCGAAGCCCATGAAAAACAAACTGCTCAAAGAACTGTACGACTGCTTCTATGTGCCGCCAGAGCTCCCGGCGCAGAAGCAGGAAATCGAGGAGTGTCACCAGGCGCTCATCGAAGCATTGGAAAAGCCGGAACGCAGACTGGTACTCCAGATCATCGATGCCAAGGACCGCATCGTGGAGGATACATCCATCGACAGCTTCATCTCTGGATTTGAACTGGCGTGGAAACTCTCCATGGAACTGAACAATTATGAAAACGAGCGCTTAGTCTCCTGCCGCACCGGAAGACTGGACGCTCGTTTCGCACTCAAGAAGGAGGAGCCAAAATGAAGAAGAAAATCATCATCACCGCTACATTCGCCGCCTGTCTCGCCTTGTGTGCCGCTGTGTGGCCACAGGCTGAAACGGTCAAGGAAACACCCCTACCGAGTGAAATGACCGCCGTGACCGCTCTACAGCCAACGCTTCAAAATACGGAAGAATGGGTGGTACCAGTGACAACAGAGAAAGAAAAGGCCGAAGTTGAGCCTACCCCGGAATGAACCGTCGAGGAGCTGCCTGTACCCGCCACAGAAACAGAAAAGCAACCCGAAGCGGAGCAGGAACCTATGCCACCCACGAAGCCAGAACCAGATTCCGCACTGGTGCCGCCCACACAACCGAAATATGAGTCGATACCAGAGATGGAGCCAGAAGCCAGCAATAACAGCTCGGAGGATAAGGTCTATGTCCCCGGCTTCGGCTGGATAGAAAGCCAGGGAGCCAACCATGTCGAGTACGCCGAGGATATGTACGAGAACGGCAACAAAATCGGCATCATGGGCTGACCTCAAAAACTGCGCCGCATAAACAATGAAATAACCGCAGGAGAGCAAAAAACATTCCTGCGGTTACCCTTTACCAGTTGATAATTCAAAATCTCTCGTCTGGAAAGGAAATCACAAATCTGAAAACTGGATTTTCAATAGACAAAACGGCCTTCCTGTGTTAAGATTATCTTGTGTTAGTGCAAACTCAGTGTATGAGGTGTCTATATGAGTCAAATTATCCAAAGATTAGATCAGCAGCAATTGAAATCCCTTTGTGGTGTTGTGGCTCATACTTCTGAAGGATTGACTAAAAGCGAATTAACAACACTTTTAGGTCAATGCGGAATTTGTGCTGTTGATGACGGCTTCTCCCGTAATCAGTTGGGATATACCATAGGCTTAAACAAAAGAGACTGGCTTTACAATTGTCTGGTAACAGAGATAAACAAGAGCCAATCGTTTAGTAGGGTCTTTTCGTTTTTGCAGGCAGCGCTGAATCCTGCTTCATACACGAGTGTTGATAGCAGGCAAAAATACAGGTACTTGTTCGAGGAAACAAACAAAATCCTTCTCTTTGCCGGGTTATCGATTGACCAAAGCGGACGATTGGTAGCAGTTTCGCAAGCTGAAACACTTACTGAAGTTGACCAGCGAGTCAACCACTTGAAAAAAGCTCTATATGACCGTGCCATACATTCTGAGGTACAGAAGTACTGTGTTGAAGACTATTTGAGAGCAGATTATTATGATGCCGTGTTTGAAGCGGCAAAAGGATTGGCTGAACGTGTCCGGCAGATTTCCGGCTTGACTACAGATGGTGGAACACTTTTTCAAACTGCGTTTTCCAAGAACGATCCTTATATCTTCTTTAACGCAATGAAAACAGATAGCGAGCGCAGCGAATTTACAGGCTTGAAGGAGCTGCTTGAGGCAATCTTCCACTTGGTTAGGAATCCAGCAGCGCACACACCCAAAGTTAATTGGAAAACCGATGAAACGAAGGCTCTTGATATACTTACATTAATATCGTTTGCACATAAGTATTTAGACGAGTGCCATCGTATGCCGGGAAAATAACGAGAGGATGCTTAGTATGGATAGACCTCAATATGTAAATTGGATTGTTCGAGAGGCCGGAGTGGTTTTCGAAGATCAGCAGCCATTGAACTGTTACAGACTATCCTATGTCATAGATGACGCTATCCTCGATGACTGGGCACTTCACATTAGAAGGCATTATGTTCCAGATGATGAATTGGAAGAAGATGCCGCGTTGAACAAGTTGACGGTAGAGGAATACTTGCGCCAATATGTTATCCCGCAAAAAGGAGAACCATTTGGACCGACGGCACGGTCAAATGATATTAGCGAAATTCTATTTGCAGATTTATTTGAGTTCATCCTGAACTATGAAGTTCCACGGTGTAAGCAGCACAATCGTTCCGGCAAAAATGAATCTGAGCATGGCACAGATATAATTGCATACAGGTTCTTCGCTGAGGGAAAAGCCCCGCATAAAAACGATGAGCTTGTGGCAATAGAGGTAAAAGCGCTTCTTTCTTCAAATGAGGCCGGTAAAGTAATTAAAGATGCAGTTACCGATTCAAAAAAAGACGAGGATCGAGTTTCTCATACTTTGAATTACTACCGAAAAAAGCTCCGCTTTATGGGAAAGTCAACAGAAGCAGAGGATGTAGCAAGGTTTCAACAAAAAACCGAATACCCTTATAGAACATCCTATGTAGGGGCTGCTATTTCAAGCTTGCCAGCTATCGAAAAGAAAGTCATTGTCGGTATTAAGGGAGCAGATTTGGAATTGAAAACAGATCAGTCCGTTTTTTATGTCCATGGAGCAGATTTGATGTCCCTGACACATCAAGTATTCGAGAGGTGCATTAAATGATTTTCTCAAATACTTCAAATTATATGCTCAAATACCAAAAGGCCAAAGCAAAACTTGTAGAGTATGACATTCCGCAAAAGGATTATCCTAAGTTTCCATTAAATTCGAATGAACTATCCTATCCTGTTGTTTACATACTTTCTCGATACGCCGAAAGTGTCATTGAAAACAACGTAGCTGACATGGAAGAATTTTCACCACATTTAGTGGCTGCTTCACAATACTTTGATGCGGCTGTAGGGGCCAATGATCGTGCAGAGTATGATGTTGATTTTTTGCTGTCTGGAGCCGCGTCCTATTTCCTCTCTGATGACTTTGGAAGCGCCAAAGTTTTATGCTCTGAGTTTTTTGCGCGAATAAATCCAGAAACCAATGTTCCTCAAAAAATCATGGGTGACTTACTTGGGTATCTTCTACTGAATCGAGACTTTCATATAAGTGAAGATACTCCTGATGGAGAAAAAGTCTGCCGTTCATTGCTGGCCTATTACAACACCGGAGAAGGAGCGGAAGAAATACAGAATTTATTATCGGAGTATAGAAAAGTGATTTATGAAAATGATGCTCCGATGGAAATATACTATGTCGATATATTGTGCGCCATTGTCACGGTGGCTTTGTCCAAGTCATCGTGGAGCCTTCTACCCAGGTATTCCGAGTTAGATCAGTCCCTGTGGTCAGATTACCTTAAAAGCCCAAAGGCTCCAAGAATGCTGTGGCCAGCGCAACAGCTTATTGGCGAAAAGGGAGTTTTAAGGGGGCAGAGTGCGATAGTACAGTTGCCAACCGGAGTAGGAAAAACTAAAAGCATTGAGCTGATTATTCGTTCGTCTTTTGCCTCAGACAGGGCGACTACAGCAATAATAGTTGCTCCGCTCCGTGCTCTGTGCAATGAAATAGCAAATGATATGATTTCAGCATTTGGGGATGAGGTTTTAGTCAACCAGTTTTCTGATGTTCTCGAGGAAGACTTTTCCCTTGATTTATTCTTGTCCCTTAAATCGAAAATATTGATTTGTACCCCTGAGAAACTCAGCTATATCATTCATCACCAGGCTGATTTCCTGGATCAAATAGGCCTGTACATATTTGATGAAGGTCATATGTTTGATGACGGAAGTCGAGGGGCTATTTACGAATTGCTAATCTCTGAAATCCGGGGGCGCATCTCGTGGGAAGAACAACTCATTCTTCTTTCTGCGGTACTTTCTAATGCCGAGCAGATTCAGAAATGGCTCTTGGGTGAAGCTGGTGTTTTAGCGTCAGATCCTAAAATTAAGGCAACACCCAAAACGATTGGGTTTGCCTCGCAAACAAAAGATATCCACTATTATTCTGATGATTCAGCACAAGAAGATTTTTATGTTCCCCGTAGTATAGAGGTTATTGCATTACAAAGGCGTACCCGCGAGAAAAAGCAACGCTATTTCCCGGAGCTAACAGACGCCAAAGACATTGCGATATATTACGCAAATAAGCTATGCAAAAATGGTGGAGCTGCCATTTTTGCTAATCGAACCAGTACCGTGCTGAGCGTAATCAACAGAATTATTGAATTAAGGGATCGGGGACACGACCTCGCTGAGATTAAAGGAAACAGCGATGGCGAGGAAATGAATCGACTGGCACAATTGATGTCCGACTATTATGGGGAACAGCATCCATATACGATTGCCTGCTATTTAGGAGTTGTCCCGCATTATTCTAACTTGCCTAATGGACTGCGCCTTGCTGTAGAGTATGCCTGTAGAAACAAAGCTCTGCGTCTGGTTGTCTGTACATCTACCCTTGCACAAGGAGTAAACATTCCGATAAAGTATCTTTTTATGACCAGTTTTATGGTTGCGAGAAATAGCATGCAGATCCGCAGTTTTCAGAATTTGATGGGACGAACTGCACGCGCTGGAATGTACACTGAAGGAAGTGTTATTGTTACAGATCCGCGGTTGTTTGACAATAGAAATAACCGGATCAATGGTGGCAACTTGAGATGGAATGACTGTACAAAAATGTTCGATAGCAGTGCTTCGGAACCATGTGGAAGTTCTATTCTGTCATTAGTTCAAGATATTGTTATTGACTACCAAGCGGGATTTATTGGTTCAGAAGTAGCAAAGTTTATTATTGAAAACTACGGTAAAAATGATTGCTTCAATCAACTTATATCAGAGCTTTCTTCGGCACTTCTTGAAAGGTATCCGAGCAAGACCAACAATAATATTGCAGAATCAGTTAGTTTTCGGAAGCGTACCATGGAAGCTATCGAAAATCATCTGTGTTTCGTTTTTTCAAACGACGAAAATACAGATAGGCAAGCAATAGCATCTGAGATTTGCAAAGAGACGTTGGCATATTTTATGGCCAATGATGATGAAAAAGCCTTGTTAGAAAGAATCTTTGACATCATCGCATTGAAGATAAGTGAGTTTGACCATTTTCAGCTTAAGAATTATGCCAGAACTATGATTGGTATTGACCTTTCGTTACAGATTGAAAAATGGATAGCCGAAAACCACCTTACCCAGCAGAATTATACGAATGAACAACTGGTTAAGATGCTCATATCCTTTTTCCTGGAAACCCATACACTCAAGAAAGAAATAGGCTGCTTTGCGGATATTTGCCAAATGTGGCTTGATGGCTGTTCATTTGTTGAAATGCATGAGTGCACATCCTTGCCGATAGCGGATCTTGAAGATATCTGCAGTAAGTCCATTTCTTACGAATTGAGTTTCTTTGTGGGGAACATCATTGATATCATTGAGATCAATGACGAAGACATAGTAAATCCCTTGCCCAATTTGCTCCTCCTACAAAGAAGATTGAAATACGGAGTCAAAACAGAAACCGCAGTTTCGGTATGCGAGAAAATCTTTAATGACCGATTCCTTGCAAATCTTCTGGCAGACGAAATAGGCCATGATGCAATCGAGGCTAACAGCATCGTAGGTGTTATGAAGTCGCATAAAGAGGACATCTTGGATATCCTATCGGCCTATCCGACATACTTTTTCGAGCGTGTCCAATGGATATGTAAGGATTAACTTCATGTCTTACGCCGAAACTTTTGGCTGCATCAATTGTTCGTGCATATGAAGAATCAGAGGTGAAAAAATGACTGTTTGCTATAATAAATTGTGGAAGCTACTGATTGATAAGAATATGAAAAAGAAAGATCTGCGGTTGGCCACCGGCATGTCTACCACTGCCCTTGCCAAGCTGGGCAAGAACGAGCATGTCAGCACGGAGATCCTCACCAAAATCTGCAAGGCGCTGGACTGCGACTTCTGCGACATCATCGAACTGGTGAAGGAGGAGCAGCATGATTGATTTTTCCAAGATAGAGCAGTATCGGGAGAATAACCGCATTGAGGCCAAGAAAGCCCTCGGCGGCCTGCCCAAGAGCATTTGGGAAACCTATTCTGCCTTTGCTAACACTCACGGCGGTATTATCCTGTTGGGCGTGGAGGAGTTGGCCGATAAGTCCTTCCGCACGGTGGATCTGCCCGACCCGGAGAAACTCATCAAAGAGTTCTGGGACATCGTCAATAACCCCAATAAGACCAGCGTAAATGTTCTGTCCTCCAAGGATGTGTTTGTTCAGGAGGACGATGGCAATCATATCGTGGTCATCAATGTCCCCCGTGCAGAACGCTCCTATAAGCCGGTGTATGTGGATGGAAATCCGCTCTGCACCTACCGCCGAAATGGTGAGGGTGACTATCGCTGCACCAAAGAAGAATACCAGGCCATGGTGCGGGATGCCTCCGTGAAAACACAGGATATGCTCATTCTGGACGAGATGGATATGTCCGTGTTCAACAAGGAAAGTGTCCGCAGCTATCGCCAGAGAATGCGCCTCTCTCGCCCCGGCCACGTGTGGGAAGCGTTGGAGGATGAAGATTTCCTTCTGAGACTGGGTGCCGTGGGCATCGGCTCCGATGGGAAGAAGCATCCGACCTCTGCTGGACTTCTCATGTTCGGCAACGAATACGACATTGTGCGGGAATTCAACGCCTATTTCCTGGACTATCAGGAGCAGTATGACATAGATACCCGTTGGACTGACCGTATCATCTCTTCCTCTGGCGATTGGAGCGGCAATGTGTACGACTTCTATTTCCGTGTCTATAACAAACTGGTCCAAGACATCAAGGTGCCTTTCAAGATGGAGGGCGGCGTCCGTGTGGACGACACCAGTGTGCATAAGGCACTACGCGAAGCACTGGCAAACTGTCTGGTTCATGCCGATTATTACGGCAGACAAGGCCTGGTCATCATCAAAAAGCGCGATTCCATCACCATGGCTAATCCCGGCGGTTTCCGTATTGAGATAGACGCAGCTAAAAGCGGTGGTGTGTCCGATCCCCGGAACGGAACTATGCTGAAATTGTTCAACCTGATTGATATTGGCGAACGTTCCGGCAGAGGCATTCCCCTTGTTTTCAGCGCTTGGCGGGAGCAAGGGTGGGCAATGCCTGCTGTTACAGAACAACTTGATCCAGAGAGAACAATACTGACGCTCACATTCGAAAAAATCGGCGATAAAAAATCGGCGATAAAAATCGGCGATAAAAAATCGGCGATAAACGCAAAAATGAAGGAAACCATTATTGCGTATCTTACCGACAACCCCGAAGCAAAAGCTTCCTCGATTGCTGAGTATATCGGCCTGAAGCCGTCTCGCACAAGAGACTATCTGAATGAATTGATTGCGGAAGGAATCGTTGTCGCTGAAGGCAGTAACCGTAACAGAACCTATCGGTTGAAGGCGTAACTGTTCTTATAGAGATATTGTTGAGCATATAAAAGAGCCCACTCAGGATTAAGTCCGTTTTTTGGGACACATAAACCTGTAAAATGCTAATATGGGAGATTGCAAAAGTCTCCAGAAAACGGGGGTAGCGATAAATGGCAAGAACGATTGCGGTAAAGGGCATTGGCAAAGTATCCGCAAAGCCCGATTATGTGGTGTTTTCCATGACTTTGGAATCCAAGCATAAGGATTACGATAAGGCAATGGATATGGCTGCCGACCATATCCAGCAACTCAATGAAACGCTGTGTGGGGTATAGGCTTTGAAAAGGGCTCTGTTAAGACCACGAACTTTAGTGTCCGCACGGACTATGACCGTGTGAAAGACCGCAACGGTAATTATCAGAGCGTATTCTGCGGATATGAAGTGACCCACAATCTGAAACTCGCTTTTGATTTTGATATGGGCAGACTGTCCCAGGCACTTTCCGCCATTGCCGGTTGCCTGTCTCATCCGCAGCTTTCGGTGGCATTTACCGTGAAGGATGCAACGGCGATCAACGAGGAGATGCTCCGCTCCGCTACCGCCAATGCAAAGAAAAAAGCCGAGATTCTATGCGAAGCATCCGGCGTTACAATGGGTGACCTCATTGCCATTGACTACAATTGGGGAGAACTGGATATCTACTCCCATACCCGTTATGACTGTTGCGAGGACGCCATGCCTTTGATGGCAAAATCCATCGATATCGACCCTGATGATATTGACGTGAGTGACACGGCAACATTCGTATGGGAAATCAAGTAAGGAGGAACACCTCTGTTATGTCTATGAATGAACTGCAAAAGCAGACAAATGCAAATATACAGGCGAAGGCCAATCTGATCTGGGAAATTGCCACCCATCTGGTGGGCTTGTTCAAACCCCATGAGTATGGCAAGGTCATTCTTCCCATGACCGTGCTGAAGCGTTTTGATGACGCTCTGAAGCCCACCAAGGCCGCTGTTGTTGAAATGGCAAAGAAACTGGATGCTCAGAAGGTCGAGGGCACTGTACGGGACGGCATTCTGTGTCGTATTTCCGGTTACGATTTTTACAATACCAGCAACTATGACTTTGCAAAGCTGATTGCCGATCCCGATGGCGTGGAAATCAACTTTGAAGCCTATCTGCAGGGTTTCTCTTCCAACATCAAGGATATCATCGACAACTTTGACTTTGCCAACACTGTCAAGCTGATGGTCAAGGGCGGCGTCCTGTTCGTGACGCTGCAGGAGTTCAACTCTGCAAAGGCAGATATGTCTCCCGACAAGATCACCTCTGCCGATATGGGCTATATCTTTGAAGAACTGATCCGGAAATTCTCCGAGTCTTATGACGAACAGGCCGGTGCTCACTTCACCAGCCGTGACATTATCTACCTGATGACCGAGCTTCTGGTTGCACCCGAAAAGGCTGAGATCATGTCCGAGGGCTGCACCAAAACTGCCTATGACATGGCAATGGGTACATCCCAGATGCTTGGCTGTCTGACCGAGCGCCTCCAAGAAATTAGCGCGGACGCAGCACTGACATGCTTCGGTCAGGAGTTCAACCCGGAAACCTATGCCATCGCAAAGGCTGATATGCTCATCAAGGGCGGCAACGCATCCGGTATGAAGTTCGGTGACACCCTGAGTGACGATGCCTTCTCCGGCTATGAGTTCGACTACATCATTTCCAATCCGCCCTTCGGCATCGACTGGAAGCGCGAAAAGTCCCAGGTGGAAGCGGAAGCAAAGAAGGGCTTTGACGGTCGTTTTGGTCCCGGCCTGCCTGCAGTCTCCGATGGCCAGATGCTGTTCATGCTGAACGGCGTGAAGAAGCTGAAGGAAGGCTCCGGCAGAATGGCGATCATTCAGAACGGCTCTTCCTTGTTCACCGGTGACGCCGGTTCCGGTGCATCCGAGATCCGCCGCTATGTCATCGAGGGTGATCTGGTGGAAGCCATCATTCAGCTGCCCACTGACCTGTTTTACAACACGGGCATCTCTACATACATTTGGGTCATTACCAAGGGTAAGCCCATGCACCGCAGCGGCAAAGTTCAGCTGATTGATGCCAGCAAGTGCTTCGTGAAGCGCCGCAAGAACATCGGCTCCAAGCGTGTTGATCTGGATGATGCTTGTATCGAACTCATCCTCCGTGCATATGAGGGTTTCGTGGATGAAACCTACGAGGAGAATGGTCTGGTTGTGGAGTCCAAGGTATTTGACAACAGCTTCTTCGGCTTTACCAAGGTGACTGTGGAGACTGCCCAGGCAGATGCAACAGGCAAGCCTGTTCTGAAAAAGGGAAAGAAGCAGCCGGTCAAGGGCGCATCCGACACGGAGATCATTCCTCTGTCCGAGGATATGGATGCCTATATGGAAAAGAATGTCCTGCCTTACAATCCGCTTGCCTACATCGATCCTGCAAAGGACAAGATCGGCTACGAAGTGCCGTTTGCCCGTCTGTTCTATAAGTTCGTGTCTCCTGCGTCCTCTGATTCCATCTTCGAGGATATCAAAGCATTGGAGGTCGAGGAAACAATCCTGATGAAGGAGTTGTTTGGTCATGCGTAAGATGATAGATAGCGGTGTAGAATGGCTTGGGGCGATTCCACAGGATTGGGATTTGGTGCAAATTAAATCCATTGCGTCGTGTAAGAGTGAAAAAAGCTCCTACATTGGCGGCGCATATATTGGTCTGGAACACATTGAGTCTGGATCTGGAAAGTTGTTGGCAGACGGTTCTCAAACTGGTATTGAAGTTGATTCTACTGTTTCGTCTTTTAGCGACACCGATATTCTATTTGGAAAACTGCGCCCCTATCTTGCGAAGGCTGCAAAGCCTAATTTCGACGGACAATGCTCCACCGAAATTCTTGTGTTGAATCCTTCATCTCGGATTCAAAAGGATTTCTTGTTCTGGTATCTGTTGGATCCAGCCTTTATTGATGCGGTAAACGCTTCGACTTATGGTGCAAAAATGCCGCGTGCAAACTGGAATTTCATTGGTAGCTGTTACTTGCCGTTGCCGCCCATGAATATGCAGACTGTTATTTCGAGTGTTTTGAATGAAAAATTCGCCCAGGTCGACACCCTCATTGCAAATGTACAGGCGCAGATTGAAAAGCTGAAAGCCTACAAGCAGAGCGTAATCACTGAGGTTGTCACCAAGGGCCTTGACCCAACTGTGCCGATGAAGGACAGCGGTGTTGAGTGGATTGGGGAAATTCCGGCGCATTGGGGAGTCACTCGTATCAAGAATATGTTTGAATTAAGGAACGAGAGAAACGATGAAGCAGACTTGACGAAAGTCAATTTGATCTCCCTTTACACAGATTTGGGTGTTGTTCAACATTCGGATTTGACTGCAACTACAGGCAACCGTGCTGTAACAGCCGAAGGATATAAGATTGTCCGCAAAAACGATATTGTAGTAAATATTATTCTTTGTTGGATGGGTGCAGTTGGCATGTCCCAATATGATGGTGTTACAAGTCCCGCATACGACATTTATCGACCTCTGAAGGACACCAACAGCGAGTATTACCATTATTTATTCCGCACAAATCGATTTAATGGTGAGTGCTATCGGTACGGACGAGGAATTATGATGATGAGATGGCGAACCTATTCTACGGAGTTCCGTGCTATCAATATTCCTTGCCCCCCTGCGGAAGAGCAAAAAAAGATTGTTGCTCACTTGAACGAAAAGTGCAACAAGATTGACCAACTGATTGCCATCAAGCAGGCAAAAATCGAAAAACTGGAACAGTATAAACGTTCCCTCATTTATGAGTATGTCACCGGCAAGCGGGAAGTGGTGTAATGGCGAAGGGCTATACCAATCAGCATATTGTTCCCAAACGATATCTGGATAGATTCGGAACGAAAGATGGCAAGCGAACCATCATCGGAACCCGAATTGTCAGCAAAGGAAATGTGCGGTTCTTTACTGAGTCCACCGAGAACGTTGGCTACATAAAGAATTACTATGATGTGACGGACAAGAACGATCCAAAGTATTGGGAGCATTATTTCGCAAGAGAGATCGACACCCTGTGCGGACAGGACATGGAGAATATCATCGCAAAGGTTACATTGTCCTGTCCCAATGTCACTGTTCTGTCTGCTCACGATAAAGAAGTTCTGTCGAAACTGATTATTGCACAACTGATGCGCATTCCCAAAAGCATTGACTATGTGAAGACGGTGCTTTATCCAAGGGTCTCAGCGCAGGTTAAGGAAGATCTGGTTTCCACATTACCTCCTGCTTTCTTTGAAAAGCACAGGGAGCAGATAATGAATACAGAGTTTTCCGAGCAAGATCAAAAAGAATTGGTGCTGAATCATTCTTTTGAGCCGGTAAACTTTGACCGTTATTGCAAAGTGCTGCAGGATGGTATTTGGGTGGCGTATCTTAATACGCGCTGGGATACCATGCCATTTCTCACAAGCGACAACCCGGTGCTTCTTGAAGGAGTTGGAAGCAAGGAAACAGGAATGTTCCGAAATGGGCTTGCGAATCCTGCAACCTGCATCTTCTACCCGCTAAGTCCGGGAATTGCGGTGGCAATTTACTCCAGACAAGGAATTCTGGGGTTGGCAGCAGATGAATATGACGGAAGAAAGGTTCTGCTCGATGAGTTGAAATACATCATGAGCAGGAACGTAAATATCATGGCTCAGGCACATCGCCATTCGTTTATTCCACAGCCTCTTTATGATGAGATTGCTGGCGGCAGCTTTTAATCGAAAAGACTGGAATCTAAGTATGCGCAATTCAGGGATTCCTTCAAATGTCGCTTAAGGGTTGACCTTTTCGCGAAAAAAACAAGGCATACTATGAATAAACATCTGATGGAGGTATCCTATGAAAGAATTGATTCCCATCGAAGCAGATAACCTGCCTATGGAAGTCGAGCAGAGTGCCGTGCCCATTCCTGCGGAGGGTAAGCGCCTATACATTACGCAAGACACCAAAACTATTGACTTTCATGCACTTCTGGGACAGATTGTGCAGTGCGTAAATATGGGTGAGATCCTGGCTGAGATCAAAGCTGGAACCCAGTATGTGGTTCAGATCCCCGCAGAGTTCCAAGCGGCGTATGAATCTGGCGAGATGTTCATCATGGAAAACATGAAAACCGGAAAAAAGTGGCCAAGCCTAATGAAGATTGCCGAAGATGGAAAGTATCAGGTTGTGACACCTCTACCTATTGCGGAGCAGGCAATTGTTCAAGGTAATCCGGTACAGGAGCTTGCAAACAGCCACCACAATATGTTGATGCAACAACAGGTGGCGCAGTTGACTGAGATGGTGGAGCGTACATATCGTGTGGTCGAGCAAATCAACCATGGGCAAATGGATGACCGCATTGGGCTGCTGGAAGCTGGTAAGAACGGTTTGATTCTGGCAATGTCCATGCCGGAAGGTGAGGAACGCAATCGCCAGATAGACTCCAGCAGACAGAACCTACTTGTTGCTCAGGCGCAGATTGAAAAAACGCTTGAACGCCGTGCTGGAGAATTCGAACCTCTGCCAAAGGCAGCTCCCGTTCGATTCATGCGTGAGGTCATCCACAGTGGCTACCTGGCAGAAAAATGCAGAGATGTACAGGAAATGCAAGACTATTATGACCTGTATTTACAGGCAACCAAGCTGCTTGCAGCTTCCTATGCCCTATGCGGAAATTTGGAAACAGCAGAACAAACTTTCCGATTGAGTGAATCCACCATTCGGTCTATCGATTTCAGCAAAGTTGAAACCATACGCTATCAGCACAAGGGATTGACAGATATGTTCTATTCGGCGCCTGCTGGGTATATTGCCACAGAGCGAACCGTCTGCTTAGAGGAAGCAAAACATTACGATTATATTGCCCTTGAGGTCAGTGGAGAGAAATTGTTGGAGGTACTGGGAAATGGACAAGCAGAAGCGGTTCAAGAAGCAGGAACTGAAGAGTGATGATTACAAGGGCATGGAACAGGGCGCAAAAGCTCTGAAGGGTGGCCTTGGACTGCTTGGTTCCTTAGTCTTGATAGTTAAAAATAAGGACAATCTGAAAACCCTTGGTAAGAGTGCCCTTAAACTTGCAGGCAAAGTCATTAAGATGTAAGGGGGTGTTATATCGTGGATAAAAGCGAGAAACGATTTGAGCGAGATATAGAATCCTTCCTGATTTCCCCGGAAGGTGGTTACACTCAATTTTGCGGACAGGATGCCGAGGGCAATTGGGTACATACTCGTCAACATGATGTTTCCAAGTGCATCTATATGGATGTGCTCTGTGAATTCATCGCCAAGACTCAGCCCAAAGAATGGGCCAAGTACACCAAATATTACGGTACTAACGCTGCGGACAAGCTGTACCACCGTTTGGAGACCACCATCTCCAACCAGGGTCTGCTGTATGTCCTCCGGAACGGCATCGAGGATATGGGCTGTAAGCTGAAGGTCTGTTTCTTCAAGCCGGAGTCCGATCTGAACCCTCTTGCCATTGAACGCTATGAGGCGAATATACTTGGTTGCACCCGTCAGTTCCGTTACACGATGGCAAACACCAACACCATCGATATGGTGCTTTCCGTGAACGGTATTCCTGTTGTTGCTCTGGAACTGAAGAATCAGTTGACCGGGCAGGACTATGTCTGTGCCATCAACCAGTTTAAGCATGACCGCAGCTTCAAAGAGTTTGCGTTCCGTCTCAATCACCGCTTCCTGGTCTACTTTGCCGTTGACCTTTATGAAGCATGGATGACCACGCAGTTGGCAGATGGCAGCACTCGATTCCTGCCGTTTAACCAAGGCTCCAACGGTGCGGGAGTAACCGGCGGCGCAGGCAATCCCCAGAATCCAAACGGCTATGCCACGAGCTACCTCTGGGAGGAAGTGCTACAGCGTGACAGTCTGCTCGACCTCATCCACCGGTTTATTTCCTTTGTGAAGGAAAAGGAGGAAGTGGTCAAGAACGGCGTTACTAAAACTGTCACCAAGGAAAAGATGATTTTCCCGCGCTACCACCAGTACGATGTGGTGCGTAAGATCATGGCTGATGTGCGGCAGAACGGTGTCGGCACAAACTATCTAATTCAGCACTCCGCAGGTTCCGGCAAATCCAACTCCATCGCATGGATTGCATACCGTCTTGCCTCCGTTCACGATGCAGAGAACAATGGTCTGTTCGATTCCGTTATTGTGGTCACCAACCGTGTGGTACTGGACAGCCAGTTGCAGGATACCATCAACAGCTTTGAACATCAGGTCGGTCTGGTGGAAGCAATTGACGATAAGAAGAACTCCCGCAGTCTTGCAGAAGCCATCAACGATAAAAAGCGTATCATCATCTGCACCATCCAAAAGTTCCTCTTCGCCAAGAAGGATATGGAAAAATTCCGTGGGCGCAAGTTCGCCATCATCATCGACGAGGCTCACCAAGGACAGAATGGTGAAAGTGCAAAATCTCTCCGCCGTAGTCTGATTGATCTTGGCATTGCTATCAAAGAGTATGCCGAAGAAGCCGGAATCGAAGAGGATGAAGTGGATTTGACAGACGAGTACATCAATGCGGTCATCGGCCAGGGTAGACATGACAATCAGTCCTTCTTTGCCTTCACCGCTACCCCTAAGGGGCAGACTCTGGAATCCTTCGGTACCGTGGTGGGAATGACGCTGGAAGGTGAACCCATCAAGGCTCCGTTCCATGTGTACTCTATGCGGCAGGCCATCGAGGAAGGTTATATTCTGGATGTGTTGGCAAACTATACCACAGTCAAAGAGGCGTTCAGGCTGATTCGCGTGTCCGAGGATAACCCGGAACTCATTGAGGGTCAAGCTTCCCGTGCGCTGTTTAAGTATTATAAGCAGCACGGTTATACCATCGCTCAAAAGACAGAGATGATCATGACCAACTTCTTGGAAAACTGCCGTTATCAGATTGGCGGTAAGGGCAAGGCCATGGTCGTAGCAGACAGCCGTGCAAACGCAGTCCGCTATTATCTCGCAATCAAGAAATACCTCGCCGACCATGCCGAGCAGTGCGTTGGCTGTGATGTTATGATTGCGTTCTCCGGGGAAGTAATGTTGGATGATTATCCGAGCGAGAAGCCTTTCACCGAGGCAACCATGAACCTGGACGAGAACGGCAAGTACATCACCACTGACAAGAAGTTCCGTAAGGCGTTCCACAGTAGCCAGTACAACATTCTGGTCGTTGCGAACAAGTACCAGACCGGATTTGATGAACCGCTACTCCACACCATGTATGTGGACAAAAAACTGCGTGACGTGACCGCCGTTCAGACCCTCTCCCGTCTTAACAGAACCACTTTCGGTAAGAACAGCACCTTTGTTCTGGACTTCGAAAACACCGAGGAAGACATCAAGGGAGCGTTCCTGCCGTACTATGAAACCACTACCCTCGAGGGCAGCACAGATTTGAACAGAGTCTATGACCTCCGCAATAAGATTCGGGATTTCATGCTGTACAACTTCGAGGATGTAGAAGCCTTCAACAAATTTATGGCAACCCAAGCGAGCAAGGAACAGGATGCCACTGCGCTTGGCAGACTGGCTGGTATGTTCCGCCCCGTAATTGCACGGTACATGGATTTGAGCGAGGAGGACCGCTATACCGTTCGGGACTATGTGCGTAAGTTCAATAAGGCTTATGCGTTTGTCACACAGTTGGTACGGCTCCATGACAGGGATTTGTTCAACGAATATCAGTATACTCTGCACCTCATCAGACTTCTTCCGAGAATTGGTAGCGAGGATATTGGTAATATCGAGGACAAAATCAAGCTGGAGTACGCATCCCTCACGGAGACCTTCCGTGGAGCAATCGTTCTGGATGAAAAGCCGCCGGCGTTCGTCCCCGGCGGTAGTACCGCTCCGAAGGCGCCAAACAAGAAAAAAGATACCCTTCAGAGCATCATCGATAAGGTGAATGAACGCTTCAGCGGTAACTTCACCGATGCCGACCGCGTCATCATCGAGGGGATCTATCAGATGTTCATGAAAGACTCTGAGGTTAAGAAGTTCAGAAAATATGCCAAGGACAACAGTACCGAAATGTTCGTGCGGTCTCTGTTCCCTGATAAGTTCCGCGATATTGTGACCCAGTGTTTCCTTGATAACAACGACTCCTTTGCGAAATTGTTTAACGACCCGGATTTCTATCAGAAAGTTCAGGAAGCAATGGCCCAGGAATTGTACAAGGCATTGAGAAAAGAATAACACGATGTTTTTTTCACTTGCATCATTGCCTGCTGTTGAAGCCAGGATATAAAGCAAAATTTTAGAGCAAAGAATGGGGGTATGGATATGCAGATACTTCAATTAGATGAGTTTTTAAGGTCAATAAAACAAAATATAGATACTCCACATTCTTTGTTACTCGGTGCAGGTGCATCTATTGAATCGGGAATCCCATCGGCAGCAGACTGCATTTGGGATTGGAAACGTGAAATCTATTTATCGCAAAACCCAGGTGCAATTGGAAACTTTGACAATTCCAAGTCTGAGGCTGTCCGCAGAGTTATTCAGCGGTGGATCGATTCACAAAATATATACCCGGCAGAGAATAGCGCAGAGGAGTACTCGTATTTTGCGGAAAAGGCATACCCAATAGCGGATGATCGCCGGAAATACTTTCAGCACTTAGTGTCAAACCATGATCCAAGCTTGGGATACCATCTGATTTCTTTGCTCGCGTTAGAAAATATAATAAAAAGTGTGTGGACAACAAATTTTGATGGTATGACACTGAAGTGTGCACATCAATACAGTCCGCTCGTTCCCATAGAAATAACCGCAGAAACCTCGGGTAGGATATACCGTGGCGATGTTGACAAGGAGCTCCTCTGCATCGCTTTACATGGTGACTATAAATATGGGGCGCTAAAAAACACAGAGAAAGAACTTGATTCGCAAGACGATGAACTGGTAAAGGCATTGCTGCATGAACTAACCAACCGAGATTTAATTGTTATGGGATACAGCGGGCGAGACCAGTCACTTATGAATGCTTTGCAGCAAGTTTATTCGACGAAAGGTTCAGGCAAACTTTTTTGGTGTGGTTACGGAACAAAGGTTTCATCAGAAGTTAAAGCGTTGGTTGAGATGGCCAACAAAAATGGCAGAGCCGCTTTCTATATTCCAACTGAAGGCTTTGATAGTACAATGTATGCAATCGCTCGCCACTGCATGAGTGAAAATAGAGAGTTTTTGGGGAAAGTGGACGATATCAAAGAGAAGCTGTCTATTACACTTGAGCCACAGCATAGTGGTTTCCTGCAACCTGATCTAACTATAAACAAAGTGGTAAGCACCAATGCGTTCCCAATCGCATTCCCAAATCAGTGCTACCAGTTTGAGGTTTTGCTTGCTCCTGGCGAAAAACAGTGGGATTTTTGCAAAATGCTGGTTAGAGATGATGTTATGGCTGTGCCCTACAAGAATCTTGTGTATGCGTGGGGGTCGAAATCCGTCATCGAGGAAGCATGCAAAGGCAAGCTAAAAACCAATATTGAGTTATGCCCGTTAAGCAGAGCGACAATTGCTGGAAATAGTACATTTCGGGAGTTATTGCTCAAAACACTTGTTCGCATTCTTGCCGCAAGCCATGGCCTGGGACATTCAAAGGACAAAATCTGGGATACAAAAGAAGTGCTGAAGTACCGTATTGGAGCCAAAACTGTTACAGCATATTCTGGAGTTCGGCTTGCGTTGTTATTTGATAACAAATACAGTTATCTCACACTTGTTCCGAGTTTCATGTACGCTGATGACGCAGTACTAACCAGGGAAGAAAAAAAGCAATTTGCGGACTGGTTCAATGCGAGAGTCAATAATGGTCGGCCGAACCAAAACGCAAATGAGTACATTAGAAAATGGGTCAGAAAAGTAATCGGCAACAAAAGGTTTTCAGCCAATTATCCTTTAGGGAGTACAACGAACTTTACATTTTCGGTTGTAAATAGCAGCGCGTTGGTTGGCGTGAACTTCGGAAAACAAGCTTCGATACAATTGCCCGTTACAATTTCGCCCAAACGAATTATTTTTTCTGGAATAGAATATCGAGATCCAACACTTCGATTCTGCGGCACATCTATGCGCGGTGTGGCTGAAGATTTCCATCCAATGCGCGGGTTAATTCTGAATGCCCCTGTAGATCATGCCATGAATAACAGCGTATTACATTCTGCAATCTCGGTAGGGGTGGTTTGTCCAGATGAGCATAACCAAAAGTTTGCTCAGTTCATTTCCGGTTTGAATCGCCAGTCGCAAGCGAAGCACAATACTGATTATCTGATTTCCTTCCCAGGTTTCTATCAGGCCTTCAAGACAGGTCTTGATTTACCTGATCCCACCAGTAGCAAGTGGAAGCAAATTACCGCTTCAAGTGAGCGGGATGTCCATAAAGCCGCTGTTGAGTTTGGTGATTCAATAATTAGAAAAATAGACCAGCTTAGCGCAAACTCTATTGATGTTATACTGATTTACATTCCCGAGGAGTATGAAGTATTCACATCATATACCGATGGAACGATAAATTATGATTTACATGATTACATTAAAGCTTACGCTGCGCAAAAACAGGTAGCAACACAATTTGTTCGAGAAAAAACGATTGAGAGCGATCTGCATTGCCAAATTATGTGGGCTCTTTCTTTGGCGCTGTATGTAAAGTCCGGGCGGACTCCTTGGGTGGTGAACGGAATACATCCAGATACGGCTTTTGCAGGAATTGGATACAGTGTTATGAATGGACCGTCGGGAAGCAATGTGGTTGTTGGTTGCAGCCATATATACTCTTCTGATGGTCGTGGAATGAAGTACAAGCTTTCCAAAATTCAAGATTATTCGTTCGACAGAAAGAAAAATCCGTATTTATCCGAAGAAGAAGCATATAGAATCGGTCTCAATATCAAAGAATTGTTCTACAAATCTTTTTCTGAACTACCGAAGCGGGTCGTTATTCACAAACGTACACCTTTCCGGAAAGAGGAAGTCAAAGGATTGGTGGAAAGCCTGTCATCTGCAGGAGTTAAGAATATAGAGCTCCTTGAGATAACATACGAGGATAACCTGAAGTGCTTTGCGTTAAATGAGCGTTGCACGCAGGTGGACGGATATCCTGTGCGCCGCGGGATGTGCTTCCCAATTGACAAAAACACCATGTATCTTTTTACCCATGGAATTGCACCATCTGTAATTTCTCCGAAAAGAAGATATTTCCAGGGCGGTAAAAGTGTTCCGCTACCACTAAAAGTGGTTAAACACTATGGTTCTGGGGATATGGCACAGATTGCAACGGAAATTCTTGGATTGTCGAAAATGAACTGGAACAGTTTTGGACTGTATTCAAAACTGCCCTGTACGATAGAATCTTCGAATGAAATTGCACGAATCGGATGGTTGCTGTCTCAATTTGAGGGAACACTTTACGATTATCGCTACTTTATGTGAAATCCGATGTAACCAAAGCGGGCGGCAATAAACAGTGACACTAAAAACCACCAGAAAAATGACGGTAAAAACCAACGACAACACCTAACAACCAAGAGGAGCTGAGGCCAACAGGTCTCAGCTCCTTCTTTCGCAGCGACTATTCTTTTCTCTGTGACCCATTCAAGCTGGCCCAATGCTGGCGCAGCAGCCTTTCTGCTTCTCTGCGAAAGGAATCTTGGAACATGACAGCCATAACCAATGCGCTAAGCACTGCAGCCACAGGCTCCAGCCAGGGATATGCGGTCCAAAGCTGTTCTCCCCAGCAAGCAAGCGGTACACCAACAAGCAGCATAAACAGCAAAATAATGATGACAACGCCGGGTCTGCCGTAGCCTTCACGTCTTTTGATTTTGGCCCGTATCTGTCGAAGCGCACGGGCTCGGATATCCCGGATGTTTCTGGACGAACACTGTTTGTCCTGTGCGACGGATTCGGTGGACTCGCCATTGATGATCGTGCGGAACAAAATCTCCCTCTGCAGTTCGGTCAGTGCATGCAGGGCGTCATAGATTTGGGTGTCCAGATACATGAAGGGATCTTCATCAGAACCCTTTGGCAGATACTTGCTTCGGTCAAACCAACGTCTGTCATTGTAAATCGCGTTGCGTACTTCCTCCGGCAGGAACGCTTCCGGATTGTAGGATCGGGGCTGCTTTATATCCACATCCTCCAGAGTATCCGGTGCTACACGCTTGTGAAAGTTCGCCTCGCTGTAGTAGAGCATATGCTCCAGCTCCTTCCACTCCTCCGGATGCTCCTTCACCCACTGGTCTGCAGCGGCGGCAGCTTCTGGGTCCATTTCGTGTATCCAGCGCCAGTCAGACCGAAGTTCTTTGTACGACTGAGTATCTTTGAAGGACATGAGCTCACCACCCTTTCTGCGTTCACAAAAAGTTTACAATTCCAGACCTTCCGATTTTGCGAATTTTCTCTAAGTAATAATAGAAGGACAATTTCACCCGGGTGAGGTTGCCCCTGGTTCGGTACGGCACGGTATCCGCGCCGACGAATCCACATGGCCTTTGACAGAGCATCTATGAGAGCATGATCGCTCTCCGCCATACGGCAATCCGCTCGGAAGGTCATTTCATCTCTGGCCGTGCTCCCGGGAGTACGGTCTTTTTTTATTCTAATAGGGTTGAGCAAAACGCGAATTTTGCAAAGTTGAGTCACAATATATAGGTTTTAAGCAAGTTGGATGGCACTATTTATTGTATAGTCTCATGAGCAAATCGGAGTTTTGCTCATCCCTATTATTCTAACACGGAGGAGGCGAAAAAGATAGTTTACAGATGAGGGCAAAGGAGGAATGTGGATCATACAACACGCCCGCAAAATAAAAACCGCCGCGACTGCGGCAACAGTCCGGCGGCTCGGCGCACACACAGGCACGCACAAATCTACTGATAAAAGTATATCAGGTAAACAGCAGAAAAGCAATGAAAATTTTTCTGTCCCCTGTGTGAGCGTCATCGGACTCTACGACAATACAGGAGGTATGAATTGAGTTTCAACAAATGGCCCAAGCGCAGTGCAGAGAAAAACTATTTTATGGTACCAAACGAGATATTCAGCATCGGTCTGGATTTTCGTGAGATCTCCCTCTATTCCTATCTGCTCCGGTGCGAGAATCGTAAGACCTACCAGTGCTACCCCAGTTACAAAACCATCGGCCATGCGATCGGCATGAGTGAAAATACGGTGGCAAAGTATGTGCGGCAGCTGGAGGAGAAAGGTCTCATCTACACGGAGCCGACGATGGTACGAAGCAAAGATGGCAGACCCCTGAACGGAAATCTGCTCTACACCGTTCGTCCTATCCAAGGCGTACTCGAAGCATTCTATGAGCGGCAGCTCCGGCAGGTGGAGGAGGACGTCGCCCGTTACCATGCGGCGAAGCTCCTCGAAAAGTCCAATGCTCAAAGCCGACAGAACACCCCGTGTGCGCCTTTCCAAGAAGAGCCGAGTCCCAGCCGCCCCCAAGGGCTTAAGGACGAATTTGAACCGCTTTCGGAGGAGTTTGCGGGGACAACAGGGTTCCCGCCGAAGCCCAGCGAAGCGGGTTCGGTGGGAGAAGGAGGAGCGGCGTAACGACCGATTTTTCGCCCTTTTGGGCGGAAATGAGGGATGTGGAGCTTGTGACGACGCAAAGCAGGATAAAGGCATGGCGTCGCAAGCGCCGCCGCAGCCGCCACTTCTGCCCGCAGTGCAGGCAGTTTCGGGAGCTTGAAGCTGGCGTCTTTGAGAGGCGAAATAAGCACCGAGGGCGTCAGCTTCCCCGAAAAGCCCCGTGTTGCAGGGCTTTTCAAGGATGTCTTACAGCAAAAAGGAGGAATTGAATGAGTAAAGAAACCAGAGATCGTATTGCATTCCGGATGCAGCCGGAAACCAGAAGAAGAATCGAGCAGTGGTACGCCGCCGACAACTGCCAGAGCAAAAATGAGTTCATCGAGAAAGCCGTGAACTTCTATGTGGACTATCTGGGAATACAGGACAACACATCGCTGCTGCCCATGGCAATCACGTCTGCCATCGACGGCCGGCTGAGCAGACTGGAGGACTATATTGCCCGCAGAGATTTTACCAGATGCGTGGAGCAGGACATGACCAACGGCATCATCGCAGAAGCGTTCGAGATGGATCGGGAAGATTTGAAGCGCAGACGGGCGCAGAGCGTCCGCAATGTGAAAGCCACCAACGGTCTCATCTCGTTGGAAAAATACGCACGCTCCCGTCAGGAGCCGGACTGGGATGATGACGAATGGCAAGACTGATCCTGAAGAGTCCCTATATCAAAAGCACCGGCGGAGCCTCCGGGTACCTGCGCTACATCGCAACGCGGGAGCGGGTGGAGCTTATCCCGGATGACCGTCCGCCCACACGAAAGCAGGAGCAGCTGATCGCCAAACTACTGAAAGACTTCCCAGACAGCAAAACGCTCTACGAGTACGAGGGCTACCTGACGAAGCCCACCAAAGTCAACGCCTCTGCGTTCATCACGCTGGCGCTGGAGACCAACTGGGATGCCATCCACGAGTCGGAACAGTACATGAAGTATATCGCCACCCGTCCTCGCGCGGAGCGCATCGGCGCTCACGGTCTGTTCGGTGATAAGGATGCAGTCTCTCTGGAGAAAGCCATGGAAGAACTGGAGAACTACACCGGAAATGTGTGGACGCATATCATCTCTCTCAAGCGTGAGGACGCTGCCCAGCTCGGCTTCGACAACGCCGCGGCGTGGCGAAACCTCATCCGCGCCCACCGCAACGACATCGCGGCGGCAATGAAGATCCCACCCGGCGACTTCCGATGGTACGCTGCTTTCCACGACGAGGGCGAGCACCCGCACATCCACATGATGGCATGGTCCGCCAAGACGGGCCAGGCCTACCTCTCCAAGGAAGGCATCCGTCAGATCAAGTCCAAGCTGACCAATGATATCTTCCGCAACGAAATGCTGCACCTCTACGAACAGAAGTCTGAGTCCAGAGATGAGCTGGTGCGCCAAGCGCGGCGGGCAATGCTCGAGCTGGTGCAGACCATGCGGGATAGTATGTGCGACCACCCGGATGCCGAGCGGCTCATGCTGGAGCTGGCGGCGCAGCTCGGAACAGTCAAGGGCAAGAAATCCTACGGCTACCTCCCCAAACGGCTGAAGAAACTGGTGGATGAAATTGTTGATGAGATGGAGCGGCTCCCCGGCGTGAGCAAGTGCTATGACCAGTGGCTGATGCTTCAGGGCAAGGTGGACGCCTACTACCACGACAAGCCCCAGGAACGCATCCCGCTCTCACAGCAAAAGGAGTTCCGGAAGATCAAGAACGTGGTCATTCAGGAAGCGGAGCGCCTGCGGCTGGATGAGCTCACCTTCGAGGAGAAGAATCTCAATCAGCAGGACGAGCCGGAGGAATACCGCAACGCCTCCTACGACTACTGGGCGCTCCGGGATGTGATCCGGGACGAGAGCCTGACCATGGAGGAGCGGAGCGACGCCGTCTCTGAAATGGAAAAGCTGGCGGAAAGCGGCGATCTGTATGCGCAGTGCCTGATGGGAAAGCTCTGGCGGGACGGTCCTCTGCTGATACCCAACTCGGCGAATGCCCGGTACTGGTTCGAACAGGCGGCGGAGCAGGGACATCTGGTGGCACAATATTCCCTTGCTAAGTTATACCTCTCGGATGATTTGGAAGTGTGGGATACCCGGAAGGGAATGAACTGGCTCTACACCGCCGCGGTCAACGGCAGCCACTACGCTATGTACCGCCTGGCCAAAGAACTGCTCAAAGGCGATTTGATCAAACGAAATAGTGATGCCGCCGTGGAGTGGTTCACTCGGTCAGCTGAGCGGGGAAACCCCTACGCCCAGTATATGCTGGGCAAGCTGTACCTTGCTGGTAAGGAGGTTCCCCGCGACGAGGAGAAAGCCGCATATTGGCTGACCCGATCCGCCGAGCAAGGCAATCAGTATGCACAGTACCTTCTGAACCATTTGGAGGAAAACCGTCCGCCCTCTGCAATGCTGGCAGTGACCCGGCTGCTCCATCACATGAGCCGGATCTTCCGGGACAACTCCGTCCCTAAGTCCCGCCCAGGCGGAATCCAGATCGACCGCAAGCGGCTGAAAAAGCTGCAGGAGAAGCGCATGGCCATGGGTCATAAATCGGACGACCGTGAGGAGCAGTGGCCTGACATGACGATGTAAGCGGCTCAAAAACTGGGCCGCAAAACAAAGAATAAAACCTTTCCAGACGAAAGGTAGAAAGGAACTGAATGAGAAAATCCAAATACAATTCGTTTGATGAACTCCCGCTGATGCTGACCGTGGAAGATGTATCCCATGTGCTGGGTATCGGCTTGGCTCATGCCTACGAGGTAGCCCACCGCCGGGATTTCCCCACCATTACCCTGGGCAGCCGCATCATCGTTCCCCGTGACAAATTCATGGAATGGATCGACGAGCAGGCTACAAAAAAGTCCGAAATATTATGATAGCTATTTCGGAGATTCTGTGGTATGTGTTTGTGTTAAAAAGGAGGGATCATAAATGGCAAAGAAACGAGCCAACGGCGAGGGCAGCATCCGCAAAAAGCCCAGCGGCCGCTGGGAGGGCAGATATACCCAGGGCATCGACCCGGTCACCGGCCGGGCCATCCAGAAAAGTGTGTCTGCCAAGACCCAGGCAGAGTGCAAAGAAAAGCTGGCGAAAGCCATTCGGGAGAATCGCGGCGTGCCGCTCAATCACACGGGCGACTACACCGCAGCGGAGTGGTGCCGCCTGTGGTTTGAAACTTACAGCAAGCCCAACATCCGCTACAACACCGCCAAGGGCTATGAGGGGATCATTGAACACCACATCATCCCGGCCATCGGTGCGATCAAACTCAGGCAGCTCTCGTCCATCCATATCCAGAGGATGTACAACGAGATCAAGGAAAACGGCAGGATGCAGCGCGGGTCGAAGCAGAACGGTAAAGCCCTGTCAAACACCTTCGTGCGGCGCGTCCACGCGGTGCTGCAGGCGGCGCTGAAGCAGGCAGTGAAAGAACGGCTCATCCCATACAATCCCTGCGAGAACTGCCGCATCCCGCCCAAGGACAAGAAAGAGATGACCATCCTGCCGCCGGAGAAGATCGGCAGATACCTTCAGGAAGCGGAGAAGTACGGTGTCCTGCCCATGTTCTATCTGGAGTTGTCCAGCGGCCTGCGCCGGGGCGAACTGCTGGCGCTCCAGTGGTCAGATTTGAATGTGAAAGAGCGCATCCTGACGGTGAATAAGCAGGTCACCCGCATGGAGGGCGAGCTGGATGTGACGGAGCCGAAAACAAAAAACTCCGTCCGCAAGGTGGCGCTGTCTCAGCAGGCAGTGGACCTGCTGGTGCAGGAGCGTGAACAGCACCCGGACAATCCCATCCTGTTCCCGTCGCCCCGGACGGGCGGCTACTGGAGTCCGGATGCCGTGTCAAGGATCAACCGGAAGCTGCTGAAAAACGCGGGCATCGAGGAGCATGTGCGCTTTCATGATCTCAGACACACATTCGCCACGATGGCAATCTCCAGCGGCGTGGATGTAAAAACTCTGTCCAGTATGCTGGGCCACTTCAGCGCAGGGTTTACACTGGACACCTATACGCACATCACCAACGATATGCAGCGGGGCGCGGCGGAGAAGATCGGCGGCTTCATGGAAGCGGTCACGGCAGCCAACACCCCGGAACCTCCCGACCCGCCGGAGCAGAGCCGGTGTAAGGTGATACCGTTCGAGAGAGTAGGGTAAGTAATGTAAAACAGCCACAGATAGAAGCTACTCTATCTGTGGCTGTTCACATTATTGCATATCAAGATTAATAGAACCATTTTAGGCGCCAAAAAGGAAAACTCAAGTTCCCGTTGTTTCTGTGTCGAAAATACTAAAGTTATACCCGTTAGGGATGGGTTAGGGATTTTGCGGTCTTCGGCGTTCCTCCGTTCCAAGGATAAAGCCGCCATTTTACCTCTCTAACCACGGTTGTTATGCTGCCAAGCACCGCTCAAAATCGAACTATTAACACAGAAAAACCGCCTAAAAGACGGTTTTTCAAAGAAAGGTGGTCCGAGTGACAGGATTCGAACCTGCGGCATCCTGCTCCCAAAGCAGGCGCGCTACCAACTGCGCTACACCCGGTTATTAAGTTAAATTATCCGGCTGGTCGTATTCTCCCAAACCACCCGCGCTACCAACTGCGCCACACCCGGTTATATTTATATTTTAGTTTGCTTCCTGCTTATTATCTTTCTGCTGTCCGTCCGCGGCGCTTCCCTCAGAAACATAGTCGCGGCTCTTCGCTTGGTGCGCTCGCTCCGCTCCTTGTTTCTTCACCTCGGAGCAATGCCTCTATCCGCCCCCGGCGGCGGCATTCCTCCTCGCCCAACTGCGCCACACCCGGTTATATTTATATTTTAGTTTGCTTCCTGCTTATTAGCTTTCCGCTGTCCGTCCGCGGCGCTTCCCTCAGAAACATAGTCGCATAATACAGGGGTCCCAAAAAGGCTTGCCTTTTTGGGGAGAGGACGAGGGGCGTAATGAATGAGTTTTCGCCAAAGGCGGAAACGAATGATATGGAGCTGCCGAGGACGATGGAGCGCCTGAATCACTCGTGATATTTTACCTTTTTTAGCTTCGTTTGTCAATATAACCGCTTGCCGTCGGGTTCATTTTCGGCAAATGTTGCCGTTCGTTCCATAAAATATGCCTTTCATACCGCTCTTATTTATTTTTTAGAAAAGCATGCTATAATTTAGCTCATATGAAAGGAGAATGACAATGAACGAAAAAATCGCAAAAATATTTGCAGCGGTGTGCGTCGTGTGTGCGATGATCGCCATGGCAGCTTGTAACTCCGGCGGCTCCGATCTGCCCGCCGACGAACCTGACAGCGCACAAAGTTCGGAATATGTCGGCGAAATTTCCGAAAGCAATTCGGTCAGCAACGCACAAACTACTGTAAACGATACAACGCAAAAGGCAAATGCGGCAACCGTCAAAAACACAGTCGACGACCGCGCGCTGTACGAAGCCTTTCTGAAAACCAAGTCGTGGCAGACCTCCGTTTCACGCCGCGTCGAAACCGCGAGCGAATATGAGTATGACTACAACAACTTCAAGTGCGGAAAATATTACTATGACCTCGACGGCGACGGCAGGCTTGAGCTGTTCATTTGCCTGAGCTATCAACGGGGCGAGCTTCAGTACAGCTTTCCGTACATTCTCGACATAAAGGGAACTACGGTCTTTTGCGCATATGAATTTCAATCCACCTGCCCGGTAAGATATTCCAATCACATAACTCTTCTTCAAGGCACTGATAAAAACTACTATTTCATCATCGACTCGAACGACGGCGGAATATACGATGCGGCGGGAAAATACCGTTACTGTGATGGCAAGCTTATACATATAGACAGCGTACACGCCTATAACACCACCGGCTCCCTCGAATCGGGTTATCCCGCCGTATATTATGTCAGCGGCGGCGCAGACCTGTATTTGAACAATGTCATTAAGGACTGGAAATCAGGCAGCGGAGACGCGGTCGAAAGCGTTGACGAAAACACATATGAGACCCGCAAAGATGCCCTCTATAAAGGAACCGAAATAGTATACTTCTACAGTTAATATTTTTCCGTAACCTGACAAGCGGGCGGTGAATACTCTGTAATATGACTTTTCGGGAGGCGTATTATGGGTAACATCAGCTATTTTCTCGGGTGCAGTTCGCCCGAGGGGTTTCACTCATTTTTCGGCGAGCTTTGTCCGACTCATTCGGGCGGGTATACATATATAATAAAGGGCGGTCCGGGCACGGGCAAATCAAGTCTGATGAAACGGATAAACTCCGCCCTGACAGACGCGGGGATAGAGACGGAGCTGATATATTGCTCATCCGACCCCGCTTCGCTCGACGGCGTATATGCGCCCGCGCTCAACTGCTGGATAGCCGACGGCACTTCTCCGCACACGCTCGAGCCGAAATATCCGGGCGCCGCGCAGGAGACAGTTGACCTTGGCAGGTTCTGGAATAAAGATATTCTGCGTTCGCGCGCGGATGAGGTTATCGCACTGACCGATGAAAACGCCGCATACCACCGCAGATGCAGGCGCTTTCTCGAAGCGAGCGCCCTGCTGCGCGAGGATATACTGCGCCTGACGCTCGGCTGCACGAACACGGCAAAAATCAAACGCGCGGCTTCGCGCATCGCGTCGCGCGAGTTCGGCAGGCCGACCGGGCGCATCGGCGAAGAGAGTCACAGAATGATATCCGCCGTCACTCCGGACGGGATAACATTCTTCGGTGAGACCGTAAGACAGCTCTGCGAGCGCATATATATCATCGAGGACGACAACATCGCGAGCTCCGCAGCCCTGCTGTCACTGCTTCGCGGATACGCCCTCTCCGGCGGTCATGACATAATCACGAGCCCGTCTCCCCTTTCACCGGACGGCGAGCCCGAACATCTGCTCATCCCCGACCTGTCGCTCGGCTTCGTGACCTCAAACAGGCTACATCCCGCGGAGTTTGACGGCGCGGTGAAGATAAACTCCTCGCGCTTCATCGACCGCACCGCGCTGCGCCGGCACATGTCGCGGCTGAACTTCACCAAAAAAGCCTACGGCGAGTTTATCGGCGAAGCTGTAAATTCTCTCGCGAGTGCCAAAAGTATACACGACGACCTCGAGAGCATATATATTTCCGCCATGGACTTCTCGCACATGGATGAGCTCGCGAAGAGCATTGCGGAGGATATGTTGAAGAGACAGACATAAAAAACGGGCGTCCGCATAACGGACGCCCGCGTCAACTCTGGAGAAAATTATTCGCCGACAACGTTGACAGCTCTGAGCTTGCTGGAATCCTTGGGATCCGGCTCGACCTCGAAGGTGACCTTCTGACCCTCGGTGAGAGTTCTGTAGCCGTCTGCAACGATAGCGGAGAAATGTACGAAAACATCGTCGCCGCCCTCATCGTTAGCGATGAAGCCAAAACCTTTTTCTGCGTTGAACCATTTGACTGTACCCTTCATTGTGGTACCTCCGTGAAAAAATTTGCATTCTATCATTATATGTTGTGCAATGGACCCGCACATTTTTGTGAACCATCAAACGGTCAATGGCTTACAAAAACATGCGAGTCCACAGAAACATTTGTCAGAATACGCATTAATTATATATTCACATTGCGCTTTTGTCAAGAGCGATTTTGTCGAATAAAAAGAATAATAGATAAAAATTTATAAATTTTTAATTGACATTTCCTCTTTTGCGGAGTATGATAAATGTATATCCATTGGGGAGTAGCTATGGGCAAAAGCCCATCTCGCTGTCACCAACCGTCGTGCAGGTCGCGATAACCGACCGAGCCCGGCTGGCAGCAGACATATGCGTTGAATGCGTTTGAGGCAAGACCTTTGGCAGACATGGTCTGTCGAAGGTCTTTTTTGTTTAACCGAAAGGGAGGCATAAAAATTGAAGTACTATCTTGAAGACGTCCGCGAGGTGTTTAAGCGGACGGAGAGCTCGGAAAACGGACTTTCGCAGTCCGAGGCCGAACGCCGTCTTGAGAAATACGGCAAAAACAAATTGGCACAGGCAAAGCAGAAATCGCTCGTCAGGCGGTTTTTTGAGCAGCTTGCCGACCCGATGATAATCATCCTTATCGTCGCCGCGGTCATATCCGCCGTGACGACAGTCTACGAGGGCAAGGTCTCCGGCTCGCCGTCCTTCCCTACGGACACCGTGATAATCCTCGCCGTTGTGCTCATAAACGCCGTGCTCGGCGTCTTGCAGGAGAGTAAGGCGGAAAAGGCTATCGAGGCGCTGCAGGAGATGAGCGCGGCGACCTCCAAGGTCATTCGCGAGGGCAGGATAATGACTGTCAAGAGCGAAGATCTGACCGTCGGCGACGTTGTTGTGCTCGAGGCAGGCGACGCTGTTCCCGCGGACTGCCGCATATTTGAAAGCGCGAGTCTGAAAATCGAAGAAGCCGCGCTGACGGGCGAGAGCGTGCCCGTGAGCAAAATTATCTCCGTTCTCGGCGCGGGCGACGGCGGCGATATTCCGCTGGGCGACAGAAAGAACATGGCGTATATGGGTAGCGCCGTTGTCTACGGACGCGGCAAGGCCGTTGTCACCGACACGGGCATGAATACCGAGATGGGCAAGATAGCCGACGCCATAACAAAGGCGGAGGACGGACAGACCCCGCTCCAGAAAAAGCTTGCGGGACTCTCTAAGACTCTCACCTTCCTCGTGCTTGGAATCTGTGTTTTCATCTTCGCGTTCTCGCTGTTCATGGAGCGCTCCACTCTCGCGGGCGGCGATCCCGCGCTGATATTCAAGAGCGTTATCGACGTGTTTATGGTAGCCGTCAGCCTCGCCGTTGCCGCCGTTCCCGAGGGACTTGCGGCGGTGGTCACTATCGTGCTGTCGATAGGCGTTACGAATATGTCGAAGAAAAATGCGGTTATCCGCAAGCTCACCGCTGTTGAGACGCTCGGCTGCGCGCAGATAATCTGCTCCGACAAGACAGGCACTCTCACGCAGAACAAGATGACCGTCGTCGATCATTACGGCGACGAAAAGCTGCTCGCAAGAGCCATGTCCCTCTGCTCGGACGCGGAGGAGGATGCGGATGGAGCAGTCACGGGAGAACCCACCGAAGCGGCTCTCGTAAACTTTGCGATAAGCCTCGGGATGCACAAGGGCGATTTGAAAGCAGACAGCCCGAGAATCGGCGAAGCTCCGTTCGACTCCGGCAGAAAAATGATGTCCACCGTTCACAAGACACCGGACGGCATTATTCAATACACAAAGGGTGCTCCCGATGTTGTCGTCGATCTGTGCACCCACGCTTTTATTGACGGAAAAATCGTTCCGATGACAGACGAGATAAGGGCGACAATAGCCGCGGAAAACAAACGAATGGCTGACAAGGCACTGCGCGTGCTTGCGGCGGCGATGAAAAAATACGACGCCGCGCCCGACGATTTTTCGCCCGAGGCGTTGGAGCATGATCTTGTCTTTATCGGACTCACGGGCATGATTGACCCCGTCCGCCCGGAGGTCAAGGCGGCTATAGAGGAGTGCCGCGGCGCGGGTATAACCCCCGTTATGATAACCGGCGACCATAAGGACACCGCCGTTGCGATAGCCTCGGAGCTCGGCATACTCACCGATCCGTCACAGGCAATAACCGGCGCGGAGCTCTCCGCGATGAGCGACGAAGAGTTCGCGGACAGAGTCGAAAATATATATGTATACGCACGCGTGCAGCCCGAGCACAAGACGAGAATAGTCAACGCCTGGCGCGCAAAAGGAAAGATAACCGCCATGACGGGCGACGGAGTCAACGACGCGCCGTCGATAAAGAGCGCGGATATCGGAATAGGCATGGGCATAACCGGCACGGACGTCACAAAGAATGTTGCAGACATGGTGCTCACGGACGACAACTTTGCAACTATCGTCAACGCCGTTGAAGAGGGCCGCCGGATATATGACAATATCCGAAAGGCTATTCAATTCCTGCTCGGCTCAAACCTCGCGGAAGTGCTCGCGATATTCACCGCAACGCTTCTCGGCTTCACCATTCTCGAAGCGCCGCATCTGCTGTTCATAAACCTTGTCACCGACTGCTTCCCGGCGCTCGCGCTCGGACTCGAAAAGGCGGAGAGCGATATCATGCGCCGCCGCCCGCGCGATCCGTCGGACGGAATATTTGCAGGCGGGCTCGGCTTTGATGTGCTCTATCAGGGCCTGCTGGTCACCGCACTGACCCTCGCGGCGTTCTTCATAGGCGAACGCTTCGAGACGGGACACTGGGCGTTTATGAACATCGCACAGTGCGAGCAGGGCATGACCATGGCATTCCTCACCATGTCGATGTGCGAGATATTCCACTCGTTCAATATGCGCTCGCAGCGCGGTTCGGTCATAAAGATGAGCCTTCGCGGCAGTCACAACATGCCGCTGTTCGGCGCGATGGTGGCGTCTCTCGTGCTGACTACGGCGGTTATTGAGATACCGTTCCTCGCAAACGCCTTCGGCTTCACTCCGATAGGCTTCGCCGAATATGCGACATCGCTCGCCCTCGCGTTTTCGATAATCCCGATAGTCGAGATAATCAAGGCCGTTCAGCGTGCCGCAGCGAAAAGAAAAGCCTCCAGATAATATAATAATTTGACATCGCGCCCGGCACATTCCAGCTCAATGAGCTGCTCATTTCCACAGGTCTCTCGGTCTCCACTATCCCGGTGTTCGAGATAGGCAAGGCTATCAGACGCGCGGCAGAGCGCAGAAAAGAAAAGAAAGCTGCGTAAAAATTGATATAATGCATCCCCTGCACTGAGAGGTGCGGGGGATGTTTTGTTATAACTTTTATCACAAGGGACTGCGAACCGCCGCAGTCCTTATTTTTTTTGAGATAACCAGCCCCGATGTGACTAAAACATACTATTTTTATATCCTTTTACAAGTGCAAACTGCGCTCAATTTGTTTATATAACGTTAATGAATATATTTTTATTTTTTTGTTGAAATCTATAGTAATGTATGCTATAATTTTTTCAAAACTGTGACTAATTTTTATGCAGTAAATCTAAACGCGCAGCGGCGCTTTGATAAGGAGGACTTTTTTTTGAAAGCCTATAACGCGAAAGACATCAGAAATATCGCCATAGCAGGTCATGGCGGCAGAGGAAAAACAACCCTTGCGGAAGCAATGCTCTACACCGCGAAGGCTACCGACAGACTCGGCAGAGTCGCCGACGGCACCACCGTGCTCGACTTCGACGCCGAGGAGAAGAAGAGAAAGGCCACGGTTTCAACCGCTGTTGCCGCTATCGAGTGGAACGGCGCGAAGATAAATATAATCGACACTCCCGGTCTTTTTGACTTTGCGGGCGGCATGAGCGAAGGCATCCGCGCGGCGGACAGCGTGCTCATCGTCACTGCGGCGGGCTCCGGCTTTGACGTCGGCGCAGAGAAAGCTCTCAAGGCGGCGAACGCCAGAGGCATTTCGAGAATGTTCGCCATCACCCGCTGCGACGCGGACAATACAGATTTCTATAAAACATTTGCAGCTATAAAAGACGCAGTCGGCGGCGCTATCTGCCCCGTTATCGTCCCCTATATGGACGGCGGCAAGGTTGCGGCATATGTCAACCTCGCGTCCCGCAAGGCTTTCGACTACAGCGGCGGCGAGAAGAAAGAGGTCGCAATGCCCTCCGACCCGCAGCTTGACGAGATGCTCGATATACTTACAGAAGCAGTCGCTTCGAGCGACGACGAGCTGATGGAGAAGTTCTTTGCAGGCGAGACTTTCACCCGCGAAGAGATAATCAAGGCTCTCAACTCCGGCGTCAGCGACGGCTCCGTTATCCCCGTATACGCCTGCGCGGGCTACACCTGCGAAGCTATCGATATGCTCCTTGACGAGATAGTCTATTCCGCTCCCTCCGCAGCCGACAAGGCAGGCGAGAACGGTCTTCCCTGCGACGAAAACGGCCCGCTTGCGGCTATCTGCTTCAAGACTATCGCCGACCCGTTCGTCGGCAAGATGTCCTTCTTCAAGGTCGTTTCCGGCAAGATAACTTCGGACACCCCCGCTTATAACTCCCGCACCGAAGAGAGCGAGAGAATGGGCAAGATAATCACCCTCAGGGGCAGCAAGCAGGAGGACGCATCCTGCATCCCCGCGGGTGACATCGGCGTTGTCACAAAGCTTGCGGGCATCAAGACCGGAGACACTGTCTGCTCGGCAAAGAACCCGATAACCCTCGAGGGCATCAAGTTCCCGACCCCCTGCCTTTCAATGGCAGTCAAAGTCCGCAAGAAGGGCGACGAAGAGAAGGTCGCGGCGAGCTTGCTCAGGCTCCTCGAAGAGGATCCGACAATTTCGTTCGTCATCAACAAAGAGACCCGCGAGCAGATTCTCTCCGGTCTCGGCGAGCAGCACCTTGATGTTATCGTTTCCAAGCTCAAGAACAAGTTCGGCGTTGAGGTCGATCTCAGCGTGCCGAAGGTCGCATACAGAGAGTCCATCCGCAAGAAGGTCGAGGTTCAGGGCAGACACAAGAAGCAATCCGGCGGACACGGTCAGTTCGGCGATGTGTTCATCCGCTTCGAGCCCTGCGAGAGCGACGATCTCGTTTTCGCCGAGGAAGTTGTCGGCGGCTCCGTGCCGAAGAACTTCTTCCCCGCAGTTGAAAAGGGTCTGCGCGACAGCGTCAAGAAGGGCGTACTTGCCGGCTACCCGATGGTCGGCATAAAGGCGACTCTTTACGACGGCTCTTATCATCCGGTCGACTCGTCCGAAATGGCGTTCAAGACCGCCGCGAACATAGCATACAAGAACGGTATCCCGCAGGCGAACCCCGTTATCCTTGAGCCTATCGGCACTCTGAAGGCTTATATGCCCGACGAGAACCTCGGCGACATCATGGGCGATGTCACAAAGCGCCGCGGCCGCGTGCTCGGCATGGGTCCGTCCGACGAGCCGAAGATCCAGGAGCTCATCGCGGAAGTTCCCATGGGCGAGATGGGCGATTTCTCGACCGTCCTTCGCTCCGTGACCGCCGGCAGAGGCTGGTTCACCCTTGAGTTCACCCGCTATGAGGATGCGCCACCCGTCGTTGCACAGAAGGTTATCGAAGAGGCAAAGGCAAACGACGCCGAAGCAGATAAATAAAAACATAAAGAGAGAGCTGTCAAATGGCAGCTCTCTTCCTAATTTAATATCAAAAACCCGCCCGGCATCGCGCCGTGCGGGTCAGTTTTATTTTGAATTGCGGCTTTGAAGCAAGATTCCGTCATTCGTCTTTATAACAAATCCGACCGCGCCGCCTGTGTTCGTTATCAGCAGCTCGTCGCTGCCCGCGATGCTCGCATATATATTGTCGACATCGATATCAACAGTATAGCTCCATGTGCCGCTGACTATCATTCCGCTGCCGTTGTCTATTTTGACAACGACCTTGCAGTCGTCATACTTGAGCGTAATGCTGCCCTTTGAGCAGTTCACCTTGATGCTCGGCATCTCGTCAAAGACTCTGTCAAGGTTGCCTACCGTGCCGACAGTCCTGCCGACCGGGCCCTGATGCGCGTCCTTAGTATTCTGATCGTCCTGCTGCATCCTGACGTTGAGCGTCACTATGGTGTAGTTGCCGTAAGCGACGGCGTTCGCGGAGATAAGGTCGCTCGACTTAATTTCATCGGGCACTCCGGGCACTTCGTTCACAGGCGTGCTGTTCGCCGCGAGCGCCGCAGAGGCTATGCCCGTAAACAAGGAGAGCATTCCCTTTTGGAAGCTGTTGCGCGGAGTGTAATCAACGCGCTTCATGGACATATACTGCGTGGCGTCGATGCTCTTGGTGTTCGCCGCCGCAGCTTTGTAATACTTGATCACCCGCGAAGTGTTCGTGGAGTTGAGCCCCTTGTAGACGTTGACAGTCTCGGTCTTTGTTCCGCCGGAAACATTGGAGCGCGTCACGGTTCTTGAGTCGGTCGTCGGCTCGTCAGTTGTCAGCTCCGCAGAGTCGGTGGACTCCTCATGAATATTCCCCGCATCAGTGACCGAGGGTTCGTCCGTAGAAGACTCCGAACCGTCATCGTTCGTTCTGCACGCCGAAAAGGAAAAGAGCATAGCCGCCGCAAGCAAAAGTGCGGCAAATCTCATAAGCTTTTTGTTCATTCTTCTCCCTCCCGACAGATTTTATCTGAGTGTTGCACTTGATTAGGCTTATATTTTAAGATATTAAAGCAGACAGGTCAAGAAAAATCTTATAAAAAAACATGGCAAAAAATTAATTTTTGATAAAGCCGCAGTTTATCCGACGCATATCCCCGACAGCCGACAAAAAACCGCCCGTCTGGAAAAGACGGACGGCTTCGATTTTTTTCAGATATCAGCCCTTAGCGGTGTAAGAGAAAGCGACAATACCCTTGAGGTTATTGACGGAGACGATGGAGACCTTGATGCCGTTTGCATAGACATTGACATCATATGCCCAGCTGCCTTCGACGATCTTGCCAGTGGTGTTGTCAATCTTGACGACGACCTTGCAGTTGGTGTAGGTCAGCTCAATCTTGCCGTCCTTGTAGTCGACGCTGAGTCCGAGCTCTCTGATAGCGTTATCGACATCGCCGAGAGTACCGACTGCGCAGCCGACGGAACCGCTGTGGTTATCAGCCTTCGCGCCCTGAGTCTGATCCTTGACATTGAAGGTAATTGTGGTGTAGTTGCCGCTGGTCACCGCGCTGGCGCTCTTCATGTGGCTCGTCTGCATGCCCGAGGGCTTGCCGGGGATATCGGTACGATCCTTGGAGTTCTTGTTGAGTGCGTTTGCAACGGGCTTCTGAGCTATCTTGAGCAGAGCGCCGAGGCTGCCGTCAGCAGTGATGCTGCCCTTGAGGGACATGCTCTGTCTGCCGTTCTTGAACTGCTTTGTCTTGGCGATAGCCGCCTGATAAGCTTTGATGCAAGCTGCTGCGTCGTTGGTGTTGAGACCCTTGGAGGGGGTCGTGCTGCCCTTGGTCGTGTTCTTTGTATCGGAGGACTGAGAAGCCTTAGTCTCGATAACGGTGTGACCCTCTTTATCGGTGACTACCTCGGTCTCGACCTCGGAGGAAGCCTCTTCGGAAGAAGCGGTATCATCGGAAGCGGAAACATCCGCCGCCTGATCGGAGGTCTGCGCGTCACCGGCAGTGGTGTCGTTGTTTGTGTCATTCTTCTTGCACGCCGCGAACGAGAGAACGAGGACAGCGGCAAGGATTATTGCCAGAATCTTTTTCATCTTATTTCACTCCTTATTGATTTATATATAATTGTATAATCGTTGTTCCAATCATTCAATAGACAAAAGATAAAATTTCGTTTAACGGGGGTAGTCCAAATTGTGTAAATGCGTCATTAGTGAAACACATCGGGGAAAAGTGTTTTGATTTTGGCGGCGGTTTCGCGTAAGTATCCGGAAATAAGAATTTGCCTGTTGATAAACCGAGGACAACCACGACAATTTTTATCCGGACGCAATCCCTCAGTCTCGGCTTCGCCGATCCAGCTCTCCTTACACAAGGGAGCCGACAATAATTTTATATGTGAGAATAAAAATGCCGTTATATTGCCTGAAGAGCTCCGCCGCTATTGGCACATAAGTGCGTCTGCTCATCCTCCCCGACCGCAAGCGAAAAGCCCTCCGCACTCAGAGTGCAGAGGACTGAATTTCGTTTTTTTGTTACGCAAGTATCTCGCCCATGAGACCGGGAGTTGCGCCTGCGGCGTTGGACTCATCGGTATCGATGTGCATTGCCAGCGCATACTTCGGGCTGACTCTGACGACGACATCGCCGAAAACGAGCGAACGGCCGTTGGAGTCGATCTTGACGCTGACTATCTGCTTGTCCTGAAGACCGTATTTTTCGGCATCCTCGGGAGTTGCGTGGATGTGTCTCTGCGCTGCGATAACGCCGCACTCGAGCTCTATTTCGCCCTTGGGGCCGACAAGCTTGCAGGCGCCGCTGCCCGCAACGTCGCCGCTCTCTCTGACAGGAGCGGTCACGCCTATCGAACGGGCGTCGGTGAGCGAAATCTCAACCTGATTCTCGGGACGCACGGGGCCGAGAATAGAGACTGCCGGGAAGCTGCCCTTCGGTCCGATAACGGCAACGCGCTCGTTGCTCGCAAACTGGCCGGGCTGAGAGAGCTCCTTCTTGACGGTCAGCTCATAACCCTCGCCGAAGAGGATATCAAGAGCTTCTCTGGTGACATGTACATGGCGCGCGGAAGTTTCAACAAGAACTTTCTTTTCCATTTTAAATATCCTTCTTTTTCACTTGATATGTTTGTAAATGCATTTTGAGGCAGGAAACTCCTGCCTCAAAACAGTCATTTTGTTTAATTAGTAAGCGATGTTGTAAATGGTCTTTGTGCCGAAAGGAAGCACTACCATTCCGTCGCCAAGAGGAAGGTGAATTGTCCATTTGGCATCATATGTAGCATTGATAACACGGCTGGTCTTAGCATCAACCTTAACGGTAACTGTGCCGGAGGGATACTCCATCTGAGCGGTGCCGATTTTAAAGGCTTTAGCGACAGACTTAAGCACGCCGCCGCTAAACTGATCGTTGATAACAGACGGGAGAACCACGCTGAAAACCTTCGGGGCATGACCCGAGCCGTGATGAACGTTGGAGGAAGCCTTGTCGGCAACCGTCTTTATAGTAATGGTGTAAACTCCGCCCGCCTCGGTGCAAGTTGCGCTTGCGACATCATTCGCAGTAAGCTTGCTCGACCAGGACTCGTTCTCAACAGGGAAGTTAGCCTTTATAGCCGCAGAATTGGAGAATGTTTCGGAGCCCTTGCTGTTCTTCTTGAGCTGACCGTCAACAAAGCTGTCTATACCGCCGACAAGCTTATCGACGATGGAGGGCACTCCGGTGATTTTGCCGCTTCTGTAGTTCGTCTCAGAAACTCTTGTAACGCTCTTCGCACTGGGCTTAACGCCGTTAATGGCCTTGTTGAAATACGCAACTATCTCAGCCTTTGTCGCGGGCTTGGAAGCAGTGCTGCCGCCGCCCTGATTGCCGCCCTGATTACCGCCCTGATTGCCCTTCTTGGTCTCCTCGGGAGCTACGGTGTTGCCGGAAGCGTCGGTCTGAGCCTCGGTGGACTCGTCGCCGCTGACGGACTCAGCTTCGCTGGACTCGTCGTTTGCAATCGTCTCGCCGTTTGCCGAAGTGTTGGGCTCGCCTGTGGTTGTGTCGCTGTTGTCCTTATCCTTCTTGCAGGCTGCAAAAGCAAAAACGAAGCAGAGAGCAAGGACAAGAGCTATGATCTTCTTTGTCATTTCAGTTACCTCCGAATATGAAATCTTCATTCAGTCGCGCTTTTTTTGCGGTTTTCTCTCCCGAGCGAATGAGCACGAAAAATCAATTCACTGCTTGCGCGGTCGTATTCATTATAAAATAAAAGAGTGCAAAAATCAATGGAAAATTAAAGATTTATGAAATTTTTATCGATTAACCTCTTTTGATTTGAGAAATTGTTCTTTGGCTCTTGATTGACAGGCGTTTTTCTGCAATAATATAGTGTATATATTTACCTACAGAAACGGAGTGCGGTTTAATGACTGATAACGAAAGACTCGCCGATCTCCTGTTCGGCTCAAACGGGCTGACGCCGGAGGACTGCGAGCTGAGATTTCCCCCGCGCGAGCTGCCCGAGGGCGCGCGCGTGACCCGATTCTCACCGAGTCCGACGGGGTATCTCCATATAGGCGGACTGTTCGGCGCGCTCGTCGATTTTCTTACGGCGAGAGTCAGCGGCGGACTTACTTATCTGAGAATCGAGGACACGGACAAGAAGCGTGAGGTCGCCGACGGCGTGTCCGCAATAATCAACGGATTCAAAAACTTCGGCCTCGAATTTGATGAGGGCGTGACCGGATTCGACACAGAGAAGGGCGCCTACGGTCCTTATACCCAGAGCAAGCGCGTTGAAATTTACCACGCGGTCGCCAAGCGTCTCGTGCAGGAGGGCAAGGCATACCCCTGCTTCTGCACTGCGGACGAGCTCGCCGCTATCCGCGAAGAGCAGGAAAACGGCGGCGCGGCGATAACCGGATATTTCGGCAAGTGGGCAAAGTGCCGCGACCTGAGCTTTGACGAGCAGAAGAGACGCATAGAGGCGGGCGAGCCCTATGTTCTTCGCTTCCGCTCCGAGGGCGACGAGAACAAGAGAATTGTCTTTGACGACATGATCCGCGGCAAAATTGAAATGCCGGAGAATATAATCGATGAGGTGCTTTTGAAGAGCGACGGCGTGCCGACCTATCACTTTGCACATGTCTGCGACGACCACTTCATGCGCACGACGCACGTTATTCGCGGCGAGGAGTGGATATCCTCCGTCCCGAAGCACATCGCGCTGTTCAAGGCGTGCGGCTACAGAGTGCCGAAATACGCGCACACTCCGCAGGTCATGAAGATAGACGAGGAGACGGGCGCCAAGCGCAAGCTCTCGAAGAGAAAAGACCCCGAGGCGGCGGTCAGCTACTTCGTTGAGCAGGGATATCCCAAGGAGAGCGTTATCGAATATATCATGACGCTGCTCAACTCGAACTTCGAAGACTGGCGCAGGGCGAATCCCACGGAGGACTGCTGGAAGTTCCCGTTCAATCTCAAGAAGATGAGCGTGAGCGGATGCCTGTTTGACATGGCGAAGCTCAACGACGTGAGCAAGAATATTATTTCGCACATGACGGCGGACGAGGTGCTCGGCAATATACTGAACTGGGCGAAAGAATATGATGAGGAGCTCTACAAGCTTCTCGACTCTAACCGCGATTTTGCGCGCGGCATATTCTCGATAGACCGCGACTGTCCGAAGCCGCGAAAGGATATCGCAAACTGGGAGCAGGTCAAGGACTTCGTCTCGTATTTCTACGATGAAATCTACACCCCCGACTACACCCTGCCCGAGAATATCAGCGCAGGCGATGCGGCGGTGATACTTCAAAAATACATCGGCGAGTTTGACATAAACGACGACAAGGACGCATGGTTTGCGCGCATCAAGGCGATGTGCGAGCCGCTCGGCTACACGCCCAACGTCAAGGAATACAAGAAAGATCCCACGGCATTCAAGGGTCATGTCGGCGACCTTTCGACCGTTATCAGAATCGCGGTGACTTCGCGCCGCAACACGCCCGATCTTCATTCGATAATCAGGCTGCTCGGCGAGGACAGAGTCAGAGCGAGACTCGCTGCGGCGCTCGCACACTACAAGGAGGAGAACTAAATGGCGGACAGCACCAATCTCAATTCAAATTTTATCACTGATTTTATAGACGAGGATCTTGCAAACGGGGTCAACACCCGCGTGCAGACGAGATTCCCTCCGGAGCCCAACGGCTATCTGCACATCGGTCACGCAAAGGCGATATGCATCGACTTCAGCATCGCGGAAAAATACGGCGGAGTGTGCAATCTCCGTCTTGACGACACGAATCCCTCGAAAGAGGATGTCGAATATGTCGACGCGATAAAAGAGGACATTGAGTGGCTAGGCTACAAATGGAACGAGGTCTACTACGCATCGAGCTATTTCGATTTTCTCTACGAGTGCGCGATAAAGCTCATCAAGGAGGGCAAGGCGTATGTCTGTGACCTGTCGCCCGAGGAAATACGCGAATACCGCGGTACTCTTACAGAACCCGGCAAAAACAGCCCCTACCGCGACCGCTCGGTTGAAGAGAATCTCGACCTCTTCCGCCGCATGACCGAGGGCGAGTTTGCAAACGGCGAAAAAGTTCTGCGCGCCAAGATAGACATGGCAAGCCCGAACATCAATATGCGCGACCCGGTCATCTACAGAATCGCGCACGTCTCCCACCATCAGACGGGCGACAAGTGGTGCGTCTATCCGATGTATGACTTTGCCCATCCCCTCTCCGACGCTGCGGAGAAGGTCACATATTCCCTGTGCTCGCTCGAGTTCGAGAATCACAGGCCGCTCTACAACTGGTTCATCAACGCTATCGGCTTTGAAGAGCCGCCGCGCCAGATCGAGTTCGCGCGCCTTAATCTCAACTACTGCGTGACGAGCAAAAGAAAGTGCCTCGAGATGGTTCAGACCGGCGTTGTCAACGGCTGGGACGACCCGAGAATGGTCACTCTCTGCGGTATGCGCCGCAGGGGCTATCCCGCCGCCGCAATACGCGATTTCATAGGCCGCGTCGGCGTTGCAAAGGCGTACAGCGTGGTTGACTACGGTCTGCTCGAAGCGTGCGTCAGAGACAATCTCAATCAGAACGCCCCGCGCGCCATGGCGGTTCTCAATCCCCTCAAGCTCGTTATCGACAACTACCCCGAGGGCAAGACCGAGGAGATAGAGGTCGAGATAAATCCCGACAAGCCCGAGCTCGGCCGCCGCAAGGTCACATTCTCCCGCGAGCTCTATGTTGAGCGCGAGGACTTTATGGCAGAGCCCGTGAAGAAATATTTCAGGCTCTTCCCCGGCAACGAAGTGCGTCTCAAGAGCGCATATTATGTGACCTGCAACTCATATGATACCGATGAAAACGGCGAAGTCACCTGCCTGCACTGCACCTACGACCCCGAGAGCCGCGGCGGCGAGACGCCCGACGGCAGAAAGGTTCGCGGCACCCTGCACTGGGTCAGCGCGGCGGACAACGTGAAGGCTCAGGTGCGCCTCTATGACCGCCTGTTCAACACCGAGAACCCCGCAGGCGAGGACGGAAACGGCGACTATCTTCAGAACATCAACCCCGATTCTCTCAAAATTATCGACGGATGCCTGCTCGAGGGCGGACTCCGCGATGCAAAGCCGGGCGATACATTCCAGTTCATGCGCCAGGGCTACTTCTGCGTCGATAAGGACAGCACTCCGGGCAATCTTATCATAAACCGCACCGTTGCGCTCAACTCCTCGTGGGACAAAAAGAAGAAATAATCAAGTAAGAAAGGTCGGTCAGGATGAAAGCTCTCAACAGAATTGTGACGGCTCTGCTGGCAATTGCAGTGTTCCCCGTCGCATATTTCACGGATCTCATAACCGTCTATATGCACGCGACTATCTATGATTCAAATATTGTAGAGAATCTGAGCGTCAAACGCATCATCGAGCTTTTCACGGGAGACGGTCTTTTCGCTGACCTCGTCAAAGGCGGCGCATCCGAGCTCCCGGACGGACTTTTGAAATTCAAGGGCAATTTTATCGCCTTTGTTGTATTCTTTGCCATCGCCCTGCTCGTCGCGCTCGCGACGGTTATAGTCGCCGCGGCGACGAACTCGCGCAAGGCGACCGCTTCGCTCGGCGCGGCAGGTCTTTTGAGCATTATAGGCATGAGGATAGCGTTCTCCGCCGTCTCTTCGGCGGTCAAAGCGGGCACGCTGACCCTCGGCTCGCTGACCGACATGTCGTTCATGAATCTATTCGGCAAGATAGTGCTCATCACGATGAGCACGGCGCCTGCGGTGATGACGGTTTTGTTTTTGGCGATACTCATCTGGAACGTCGCGTTTATCGCAATCGACCTCGGCGAGGAACAGCCGAAGAAAAAAGCCAAGCACGCGAAGAAAAAATAAAAAACGAGGGAGTCGGATTTCCGGCTCCCTTTTTTTGATAGAACAAGGCTTTGTGTTGTGCCGAGCCGGCAACAGGGCTTCCAAATAGATTCTGTTAAAAATCCAAGCCCGCTCTTTATGCTCCACGCCGCCAAAAGATTTTATCATCTTAATCAAAAAATCCGCCGTATCAATTATTTGATACAGCGGATAATTTTTTATATTTTACACTCCGAACTGGCTGGCGTAGAGCTCTCTGTAGAAGCCGTTCTGTGCGAGCAGCTGTCCGTGTGTGCCCCGCTCGACTATCGTGCCGTTGTTCATAACCAAGATAACATCGGCGTCGCGGATGGTCGAGAGCCTGTGCGCAATAACGAAGCTCGTTCTGCCGTTCATCAGCGTGTTCATCGCCTTTTGGATATGCACTTCTGTGCGCGTGTCGACGGAGCTTGTCGCTTCGTCGAGGATAAGCACCGACGGGTTCGCGAGGATGGCGCGGGCTATCGTCAGAAGCTGGCGCTGACCCTGCGAGATGTTCTCGCCGTTCTCTTCAAGCATCGTCTCGTAGCCGTCGGGCAGTGTGCTGATGAAGTGATGGACCCTTGCCGCCTTTGCCGCGTCAATGACCTCTTCGCGCGAGCAGCCTTTGCGCCCGTAGGCTATGTTCTCCATTATCGTGCCCTCGAACAGCCATGTGTCCTGGAGCACCATGCCGAATACACTGCGCAGATTTTCGCGCGGTATCGAGCGTATGTCGTGACCGTCGAGAAGAATCTCGCCTTTATTGACATCATAGAAGCGCATGAGCAGGTTCACGAATGTCGTCTTGCCCGCCCCCGTCGGTCCGACTATCGCGACGAGCTGACCCGGCTCGACTTTCAGATTCATGTTCTCGATAAGCGGCAATTCGGGGGTGTAGCTGAAGCTGACATCTTTGAATTCGACCTCGCCCTTGGGCTCTTCGATCCTGGTGTCGTAGCAGTCGGCGCACTCGTCGGGCTCATCGAGCAGATTGAACACGCGCTCCGCACTCGCGAGCGAGGACTGAAGGTTGTTCGCGATGTTGCCGATGCTGACGAGCGGCTGCATGAAGAGCTTTGAATAAGTGAAGAAAGTTGTTATGTCGCCGAGAGAGAAAGTTCCCTTTATGACATACACGCCGCCTATGACGCAGATGAGCACATAGGCTATGTTGCTGACGAAATTTAATATCGGACCGATTATGCCGGAGATGAACTGCGCCTTGTATCCGGCTTTTGCGAGGCTTACGTTTATATCATCGAACTCGTCTATCGCCTGCTCCTCGTGGTCAAAGACTTTGATGAGCGTGTGACCGGTGTACATCTCTTCGATGTGTCCGTTTATGTTGCCCGTCTCGTCCCACTGGCGGCGGAAATAACGCTTGGAGCGCTTAGAGATGAGCGATATCACGAGAAGGCTCGGCGGGAGCACGGAGAGCGTGATGAGCGTTAACTGCCAGCTGACATAGAACATCAGCGCAAGCATACCGATGAAGCTCACCGCAGAGGTGATTATCTGAATAAGGTTGTTCTGCAGGGTGTTGCTGATATTGTCGATATCGTTCATCATTTTGCTGAGGATATCGCCCTTCGAGTGAGAGTCGATATAGCTCAGCGGCAGGTGGGTCAGCTTGTCGTTTACCTTGTCGCGCAGATCGCGCACGACGGACTGCGTGACGCCCGCCATGATATAGTGCTGAACATAGCTGAGCACCGCGCTCAGACCGTAGATGCCGAGAATGGTCAGCAGGATTTTCTGTATCTTTGAAAAGTTTATCTCGCCGCCGGAGAGCTTTATATCCGCCTGCTCTTTTATCGCGTCGACTATGTCGCCGAGGAACATCGGTCCCGTGACGGTCAGCACCGTGCCGATAACGCCCGCTATGAGCACGACGACCATGCCGGGGATAAACGGCTTTAAGAGCGGCACGAAGCGCGAGACGGTCTCTTTGAAATTCTTCGGCTTTTCGCCGGGGCGGCGGTTGCCGCCGGAATATCCGCTGTATTTCTTTCTCGATTGCGAGGTGCGCTTTCTCTTCAGAGGTGATCTTCTGCTCATGCGAGTTCCTCCTTTGAAAGCTGGGATTGGGCAATTTCGCGATAGACCGTACAATTTTCAAGCAGCTCGCGGTGAGTACCGATGCCCGCCACCTTGCCCTCGTCGAGCACGATTATACGGCTCGCGTCGATTATCGTTCCGACGCGCTGGGCGACGATTATTTTTGTTATATCCGGCATCCTCTCGCGCAGAGCCTTGCGGAGCTTTGCATCGGTTGAGAAGTCGAGTGCCGAGAAGCTGTCGTCAAAAACATATATCTCAGCCTTTCTTATCAGCACGCGCGCTATCGCGAGGCGCTGGCGCTGACCGCCGGAAAGGTTCTTGCCGTTTTGCGAGAGCTCGCTGTCGAGTCCGTCCGGCATAGCTCTGACAAAATCTGCCGCCTGCGCGGTTTCGAGCGCCTCCCACATCTCCTCTTCTGTAGCGTCGGGCTTGCCCATGCGCAGGTTGTCGGCGACGGTGCCGCTGAACAGGAATGCGCTCTGCGGGATGAAGCCTATCTTCTCGTGGAGGGTACGCATAGACATATTTTTTATATCCACGCCGTCAATGAGAATCCTGCCGCCCGAGACATCGTAAAATCGGGGGATAAGATTGACGAGAGTCGATTTGCCCGAGCCGGTCGAGCCGATAACGGCGGTGGTCTCGCCGGGCATGGTCTTAAAAGATATGCGCGAAAGTATCGGCGAATCGGCACCCGGATAGCTGAAACTCACGCAGTCGAACTCAAGCTCGCTGCGGCGGTCTGCGTCGGGGGTTATCGGATGCTCGGTCTCTTTTATCATCGGGACGAGGTCGAGTACCTCGTTGATTCTCTTCGCGGATATCTCCGCTTTCGGGAGCATCACGAACAGCGACGCCGCCATGGAGACCGCGTAGATTATCATTATCATATAGACCATGAACGCCTGCAGATCGCCGACGGTGTTCGCTATCTGCACGCTGTCCGCGACGGCGTCGAGCGCGTCTATCTGATCCGCCGCCATCTTGAGGAGAATGGCGACTATGACATAGCAAAGAAGCGTTGCGAGCGGGATAAGGAACGCGAAAATACGGTTTATCTTGAGCATGAGTCCGGTCAGGTCGTAGTTTGCCTTTCTGAACTTCTCGTCCTCATATTCCGAGCGGTTGAACGCGCGGATAACTCTGATTCCGCTGAGCTTCTCGCGCAGGATGAGATTGAGTCTGTCGGTCTTTTTCTGCGCCTTGTCGAACATCGGCAGAACCTGCTTTGCGACGACGAGGGCGATAACCAAAATTATCGGAATAGCGATGAACATGACGGTCGAGAGCCTTTTGTTCAGCGTGAACGCCATGAACGCGCCGCCGACCATGACTATCGGCGCGCTGATAATAATGCGGATCATCATCAGGATCATGTCTTGAATCTGGCGGATATCGTTTGTCGTTCTCGTTATCAGCGAGGGCGTGCCTATCTTATCTATATCGCACTGGCTCAACGACTCGACCTTGACGAACAGCGCGCGGCGAAGCGACAGACCGAAGCAGGCGGAGACCTTTGAAGAATAGTAGCTGCCCGCGATTGCCGCGCCTATCGCGATAGCGGAGAGCACCGCCATAACGCCGCCGATGAGCTGAACAGTGCCCATGCGCCCGTCGCCGATGCCGGTGTTTATCATCAGAGCCATCATCGCGGGCAGGATCAGCTGCATAAGATTGTTGAACAGCGAGAAAAACAACGCCGCCACGGTAGCTCCCATATACGGTTTTAGAAATTTAACTATCTTTGTCACGAAGCGCGATACCTCCGTCTGTCGAAAAAAGATATAATTACAATTTATTTTATCATTGAAATGTGAACGGTTCAATAACTTTGGTAAACTTTCGGCGACAAATTGAATATATATTGCACGGACTCAATAAAAAAGGGGAGAAAATATGGACTGGTATTCGATGAGCGCCGCAGACGCGGTCGGCAAACTCAGCAGCAGCGTTGACAGGGGCTTGAGCTCGCGCGAAGCGGAGAAGCGGCTCGGGCAGGACGGCGAAAACATACTGCGCGGCAAAAAGAAAAAAAGTATCATCGCGGAATTTTTCGAGCAGTTCAAAGATTTCACCGTGATAGTTCTGCTCATAGCGAGTGGAGTGTCGTTTGCGACCTCGTTTCTCGAGGATCACGGCGACTTCGCCGACCCGATAATGATATTGATAATAGTTATACTCAACGCCGCAGTCGGGGTCATTCAGCAGCGGCGCGCGGAGCATTCGCTCGAGGCGCTTAAAAATATGTCCGCGCCGACGGCGGCAGTCATAAGAGACGGAAAAGAGACAAAAATCCCTGCGTCGGAAGTTGTTCGCGGGGATATTATAGAAGTCCGTGCGGGCGATCTTGTCCCCGCCGATGCGCGGCTGATATCTTCGCATTCGCTGTCGGCACAGGAGAGTGCACTGACCGGCGAATCCATGCCGTGCGAAAAGGACGCTCTCTGCCGTATTCCCGACGGCAGTCCGCAGGCGGAGCTCAAAAATATGATATTTTCGTCCTCAGTCATAACCGCGGGCCACGCCAGGGCAGTCGTGACTCAGACGGGCATGGACACGGCGGTCGGGAAGATAGCACATCTTCTGAACACAGAAGACGAACCGACAACGCCGCTGCAAATAAAGCTCGCGAAGATAGGAAAAGTTCTCGGCATCGGCGCGCTGGCGATATGTGCGCTGATATTCGTGCTCAGCATCCTGCGCGGCATGGGCGTGCTCAGCGCGTTCATGCTGTCCGTCAGTCTCGCCGTTGCGGCTATCCCCGAGGGACTGCCCGCAGTTGTCACCGTTGTGCTCTCGCTCGGGGTGCAGAAGATGGCGAAGAGCAACGCGGTCATACGCCGCCTGCCCGCAGTTGAGACGCTCGGTGCGGCAACATATATCTGCTCCGATAAGACAGGTACGCTGACACAAAATAAAATGACAGTCACTGCCGCCTGCTCGCCGTCGGGCGAAATTCAGCTGACCGGCGAAGAGGCGAAAAAGCTTTTCTCCCTTGCGGCGCTCTGCTGCGACGCAAAATACGAGGGCAAGGGCAAGGTATCAGGTGAGCCGACAGAGGCTGCGATAGTCGCGGCGGCGGAGCGATCCGGCACCGATACGGCGAAGCTCAACCGCCAAAAGCCCAGAACCGATGAAATACCGTTCTCGTCCGAGTGGAAGATGATGTCCGTCGCGATAAGAGACGGGGACAAAATAATAACGGTCGCAAAGGGCGCGCCCGATGTGCTGATAAAAAAGTGTTCCGACATAATATTAAACGGAACGAAAAGCCCGCTGACTTCGGCTCGGCGTAAAAAAATACTGAGTCTCAATGCCTCTCTCGCCGAGCGGGCATTAAGAGTCATCGCCGTCGCCACGGGCGAGACAAACGGGGGGAAAATAAGCGAGACGGGGCTGACATTCTGCGGGCTTATCGGCATGGAGGATCCGCCGCGCGAAGAGGCATATGAGGCGGTCAAAACCTGCCGCCGCGCTGGAATAACGCCTGTTATGATAACCGGCGACCATGCGGGCACCGCCTGCGCCACGGCGAAAAAACTCGGCATACTCTCGCGCTCCGGCGAATGTCTGACGGGCGCGCAGATAGACAAAATGGGCGAGAACGAATTCGCGCGCGCCGTGCGCTCCTGCCGCGTATATGCGCGTGTGACGCCGGAGCACAAAGTCCGGATAGTCAAAGCTCTGCGCGCCCACGGCGAGGTTGTTGCGATGACGGGCGACGGGGTCAACGACGCGCCCGCATTAAAGGCCGCCGATATCGGCTGCGCCATGGGCAAGGGCGGCACGCAGGTGGCGCAGAACGCCGCCGACATGATTCTGACCGACGACAATTTTGCGACAATAGTCAAAGCCGTCGCCCAGGGGCGTGGAATATATGACAACATCCGCCGCGCCATACACTATCTGCTCGGCTGCAACATCGGCGAGATACTCTGCGTCTTTGCCGCCACTCTCTTCGGCATGCCCGCGCCGCTCCTGCCGATACAGCTTTTGTGGATAAATCTCGTCACAGACTCCCTGCCCGCGCTCGCGCTCGGCGCGGAGAGGCTCGACAGCCGCATCATGCAGCGTCCCCCGCGCGACAGCTCAAAGAGCTTTTTCGCCGACCGCACGGGGCTCGACATAGCCCTCGAGGGAATGTTGATAGGCGCGCTGAGTCTGTTTGCGTTCGTCGCTGGCAGCTCGCTCTTTAAAAATTCCTGCGTCGAGCTTGGACGCACCATGGCGTTTGCGACGCAGAGCCTCTGCGAGATAGCTCATTCGTTCAATATGCGCTCGCGCCGCTCGGTTTTCAGCATCGGTATTTTTTCAAACAGAAAGCTCACTATTTGCGCCACCCTCTGCGCCGCGCTTCAGCTCATTGTTATGACCGTCCCGCCGCTGCGGATGCTGTTCGATGTGTCCGTGCTCAATATATATGAGTGGCTGACCGTCGCCGCCCTCGCCCTCGCACCGATAGCGTTTTCCGAACTCGGCAAAGCGGTTGGAGGGAAGAGGGAGGAATGATTTGCATGACCTGACAACCCCCAACTTATCGCAAATTATAAAAACAGCCCCGGAAAACTCCGGGGCTTATTATATGTATCACTGTGTCAATCCGAGCTTCTTTGCCATTTCGGCGGTCTTGAGTTCGAGCAGTTTGGAGACTCCGTCCTCCTGCATTGTGACTCCGTAGAGGACATCAGCCTCCTCCATCGTGCCGCGTCTGTGCGTAATAAGTATGAACTGCGTATTCTTCGTCATGCGGCGAGCATACTGCGCGTAGCGCGTGACGTTGACATCGTCGAGCGCAGCCTCGACCTCGTCGAAGAAGCAGAACGGCGCGGGAGTGACCTTGAGGATGGAGAACAGCAGCGCGATTGCCGCAAGTCCTTTTTCGCCGCCCGAGAGCAGGTCGATATTCTGAACATTCTTGCCCGGGGGCTGAACCTTTATCTCAATGGCACATTCGAGCACGTCGAGCGGATTCTCAAGAATAAGCTCCGCCTTGCCGCCGCCGAACAGCTCCGAGAACGTCTGACCGAAGATAGTATTTATGCGGTCGAACTGCTCTCTGAACCGCTCCGACATTTTGCCGGTCAGGTCGCCTATGAGCGTGAGCAGCTCCGCGCGGGAGCTTTCGACATCGTCTATCTGAGTTTTCATGAACTCGTAGCGCTCGGAGACCTCTTTGTATTCCTCAATAGCGCCGACATTGACATTGCCGAGGGCTCTTATCTTGTTCTTTATATCATTGAGATCGCGCTGCGCTTTCTGCGGATCTTCAATGACTATGCCGAGCTCCTCCGCCTCGCGGCGAGTGAGCTGATATTCGTCATAGAGCTTGTTCTGCGCATTTTCGAGCTCGCGCTGCATCGAGTCGCGGCGCTCTTCGAGCCTTGCCCGCTCACCGGACAGTCTCTCGCGCCTGTCGCTGACCGAGCGCTCCTGAGCACGAAGTTTGGTGCTCTCGCCCTCGACTCCGCTTCGCTTCTGAGCGAGCGAGGATATCTCGTCTTTCTTCTGCTGAGCCTCGGCGCGAAGCGATGCCGCCTCGCCTTTGAGCTGTTCAATCAGCTCGTTCGTTGCGGTCATCTGCTCGGTTATGGAGTCGATCTCCGATTTGAGTTCATCGGCGTGACCCTCATGGGAGCTTCTGCGGCGTTTGAGCGTTTCGATAACTTCCTCTCGCGCCTGAATATCCTTTTTGAACGCAAGGATGCTGAGGTTGATGCTGCTCTCTTTGTCCGCGTTCTGTTCGCGGGTGCTGAGCAGTTCATCGCGGCGCGATTCGATTTCGGTTATCTTTTCATTGACCGAGTCGAGCTGAGAGGTAAATTCATCTATCTTCTTCTGCGCCTGAGTCTGAATCTCTTCGAGCTTTGCGGTGCGCTCTGCGGAGCTGCGCTTCTCCGCTTCGAGGTCATTGAGCGCCGACTCGGCTGTTTCTATCTTGTCGTCTATCATGCGCAGTTCGCCCTCGCGGCGGATTTTTTCTTCCTGCGCTTTCTGGAGCTCCGCCGTCACGCCGTCGTATTCCGCCTGCGCCGCCGAGACTTCGCCCGCGAGCTCTTTGTATCTCTCCTGCCGCTCGGCAAGGTCTTTTTCAAGCTTCGCGACGGTCTTTTTGAGCTGTTCTATATCATTGCCGCGGCTGAGTATGCCCGCGTTCTGCCCGCGCGAACCGCCCGTCATTGAGCCGCCCGCATTCATGACCTGACCGTCGAGCGTGACGACTTTGAATCTGTGGCCGAAGCGCTTGGAGATGGCTATCGCGCTGTCGATATTATCCGCAACGGCGGTGTGGCTGAGCAGGTTTCTGATTATCGGCAGATACTCGTCGTCGCATCGAAGAAGCCTGTCCGCCATGTCGATGAATCCGGCGCAGGAGTCGAGTCCGTCCTCCCTGAACGGGCGCGGCTTTATCGCCGTCATCGGCAGGAAAGTCGCGCGTCCTGCGCGGCTCTCTTTAAGATAGGCTATGGCACGCTTTGCCGCCGACTCGTCGTCGGTTACTATATTCTGCACGGCGGCGCCGAGAGCCGTCTCGACCGCCGCGGCGTACTTCGCATCAACGGTTATCAGCTGGGACACAGGTCCGTGGATTCCGCGCAGCGTTCCGCGCTTTGCTTCGCGCATGACCGCTTTAACGGAGCCGGAATAGCCCTCCATGTTCTTCTCGAGATCCTCGAGCATTCTGATTCGCGCCTGCTTCTGGTGGATGTCGAGCGTTGCGGCGTCGAGCTCGCGGCGCATCTTCTCCGCCTTTTCGGAGCGCGAACGGACTATCATCGAATAGCCGTCTATTGAATTTGAAAGTGATTCTATATTTTCAAGGCACGCGTCAAGATTCCTGCGGCTGACTTCGGCCTGCTCGCGGAGTGCGTCAAGCAGTCCGCCGCGCGAAGCGATGACTTCGTCGACTGTGCCGAGGCGCGCGGCTATCTCCTGCGCGGAGGAGCGTGCCGTGCTCTGTTCGATTTTTGCGGCGGAGAGAGACTCGTTTATGGTCTTCGCCTGCGCCTCCGCGTTGTCGCGCTCGGCAGTTATCGCGCTCTCCTGCTCCTTGAGCTTGCCCGTGCTGTCGAGCAGTTCGAGCAGCTGCGCTTGGCAGCCCTTTATCTCAGCGTCTATAGATTCTATTTCTTTTTGGGCGGCGTCGATCTGCTCCTCGAGGTGCTGCTCGGTGGCGGTCGCCGCTTCCATGTCGCGCTTTATGCGCTCTATCGTCTCGCGGTTATGCGCGAGGTTGTTGTGCTCGACGGCGATTCTGCCTTCAACTGCGGTTGCCTGCTCCTCGTCAGAGGCGGCTTTCGTTCGCAGTTCTTCTATCTGCACGGTTATTCCGCTGCCCGTGCTCATCAGCTCTTCTATCTGAGCCGATATCTGTTCGAGCTCGCGCTCCGCCTGCTCATAGTCCGCGGCGGCAAGGGATATTTTATCCTCCTGCGCCCTGAGTCCCTCGCGGGAGCGCTCTATCGTCTTGAGCCAGAGACCTATCTCAAGCTCCTTCTTTTCCCCTGCAAGCACAAGGAATTTCTGCGCCTTTTCGCTCTGCGTTTTGAGCGGTCCGACGCGTCCTTCGAGCTCGGTCAATATATCGCGCAGGCGAACGAGATTTTCCTCCGCCTGTTCGAGTCTGCGTGTCGCGTCCGCGCGGCGGTATCTGAAATGGGATATTCCCGCCGCCTCTTCGAGCATATCGCGCCTCTGCGGCGAGCGCGAAGAGATAAGGTCGGCGACTCTGCCCTGGCTGACCATTGAATAGCCGTCGCGTCCGAGTCCCGTGTCCATAAACAGCTCGTGGATATCGCGCAGGCGGACAGTCTCGCCGTTCAGCTGATATTCGCTCTCGCCCGAGCGGTAGTAGCGGCGGGTGACGGAGACATCGTCTTTATCGCAGTTGTTGAGGGTGCGGTCGGTGTTATCGAGGCGCAGAGTGACCTCGGCGAAGCCCATCGCTTTTCTCAGCGAAGTACCGCCGAAGATGACATCCTCCATTTTCGAGCCGCGCAGGCTCTTTGACGACTGCTCGCCGAGAACCCAGCGAACGGCGTCGGAGATATTGCTCTTACCGGAGCCGTTGGGTCCTATGACGGCGGTTATGCCTTTTCCGAATTCGAGCGTTGTCTTGTCGGGAAAGGATTTGAAGCCCTGCAGTTCGAGTGCTTTTAGTAACATTTATCTGCCTGCCTTTATAATAAGTTGACTTTTTCCAAGGTTATATCGCGCGCCGAGAGAGCCGCATTTTCTTTTATCCTGCATTCATAGCCGAGTTCTCTGAGCTTTTCGATATTGCATCTTCTCTGCCCGGAAGCTTTTGAAACTTCACGCGGGGCGACATATATTATGTACTTCCCCTTTTCTTTTCCGGAGAGTGCTCTGTTAATAATATCAAAATATATATGTCCCTCGCACATCTCGCGCAGAGCCGGATGATATGCGCCGGCAACGAAAGAGCCCTCGACGTCGCCGCCGGAATGAAGTCCGAGGCGGATGACTTTTATCCCCGCTCGCTCGAACATCGGCAGTATCTTCGCGCAGAGCACCGCCGCCTCTTCGGGAGTCTGCGGGCGGTATTCGCCATTGCGGTATAGCTCGGCGAGCTCGGTGTTTTCTATAACAACCGTCGGATATATCCGCGCTGTGTCCGGTGAAAGCGAGATTATATCCCGCGCCGTCCCGATGCTGTCCTCATCATTCGAACCGTAGAGCCCGGTCATCATCTGGAGCCCAGTTTCAAAGCCGCGTTCTTTTAAAAGCCGCGCCGAGCGGAAGATATCCTCGCGTGTGTGCCCTCTGCGATTCATCGCGAGCACTTTATCATTTGTGCTCTGTGCGCCAAGTTCGACCGCCGTGACATGATACTTTTCAAGAATATCGCATATCTCGCCGTCAACAGCGTCCGGGCGGGTGGATATTCTGATGCCCTTGAAGCCGTTTTCGCCGATGAACTCCTGCGCCGAAGAGAGCAGCTCGATCATATAATCGCGGTCGATAGCCGTAAAGCTGCCGCCGAAAAATGCTATCTCCCCGTCTTTTATCCCCTCGGGGGACGAGCGCATGGCGACGAGCGCCGCGTCGCGCACATCCTGCGCTGTCGGCTGGCTCTTCGCGCCCGAAATACTCCTCTGATTGCAGAAGCTGCACTGGTGCGGGCAGCCCGCATGGGGAACGAATACGGAGACGTTTATATGTTTCATGCCTTGAGCCCCATGAGCTCCAGAGCCTCTTTTGCCGCCGCCTGCTCGGCTATCTTCTTGCTTCTGCCCGAGCCGTGGCCGATAACATTGCTGTTGAGATGGACTTCGACGCTGAAGGTCTTGTTGTGGTCGGGTCCGCTCTCGCCGACGAGGACATATTCGACCGCCTCTTCGGGATTGCGCTGGACTATCTCCTGCAAGGTGGTCTTGTAGTCCGTGACGACCGGCTTCTCCTCGTCCGCCTTATCGATAAAACGGAAAACGAACTTCTTCGCCGGCTCTATGCCGCCGTCGAGATAGATAGCGGCGAGCACAGCCTCAAACGCATCGGCGAGGATAGACGGGCGATCCTTGCCGCCGGTGAGCACCTCACCCTTGCCGAAGAGCAAATAGTCGCCGATGCCGAGAGTGCGCGCAAATTCGCTGAGTGACTTCTCGCAGACGAAATAAGCGCGTCTCTTCGTCAGCTCGCCCTCGGGCAGGTACTTGAAGTGATGGAAGAAATGCTCGGCGGAGATAAAGCCGAGCACCGAGTCGCCCAGAAACTCCAGGCGCTCGTTGCAGCGCGTGCCGTCCTGCCGCTCGTTGGCGTATGACGAGTGGGTCAGCGCCTCGGTGAGCAGCTTTTTATTCTTGAAATTGTAGCCTATTTTCTTTTCGAGTTCTCTGTTGTCCATTTTCTTACTCCGCGTCGGCAGCTTCCTTGACGCTCTGTGCAATGGTGCCGACTATATTTTTTTCTGCGCAGGTCTTCGCCTGCCTTATGGCGTTGCGGATAGCTTTTGCGTCGGACGAGCCGTGCGCCTTGATAACAACGCCGTTGACTCCGAGCAGCGGCGCGCCGCCGAACTCGGAATAATCCATTCTCATTTTAAGACCGAGCAGACCGCCCTTGACCATCATGGCGGCGAGCATGGTTATCGAGCTCTTTTTGAATATGCTCTTGATATTTGCCATCATCGCGCCCGCGACACCCTCATAGAGCTTTAAGATAATATTGCCCGTGAAGCCGTCCGCAACGAGCACGTCGCAGCAGCCGTAGGGCACGTCGCGAGTCTCGACGTTGCCGATGAAGTTGACGCCTTTCGTCTCTTTGAGCAGATCGAACGCCTCATGGCGCAGGCGGTCGCCCTTGCTGTCCTCGGTGCCGATATTCGCAAGAGCCACGCGCGGAGACTGAACTTTTACGAACTTCTCCGAATATATCGCGCCCATCTGGGCGAACTGCTTTAAATGCTCCGCGGTGCAGTCTGCGTTCGCGCCGCAGTCGAGCAGAAGAAACGGCTTGTCATTAGAGGGCAGGACGCTGCCTATCGCCGGGCGTTTTACGCCCTTGATGCGCTTGACGATAAAAGTCGCACCCATGACGAGCGCGCCGGTTGACCCGGCACTGACAAATGCGTCGCCCTTGCCGTCCGCAAGAGCCTGAAGTCCGACCGCCATGGAGCAGTTTTTCTTGCTTTTGAGTATCTCGCCGGGCTGATCGGTCATGGCGATAACATCCGGGGCGTCTATAATATCAATGCCCGTGAGCGATATCTTGTTCTGCGCGGCGCAGGAGAATATCTTCTCCTTGTCGCCGACGAGCGCTATGTCCACGCCGAGATCGTCCTTTGCGCTGCGGCTGCCCTTGATAACCTCAAGAGGTGCATTGTCGCCACCGAAAGCATCAACTATAATCTTCATTTTTCATTCTCTCCTTCGATATATTTTCCCGCAGACTCGAGTCCCCGCTGCGAGATCTTCTCATAACGCTCCTGCTTCGAGCGGATACGCTCGTCGAGGGGCGGAAGTATTCCGAAGTTTGCGCCCATGGGCTGAAAATCCGTCACGCTCTCGTCGCTGATATAGCGTGCGAGCGCACCCATGACGGTGTCCCCGGGCATGACGAACGGGTCTTTTCCGTTTATATACCGCGCGGCGTTGATGCCGGCGAGTATTCCCGAGGCGGCGGACTCCATATAGCCCTCCACGCCGGTTATCTGACCCGCGAAGAATATTCGTCTGTCGCTCCTGAGCGAGAAATCCGCGCCGAGGAGCCTGGGTGAATTTATAAAAGTGTTGCGGTGCATGACGCCGTAGCGCACGAACTCCGCATTTTTGAGCGCGGGTATCATAGAGAAAACGCGCTTCTGCTCGCCGAATTTCAGATTCGTCTGGAAGCCGACGAGATTGTACATAGTACCCGCCGAGTTCTCTTTTCTGAGCTGGAGCACCGCCCACGGTCTGTGTCCCGTGCGCGGATCGCGCAGACCGACAGGTTTCATCGGACCGAAGCGGATAGTATCCTGCCCGCGCAGAGCCATGACTTCTATCGGCATACAGCCCTCGTAGACTCCCTTGCGCTTGTCAAACGAGTGAGTCTCCGCGCTCTCCGCGCCGACAAGGGCTTCATAAAACGCCTCATATTCCTCTTTGTCCATCGGACAGTTTATATAGTCATCCTCGCCGCCCCTGTCGTAGCGCGACTGCTTGAACGCGCAGGACATATCGAGGCTCTGAGCCGAAACTATCGGCGCGGCGGCATCGTAGAAGCTCAGATGTCCGGGGCAGATTTTCTCTATCTCATTGGAGAGCGCGTCGGACGCGAGCGGACCTGCGGCGATAATCACAACGCCGTCTGCGGGTATCTTCGTCACCTCGCCGCGGACTATATCTATAAGCGGATCTTCTTCGACCGTCTTTGTGACAAGGGCGGAGAAATCGTCCCTGTCAACGGCTAAAGCACCGCCCGCGGGGACGGCAGTCGCCTTGGCGCAGCTCACGCAGAGCGAGCCGAGCATCTCCATCTCGGCTTTGAGTTCGCCCGCAGCGCTCGCGGTGCGCAGAGCCTTGAAGGAGTTCGAGCAGACGAGCTCGGCGAAGTTCGGGCTCGAATGGGCGGGCGAGAATTTTTGCGGCTTCATCTCGCACAGGGTAACTCTTATCCCCGCGCGCGACAGCTGTCTCGCGGCTTCAACGCCCGCGAAGCCCGCTCCTATAACGGTAACTTTATTCATCGGTTTTTTTACCTTTTCTTGCGCTCTTTTTCGTATATCCGCAGCCCTCGTTGAGGCATTCGACAACGCCGCCCTTCTTCTTGAACAGGGACTTGCCGCACTGCGGGCATATCTCATCCGTCGGCTTATCCCAGGTCATGAAGTCGCAGCCCGGCCAGTTCGAGCAGCCGTAGAAAGTATAGCCCCTCTTCGTCTTTCTCTCGATGACCTTTGCGCCGCACTTGGGGCACTTTGCGTTCGTTTCGAGCACGAGCGGCTTCGCGTTCTTGCACTCGGGATAGCCGGGGCAGGCAAGGAATCTGCCGTAGCGTCCGGTCTTTATGACCATCATTCTGCCGCACTTCTCGCAGGGGATATCGGTTATATCCTCTTCGAGCTGAATTTTGACATCCTTCATCTCGGCTTTCGCCTTGTCAAGCGACTTCTCGAACTCGCCGTAGAAATCGTCGAGGACGGAGACATAATCGACATCGCCGGAATCGACGCGGTCAAGCATATCCTCCATCTGCGCGGTAAACTTGACGTTGACTATGCGCGGGAACTTCTCTTTGAGCAGCTTCGTTGTCGCCTCGCCGAGCTCGGTGGGCACGAACTGCTTCGACTCGCGCTTGACATAGTTTCTCTTGACTATGGTGGTGATTATTGTTGAATAGGTACTCGGTCTGCCGATACCCTTTTCCTCGAACTCCTTGACGAGCGACGCTTCGGTGAAGCGCGGCGGAGGCGAGGTGAAGTGCTGCGAGGGGATGAGCTCCTTGAGCTTCGCGGTGTCTCCGACCTTTATCTCGGGCAGGAGCGAGCCCTTGCTCTCATCGTCGCTTATCTCATATACTTTTGTAAAGCCGTCGAAGCGCACGGAATAACCGGCGGCGGTGAACAGGCAATATTTGCCCTCGGCGGCGTCCTTTTCGTTTGCTCCGGCTATTTCAAGCTTCACCGTATCCTGGACGCAGCTCGCCATGAGGCTCGCCATGAAGCGCTTCCAGATAAGATTATAGAGCTTATACTGATCCGAAGTCAGCGAATCCTTGACGCGCTCGGGGGTTATCGACGGGGTCGCGGGGCGGATAGCCTCATGGCCGTCCTGCGCGTTGGCTCCGGTCTTGTAATAACGCGGCTTGTCGGGCAGGTATTCCTTGCCGAAGATATCTTCTATGGCGACGGCAGCCTGGGCGCGCGCCTCCTCGGAGATTCTCAGCGAGTCGGTTCTCATGTAGGTTATAAGACCGGTCGTGCCGATGCCCTGAACATCGACGCCCTCATAGAGCTCCTGCGCGGTGCGCATGGTCTTCTGAGTCTGGAAACCGAGCTTCCTCGAAGCCTCCTGATGGAGGGTGGAGGTGGTAAAGGGCGGCGCGGGGTTCTTCTTCCTTGTGCCCTTTTTGAGGGTCTTGACGGAATACGAAGCGCCGTCGAGGCGGCTGAGGATAGCGTCCGACTGCTCTTTGTTCTCTATTTTTATCTTGCCGTTTTCGTCGCCGTAGAGCGATGCGGAAAACACCTTGCGGGACGGGGCGGTGAACTTTGCGTCTATCGTCCAATATTCCTCGGGCTTGAACGCACGGATCTCCTCCTCGCGGTCAACTATCATGCGCACCGCGACGCTCTGAACACGGCCGGCGGAAAGTCCGCGGCGTATCTTCTGCGAAATAAACGGGCTCAGGCGATAGCCGACGAGTCTGTCGAGTATTCTTCTCGCCTGCTGTGCGTTGACGAGATTCATATCGACGGCGCGCGGATGATCCATGCCGTTCTTGATTCCGGTTTTGGTTATCTCGTTGAAGGTGACTCTGTTCTTGTCCTCAAGATTGAGGTCGAGCAGGGTCGAAAGGTGCCACGATATCGCTTCTCCCTCGCGATCAGGGTCGGTTGCGAGGATAACTTTATCGCTTTTTTCAACATCTTTTTTCAGCTCGCTGACGAGCTTCTCTTTTCCTTTTATAACGGCGTATTTCGGCGCGAAGTCATGCTTGACATCGACGCTCAGCTTCGCCGCGGGCAGGTCGCGGACATGACCCATCGAGGCGACTACCTCATAGCCGGGTCCGAGATATTTTTTAATTGTCTTCGCCTTTGCGGGCGACTCGACTATAACTAAAGTGGACATTTCGTTTGCTCCCCTGTTCAAATTTTTTTGTATCGTTTCCCTGCGCACAGACACACGAGATCTTCAAGCTCCAGCTCGGTCATCGAGCTGACAACCTCCCACGGCGCAAATCCGGTCTTTGCCGCTATCTCGTCTGCAAACAGAGGTTCTTCTCCCATTGATTCGTATATTTTCTTTGCCTTTTCAGAGAGTCCGACGGGTATCGACACGAGCTTTTTGACCCTGAACTCCTCGGGCTTCGGCTCGGGCTCGAGCTTTTTGACCGATTCGTGCGGACGCTCGACGGTCTTCGGCTCTTCCTTTGCCTGCTCCTGCGTCAGCTCGCGCTTGCCGCTCAGATATTCGAGCGCCTTCGCCATATCCTCCGGCTTTATCTTGTCGGGATAGCGCACAGAGTATTCCGTTATCAGATCGTAAATTGACAAAAGCGGTCTTGCGCCGTCTCTTATCAGCCGATTCGCCCCGGCGTAAGACGAGTTGAACACATCACCGGGCGGCGCGAACACATCGCGTCCCTGTTCTATGGCGCAGTTCGCGGTGATGAGCGAGCCGCTCTTAACTCCCGCCTCGATGACTATTGTAGCGTCGCAGAGTCCAGAGATTATTCTGTTTCTTATCGGGAATGTTCTCGCCGAGGACGGGAATCCGGGCGGGAACTCCGTTATCAGCGCGCCGCTCTGAGCTACGCAGTCACGCAGATACTCGTTTTCCATAAGATATTTGTATCCGAAGCCGCAGCCGAGCACCGCCGCCGTGACTCCGCCGGAGTCGAGCGCGCCGTTGTGCGCGCAGCTGTCGATGCCCATCGCCGCGCCGGAGACGACGCAAATGCCGGAATATGCAAGCGCCGCGGCATAGCGGTGCGCGAGATAGCTGCCCTGGAACGAGGCTTTTCTCGTGCCGACAACAGCAATGCACACGCGCTGTGTCACGCGTTTTATGTCGCCCCTGACGAAGAGCGCCAGCGGCATGTTGCGCAGACTTCTGAGCTTCGGCGGATAGTCCTCGTCGTCCGGAGTGAGGACGGTCCAGCCGTTATTATAACAAACATCAACAATGCCCTGCGCCTTTTCGGGAGAGCATTGTTTGAGTTTTTCTATCTGTCTGTTGGTGAGTACACCGCTCAATCGCCATTCTATCTCGCCCCTTGAGTACATCTCCTCGGGGGATGGAAACACAGCGGTAATCTCATCTGTGACAGCTCCTGCGCCAAGAGCTTCCTGGAGCCAGAGCCAATAGGCTTTCTTGTCCATTGAAGCCTCCGTGTGTTATTTTGTCAGCTCCCACATAAGCACTGCGGCGGCCGCCGCGGCGTTCAGCGATTCGGCACGCCCGCGCATCGGGATAGTCACGGGCAGAGTGCAGGCGGACATGACCTCGGGCGATATTCCGCTGCCCTCGTTGCCGACAACGCAGATAACGGAGCCGGAAAAACTCATATCAGTTATCCTCTTTGCCCCGTCGGACGGCGTGGAAGCTAAGGTAAGCATACCCTTTTTGGCGGCAAAAATCAAGAGAGAGGGCAAATTTCCTGTTGTCAAAACAGAAATTCGCATCGAAGAGCCCATCGCGGCGCGAAGCGCTTTCGGGTTATATATATCGCATCCGCCGCCGACTATGACGCCGCTCATGCCGAACGCCTCCGCGGTTCTGAGCACCGCGCCGAGATTCGACGGATCCTGCATATTGTCGAGCGCTATATATGTCCCCTTGAGGTCAATTGTCTCCAATTCCGCCTCTTTTCGCTTGACGCAGATGCAGAAAACACCCTGCGCCTCGCGGGTATCGGAGAGAGTTCCGGCGAGCTCATGCGGTATCTCGAACGCCTGCTCCGCTTTTTCAGCAACGGCAGATATATAGTCCGGATACTTTTCGAGCGCTTCTTTTGTGAAGAACGCGGTCTTTATTTCTATCCCGGTCTTTGCGACATCCGAGCACAGGCGTGCGCCCTCAAGCGCAAACAGCCCCGTTTCCCTGCGGAACGAGGCGCTCTGCGACAGATGCCGGAAAAGCTTCACTTTTTCGTTGGAACGCGACGAGATCTTTTCGAAATCCATCTTTTTTCCTCCGATATGAAATAAGGGACTGCATCAGCAGCCCCTTAACTTTCAGATTGAGTCTCTACCCGAAAATCTCCGATCACTTACTTGAGGGCAGCCTTGGCCTGCTCGGTCAGAGCGGTGAAAGCGGCGGGATCGCTGATGGCGATCTCGGAGAGCATCTTGCGGTTGAGATCGATGCCGGCCTTCTTCAGACCGTTGATGAACGTGGAATAGTTCATGCCGTTGAGCTTCGCGGCAGCGGAGATTCTGGTGATCCACAGGCTGCGGAAGTCACGCTTCTTCTGCTTGCGGCCGATGTAAGCGTACTGGCCGCTCTTCATGACAGCCTGCTTGGCGGTCTTGAAAAGGCTGTGCTTTGAGCCATAGTAGCCCTTGGCAAGCTTCAGAACTTTATTTCTTCTCTTGCGAGTCATTGTTGCACCTTTGATACGTGCCATGGTTTTCTACCTCCGAATAATTAATGAGTGGTTGGCTGTCTCTTATTTGTAAGGGATAAGCTTCTTGATCTGCTTGACGTTGGTGGTGTCTGCAACAGAGGTCTTGCGAAGATTTCTCTTACGCTTTGTGCTCTTCTTGGTAAGGATGTGAGACTTGTTTGCGTGTGCACGTATCGGCTTACCGTTTTTTGACAGCTTGAAGCGCTTTTTAGCACCGCTGTGAGTTTTGATCTTGGGCATGAGTTCTTTTCCTCCTTCAACTTTTTGACCGGTATTTTACCGGGATAATCACTTTGCGCTCTTGGGAGCGAGGAACATGAGCATCTGGCGTCCCTCAAGCTTTGCCGGCTTCTCGACCGAGGCGATATCCGCGCACTTCTCCGCGAACTGAGCCATTATGGTCAGTCCGAGATCGGTGTGGGTCATCTCGCGTCCACGGAAGCGGATCGAGACCTTGGTCTTGTTGCCTGCCGACAGGAACTTTCTGGCGTGACCGACTTTCGTATCAAAATCATGTACGTCAATGTTGGGCGAAAGGCGGATCTCCTTTATCTCGATCACACGCTGATTCTTCTTCGCTTCCTTCTCCCTCTTGGACTGCTCAAAACGATATTTGCCGTAGTCCATGATCTTACAGACGGGCGGCTTTGCCTGCGGAGCTATCTTGACAAGGTCGAGATTTTTCTCTGCGGCAAGCTTCTGAGCCTGAGCGGCGGAAACGATACCTAACTGTTCACCGTCATTGCTTATGAGCCTGACCTCTTTGTCCGTGATCTCTTCATTGATCTGCATTTCTTTGATACCTATAACCAGCACCTCCATATGCTCTGACCGGTTCTACCGGAAAAATCAAAGCGAGGGCACAGAGATGCCCTCGCTCAATAATCAACAGAAATAAAAATCCGTTCTTATTGACCCGCGCGGACAAAACCCCGGAGGTGAGAGCTGCGGCACAATGCGTCACTCTGCTTTGTTGTACGCACTATTTTAACAGCCCGAAAGGATTTTGTCAAGCGGTTTTTCGGATTATTTTATAAAAAGTACCGACGACGCTATTACAAACTGCGCCGCATAGTAGAGAGTGTGGTTTATAATAACATTGGGCTTCGTGTTTCCGCCCTCTTTGAAATACATATTCGACAGCACCGCATCCGAGAGGATGAACAGTATTCCGCCGACCGCTGTGAGAATCCACTGCTTTGCAAAGGAATTGTTGAGCATCGCGACCGCGCTGACGGCGAAGGTCATGAACAGGAAAAAGGTATAGACGCCGACTATCGTTCTGAACTTGCCGAACTTGAGCTTGAGCAGCTTTTCGCTGACGATAACATTTCCTATGGCGACAACGACCGAGATTATGACCGGCAGGACAGCCGTGAGCACGCTCCAGTTGCCGGCGAATTTATAAATAGCGCCTATGTAGAACACATGGCCTATCATGAACGCTATGAATCCGGCGTTAAGGAACTTCTCCATATCCTTTTCATATATCCATTTCAAATCGAGCCATATGTCGCCCGAGAGACCGAGCACAAGACCGAACACGATGAGTCCGGCATACACCTCGTGACCCGGGTTGACCGCCGCCGCGGAGAGCGCCGTAAGCAGGAAGAGGAAGCTCGCTATCGCCTTTGAATAGAGCCCCTTAAGTCCGCCGTATTTCACGCGCAGGACAAGGAAAACGACGACCGCCGCGATGCCTGCCGCGAGCGCGGCATAAAAATATGCTGTTGACAAAATGATATCCTCCTCGTTGTATCCGCTCATCAGACGCGGGAAAAATTCATCCGAAATGAGTATACAACATCCGACACGATTCAACAATAAGTTGAAATGTAACATTATTGCAACAGTTTTGCTTGTTTTGTTTCTTTAAAATATTGGGCTTGTTTTGAGTCGGAAACAAGAAAATCCGCCGCATCCGATTAAAGACGCGGCGGAAAAATCTGCTTTTATTTCTTGCTGACGCCGAGAGTCATCTTCTCGCCGTTGATGTTCCACTCCTTGGAGCTATCGCCGCCGAGGGAATAGACTATCTCATCCGCGAGGACATCGTGCTTTATGGACTCGGCGTTCTTCTTGATGATACCGTTGAGCTTTTCATTCTCGCCGGTGTAGAGAACGATCTTGTCCATAACGTCGAAGTCTGCCTCTTTGCGCATCGTCTGAATCTTCGAGATTATCTCTCTGACGAAGCCCTCCTCGATAAGCTCGGGGGTGAGGTTCGTGTCGATAGCGACGGTGATGCCGTAGTCGGAGACTGCGAAGCTGCCCTCTTTCTGGACGGAGTCTATGAGCAGGTCGTCAACGCCGAGCTCTATCTCGTTGCCGTCGACGCTGAACTTCAGCGCGCCATTTTCGTCAAGCTCCTTCTTTGCGGCGGAGCCGTCGAGGGAGGCGAGATGCTCTTTTATCTTGCCGAGGAATCTGCCGTACTTCGGGCCGACGGTCTTGAGCTGCGGCTTGAAGCTGTAGCTGACGAAATCCGCCTCGCCGTCAACAAATTCCAGTTCCTTGACATTGAGCTCGTCTCTGATTATCTCCGCGTACTCGCCGCCGAGAGCCTCGTCCGCGCGGACAAACATCTTGCCCAGCGGCTGACGGTTCTTGATGTTCGCGCCGTTTCTTGCGGCACGGCCGAGCACGACTATATTGAGCGCCTCGTTCATTCTCTCCTCAAGAGCCTTGTCAACATATGCGGCATCCGCAACGGGATAATCGCACAGGTGGACGCTCTCGGGAGCGGACTTGTCGATACTACACACGAGGTTGCGGTAGATATCCTCCGTCATGAACGGTATCATCGGAGCGGCAAGCTTCGAGACGGTGACGAGCGCGGTGTAGAGAGTCATATAGGCATCTATCTTGTCCTGGCTCATGCCCTGCGCCCAGAAGCGCTCACGGCAGCGGCGGACATACCAGTTGCTCATCTCGTCGACGAAGTTCTGCAGCGCACGCGCCGCCTCGGGGATGCAGTAATCCGCAAGGTAATTGTCAACGGTGGTGATAAGGGTGTTGAGTCTCGAGAGAAGCCATCTGTCCATGGTCGGCAGCTCCTCAGCCTTGCGAAGCTCATGCTTCGTGGCGTCGAACTCATCTATATTTGCATAGAGCACGAAGAAAGCGTAGATGTTCCAGAGTGTGCCCATGAACTTGCGCTGACCCTCGATAACAGCCTTGCCGTGGAAGCGGTTGGGCAGCCAGGGAGCGGAGTTGGTGTAGAAATACCAGCGGACTGCGTCTGCGCCGTAGGCGTTGAGCGCGTCGAACGGGTCGACGGCGTTGCCCTTGGACTTTGACATCTTCTGTCCGTTCTCATCCTGAACGTGACCGAGGACAAGAACATTCTCATAGGGCGCTCTGTTGAACAGCAGGGTCGAAATGGCGAGCAGCGAATAGAACCAGCCTCTCGTCTGATCGACAGCCTCGGAAATAAACTGCGCCGGGAACTGCTGCTTGAACAGGTCGTGATTTTCAAACGGATAGTGGTGCTGCGCGAAGGGCATCGAGCCGGAGTCGAACCAGCAGTCGATAACCTCAGGCACGCGGTGCATCTCGCCGCCGCACTTCGGGCACTTTATTGTAACCGCGTCGATATAGGGGCGGTGCAGCTCAATATCGTCCGGGCAGTTTGAGGACATGCTCTTGAGCTCCTCGATAGAGCCTATCGAATGTCTGTGACCGCACTCGCATTCCCAGACGTTGAGCGGAGTTCCCCAGTAGCGGTTACGGCTGATGCTCCAATCCTGGACGTTCTCTATCCAGTCTCCGAAGCGTCCCTTGCCGATGCTCTCGGGGATCCAGTTGACGGTGTTGTTGTTTCGCACAAGGTCGTCTCTGACCGCGGTCATCTTAATGAACCACGAATCCCTTGCATAGTAGATGAGGGGCGTGTCGCAGCGCCAGCAGTGGGGGTAGCTGTGTTCAAACACGGGAGCGGAGAAGAGAAGTCCGCGCTTGTCGAGGTCAACGAGCACATCCTTGTCCGCATCCTTGCAGAACTTGCCAGCCCACGGGGTGCTCTTGTCCATGCAGCCGGCGGCGTCGACGAGCTGAACGAACGGAAGATCGTAGTTCTTGCCGACGTTTGCGTCGTCCTCACCGAATGCCGGTGCGATATGGACTATACCGGTGCCGTCCGTCAGAGTGACATAACCGTCGCAGGTGACGTACCAGCCCTTTTTGCCGTCATTCGACTTTGTGCACTCGAACAGCGGCTCATACTCTCTGTATTCAAGCTCCTTGCCCTTAAAGGTAGCGAGAGTCTCGACTCCCTCGGGGAAGAACTTCTCAACGAGGGCCTGCGCCATATAGTATACGGTGCCGTCCTCAACCTTGATTTTAACATAGTCCTCTGCGGGGTTGACGCAGAGCGCGACGTTCGAGGGCAGAGTCCACGGAGTTGTCGTCCATGCGAGGAAATATGCTTCCTCGCCCTTAGCCTTGAACTTGACTACCGCCGAGCGCTCCTTGACATCCTTATAGCCCTGAGCGACCTCCTGAGATGAGAGCGGGGTGCCGCAGCGCGGGCAGTAGGGCACTATCTTGAAGCCCTTATAGAGCAGGCCCTTATCCCAAATCTGCTTGAGCGCCCACCACTCGGACTCGATAAAGGTGTTGTCATAGGTGACGTAGGGGTGCTTCATATCGGCCCAGAAGCCGACCTTGCCGGAGAAATCCTCCCACATACCCTTGTATTTCCATACGCTCTCCTTGCACTTTTTGATAAAGGGCTCGAGACCGTATTCCTCTATCCCCTGCTTGCCCTCGATGCCGAGCAGCTTCTCGACCTCTATCTCAACGGGCAGACCGTGGGTATCCCAGCCCGCCTTTCGGGGCACCATATAGCCCTTCATGGTCTTGTAGCGCGGGATCATATCCTTTATAACTCTCGTCAGCACGTGGCCGATATGCGGCTTGCCGTTTGCCGTCGGCGGGCCGTCATAGAAAGTGAAAGTCTCCGCATTTTTGCGCGAGTCGATGCTCTTCTCGAAAATGTGGTTCTCGTTCCAGAAATCGAGCACCTTCTTCTCGCGGTTGACAAACTCAAAATTCGTCGATACCTTGTCGTACATAATAGCTATCCATCCTTTCAGGGAATCGCGGCTGATAACAAAAAAGGTCCCTGTCCATAACAGGACAAAGACCCGGCTTTGCAACCACCCACTACATTCAATTAAATGCCGCCCGGTAACGGTGGGACGCGCCGTCGGAATCTACTCGGCTTTCGCCTTTCGTCCCGCTGCTCGGGAGTGATGTTCGCTCCTGCGCCGAGTACCGGCTTTCCACTGCCGCCGGCTCACTTTGTCTCTTTGCGCAAGGCTACTGTCTCCGTCAAAGCCTTTGAGATATGCTCATTTAAAGTGATTATAATACTTTTGGATTTATTCGTCAATAGGTTTGAGCCTACTATTTTCAGTCGGTATCGGTATTCATAATCAACTCATAAGCCCTCATGCATTCGTCGGCGGGCAATCCCGTCTCGTTCTGCATAAATGCCACGGCCTCCTCCGATTTCTCGAATTTCTCCAAAACATCCTTTGCCTCGGAAAATCTTTTTACCGCTTTTTCGAATTCATTACCCATAGCTTTTCTCCTCTCAAGGTGCCGCACCGACGGGTGAAGCAGGTTTAGTTTATATAAGCCCCGACAGGCTGACGGCTGTTTCATAGGCGTTCTTCGCGGTCTGATATACTGCGACGCCGTTTTGCTCCGCACGGACGCGCGCGTCCTCATCGAGGGGCGCAGACTCCGTTAAAATAATGCAGGCTATGTCCGCAAGCGCCGCCACGCCGATGGAGTTGACATTGCCCATGACGGTCATCCAGGCATCCCCCGCCTTTGCGCGGGACATGACCCAGCTCAGAAGGTCGCCGCAGTAGCCGCCCGTGACCTCGCGCGAGAGCGAGTCTTCGCTCTCGCACAGAGCTTTGAGCCCCAGCTTTTCTTTTATATCCCCGACCGTCATTTCGTCTCCTCCTTTTTGCCCGTGCTTCTGAACGGCGCGGGAATATATTCCTGCATATCCGTGCCCGCGAGCTCGTCGCGCATGGCGAAAACGCAGTCGTGAAGCGTCGCGCTGCCCCTGACTATATCCTCCGCGAGGGCGCGGCAGGTGGGCGCGCCGCAGGTGCCGCAGTCGAGCCCCGGCAGGCGTGCGATTATCTCGGTCATCTTCGACATCATCGCCATAGCGTCGGAGACATTGTCGGCGAGCTTGAGAACCGACGAGCCCTCGAGCGGCCGCTGCCAGCTCATAGTCTCGGGCACTTCGTCGCCCGCCAAATGATTCGCCGCAACGGGCAGATATCTTCTGAGCTGCTGGATCCTCGCCTTTGCGACATACGGGTTTTCCGCAGTCAGCGAGCCGCCGACGCAGCCGCCCGAGCAGGCGTTGAGCTCGACAAAATCGAGCCTGTCAAGCTTTTCGTCCTCTATCTCTTCGAGCACTTTTATGACATTTTCTATTCCGTCCGCGGCAAGATATTTATCTTTGAGCAAGGCCGCCGACTCGCCGCCGCTCGACGCCCAGTTGACTCCCATGAGCCCCGACTTGCAGGCGTCCTCGGGCGCGCCGAGGTGGTTCATCTGCTTCAGGAGCACGGGATATATATCCTTCATCGCTATCACGGCGTCGACATTCGACTCCGGCAGGCAGATGGGCTGCTTGACGGCGGTTATCTTCGCGGGGCACGGCGTGATAAAAAATATTCCGATATCCGAAGAGTCGAGTCCCGTTTTTGCCTGCGCCTCGCTGCGCGCTATCAGAGCCGCAGTCTCCATGGGAGAATTGAGCGGCAGGACATGCGGGACAAGGTGCGGGAAGCAGACTCTTATCAGCCGGCAGACCGCGGGGCACGCCGAGGATATTACCGGCCTCGGCATATCGTGCTCGGCGATGTATTTTCGCGTCGCATCGCTGACGAGCTCGGCGCCTCTCGCGACCTCGAACACCTCGTCAAAGCCGAGCATTTTGAGCGCGGTTATGACATATCCGATATCATCAAGATTGTTGAACTGCCCGTAGAGCGACGGCGCGGGCAGGGCGACTCTGTATTTGAACTCGATTATCCTGTTCATCGAGTCGCGGTGGGAATATTTTGCATGGTGCGGGCAGACGCGGATGCACTCGCCGCAGTCGATGCAGCGTTCCGAGATAATATGTGCCTTGCCGCTGCGCACGCGTATAGCCTGCGTGGGACATCGCTTTATGCAGTTGGTGCAGCCCATGCACTTCTCTTCATCGAGCCGCACCGAATGGAAATACGTGTTCATGTAAAAAGTCCTCCCGGCTCCCGCAGACGCGGGCGCTCAGTCAGTGAGCGGTATATACTTTGAGGCTTATCGTTGTTCCGACATCCTTTTCGGTGTCTATCTTCATCTCGTCCGTATACTTCTTTATATTGGGCAGACCCATGCCCGCGCCGAAGCCGAGGGCGCGCACCTTATCGGGCGCGGTCGAATACCCCTCCTGCATGGCGAGCTCGACATTTTCTATGCCGGGTCCGTGATCGGCGAGCACCATGGATATGCACTCGGGCGATATCTCGACATCTATCTCGCCGCCGCCCGCATGGATGACCATATTTATTTCGCCCTCGTACATGGCTATCGAGACATTTCTTATCACGTTGGCGTCGAAGCCGAGCCCCTTGAGCACGCGCTTTGTCTCGCCGGACGCCTCGCCCGCACGGGTAAAATCCTCTCCGTCAACGTCAAAATGGAGCTTCATATTATCCATTGACAGCCCTGCCCCCTCTCAGGCCTGCCTGATAGAGCTTTCCGCAGGAGGTGAACATCTCGAGCTCGGTTTTGAGCACGACGATATCCAGCTCGCGCGCAAGGTCGAGTATCGCATCGCCCGGCACTTTGCCGCGCACGAACACGATGACCTTCATATCCATCATCTCGGCAGTCCGCACGACCTGGGGATTGACGAGCCCGGTGAGCAAAACTGCCTGTTCTTTGACAAATGCGAGCACATCGCTCATCATGTCGCTGCCGCAGGCGGTCTGCACCTCTCTGTCCAGATGATCGCCGCCGCAGAGCAGCTCCGCCGAAAGAATTTCTTTAAGCTGTAAAACGGTCATTGTATTTCACCCTCTTGAGCAAAACTCTCAACTTTTCTGAGATTCTGCTTTTATTTATGTTGATTATAACATGATAGTCGAATCATTTCAACCTTATTACATTTTACTTTTCACTTTGAGCGAAGCGAAAAACAGCCCCGCTAAAAGCGGAGCTGTCGAATACCGGGAAACCGGAGTTATTTTATTTCTTTGCCTTTGCGGCTTTCTTGGCTTTTCTCTCGTCCTTGCTGTCGAGCCAGCCGAACTTGTACATTGCAAACGCGCCGAGGAGCGATGCGATGATGGTGACGAAGATAAGCGTTCCGACGCCCATGGTCGAGGCGAAGATGAGGGTTATGACGCCGACCATTATCGGGAATATCGAAATTCTCCAGTGCTTTGCGAAGTAGGTGGCGGCGAGCGCACCGAAGAGCGCGGGCAGAACCTGCTTGAAGGCGGGGGCGATGTTGGGGTTGGTGGTCAGCGCGGGGAGCACCGGACGGAACGCGAGCACGCCGACTGCGAGGATTATAGTAGTCGTGATAGCCGAGGACGCGATAGCGATAGTCGAGATGACTTCGCCCTCCTCGGAGTTTGCGCGCACGCCCGCATTCTCCATGGCGTTGAGTCCGCAGGGCAGCTTGAGGTTCGTGATGTTGCCGGTGACGAAGCTCAGATATGTTCCGCCTGCGCCGAGCATGGGAGCATAGGTGAACACTTCGGCGATGCCGGAGATCCAGTAGACCGGGATAACGACCTTCATTGCATTGAAGAGCTTGCCCGCCTCGGGCCACGCATTGTAGTGCGCGCTTATCGCGATGGGCACGAGCATGAGGGCTGCAATGGCGGTTATCGAAGAAATCCTGCCCCAGATATGTATTTTTTCGCTGTAGGGCTTAGCGTTCTTTTTACTCATTTGCATTTCCCTCCTTATCAGCCTCTCCACTCAAGATAAGCGAGTCCCTCGGGGCAGAACTTCGCTATAGCAATAGCGACGCCCATCGCGGCAAACATGCTTATCGGCAGAGCGAATGCTTCAAGCCACTTTATCTTGAACTTCTTGCACAGGAACGTGAGCAGACTCATGAATATCATCGCCGAGACGAGCACGCACACAGACATGAATCCCGCGCCGTCGCCGAACTCCGCGCCGTAGAGGGCGTTGTCGCCCGCCTTGCCTGCGCCGGCAATTGCGCGCGCTACAAATGCGGCGATGATGCCGATAAACGCGGCTGCGGAAAGAGTATCAGCAAGCTTCGAGTTCTTGTCGGCGACCTTGCCCATGGTCTTCTGCACCTTCTTCATAACGAAGATGATGAGAATGAGCGGCAGGATGCAGCCGATGGTCATAACGAACGCGATGGTCGCAAAGACCTTGGGATCAGTCACGGGGCTCGAAAGAGTCAGACCGAAGGTATCGAGCGCTGCCTCAGCGGCGACGCTCTCATAGGCGAGGTTGCCTATGACCGAGAGTCTGATCCACGGCAGGACGATGCCCAGCGAGTTTGCGAGCACGATGACCGTTGCGAGAATCGAGATGGCGGGCGCGATAGTGAACAGCGCGCTCGACACAACGGTGTTCTTCAGTGTATCAGTTGTTATTCCGAGTTTTTTGCCTTGTTTCCATGCCTTGACGAGAAAGAAAAGCGACTGCGCTATGACGAAGACGACGATAAAAAGACCGAGTCCTATCATAAAGCCGTTTTCCTTAAAATTTTCAGGGACCACAAAAACACCTCCTATAAAATTTCAGCGTATTAACTCATTGAGAATGATATCATATTATGGCGGTGCCCGTCAAGAAAAGTCGGGGATATATTGCAAAAAATGTGTAATAACCACGCTTCTTTTATTTTCTGTCTGCGTCAACATCAAAGCTTCCATATATAAATAATATTTTAAAGCTGGTACATACATTTCCGCCATTCTGTTCAACTTTTCATTTATCCGCATAATCTCCCTCAAGCGGCAAACAATACAGGTACGCAACAAAAGCAAGGGAGTTAATATAATGAAAGCAACAGGAATAGTCAGAAGAATCGACGATCTCGGCAGGGTCGTTATCCCCAAGGAAATTCGCCGCACGATGCGCATCCGCGAGGGCGACCCGCTCGAAATATACACGGACGCGGACGGCGAAGTTATTTTCAAAAAATATTCGCAGGTCGGCGAGCTGTCGTCGCTGACGGCGCAGTATGCCGAGGTTCTGCACAAGAACACGGGGCTTCCGGTCGTGATAACCGACCGCGACAGGGTCATTTCCTGCGCGGGCGTGCCGAAGAAAGAGACGGTAGAGCGCAGGATAACGCAGGCGCTCGAAAACATCATGGAGAACCGCAGTCCGTTTATCTGCGAGGAGGGCGGCGAGCGGTTTCATCCGATAGAGGGCGTTGAGCGCGACGCGGCGGCGGCGTTCCCGATAATCGGCGCGGGCGATGTGTCCGGCGCGGTGGTTCTGCTCACGGCGGGCGAGGCGTCCGTGCCGACGCAGACGGAGATAAAGCTCGTTCAGGTCGCGGCTTCGTTCCTCGGCAAACAGATGGAGGAATAACATTTATTTTTCCTCTTGACAAGTGCTGCTATGCGCTATAAAATAATCGGGTATCCGATTGACGGGTTTGGGAGAGAGCCGGATTTCCGGCCACCGAAGGGGCGAAACTCTCAGGTAAAAGAACCGAGCCGGGACGGTCCTCTGGAAAGGCATTTGCACCGACGAAGCAATCCGCGAAGCGGAGAATCTTTCAGGTAAAAAGACAGAGTACACCATTTTTTCTGATGGTGTACTCTTTTTGTTTTCGGAGTGGTTTATGGACATTCTCATTTTTGCGTTTGAAATCATCGGCACCGTTGCGTTCTCGGTTTCCGGCGCGATGACAGGGCTGAAGAAAAACATGGATATTTTCGGCGTCATGATTCTGGGCGTTGTTACGGCTATCGGCGGCGGAGTCACGCGCGATCTCATTCTCGGCATAACGCCGCCCGGCACATTCGGCCACCCGGTATATGCGATAGTCGCGACGGTCACGGCGATAATAACTTTTCTGCCGGCAATCCGCAGACTGCTCACGAGTAATCAGCATGTCCACGACTTCGTTCTGCTCATTCTCGACTCGCTCGGGCTCGGAGTGTTCACGGTCGTCGGAATACAGACCGCTTACAGCGTCTCGACCGGGCGCGGCGCGTTTCTGGTAGTATTCGTCGGGGTCATAACCGGCGTCGGCGGCGGAGTGCTGCGCGATGTTCTCGCCGGGGAGAAGCCGTACATATTCGTAAAGCACATCTACGCCTGCGCGTCGATAGCCGGCGCGGTCGCCTGCGTTATCATCTGGCGGTTCAACAGCACCGCGGCGGTCATTGCGGGCGCGGCAATAGTTTTCGTCATCCGCCTGCTCGCCGCCCATTTCAGATGGAGCCTGCCCAAGGCGGACAGATTCGGTCCCGTTCAGCCTCAGGAGCTAAGCGAGAACGACGAGAACACGCAGGAGATATGATTTCGCGGAGTTATTTATTTAATAGAAAGCCTGCCCGATGGTTGTCCGTTGGGTGGGCTTTGGTTTTTGTAATGCGGGGTTTAAAGTGGAAGTGCAGTGACAGATTGGGATTTGTAGGTGTAAATACCGGCTATGAACGGCTTATAAATCAGCACAATCGTGTAGGGCAGATATCATCCGCCCGCGAAATTATCACAATTTTATTGGCGTGCATTTGTAGGGTGCAAATCAATAAAATCGTGATAGATTCCGCGGCATATTGGGATTTTCGCATCTCATTCCACGGCACAAACGGCGGTCTGCCGTCTTATAGCATTGTCCATTCCCCAAAGCGTCTTACATTTCGCCTTTAAATGTTAACTGAAATTAAACTATATTCCTTTTTTCTTTAAACTTCGCTTTTATGCTATTGTTAAATCCCGCGGGGTAGGGTATAATTTAATAAGAATTTTAAGTGGAACGGTGAAAGTATGGCATACGACTCTCAATATAATAACGGAGCGCCCAACGGGTACGGTTATCAGCCGGGGCCCGCTCAGACTCTTGAGATAAAGCAGCGCGAGAAGCGCCAGATAAGAAAGCTCGGCAACATAAGCGGCCTGGGCATATTATTGTTCGCCCTGTTCCAGTTCATCGGTGCGGGGCTGCTGTTTGCTTTAAATCTCTATGACGACTACGCGAACGAGACCGACCGCGGCTATGCGATAGGCGTACTGATGTCGATTTTCTGCATATTCGTCCCGTTCTTCCTGTCGAGCCTGCTGCTCAAAGATAAGCGTCAGCAGTGCCTGAACTTCGGAAAGCCCTATGACACGCGCCTCATGCTTTTAGCTGTGCCCGCAGGTCTGATGATCTGCATGATAGGCAACTACGCGACGAATTTTCTTTCGACCTTTGTCGAGAGCACGACCGGTATAACATTTGAATATCCCGATTCGCGCACCCCGACGACGCCGCTGGGCATTGCGATGTATCTTATCCAGCTCGCCGTAGTGCCTGCGCTCGTTGAGGAATATGCGCTGCGCGGCGTTGTTATGATGCCCGCGCGCAAGTTCGGCAACTGGTTTGCAATTCTCGTCTCGTCCGCCCTGTTCGGCATGATGCACGGCAACCTCGTCCAGGCCCCGTTCGCGTTTATCGTCGGCATCGGCATCGGCTATTTTGTTATAGTCACCGGCTCGATGTGGACGGGTGTCATGATACATTTCTGCAACAATATGTTCTCCGGCGTTATCTCGATACTCTACGAGTTCCTGCCGGAAAAAACGGTCAATCTCATCTATTATATCTGCGTCGCGGTGTTCTTTGCGGCTGGCATAATTTGCCTGATTCTCTTCATGAGAAGGGCGCGCCAGAAGAATATCCAGACAAAATTCAGAAAACCGCGCACCGCACTTTCGCGCGGCGAACGCACGGCGGCATATTTTATAAACGTCCCGATGATAATCTCTATCATCTATCTGCTCTACACGACATATACTTTTATCACATGGCCTTCGTAATCGGGGAGTGGAAGAATGACTGACAGAGAGCTTATGCAGGCGGCGATCGCGCTTGCACGGGAGGCCGCGGCGGACGGCGAAGTGCCCGTCGGCGCGGTGGTCACAAGAAACGGAGAGATAGTTTCGGTCGGGCGCAACAGACGCGAAAAGGACAAAAACGCCCTCGCACACGCCGAAATTGAAGCAATAGACAGAGCGTGCAAGGCACTCGGCGGCTGGCGGCTCTGGGAGTGCGAACTGTTCGTGACGCTTGAACCGTGTCCGATGTGCGCCGGGGCGATAATAAATTCGCGCATAAAGCGCGTGGTGTTCGGGGCATACGACCCGAAGGCGGGCTCGTGCGGGTCGGTAAACAACCTGTTCTCTTTTCCGTATAATCACTCGCCCGAGGTCGAGGGCGGTTTCATGCAGGACGAGTGTGCTCTGCTTTTGAAGCGGTTCTTTGCCGAGCTGCGCAGGACAAAATAAATTCCCGAAAGGGCTGAAGGATATGGCAATAAAGGATCTTGCCGAACTCATCAAAAAATTCACTCAGAAAGACAAATTCAAGCCAACGACAGTGCAGGTCATCAGGGCGGCAAAAAATCCGCCCGTTCCCGCGCAGAATGAGGATATCTCTGTCCCGTCGGAGGGCGAGCGTATCCATTTTCTCAACACCGGGCGCTCGGACTGCATTCTTCTCCAGAGCGAAAGTAAATTCGCTCTCGTTGACTGCGGCGACGCGGAGCACGCGAAACATACGGCGCGGTATCTGAAAGAAACTGCCGGCGGGAAGATAAATCTTGACTTTATCGCGATAACCCATCTTCATTCCGGTCATGTCGGCGGACTCGAGACGCTCCTTGGCGATAAGGATATAGCGATCGGCAAAATATATCTCAAGCCGTTTATCAGCCCGAACCTCGCGCAGTGGGACAAGTGTCTCCACGACGGCGACGCGCTGTATAAATCGCTCAGCGAAAAGGCGCAGAGCATGAACATTCCGGTCATAGGCTGCGTGCCGGACGAGCCGTTTGCGCTTGGCAGCTGGACTCTGCGTTTCTTCAACACCGAGCCCGACTCATATCACAAGAACATCGGCGAAAACGACAACTCGCTCGCCATACTCGCCGAGCAGAACGGCAGGCGTATTCTTTTGGCGGGCGACATGGTAAACGACACGGGCGACCTCGCGAGACTCGCAAACGCTATCGGGCGAATCGACGCGCTGAAAGTCCCCTGCCACGGCGAACGCGCCGTCCCGCAGGAAGCGCTGGACAAGCTCCGCCCCGAGACGATGATAATCACGAACCGCCTCGCCGAGATATCTGACGATGTGCTCGTCGGCATAATGTCGGCGTTCGGGCGCAGGGCGTATTCGACCTCGGACAGCGGCGGAATAGCCCTCACCCTCACGCGCGACGGGCTTGAAGTCAGCCGCGAAATACAGCTTCGGGAAACGGCATAAAAAATATAAAACCGCGGAGGCAGATATATTCTGTCTCCGCGGTATGATTTTTGCGGGTATAATTCGATAAAATTTTGTTGCCGAGCCGTTGTTTAATTTTCAAGGTACCCGAATTTGCGGCTCATTGCGTCCTGCAAATCCCGCGTCGATACCGCGCATTTTCTTCGCGGTCGGAGATATCCGCTCATACCGCGTACTTTTTCACTATTCACTTTTACTTATTACTTTGAGCGAAGCGAAACACCCTCTACGGGGGAGCCTAAATAAAATAACACAGCAACAGCCGCAACAGTTTTCATGTCGCGGCTGTTTTTTATATATTATAATAGTATTATTTATGCCCTCGCTGCGAAAACGCAGGTGAATATACCGCCGCTTTGATTCGCCGCCGCGTGTCCTCCGTATTTTTCGGCGGTATCTTCGAGAATCTTCAATCCGTAGCCGTGGTCGCCCGTCCGCTTCTTTTTCTTCTCTTCATAGTCGGGCGCGACGGCGTTCTCGCTGCTGATATATAACATTCCGTCGTTTTCGTCGACGAAGCTTCTTATTTTTATATATCTGTTCTCTTCGAGTGCCTTAGCGGCGTTTATCGCGTTGTCGAAAATATTGACATACGCCTTGCAGATATCGACATCTTCGATACCAACAAACCTCGGCACATTGAGGTCGAAATCATAGGCGATGTCATTCTTTCTGCACTCGTTCGCCTTGTTCGAGGCGATGACATTGACAAGAGTGTTGAGACAGAATTTTTCTATTTTTATATCCGCGACCTCTGTTCTGAGCTGGTCGAGCATCCGCTCGGCCGCTTCGCGGTCGACTTCGTTTGAGCTGTGGACGACTTCATATGCCGTCTGAATTATGTTCGCGAGGTCGTGGCGTATCTTTCTCACTTCATTGCTACTGTTTTCGACATTTTTGTAATATTCGAGATTCAGCGCGTTCTGATAATCTTTTATTCTCAGCTCCTCGCGCAGCTTCTCGTTCTGCGACGAGCGCACCATGATATAGAGCAAAACGGCGTCGGAGATTATGCACAGAACTGCCGCGACGCAGAGCATTATCATCGGGGCGCGGGTCGGATCCTCAAGAAACGGCAGCCCGGTGTTCTTGTCCCTGAACCAGCCGTAATATGAGATTATCATCATCGCCGCCGCCATGACTATGACCTGACTCAGCGGGAAGAAGATAAATGTCGCCATCTGCCCGCTCGGGAGAATCATATTTTTGTGCTTCTTCATTCTTATATATGTAAACCCGCCGAAGAGCACTATCAGCCCCACCGTGTTCGGCAGGGAGACTATATAGGTCATTATGTCGTCATAGGGATTGAGCCCGCAGGCGATACACCCGGTTATGAGCAGAGCCGAGACGAGATATGTAAACGACATCAGAACTATCGAGACGAAAAGCCGGGTTCTGAGTTTGTCTTTGAAATAGGCTATTGACGAAATGAAATAATATGCAAACGCCGGAATCTTAAAAAACACCGACGGCACATCGTAGAAATAATGCTGGGCGAGCGCTATTGCCGAGAACGGTATGAGCGTCAAGAAAAATACCGCGTAGCGGTTGAAACGCGGAGTGAGGTTCATGCACAGAAACACCACCACGAGCGCTATCGAAAGAAAGTTGAACACATACCAGAACGCATCAAAAAATGTCATTTGACCAAAGCTCCCTTAAAAAGCACATACCTGTCCGTTGAATCCTTTTTCCTGGAACGGCTTATCGGAATTATCTTCCCGTTCATCATGATAAACTGCGTCGCAGTATATCTCGCGATATATTTTAAATTCACAAGATAGCTCTTGTGGCAGCGGACAAAGCCCGCTTCGAGCTGCCGTCCCGCCTCGTCGAGCTTGCCCGGCACGGTGACGCTGTCTCCGTCAACCGTATGTATCTCCAGATAATTGCGCACGCTGACGATAAAAAGTATCTTATCGCACCCTATCCTGTGGATGCTGCCGCGGCGGGTGTATTCAAAATATTCGCGGCTCGGTCTTTGATGCATCCCGGCGCGTTCGCGCTCTATATAGCCGAGAAGCAGCTTCGGGTCAACGGGCTTATAGATATACCCGCAGTCGTCAACGGTCACGAACGCCTTCGAGACAAGATCCTGATTCCCGGAGACGAAAACTATCTTGACCCCGGGGCACAACGCGCCGACAAACTCGGCGATATCCACGCCGCTCTCGTCGCTGACGGCAATATCGAGAAAGGCGAGGTCGAATTTTCTGTTTGCGTCCTCGGGTGCCAGCTTCTCGGACAGCTCGGCGGAGCTGTGTACGCCGACAAGCTCAATATCGGGATAAGCGTCCGCGATTATTTCGGATATCTGCTTGACCATTGCGGGCTCATCGTCGCATATGAGAATACGCATAGTGAGGCCTCCCTTTCTTTATAAAATAAAATATAAAATGTGTTTATATGCGTTTGTATATATCATAGTATACAAAAACGCTCGTCTTTTTTCAAGGACAAAAACTGTCACAAGCAAGAAAATATTTTTTCTCTCCGCCGACCCTTTTCAAAGGGAAATAAATGTTGTATAATTTTGATATATAACTGCTTGATTAGGGGTGTTTGTTTGTCCGGGGACTACTCCAGCCGCAACCGCAGGATGCTCAAAAGGTTCCTGCCTTACTATAAAAAATATTCGGGACTGTTCGCCCTCGATATGTTCTGCTCCGCGATGACCACCGTATGCGAGATCGCCCTGCCGCTGATAGTGCGGCAGATAACCGACCGCGCGGCGCATGATATTCACGACCTGACGGCGGAGCTGATAATAAAAATAGTCGGCTTCTACATTCTACTGCGAATAATCGACACCGCCGCGAGCTACTACACGGCGTCGGGCGGGCATATAATGGGCGCGAGAATTGAAACGGACATGCGAAACGACCTATTCTCGCATTTGCAGGATATGTCATATTCATTCTATGACGACACGAAGATAGGCCAGCTCATGTCGAGAATAACAAACGACCTGTTTGACATAACTGAGCTCGCCCATCACGGTCCGGAGAACGTCCTGATGACCGTAATAAAAATAGTCGCGGGATTCATCATGTTCGCGTCGATGAACATATGGCTTGCGATAATAGTCTTTTCGCTCATGCCTCTTATGATGCTTCTGACTTCGCACAGCCGCCGCAAGATGCGCGCCGCGTTCAAACAGCAGAGACGCGAGATAGGCGAGATAAACGCGCGGACGGAGGATTCACTGCTCGGCATAAGAGTTGTCAAGAGCTTTGCCAATGAAGACATTGAGCGCGAAAAGTTCAACGAGGGCTCGCGCCGCTTCTTCAAATCGAAGAAAAACGGCTACAGATACATGGCGAGCTTCCACTGCACCGTAAGGCTCTGCGACGGACTGATGTACATAGCAATAGTCGGCGTGGGCGCAGTGTTCATGATGAAAGGCAAGACTACCGTCGGCGACTTCTCGGCGAGCCTGCTCATGGTCAGCACCCTGCTCGCGGCGATACGCACAATGGTCGAATTCAGCGAGCAGTTCAACCGCGGCATGACTGGCATCGAGCGCTTCACTGAAATAATGGACGAAGTCAGCGACATAAAAGACAGTCCGGACGCAAAGCCCATAAGCGGCGTCAAGGGCGATATCGAATTCAAAAATGTTACATTTTCATACAAGGGCACGGACAAGAAAATTCTTTCCGATTTCTCCCTGCATATAGCTCCGGGCGAGAATGTTGCCCTCGTCGGTCCGTCCGGCGGCGGCAAGACTACGCTTTGCAATCTTATCCCCCGCTTCTACGATGTGGATTCGGGCAGCATACTGCTCGACGGCACGGATATCCGCGACATAACTTTAGCTTCGCTGCGCTCGAATATAGGCACGGTTCAGCAGGATGTCTACATGTTCTCCGGCACGGTCAGGGACAACATAGCCTACGGATGCCCGGGAGCTGAAAAAGAAGATATAATAGCCGCAGCGAAGCGAGCCGGGGCACACGAATTTATAGAAGAGCTGCCAGAGGGCTACGACACATATGTCGGCGAGCGCGGAGTCAAGCTCTCCGGCGGTCAGAAACAGCGAATTTCAATCGCGCGCCTGTTTTTGAAAAACCCTCCGATAGTCATTCTCGACGAGGCGACGAGCGCGCTCGACAACGAGAGCGAACGCCTTGTTCAGCAGTCGCTCGAAGAGCTTGCAAAGGGGCGCACGGTCATAACTATCGCCCACAGGCTCACGACGATAAGAAACGCGGCGGAGATAGTCGTGCTGACAGAAGACGGCATCGCCGAGCAGGGCAGCCACCGCGAGCTCATGGCAAAGGGCGGAGTATACAGCGAGCTCTACAGCATGTATTCAATTGACTGATTTTTCCGAAAGGACGGATATAAAAATGCTTAAAAATATTTCACCTATCATCTCCCCCGAGCTTCTCAAGATCCTCATGGAGATGGGACACAGCGACGAGATAGTTATCGGCGACGGCAACTTCCCCGCGGCGAGCATAGCTCAGCGCCTTGTTCGCCTCGACGGTCACGGAGTGCCCGAGGTTCTCGACGCGGTTTTGAAGCTCATGCCCCTCGACACCTATGTTGACGCTCCCGTTGCACTCATGGACAACAACGGTGACGGAGATCGCCCGGCAGTCTGGGACAAATACGAAGAGATAGTCAAAGCGAACGAGGGCGACAAGAACTTCGAGCTCATGGAGCGCTTCGCTTTCTATGACAGAGCGAGAAAGGCATACGCCGTCATCGCGACGGGCGAGACCGCCGTATACGCAAACATCATCCTCAAAAAGGGCGTTGTAAAATAACTCGGAGGACTCTGCATCAATGGAAAAAAGAGTTTTGGCGTTCGACTTCGGCGCGTCGAGCGGACGCGCGATAATCGGACATTTTGACGGGGAGAATATCCGCCTCGAAGAAGTTCACCGCTTCTCGAACGACCCCGTGAGCGTGAACGGCACGCTCTACTGGGATGTTCTGCGCCTGTTTTTTGAGATAAAGCAGGGACTGACAAAGGCGAAGCTCGCCGGCGGATTCGACAGCATCGGTATCGACACCTGGGGCGTTGACTTCGGGCTGCTCGACGAATTCGGCTGCCTGCTCGAAAATCCCATTCACTACCGCGACGCACGCACGGCGGGAATGATTGAAGAAGTGTTTAAAACAGTTCCCCGCGAGGAGCTTTACTCCCGCACGGGCATCCAGTTCATGGAGCTCAACACGCTCTTCCAGCTCTGCGCGCTCAAAAAATACCGCCCGCACATTCTCGACAGGGCGGATAAGCTGCTGTTCATGCCCGATTTATTCGCCTATATGCTCACGGGCAGAAAGCAGACAGAATATTCAATAGCGACCACCTCGCAGATGGTTGACATAAAGACAAAAGACTGGGCATACGACATTCTCGACCGCCTCGGCATCCCGTCGGGAATCCTCACGCCCATTGTGCCGTCGGGTACCGAAAACGGAATGCTCAGCGCGGAGATATGCGAAGAGCTGGGGCTCGACCCCGTTAAAGTTGTCAGCGTATGCGGACACGACACGCAGTCGGCGATAACCGCCGTACCCTCTCAGCTCGACAGCTTCGCGTTTTTGAGCAGCGGCACTTGGTCGCTCTTCGGCACGGAGATACCCGCTCCCATTGTTAATAATACATCGCTCTCGATAAACATCACCAACGAGGGCGGCTACGGCGGCATGACGGGGCTGCTCAAGAATATAATCGGACTGTGGCTCATTCAGGAGAGCCGCAGGCAGTGGAAGCGCGAGGGCGAGGAATACAGCTACGCCGATCTCGAGCGCATGGCGCTCTCGGCGGAGTCGTTCAAGTGCTTTATCGACCCCGACTCTCCCGAGTTCACGCCGCCCGGAGATATACCCGGTCGCGTGCGCGAATTCTGCCGCAAGACGGGTCAGTATGTCCCGCAGACAGTCGGCGAGATAATGCGCTGCATCTATGAGAGCCTTGCGATGAAATACCGCAGCACGTTCTCGATGATAAAAGAATGTACCGGCAGGGACTACCCTGATATACATGTTATCGGCGGCGGCACGAAAGATACCCTGCTCTGCCAAATGACCGCGAACGCCTGCAAAGTCCCCGTGAAGGCGGGTCCGATAGAGGCGACCGTGCTCGGCAACATCGCCGTTCAGCTTCTGAGCTCCGGCGACATTCCGGATATCAAAAAGGCGAGGGAGATAATCTCGCGCAGCGAAGCATTACGCGAATATGCTCCGTGCGACACCGACAAATGGGCGGGCGCATATGAGAGCTTTTTGAAAATTCACAAATAAGTGTTGCGCCCGGTAGTGGCAACACAACATCGAAAGGATGACTGAAAAATGGCAAAAGCAAAGCTTGGAATCAGACCCATCATTGACGGCCGCTGGGGCGGAGTCAGAGAGAGTCTTGAGGAAAAGACGATGAACATGGCGCTCGCTGCCAAGAAGCTCATCGAAGAAAATGTGTTCTATTCGGACGGCACTCCCTTTGAGTGCATCATCTCCCCCTGCACGATAGGCGGAGCAGCAGAAGCGGCAAAGTGCGCCGACTTCTTCTCGACTCAGAACGTCTGCGCGACCCTCTCCGTCACCCCCTGCTGGTGCTACGGCAGCGAGACGATGGATCTCGATCCCCTGACCGTCAAGGCAGTCTGGGGCTTCAACGGCACCGAGCGCCCCGGCGCGGTCTATCTCGCGGCGGTCATGGCGGCTCATGCACAGAGAGGTCTGCCCGCATTCTCGATTTACGGCAAGGATGTTCAGGATGTCACCGACAACTCCATCCCCGATGACGTTGCCGAGAAGATTCTCCGCTTCGCACGCTGCGCCGCGGCTGTCGGTCAGCTCAGAGGCAAGTCTTATGTCGGCATAGGCGCCGTCGCAATGGGTATCGCAGGCTCGTTCTGCGACTCCGATTTCTGGCAGGAGTATCTCGGCATCCGCGCCGAGTGGGTCGACATGGTCGAAGTTACCCGCCGCGTCGAGCTCGGCATCTATGACCACGAGGAATATGAGCGCGCGCTCAAGTGGGTCAAAGAAAACTGCCCCGAGGGCTTCGACAAGAACCCCGAAAATATCAGACACACCCCCGAGCAGAAGGAGAAGGAGTGGGAGTTCGTCGTCAAGATGACCCTTATCTGCCGCGACATCATGCTCGGCAACGATAAGCTCAACGATGTCCGCCCCGTCGGCGCAGAGGCTGAGCACTCCGGCCCGAAGGACGGCTGGCACGAAGAGGCACTCGGCCGCAACGCCATTCTCGGCGGCTTCCAGGGTCAGCGCCAGTGGACCGATTTCATGCCCAACGGCGACTTCACCGAGGCTATGCTCAACACCACCTTCGACTGGAACGGCAAGAAAGAGCCGCTCACTTTCGCTACCGAGAACGACGGTCTCAACGGTCTGTCCATGCTCCTCGGAAAGCTCATCACCGGCAGAGCGAGCCTGTTCGCCGATGTTCGTACATACTGGAGCCCCGACGCTGTTGAAAGAGTCTGCGGCATGCGTCCCGAGGGCGTTGCCAAGGACGGCTTCATCCACCTCATCAACTCCGGCGCCGCCGCGCTCGACGCCACGGGCGTCTGCAAGGACAAGGACGGCAACGCAGTCATGAAGGAGTGGTGGAACGTCACCGACGAGGATATCGACGCTATGCTCAAGGCTACCGACTGGTGCCCCGCAGACCTCGGATATTTCAGAGGCGGCGGATATTCCTCGCACTTCAAGACTCAGGCTGTCATGCCCATGACAATGATAAGAGTCAACATCATCAAGGGTCTCGGCCCGGTGCTTCAGATAGCCGAGGGCTACACCGCCACCCTGCCCGATGAGATCCACAACAAGCTCGACATGCGCACCGACCCGACCTGGCCAACCACCTGGTTTGCTCCGAGACTCACCGGCAAGGGCGCGTTCAAGGATGTCTACTCCGTCATGGCAAACTGGGGCGCAAACCACGGCGCTATCAGCTACGGCCACATCGGCAAGGATCTTATCACATTGGCGAGCATGCTCAGAATCCCCGTTGCGATGCACAACGTCGCTGACGAGGACATCTACCGTCCGCACGCATGGTCCGCGTTCGGCACAAAGGACCTCGAGAGTGCAGACTACAGAGCCTGCGCCGCCTACGGCCCGCTGTATAAGTAAGATAATATTTAAAAAGATAGGCTGTGACAAACGACAAATTGTTACAGTCTATCTTTTTGTCAAAATATTGCAGTTGTTTTTCGAAACGGTATTGCTATTGTTCGAGGTTTGGAATATAATACAACTGTGATTTCGGAGGTGTTATTATGGAATTTATGTCCGCAAGAGAAGCCGCTGATAAATGGGGAATTTCCCAAAGGCGAGTGGCAATTCTCTGCGCTGAAAACAGAATTGAAAACGCAACTATGGTTGGCAATATGTGGATAATTCCTGCTACCGCCGAAAAGCCGCTAGACGCAAGAAGCGTTCGATATGCTAAAAGTGACGAAACTAAGGTAAAACCCTTTTTAAAATGGGCAGGCGGGAAAGGGCAGTTGCTTTCTGAAATTGAAAAGTTTTATCCGTTTGAAACCGGAGAAATAACAAAATATGCCGAACCTTTTGTGGGTGGCGGCGCCGTGCTTTTCGATGTATTGAGTAAATACAATCTCGAAGCTGTATATATCAGTGATATTAACGCCGAGCTTATAAATACATATTGTGTTATCAGAGACAATATCGATAAGTTAGTCGACATTCTGTATAAAATGCAAAATGTTTTCGTTCCGATGGAGACAGCAAACCGTAAAGCATACTATCTGGAAAAACGAAAGCGCTTCAATGGTTTAAAAATTAATGGCGGCGAAAGCGCTAAAATTGAAAAAGCCGCATTGATGATTTTTCTTAACAAGACCTGTTTTAACGGCTTGTACCGTGTAAATAAAAAGGGTTTATTTAATGTACCTATGGGCTCTTACAAAAAGCCTATGATATGTGATGAGAGAAATTTGCGAGCCGTTTCCGAAAAGCTTCAAAAAGTGACAATTGTATGCGGAGATTACAGAGAATCGGCTGATTTTATCGATGACAGCACTTTTGTTTATTTCGACCCGCCGTACAGACCTATTACCGATACCGCAAGTTTTACGGCATACACGGAAAATTTATTTAATGACGAGGAACAGATTGAGCTTGCGAAGTTTGTTGATAGGATGGATTACAAGGGTGCGAAAATTGTACTAAATATCCGGGAAGTAACAATATATGAACCTCAAACTCGATAACAGAACAATTGAAAATTATCATTCAGGAACCCAAATAGCAAGAGTATTAACCGAAAATTGGGTAAGTCAAAATATGTATTGTCCGCGATGCGGAAACTCTTGCATTAAGCATTTTAAAAACAATCGTCCCGTTGCGGATTTTTATTGCCCTGTCTGTAATAATGAATACGAGCTGAAAAGTAAAAACGGACCTTTGGGTCATAAAATAACCGACGGCGCCTATGGTACCATGATTGAGAGGATAACAAGCAATAATAATCCGGATTTTTTCTTTATGAGTTACTCAAAAGCAGAATTAAAAGTGAGAGACTTTATTTTAATTCCGAAGCATTTCTTTGTCCCGGATATCATTGAGAAACGAGCACCGTTAGCACCAACCGCACGGCGTGCCGGTTGGACGGGGTGCAATATTTTAATTAATAAAATCCCGGAACAAGGCAAAATTGCGATAGTGTCTAACGGAAAAATCCAAGACGTTGACGGGGTTGTTTGTAAGGTGAATAAAAGTCGTCAACTCGAAACAAAAGACATAAACAGCCGTAGTTGGCTTATGGATGTTTTAAATTGCGTTAACAAAACTTCGTCGAACCTATTCACATTATCGGAAATGTATCAATTTGAAGATATATTAAAAGTCAAACATCCTCGAAATAATAATATAAGACCAAAAATAAGACAACAACTACAATTTCTTCGAGATAAAGGCTTTATAGAATTTTTAGGAGACGGTAAATATAGAAAGGTATGTTAACGTGTTATTATGACAAAATATACGATTGCAATAGAAGAAACCATTGTGAAAGAATTCGAAGTTTTTGCGGACAATACAGCAGTAGCCATGAGAATTGCAGAGAAAAAATACAAAGAAGGTGACTTTATCCTAAATCCCGGCGAGGTTCAATTTACGCAAATGTCCGTTGTAAATCCCAGTGATGAAACTACGGAATGGTGTGAATTTTAATGCACAGAAACCGATATCAGTTTGCCGGTGGAGGAACTACACTTGTTGAAGCCAAATTACTCAACCGTAACATCATCGGGGTTGATGTCAATGATATTGCTCTTGATAGATGTAAAGAAAAGATAAGCTTTGAGCATAGCAGTGCAAATGGAAAAGTCTATATCCACAAGGGCGATGCAAGAAAATTAGACTTCATTGCAGATAATAGCATTGATTTGATTTGCACACATCCACCGTATGCCGATATTATCAAATACAGCGAAGATATCAAAGAAGATCTGTCACATCTTAAAATAAAAGACTTCCTTGAGGAAATGGAAAAAGTGGCTGCTGAAAGCTACCGTGTTTTAAAAAAGGACAAGTTCTGTGCGGTTCTTATGGGCGACACAAGGCAAAAGGGCTGCATGATTCCTATGTCTTTTGATGTTATGAAAATTTTCCAAAACGCCGGATTCACGCTAAAGGAACTGATTATTAAAGAACAGCATAACTGTAAAGCCACCGGATATTGGAAAACAAACAGCATAAAATATAATTTTTTGTTAATTGCGCATGAGTATTTGTTCGTGTTTAGAAAATGATTTTATAAATAAAGCGAATAAAAGTTCCGTCCGGGAGACCGGGCGGAATTTTTTGTGTTATCCTTAAAAACCGTGTCAAGGCCTTGCGTGCTCAGGGTTCGAATCCCTTGAAAATAAAAAAAGAACAGAAGCAACACCTGCGGTATTGCTTCTGTTCTTGGCGCGCTGCAAGGGATTCGAACCCCTGACCTTTTGGTTCGTAGCCAAACACTCTATCCAACTGAGCTAGCAGCGCATCTGATTGCCATAGTATATTAGCACAATGCGGGGCAAAAATCAACTGTTATTTCAAAATTTTTTTATTTTTCTCCGCTGCCGGGCAGATGCAGTCTGCGCGGCGGCGGTTTTCGGTCTGCCCGCGGCGCTTTTTTTGACAGTTTTTTTGCCGGCTTCGGAAAGTTTTTCTTTTCTTTGGGGGCGCGGATAAATATTTTCTGCGGCGTGTGCCGCTTCGCGGTTTTTTAAAATTTTTTTGCTATTACATTGTAATCATCAATTTTTTGCTATATAATTGAATGGATAGATTGGGGCTTTGTTTATGAAAAGCCGCGAAGGGAGAAAAATTTGTAATGAGCGACAGAACATACGTCTTATCATACGACATCGGCACGACGGGCGTCAAAACCTGTCTGTTTGAAGTTGAAGATGAAATAAAGCTGATCGCTGCGGAGATGGAAGGCTATTCGCTGACCGTTTATCCGGACGGCGGCGCAGAGCAGGATCCCGACGAGTGGTGGAGCGCGATATGCAACACCACGAAGAGACTCATGAATTCAACGAGCGTGAGCACTTCGGAGATAGCCGGTATATCCTTCTGCTCCCAGATGCAGGGTCTCGTGCTCGTCGACAAGGACGGCCAGCCCGTGCGCAAGGCGATGAGCTACATGGATCAGCGCGCAAAGAAGCAGATAAAAGAACTCATGGCTTACGGTCCGCAGATCGCGGGAGCTTATATTCCGAAGCTTCTCAAGTCTCTGCAGATAACCGGTGCCGTGTCCGCGAGCGTCAAGGATCCCGTATACAAATATAAATGGGTCGAGGAGAACGAGCCCGAGAACTTCGCGAGAACCTATAAGTGGCTCGACGTCAAAGAATACATAATCTGCCGCATGACCGACAAGTTCGTCATGACGCGCGACTCGGCTTTCGGCACTCTGCTCTACGATGTCCGCAAGGGCAAGGAGGGCTGGAGCCCCGAGATGCTCAAGATGTTCAACGTCAAGCCCGAGCATATGGCTGAGATAATCGACTCCACCGCTCTCGTCGGCGGTCTTACCGAAAAGGCTGCGGACGATCTCGGACTGTGCGAGGGCACGCCCGTATTCGGCGGCGGCGGAGACGCTTCGCTCATCGGCGTCGGCGCGGGCGCAGTCGCCCTCGGCGATACTCATATTTACTGCGGCACATCCGGCTGGGTCACGACCGTTGTTGACAAGAATATAGTCGACACGAGCGCGATGATCGCCGCGATAGTCGGCGCGCAGAACGGCAAGCTCAACTACTTCGCGGAGCTTGAAACCGCCGGTAAATGCCTCGAGTGGGTCAAGGATCACCTTGCCCTCGATGAAATTGACATATTCCTCGAGAAGACCGATGTCGCCTCCTCGAAGGAGTCCATATTCACGAGCCTTTACGACTACATGTCGCATGTTATAAACAAGACCCCCGCAGGCTGCGGCGGAGTTATCTTCACCCCGTGGCTGCACGGCAACCGCTGCCCGTTCGAGGATCCGAACGCCCGCGGAATGTTCTTCAACATCAGCCTTGAGACCGGCAAGACCGAGCTCATCCGCGCCGTTGTTGAGGGCACTTGCATGCACCTGCGCTGGTTCCTTGAGACCGAGGACAAAAAGACCAAGACCTCCGATGTTCTCCGCTTTGTCGGCGGCGGCGCTCTCTCCGACGTCACCAGCCAGATACTCGCGGACTGCACGGGCAGAACGGTCGAGGTCGTTGCAAGCCCGCAGAACGTCGGCGCAGTTGGCGCGGCGGTTATCTCCGCAGTCGGTCTGGGCATGATAGGCAGCATCGAAGAGGCGAAGAAGCTCGTCCCGGCGAAGAAGACGTTTATCCCGAACCCCTCGCTCAAGCCCATATATGACAAGAACTTCGCAGTCTTTAAGAACCTCTACAAGAGCAACAAGGAGAATTTTGCGGCTCTCAACGGCTGATAAACGGTTCAAACCGCCTTTTTGTGTCAATCATATCTTCGATTCCGCACTTGAAAAAGTGCAATACCCTGTGTTATACTGAAACAGGCAATAATTTTCGGACGATAAGGACGAAGGGAAGGTCTTAAAGAATGAAGAAAATCATCTCGGCTCTGCTCATCTGTATGCTCGCGGCAGTCTGCCTTTTCACCGGCTGCTCAAAAGCAAAAGGACTCAAAGTCAAGGACAGCAGCGGCAACGACCGCGTGCTCGTGACCGACGAAAACGGCAAGCCCGTTTATGACAAGGCAGGCAACATCGTTGTTGTCGACACAGACGAAAAGGGCAAGGCAAAGAAGGACGAAAACGGCGAGCAGGCAACAAATGCCATCGCGCTCGATTATCTTCTCGTCTCCGGCAAGAACGCCTACTGCAGATATTTCACATTCACCCAGCCCTCCGGCTACGATATGTCGGCGGTCGGCACCGCGATAACCCTCACCAAGGGCGGCGAGACCATCGACATAATTTATGACACCGAAAAGAGCGTCGATGACAAGTCCGCCGATATCGGCGAGGTCATCACCTCGCTCAAGGCGCAGGGCTTCAACCCCGAGGTCAACGACGAGACGAAGACCCTCTGCGGCGAGGACGCAAAGTTTACGGAGATAAAGGTCTCCGCGAACGGCAAAGAGGCGTTCATGGTCTCCGCCCTGTTCGAGAAGAACGGCGTGACCTATGCCTGCACCTACAAAACTTCAAAAGCCGGCGCAAACACCGGAGATTTTGAATCAATTGTCAATTCTATTTCGTTCAGATAACAGACGATAAAAAGTATTCTGACTGTTGAAAGGAGAACAGTATGTTATTTTCACTTGATATCGGTATCGATTTGGGTACCGCGAACACCCTCGTGTTCGTAAAAGGCAAGGGCATCGTTATAAGAGAGCCCTCCGTCGTTGCGGTCGATCAGAAGTACAATCCGCCCAGAGTCGTTGCCGTCGGCACAGAAGCCAAGGAGATGATCGGCAGAACTCCCGGCTCCATAACCGCAGTCCGTCCCCTCAAGGACGGCGTTATCGCCGACTTCGACATCACCGCGGATATGCTCAAGGCTTTCATAAAGAAGGTCACGAAGAACTCCCCGCTCGCGAGAGTCCGCGTTATGATCTGCATCCCCTCGGGCGTTACCGGCGTTGAGAGAAACGCTGTCAACGACGCCGCGAGAAGCGCAGGCGCAAAATATGTCAGCCTCATTGAGGAGCCCATGGCTGCCGCTATCGGCGCGGGTCTCCCCGTCTCCGAGCCCACCGGAAGCATGGTCGTCGACATCGGCGGCGGCACGAGCGAAGTTGCCGTTATCTCCCTGGGCGACGTTGTTACCTCGAACTCCGCAAGAGTCGCGGGCGACAATTTTGATGAGTCCATCATCAACTACATCAAGAAGAAATACAACCTGCTCATCGGCGAGAGAACCGCTGAGGATATCAAGATAAAGATCGGCTCCGCCTATCCCTACGAGGGCGAAGGCGCGATGAACATCAAGGGCCGCAACCTCATGGACGGTCTGCCGAAGAACATCGAGATCTCCGCGGAGGAGATCAGAGAGGCTCTGTCCGACTCCGTCAATCAGATCCTCGATGTCATCAAGGCTACCCTTGAGAAGACTCCCCCCGAGCTCGCTGCGGACATTATCGACCACGGCATCATGCTCACCGGCGGCGGCGCTCTGCTCAGAGGTCTCGACAAGCTCATTGCCGCTGAGACCCGCATCCCCGTTCTCGTCGCGGAGAGTCCGCTCGACTGCGTCGTTGACGGAACAGGCATCTGCCTCGAGCATCCGCTCGATAAATAAACGCCTTTTCGCGGGTCGCTCTGCTTTCCGCAGACGGCCCGCGTTCTCGCAGGCTTACAAAAACTATGCGGCACAACGGTTTTTCTGCCTTTCTGCATACTTTTTGCAAACCCGCGGGATTTTTTGCGTTGTATAGACTTACTTCTTCCAAGCAAAGGAGAGACTCAATTGAAGTTTTACAAATCCAGAACATTCAAAATATTTGTCGGCGTGCTCGTCGTGCTGATTATCGGCGTTGCGGCGGCAGCGGCGATGCATTCGGGCTCTTCGCCCGCAAATTCCGTGATAAGCACGGTGTTTTCGCCGCTTCAGCGCGCGTCGTCGTTTTTGGCGCAGAAGTTTTCGGCTTTCTCGATAAACTTCAAGTCCTCCGCCACGCTCTCGAAGCAGGTAGATGAGCTGAACAAAGAAATCGAGGATCTTCAAAGCCAGCTCGTTGACTACGAGCAGATGAAGAGCCAGAACGCGCTCTACAAAGAATTCCTCGAGCTCAAAGAGAGCCACAAGGACTACAAATTCTGCGAGGCGTCGGTGGTCGGCAGAGATGCGGCGAACCCGCTCTCCGCTTTTGTTTTGAACCGCGGAAGCAATGACGGAATCGCCGTCAACGACCCCGTTATCTACGGCAAATATCTCGTCGGCGTCGTCACATCCGTGACCCTCACGCAGTGCACGATAAAAACTATACTCAACCCGAGCGTCAACACCAGCGCATATGAGATCCGCACGCGCGACCTCGGCTTTGTCACAACGACTGCGGCATACGCCAAGAACGGACTCTGCACCATGCCCGGTCTTTCGAGCTCAACGGCGGTCTCCCCCGGCGGAGTCGTCTGCACATCGGGAGTCGGCGGCATCTATCCGCGCGATCTCATTATAGGCACGGTCACAAAAGTCGAGGACTCCGACACGGACATCTCCGCGACCGCGATAATCAAGCCCGGCGCGGACATAGCTTCGATAACAGATGTTTTTATAATCACCGAGTTCGAGGGTCAGGGTTCGAGCGTCACAGAGTAACAAATTTATCGAAAGGGACTTGTCTATGGGTCTCACAGCCGAAAAGAAAAGACTTATAATCCGCCGCGTGATTTTCGCAGTGCTGCTGATTTTCTGCGCCGTTATCCAGAATACGCCGGGACTTCTGCCCGAGCCGTTCGGCGCGCATCAGCTCGCAGTGACGGTCATGGTGGTCTGCATCGCGATGTTTGAGCGCGAGACTGCGGGCATGCTCCTCGGTCTGCTCGCGGGCGTAGTGCTCGACGTGACCGGCGGCACCCAGGGCATAAACGCCATTTTGCTGACTGTAGTCGGTCTCGTGTGCGGAATGCTCGTCAACAACATGATAAGAAACAACATCGTCACCGCGCTGATTTTCTCCGCGCTGGCGCTGCTTGTGCATACATTCGTCTACTGGATAGTGTTCGTCGCTGCGGCGGGAGTCCACGGCGGCAGGCTGCTGCTCACCTTCTGCCTGCCGAGCGTGCTCTACACAGTGATATTCACGCCGCTTTGGTTCTTAATAACAAGAGGCATCAGCAGGCTGCTGCCCAGCGAAGTAAAAAGATAAAAGAAAGGAGAAAGCCCGATGGATTCAAAGAGACTTGCTATAAGGCGCATTGCCCTGCCCTGCATACTGCTCGCGTTCATACTTGTCTTTGTCGGCGTGCTCGTCAAAGTTCAGCTCGTTGACGGCGAGGAATATGCGAGCGCCGTCAACACCGCGAAGCAGACTACCGTCACCATTCATGCGGCGCGCGGCGAAATAGTCGACCGCAACGGCAAACCCATAGTCGAGAACCGCCAGGGCTACTCCATAGTTTTCAACTATTCATATTTTCCCTCGAAGAAAGAGAACGTCGAGAGGAATTCTATAATAATCTCGCTCATCAGACTTTTTGAAGCGAACAACACCGAGTGGGAGAACGACCTGCCGATAGTCATTGACGCTTCGGGCGGACTCGTCTATAAAGCCGACAGCGAAAAAGAAATCGAGGTCATGAAAGGCAAGGACTACTTGAACCTCAACTCCTACGCCACGGCGCAGAACTGCTACGACGCGATGGTCGAGATGTTTGAGATCGACCCGAGCTATTCGCTCAAAGACGGTTTAAAAATCGCAGCGGTGCGCTATCAGATGCTCCTAAACGGCTTCGGAGTCAGCAACTCTTATACTTTCGCCGAGGATGTCAGCGATGTGCTCGTCGCAAAAGTTAAAGAGAACAGTGCGACTTTCAAGGGCGTTGACGTTGAGGTAGTGCCCTACAGACACATTGTCGACGGCACCCTCGCCGCACATATTATAGGCACCGTCGGCAAGATAAACGCCGAGGAATACGCCGAGCTCAAAGAAAAGGGCTACGGCATGAACGACATGGTCGGCAAGAGCGGAATCGAATACTCGATGGAAGAGTATCTGCGCGGCACGGACGGCGAAAAGGTCGTCACCGTAGACCCGGACGGCAACGTCTCCGAGACGGTTACGAAAGAGCCCGTTCAGGGCGCGACGGTCGTGCTCACTATAGACGCTGACATGCAGAAGCTCGCGCAGGACACATTCGCGAAATGGACAGAGAACTACGCCAAATCATCGAAGAACAAATACGGAGTTCCCGCCGCAGGCGCGCTCGTTGTCAACGACCCGAACACGGGCGAAATACTGACCATGCTCAGCTACCCGACCTATGATCTGAACACCTACAGCGAGAAATACTCGGAGCTGAGCAAAGACGAGCGCACTCCGCTCTGGAACAGGGCGCTGCGCAGCACCTACGCCATCGGCTCGACCTCGAAGCCCTCGGTCGCCATAGCGGCTATTGAAGAGGGACTCACAAACCGCGACAGGGTCATCCGCTGCACGAGGGAGTTCAAATACCTCGACCACACATTCTACTGCAACATCAACCACAAAGACCGAAACCTGACACTCAGAACCGCGCTCCAGGATTCGTGCAACATATATTTCTACACCTGCGGCGAGGAGCTCGGAGTCAGCAGGCTCAACGAATACCGCTCCATGCTCGGGCTCGGCGTCAAGACCGGCGTTGAGCTGACCGAGGCGGAGGGCATTGAGGACAGCCCCGAGTACCGCGAAAGCATCGGCCAGACATGGCTGCCCGGCTATCTGATCCTTTCGTCCATCGGCGAAGGTGGTACGCGCTTCACGCCCATCCAGCTTGCAAACTACGTCGCCACGATAGCAAACGGCGGCACGAGGTACGAACAGCATCTCATCAAATCGGTCAAGAGCGCCGACTATTCCGAGACGCTCGTTGAAAAGACCCCGAAAGTCGCGCTCGAGACGGGCATATCGAAATATGCCATCGACTGCGTCACCGAGGGCATGGAGTACGTTGTCAACAACAACCGTATTATACAGTCGGCTCTCAAGGGACTCGATGTCCAGACCGCCGCAAAGACCGGTACTTCCGAAGAGAACAGAAAGATAAACGGCGTCAACCAGGTTATCAACAACGGTCTTTATATCACCTTCGCGCCGAGCAAAAACGCCGAGATATCCATGGCGTTCATCTGCGAGGGCGTCTACGGCTCGTCCTCCCTCGCGCAGATCGCAAAGCCGATATACGAATACTACTTCAACAGCTCGCAGACGGCAGCCGCGCCGCAGAGCGAGAATACTCTTCTGGGGTGATTAGATTAAATGGCTGAAAAAATAGTTATCGCCTCCGGCAAGGGCGGCGTTGGCAAATCATCTCTGACGGCCGGACTTGCGCGCGCGCTGAGCGGCGCCGGCAAGCGCGTGCTCATGCTCGACATGGACATCGGACTTCGCAGCCTCGATCTGATTTTCGGCACCCAGAAAGACGTGCTCTTCGACTGGGGCAATGTTATCGACGGCGGATGCGAGCCGAATCAGGCGGCACTCGCCGCAGGCGGTCCGATGCTGATGACTGCGCCGATGCGCATGTCCGACTCGTTCACCAAAGAGAGCATGAAAGAGCTTGCAGACAAGCTCGCCAAAGACTACGACTATATATTTTTTGACGCTCCGGCGGGGCTCTCCGACGGATTCGAGCTCGCCTGCGCCGCAGCGGACAGGGGCATTGTCGTCTCCACCGCTGACGCGGTATGCGTGCGAAGCGTCAACATAACAGCAGGCGCGATGCGAAAACTCGGGCTTTCGGACATAAGGCTCGTCATCAACCGCTTTGACGAAAAGGCTGTATGCAAAAAGAAGCTTTTAAACATCGACGATGTCATTGACGCGGTATGTGTTCAGCTAATCGGCATCGTACCCGAGGACGCGGCGGTGTCGCACTGCGCGGTGCGCGGCGAACCGCTCCCGGCATCGAGCGCGGCGGCAAAAGCGTTTTCGCGCATAGCCAAAAGAATCGACGGCGGCGAAGCACCGCTGTTGGGGTGAAATATAATCTATATCCCCGCGGCAGCCGCTACATTGCAAATTACCACCCTTCGTTTTCAGGGTGCTTATGATATCCGCTTGCGGTCAAATACCGCACAATTTTACAAAAGTAAAGCAAACGACTTTATAAACCCCGAGGAACAAGCCTCCAATAGCCTCGCCGCAGTGAAACGGGCTATCTGAGAACGCGGGCAACGTCGCCGAAGCGCCGCCGGTGGCGGATAAAGCGAGGCGATGTTGGCGAAAAACAAGGAGCATAGCGCCCGCTCCAAGGGCGATAGGCGACTATGTTTTGAGAGGGCTGAACGGCTTGCTTTGCAAGCCGCACGAGCCCGCACTCGTTCAAGCTCCAGCGCGTTTGCGGGCGAATGTGCCGAGCTGCCTACTGAGCAGTACAAGCTATGTACTGCGGCGCGGCGTTCGCGGGGTCTCGGGGCGAAGCCCTGCGTTTGCTTTTCTTTTGCAGGCGTTTTCTTTTTCAAATAAAAAGAAAATGCCGAAACGCTGTATAAGATAAAATATTTCGTTAAGGTAGGTAGCGAAGGTAGTGGGTAAAAACTTATAACTCAACATTATGCATCAACGGCGGTAATGCCACGACATCCACACTCCGTCTCACTGCCTGCCGCATATAAATCAACTCTTTCAGGAGAAACGTCATGAAAAAACCGCGTTCAAAGAAAAAGATAATAATTTCCGTCCTCTGCGTGCTTCTTGCGCTCGCGGTGCTGACTCCGTGCATGATAAACGCCGTTGTGATGCTCAGCGCGAGCAAGTATATAATCAGCGCGGACGAGGCGGCGGGACGCGGGGCGGACTGCGTATTGGTGCTCGGCGCAAAGGTCAACTCCAACGGCACGCTGAGCCATATGCTCGAGGACAGAATGAGCACGGGCGTTGATTTATATCAATCCGGCGCGGGCAAAAAGATCCTCGCGAGCGGCGACCACGGCAGGGATTCATACGACGAGGTCAACCATATGAAACAATACGCCGTCGGCAGAGGCGTTGACCCCGACGATGTTTTCCTCGACCATGCGGGCTTCTCGACCTATGAGTCGATGTACCGCGCCCGCGACGTGTTCGAGGTCAAGAGCGCAATAGTCGTCACACAGAAATACCACCTCTACCGCGCGGTCTACAATGCTCGCCGCCTGGGTATCGACGCCTACGGCGTTGCGGCGGACAAGCGCGTCTACGGCAAGCCCGTATATAATTTTGTGCGCGAGAGCCTCGCCCGGTGCAAGGACTTCTTTATGTGCATTTTCAAGCCCGAGCCGACTTATCTCGGCGAGGTTATCCCGATAAGCGGCAGCGCGTCGCTCTCGGACGACACCGAATACTGACAGTTTCAAGGAGAAAGATATATGCGACTTGGCATTTTCGGCGGCACCTTCAATCCGCCGCACATGGGGCACATAAGGCTTGTTACCGCTATCGCGGACAAGCTGCAGCTCGACCGCGTTCTCATTATTCCGGCGTCGGTTCCGCCGCACAAGCACGTCTTGAACCTTGCTCGCAGCAGGGACAGATTCGAGATGTGCCGCCTGAGCTTTGAGGGCGACCGTCGGTTTTCCGTCTCGGACACGGAGCTTCGCCGCGTCGGCAAGAGCTACACCTACGACACGCTCTGCGAGATAAAGCGCGAATACCCGGACGCCGAGCTGTTTTTGATAGTCGGCTCGGATATGCTCGCGACATTCGACGAGTGGTACCGCTATCACGACATACTCATGATGTGCACCCTCTGCGCCGCCTCGCGCAAGCACGGCTTCGTGCCCGAGCTCGAGGGCAAGTTCACGCCGGAGGAAACAGAAAAGATAAAATTCATCGAGATCCCGGTCTTTGAAGTAAGCTCGACCATCATTCGCCGCAGGATCTCCGAAAAAGAGAGCACGCAGGGGCTTCTCGCCGACGGCGTGCGCGACTATATCGAAAAGAAAGGGCTTTACACTTGAACGTACCCGAGAAATACAAAGAATATGACGAGCTTTTGAAATCCAAGCTCGACGAATACAGATACATCCACTCGCTCGGCGTTGCAAAGAGCGCGCGGCACCTTGCCGAGCTATACGGCGCAGACCCCGAAAAGGCTTATTTTGCGGGGCTTCTGCACGATGTGATGAAGAACGCAGCGCCCGAGGAGCAGTTGCAAATAATAGAAAAAGCTGATATAATGTTATCTCCGTCCGAGCGCCTGAACCGCAAGCTCTGGCACGCGATAGCCGGAGCGGCATTTTTGAAGCTGGAGCTTCATATCACCGACGATGACATCATCGGCGCGGTTCGCTGGCACACTACGGGCAAAGCCAACATGACGCAGCTCGAAAAGATAGTCTACCTCGCGGATTTCATAAGCGAGGACAGAAAATATCCCGATGTCGACAAAGTCCGAGAGCTTTCGGAACAGTCGATAGAATCCGCGATGCTCTACACCCAAAGATACTGCATATCAAAGCTCCTCGCCGACGGAATGATAATCGACCCGTCGAGCGTCGACTGCTACAATGAACTTATAACCGAGAGGAGTTCAGAGAAATGACCCCCAGAGAACTGACAAACGAAATAGTTAAAATACTCGACAAGAAAAAGGCGCTGGACATCACGGCGATAAAGACCGAGGAGCTGACTATAGTCTCCGACTATTTTGTCATCGCGACCGGTACTTCAAACACCCATGTCAAGAGCCTCGCGGACGATCTCGAATACGAGATGGGCAAGCTCGGCGCAGCACCCGAGCACATTGAGGGACGCGCGACCGGCTGGATTCTGCTCGACTTCGGCAGCGTGCTCGTCCACCTGTTCCAGAAGGATCAGCGCGAATACTACAACCTCGAGCGCCTTTGGAACGACGCGCAGCAGCTTGACATAAGCGACCTGCTGACCGACTAAGAGAGAACATCCGAAAGGAATGACATAAATCATGGCAAACTACGATTTCAAAACCATTGAAAAGAAGTGGCAGGACCGCTGGGAGAAAGAGGGCACCTTCAGAGCTATCGACGATTTCTCGCTGCCCAAGTTCTACGGGCTCATCGAGTTCCCCTATCCGAGCGGCGCAGGTATGCACGTCGGCCACATCAAGGCTTATTCCGGCATGGAGGTCATCTGCCGCAAGCGCAGGATGCAGGGCTACAACGTCCTGTTCCCGATAGGCTTCGACGCATTCGGACTGCCCGCCGAGAACTACGCGATAAAGACCGGCACCCATCCGCGCATAGTCACCGACCAGAACATCCACAATTTCACCGGTCAGCTCAAGCGCGTCGGCTTCGCGTTCGACTGGAGCCGCGTTGTCGATACGACCGACACCGACTACTACAAGTGGACCCAGTGGATATTCCTCAAGATGTTCGAGCACGGACTCGTTTTCCGCGACAAGGCGTTCGTCAACTACTGCCCGAGCTGCAAATGCGTGCTCTCCAACGAGGACTCACAGGGCGGCAAGTGCGACATCTGCCACAGCGACGTTATCCAGAAGTCAAAGGACGTCTGGTTCCTGCGCATAACTGAATACGCCGACAAGCTGCTTGACGGACTCAAGCATGTCGACTTCCCGGCGAACATAAAGGCTCAGCAGGAGAACTGGATCGGCCGCTCGACCGGCGCATTCGTCAACTTCACCCTCTCCGGCACGGATGAGACGCTGCGCATATACACCACCCGCCCCGACACCCTCTTCGGCGTCACATTCATGGTCATGGCTCCCGAGCATCCGCTCATCAACAAGTACGCTGACCGCATCTCGAACATGGACGAGGTCGAGAACTACCGCACCGAATGTGGCAAAAAGACCGAGTTCGAGCGCACTCAGCTTGTCAAGGACAAGACCGGCGTCAAGCTCAGCGGACTTACCGCAGTCAACCCCGTCAACGGCAAGGAGATCCCGATATTCATCTCCGACTATGTCATGATGGGCTACGGCACCGGCGCCATTATGGCTGTTCCCGCCCACGATCAGCGCGACTGGGATTTTGCAAAGGCGTTCGGCATTGACATCATCCAGGTCATCAAGGGCGGCGACATTGAAAAAGAAGCATACACCGGCGACGGTGAGATGATAAATTCCGATTTCCTCAACGGAACGGACAACAAGAAAGAGTCTATAGAAAAAATGCTCGAGTTCCTCAAGGAGCGCGGCATCGGCGAGAAGGGCGTCCAGTACAAGATGAAGGACTGGGCATTCAACCGCCAGCGTTACTGGGGCGAGCCCATCCCGATTATCCACTGCCCGCACTGCGGCATGGTCGCCGTGCCCGAGAATGAGCTGCCGCTCAAGCTCCCCGATGTTGAGAACTTTGAGCCCGGCGAGGGCGGCGAAAGCCCGCTCGCGAAGATAGATTCCTTCGTCAACTGCACCTGCCCGAAGTGCGGCGCGCCCGCGAAGCGTGAGACGGACACAATGCCCCAGTGGGCAGGTTCGTCCTGGTACTTCCTGCGCTACATCGATCCGCACAACGACAAGTGCTTTGCAGACAAGGACAAGCTCAAATATTGGCTTCCCGTCGACTGGTACAACGGCGGCATGGAGCATGTCACGCGCCATCTTATCTATTCTCGCTTCTGGCACCGCTTCCTCTATGATATCGGCGAAGTCCCCGTGCCCGAGCCGTATGCGAAGCGTTCGGGTCTCGGACTCGTGCTCGGCGCGGACGGCGTGAAGATGTCGAAGTCCCGCGGCAACGTCGTTGACCCCGACGATGTTATCAAAAAATACGGCGCGGACACCCTGCGCACATATATAATGTTCATGAGCGACTATTCAGCCTCCGCCCCGTGGAAAGAGAGCGGCGTCAAGGGCTGCAAGCGCTTCCTCGAGAGAGTCGCGTCCCTGTCGGATATCGCCGAGGGCAACGGCACGACGAAGAAGCTCGAATCAATAATGAACAAGACAGTCAAAAAGGTCTCGCAGGATATTGAGGACATGAAGTTCAACACCGCGATCGCCGCGATGATGACCTGCCTCAACGAGATAAACGATGTCGGCACGCTGACAAAGGACGAGCTGTCCGTATTCATCCGTCTGCTCTGCCCGTTCGCCCCTCACCTGTGCGAGGAAATGTGGGAACAGCTCGGCGAAGATGGTCTCTGCTCGACCGCGAAGTGGCCCGACTACGACGAGAGCAAGTGCGTTGACGACGAAATAGAGATCGCCGTTCAGGTCAACGGCAGAGTCCGCGACCGCTTCACCGTGCCCGCCGATATCGAGGCTGCCGACGCGATTGCCAGAGCCAAGGAGCTCGACAAGGTCAAGGAGTTCACCGACGGCATGGCGTTTATAAAAGAGCTCTATGTCCCCGGCAAGCTCGTCAACCTCGTTGTAAAGCCGCAGTAAAAAAGGATATTTTAATCAAAAATAAAAAATCCCCCCAAGCGGTTGACAATAAAATTCACCTGTTGTATAATTAGAGGCAAGCTTATGCTAATTAGCCCTTGCAATTGCAGCGGAGGGAGGGAATATTAATGAGTCAGGTCAAAGTTAAAGAGAACGAATCTCTCGAGAGCGCACTCAAGCGTTTCAAGAGACAGACTTCCAGAGACGGAGTTATCCAGGAGGTCCGCAAGAGAGAGCACTATGAGAAGCCTTCGGTCAAGAGAAAGAAGAAGTCTGAGGCGGCTCGCAAGCGCAAGTACAAATAAGTACCTGCACTGTACAACTGTACATTTAAAGGCGGTGGGAAAGGGATTTCTCACCGCTTTTTTAAAAGTACCCTAAGGAGGAACAGAGAATGATTTTCGACAAGTTTCTTTCGCTTCTGCCGTCGGAGCTCGACGGCGCGCTGATAATGTCCGAGGAGAACAGGCGCTATTTCACCTCGTTCCCGTCGTCGGACGGCGTTCTGCTCATTTCGAGAAACGGCACGGTATTCCTCACCGACTCGCGCTATGTCGAGGCGGCGCAGAAGAAGATAACCGTCTGCCCCGTCAGACTCACAAAAGATCTGAGCACCGAGCTGCCGCAGCTGATGAGCGAATTCAAAATAAACAACCTCGCCGTTGAGACGACGAGACTCACCGTCGCCCAGTTCGAGGAGTTCACAAAGTGGATGCCCGACACAGGCATCTGCACCGAGAACTACGCCGACCGCGCAATAGACGCGCTCAGAATGGTAAAATCCGACGACGAAGTGAAGCTCGTTTGCGAGGCGCAGGCGATAGCCGAGCGCGCATTCGACCACATACTTGAATTCATAAAGCCCGGCGTGACCGAGCGCGAGATTCAGCTCGAACTCGACTACTATATGCTCCGAAACGGCGCGGAGGCGCTCTCGTTTGAGACGATCGCAGTCAGCGGAGTCAACTCCTCGATGCCGCACGGCGTGCCCTCGGACAAAAAGATTGAAAGCGGCGACTTCATCACCATGGACTACGGCGCGGTCGTCGGCGGATACCACAGCGACATGACGCGAACCGTCGCAGTCGGCTCCGTAAGCGAAGAGCAGAAGAAGATATACAACACCGTCCTCGAAGCGCAGCTCGCCGCGATGGAGAAGATGGCTCCCGGCGTCTCCTGCGCCGACGCGGACAAAGCCGCGCGCGATGTCATAACCGACGCGGGCTACGGCGAATTCTTCGGCCACGGCACGGGTCACGGAGTCGGCGTTGAGATTCACGAGCAGCCGCGCGTATCGCCCCGCTCGAAAGAGATTCTCGCCCCCGGACATCTTGTCACCGCGGAGCCCGGCATCTATCTGCCCGGACTTTTCGGAGTCAGAATAGAGGACATGGTGCTCATCACGGAAGACGGCAGCCGCGGACTCACCCACGCGCCGAAAGAACTCATCATACTCTAAAATATCTCCCCGTATGCAGGACATACGGGGATTTCTGTTTTATATGCGAACTCCGTTTGCCTGATTTTAGGCTCCCCTGCAGGGGTGTTTCGCTTCGCTCAAGGTAATAAGTAAAAGTGAATAGTGAAAAAGTGCATGGTATGGTTGGATTTCATTCGCCCGCGAAATTGCACAATTTTATTGGCACGCACTTCGTAGGGTGCGGCGAAACATACTGTCCCGCAGCAACTCTTTTCGATTTTTTAGTTGACCTTTTATATTTCTTCTGATAAACTTGTGGTATCAGGAGGGATAACAATGGCAAATGTCAAAAAAGCTCTTTATAATGTAGCCGTTTTTCTGGTCTCGCTGTTCATCACCGGCTCGATAAACGTCTCGAACATCAAAAACACTCAGGATACAAGCCGCGTAACGCTCACGGTAAACGAGACGGAGACGCTCCAGGAAATGAACGGCTGGGGCGCCGCCGCGGCATGGTGGGCGCAGGTCGCAGGAGGAAGCAAAAACGCCGACGATATCGCAAAGCTTCTCTACAGCAAAGAGGGACTCGGGCTGAACATATACAGATACAACGTCGGCTCGGGCGAAAAGCAGAACCCCAACTCCCGTCTCGATCCCGATTCGTGGAAGAGCACGGCGAGCTTCCTTGTATATAACGAAAAGACCGGGAAATATGAATATGACTGGTCGCAGGACGCGAACGCAATGAATATGCTCAAACTCTGCATGAGCTACGGCTGCATTGACTCAGTCGTTCTGTTTTCAAACTCGCCGCACTTTTCAATGACCGTTTCCGGCCAGGCGAGCGGCGGACTGAAGAAGCATCAGAACAACCTCAAGCCCGAATGTTATCAGGAATATGTCGACTATTTTCTTGACATAACCGAGCATTTCCTTGAGCTCGGCGTGCCGGTTAAATATATAAGTCCGATAAACGAGCCGCTTGTCTCATGGGGCGGCGACAACGTCTATCAGGAGGGCTGCCACTACGACGAAAAGGAGATGTTCAAGCTCTACCGCATGTTTGCCAAGAGCATAAAGGAGCGCGGACTCAATGTTAAAATGTCCATGTGCGAGGTCTCGAAAATAGGCAACCCCGCATTCGAATATATAAAGAAAATCAGCAAGGACGAAGAGCTCAGCAGCGTCATGGCTACATATTCTTATCACTCCTACTGGTCCGACACGAACTATCTGCTCAAGAAGGCCTGGGGTCAGTATCTGAGAAGATACTACCCCGATGTGACGGTCGAGATGGATGAGTGGTGCGAGCTGCCCTGCCACAGCACGACGAGGTCGATATCCGGCGCGCGCACCATGGCGAGAACCATCTGCCAGGATATCATGTATTCAAACGCCACGGCGTGGACCTCGTGGGTCGCAGTCAGCGAATGGGGCGACAACTCCGACGGACTCATCATCGCCGACCATGAGTGCAACGAATATTACACCGCCAAGCGATACAATGCGCTTGCGCATTTCTCGAAGTTTGTTCCTGTCGGCAGCAAGGTCATCTCCAACGAAAAGGATGTCAACGACCGCGTCGCGTGGAAGATAAAGAAGCAGATGGGCTTTGTTATCCTCAACAAGACCAACTGCGCGTCCTTCCTCACGCCGGACGGCAGCATAGTTGTCGTCATCGTCAACGACGATGCGGGCTGCACCTTCAACTTCGAGGGCATCAGCGGCAGAGACAACCTCAAGATATACACCACGAATGACCGGTACGATCTCAAGCTCACCTACGACGGAGAGTATAAACAGGAGGTCGAAATCCCCGGTCTGAGCATCACAACGCTCATATTCAGCTGATGATACGCACTCCCCTGCGGAGTGCGGACAGAACAGAACCCCACCTAACGGCAAACCGCAGGTGGGGTTGTTGTTTGGAGATTCCGGCGCAAATCAAAACTTGTCAACAAAGAAGCATACAAAAACCGACCGCGGCGGTTTCCCGTTGCGGTCGGTTTTGTTTTTATATAATTGAGCGAATTTATTCTGCCTCTCCGCCCTCAAAGGTTTTTGCAACCTCCTTGAGCAGCTCGCGTATGGGCAGGTGCTGAGGGCACGAGTGCTCGCACTTTCCGCAGCCGATGCAATCCGACGCTTTGCCGTGATTCTCGGTGTAGACCTCATAGTAGCAGTCCGAGTTCCAGTCGCGGCAGAGCTGCTTTGCGTTCATGCACGAGAACAGGTCGGGGATAAGGATATGCTCGGGGCAGCCGTCCGTGCAGTAGCGGCACGCGGTGCAGGGGATGGTGTGGGTCGCGCGTATAACGTCGCAGACCTCCGCTATCGCCCGTCTCTCCTCGTGGCTCAGGGGCTTAAAGTCCTTCATAAATGACAGGTTGTCGTTCATCTGCTCTAAGCTGCTCATGCCGGAGAGCACCATGAATACGCCGTTGAAATCCGCTGCGTAGCGTATCGCGTAGCTCGCCGGGCTGCCGCCGTGAAGAGCGTCGAATATAGCCTTGCCCTGTTCGGGAATGTCGGCGAGTTTTCCGCCCCTGACAGGCTCCATGACTATTACGGGCTTGTTGTGCTTGCGGCAGACCTCGTAGCACAGGCGCGCCTGAACGGCGGGATCGTCGAAGTCGATGTAGTTGAGCTGGATCTGAACCACCTCAATCTCCGGGTATTCGTTAAGCATCTCGTCGAGTACGTCGGCGGTGTCGTGGAACGAGAAGCCGACGTGCTTTACCTTGCCCTCTTTTTTCAGCTCGAACGCGTGCTCATAGGCGTGCAGCTTCTTGTATTTTTCAAATATCGCCTTTGTCTGCGAGTGCAGGAGGTAGAAGTCGAAGTAGTCCACTCCGCAGCTCTCGAGCTGCTTTTCAAAAAGCGGGCGTATCTCGTCCTCGCTGTTAAACAGCGAATCGGAGAGCTTGTCGGTGAGAATGAAGCTGTCGCGGGGATAGCGCTTGACGACGCAGTCGCGTATCGCCGTCTCGCCCTGACCGCCGATGTAGACGCGTGCGGTGTCGAAATAGTTGAAGCCCTGCGCCATGAACTCGTCGACCATCTTCGTGAATTCGGCGTAATCTACTTTTTCGCCGTCCATGGGCAGTCGCATGCAGCCGAAGCCTAACTTTTTCTTTACATCGGGGAATGTGCTCATTTTATGTCTCCTCCCGTGAATTAATTTTATCTCGTCAAATATATAATAATGCACTCTGCGGGGCGTGCAGTCAAGGGGAAAAAATCAAACTTTTTGTGAAGAAAACTCCCCTGCGGGAAAGTATGTCACTGCTTTTTGTCGAGCTCAAAATGCGCGGCGAATTTTTTGAACAGCGGCGGGAAGTCGAAATATTTATCAAACAGGCGGCAGAAAAAGCCGATTATCGTACCGTTTATCGAGGCGATAACGAGCGTGCCCCAGCCGATGCCCTCGAAGCGCCTGAAAAACGCGAGCGACATTATCGCCGCCACCGCGAGGCAGGATAAATCAAAGCAGGTCTTGAAGCGCGACAGCTTTATGCCGAACTTTCCGCTGACGCCCTTGACGAAGAAGTCGTAGACCTGCGGATAGAGATAGGTTTTGTAAAACATCGCGACCGAGAACGAGGTCAGCAGCACGCCGAAGATAAAAAGAAGTATTCTTATCGGCATGGACATGCTCCCGGGCGGGGTGACATTAGGATTAAAGAACGGGATGCACCGCCAGAGATCGAGTGCCGCGCCGTAGATAAGGCAGGTCACGAACGACGAGAGATACACCGCCCTGAATCCGCGCATGACGATGCAGAAGATAATAAACAGCCCCGCCTGAATTACATATTCCGCCTGGCCGAATGTGAGAATTCCGACTTTCAGGCTCAGAAGATATGCCGGCGCGACTATCATCGACACGCCGAAGTTCGCCGCCGTGAGCATTGCGACCGCGAGCGAGAGCAGGGCGACGGCGAGGATATAAACGACCTCGCTCGGAATTTTCAGCTTCCTGTTTTGCAAAATAACCCCTCTTTTCATCAAAAAAGCCATGCACCGAAAAGGTGCATGGCGAAAAATAAACCCGTCAGGTTCGGAAAAATCCACACGATTTTGGTATATTATATTACATAATCTGCCATGTGTCAACGCGCGCGGCGCAGTTTTGCAATACCTGCCGCGAGCAATGATACTGAAACCGCGAGCGTGAATATTAAAATGAGCAGATATACATTGCCGTTTGCGAAATGCGCCCAGTCGGCGAAATTCACGGCGTAGTTCGCGCCCTCTACGCTACCGAGCACAGCGGTGAGAAAACGCGGCAGAGCATATATAACCGAGCCGAACGCGAGGACATCGACCGAGGCGTTTATCAGCGGGTGCTTGCAGATAATATGCATGACAGCAGTCACCGCGAATGGAATAAATGAATAGAGCACAATGAGCAGTCCCTTGGGCAGGCTGAATACATTCGTTATTCTTGCCGCCGAAACGAGCAGGGCGAGGCAGGCGAAGAACAGGGCGAAATATATCGCGGGGATAAATCTGCGTCCCCTTGCGGGCATATAGCGCCTGAGCAAAAACGGCGCGAACACCGCGATATACCCGAGCAGAGTGCCGAGCGCGGCGGCGCCGAACCAATTCTGCCCGTACTTTGCGCAGCAGATGACAAAGAGCAGGACGAGCGAGAGATAAGTCGAGCCGGAAAATACCGCGAGCTTATGCTTTTCGGTAAAGCGCGTGAATGTCGGGACGAACGAAAACGCAGTCAGGAGACTGCCGAAAACCACGGGGAAGAAAGTAAACCTGTGATTCACCGCGAGGTCGCATATGAAACATATAATAAGCGCCAGCGCATACGCGCCCGTGAAGCCCCAAAAGAATGTCCCGGTCAGCTTCCTGAATATGCGCGCGTCCCGTTTCATCTCGTGATACTCCGTGTCGTTCGCGCCGCTTATCAGCTCATGCTCCGAAATGTCGAGCACCGAACAGATATCGGGTATCATTGTTATGTCGGGATAGCTTTTGCCCTTCTCCCATTTTGATATTGCAGATTCGCTGAGAAAAAGTTTTTCTGCGAGCTCCTTTTGGGTCATCCCCTTTTCGTTTCGCTTTTGACGCAAAAACTGACCGAATGTTGATTTGTTGACCATTTTGATCACCTCCGCTGCGTATCATAGCACCGCCCGCCGTATTTGTCACGGGAGCGTCAGTCAAGTCGCCGTTTTTGGAGCAATTTACCGCCGGTCGAGGGGTAAAAAGCTCTCCCTGTTTTGCAAAATTATCGTAAACATATTATAGAATATAATTTTGCGGCAAGTCAATACTTTTGGCAGGCAGCAAAATATTCTGTTTTGCGCGTCATATCAATTTTTGCTTTACTTTGCGTGCTGCTTTTTGTATAATGTTATGTGTATAAAATTAACTTTTTTGATAACGAGGTTTTTGTATGCTGCAATTTGAAGAGTTGAGACTTGAGCTCAACGATAATAAACAGAAGCTCTCCGAGCTGCGCGAGGCTCTCGGTCTCGACGCGCTTAAAGAAGAGATTGCGAAACTTGAGGAGCAGACCGCCGCAGAGGAGTTTTGGGGCGATATCGAAAATTCACAGAAGGTGCTCCAGAGAATAAGCCAGCTTAAAAATAAGGTCGCGGCTTATACTTCGCTCGAGACCGCTTTTGACGACACGATGACCCTTATAGAGCTCGCCGACGAGGAAGAGGATCTCTCCATGTTCGACGAGTGCCGCGAGGGTGTTACAAAATTTGAGGACGAGCTCGAGAAGCAGACCCTCAGCACGCTCTTAAACGGCGAATACGACGCGAAGAACGCACTGCTGACTTTCCACGCGGGCGCGGGCGGAACCGAGGCGCAGGACTGGACGCAGATGCTCGTCCGTATGTATCAGCACTGGGGCGAGAAGCACAACTTCAAGGTCAGCATGCTCGACTTTCTTGACGGCGACGAGGCAGGTCTCAAATCCGCCGTTTTGCTCGTCGAGGGTGAGAATGCATACGGCTATCTCAAGGGCGAGATGGGTGTTCACCGCCTTGTCCGTGTCTCCCCGTTCGACTCATCGGGACGCAGACACACATCTTTCGCTTCCCTTGAAGTCATGCCCGAAATCGACGACAATATCGAAGTTGAAATAAATCCCGACGATCTTAAAGTCGACACCTACCGCGCGAGCGGCGCGGGCGGTCAGAAGGTCAACAAGACCTCGTCCGCCGTGCGTATAACGCATATCCCGACCGGCATCGTCGTCTCCTGCCAGATCGAGCGCAGCCAGCATCAGAACCGCGAGGTCGCGATGAGAATGCTCAAATCGAAGCTCCTCGAGATAAAAGAGCGCGAGCATCTCGACAAAATCGAGGATATCAAGGGCGACCAGAAAGAGATCGGCTGGGGCAGCCAGATCCGCTCCTATGTCTTTATGCCCTACACCCTCGCTAAGGATCACCGCACCGGCTTTGAAAACGGCAACATCAACGCCGTTATGGACGGCGATATAGACGGCTTCATCAACGCTTATCTCAAGATGGAGTCGCTCAAGAACCAGGACTGATAACATGAACATTATCGACATTTCGCGCGACGCGCTCAAAACCGAAATATATCCGGGAGATCCCCTGCCGCATGCGGAGTTCGTCAGCCGGATAGGAGAAAATTCGAGCTGCAATCTGTCCACGCTCTTCTCGTGCGTACACACGGGCACTCATGCCGACGCACCCCTGCATTTCATCGACGGCGGCGCGAGCATAGACGAAGTACCGCTCGAACCGTTTATCGGTCCGTGCACGGTCATTGAAGTGCCCGAGGGCGCGATAACGGGCGAGGATATCAATGAAAAATTCCCGCAGAAATGCGAGCGCCTGCTCATAAAGGGCGGCGGCAAGGCTTATTTTCACAGTAGCGCCGCGGACGAGCTCGCCGACATCGGACTCAAGCTCATAGGCACGGATTCCCTCTCCGTCGGCGTAAAGGGCGACCAGGTAGCGCCGCACAAGGCGTTTTTGGGCGCGGGGATCTGCGTGCTCGAGGGGCTTGACCTGAGCGAGGTTACCCCCGGCAACTACTATCTCTTCGCCGCGCCTGTGAAGCTCGGCGGACTCGAGGGCGCACCCGTGCGCGCGGTGCTTATCAGCGACTATATTTTTTGGGGCAGCCGTTGACGCTGTGCCGTATCTGCAATAAATGAAAGGCGTGTTCTGCTCAATGAAGCGTTTTCTGGACGTTTTGCTCAGCCTGCTGGCTATTATTTTTCTGTCTCCGCTGATGCTTATTATCAGTCTGATAATAATCTGCGATGACGGTATGCCTGTCATATTCAGGCAGAACAGGGTCGGCAAGGGCGACGAGCTGTTCAAAATCAAAAAATTTCGCACGATGAAAAACGGTGCGCCGAATCTTTCGACCGCCGATTTTGAACAGTCGGATGAGTTTATCACCCGTTCGGGCAAGTTCCTGCGCAGGACAAGCCTCGACGAACTGCCGCAGCTGTTCAATGTTCTCGCGGGTGACATGAGCTTCATCGGTCCGCGTCCGCTGATCCCCGAAGAGAGCCACATCCGCGAGCTTCGCCGCGAATACGGAGTATATTCCGTCCGCCCGGGGCTGACCGGTTGGGCGCAGGTCAACGGCAGAGACTGCCTCTCCGACGAGGAAAAGGCGGCATATGACCGCGAATACATCGAGCGCAGATCGCTCTTGTTTGACACAAAAATATTTTTCCGCACCATCTGGGTCGTGCTCACGGGCAAAGACGTTGTCGAGGGCGGAATGAACCATAAGGAAGAAAAATAAGCCGCATATTGCGGCTTTATTTGTAGGTGGCGGTTTTTTACACTTTGTAAGGGTAAAGCCGATGACTCAATAAATCCCGATGAACAAGTTCCAATAGCTGTGCCGATAGCGGACAGCCGCAAGGGCTGTCCCTACGAAGTGCGCTGTTTAAAAATTGTGCAAACTTCGTGGGCGGATGATATCCGCCCCTACTGTCTTATATTTTTACTTGTTACTTTGAGCAAATCAAAAAGCCGCCGCGGAGTGAGACTCCGGGCAGCTTATATATAAATTTTGCGGCTGTTATGCCACTCCGAGGTACTCTTCGAGGCACAGGTTCTTCGCTTTCATCTCCTTGGCGGCTTCGACGCCGACATAGCGCCAGTGCCACGGCTCAAAGGTGATGTTCGTGATGCTCTGTTTGTCCTTGGGATATCTGAGCACGAAGCCGTAATCCGCGGCGTGCGCCTGGAGCCATCTGTATTCTTTCGTGTTCTCGAAGCTCTCGTATATCGAGAGAATGTCCATGCAGAGCCCCGCATTGTGCTCGCTCGTCTGCGGCGGCAGGATTATCTCCGACGCCATTATCGTCGCCTGTTTCTTGCTGTAGCCCTGCTTCATATAAAGGCTGATGCGCGCCTCGAAGTTTCTCTTCTGATGCGCTATCGAGCGGTAGCCCGACAGGGGCGAGAGCTTAATTCCGTCTTCGAGCGCCGCGTTATACATCTCTATATAGTGCGGAGCGACGCGGTAGTCAAGCAGCCCGTAGTCATATCCGCCGTAGATGTCAACAACGGTCTTTGCGGTCTTGACCGTGTAGTCTGCGGGCAGAATATAGTCGCGGTTGACGAGGGTCAGGTACCATTTCGATTCGTCTATCTTCGTCACCTTCGGCGAGAATCCCGCGTATGCGTATGCATATTCCGTGACCCCGCTCGTGGAGGCTTTTGTGGTCTGCTGAGTTGTTGTCTTTTCGGTCTGCGTCGCGGTCTCCTGCGAGGTCGATTCGGGCGCGGTGCTCTGCGCCGATTCGGACTGCGACTCGTTTGAAGTTTCAGCCGGCGTTTTGCTGTCCTTCGAGCGGACTTTGAGAATAGCGTATGTGCCGACGAGCGCAACGAGTATTACCGCGAGGATAACCGCAAGTATCGAGCGTATATTTTTCTTCATCTTCCATATCTCCCATAAAGGTTTCAACAGCCCTACGGCTGCGACACAAATATATCACAATAAACCTGCCGTGTCAAACTCGCGGCGGAATTCAAAAGACGAAAGGAGTCTTATCATGAAAGCTCAGGACAGTGTCAAAAACTATCCGTCCGCGCTCAGAGAGATGACGAATTTCTCGGTTCGCGGAATCAAAAAGATCTGCAAGGATGTCGGTCCCAGACCCGCCGGCAGCGAGCAGGAGCATGAGGCTCAGAAGCTCATGGCGGCCGAGCTCGACGGCGCGTGCGACAAGGTTGAAATCGAGCCCTTTGACGTGCATCCCGGCGCATTCCTCGGCTGGATACTCACGGACGGCATAATGATGATCGCCGCGATAGTCCTCTTCTTCTTTGGCATGAGCGTCATATCGCTAGTTCTCAGCGCACTCTCGCTGATATTCGCAATCGTGGAGTTCCTGCTCTACAAAAAAATGCTCGACCCCTTCTTCCCCAAAAAGACATCGCATAATGTCGTTGCCGTCAGAAAGCCCAAGGGCGAAGTCAAGCGCCGCATAATTTTCTCCGGCCATTCGGACAGCGCGAACGAGTGGAGATTCACCTATTACGGCGGCTCGAAGCTGCTCGTTCCGATAATCGGTCTGAGCTTCGTCGGCATTCTGCTCGGACTCGTGCTCAACATCTGGGCTATCGCCGCAGGCCACGGATTTTCTATAGCAGACAGCGGCGCGCTCAACATCCTGAGATATGTTTTCCTCGCCTGGATACCGATCCTCTTCGTCGCGCTCTTCTTTGAAAACAAGAAGAGACCCGTCATGGGCGCGAACGACAACCTGACCGGCTGCTTTATCTCAATGGCGGTCGTCAAATATATGCAGCACCACGACATCCGCTTTGAAAACACCGAGGTCTGGGTAGTGCTCACAGGCTCGGAGGAAGCGGGACTTCGCGGCGCAAAGGCGTTCTGCAAGGCGCATAAAGACGAGCTCGGCGATGTTGAAACCGTGTTTGTCGGTCTCGATACTATCCGCGACTACGATTTCATGGCGATATATTCGCGCGACCTCACCGGTACCGTCAAGAATGACGAGAGCGCGTGTGCGCTTGTCAAAGAAGCTGCAAAGCAGAACGGACTCGACATGCCCTATAAGAGCGTTTTCTTCGGCGCGACCGACGCCGCCGCAGTCACCCAGTCGGGCATGAAGGCTGTTTCGATAGCCGCAATGGATCCCGCCCCCGCAAGATATTATCACACGAGACTCGACACCGCGGATAATCTCGACATAAAGACTATTGAAGCCGTGCTCGGCGTTGCGCTCGAGACTGCGTTTCTCTTCGACGAAAAGGGTCTTTCAAACTGATTGTTTGTATATTATAACCAAATATGCCGCCTGTTTTTCAATAATTATAACAAAAATAGGCGGCACTGTTAATTTTTACTGTAATAATTCAAATTAATATGTTATAATAATTCAGTCTAAAGAGCAGCGGAACTGCGGCGCAGCATAATTCGATTTTGTGCGCTTCCGCTTTAAAAACGAAAGGGGATTTAACCTTCATGAAGAAAAAGATCTATGCCGTATGCGCGCTCGTGCTTGTGGCCGCAATGTTCTTCTCGTTCGCGGCCTGCGATGCCGGCACCACCGACACTGAGGAGACCACAGTCACCGCGATGTCCGAGATGCCCGTTGGCAAAGAGGCAATGGTCAACTATTACAACAGCGTCATAAACGCCATCAAGGTCAAGAAGCCCGCTGTTAAGAAATTCCAGAGCACGGAGAACGTCTCGAACGTTATCTGCGGCACAGAGGACGGCGAGCGCAACACCCTGCTCGAAAAGTCCGTTCCCACGCTCAAGAAGTTCATCTTCGACGGCACGAAGAAAGCTTTTGAAGAGAGCAGAAACGCCGAGACAAAGTACGGCGACGATCTGACCGCACTCTTCCCCGTATCCGGCGAGAGCTGGTCGAGCCGCCTCACCGCAGCTGATGTTGAGTCCGCGGAGATAGAGGCAAACGACGACAACAGCCAGCGCACCCTGACCCTCGTCATCAAAGAGCCCAGCGTCGACCTCGTCAAGAAAGCGTTCAACCTCGGCTCCGAAGAAGACAGAGCGGCGGCAGTCAAGGAGTTCAGAGAGAAGCTCAAGGGCTACCTCAGCTTCACCGATATCGAGTCCCTGACCTACACCGAGTGCAAGATAATCTGCGTCATCAACACGAAGGACAACACCGTTGCTTCCGTCGAGTACATAAGAACCGAGAAGATCACGACCACGATAACCGGCGAGGGCACCCTTGCCGAGATAGGCACTCTTCCCTGCTCGTTCGAGTACACCTACGGCGACAAGTACGAGATGGACTGGACCGATCCTTCGACCACAACCACTGCCGAGGCAGACTAACAAAAACTGAAGTGAGTCCTCCGAGGCAGCTCGGGGGACTTTTCATTTGGCAACTGGGGGTATGAATTTGTTTTCACGGATAAACAGCATGGGGCTTTTCGGCATGGACAGCTACATGGTTCAGGTCGAGGCGGATCTCTCACAGGGGCTGCCGAGATTTGATATAGTCGGACTGCCCGACGCCGCGATAAGCGAGGCGAAAAACAGAGTCCGTTCGGCGATAAAGAACACGGGATTTGCCTTCCCCGTCAGCCGCATCACGGTGAACCTGGCTCCTGCGGACACGCGCAAGGAGGGCTCGGTATATGATCTGCCGATTCTCATGGCTCTGCTCAAAGCCGGCAGACAGATAAACTTTGACTCCGACAACATGGCGTTCATCGGCGAAGTCGCGCTCGACGGACTCGTCCGCCGCGTCGACGGCGCGCTGCCCATGGTCATAACCGCCGCAAAGAACGGAATAAAAACTGTATTTGTCCCGACAGAGAACGCGGCAGAAAGCTCGGTCGTTCAGGGCATTGAGGTTATACCCGTGCGAAGCGTCGAACAGCTGATAAAGCACTTGCGCTCCGAGGAAACAATAGCTCCCGCGAAGTTCGACGATTTCAGAGACAGCTACGCCCCGGACGAATTTGCGCCGGACTTCCGCGATGTCAGAGGTCAGGCGGAGGTAAAACGCGCGCTCGAAATAGCCGCTGCAGGCGGTCACAATATAATCATGGTCGGCCCGCCCGGCTCGGGCAAAAGTATGCTCGCAAAGCGCCTGCCGTCTATTTTGCCGGACATGACATTTGAGGAGAGCCTTGAAACGACGAAGCTCTATTCAGTCGCGGGCGCGTTGCCCGAGGGCATATCTCTGATGACCCAACGTCCGTTTCGCTCGCCGCACCATACCGTTTCGCCCGCAGGACTTTCGGGCGGCGGCACTATTCCGCGCCCGGGCGAGATATCATTGGCGCACAACGGCGTGCTGTTTTTAGACGAGCTGCCGGAGTTTTCGCGTCAGGCGATGGAGGTTCTGCGCCAGCCGATGGAGGACTCAAAAATAACAATTTCGCGCGTCTCCGCGTCGCTGTCGTACCCGTGCTCGGCGATGATAGTCTGCGCGATGAACCCGTGCCCCTGCGGATATTACGGCCACCCGACCCGCCGATGCACCTGCACCCAGCAGTCGGTTCAGCGATATCTTTCGCGCCTTTCGGGTCCCCTGCTCGACAGGCTGGATATTCATATCGAGGTGCCGCCCGTTGAGTTCGCGAGCCTGTCCGGCACTTCGCAGGAGGAGTGTTCCGCAGATATCAGAAAGCGCGTCAACGCGGCTCGCGCCATTCAGACCGAGCGTCTCAAGGGCAGCGGCATTTCATGCAACGCAAAGATGGACGCGGCGCAGACGAAAAAATTCTGCCGCCCGACTCCCGAGGGCATGATCCTGCTTGAAAGAGTGTTCGAAAAGCTCGAACTGTCCGCGAGGGCATATGACAAAATACTGCGCATCGCGCGCACTGTCGCCGACCTTGACGGCAGCGAGACCGTGAACTCCGACCACATCTCCCAGGCGGTGCAGTACCGCTCGCTCGACAGAACGCTGTGGAGAAATGTGAAGTGAGACGGCGGACTTATAGCACAGCCTCAAGGCTCCACTGTGCAAGGGGAGCTGTCACGGCGAAGCCGTGACTGAGGGGTTGCTGTAATGAAAGTTCAAAATACCCGGCATTTTTGAAAAATTGCAGCTTATTCAAAACAATCCCTCCGGCACTTCGTGCCACCTCCCTTTACACAAGGGAGGCTTTGATTCCTGCGAAGCCCCAAAATCAGGTTTATTGACACACAAAAGCCTCCCAGTGCGGGAGGCTTTTTGCTGTTAAAATAAAAAACGGCTAAAAATCGTTGTTTGTTCACATAATAATTGAAATTTGTCTCAATTTCGTCTACAATAACCGTTGGTATTTGTGATATAATCGAAGCGGAAGATGGAGAATAGTATCCATCGGAAAGGTGAAAGGAAAAAATATGGATTTAAACGGTCAGAAATGCCCTGCCTGCGGCAGGAACTTCGATCACGATGACGATATAGTCGTCTGCCCGGTCTGCGGCACACCTCAGCACCGCGCGTGCTGGGACGAGAGGGGCGAATGTGTCAACGCATCGCGCCACGCCGAGGGCTATGTCTGGCAGCCCGAGGCTGCCGGTTACAGAGCCGAACCCCAGCCGGAGGAGCAGACGGAAAATAAGCAGGGTACGCAGGTCTGCCCCATTTGCGGCGCGGAAAATAATCCGAATTCGCTCAGCTGCACAAACTGCGGCGCGCCCCTGACTGCGGGCGGCGCTCAGCCGTTCAACCCGTTCTTCAACGCGGGCGAGGCGGGCAACCCGTTCCTCTACGGCGTAACAATAGACCCGGAGAGCGAGATAGACGGCGCGAAGGTCAAGGATATCGCCTGCACGGTTCAGTCGGCAAGCGCGAGATATATCCCGAAGTTCAAGGCAATGGCGGACGACAAAAAGAAAATAACCTTCAACTGGGCAGCGTTTTTCTTCAGCCCCTATTGGCTGTTCTTCCGCAAGCTCTGGAAAGCGGGACTCATCTTCATGGGTCTGATGCTCGCCGTGGCTCTGCCGTTCACTTCTAAGGTTGAGGCGTTCACAACCGCATATCAGGCGTATTCGGAGGCGATATACACCTCGGCTCCGGCTGCGGATGTGGCGACGGCGCTTGAGACCGCTGCGACGGCGGTGATGCCCGTGCTTCCGATGATCGGCATACAGATTGTTCTGCACATTGTCGCCGGATTTATCGCGAATCCTCTCTATAAGCGCAGCGTAGTGGCAAAGGTCAAGAAGCTCCGCGCCGAGTTCCCCGATGATCGCGCATTTGAGGCGGCGACGATGAGAAAGGGCGGAACATCGATTTTACTTGCTTTTACGGGCTATATAGGTTATTATATAGTATACAATCTGCTGTTGTATTTAGTAGAGATGCTTATAAAATAAAAGAAAGGTTTGGTGCAAAATGAAAGTCAAAAAGGCTATTATTCCTGCGGCAGGTCTCGGCACAAGAGTTCTCCCCGCATCCAAGGCAGTTCCGAAGGAGATGCTCAACATAGTCGACAAGCCGGCTATCCAGTATCTCGTTGAAGAGGCTGTTGCGGCGGGCATCGAGGATATACTCATCATAACCAACCGCGGCAAGGGCGTTATCGAGGATCACTTCGACCATTCTTTCGAGCTTGAGGCAAATCTTGCCGGCAAGAAGAACAAAGAGAAGATCTACGAAGAGGTCAAGGCAGTCGCAAACCTTGCAAACATATATTTCATCCGCCAGAAGGAGACAAAGGGCCTCGGCCATGCTATCCTCTGCGGCAAGAGCTTCGTCGGCGACGAGCCGTTCGCCGTTCTCTACGGCGACGATGTCACCGTCAGCGACGACCCGGTAACCGCGCAGCTTTGCAGAGCATATGAGAAGTACGGCAAGGGCGTTGTCGGCGTCAAGGAAGTTCCCGACGAGCTCATTTCGATGTACTGCTCGCTCGACGTCACTCCTCTTGAGGGACGCGCAATGAGCTGCCACAAGATCATCGAGAAGCCCACTCCCGAGCAGGTCATGTCGAACTATGCTATTCTCGGCAGAGTCGTTCTCCCGCCCGAGGTGTTCGGTATGCTCGAAAAGGGACTGACTACTGTTAAGCCCGGCGAGGAGCTTTATTTGACCGACGTCATGAGCGAGCTCGGCGCAAGAGGCGATCTCGTTGCTTATGATTTCGACGGAATCCGTTACGACATGGGCAACAAGCTCGGCATCATGAAGGCAAACTGCGAAGTTGCCCTCAAGCATCCCGAAATCGGCGAGAGCTTCAAGGCTTATCTCAAGGAGCTCGTCAAGACCCTCGACTGATAAACAACAGCACAACAAAGTAAGGAGCGCATATGCGCTCCTTTTTTGATGGGTGGGGGTTGCGTTTGCGGTAATGTAGCAGATAACATCCGACCATGCCACACATGTTTTGCTTATTACTTTGAGCAAGCCAAAAGCCTCCGCATGATATCACACGGAGGCTTTGAGTTTTTATTTTACCTGCTTTATCTTGTTGCCGGAGATGAGGAACGCGTGCTCGGAAATTTCCATCATCGGGGTATCGTTGACGGAATCGGTATAGAAATTGTCGATTATCGTATCGGGATACATCTCCTTGAACAGCTCGACCTTTCTGCCGCGGAAGCAGAGGTCGGTTATGTGCGCGTTGCCGTCAGTGCGCGAGCAGATATAATTCTTGATGTTGAGCCTGTGCATGACATCGTCGAGCAGAACCTCGGGGCTCGCGGAGATTATTATATCGTCATCCTGCCTCTGGCGGAAATAGAACGGCTTTATCTTGTGGATATTCGTATCCCAGAACTCGGTGACGAGCGCGTCGAAATCCTCGATGCTGTTGTAATAATCGGTAACGACATCGGAATACTGCTCCAGCGCTTCCTCGGCGTTTATCGTGCCCTTTGTGTATTTGTAGAGCCCGTTGATAACGTCGGGAATGTACTTGACGAGCGAGGGGTCTTTCTTGAAAAGAAAGATAAACAGATCAATAAAGCTCTCGCCGTCGTAGATGGTGTTGTCAAAATCATAAACATTCATTTTCATTTTCTCCTTGTTCGGGAAGCTCTGCACACATCCCGGATTTATTTTCTCCGTCAAAGAATACCATAATTTTAACTGTTTGTAAAGACTTCCAAAGACGCCCCGTGCGATTGACTAAACGGGATTTAGTTGGTATAATGGTATAAGGTATGTATGAAAATACGAAAGGACGAAAAAACGATGATTAAGATCGCTCCTTCAATGCTCGCAGGCGACTTCTCCCAAATGGGAGAGCAGGCCGCAATGATAGAAAAGGCCGGCGCGGACTGGCTCCATCTCGATGTGATGGACGGGCATTTTGTGCCCAACATAACCTTCGGCGCGCCGATCATAAAAAGTATCCGCGGCAAAAGCTCGCTCGTCTTTGATGTTCACCTGATGATAAGCGAGCCGCTCAGGTATATCCCCGATTTTGTGAAAGCGGGCGCGGATGTTATCACATTCCACATCGAGTCGGATTCCCCGGTCGACGAGACTATCGACCTCATCCGCTCGTCGGGCTGCAAGGCGGCACTCTCCGTCAAGCCCGGCACTCCCGTTGAGAGCGTTTTCCCCTATCTCGACAAGCTCGACATGGTGCTCATCATGACTGTTGAGCCCGGCTTCGGCGGTCAGAAGTTCATGGCGGACATGATGCCGAAGATAAGCGCGCTGCGCGAGGAGTGCGAGAAGCGCTCGATTGATATTGAGATTCAGGTCGACGGCGGCATATCCGCAAAGACCATTGAAGAGCCCGCCCGCCGCGGCGCGACCGTATTTGTCGCGGGAAGCGCGGTTTTCGGCGCGGACGACCCCGCAAAGGCGATAGCCGAGATGAAAGATATCGCCGCAAACTGCCAATAATCAATTGCCGGAAAGTTTTTTCAGCGCGTTGCCCTCGGCTATGCACCGCCAGTGCTCCCGGGTGTGCGAAGCGGCGGCAATGGAATTTATCTGCGCGCCGAACTCGCTGAGAATATGCTCCGGCGCGTCGGAAATGCTCTCGCCGAGAAGCAGGCGGTAGACGCCGCCGGACTCATACAGTCCGCTGTTTTCAAGGCTTCTGCCGAGCGCGTGCGCCGCGTCCATAACATCGTCCAGAGAGCCGAACTCATAGACCGCCGTGTTCTCCCCTTTCTTTATCGACGGGGGCTGGCGGACTCCGCGGCTGCCGTCCGAACAGAGGGTGAATTTCAAAACGCATCCTCCTCTGCCTGCGGGCACCGCTTCGATTATCATCCGCCCGCTCGGGTCGATGTCGCGCTTGAGTTCGTGACCCGCTCTGTCGAGCAGAGTCCAGACCACGCGGCGCGTCTCAATATTCGAGTAGTCCATTTGCTCGTATGTAATATTGAGCGCATCCATGTCGCGCGCCGAAAGCTCTATAGTTATCCTGTTTTCAGCCGGCGCCTGTATCTTCAAAGCGCATCCCCTCCTTAATAAACAGAAAGTTCTCTGCCTTATATAATATTACGCGCCCCCGCGGCGTGCAATGCAAAATTTTTGCCAGCGAAATAAGCCGGCAAACGGAAAGGTTGGTTTTATGGCAAGATTCAAACGCATAAAAGCGCCTAAAAGTCCCTATACGAGCTATCTGCTCATGCTCGCCGCACCCGCTATAGTCAGCTGGTATTACTACGGCGCGCTCGCATTCAGGGCGATACTTACGGGAATTATAAGCGCGGTCGCCGTTGAGGCAGTCGCGCTGCTGATAATGAAAAAGAAGCTCCACTGCCTGTCGGATATGCACGCGGTGTTCACGGGCTTCGCAATCGCTATGCTTCTGCCCGCCACCGCACCGGTTTGGCTGATAGGCGCGGGCGCTGCGTTCGCAATTCTCGTTGCAAAAATTCCGTTCGGTCCGGCGCACAAGGCTCCGTTCGTGCCCGCCGCGGCAGGCATGGCGTTTCTGACCGTCTGCTTCCCCGACGAGGTTTTCAAATATCCCGCCATCGACTCGGCGTCGTTCGATGTCTTTGACGCGGGCTCGTCCCTCGCCGCTCAGCTGAGCGCGGGCGGAATACAGCATGTGAACTCCGTCGGCATAATGTCGATGATATCCGGCAATGTATCAGGTCCGCTCGGCACCTGCTGCGCGGTCGCGCTGCTCGGCTCATGCGCTCTGCTCACCGCAGGAAAGCCGAAGAGACTCTTCAATGTCCTCGGATTTTTGACCGTCTGCTCCCTGCTTGCGGTAATTTTCCCGCGCGGATCGTTTTCAAGACCGGTATCCCTGCTCACCGAGCTGTGCGCAGGCAGCCTGCTCTTCTCGGGCATATTCTTTGTAACCGACCCCGGCACGAGCCCGAAGCACCCGCTGACAAGATTTATCTACGGCGCGTTCGCCGGAATAATCTGCATGATACTGCGCTACTTCGGAACATTTGAGGACGGCACCTGCTTCGGCATCCTGCTCACCAACGCTTTCTGGCCGATAGTTGACAGCGCGCTGAGAAAAATCGGCTACCACAAGTTCATTGAAAAGTCGATGGCAAAGAGCGCGGAAAAGAGAAAACAGAAAGCAGCTTTAAAGGGAGGTGAGCCGGCATGAGTTCAGGCAGAAAATACTCATTCTCCGACGCGCTGTTCAGCAGCACGTTCATTCACAACCCGGTGCTCATCCAGGCGGCCGGTCTCTGCGCGATAGTCGCAGTCGCGACGACGCTCAAGACGGCGGTCCTGCTCGCGGCGGCGTTCTTCCCGGTGCTCATTATAACGCAGGTCTTCGCCTGTCTCGCGCTCAAAAAAGTCCCGAGATGGATAAGAGTCGCGATATATCTGCTCATCGGCACGGCGATAATTGCCGGAATCATATACGCAATTGATACTTTTATGCCCGAAATCAGCCTCGGCGCGGGTATATATCTCGCCCTGACGGCGGCAAACTCGATAATCGCCCTGCACTGCGAGAAGCTCGCGGTCAAGACCGACCTGCGCCATGCGTTCTTTGACTCCGTGGCAACGGCGCTCGGCTATGCAGCTGTTATTATCCCCGTCGGCGCGCTGCGCGAAATGATAGGCTCATCCACCATATGGGGCGCAAATATCAAAGTCCCGATGGCCTTCCCGGCGATTCTAATGCCGTTTGGCGGATTTTTGTTCCTCGCGTTCTTCGCCGCCGCGCTCAAGGCGCTGATAAACAAGCGCTTCCCCGAGCACTCGGCAGAGACCGAGATGAAGATAAAGAAAACTTTCGTCATAGTCAGCAAGAAGAATCTTCCCGAGGATCTGGCTCCCGCCAAGGCTGAGGAAGCTCCCGCAGAAGAGGAAAAAGAGACTGCCGAAGCAGAAGAGACTGTTGAAACGGAAGAGACTGTCGAAGTCGAAGAGACCGTTGAAGCCGAAGACCCCAAAGAGGATGACTTGGCACACTTCGAGCCGCTCGACGGCAAGGGCAAATTTGACCTTTCCGATATCTTCGCCAAAGACGACGAAGACGAAGATGACAAGGACTACGGCTCGGTGTTCAACCGCCTGTTCGACGAAGCAAAGGATTTTGACTCCGACGAGAAGAAGGAGGGAGACAAATGAACATGACCTGGTTTTTTGATTTGCTCTCCACAGCACTCTACACAGTGTTCATTCAGAATCTCGTCTTCAACGGCGGATACGCGGCGAGCGAAGCTCTTATGCTCGCGAAGAAGCCGCGCAGACTCTGGATGTTCTCGGCGATGATCGCATTTTTCTCGACCGTCACGGCACTCGCCTGCCGCGCGCTCGAAATGATACCGGTGCTCAGCACCCTGCCCTCGGCACTGCATTTTGCAATGTTCAGCGGCGTGCTTATCGTAGTTTTCCTGATAACCGGACTCATACTCAAGCTCGCCCTCGGCGCGACCGAGAAGTTCCTCGGCACGCTCGGCATGGCGGCGCTCAACACCCTTGTGCTCGCAACTCCCCTGCTCAACCGCAGCGCGGCCTACACCCTACCCGAGAGCATCGGCTCCGGCATCGGCGCGGGTCTCGCGTTCATTCTCGCGGCGACGCTCATATGCAAGGGTCTGCACATAATCTCGCAGAATCAGGATATGCCCAAAGCCTTCCGCGGCACTCCGGCGGCGTTCATCTACATCGCGCTGCTCTCGCTCGCGTTCTCCGGCTTCTCGGGCAGCTCCCTGTTCTCATAATTAATTAAAAAATTCCGACGCCGACGGGTGATGTCATGCCCGCCGCGCGGCACAGAGGATGATGAAAAATGGCAAAACGCAGCAAATATGACAAGTATTTTTCTCCCGGCACTCACAGGAGCATAACCGCGTTCAGCAAGCACGCGGCAGGCGGCTCGAAGCGCCGCAAGAGCTACACCGAGCGCAGGCGCAATAAGATAGTCGGAATAGTCCTCGCGTGCATTCTCGGCGCGGCTGTTGTCTTCACTGCGGCGTTTTTCGTCACCGATACGCTCCTAGGAATCTCCGACGCGAATGTCGAAACCACGCAGAAGGCCGAAAAAGACAACAAAGGCAATAAAGACAAGAACAACAAGGGCGGCAAGAACGACACGACCGCTCCCGCCGATAATCAGCAGACTTCAGCTGAAATAAAGGCGCGCGTCGGCAATGTCTCCCTGCTCGCGGGCGGCAGCGGACTCGACCAGTTCGTATCCTCGCTCAAGAGCGCGGGTCAGAACGCCGTTGTCATCGACTTCAAAGATGCGGCCGGCTATCTCAGCTACCCCTCGTCTATAGCGGCTGTAAAAGACAAAGCTCCGTCATCAAAGGCTCAGGCGAACGCCGCCGCGAGCGTCAAGAAAATCCAGCAGTCCGGCATAAAAGTCGTTGCGCGCATATACTGCTTCAAAGATACACAGATGCCGCGCATTGACCGCACCATGGCTGTTCACTACAACAAAACTCAGATGATCTGGCTCGACAACGAGGCTTCCAAGGGCGGCAAGCCGTGGCTCAACCCCTATTCGCAGACGGCTCAGAACTATCTGCTCGAAGTCGTCAAGGAAGTAAAGAACCTCGGCGTTGATGCTATACTGCTCGACGGCGTGCAGTTCCCCGACTTAAATTCTAACGTTGCGACATTTGACGGCGAGGGCTCGGTATCGAGAAACGCCGTGCTCGTAAATTTTGTCAACTCCTGCGTCTCCGCGTGCTCCGGCACTCCCGTTATCTGTGCGATGAAGGGCGAAGCGGCTGCGGGCGGCAGCAGCGATATATACAACGGCTCTCTCTGGAGCGCGAACGCCTCCGCTTTCGCGGTCGATCTCAGCTCCCTCAAGGCGGACGCCCAGCGCAGCTTCCCCGCCTCGAAGAAGGTCATTGAAATGAAGAGCTCGGCTTCAAACACCGACAGCACATATATCCTCACGAAATAAAGGCAGATTTAAATGCATTTTATCCCCTACAACTCGAGAAAAAAATATCATCTCTCGCCCGGCGCGGCTGTGCGCTCGGGTGAGGATATGATTTTCAGGATAGTTCTGCCCCGCTCGGAGCAGTGCAGCGCGGTTCGCCTCATTCTTGAGACGGACGGCGGCGAGAGAGAAGATTTTTCTTTCTCGTGGGAGCGAATGCAGGGCGAAAACGAGGAATGGTGGCGGCTCGAGACCGCCGCGCCCGAAAGCGCGGGGATAGTTTGGTACTTTTTTGAATACGACACCCCGTGGGGCACAAAAAAAATATCACTTGAATCTAATGGAAATGCCGTCATAGGCGAGGGCTCGCGCTGGCGGCTGACAGTATGCCGCGAAAACTGCGACACGCCACTGTGGCTTCGCGGCGGCACAATGTATCAGATATTCCCGGACAGGTTCTGCCGCTCCGGCAAAACTCCCCTGCCCGAGAACAAGCCGGCGGCGGAATATCACTCCCGCTGGGGCGAAGAGCCCGACTGGGAGCCCGACTCCGACGGAAAAATTGAAAAATACGACTTTTTCGGCGGCGACCTCAAGGGCATCGAAGAGAAGCTCGGCTATCTCGAGAGCTTCGGCGTCACCTGCATATATTTGAACCCGATTTTCTCCGCGCGCTCGAACCACCGATACGACACGGGCGACTACATGAAAATCGACCCGATGCTCGGCACAGAGGAGGATTTCAAGTCTCTCTGCAAGAGTGCCGAAGAGCACGGGATAAAAATTCTGCTCGACGGCGTGTTCAGCCACACGGGCGCCGACAGCAGATATTTTGACAAATTTTCGTCCTACGGCGGCAAGGGTGCATATTGCGACAAAAATTCTCCCTACCGTTCGTGGTATAATTTTCGTTGCTGGCCGGACGATTACGCCTGCTGGTGGGGCGTTGACATCCTGCCGGAGCTCAATGAGACCGATCCGGGCGTGCTGGCGTTTCTGACCGGCGAAAACGGCGTTGCACGGCACTGGCTCAGACTCGGCGCGTCGGGCTGGCGGCTCGATGTGGCGGACGAACTGCCCGATGAATTTCTCGACCGCTTCCACGAGGCGGTCAGAAAAGAGAAAAAAGACGCGTTTATCTACGGCGAGGTCTGGGAGGACGCGACCGACAAGATAAGCTACGGCCACCGCCGCAGATATCTCGAGGGCGGCGAGCTGGACAGCGTGATGAACTATCCGTTTGCAAATGCTGTTATAGATTTTGTCCGCACGGCGAATGCGGAAGAGCTCCGCGAATGCGTTGAAAACATAGTCGAACACTATCCGCGCGCGTCGCTCGACACGCTGATGAACCATATCGGCACCCACGACACGGTACGCGCCATAACGCGGCTCGGACGCGGCGATATCGGGCGCCACGAAAACGGGCGCGACAGGGGTATCTTGACTGAAGAGCAATATCAAAAGGGTGTTTGCCTTTTGAAGCTCGCCTCGGTTTTGCAGTTCACGCTCCCCGGCGTTCCCTGCGTCTATTACGGCGACGAGGTCGGACTCGCGGGCGGCGAAGATCCGTTCAACCGCGCCTGCTTCCCCTGGGGAAACGAAAACGCGGAGCTGCTCGACCACTACAGAACGCTCGGCAGGATCAGAAAGCTCTGTCCCGCGTTTATCGACGGAGAGTTCAACTGCATATCCTCGGTGCTCGGCTGCATCGCATATGAGCGCAATTCCGAATCGGGCAGCGCGCTGATAATCGCAAACGCGAACTGCCACGGGATAGAATACACTGTTCCCGAACGCTGGCGGGGCGCATCCACGCTCTTCGGCAGCGCCGCCGACGGACTCAATGTCCCGCTCGGCGCATATTCGGCGGCAATACTTTATAAATAATCGGAGGTGATAGCATGGCGAAAAGAAAGGGAATGAAGTTCCGCACAACGCAGGAGAAAAAGACAAAGCAGTTTCGGCTTTTCGTGCTCGGATTCGTCGGCTTTCTGCTCGCGTTCGCCCTCGTTTCTGTAGCCTATATGTTCAAATCGCATCATCTCTCAATGAACGACCTGTTCCCGGAAAAGGAAGTTGAATCCTCCGACGGGAGCACCGACGAGGCTATTGCGCCGCTCGGCGGCAAGGCGACATTTATGTTCGCCTGCGTCTCGGACGACAAAGATGAGCTGTATTTTGTCGCCGCGGTCAACGCCGATCTCGACTCGGGCGAGGTGCGCGTGTGCGCCTTTGATCCGAATACTTCGGCGGATATCTCCGGCAACAAAGACAGTCTTATGGGTCACTACAAGACCGGCGGCTCGAAAGAGCTCAAGAAAGCGGTCGACTCCCTCTGCGGATTCACCGCGGACAAATACGCCGTCTCGACCGCGAATCAGTTCAAGAATGCCATCAACGTGCTCTCCGGCGCGCAGATATCCGTGCCCGAGCGCATAAGCTATAAGACAAAGGAGCTGTCGCTCTCGCTCATGCCCGGCAACCAGACCGTCAAGGGCGAGACGCTGCTAAAATATTTCCGCTACTGCCTGACTCCGTCGGGCGGCGGAGCGCAAAAGCAGGGCGAACTGCTCTGCGTGCTGTTCTCGCAGTATATCAACAAGACCTATCTCGCCTCCGGGCGCAACTATTTCTCGCAGATAATCGACTCTTTGGACACCGACATATCAATAGTCGATTTCTCGCGCTGTGAGCGCACTCTCTCCGCGATGGCGGCGGGAGATATAAAATATACATCCGTTTCTTCCGCCGGCGAGCTGACCGTTACGCCCGGCAAGCGCGGAAAATAACCGTTTATAAAACAAGGGGGCGGTCATTTGGCAAGAAAGCTTCTGTGTCCTGCGGCGCTTCTGCTGGCGCTGACGCTCATATTCACCGGGTGCTCGGTGAAAAAGGTGAACAATATACCCTCATCCGAACAAGTGTCTGCGTTCGGCGACTTCAAGCACTACTTCGGCGAGCTTAACGAGAACGAGAAACGCGCATACAACGCCATTCTCCGCGACATTGAGTCGTTTCCCGAGGAAATTGAAATTCCGGAGCTCAACAACGAAGAGCTCGAAAAGGTCTGGCTCGCCGTTATGTACGACAACCCGGAGCTGATAATGCTCGGGCGCGAATGTATGCTCGTCTCGAGAGACCGCAAGTTCTGGTTCAGCTGCGAATACGCCATGACCAAAGACGAGTATGAGCAGAAAAAGGCCGAGCTTCAGACAAAAGCGGATGAGCTCGGCGCAAAGATAGTCAAAGAAGCTTCTGATTTTGACAAGGAACTGCTTATCCACGACGCGATAATCGACTCGTGCAGATATACCGACTCCGACAAGCTCATTGCAAGCTCCGCTTACGGCGTGCTCGTCAACGGCTCCGCCTCCTGCGAGGGATACGCAAAGGCGGCGAAGCTCCTGCTCGACAAGGCGGGAATAGAAAACTATGTCATTACCGGCACGGCGAAGCGCGAGGACGGCGTGAGCGAGGGACATATGTGGAATGTCGTCTTTATCGACGGCAAGCCCTATAACCTCGACCTCACCTGGGACGATCCCATCGGCGAGGGAGTGACGCAGAACAAACGCTATGCCTATTTCAATATTACGGACGAAGAGATACTGAAAACCCACACGTTTTCCGATGCGTCCGCCTGCTGCACCGCGACGGACAGCAACTATTTTGTCAAGCTCGGCAGGCAGTTCGACGGCTACAATGCCGAGACGAAAACCGCTCTTTCAAATATGTTCGGCGGGCATAAATCGGGCGACAAGCTCGACGTCAGGTTCTCTTCCGAAGACGCTTATCAACGCGCCATTGATGGACTGCTGAAAAAAGAGGAGATCTACAGACTCCTCAGCATCGCCGACGCGGGCAAGGGCGGATTTTCAACAACGCAGATAAATTATATCGCCGACGACACCCACTGTGTCATCGAATTTATTCTCGTGTAACCGGGGTGAAATGATGGACAAAAAGAGAATCGAGGCGGCTGTACGCGAGATACTTGCGGCGGTCGGCGAGGATCCGGACAGAGAGGGTCTTGTCGAAACGCCCGCGCGGGTCGCCAGAATGTATGAAGAGATTTTCTCGGGGCTCGAGGACGATCCGAAGCGCCATGTCAAGCTCTTCAACGAAGAGAAAAACGAAGAGATGGTCATTGTCCGCGACATCCCGATGTATTCGATGTGCGAGCATCATCTTCTGCCGTTCATCGGCAGGGCGCATATAGCATATATCCCGCGCGACGGCAAAGTCATAGGCCTGTCGAAGCTCGCGAGGATAGTTGACAGCTTCGCGCGCAGACCCCAACTTCAGGAGAGGCTCACTTCGCAGATTGCGGACTTCCTTGACGAACAGCTCGACCCGCTCGGCGTGGCAGTCGTTATCGAGGCGGAGCACCTGTGCATGACGATGCGCGGAGCGCGTGCGTCGGGTGCGCAGACGAGGACTTCCGCTCTGCGCGGAACGATGCGCTCGGACGCGAGGGCGCGCGCCGAGGCAATATCACTTCTGACAAAATAAGGCGATACTATGGAGAGATTTATTTTTGATACCTCCTCCCACACCCTTGTGTGCGGGATACTCAATATAACTCCCGATTCTTTTTCGGACGGCGGCAAATGGGACGAGCCGCAGAATGCTCTTGAGCACGCGCTTGAGATGCAGGCGCTCGGCGCTGATATCATCGATGTCGGCGCGCAGTCGACCCGACCCGGCTCAACAAGGCTCTCCGCCGACGAAGAGAACGCGAGGCTCATTCCGGTGCTCGATCTGTTAAAGGGCAGGATAACCGTTCCGATAAGCGTTGACACATTCTATCCCGAATGCGCGCACAAGGCTCTCACGCACGGCGCGAAGATAATCAACGATGTCAGCGGGGAAGCAAGCGACGAGATGGCGAAGGTCGTCAGCGAATTCGGCGCGGGGTGGATAATCATGCACAATCCCGCCGGCGCGGACGCCGTTCCCGTCTATGAAAACGGAGTCTCCGACGATGTGCTCGACTTTTTCGGCAGAGCCGCGAGGGTCGCAAAATCTCACGGGATACCGGCGAGCAGCCTCTGCTTCGACCCGGGAATCGGCTTTGCAAAAAGCTACGAGGACAACCTGCGCCTGATAAGGGATATCGGGAAGATAAAGACCGACGGCAGCGCGCTGATGTCCGCCGCGTCGCGAAAGCGCGTTATCGGCACGGCATCGGGCGAGACAGACGCCGCAAAGCGCGACCCGGGAACGGTGGCGCTGCACACGGCGAGCATATTGAACGGCGCAGATGTTATCCGCGCCCACGACGTGTTCTCCGCCGTCCAGTCGGCGCGCGTCGCGGACGCACTGAAAAAGATATACGGGGAGGCAGACGGTGGATAAGATAATTATAGATTCGCTTCGCCTCTTCGCCTATCACGGAGTCAATCCCGAAGAGCAGGAGGACGGGCAGTTCTTCATTCTCGACATTGAGGCGGATATTCCGCTTTCAAAAGCCGGCGAGAGCGACGATTTAAATGACACCGTCAGCTACGCGCAGATGATAAAATGCGCGCGCAGGGTGTTTTCCTCGCAGAAGGACAAGCTCATTGAGCGTGCCGCGCGGCGTGTTGCCGATGCACTGCTCGAAGAATTTCCGCCCATTGAGGGCGTGAGAGTGACCTGCAAAAAGCCGGACGCGCCGATGAAGGCGGATTTCGGCTTCGCCGCGGTCAGCATTTACAGGGAAAGAAAATAAAAACATAAAACGGGCAAGAAACATCAATCGAAAGGACTGTAGATTTTATGGCAAACTGTATGCAGGCAGTTATAGGGATCGGTTCAAACATGGGGGACAGACTGAAGAACATAAACGGCGCTGTGCGCTCTCTGTCCCGCCTGCCAAAAACGAAAATAACGGCGTGCTCCCACGTCTATGAGACCCGCCCGGTCGGATATGAGGCGCAGCCGCTGTTTTACAACGCCGCGATAATAGTGGAGACGGAGCTGTCCGCGCAGATGCTGCTCGGCGCATGCCTCGGCATCGAGGGAGCTTACGGCCGCGTGAGGACGATAAAAGACGGACCGCGCGTGCTCGACCTCGACCTGCTGCTCTATGAGGGCATGAAGAGCGAGAGCTTTCTGCTCACCCTGCCCCACCCGAGAATACACGAGCGCGCTTTCGTGATGGTTCCGCTGCTCGATCTGTTCCCGTCCGGCAGAGCACCCGGACTCTTCTTCCTGCCGGCTCTTCACGAGATCGGCACGGACGGTGTTGAAAGAATAAACGAAGAGATAACTCTTCCCGAATAAAGAACGAGGTGTACCAATGAAATACGACGTAGTTATCATCGGCGCGGGTCCTGCCGGAATATTCACGGCCATTGAGCTTATCCGCAAGGGCGCGAACAAGAAAATTATGATGGTTGAAAAGGGTCAGCCGATTGAAAAGCGCCGCTGCCCCAAATCAAAGACCAACAAGTGCGTCAACTGCAAGCCCTATTGCCACATAACGACCGGATTCTCCGGCGCGGGCGCGTTCTCGGACGGCAAACTGTCCCTGAGCCCCGAGGTCGGCGGTCAGCTCCCCGAGCTCATCGGCTACGATGTGGCGCAGAAGACTATTGAATATGCCGACAGCATCTATCTCGAGTTCGGCGCGGACACCCATGTTGAGGGCGTCGGACGCGAAGAGGAAGTCAAGGAGATAAGAAAGCGCGCGATAAAAGCGGGTCTTCGCCTCGTTGACTGCCCGATACGCCACCTCGGCACCGAGAAGGCGCAGGACATATACTATGCCATCGAGCAGTATCTCATCGAAAACGGCGTTGACATGCTCTTCGGCTACGAGTGCGACAACATAATTCTTGAGGGCGACCAGTGCAAGGGCGTCTATGTCCGCAAGGGCGACGAGAACATAGAGATCTTCGCGGATCACACGGTCATCGCGACCGGACGCCGCGGCGCGGACTGGCTCGAAAAGCTCTGCGCTCAGCATGATATTTCTCATCAGCCCGGCACAGTCGACATCGGCGTGCGCGTTGAGATAAGAAACGAGGTCATGGAGAAGGTCAACGATGTTCTCTATGAGTCGAAGCTCATAGGCTATCCCAAGCCGTTCAAGAACAAGGTCCGCACATTCTGCCAGAATCCCGGCGGATTTGTCAGCCAGGAGAACTACGACAACGACCTCGCCGTTGTCAACGGACACTCATACAAAGAGCTCAAGAGCAACAACACGAACCTCGCGATACTCTGCTCCCACAACTTCAATCAGCCGTTCAACCAGCCAATCGAATACGCACAGAAGGTCGGCGAGCTGACAAACATGCTCGGCGCGGGACATATTCTCGTCCAGCGCTACGGCGATATCCTCGACGGAAAGCGCACATGGCAGAAGGAGCTTGACCGCTCGAATGTCAGACCCTCTCTCCCCGACGCCGTCGCAGGCGACATAACCGCCGCCATGCCCTACCGCGCGATGCTCAACATAATCAACTTCATCCAGGCTGTCGACTATGTTGTCCCCGGTTTCGCCGCGGAGGAGACGCTGCTCTACTCCCCCGAGCTCAAGTTCTACTCCAACCGCATCAAGATGGACGAAAACTTCGACACAAACGTCAGAGGTCTCCATTGCCTCGGCGACTCGAGCGGCTGGACAAGAGGTCTGATGATGGCGTCCGTCATGGGCGTGCTCATGGGCAGAAGCATAGCAGACAGATACAGCGAGTAAGTAAATATAAAAAACACATCACCCCCGAAGCTCACAAAAGTTTCGGGGGTGATGATTTTTAATTTTGTTGGAACCTCAGTGTGAGATGCACGGAGCAAGTTTTATGCACCGTACACCTGCACCTTTGTTTGAAAGTTTGTTGCTCAGCGGGATATGTACCTTACTTCTTTTTTGACATTAGATATTCCGCTACCGGACGGTTTGCTGGTAGATGTCAAAGTCTCTTCCTTGTAGAAATAATATGTAGTCGTTATGCTGCGCGAACGGTATCCATGTTGAATAACAACTGCACCCGGTCCCGCGGTATCTTTTGTTCCGATACTTGTATCATTCAGATTTCCGGTACTAAAGTACCACTTGGTTCCGTCAAGTGCTGTTGTAACCCTTTTATCGGCATGCTTCGGATCCCTTTTAGCCTTTGATTGATTATACGGTTTATCGCTCCATTTTACATAACTGTGTGAATTCGTTACTTTCTTACCGCAAGAATCACAGGCCGTATTATAATATGACTGCCTATTTCCGCACGCCTGGCATTTCTTATAATAGTACCTATATACTTTTCCTTCACCAACGTCGAGTGTATCTGTCTTAGTTATTTTTTCAATGCCCCACTCGCTCCAGTCTCCATATTTTTTTTCCGGGTTAGGACTTACCGTATCGTCCTTTTTCCATCCGGACTTTGAGGGCGAGGACCCGGTTGATGTGCTGCGCTTGGTATAAGTATATCTTGTTTCGACTATCTGCGCTCCGGCAGGCGCCTTGCTCTCTTCCACCCAGCCGGAAATAGGATTCTGTTCCCACTGAGCATAGAGCGTTATGTTGCTTGTAGAGTTAAATGTATCGCCTGAAGAAACTTTTGTTCCGCCGCTCGGTGAGGTATACCAGCCGACAAATTTGTAGTAATCCTTTTTAGGCGTCGGCAGAGTTCCATAGGTATCTCCGTATTTAACAGAAATGCTGCTTACCGAGCTTCCTCCGTTGCTATTGAACGAAACCGTATATGTTGCGGGGCTCCAACGCGCATAAAGCTCAATATCTTCGGTAAACACAAATGTGTCGCTCGAATAAATTTTAGTTCCGCCGCTCGATGAAGTGTACCATCCCTCAAACTTATAGCCCGCTTTTGTCGGGGTCGGAAGGTCGCCGTAGCTCTGACCGTATTTTATGCTTTTTGTCGATCCGCTTACGCTTCCTCCCGTGGGATTGAAGCGCACGGTATAGGTATTCTCGCGCCACTTCGCATTGAGCGTATGGTTGCGGTCGACATTAACCGTCGAGTCCGCGGTCACTTTTTCTCCGCTGTCGGTATACCAGCCGTCAAAAGTATATCCCGGTTTTGTCGGCAGAGGAAGATTTCCGTATTTTTTGCCGTATGTAACACCAATCGGGCTGACCGCGCTGCCGCCGTTTGAGTTGAAAGACACCGTATATTCTCCTGCGGTCCAGCGCGCATAAAGCGTATGATCCTCGGAATTATTGACGGTATCGCTGCTTGTTATCTCCCTGGTATAAGCCCTCGACAAATACCATCCGGAGAAGGTATAACCGTTTCTTGTCGGCGTCGGCAGGGAGCCGTAAGGCTTCTCATAATATTTGGTCTCTGTCGTGGATCTCGATCCGTCGCCGTAATCAAACGTAACCTTTACGGGCTGCGGTCCCTTGCTGATATAGACAACAATCGTGCTGCCCTTCGGGACATTCATTCCGCCCTCCGGCGAAGTTCTGATAACAAGTCCCTCTTCGACTTCGGAATCATATATCTGTCTGAATTCAACCGTAAAGTCGCCAAGTTCCTCTTTTGCTTCGTTTTTGCTCATGCCGGCAACAACCGGAATAAACACGGTCGGCTCTGCCGTTGCATAAAATACCGTTATAGTATCGTCAACGGAAGCAACCGTTCCGCTGGGCGGATCCTGCGAGATAACCTCATTTTCCGGATACGAATCATTCTCCTCCGGCATAGGCACAACATTATTGAAGCCTGCCTGCGAGAGCGCTATAAGTGCTTCGGAGAGATCCTTGCCGACAACAGCAGGAACCTCTGAGGGAGCCTGTCCCTTTGAATAATAGATTATAACCGTATCTCCGGCTTTCAGCGTGGTACCCGCCGTTATCGTATTTCCGTCTGCGGTCACGATACGGATTATTGTTCCCTTTGTCGGATATTCGCTGCTGTACTCTTCTCTGGTCTGAACATTGAGTCCCTTGCTCTGGAGATAGGCTTCGACATTCGAACTGCCAAGGAATTCTTCGTCGATTCCGAATCCGTCATAGCTTTTTCCGAATGTTATTGTTCCGTCTTCCGAGACCTCAAGCTCATAGTCCTTTTCCGAACCTGCACTCTTGTTATATCTGACAACCGATCCGATGGTCAGATATTCACCTTCACTGTGATCCTGTTCTATAACTATATTCTCGTTTTCTTCGCTGAACTTCTTTACGCCGAAATCCAGACGCAGCTGTCCATCCCTGAACTCCGGCTCGGACTTCGCCTTCTCTTCCGATTCACCGACGATATTGGGAACGCGGACGAAACCTTCTATATTGCCGGCATTAAACATTGACTTGAAGTTTATGACACCGGTCAGTGTCAGCACACCGACCGCTATCGCCACAGTAAGCAGCGACGGGACAAGAATTTTGAGCCACAGCGGCCACGAATAGATATCTATCTTCTTTATCTTTCCGTATCTTCTCTTCGCCGGCGGATCTGCATTGAGCTCCTCGATAAAGGTTTTGATATCCGGTGTTCTGTCCTCCACGCGGACATTCATCGCGTTGAGAATTGCCACTTCGCGGTTTCTGGAAATATTTTTTACAAGCTTATGCGGCTCAATAAGAATATCCTTGTTCTGGTTCTCGTATTTTGCCCTGCGTTCCATAGCGTCCGGAGGCGTTTTGCCGGTTATCATCCTGTAAAGCGTTGCCGCTATGGCATAGACATCGGTATACGGACCCTGATCTCCCCTGCTTCTGTACTGCTCCTCGGGCGAATATCCGGGTTTTATAATTACCGTAAGGCTTCTGCTGTGAGACGTCGTTGCATATCTTGAAGCTCCGAAATCGATAAGCTTCACCGATCCGTCCTTCGTCAGGAATATGTTATCCGGTGCGATATCTCTGTGGAGAAGTCCCTCGGCGTGAACGGTCTGGAGCGATTCCATAACGGGCATAAGCATATTTATTGCTTCGTCCTCGGGAATGGTTCCGACCTGGCCGAGATATTCTTTCAGCGTGATTCCGTCCAGATACTCCATGATAATATATGCAGTTTCATTTTCCTCGAAGCTGTCAAATATTTTTACAATTCCGGCTTCGTTCTGGAATTTAGCCAGTCTCTTCGACTCCTCGACGAACTTTTTCAGACCGTCACGGAACTGTTCGCTCTTATCGCCGTTGAAAACCGTTACCTGTGACTGACCGGGCATTCTTGTTGAGAACTCGCCGGGAAGATACTCCTTTATTGCAACTTTCTGCTCGAGTTTTCCGTCCCAGCCTATATATGTCACTCCGAATCCGCCGTATCCGAGAACTCTGCCGACAATATATCTGTCGTGCAGCAGCGTCCCGGGCTGCATATGTATTGACTCCTCAGCCGGCGTTCCGCATACATATCCGCAATGCGGGCATACATTGAGCGCATCATCATACTGTTCCATACACCCCAAACATCTTTTCACTGTTATTCCTCCTCAAAAGTAAAGTTAGGATATATATCCGCCACCGCGCCGAATTTTGCGCTGTTGAGTGCATCGACGCTAACGGGTATTTTGTCAGAGCACAGCTTGCTCAGATAATCATTATTGAGCATATATCTTAAAAGTTTTTCAGCAGCTTTCTTTTCTGCCTGCGACGTTCTGTCAGATATGCTCCATTCATATGTAAATTCACAGAACAAAGGATCTTTTTCCGGGTATACACATTTGAAAGAAAATTTCTCGTTTCTATAGTTAAGGGCGGTAATAGGATTCAGCATCTCTATTGAAGAAACAAGAACCGTTCCTGACAGATCGTCCGCCTGAGAAATTTCACTGAAATCACACATCTCTATATTTCCGAAATTCTTTGTTATTAAGTCGGACATTCCAATATCGGACTTAACATTCTGCGCAGAGAAATCTGAAATATCATAAAAATACTGATCCGTATAACTTTTTCCGAACATATATGCAACCGGCAGATTCACTGCAAGCGGCATACGTTTTTTTGTATTGTAAATTTTGTTATAGTTTTTCTTGAGAAGCTCACAGCTTTTAAACTCGGAGGAGCTTATGACCGCATCCAGGGGTTCCGCGTCGGAATCGGTTATATCTTCGGAAACTCCCGTGCTCTCATACAAATCGGGTTTTCCCCCGCTGTCCGATTCCAATGCCTCTTTGAGGCGGGATTCATACTCTTCCTGCGTGAAAGAAACAACTGTGACCGTTACCTTTTCGTTGCCCTCCTGCATTTTGAAGTTATTTTCGCATATTGTTTTCAGGATATCATTTTGATCATGTTCCCGAATAACCCAAACCGTTATATCTGCGGCCTCAAGATATTCATTCGCCTTCTGACTGGAATATATTTTGAACGTGACGGCAGACACAACAGCAACCACAATACACGCAGCCATTATGCCAAGGAATTGTTTCAGCTTTCTGACCTTTTTCTCTTTTGAAAGCGGCATAACCTTTCTTTCGCCGCTCAGAGCGCGCAGAAAATCGTCGACATTTTTAAAGCGCATATGGCGTTCTACAGCCATTGCTTTCATAACGGTGTTGCTCAAATTTTCCGAAACCGCGGGATTGAGTTCATTGACCGGCACCAGCTCGTCCGATATTTTTCTGTTTGTTGATTCATCCGGTTTAACGCCGGTGAGCATCATATAAAGAGTCGCGCCGAGCGCATAAATATCAGTCCACGGGCCTATATTCTTTGTGTTATCGTACTGTTCCGGAGGTGAGTATCCCGGCTTGAGAATAATATCAATGACATCATCGGTGCTGTCCGCAAGCTTTGCTGCGCCGAGATCCATCAGCTTTATTTTGATCTCCTTGCCAGTACAGATAAAAATATTATCCGGCGCAACATCTCTGTGAATTATATTTTCGGCATGCAGGGAGCTCAATGCCTTTCCGACTTCAGTTGCAATAACTATAGCGAAATCCACATCGATTTTTCCGCCCATCTGGTTCAGATAATCATTAAGTGCCATTCCGCGCAACAGCTCCATGACTATATATGCCGTATTATTTTCTTCAAAGAACTCAAAAACATTCGGTATACTTCTGTGCGATCCGAATTTCGCCATATTTTTGGCTTCGGCAAGGAAACGTTCTTTTCTGTAATCGAACTCATCTTTTGAGTTCTTTGAAATGATAACGTTCTTCAGCCCTTCTGCTCGGGTGACAAGTCTGCTGATGAAGAACTCTTTGACAGCCACTATTGTTTCCAGCTTCGTATCCCAGGCTTTGTAGACGATGCCGAAGCCGCCTGCACCTACCACTTCACCTACTATATATCTGTTTGCAAGCATTGTTCCCGGAGCAAGATATATCGGTTCTTCAGCCTTTGTTATTTCAACGTGTCCGCAATAAGGGCAAACCGAAAGGCTTTCGTTGAACTCCTTAAAACAGGAAAAACATCTCTTCATGTTATTGCTCCTTCTCCTCATAATCGCTCCACGAAAAACTTTCATCGCATAACGGAACGAACATGAATTTGCTTGAACCTATTTCTATGATATCCTTTGCGCTTATAATCTTGGTTTCAAAGACATCGTCATTGTTGAGATATGTAAGACCGCTTCCGTCCCCTGGCTGAAGATAGAAGTTTCGTTTCTTCGGCTCATAGATAATCAACGCATGTTTTGACCGCGAAACAGTGTTGTCTCCACTGATTACTATCTTGTTTTCCGTGCTGCGCCCGATTGAATTTTTGCCGGAAACAATCGAAAAGCTGTCTCCAAAATGCGGGCCGCTCACACATACAAGCCACCCGACGACCGGATCAACCGGACCTTTTGGTGTATCACTGCTCAGCATTTTCTTGTTTGCTGCACTGAAATAACTTATGGTTTTTTCGTCCGTATTTGCAGAAACCTTTTTGACTGCATCCAACAGTGAGGGTCTGCTCTGCTCCGGTTCCGCCGCTGCCGATTCACTTTTGTCCGATTCTCCGCTATCCTTCTCCGAAGCATTTGCAGAGACCGAAGGCTCCGGCACTGAATTTACTGCCGTATTTACGGCGGGCTCTTTGTCCTCGCGGCTGCTTTTGTTCACATTCCAGAAATCGATGGTCTTCTCTGAATTCGGTTGTCCTCCTATGGGCTGCAGACCGCCGCCGCCCGTCGTCCCGCTCACCTGATTACTATATACCGGCATTTTTTTACCGCTTTGTGAAAAGGACTCGGGCATGCTGACAGGGTTTCCCCTTGATACGGGTTCTGCCGCCCTTTCTTCCGTATTTTTCTTCTTATGAAACAGACCGCCGAATTTGGGCGATCCCGAGGATTTTTTCCCGGAATCCGAAAAATTGTTTGCTTTTACACCGGCGCCGCAAATTGGGCAAACATCATACATATCGCTGTCGAAATAATGATTGTTGGTGCACATCGTGACATTCATGACAATTCCTCCATCATTTGATTTTTAAAACCGCTATTGTTGTATTATCTCTGCTGATCCCGTTTTTTGTTGCCGTCTTTTCGGCTTTTATCTCCAACGCCATCGCAGTTTCATTGACATTACTGAAATTATTGACAATATTCAGAATATCCGCATCGGGCAATACTTTATATAATCCGTCGGACATTATCACCAGCCTGTCGCCCGGCAATAGTGGCAGCGGCAGATTGTTATAATCAACAAGCGGCGAACCGGAAATACCCAAAAAGCTGATTAGTGCTTCACCTTTCAGGTTTTCGGAATTAAATTCCTCACGGTCTATCATTCCGGCATTAAGTTTTTCAAGCAGTACGGTTGTATAGTTATGATCCTGCGTTATCTGTGCAAAATCTCCGTCTCTGAAAAGATACAGTCTGCTGTCGCCAACGGAGTTCCAATACAGATTTCTGCTGCTATCCAACATAACGGCGACCAGTGTACTTCCCGCATTCAACTTTTCGCCGGAGGCTGTTTTCAAATTGAGTACATCCGCATTGGCCAAAGCTGTACATTCCTCCAAAAACGGAATTATTTCATAGTTTTTTGGTGCACTTTTATATTGTAATATAAATCTGTTCACCGCCGCATTGCTCGCCAGACGGCCTCCCTCGTGACCGCCCATTCCGTCGCAAACAATAATCAGGCTTCTTTCATCATCGAGCATATAGCCAAAGTCGTCCTGTTGATCCGTTCGGTCGCCCATCACCGAAAGAACTGCAAGCGAGCATATGGGATTTTCACAATAAGCTGTTCTTTTCTGCATATGCTTCTCCTCCCGGTTATTTGTCGCACCACACAGCTATCGCCGAAAAATTATCCATATTTCTGTCTTTGCCGCTTTCCTTAACGACCTGAACCATGCTGCTCAACCAATCTTCAACGGTTGCAGATGTCTTCAAAAGTGCGCACATATCTTTTTCTTCTATCAGCTCCCAAAAACCGTCTGAGCAAAGAAGAAACGCTCGACACTTTTTAAGCGGCACCGGCTTCATCAGATCAAACATTGGCTCGTCCCATTCTATACCCATAACTCTGAGAACGATGTTTCGATCAGGGTGATTACGTATCTCGGATTCCTTTATGTCTTTGGAAAGCACAAGCATTTGCGGAATGCTGTGATCCAATGTTCTTTTATAGACCTTGTTTTTTCCGAATATGTAAACTCTGGAATCCCCCACATGACCGATATAAGCGTTTTTTTCATCTGTCACTAAGGAAACAGCCGTCGTCTTCATTTTGTGCCGAGCTTTCAGCTCAATTTGTTTGGCCATAAGAATATCCTGAGCCGCCATAAAAGCTGATGCGAGAAAATCCGATGAGTTGCCGCTTTTTTTAAATTGATTCTTGAAAACCTCTGCAACCAGTGAAGACGCCGCATCTCCCATACCGTGACCGCCAAGTCCGTCGCAAAGGACAAAACAATGTTCGTTTTCTTTGCTGCAAACCCCTATTGAATCCTCGTTGACGGCCCGGTCTCCGCGATCTGTAAATAATGCATATGTCAAATTCATTTTTTTGCTCTCTGTTTCCGTTTATTTTTCATCTGCCAACTCGTTGAGACGGCTTCTGTATGCCTGAACCTCAGAATTGATAAATCCGACAAAATCAATTGACTCAATGTCGTCATGCATAAACAAAAACATTATCTCGCTGTCGATATATCCCTCAGGAAAGGGAACTCCGACATAATCGTATATATTCTCATCATCCTCGCGCTCAACCTCTGTCCCGATAACCATCAATTTTTTCTCTGCATCGGTCAAAGTTATAACGCTGCCTATAGGCAGCAGCCTGCTGCTTTCCATAACTTCTTATAGCCCCTTTCAATTATCTATTGCCAATTTTCCTAATTTGTATGCAGATCTGAATGTTTTATATATTCTTCTGCAGCACTCATATAATATATTTCCGTCTGAACTCGGATCTATTTTCATAAGTTTCCTTATAAAAAATTCCGGATCCATGCTGAACGAAATCTTGTTGTCGAGCACGTCACTGTATGTAGCCTCACCCCATATCGGCGACAGCTTCGGCTTGCCTGTAAGAACTGTGTTGGCCTTCCCGAAGGCTGAAATCATTTTATCGAGCCCGTCAAGGAATGTTACCAAATCCACACCCGTATATACCAATTTTCCTATAAGGGCACCGACTTGAGCGTTTCCTAAAAAGTCTTTTCCAATGCTCTCTCCGTTTTCAATCAGAAGGTCCTTAAGCCAATTGACGCCGACTTCTTCATATAACCCTTCAGAGAGAAGACACATATCTGCCGTGTTATTCACAAAATCGTTTGTGCCGCTTATAAGCATAACTACGCCGATCGGAATTCCGCCGGCAAAACAAGCAGCTATTCCGCCGGCAATTTTTGTGATAGCCTTTCCCTCGCCTAAAATAGCTTTTCCGTAATGCCAGACTTTAAAAGTATTGCCGCGCGCGTCATAATCCTTTTTGAGCACAGAATAAATACTTTTTACTTTGTCTGCTATTGCATTCGAGCTTCCGACACACATCGCACCGAGACTTTTGATCAGCTCGCCCCTGTCTCTCGCCTCAACCCGACCGTCATATTCGGTGTACGGTATTCTGCCGCCGCCCGATCCCCCGCCAAAGCCTTTCTTTCTGACTCCTACCGCAGCAGCAGGCACTGAGCGCCTAACCCGCTGTTCCGTGCGGTAATATTTATTGGCGCTGCTATCCGCAAAAGAGTTTATCCGGTCAATTTTTTGCGACACCGACTTTAATTGGGAGTCTATATTTCTGAATTTCGCGGATAGATCGCCCTTATTGATTACTTTTGGATCTATCCTATTTTTTATAGACCGGATGTTTTGATTTGCAGTCGTAACTGTTTTCTTTGCCTTTTTCGCCTGACTGCCGGCATTGAGAACAGCCGGAACATTTATTTTTATTGTTCCCATCAGCGCTCACCCCCTTAAATCTTATATCCGCGGTCTTATCGCCGCGCATTATCCCATATACGGCGTTTGCTCTCCATAAGGTCTTTGCTCTTTTCAAGCTCTTCGTTAAGTTTTTGAATTCTTTCAAAGTTCTCAAAAATTTTTGAAACCCTCAACAGAGCATCGAATTCGCCCGGAGCGTCATCATCATTTTTTGTTAACCGCTCCAGCTCTTTCTTCTTTTTCTTGTATTCCGCTTCCGCTTTTTCAAAATCGGACTTGGCCTTGGCAATTCTCTGAGCCTTTGCCCTGGCAGCAGCCTGAGCCTTTGCTCTTGCCGCAGCATCTTCTTCCCTCTTGACTGCCGCCGCCGCCGATTTTATAGCGTTGCTTAAAGAAGTGAGCCGATTAATAACATCGTCTATCTGCCTGACTACCTGATCGATACCCTTTGAGACATACCTGACCTCTGCACCGCTCCAGTTTGCGGCAAGTGACGATTTATAATCTGTCAATTGTGTTTTTGCCCGTTTGAGACCGGCTATCTGATTTGTTATCTGATTCGCCTGATCCCTTGCTGCATTTACATTTACAGCCATATGTTCAACCTCTCTAAGCAATTATCTCGGCGTTCCGCATTTCGGACAGACTCCGTATTTAGAGCTGAACGGCGCAGAACAATTTTTGCAAAAAACTATTCTCACATCCTGATTGTTGGGATACGGCGTTTTCTGCGCTTTACCCCTGTTTGACACCGACCTCGTTTCCTTGCGGTCCTGCATCGAACCGGTACCTTCCCTACGTATTTTCAAAAGCATTGAAATTGTAACTGCGTGAAGCGCCATTGAAATACCGAGAAGCACAAAAATTATTATAATTTGAATATACAAATCCGTGACCTCCACATGAATAAGTGCATTTGACTAAATTGAATAAAACGCATAATCCATTAACGACTTTTTGTCAAAGTAAGCAACCGATTGATTTTCAAGGCCTTTTTCAACGGTAACCGATATTTTTTGCTCATAGAACCTTGTCTTCTTTTTGTTGCGTTCAATTATAACTGTTATCTCCGTTGAGCCCTCGTGTTTCGCTACTATACTTATTGTTTTTTTAGTTTTATTATATCTGACTTCGGCTATGTTGGGATCTGCTATACTTACTTTGATACCGCCCTTATTTTTAATATCCTTATCGCTTAATGGAAGTGATGTTATTGATACGCTTTCCTCGTCACCTTCGCGAACTATGCTTTTGTATTTTTCAAGATATATTTTTCCCTGACCGTTAACCTCAACAGCGGTTTGTCCGCTGCCGTCTCGTGTACAGTTTGACATATATTTTCCGTCTTCAAAGTGCGACGAGTGTGACCACAGGTTTATAGGCTTAAACATTGAAACCGATTTTGCTTTCAGGGTTTTAATAACAAATTTACCCACTTTGCTTTTTTCTGTCAGCAAATTTCCTTCAAAGCTCAAATTATAATCAATACCTATGCAATACTTTAGATCACCGCTTTTACTCCATTCATCCGCCGTATATTTGGTAACATACACATATCCGGATTGCGGTTTTTCATCATGAGAAAAGAATCTTGCTTCGGCATCAATCTCAAATTTAGCTTTTATCTCTCCATCTATAATCGGATCGCCAAAATAACCAACATTAGGATTCAACGCGAGCGCTATTGTAACATTTGCATTGACATGTGAATCCGTGTCTGTCGTTGACAGGTTTGCTGTATTTGCTCTGTAACTGAACCAGCTTGTCTTTTTTATGGTAAGTTCATATGCATTGCTCTGCATAATCTTCAGATTTATTGTTCCATCAAACCTGATTTCCAAATATAATGTTGCGCCTATAGTAAATCCGCTACCCAACGGAATTATAACCTGAGCCAGCTTAATGCTTTTTGACCCACCGGCAGAACTTCCGGTAAATCTCGCGTTTTTAATATTAGCAAAAAAATTACCGGATACTTTTTTATCTTTAAAGTCAATTTTAAGTCCGCCGTTTCCGTTATTTGCAGGGCTATATCTGAACTCCGCTTTAGCATTTGCAGTAAACTCCGTTTTATATGAGAGTTTCACATTTCCCACCGCTTTTTTACTAAGCAACAGTTTTCCGACATTATGGACACTGACATTGAAATCACTTATTGTTGCCGAGAGTTCAATGCTTGGGTCTATTGCCGGATTTCTCCATTCCTGTTTTGAATAAATCGGGTCGTTTATTTTAAAAGTGTGCCCGAAAGTGACGGTTATTCCGTTGTTGTTTGCGGCCGGTTTTATGCTCACGCCCTCAGGAATATCTTTGGAAGGAATTGTCTGTATTTTTTCATCTTCATCTTTAGGATTACTTACCGGACTTATTGTTTTCTTTGCGTTTATTCCCTGATTTTCGGGCTCATCTTTCAGAAATTGTTCCGCATCGCAGTCATATCCGGTTATCGTTACCATTACCCCGACATAATTGACATCTGTAATTTCAACCGATATCGGTTTTGAATAAGAAAGGCCTCTGGTTAAAGATTGTTGTGCTCCCGCCTTTGGCATCACAACAATCTTACCGACTTCATATGCCTCTATATTTTGCTGATAAGCAGCTTTACTTATTTGAAAGGAAATTTTTCTGCGATTTGCGGGACCGTCAAGAAATTCAGTTTCTGTATTTATTTCTTTGTCGCAAAAGACAGTCTTTGGCCTTTCGCCGCCATCTGTATCAATACTCTCTGTCGATACAGCATCAAATTCTTTATAATCATATATTTTTACGCTCTTATCGATAACCTGAACGTTATCTTTATATGAGACCTTTAACTCGCCTTTTTCATACTGACTGTTTGCCTCAACTTTAAACATTCTGTTTATAGCATTAAGACATTCCTCTGCCGTCATTTTTTCATTTCCATCAAAATATCCCTTGTTGAGTTCGAATATTCCCATTCCTACGGCATCTTTTACTGCTTGTTTATCATGACAGAATAAAATATCTTTAACCTTTATATCATCGCATGTTTTTCTGTATGTCATAAAATTTACGCAGGCATCTGCAACTATTTCCTTTGTTACATAGCCTGTAACATTCTTTACCTGACCTTTATCCAAGAGCTCCCATTCAAGCATAATCTCAGACTCAATTTCATAGCCCTCTCCATTTTTCAATTCTTCCATTGTATGATTTTCAGAATAGAGATTTGTCTGTTCAATAAAAAGGCTGAAGAACTGGCCTTTTGTCATATAATAATCTTCATCCTCATCATTTCGACAGGCAACAAAAGACGACAGAACAAATATCGTACAAAAGAACAGACATAATACTTTTTTCAGGAGCCCCTTCATTTTCATTATTTTCACCTCAAAAAACTTCACAAACATGTGGACGGAAATACCCGCCCACATGTTTCACTTTTTTATTTGAACGCTTCGGCGTTTGCCTGGATGGCGCTCTCTGTTGACTCATAGGTCTGTGCCGTATTGACAAGAAACTTTGCATATGACTCAACAACGGTTTTGTACTCCTCAAACCTCGGTTTGAGAGCATTCATTGCCGCACGAATCTCTTCTCCGGCGTCGCTCTTCCAAGTTGAGCTGAGGTCGTTCATGCTCTTGTTTATCTCCTCAAGCTTTGTATCGAGCGCATTGTTGATGCTGCGTACTTTTTCAGCAGTATCTACCAGTACTTGCGTTGAAATCTGAATACCGTCTGCCATTTTTTACTCCCCCTTAATTAACAAGCTTGCGAGCCTCGGCAACAACGTTGTCCTGCGTGTCACGATAGCCCTTGGCGCTTTTTCTAAGGAAATCGGCATATTCAAGCATCAGAGTATGCATTTTTTCAAAATCATCTTTGAAACCTGCAATCTGATCAACAAATGCCACATTGTCCTTTCCGTTCCAGGTCGAAGCCATAGCGTTTGTTTCGCTGTAAAGCTGGTCATACTGTGTCTTGTAATCACCAGCCAGGCCTTCAATCTTGCCCGCCGTAGACTCCAACAGTTCAGGCGTCACCTGAATAATCTTTGCCATGTTAAATGACCTCCTTGATTTTTTATATTAACATCAGTCTTGATCCGTTCTTTATTTCCGTCTCCAGCACTGACAAGTTAATATCTATAATAGAACCGTCCCCGCGAAAACAAAGCACATTGTTTTCGTTGGCAATAAATCTTCCGTCCGACATCTCTGCCACCGACTTTTTTATCAGTTCAAGCACCGTATATACTTTTAGAGACACAGGGATAAACATGTCGTATGAAGAGTTTATTATCGGCACAAAAATATTTACAAGGATCTTGTCCATATCCGTCACTCCCTTTCAGCGGATGAAAGCAATTTTACAAGTACCGGACGATTCTTTGAAACGACATATCCATATTCCGAGCCTATGTCATCATAAAGGTCTGCGGTTATCTTACTTATCTTTATCGTATACTGATCCGCAAATCCGTCGCCAACCCAGATACCGTCGGAACCGCTTATGTGTTTTTTGTACCAGGTATTATAATTCTGCGACATGAGCTGGCTCGCAGTGTCGAAAATAACAAAATGAATTTTGTAGATTTCTTCTGCCTTTTCGAGCAATACATTCAACTTGTCTTTGGAATCCGCAGACAGCTTTTCATAAAATCGCTTATAACCCAATATGACATAAATTCTGTCATCAAATCCGGCAAGCACCTCTTTTTCCATTCTGCCGTCCTTGTAGCTGTTATGCCGTTCGACCATCTCAGCGAAAACGTCTTTAACGACCTCGTCAAAATCCATATTCACAACGGAAAGCTCTTCTTTATAAATAAACTCTTCCGGGTCTATTACTGTTGTGTTTGCAATTTCAGACAAAAGCACGGAAAGTTCTTCGGCGAAGTTGATCATTTCGGGCAGCTCCTGCGCAACAACCGGAAGAACCACCTTATTTGTCAGATTTACAAACGAAATGTTCAAGCTGCTCTTCTCGACTCCGACAGGCACACGCGAAATATCCCTGATGTAATCGCCGACAAAGTCACAATCCACTGTATCGGGAAGAATAGGAACGCTCTTTGCAAATGAATCCGAATTTTTTGCAAGACCGTCGCAAAATTCAATAATTGTCTCTCGAAGATTGGCGCTGTCCATTGCATAAGCGGTCTGGAACTCATAAACTCTGTCCATCGCAACCAATCCTCTTCCCTTATATGCAGAGGGAATCAGGCCGTCTGTTTTTCCGACTATGATTGAATAATCTGTTGCGTCGTTCAGCTGAAGCGTCATAACAACTCTGAAATTCTGCTGGGTACGGTACCTGATTGCATTTGTGCCGGTTGCGCTGACCGCAAAATAGATTCCGTATTTTACTCCGTCACGGCTTAAAACAGTAAAATCATCCTGAAAATCCTCGTACTGCTCCGCAAATCCGGAGAAATCGTTGAGCACAACCACAATGTTCGGAATAACCGTACCGCTGTTTCTGTAATAGCTTGCATAATCGCCGCCATAGTCAGAGAAAAGACTGCGTCTTTCATTCATCTCAGCCTGCAGCATCTTGAACAGGTTGGTAATCATTTCTTCATCTGCCGACGTCATGAACCCGCCGACCTGAGGCGCAGTTTCAAAAACCTTCAGAGTCTCCGAGCCAAAGTCGAGAATATACATATTAAGCTCTTCGGCCGTGTGATTCTTGATGAGTGAATAGCAAAGAGTTGTCAGGAAAGTAGCCTTTCCGTTGCCGGCCGAACCATAGATAAGACAATTTCCTTCTCTTGACAGCGGAACCGTAAGCAATCCCTGTTTCTGGTTGAACGGATCGTCATATTCGCCGACAATCGGTTCGAGATATACGCCGTGCGATAATGTGCCATACTTGCTTTCAAGACTGTCAATATATATTCTTTCGGGTATCGGTTCGAGCCACAACGGTCTGGCATACACATTTTCTTCTTTTGCAAGATCGGACAAATACTTTACAACCGACACTATCTGCTTTGTGCTCGCCTTTCCGATCTTCTTTTTCTGGCTGGGCATGACATTCATAACAACTCTTCCGATGTTGTCAATAACCTGAATGCTTGTATCTACCGTCTTTTCAATGACATCTGTAGGTATATAATCTGCACCGCACCATGCCGATTGACCAAGCGCAAACAATTCATTGTATCCGACCTGGAGATAAAACCTTCCCGTCTGTGTAAGCTCCGCTGCATCCGGGCATTTTATCATATCCTGACTGTCCGCCCGCTCCTGAACCTTGAGACAAACTCTGAATTTACTGTTGCTCCAGATTTGGTCGTCAACGACTCCGCTCGGCTTCTGCGTTGCCAGAATCAAGTGGATACCAAGGCTTCGTCCGATTCGTGCCGCGCTGATAAGCTGATCCATAAAGTCCGGCTGCTGAGTTTTCAACTCCGCAAACTCATCCGATATAATAAACAGGTGCGGGAGCGGCTCGGTAACAACTTTGTCTCTGTACAACTGCTGATATTTATATATATCCATTGTGCCTTCGTTCGTTATTCTCAATGCATCGTTAAATATGCTCTGCCTTCTGCGCAATTCACTTTGTATTGAAATAAGCGAACGTTTAATTGACGCTCCGTCAAGGTTGGTAATTGTACCCGCGAGATGCGGAAGTTTTATACAGCGATCCGCATTTTCAAATGCTCCCGCTAATCCGCCGCCCTTATAATCGATCAGGATAAATGACACTTCGTCCGGGTGATAGTTAACCGCCATAGACAGAATATATGTAATTATAAATTCTGATTTTCCCGAACCGGTCATTCCGGCAACCAATCCATGCGGTCCGTGATACTTCTCGTGAAGATCCAAGTTGAATAACTCGCCCTCGGAATTTACTCCCACAGGAGTTTGCAGGGTTTTTGTGGGGTTGTTTTCTCTCCATCTTGTCAATGAATTGAGATACTCAACCTTACCGACATTGAACATTTCAAGGAATGTTATCATAGACGGCATCGTGTACTGCTGTCCGTTTACATCCAGTTCGATATTTGCAAGCTTTTCGGAAACCCTTCCAAAAATACTTTCATCCGCATGTTCTGCATCAAAAACTATCTGAGCCCCCGTTGTGTTATCTTTGTCGTACAGCTTTGTATTTCTGCCATTTACATGGATAACGGTCTTTGTTTCTTTCGGAAAATCGTTGAACTTTTCGCCGATAAACAGTGCACTGAATCCTATATTGCCTTTGCTGCTAAGCAGTTTGCTGAGCGTTTCGCATTTTCTGCTCAGTTTTCCGCTGGCGGATATAAGAACATAGTAAGGTGCAAAGTCCGCATAGCTCCTGTTATATTTGTCTTGGCGCACCAGAATGTTTTTTTCCATGAATGCCGAAATTTCTTTCACTTCGTCATCATCGGACGCAAAAAATCTTATTCTCTTATCGTCGCTCCAAAAGTGCGGAATATATTTTGTAAAAGCCCATTCATCTTCATCGCTCTTGTCAAGCAATATCATTATTTTCAGTTCGTCATAGCTGTGGAGTGCAACCAGCTGCAGAATAACGGACTTCATAAAATTATATGTTGCTGCTTTTTCTCCGTAAAAACCGACTGCGGCATTCTCCGTAAGCGACAGACTTATCGGCACATTATGCAGAACCTTCGGCTCTTCTGCCAAAGTAAGCATGGCATTTTGAAGAATATCATCATCCATCGTGAACTTTTTTTCGGGATACTTTACTTCCGCATCCATTTCAATTGTTCCGATTCCAAGACGCAGCTTTAAAAAATCTGCCTGACCCAGCACACGCTCCCACAGATTCGATTTCTCCATCATTACTCTGTCTGCACATTCACCCTGAGATGTCAGATTCTCGTTGAGAATATCGCTCTGCTCCCTCGAAAGTCGTTTGAACTTTTCACCGATCTCGCTTAAATATTCCAGATATTTTTCCTGACGTCTGTTTTCATTGGCGATACGCTGTTTCTTTTCATGTCTCTTTGTCAGGAGCGGCCAAAGTACCGTTCCAAGCAGCATACTGACCGACATGAGCAGCGTCGGAATTACGGACGCCATATTGCCCCCGTTTATTCCGTTGATGAGAGATATCAGTCCCGTACTTACAGATGTCATTCCCATTGTAATGGACGGTCCTATCATCAATGCAAGCGGAACTGTCTCTTCTTTTTCTAACGGCGGCGGCGGATCAATCTTTACCTCGGCATGCTCAATCTCTTTTCTAAAACGGGGCGAGCGGGAGAAAAACTGTTTTTCTGGCTGTTCGGGTATATTCTCGTCGCTATTTCTCGCAACCTGTGTTCTGCCGATACCGATACTGTCGGACTTGATTTTCAATTTTTCGTCCGGGTTGTTTAGGGCAATATAATTGCTGCCCACAACCATCTTCAGACCCATAATATAGATGAAGTCCCCCGGTTTGAGCTTTTTAGTCTCAATTCGGTAACCGTTTACATATGTACCGTTCTTGCTCGCAAGATCGCAAATTGACCAAGCTTCACCGTCAAACATAAGCCTGGCATGTTCATTGGATACAAACCGATTATTGAAGCAAAAATTATTGTTTGGATCCCTTCCGATAGTGAATACTGCCGGCTCTTTTGCAACAATCCGCGTAAGCGTCTGGCGTGTATAATCAATATTCTCGGCAAACAGGATTACTCGTTCGTCCGAATTTTCAATTTTTAAATATAGAAAGCTGGACGGTGTAAGTATGTGGTTTTTGAGCACATTCCCTTCTGTATCGAAGATTTTTACCATTTTGTTTTCTTTGAGAAACCATTTTTCATCAATGGCTTCAATGCTCGCCAATTGACGCAGTCTGCCCTTTTCATCCAAATCCGTAAGCCAATACTGCCCCTTGACTCTCTGAGGTAAAGTAAGGCTGAACATCTGTGTTGACTTAATAAGTGTAATTATCATTTCGTTTCCTCGCTGTCATTTTTTGCCGCAGACACATCTGTTTTCATGTGATTTCAAAAAGCATTTTTCTTCTGACTATTTTACAATATGGAGTGATTTTTGAACTCTCCGTTTTCATGCTTCTACCAGATATGTGCATATATTTTTTGTTTTTTACTCTTTAAATATAAATGTCTTTTCCAATATTCAGCACAATTTTTCCATATTATATGTATTCAGGCACATAATAGCAGAAAAAAATTTCTTTGTCCATAGAATCGGTACGAAACGCATTAAAAACGGTATGAACATGCACTTTTTGACTTTCTTTTTAACAGTGTTTTAAAAAAGTTAAAACTTCGACACCTATTTTTGTTTTTGGCACAATCCTCTGAGGCTTTATTTTGTCTCTGACAATATGATAATTTATTATTTTCAGGTGCCGATTTGTTGGTGATGTAAATATATTCTCATGTGCAGCATGCGTGCCTGCAAATTTAAATTAAAAAAGGCACTTGCAATTGCAAGTGCCTCAGTCTGTCGAAAAAGGCCCAGCAAGAGCTGAGCATTTTTTGAAAAATGTGGTAAAATAAAAGCGGTGATAAAATGATAGTAAAGCAGAGAGAAAACCGCGAACAGGTAGAAATATTCAGCATAGAAGAGTTCGTACCGGCAGACCATTTGTTAAGGAAAATAGACAGTGCGATAGATTTCACTTACATATATGAAATAGTAGAAGATTTGTATTGTGCAGATAATGGCAGACCGAGCATAGACCCGGTTGTGATATTTAAAATGGTGTTGATACAGCATCTGTACGGATTGCCGTCACTCAGAAGAACAGTTGATGGAAGAAATCAACGAGGACAGAGCAGACCACGGCAAAAAGCCGTTTGACGGAACAAAAGCAACGGAAGAAAAAGCAATAAATGAATCAACAACAGACCCGGAAAGCGGAGTGTTTCACAAAGGAGAACACAAGAAATGCTTTGCATATACAGCACAGACAGGTTGTGACAAAAACGGCTATGTAATGGATGTAACGGTCAATTCGGGCAATGTTCATGACAGTGTGGCATTTGACGGATTATACGAAAGACTCATAGAAAAGAATCCTGAAATAGAAGCAGTAGTAATGGATGCAGGATACAAGACGCCGTGGATAAGCAAGAGAGTATTGGATGACAAGAGAATACCTGTACTGCCGTATAAAAGGCCGATGGGTAAACAAGACTTTTTTAAACCGTATGAATATGTATATGATAAATACTATGATTGTGTAATATGTCCCGAAAACCATGTGCTGAATTATGCTACAACAAACAGAGAAGAATACCGAGAATTCAAGAGCAAAACATATATATGCGAAAACTGCCCGTCAAGATACAAGTGCACAGAAAACAGCAAGTATGAGAAAACGGTAACAAAGCACATTTGGTCTGATTATCTTGAAAAGGTGGAAGACATCAGACACACTCCGATATACAAGGAAATGTATGAACGGAGAAAAGAAACAATTGAACGAGTATTTGCAGACGCAAAAGAAAAACACGCAATGCGATACACGCCTTACAGAGGCTTATCCCAAGTAACCAACTGGGTTAGGCTTAAATTTGCTACCATGAACCTGAAAAAATATGCAGTTCACAGGTGGAAAAGATTGAATGCACTTCAGCCATCTGCCAAATTTTCCTTGCTTTTCAATTTTTTATTATATTTTAACTTTAAAACCCTAAAACTCTCTTGAGCTTTAGGGTTTTTCTACAGACTGAGCACCTGCATTGCAAGTGCTTTTTTGCGTTTTACAGATAAAGTTTCGGTGAAATATCCCGCCGACGCGGGATGTGAAATGTTTGCCTTGCGGCAAACGTAAAATATCGCTCCTTCGTCGCAATGTGAAATAAAATTTGCCCGCGTTCGCGCAGCGAACATTTCACGCGAGCTATCGCATTTCACACGCCGCAGGCGTATTTCACTTGCCCGCAAGGGCAAATTTCACTGAAAAAGGCACTTGCAATTAATCGCAGTGCCGAATAAAGCCACTATAAGCTTTAGTGAAATCGCTCGCCTTGCTCGCGGTGAAATAATTTACTTCGTAAATTGTGAAATTTGATGCTGCGCATCAAGTGAAATAAAATTCGTTCCTTCATATGCCGCAGGCATATTTCACATTTGCGAAGCAAATATTTCACATCGAAGATATTTCACTCGTTCCGTAGGAACGAATTTCACTGAAAAGACTTCAATTCTTTGCAAAAAATATCTTTGTATATCTATGACGCTTTGATATTACATTGCTTCTGTACTACTTAATCAAAGCACAAGTGAAATATCCCGCCGATGCGGGATGTGAAATGTTTGCCTTGCGGCAAACGTGAAATATTGCTCCTTCGTCGCAATGTGAAATGAAATTTGCCCGCGTTCGCGCAGCGAACATTTCACGCGAGTTATCGCATTTCACACGCCGCAGGCGTATTTCACTTGCCCGCAAGGGCAAATTTCACTGAAAAAGGCACTTGCAATTAATCGCAGTGCCGAATAAAGCCACTATAAGCTTTAGTGAAATCGCTCGCCTTGCTCGCGGTGAAATAATTTACTTCGTAAATTGTGAAATTTGATGCTGCGCATCAAGTGAAATAAAATTCGTTCCTTCATATGCCGCAGGCATATTTCACATTTGCGAAGCAAATATTTCACATCGAAGATATTTCACTCGTTCCAGAGGAACGAATTTCACTGAAAAAGGCACTTGCAATCGCAAGTGCCTTTTTCTGGCTAAGGGCTACAAAAAAGATGTTTTCGTGTATTTGCTGTATGGATTTGAACTCTCACATAACTAATCGGCTAATATTCGATACATTTCCGCTTTCTTTTTTATAAAAACTACTTTATTTTTATGAGGTTCTAAAATTTTAATAATATCTTTCATATTTGTTTTTTGAAAAGTATCGGTCCATTTCAAAAGATTATAAACAGATTTTAATGTCTCTTTCTTACCGTTTTCGAGACCAATTTTTCTATTAATGAATCTTTTAATTATGCGAAAACTATATAGGTATTTTGGCATATTCAGTACATAAATCATATCCGCTTCTTCAAAGCTCCTTTGAACCCAGGCATAATAAACTCCGTCTATAATCCATTCCGGCTGTTGTAATATGTCATTCAACATTTGATTGCGCTTTTCTACAGGCATTTTAACCCCGTATGAATTTTGGCTGTTATCCCATTGGATATCATCCAAGTCATAATTAGGTATATTATACTTTTGGGATAACCTTTTGGCAAAATACGTTTTGCCGGATCCGCTGCAACCGATGATTCGTATTTTCATTTCGAATTTTCCTTTGCGGTGTTGATGGAAGCAATCAAAATTCTACGAATTGTTCCACATTGATTGTAAAGATTGATGGCGATGTCTCTGTTCAAGATATCGGATTTTACAAACAAATCCATCCAGTATTCAGTTTCGTAGCATTCTTTCAGCGCGATCTGTAATTTCGCAATAAAATCCGGTTTGCCGTGGGCATAGTTTGCCTCGTGAATATTGGCACCAATGGAGGTTGCACTGCGCTCTAACTGATTCACAAGGGAATAATGACCTTTGATCGTTTCGCAGAGTTTCATGATTTTTACGGCAAAGTCTATAGACAAATCAACAAGTTTATTTTCTTTCACGGCGACCACCTCTGTGAGGATTATAACATATTAAATGAAATATTGCTACGCAATATGAAATAGTCCTTACGGATTATGAAATATTTTGCCTTGCGGCAAAATGTGAAATAAAATAAATCCCTCATACGCCGCAGCGTATTTCATAGCGTCAGCTATTTCATAAGGCAGCGCGTTATTTCACAAATCCCGTAAGGGATTTATTTCATTGAAAAAGCGAACCTTTGTCAGTAGACAAAAGTTCGCTTTTTCATGGTGGGAGAGGGTGGATTCGAACCACCGAAGCCGAAACAACAGATTTACAGTCTGCCCCATTTGACCGCTCTGGAACTCTCCCATATTCTGTTTTCGTTGAGGTTGGAAAAAAACTGGAGCTGGTGGACGGATTCGAACCCCCGACCTGCTGATTACAAATCAGCTGCTCTACCAGCTGAGCTACACCAGCATCTCAACGCTCGAATAATATATCACAAATCGAGCGTTGAGTCAAGCCCTAAATCAAAAAAAATCGAAAAAATCGTTTATTTTCCGCTTCTGAGCAGTTCTGTCATGACCGCCGCCGAATTCTTCGCGGCAAGGGCGGTGAATTTTGAATAATCCATGTGCGATGAGCCGTCCGCCGCGTCGGATATCGCGCGGATAACGCAGAACGGGACTTTGTTCACATAGCACACATGACCTATCGCCGCGCCCTCCATTTCGCAGGCTATCGCGCCGAAAGTTTCGGAGATATATTTCTTCTTCTCCGCGCTGTTGACAAAGCAGTCGCCCGAGGCAATTTTGCCCTTGACGCATCTGATGCCGCCGACGCCCTCGGCTGCAGCGCAGATTTTATCGGCAAGCTCGCCGTCGGCGGGGATATCAACTATATTTATGCCCGATATCATGCCGACCGGGTCGCCGAGCGGACTCGTGTCCATATCGTGCTCGACAACGAAGTCGCTGACCGCGATATCGCCGATATTGAGCTTCGTGCTCAGGCTTCCGGCAACGCCCGTGTTTATTATCCTATCCGGTGAATAGAGCAGGATCATAGTCTGGGCGCACATCGCCGCGAACACTTTGCCTATTCCGCACACGGCGGTCACTACTTCGCGCCCGCAGAGCGTGCCGCTCGTGAACTCGATGCCGCTGACTGTCTTTGTCTGCCTGTTCTCCATCTGCGCGTTGAGCGCCTCTATCTCGATTTTCATCGCTCCGATTATTCCGGTCATGGCTGTCTCCTTTTTATTCCGTGGGATATTTGAAATCCTGCTCGCGGCTCTCGAGCTCTTTGAGATACCGCGCCGCCTCTTTGTGCGCCGCCTCGATGCTGAGTTCTTTATAGTTGCCGCATTCCTTGCGCGATGCGCCGAACATCTCCGGCGCGTCAATAGTCTTTCTCAGCGCCTCTTTGACTTTTTCGAGCGCGCGCTCATGGTTCTGCGAGCGCATGAGCAGATAAAAGCCCGTGCGGCAGCCCATGGGGCCGAAGTATATGACATCTTCCGCCGCGTCCGAGTTGCGCAGGAACGTCGCGAGCATATGCTCCATGGAGTGCATCGTGATGTTATCCATATAGTCTCCGCAGTTCGGCTTGCGGGTGCGCAGATCGTATGTTGTGATATCGCCGTCGATGCGCGAGATGTACATCCCCGGGACTATATAGTCGTGATCGACCGAAAAGCTGGTTATTCTCTGCATAAAATACCCTCCTGTTTTCTGACAGATGAATTATACCACACGCCGGGCGCGGTTTCAATGAATATCGGCGCGCGGCGGAGCAAAAATAGAATTGAAGGAGGCTTTTATAAAATGGGAAAATTCTTTCTTGAAAACCGCGAGATACGCGAATGCTTTGACGCGCTGCCCGTTGAAGTACGCAACAAGATAATCGAGAGCGACCTCGAAATAAACAGCAAAGACGAGCTCGAGCTTGTCGCAAAAAGGCTCGAAAATCTTTCCAAATAGCCATTTTCTGTTGACTGATGCCGCGCACTCGTGTAAAATGGGTGTGCGGTATATTTTACACAGATTTTACAATAGAATTAGTATCGTGCTGTAAAACAACATACAAAAAGAGGCATCGCTATGATTATTGACAAATTCGAGAATCTTCCGCTCTATTTTTCCTGCCTGCCGGGGCTCGACAGGGCGGCGGAGTTCCTCGTCGGAGAGAATATTGCCGACGGACACTATGAGATAGACGGCGAAAAAATATTCGCAAACGTGTCGAGCTATGAGCCAAAGGAGTTTAACGGCGATATGCGCTTTGAGGCGCATAAAAAGTACGCCGATCTTCAGGCGGTTCTCGAGGGCGAAGAACGCATCGACTGGGCGCCGCTCGGCTCGCTCAAGGAAGAGAGCGAGGAATATTCAAAGGGCGGCGACATAGCATTTTACAGCGGGGACGAGCACATGAGAGTGACGCTCTCGGCGGGCGAATTTCTTATTCTGTTTCCCGGCGACGCGCACAAGCCCTGCATCCGCAGCGGCGGAAAAGTGAAGAAAGCGGTAGTAAAGCTCGCGCTCTAAAACGCGCTTTCGGGTGAAGCTATGAAGAAAAACGACAAGATAACAGTTATAACCTGCGCGGCAGCGTTCGCGCTGAATGTCGCGCTGTTTTCGGTCAAGCTCTATGTTGGTCTGTGCGCGAACAGCATCAGCATATATTCGGACGCCGTGAACAATATGTTCGACAGCCTCTCGGGGCTTGCGGCGTTCATCTGCTTCGCCGCGCTGCTCAGCTCATCGAGCGAGGGCACGCGCGCGATAATCAAAAAAGCGGAGCAGTTCTTTTCGTTCGTCATGTCGGTGATAATACTTCTCACGGGGCTGTATTTCGCATATAATTCGCTCGAGCGGCTGTTCTATCCGACGCCTATATCTTATCTGACGCGCTATCTCGTGATGCTAATAGTCACGGTCGCAGTGAAGTTCATCATGTTCTTCGCCTATCGCGGGGTCTACCGAATCACCGGCTCGCCGATAATAAAGGTCATGGCGGCGGACAGCATTCTCGACTGCTTCATAACCCTCGCCACGGTCATGAGTCTCACCGTCTCGCAGTATGTCGAGTTCGCGGTCGACGCGGTGTTCGGGCTTGTTATCAGCACGGTGCTGATAACCTCGGCAGTGAAGCTCGCGAAAAAATCGGGCGCGGTGATGCTCGACTTCGTCGGCAGCGGCAAACGCGAAGAGATATCTGAAATATTTGACTCCCTCGGCGTTGCGGTCGATTATATCACCTACCGCCGCACGGGGACGGAAATTGAAGCGTTTGCAAAGCCCAAATTCCCGGAAAATACAGACGAAAATGAAATAACTCAAAAACTTGTCAACGCCTGCAAAGAAAAAGGCGTGACGCTGCACATATTGAAAATCTGAAGAGTCATGAAAGGAGCAAAAATGAAAGAGAAAAAGAAAAAAGACCCGAAGAAGAAAAAGAGAGCGCTGATTATCACAGGCTCGATCCTCGGCGTTTTCGCGCTGTTTGTTATTACCGTCGTTATGATAACGATTATCGGCGACAAGGCGAACATCAAGCGCGCCGAAAGCTATGACCCGGTGGTCATTGAGAATCAGCTCGTACCCGAAAAAGACGAGAACGGCTACTGGACGTTCACGACCGACCGCGATCTCAAGATCATGCAGCTGACCGACATACATCTCGGTGGCGGCTGGCTCTCGCTCAAGAAGGACTCGCAGGCGATAAACGCAGTCGCCACTATGATTCAGGCAGAGAAGCCCGACCTCGTTATTATAACGGGCGACATGGCGTTCCCCGTTTTCTTCAAGGCGGCGACATTCAACAACAAGCTGCCCGCCAAAGAAATAGCCGCTCTCATGGAGCATCTCGGGGTCTACTGGACGGTCGCCTTCGGCAACCACGACACCGAGGCTTACAGCTACTACTCCCGCGAGCAGATATCCGACTTCTACGGCAACTCCGGCTTCAAATACTGCCTGTTCCAGAAGGGTCCCGACGATGTTGACGGCTACGGCAACCAGGTCATAAACGTCAAGAACTCCAAGGGCATCCTCACCCAGTCGCTCTACATATTCGACAGCCACTCGTACACTGACGGCGACTTCCTCGGCATGATGTGGAAATACGACAACATCCATGAGAACCAGGTTCAGTGGTACAGAGACAACGTAAATCTCATGAACAAGCAGAACAACGAGCGTCTCAAGGAGCTGGGTCTGCCCGAGAATTCGGATGTCAAGTCACTCGCGTTCTTCCACATTCCGCTGACCGAACAGCGCGACGCATGGTACGAATACATGGCAAACGGCTTCAAGGACACGGAAAATGTCAAGTATGTCTACGGCAAAGCCGGTGAGGGCAAAAAGATAATCTATTGCGGCATGGGCGAAGACGATCTGTTCGAGACGATACAGGAGCTCGGCTCGACGAAGGGACTCTTCTTCGGTCACGACCACGACAACAACTTCTCGATTTATTATAAAGGCATCCGCATGACTTACGGATACAGCATCGACTACCTCGCCTATTCGGGAATCAACAAGCGCGGTTCCCAGCGCGGCTGCACGATAATCACTGTCTCGCCCGACGGCACTTTCGACTGCAAGGCGGAAAACTACTATCAGGAGAAGTATCAGAGCCAGTACGAAAAAGAGCAGGTCACGATGCAGGATGTCACCGAGGCTTCGACTCATCTTTAATACGAATAAAGATTAATAAAGTGTTATAAAGCGAAAACCTACCCGGGGAAACTCGGGTAGGTTTTTTGCGTTGCGGCACGGCGAAGCGGAGATTTAGGGTTGTTGTCCGGAGTTGCCGATTTTTCCTTGCTTTTTTAGATGTCCTTTTGTAGGGGTCGGCGACTCGACGACCCTTTGACGCGCCAACGGCACCGAAAATCAATTTATTCATCCGTGTCGTGTGATAAATACGTTCTCCGCTTTAGGCTTGCCCCCTGTGCCGCCTGCGGCGGCAGCGGTGCGTCGAGTCGCCGCACCCTACAAAATGAATCGCCACAAAACCCCGCATAAACCGCAGGCGGATAATATTCTCCCTACACGGTTAATATACATCAGCCTCTGTATTTTCTGTGGCCGAACAAAGTTCACCCCTTGCGGTATACCTCTTGCAGCTGCGCTGTATCTTCCGATTTGTCCCCCTCTTTCCCGCACCGCACATAAAAATCCTGCCCGACAACGCCGCGGACAGGATTCTGTTCTTCCGAAGCCACGGGGCGTGTTCTCTTTCAGTAGCCTCGGGCGAAATCTATTTCATTGATTATGTCCTCGCCCGAGAGGTAGCGGCGAAGATTTTCGAGACAGATGTCCCATACTTTCTTTTCCGTCTCCGGGTCGTGACCGAAACCGCGCCCGGAGATATGCGGAGTTATCAAAACATTCGGCATTTTCCACAGCGGTGAGTCCGCCGCGAGCGGCTCATTTTCGAGCACATCGAGAATCGCGCCCGCAATGCGCCGCTCTTCGAGCGCGCGGATGAGCGCGTCCGTGTCAATAAGACTCCCGCGCCCGACATTTATAAACAGCGCGTCGCTCTTCATCAAGCAGAGGCGGTTATAATTTAATATATGCCCCGTCTCTTTTGTGTTTGGCAGACAGCCGATGACTAAATCCGCACGCGGCAGGAGAGCGTCTATATTAGACAGCGTGTGCATCTCATCAAAATATTGCGCGGGCGCGCCTGTTCTGCGAATGCCGATATTTTTTGTCCCGAACGCCGAGAGCCGCTTTGCGATATTCGAGCCGATGTCGCCAGTGCCTAAAATAAGAGCCGTTTTGCCTTCAATCGTCCGCTCGGCTCCGGCATCGCGCCAGATGCACACCTTCTGATTTTCGATATACTCAGGGAAACGCCTGTAGACGCAGAGAATCGCGCCGATAACATATTCGGCAATGACCGGACCGAACGCGCCGGACGCATTCGCTATTTTTATCCCCTGCGGGAAGCCGCCGCGCGTGTATATATCCGCGCCCGCCCAGGTCATCTGGATGAATTTCAGGTTCTTCGCCTCTCTTATTCTCTCCGTGCGCGGTTCGCCGATAACCACTTCGGCGCTGCCTATATCACTCTTTCTGTCTTTAAATAAAAATACACAGCTGTTTTTGAATTCTTCGAGCCGCAGCTTTATCTCATCGCTGCACGGCGCCGTTATCAGAACCTCTGTCATGCAATCACCTCAACACAGATTTATGCCCGCGGGCAAAAGATATCCCCCCGCATGAGCGGAGGGAATTCGCATTTAGTCGCCGAGGCTCTTGAGCGCATCTGCCAGACGGGTCAGATCGTCTTTGTCGAAGAAATCTATCTCGAGCACTCCGCTCTCCTTGCCGGGCTTCGTGCCGACCTTGACTTTTCTTCCGAGGAAGTCGGTCAGAGCGAGTTCAACTTCGTCATAGTAGCTCGCGCGGCGAGCGGCTGGCTTCTCCGCCTTGGGCTCTTTATTTCTCTTTTTGACTAATTTTTCAACATCGCGGACGGTCAGCCCTTTTTCTATAATCAAATCCGCCGTCTCGATGATATCCTGCTCATCTTTGAAACCGAGCAGGGCGCGTGCGTGACCGGGCGAGAGCTTGCCGTCCGAGACGAGCGCAATGACGCTGTCCGGGAGCTTGAGAAGTCTCAGCGCATTAGCCACTGCGGGACGGGATTTGCCGACGCGCTCCGCCGCCTCGTCCTGAGTCAGCGAGAGGGTGTCCATGAGCGCCTTTATGCCCTGCGCCTCTTCAATCGCGTTGAGATCCTCGCGCTGGAGGTTTTCTATAAGAGCGAGAGCCATCGCCTCGTCGTCGCTGAGCTCTTTTATAACAACGGGGACTTCGGTCAGACCCGCCATGCGCGATGCGCGCCAGCGGCGTTCGCCGGCGACGAGCTGATAGCTGCCGTCTGGCATCGGGCGCACGAGAAGCGGCTGAATGACGCCGTGTTTCGCTATGCTGTCCGCAAGCTCGGCGAGCGCATCCTCGTCAAATATTTTTCTCGGCTGGTCGCGGTTGGGCTCGATATCCATTATCTTGAGCTTGACCGCGCTGGTCGAGGCTATCTCTTCAATGGAGTTGTCGGCAAACAGAGCGTCAAGCCCGCGGCCGAGTCCGCCTTTTTTTGCTGCCATTTATATTTCCCCTTTCGGCTCAGTTGCTTTTCTTTCCGTTCATTCTCAGGAACTCGTCCGCAAAGTCGTTATATGCGCTCGTTCCCTTTGAGCTTCTGTCATAGTACATGACCGGCTGACCGAAGCTCGGAGCCTCGGAGAGTCTGACATTTCGCGGAATGACCGAGGAATAGACCTTTCTGGGGAAGAAGCGTTTGACCTCGTCAACGACCTGCTGGGTGAGATTGAGTCTGCCGTCGTACATCGTGAGCAGAACTCCCTCGATCTCGATCATCGGGTTATAGAGGCGCTTGACCTGCCTGACGGTAGACATCAGCTGCGACAGACCTTCGAGCGCATAGTACTCGCACTGGATCGGCACCATGACTGTGTCCGAAGCGCACAGGGCGTTGAGGGTTATGAGTCCGAGCGAGGGCGGGCAGTCAAAGAAGATAAAATCAAAATCCGCCTTGACGGGTGCGAGCGCAGTCTTGAGTCTGCTCTCGCGGCGATCCATATCCACGAGCTCAAGCTCCGCGCCGGCGAGAGCCATGTTCGACGGCAGAACCCAAACGTTCTCATACTCGCTCTCGAGGATAACATCCTTTGCGGGGACGGAGTTTATCATCACATCATATGCCGACTGCTCGAGCGCGCGCTTGTTGATGCCGAGTCCGCTCGTCGCGTTGCCCTGCGGGTCGATGTCCGCGAGGAGGACTTTATACCCCTTGTCGCCGACGGCCGCCGCGAGGTTGACCGCCGAGGTCGTCTTGCCGACGCCGCCTTTCTGATTGACTATTGCAATTACCTTTCCCAATCCGAAGTCTCCTTTGCCTTTTTCGGCCAAAAATACTGCAAAAATTATACCATAACGCTTTGAAAAGGTCAATCAGAATATCGGACACCGATGTTTCACGTGAAACATTGAAACGACAAAGCGGCAGGCTTCTTTTCGGAAGTCTGCCGCCCTGCCGTGATGTGGGGTGTGAAAGAGAAAGATATGGTAATGGGGGATTGTAAAATTTATGGGTCAGCCTGCGTTGCGGCAGGCGAACTCTTTCGGTATGCGCACCGTGAACTCGATGCTGTCCTGCGTCTCGGTGCGCAGGGACTCCGCCCTGATGCCCGCTTCGCGCATGGTATCGACGGCGTGGTTTATTGTGTTGACAAAGATGCGGACATCTTTGAAGAGCTTTATAACGTGCGGCTTGTGCGCGGTCTCGTCATCGAGAATCGCATTGACGAGCTTTTCGGTCTGCGCCACATTCAGCGACCGCTTTATGACCGTATCGGTCGCGGCGTGCAGCTTATTTAAATCTTCTATTCTGAGCAAAGCGCGGGCGTGTCGTTCGGTTAAGTCTGCGGAAATCATCTTCTCGCGGATATCCTCGGGCAGGCGCAGAAGCCGAAGCTTATTTGATAATGTAGACGGAGCTTTGCCGAGTCTTTCCGAGAGCTGAGCTCTGTCGAGTCCGTACTTTTCGCCGAGCGACTCTATCGCAAGCGCCTCCTCAAAGAAATTGAGGTCGCGCCGCTGAAGATTCTCTATCACGGAATAGACAGCCGCCTGCGTGGAATCCGCATTTATAACAATGCACGGCACGCGGTCGAAGCCCGATTCTGCCGCGGCTCTGAGCCGCCGCTCCCCTGCTATCAGCTCATATTTTCCGTCCCCGTCCTCCGCGCGCACCGAAAGCGGTTGGAGTATTCCATTGCGGCGGATGCTCTCGCCGAGGGACGAAAGCTCGTCGGGGTCGAAATATTTTCTCGGCTGATTCGGGTTTGTCCTGATCTTATCAACAGGAATGAGCAGAACAGCTCCGGCTTTTGAAACTTCCATGGCACTTGTCCTTTCCGATAATAGAAGAACCGCCGTTCCTCTGTGATAAAAGCATATCACCGGAAAAGGCGGTTGTCCACTGTTTTCGGTCGGGCAGAAATGAGCCGTTCGGGAGCTTTTCCCCGTTATACGAGCGGCTTTTTTGAAATCTGTGCCGAAGGGCGCGGATATTTTGTCGCAGTGTGCGATATCTTTTTTACATTTATCAGAACTCTCTCGCCGCCGTCGGGCAGTATGAGAGTCTCGGTCTTTTGAGTCTCGCCGCCGAGTGTGGCAATCGCTTTTCCGGCGCAGTCGAGTTCTTCGGCACCCTTTGCGCCTTTCATCGCGCAAAAAGTTCCGCCGACTTTAACAAACGGCAGGCAGTATTCGCACAGAATATTCATCGCCGCGACCGCGCGCGACACCGCAAAATCGAAGCTCTCGCGCAGCTCCCCCTGCCCCGCCTCTTCGGCGCGTGCATGGACTATATTAGCGGAAAGTCCGAGTTCTTCAACGCTCTGCGAGACGAACGCCAGCTTTTTGCCTGTCGAATCGAGCATGGTGAGCTTTATCTCCGGGCGGGCTATCAGCAGAGGAATCCCCGGGAATCCGCCGCCCGTGCCGACATCTATGACTTTCGTCCCCGGTTGAAGATCGATCATGCGAAGCGCAGTGAGACTGTCCGCAAAGTGCTTGACGGCTATCCCCTCGGGGTCGGTTATGGCGGTGAGATTGAGCACTTTGTTTTTTTCGACGAGCATCGACGCAAAAAGCTCAAATCTTTCAAGAGCCTGCGCGTCGAGCTCAACGCCGATATCGGCGCAGATATTTTTGAGCCTGTCTTTATTTATCATGTTTCCTGTTCTCCCTCTCCAGATGAATCAGCAGCACCGAAATGTCCGCAGGGCTGACGCCGGATATTCTCGACGCCTGGCCGACATTCTCCGGGCGTATCTTTGAAAGCTTCTCGACCGCCTCAAGCCGCAGTCCGCCGAGCGCGGCGTAGTCTATATCCTGCGGTATTTTTTTCACTTCGAGTCGGCGCATCTCATCGACCTGCGCCTGTTGGCGTTTTATATATCCCTCGTATTTGATATCTATCTCGACCTGCTCGAACACTTCTTTCGGATAGTTCGGGCGCGTCGGGTCAAACGGGGCGAGCAGTTTATAATCCGCCTGCGGACGGCGCAGAAGCTCGGAGAGTCTTATTCCGCCGTCGATGGGCGATGTTTCACGTGAAACAAGTATATCATTCAGCTCTTTGCACGCGTGGATAGTAGTATTTTCTGCGCGGCGCTTCTCGTCTTCAATCAGTTCGAGCTTGCGGCAGAATGCATCATAGCGCTCCTGCGAGATGAGTCCCAGTTCGTAGCCCGTGGGAGTCAGGCGGCGGTCGGCGTTATCCTGTCTGAGCAGGAGTCTGTATTCCGAGCGCGAGGTCATCATTCTGTACGGATCGGAGCAGCCCTTTGTGACGAGGTCGTCTATGAGCGTTCCGATATACGAGCTGGCACGGTCGAGTTCGAGCGCGTTCTTTTTCTGAACCTTGCGTGCGGCGTTGATGCCCGCTATCAGTCCCTGCGCGGCCGCCTCTTCGTATCCGCTTGAGCCGTTGAACTGGCCTGCGCCGAAGAGTCCGTCAAAGTCGTTGAACTCCAGACTGCGCTTGAGCGCGAGCGGATCGATGCAGTCGTATTCTATAGCATAGGCGGTGCGCATTACCTCACAGTGCTCCAATCCGGGGATAGTGTGCAGGAATTCGAGCTGCACATCCTCCGGCAGCGAAGAAGAGAGCCCCTGGAGATACATTTCCTGAGTCTCCGCGCCGCATGGTTCGATGAATATCTGATGCCGCTCCTTTTCGGAGAAGCGGACTATTTTATCCTCTATGCTCGGGCAATAGCGCGGGCCGACTCCGTCTATCTTTCCTGAATAGAGCGGCGAACGGTGGAGGTTTGAGAGAATGACTTTCTTCGTCTCCTCCCCCGTGTAGGTCACATAGCATTCGCGCGTGTTCTTTACTTCGTATCTGCCCGTGAACGAAAATGGCACTATGTCTTCATCGCCGAATTGCGGTTCGAGCTTTTCGGTCTCAACGCTTCTGCGGTTGACTCGCGCGGGCGTGCCCGTCTTGAATCGACGCAGAGGGAGTCCGAGGGCTTTGAGCGACTTCGACAGCTCGGTCGCCGGGAATATCCCATCCGGACCGCTTTCATATGAGACGTCGCCGATATAGACTCTGCCGCCGAGGAATGTGCCCGTCGCGAGCACCACGCACTTCGCGCGGTAAACGGCCTCGAGTCTGGTTGTGAGCACCCACTCGCCGGAGTCATAATAAATATCAACTATTTCAGCCTGGCGGAGCGTCAGATTCTCCTGCTCCTCAAGCGTTCTTTTCATATATGCGCTGTAGGCGCGCCTGTCGATCTGCGCGCGCGGGCTGTGGACTGCCGGGCCCTTGCCTAAATTGAGCATACGCATCTGCAAAGTGTTCGCATCCGCCGCGAGACCCATCTCGCCGCCGAGCGCATCTATCTCGCGCACGAGATGTCCTTTTGACGTTCCGCCTATCGACGGGTTGCACGGCATATTGCCGACCCAATCGAGATTGACGGTGAACACCTCCGTCTTGCATCCGAGACGCGCCGAAGCGAGCCCCGCCTCGATTCCCGCGTGACCCGCGCCTATAACGGCAACATCTATTCTACCCGCATCGTATTTCATTCGGTCAGTACCCCTATTCTCAACAGTATATCGCGCCGAACGCAAAGAGCGCGGCGCGGAAAATTTATAATCAGTCGGTGTCGTTACGACCCAAAAGTCAGATGTACGGTTATAGATTGTGGCGGTTAATAGCGGAGTTGAAAGTTAATGAAAAAATATATATGTTGCCTTCGCTACCTACCCTAAGAAAATATTTTACACTACCAGCGTTTCGGCATTTTCTTTTTATTTGAAAAAGAAAATGCCTGCAAAAGAAAAGCAAACGAGCCGTTCCCGCTCGACACCCGCAACGCCGCGCCACAGTACATAGCTCACGGCTCTCAATCGGCAGCTCGGCACATTCGCACGCAAACGCGCCGGAGCTTAAACGGGTGCGTGCTCGTGCGTCTTGCTTCGCAAGCCGTTCCCTCGCCCTTCTTAGTTGGCTTATCAAACACTGCGGCGCGGCTATTGGAAGCCTGATTATAAATATTAGTTGAGTCACTCGCTTTTACTTTGTAAAAGTTCAAAAAACGAGGCTTATCTGCCTGTTTAAATCTTTGTATCGGCTTCGCCGATAACGGACAGCCGCAAGGGCTGTCCCTACGAACGGTCGCAATAGACAATTTTGAGAATTTCGTGCCGCTGTCGCGGCAGCGGTGCGTCGAGTCGCCGCACCCTACAAAAAGCCCGTTTATTTTACACAACTAGCAACACCTGTCGCAATTTACTTTCCGACGCAGAACTGCGAAAACACTTCGTTGACTACGGCTTCACCGGCGCGTTCGCCGGTGAGTTCGAGCAGCGCATCAACGGCGCAGTCGGCGCAGACGTTGACCGCGTCGAGTGTGACTCCGCTTTCGAGCGCGGAGCGCGCCTCTTTTATGCTGTCGAGCGCGCGCACGCAGCAGTTGCGCTGGCGTTCGCTCGTCAGCGCGGCGGCAGACGGATCGAAATTCGAAGTACCGAGCAGATCGGACAGCACTTTTTCCAGTTCGCCGCCGCCCTGAGCCGTCTTTGCGGAAAGCTCGACATATGCGCCGAAGCGGCTCTTTATATAATCCGTGTTGCAGACAAAGCCGAGGTCGCTCTTATTGACGACCGCTAGACTGCGCCTGCCGGAACAAAAATCAATTATTTCCATATCCTCATTGGTCAGTTTTTGCGCGCCGTCGAAAACGGCAATGACCAGCTCAGCTCTGGAGAGGCGTTTTTTCGCAAGTTCAACACCGATGCTCTCTATTTTATTATCCGTGTCGCGTATTCCGGCGGTGTCCGCAAGGCGCAGCAGGTTTTCGCCAACCCTGACCGTCTGCTCGACTATATCGCGCGTCGTGCCAGGGACATCGGTGACTATCGAGCGCTCGCATCCGCTCAGGAGATTCATCAGCGTCGATTTGCCGACATTGGGTCTGCCGACTATGACAGTATCCACTCCCTGAGTGACCGCTTTACCGTTTTCAAATCCGCTGATAAGCGATTCGAGCTCGCTCTGCGCCGCCGAAAATGTTTTTTCAAGCTCGTCCGTGGAGAGCTCTTCTATATCCTCGTCCGGGTAATCGACCCACGCGCTCAGATGCGCGCAGACATTTATTATGCTGTGGGCGACTGATTCTATCCTGCCGCTGAGCCTGCCCTCGAGGGTATTGAATGCGGCGCTCGCCGCCTGTTCGCCCTGCGCGGAGATGAGCGACATGACGCTTTCCGCCTTTGCGAGGTCAATGCGTCCGTTTAAGAAAGCCCGCTTTGTGAACTCGCCCGGGCCTGCGGGCTGAGCGCCCGCATTCAGCACTGCGCGCAGAACCTGACGAACTATATACACTCCGCCGTGGCAGGACAATTCGACCGTGTCCTCGCCGGTATAGCTTTTGGGCGCGCGGAAAACGAGGGCTATCGCCTCATCTATCGGCTTGCCGTCGAGGCTGACTGTGCCGAAGTGGGCGGAGTATCCCGCCGCTTCGCTCAACGGCTTCCCGGAAACCGCCGAAAAGACTTTATCCGCGACGGCAATCGCATCGCCGCCGGAAATGCGGACTATGCCTATTCCGCCCGCGGCGTTGGGAGTCGCTATGGCGGCAACAGTAGAAGTCTGTTCCACGGTGTTCACCTCTTTCGTCTATAGATAGATTTATTATAACGCAGGGAGACCTGCGGGTTTATCGGAATTAAAAATATGGGGATTTTGTGTTGTTTAGGTCGGCGTGAATTTAAGAACGTAAAATTTACCCAATACCTTCGCTACCTACCTTAACTAAATACTTTATCTCTTACAGCGTTTCGGCATTTTCTTTTTATTTGAAAAAGAAAACGCCTGCAAAAGAAAAGCAAACTCAGGGCTTCGCCCCGAGACCCCGCGGAACGCCGCGCCGCAGTACATAGCTTGTGCTGCTCAGTAGGCAGCTCGGCACATTCGCCCGTAAACTCGCTTCGCTCAAACAGTACGGGCTCGTGCGGCGTACAAAGTACGCCGTTCCCTCGCGGTTCTCAGACAGCTTCCACCACTGCGGCGCGGCTATTGGAGGCTTGTTCCTCGGGGGTTATAAAGTCGTTGACTTTACTTTTTTGTGTTTTTTCGCAGACGAGCCAAGCTCGACCCCGCGTTCGGTTAAGAAAAAGCGGCAGCGGTCTGGAAGCTCCATCCGCTGCCGCCGGACATTTTTTATTTGATGTTGACCTTGTGGTTCATCAGCCATCCTGTGCCGAAGAACAGACCGATTGAAACCAGGAACTGGAAGATAACTCCCGTCACACCGAACGAAAGATCCTTTGTAGACATTGCCGTGCCGAACGAGAACACAAGTCCGTCGGTTCCGGGCGAAACGGTGATGGGCACATAGTTCGTCAGCAGGAAGTTACAGATCTGAGCGATAATGAATATCGCAAAGAAAACGACTATCGGGCCTGCCGCGCCGAGCTTCTGCATAATGCGGGTGTTCGCGAAAGTTATGGAGAAGAACAGCTCGGAGATAAGGAACGCGAGCTGAACAAAGACCGCAAGCACGAGCAGGACAATATATCCCTTTATCGCTTTCGCGCCGGGCATCGAGCGGAACATGCTGATAATTGTCTTTATCATGTTGAGGTTGTTCTCGCCGATGAGCGAGGTGACGTAGTCGTATATCCAGATCATTATGCCGATGCTCACCGCGTAGCTGACTATCATCCACAGGAAAGCGACTATAGCCTTTGCCGCGAGGAGCTGCCCGCTCGTCACGGGGAGCGTGAAGCTCAAATAGCCCTGCTGCCCGTAGAGCGTCTTATAGAAGTTTGCGATAACACCGACAAAGGTTATGATGAGCGCTATCAACGCGATGAGGAACAGCGCAACGGTCGCCATGGCGCTCAGCCAGCTGATGTCTATAGCATAGGCGATGAGCATGATGCCTATTGTGACCGCGGCGGCAACGTAGATGTTCATCATCATATGCGCGCTCATTTTGATTTCATTCTTAATCAATTTGCCAAGCATATTTGAACACCTCCTTGAAAACATCCTCAAGCGTCTTGCCGCTGCTGCATATGTCGTCAACGGACGAGTTGAGCAGGACTTTGCCCTGACCTATCATCAGCGCGTGGTCGAATATGCTCTCGACATCGTGGATAAGATGGGTCGAGATGAGCATAGTCGAATCCTTCGGGTGATTCTTCATGATTATGTCGAGTATGCCGTCGCGCGCAGCGGGGTCGACACCGCTGAGCGGCTCATCGAAAATATAGAGCTTCGCGTTGCGGCACATGACGAGAATGAGCTGGAGCTTCTCCTGCATGCCCTTTGACATCGACTTTATCTTCTGCTTGGGCTGGAGACCGAATGTGTCGAGCATTCTCATCGCCTTGTCGCGGTCAAAGTCCGGATAGAAGTCCGCGATATATTTTATCGCGTCGATGGCGCGCATCCAGTCCGCGAGATATGACTTCTCGGGCAGATACGCTATCTTCGCCTTTGTCGAAGGACCGGGAACTTCGCCGTCTATGAGTACCTCTCCGGAGTAGTCGTGGATGAGTCCTGTGAGTATTTTTATCAGCGACGATTTACCCGAGCCGTTCGGGCCGAGCAGAGCTATGATCTGACCGGGCTGGAAGCTGAACGAGATATCGTTGAGCACCTGGTGGCTGCCATAGGACTTGCTCAGATGGTTTACTGTGATTATGTCCTGCATTTTTTCCTCCCGTAAATTTTTGACGTAGGAATCTACTTGGAATGATTATATCACAAAAAATGGCATAGTAAAAGTTTTTTATGTTTTTTTAAGGAATAGTCACATTTTATTTAAACTTTTTTGCCGATATCCTGTTTTTTATCGCTCCCGCGGCGGCAAAAATCATAAGGCACACGGCGTTTGCCGCAACTACGCTCGCACCCGCCGGGGTATTGAAGGCATAGGAGATAACAAGCCCCGCGAAGAAGCAGACGCACGACACCGCCGCCGATACGACAGTCACCGCGCGGAAGCTCTTGCACACGCGCATTGAAGTCAGCGCGGGGAAAATTATCAAACTCGATATCAGCAATGCACCCATTATCCTCATGCCAACGACAACAGTGACGGCGGTGAGCAGAGCTATAAGAGTATTGTAGAGTCCCGTCTTTGTTCCGGTCGCCGCGGCGAAAGTCTCATCGAAAGTTACGGCAAAAATACGGTTATAGAATATGACATAGAGCACGAGCACCGCCGCCGATATCGCGGCGCAGGTGATAATATCATTTTTGCCCATGAGCAGAACCGAGCCGAACATATAACCCGACACATCGGTGTTGAGTCCCGTTGTCAGAGACGCCGCAATGACGCCGACTGCTATAGCCGTGCTCGAAATGAGCGCTATGGCGGCGTCACCCTTTATCTTCGCGTTGTCGTTTATCCTCATGAGCAGGAAAGCGGCGACTACAACTACGGGCACGGAGATTTTCAGCGGCGCCACATTCAGCGCCATAGCCACGCACGCCGCGCCGAAGCCGACGTGGGAAAGCCCGTCGCCTATCATCGAATAGCGCTTTAATACGAGAGTCACTCCGAGCAGGGCGGAGCAGAGAGCCACGAGCAGACCCGCTATCAGGGCACGGCGCATGAATGAATAAGAAAGCATCTCGGCTATAAGTTCAAACATCGCTTCTCCCCCTCCCCGCAAAACGCCGTCCGGCGTCGCTCTTTAAATAGTCCTCGGTCGTGCCGAAAAATTCGACTCCTCGCGAGCCGAGGTGCAGAATTTTGTTCGCGTTCTCGACGGCGCACTCTATATCGTGCGAGACCATAATAACGGCTATGCCGGAATCCCGATTGAGCTTTTTTATCAGGCGATAGAACTCAGCAGTCACCACCGGGTCAAGCCCGGTCACAGGCTCGTCGAGCAAAAGCAGCTCTTTTGCGGCGCAGAGCGCACGCGCGAGCAGAACCCTCTGCTGCTGACCGCCGGAGAGCTCGCGGTATGATCTGTTCGCGATATTTGTTATCGAGAGCTTTTCCATATTTTTATTCGCAAGACTGCGGTCAGCGCGGGAATAGAACGGACCTTTCGAGCCATTGAGACAGCCGGAGAGCACGACCTCGCGCACCGTCGCGGGAAAATCGCGCTGAGCCTGGGTCTGCTGCGGCAGATAGCCTATGTCCGTGCGCCTGAGCCCGTCGGCGAAATCAACGCTTCCGCCTCTCATCGGGATAAGCCCCAGAATACCTTTTAGAAGTGTGCTCTTGCCCGAGCCGTTTTCGCCGACTATGCAGAGGTAGTCTCCGCGCTCAAGCTCAAAACTCACGCCGTTGACCGCTACAGTATTGTCGTAGCCTATTACAGCATCGCGGCAGGCGAGCAATATATTTTTGTTCATGAAAGTGCCTCCCTGAGATTTCGGAGATTGTCGTTCATCAGCGAGAGATAGCCGACCCCGGACTCAAATTCGTCGCGGCTGACATTGTGGCAGGAGTGGAACAGCCGCATCGAACAGCCCGTCTCGCCGCAGATTATCTCCGCCGTTCGCGGCTCGGCCAGCTCTTCATAGAAAATGACCGGGATGCTCTCGTTTTTTACAGTGTTTATTATCTTAGCTACAGTCCGCGCACCCGGCTCGGAGTTGTCCGCGCAGGCGTCGAGCGCGCTGACGAATTTCAGCGAATACCGCTCGGTGAAATTGCGGAAAGCGAAGCGGCCGGAGAATACGATTATATCGCGCTTTCCGTTTTTGACTGCGTCTTTGAATCCCGCATCAAGCGACTGAAGCTTCGAGATATATTTTTTGCTGTTTGATTTATAGAACTCGGCGTTGCGGCTGTCGAGCCGGCAGAGCGCGTCGGTTATGACCTTCACCATGCCCTGAGCGTAGACCGGATCCGTCCAGATATGCGCATCGACAAAGCCCTCTTCATATTCGTGCTCGTGTTCATGCTCGTCCTCGTGGCCGTGTTCATGCTCATGCTCATGCGCGGCAAGGCGCAGACCCATTTCAGATGCGATATCGAGATACTTGCCCGCTCCCGTCGATTTGTCAAAGAGCTTCGCCGACCAGGTCTCCATATTTTCGCCGACGCGGATCAACAAATCCGCATTGCTGACCGCTTTCATATCGGCGGGAGTCGGGTCATATGAGTGGCTCTCCATTCCGGGCGGGAGCAGCAAAGTTAAATCTACTCTGTCCCCGGCTATTTCGCGCACGAAATCATACGGCACGAACAGCGTGCATACAACGCGGAGCTTATCGCTCTTCGATTCAATTTTTCCGGAGGAGCAGGCGGCAAGCGAAAATACCATCGCCGCGCAGAGTATGACCGCCGCCGCGCGCAAAAACTTAGTTTTCATTCTTTTTCCTTTCGGCGCACTCGGCGCAGACTCCGTAGAGCACGGTATTCTCCTCGCTGAGGGTGAACCCGTGGTGCTCGAAGATATGCTCCGCGACCTTGTCGAGAAAGCTGCACTCGACATGGATCAGCTTCCCGCACTCGGAGCATTTGAGATGATAGTGGTTGCAGCAGTCCGCGCTGTCGCCGACATATTGATAGCACGCGCTCTCCCCGTCGTGGAGCACGAACTTGCGCACGCTACCCTCGCGCAGCATTTTTTCAAGATGGCGATAGACCGTAGCCTTGCCGACCGGGCAGCCGCGCTCGCCCAGAATATGCGATATATCCTCGGCGGTCAGATGCCTGCCGCCGCTACTTTTAAGCAGAGTTGTAATCAATTCGCCCTGCTTTGTGTTGTAACCCATAAAAAGCACCTCTTTGAGCTTCGGCAGAAAATAGAAGAAATATTCCGCCGCAAACTGAATTTGAGAATCGTTTTCAATTTTAATCCCGAAAGCGCGGTTTGTCAAGAGCGGATTTCGCTTCGCTCAAAATTGTGCAGTAGGGGCAGATATCATCAGCCCGCGAAGTTTGCAGTGATTCTTGTCTTTTGCAACTCGTAGGGACAGCCCTTGCGGCTGTCCCTACGAACTATCGGTAATAGATATTTCAAAAAATTTTGTCCCGCTCGCGGCGTCGGTGCATAAAAAATCTATACACTCCGCAATATCCCGAAATAAAAAACAGCTTCATCCCGGCGTATCTGCCGAAATGAAGCTGAATAAATATTTTATTTTTCCGCGCTGTCTCTACGTTTGTATTTCGACGAGGGGATAAACGCGAACACGGCAATGACCGCGACGAACAGCGCCGACATTACTTTTATATACAGCTCCGAAAGTCCGATGTTCTGCGCCGTCTCCTGTCCGAGCGCGATATAAACCGCCGCATATGTCACGAGAACGACAAAAAATGCTATTATCAGTCCGTTTCGCGCTTTTCTGCGTGAACATTCGCGGTAGGGGTCATACGGGAGCGCCAGCCACGCCGCGGTTATCATTATCGGCGAGATACTGCCGGAGAGCACGGAGAGAATAATATACAGCACCGTGTTTTTTTCGCTCCTGTTGTTTTTGAGCATCAATATGCCGCAGGACGCAAAGCCGATTGCATTTATTATATCCCCCGCTATGCGCACTCCGCTCGTGAGCCCGTTGAAATTCGGTATGCACACCGCCGCATCCACTAATATAAATATCGCCATAACGCAGAGCAAAGCGGGCATTATTTTTTCCGTCAGGCGTAAGTCTGCATTCCCGCTCTTTTTGATTCGCGACGATGCGGTTATCGCCGAAACGCCTATGAGTATTAATATGATCGCCAAACACAGCGAGACGATTTTTTCCGCCGCCGGGCTGCCGGCTAAAAACGGCGAGATGCCGTTTGTCAGCGCGCCGATAACAGAAAACACGCCCGCGAGGGTATAGAGAAGTATGTTTCGTCTGTTCATTTTTTCGCTTCTTTCATTCGGTCGGGTTTTAGAGATTTTATATGCTTTATTTATTCTGCCGGTGAATAGAATTCGTCACTGCCGTATACGCTTTTTATTTCGCGCCAACTGAGTCTTTCGGAGCATATCACCGTGCCGCACTGATCCGACTCTTCGGATAAATCTATATCGTCTTTCCATATAAAATATCCGTCTTTCTCTTCGAGCGACGCTTCTAAGATTTCGCAGGTGTATTTTTCGTCAGTCGGGCGGAGCGACAAAGATATAAGCCCGGAAAACTCAAGCTCGATTGCAGCCGAAGAATCGATTTGACTTTGTATCAAAACGCGCAGTGTGCGTCGGTCGTTGATAGGATACATGCTTTTTTCCGCAGTAGTATATGCTCCGCTTATATAATACATCTCTTTGATGCAGCTGTCATGGAAACTGTACATTCTATTCATGAGAGCCGATATATCTTCCTTGCCTGAAATTTTATTCCACATAATTTTATTTTTTCTTCGCCTTTTTCTTTTTGTCTTTCGGAGTCGAGACGGCGATGAGTGCAAGACCCATATCGGTAACGAGAGTCAGGCAGAGGAACAGCCAGTCGGTCACAGCGCGGAACGTGTCGCTCGGCAGAGTGAGATTGGTTATTATGTATGCCGCAACGATAATTAACGCGCCGACGATAAGCTCGATAACACCCGCCTTGCGGAGCTTTTTACATTCGCCGTCAGCCCTTTCGCGCGCGAACGCACCGGAGACAAATATGGAAGCGGGATTTCCCGTCATCGCGGCGAACACGGCATATGCAATTTTATTTCTTCGGATGAATACCATGTTGTTTTTGAACATGATAACGGCTGCGGCAATGTGTCCCGCCGCGCCTATAAGTTCTGCTATAATTCTGACTGCGTCGAACGCCGTTTCAAAATGTACGGCGGTGTTTATGATATCCGCCGCGAGAATTACCGCGAAGCCGACGAAGCATATCGGCATAACAACAGTGCGGACTGCGGAATCCTTCGGATTCTTGCCGGACTGCGCCGCAAGTATAAATGAAGAAACTGCCGCCGCGAGCGTCAGAACCGCGCCCGCTATCATCGAAATTGTAGCGCCGACCGTCATCTTGGTCGGATAAAGCGCGAGCGCGCCCGAGAAGAAAAGATAGAAAAGTCCTGAAATAATATAGAGCCCTTTTCTGTGTTTGTTCATTTTGTACCCTCCGTCAATTTATTCTCTCCCGATATTATTTGCCGGGTAAAATCCTTTTACGCTCACTTCGCCGCCGGTTATTACTTCGCGCTTTCCGTTTTCAAAAATAACTTCAAGCCCGAAATTCGGCGCTATTCCCACGGCGAGTCCTTTTTTTATTTCTCCGCCGCGCTCGATACTTATCTCCTCGCCGATAACGGCGCAGTTCTCGCGGTATTCTTTTAGATATTCCTCTCTTTTTTCGGGAAATCCCGCGTTTATCAAATCGAGCTCTTCGATAACGGCGGCAATTATCTGCGCCCTGCAAAATTCTCTTTTGCATATTATTCTAAGCGACGAAGCGATATTACGAAGCTCGGGCGGAAAGCCGTCTTCGCTTTGATTCACATTTATGCCGATCCCCATCACGGGACCCGCCGCAGTCATCTCAGTGAGTATGCCGCATATTTTCATCCTGCCGCAGACTATATCATTGACCCATTTTATTTTGCTTCCCGCATGGCAGACTTTTTCTATCGCGCGGCGCACCGCAACCGCGCCCCATGCGGTTATCTCGCTTATCTCATCCGGGGTCGCGTCGCCTGTACCGAGCAAAAAAGAGAGATAAATTCCTACTCCTTTGTCCGATTCAAATCTCTTTCCGCGCCTGCCGCGCCCTTTCGTCTGGCAGTCGGCTGTCACGCAGTCGCCGGGTCGGGCCTTTCCCTCGGCGCACCAATTTTTTAGGATAGTGTTCGTCGAATCCACCGTGTCAAAGACGGCGATATTATTTTTTCGCTCTTTTGTGAGATATTTTTTTATCTCCTCGGCGGAGAGAATATCAGCCTGCATTTTTCTTCTCGTCCTCCTCAAGATGTCTGCGCCAGTGGAACAGATACTGCTGCGCTATTCCGCGCACTCCGTCCATGCACTCGGGCAGACCGTTCGGGTATAGCTCGCCGACAACGCGGCGCACCCAGACGTCTATCGGGAACGCATCGACGCGCCCGAAGCCGAATAATAAAGTACACTCCGCAACTTTCGCGCCGACGCCTTTTATTTTCAAAAGGCTTTCGCGCACTTCATCGTCTGAAGCACTTCTGAGCGCGGAAAGATTTACTTCACCGCCCGCTACTTTGCGCGCGGCGTCGATTATATATTTATTTCTAAAGCCCGCTCTCAGCGGAGCGAGGTCGTCCGGTTCGAGAGAAGCCAGTTTTTCGGCGGACGGGAACAAATATCCCCCGCCGGGGAGCTTATCTCCGAAGTTTTCGCAGAGTCTGCCGATTATGCCCTTTATTCGCGGTATATTATTATTCTGAGAGATAATAAACGAGCAGAGCGTCTCCCACTCGTCTTGCTTTAATATTCTTATCCCCGGATATTCCGAGCACGCTGTTTTGAGATTTTCGTCCGCGCTCAGGCGCTTGCATATCGCGGTGTAGTCGCGGCCGAGGTCAAAATATTTTATCCATATGTTTTTTATTTCGTCGGGCGTCGTGTTTTCAAAAAATAATCTATCGCCGTCCTGCTTTAATCTGAGCTCGCGGTTCATCGCCACTCCGCTCCAGCTGCCGTCTGCATTTTCGCTCCAGCGAAACGCCTGACCGCAGTCGAGTATCAGCGGCAGGCTGAAACAGCGAAGCCCGGTTATTATGCTTCCGCCGTCCGTCTGCAAAATTTTGTCACAATCCAACTCAAATCCGCTCCTTTTGTTATATAAGCGAAATATATTTAAATTCAGAAGTAAAGAAAATATAACAAATTGTATATATTTTCGACTTTGATTTATCTATCCACATCAGCTTGTCAAGGTTTTTCAAGCGTTTTTGAGGAAGTTATCAACATTTTCCACATAGTTTTCCACATATCACGCGCGAAAGTGTGATTACAGTTCGTATAATCGGCTTTTCTCCGCCCGTCGGTATATTTCACGCCCGAAAAGTCAAAAATAATCAACACATGACATTCGGAGGGCAAGAAAAAATGATAAAAGGTGTGAACCGTCAGGTCATAGAGATAACGCAGACCAAATGCGAATATTTTGAAAAAGTGCTGTTTTTCGTCAAACCCGAATACGCCGCAACGAGCGAGGGTACGCTGCGCGAGCGGGCAGGTCTGATAGCCGACAGCGCGGGTATCCCTCCGGCAAGCAAGCTCAAAAAGAGAAAAATTATCTCCGCGCTGAAATTCGCCTGCTCCGCGCTCGCGGGAGCTGCGGTGACGGCGCTGATATCATTTCTGCTTTAAATAATAGCTGCAAAATCTGTTCATCACGCAGGCGGGACAGTTCGGTCTGCGTGCGATGCACACCGCCCTGCCGTGAAGCACGCAGCGGTGGCAGAAATCGTTGCTCTTTTTAGGATCGAGCAGAGCTTTCAGCTCTTTTTCTACTTTTGCCGGGTCTTTTGTGTCAACGAGCCCCAGCAAATTTGTTATTCTGATAAGATGCGTGTCCGCAACGACTGCGGGCTTGCCGTAAACATCGCCGACTATTAAATTCGCGGTCTTTCTGCCGACTCCCGGGAGCTTGACAAGCTCTTCGATGGTGTCCGGCACTTTTGAATCATATTTTTCAATGAGCATCCGGCTCATCGAAACTATGTCGTTCGCCTTTGCGCGGAAAAAGCCGCAGGGGTGGACTATCTCCTCGACCTCGGCAACATCGGCAAAAGCGAGGCTCTCGAGCGTCGGGAATCGCTCAAAGAGCACGGGAGTCACTAAATTTACCCGCGCGTCCGTGCACTGAGCCGAGAGTCTGACTGCTATCAGCAGGCGATAAGGCTCCTTTTCTTCAAGCGAACACAGAGCATCCGGATATTCTTTTTCAAGCGCCGCCACAGCGAGGGCGGCCTTTTGCTTTTTTGTCATAGCTTACCTCTTCGGGATTATCTCTATCCAATATCCGTCCGGGTCAGAGATAAAATATATCCCCATTCCCTCGTTTATATAGCAGACGCAGTCCATCTCTTTATGCTTTTTGAGCGAGGCCTCGTAGTCGTCAGCAGTCAGCGCGAGATGAAATTCACATTCGCCCAGATCATATGCCTGCGGGTGATCTTTGAGACAGGTAAGCTCAAGAGAAAAAGTGCCGCTGCCGTCGCCCATGAAAACTATTGTAAAAGAGCCGTCCGACGCTTCTTTGCGGCGAATCTCTTTGAGTCCGAGAGCTTCGTTATAGAATTTTATACTCTCGTCGAGATTTTTTACGTTGAAGTTAAAATGATTGAATTTGTATTCCATGCTGCACCTCAGTATTTATAAGTCAGTCCGAAAAGCTCGGTTTCGTTCTTTTTGTCGTTTTTATATATCTCTTTGCGCACGGTTACCATGCCGAGCGTGATATAGCCGAGCTTATGATAGAGCGCGAGAGCGGCTTTGTTATCGGGCGAAGCTTCGAGGCAGATTGAAGTATATCCTCTGTGGGATTTTATTTTATCTTCCGCAAGACCTATAACGCGCGTGGCGATTCCCTGTCCGCGTTTCAGTTCATCAACATAGATATCTTCTATCCACGCGGTGTTGCCCGTGCGGTAATTTATATGGACAAAGCCGACTGTATCTTTTTCGTCAACTATCACAAATAATTCGCCGTTTCCGTGGGTCCACTCTTTGAGCGTCTTTTTCGCCGCTTTCATTCGGCTCTCGTCGGGCTTGTCCGTGCCGAAATGCAGACCCGCGCTGAATCCGAAGTACCGCGCTATTCTCTCAACGGTCTCGTCTTTGTATTTTCCGCCGAATTTCTTGAGCTTTGTCATGATAAGACTTCCTTTCTTATACATATTTTTATTATATCATACTTGTTTACCCATGAAAAGCAGAAAACATTGCTTATAAAACAAATCGGAGGAATATTGCCGGAAGATGTAAATATCTGTTTATAAATCAGGCTTTTAAAAAATCAAATCTTTGCTGTTCAGTTTTCAAGGTAACTTAAATCCGACAAAATAAATTCGGCTGCTAAAAAGCTTTCTTTGTTTAATTTTCAAGGTAACCTGAAAACGGCAAAATAAATTCAGAAGTGTAAAGCAGGCTTTCACTGTTCAGTTTTCAAGGTAACTTACACAAAACCAGGAAAACAAAAAATTTTGCATATTATTATAGTATATAGCACTTGTAATTGATTCAAATATATATTATAATATCTTAGTAACCTGATAAGCATCTTAAGCGAGGCTTTGTTTTGGTCATGTGGCGTGGCGGGTCCTGTGCGGCGGGGCGCCGTGAACCATGTCAGGCGGGGAACCGAGCAGCATTAAGCGGTCTGCACTGTGCGCCACAGTCCGCCTGCCCGCCGCATGACCAAGATAAAGGCTCGTTTTTGTTTTATCAAAAAGTATTTTTAAAGGACGGTCTGTTATGTACCGCGTGCTCTACAGAAAATGGCGTCCGCAGACCTTTGAAGAGGTCTACGGTCAGCCCCATATAACCGCGACGCTCAAGAATGAGCTCGTCAGCGGCAGGGTCGCCCACGCCTATCTGTTCACCGGCTCGCGCGGAACGGGCAAGACCACATGCGCGAAGATTCTTTCAAAGGCGGTCAACTGCCTCTCGCCGCATGACGGCGACCCCTGCAACGAGTGCGAGATATGCCGCGGCATCGACAACGGCTCGGTGCTCGATGTTATTGAAATAGACGCCGCTTCAAACAACGGCGTTGACAATATTCGCGATCTTCGGGACGAGGCAAACTTTACGCCTGTCAAAGCGAAGTACAGAGTCTATATTATAGACGAGGTGCATATGCTCTCGACCGGCGCGTTCAACGCTCTTCTGAAAATTCTCGAAGAGCCGCCGGAACATGTTATATTTATCCTCGCTACTACAGAAGTACACAAGCTCCCCGCGACTATTCTTTCGCGCTGCCAGAGATTTGACTTCAAGAGAATAACGCCCGAGGATATCTGTGCGAGACTCCAATATGTCGCCGAGCATGAGAATATCACTCTCGACGAAGACGCCGCCGCGCTGATAGCAAAAGTTGCCGACGGAGCGCTGCGAGACGCACTCTCTCTGCTCGACAGATGCTGCGCCGTTGACGAACATATAACAAGCGAAGTCGTTACAAAGAGCGCGGGACTCGCAGGGCGCGACTATCTGATGCGCCTGTCCAAATGTATAATTAAAAAGGACTGCGCCTCAGCTCTCGGAATAATTAACGAGCTGCACATGAACTCCTGCGATATGGAGCGTCTCTGCTCCGAGTTCATGTTCCATCTGCGTGACTTAATGATAGTCAAAACGGTCAAAAATGCGGACAGCATTCTGATAGCTACAGACGATGAACTGAAATCTCTGAAAGCTCTCGCGGAAAAACTGCCGCTCGAAGAGCTGCTCTATGATTTAAATATTATCGAAGACACATTCTCGCAGATAAAGCGCTCGTCTAACAAGAGAATACCTCTCGAAATGGCGTTCGTGAAGCTCTGCTCCGAGTCACTTGATTCGGAGAATGACGCTCTGCTCAGAAGAATATCCGCGCTCGAAGCGAAATTGGCTTCCGGCAATTTCACGGCGGCAAGCAGTGCTGTGCCCGTTGAAAATAAGCCGAAAGCTCCCGAACAAATAAAAACAGCCGTTTCCGAGCCTCGTCCGCAAACAAAAGCGGAAGAAGTGAAAAAAGCTCCCGAGCCGCAGAAAGCTGATATAAAAGAAAAGGCTCACGAGCCGAAAACGGAAGCTCCTATTGAACATCACGCTCCCGCGCCATCACCCGAGGGCACGAACGGCGAGACAGTTCAGTTCTCCCGCTGGGCAGAGGTCATGGACGAGCTTCAGAAAGTCGATGCGCCGCTCCACGGAATACTCAACGGCGCGAGCGGATATGAGCGCGACAACTTTATTCTTATAAAGAGTGAAAATCCCGCGCTCTCGTCTTTCATCAAGCAGGACACCCACGCAGTGCTCTTAATGAAAGCGATTTTCGCGGTTACCGGCAAACGGTATAAAATAGGTCTTTATAAAGCCCCCGAACAGCATAGCGGCAAAGACCCGCTCGAAGGGCTTATAAAAAAAATAAACGATTTCAAAAACAGTTGAAGTAAGGAGAAATAATCATGAAAGCAAGAATCCCCGGCGCCCAGCAGGGCGGCAGTGCAAATATGATGAAGAAAATTCAGGAGATGCAGGAGGAGATGTCCCGCGTCCAGCAGGAGGTCGAAGAGACCGAGTTCACCGCAAGCGCAGGCGGCGGAGCTGTTGAAGTGACAGTCAACGGACGCCACGAGGCTGTTTCCATCAAAATGGCTCCCGAGATAATCGACCCCGAAGAGCCGGAGATGCTCGAGGATCTAATAATCGCCGCTTTCAACGAGAGCGTGCGCAAGGCTAACGACGCTATGGAGCAGGGCATGGAGCGCGCCAAGGGCGGACTTTCCATACCCGGACTTTTCTGATATGGCGCAGAACAATGCCGCTCCGCTCGCGAGATTGATAGAACAGTTTGAGCGCCTGCCGGGAATCGGCAGAAAAAATGCTCAGAGGCTCGCATATCATATTCTTTCGATGACGGACGAGCAGGCAAAAGAATTTGCCGACACGATAGTTGAGGCGAAAACAAAAATTCACCGCTGCCCAATATGCTGTGACTTAACTGACGCGGAGCTCTGCCCGATATGCAAGAGCCCGTCGAGGGATAAGAGCGTTATCTGCGTTGTCGAAGACCCAAAAGCAGTCATGGCTATCGAGCGCACGCACGAGTTCGGCGGAGTATATCACGTTCTCCACGGGCTGATATCCCCGATGAACGGAGTCGGTCCGGACGATCTCTGCATAAAAGAGCTTGTCAACAGACTTGGCGACGGCGAAGTAAAAGAGCTTATCATGGCGACCAATCCGACAGCCGAGGGCGATGTCACAGCTCTGTTTATCTCAAGGCTCGTAAAGCCGCTCGGAGTGAAAGTATCGCGCCTTGCTTACGGAATCCCCGTCGGCGCGGATCTTGAATATGCCGATAATTTCACTCTCACAAAGGCTATCGAGGGCAGAAAAGAGCTCTGATAAAAAGAAAAGTTTTCCACATTCTTTTAGTTTTCCACATACCGGTTTTCCACATTTTCCACATCGGTGTTTTTAAGTGTGTGGAAAAGTAAAATCTTTCCTCATCCGATGTGGAAAACTCAAAATCGCGGTTTCATTGACAGTAAAGGGACAGAGGCACTTTTCCTCACTTTCAACACCCTCTACTACTACTACTAAATATAATATTTATTTATTCACAGACAGGGAGGATCTTTCATGAAATTTGTTTGCGGCACGGCGGAGCTCTCCGAGGCTTGCCTCAACGTGCAGAGAGCAGTATCGACCAAAACGTCGATACCCGCAGTAGAAGGTATTCTCATAAAAGCAGTCAGCGGTCAGCTTATTCTCACTGGCTATGACCTTGAACTCGGCATAAATACCGCAATAAAGGCGACAGTCGAAGAAGAGGGCTCGATAATTATCAACGCCCGCATTCTCTGCGACATTCTGCGCAAGCTCCCCGGCGAGAGCGTGCGATTTGAGTCCGATGCGAGACTTCTTGCAAGCATCGTCAGCGGCAACGCAAAATATTCGCTTATCGGCATGAGCGCTGAGGAATATCCCGAGCTCCCATCAGTCTCCGGCGGATATCCTATTGTTATCAATCAGGGCGTTTTAAAAGATATGGTCAGGCAGACTATATTCGCCGTCGCAGTTAACGACAGCAAGATTGTTCACACAGGCGTCAAGTTTGATATCAGCGGCAATATACTGAAGCTCATTGCAATCGACGGATTCAGACTCGCCGTCAGAAAAGAGAATATAGATTATTCCGGCGACGATATCTCATTTATCGTCCCCGCGAAGACGCTTTCCGAGATAATGAAATTGATGAACGACGATGACGGAACTATCTCACTCGGAGTCGGCAAGAGACATATTGTCTTTGAAATCGGCTCTTACAGCGTCGTTTCGAGACTTCTTGAGGGCGAATTTTTAAATTACGAATCCGCTATTCCGCCCAAATGCACAACAAGAGTCAGAGTCAACACCCGCGACATGATAAATTCAATCGACCGCGCTTCGCTCATTATCAGCGAGAAGTACAAGAGCCCCATCAAGTGCGTTTTCGCCGACAATATGATAAGACTCTCGAGCGTAACCTCGCTCGGTACTGCGAGCGACAGCGTCTCAGCTGAGATAGACGGCGACGATGTTGAAATAGGTTTCAATAATAAGTATCTGACCGACGCTCTGCGCGTTGCGGATACAGACGAAGTCAATTTCAAGCTCAATGGCCCTGTCTCGCCGATAATAATCCTTCCGCCCGAGGGCGACAGCTTCCTGTTCCTCGTGCTGCCCGTTAGAATAAAGACTGAGTAAGAAGGATAGAAATGGTTAAAAAACTCAAAGTCAGAATAAAAGAGAAACCGGTCACGGAGAAAAAGATAGACACCGAGTTTATCCGCCTCGACGCTTTTCTGAAGCTCTGTGACGCAGTTGTGACCGGCGGACACGCAAAGTTCGTTATCCAGGACGGAGAAGTGAAAGTCAACGGCGAAGTCTGCACTTCGCGCGGCAAAAAGCTCCGTCCGGGAGATACGGCTGAGTTTGAACATAAAATATACAAAGTTATCTGATATGTATGTAACACAGCACAATGCAAAAGACTTCCGCAATCTTGAAAATGCAGTAATTTCGCCAGACAGGTCTATAAATATAATTTTCGGCGAAAACGGACAGGGCAAGACGAATCTCATTGAGAGCATCTGGCTCTTTACCGGTTGCCACAGTTTCAGGACAAGAAAAAATTCCCAGCTTATACGCGAGAACTGCGAGCGCAGTATGCTCGATATAAGCTTTTTTGCATTTGACAGAGATCAGACGGCGCGGCTCGAACTGACAGATAAAAAGAATGTGTGGATAAACGGCGTTCATAAAGACACTCCGCGAAGACTCATCGGTGAGTTCCCGGCGGTGCTGTTTTCCCCGGCAACGCTGTCTATAGTCCAGGACGGACCGGGCGAGCGCAGAAAATTTATAGACATAGCTATAAGCCTTGTCAAGCCCAACTACGCAGGGATACTTTCAAAATATATCAAAACTCTCTCCGAGCGCAACGCGCTGCTGCGTCAGGCTGCGGCGAGCGGGAATATAAGCTCCGATATGTTTTTCTCATGGGACGCACAGCTGTCCGCTCTCGGAGCAAAAATACTTCGCTACCGCTTTGAATATCTTGACATGATAAAAAAGCAGGCTACGGAAAATTATTCCGGAATAACCGCCGGGCGCGAAAAGCTGACGGTCAGATATGATACATTCTGCAAAGCTACAGATTTTGACGAACAATCGGCGGCGCAGACTATGCTCGACGAGCTCGAAAAAAGCCGCGAGACCGATATCCGACGCCAGTTTACAGGCACAGGCCCGCACAAAGACGATCTTTCATTTTTTATAAACAACAGGAATGCCCGCATCTACGGCTCGCAGGGTCAGCAGAGATCCTGTGCCCTCTCGCTAAAATTAGCCGAGGCGGACATACTCGAAAAAATCACGGACGAAAGCCCGATAATCCTGCTCGACGATGTTATGAGCGAGCTTGACGACGGGCGTCAGGAACTGCTGCTCGAACGCCTCGGAAAGAGGCAGGTTTTCATAACTTGCTGCGATCCGTCCCAGCTGCTGCGGCTGCAGAAGGGCAAAGCGTTTGAGATGACGGACGGCAGTATAAATGAAATATGAGGAGGGAGACTGATGTATCTTCATCTCGGCCAGGACAAGGTCGTGAGCATGGACGAGATAGTCGGAATTTTTGACCTCGACACTTCGACTGTTTCAAAAGCCACACGCGATTATCTCGCGAAGGCCGAAAAGGACGGCTGCGTTACGAATGTCTGCACCGATCTTCCGAAATCTTTTATAGTCTGCATCGGCAGAGACCAAAAAACGCACGTCTATATTTCACAGATATCGTCGTCAACGCTGCTCAAACGCACGGAGTATGTTGACAGTCTTTCAAATATCTGAGTGAGGGGATAACAAATGAAAAAGAGGAACACCGGAATTAACCTCTTTAAGCTGTTTTCCATGTTCATGATAGCCTTGCTTCATGTTCTGGGAATGGGCGGGATAACCGGAGCTGCCGCGGGAACAAGCAGTTACTATCCGGTTTATCTCATGCAGAATGCGGCATTCTGCGCGGTCAACTGCTACGCACTCGTCAGCGGATATCTTATGTTCGGTAAAAAGATAAAGCCGTCGAGGATAACAGAATTGTGGTTTGAGATATTTTTCTACAGCGTCGGTCTGTCTGCGATTATGATATCAATCTACCGCGAATTTTTCAGCGCACAGAATATAGTCTATGCACTGACTCCGATAATTTCAAAGCAGTATTGGTACATGACCGCGTATTTTCTGATGTATTTATTCATCCCGATGATGAACAAATTCGCAGAGGCGGCAGATAAGAAGAGCTTCACTGCGGTTATAGCTGTTATTCTGCTTCTGACAACGGGTTCGTTTATAATCGGAAAAGACGGATTCAAATTTTCCGAGGGCTACAGCCCGATATGGCTCATGGTTATGTATCTTGTCGGCGCGTATATGAAAAAATTCGGCGTCGGCGCGAAGATGAAATGGTACAGTGCACTGTTATTTTATATAATATCCGTCGGATGCAATTTTGCGCTAAATATATTTTTAAAAGATCCGATGAAAAAGATATTTACAGACGACACGGTGAACTACCTGACATATACCTCGCCTTTTGTGGTCTTGTCCGCAATCTTCCTTTTCATATTCTTCTCGAAGCTGAAATTCGGAAAGAAAACGGAGAAGTTTATAAATTATATAACCCCCGCCGCTCTCGGAGTTTATCTGATACATACTCACCCGCTCGTGTTCAATAAGCTGATGAAAGATATCGCGATGCCGCTCGTCAATCACGGCACGGCGGCGATGATTTTCGGCTCGGTTGCAATGGCGCTCGCTGTATTTATAATATGTATAGTAATAGACCTTCTGAGAATACAGCTTTTCAGGCTGATAAGAATAAATGCGCTGTGTAAAAAGCTCGACAAAGTGTTTAACAGCAAAAAGAGGAAAACTATTGAAATCGAAGAGCCGGCAATTGAAGCGGGGCAGATTGAAGAAACAATAAATATATAAAATTAAAGCCGGAAGATTTTTTCTTCCGGCTTAATTTATTTGATTTTCAGCAGCAGCTTCACCATTTTTCTTCCGAAGTGTTTGCGGTAGATATCGAGATATTCGTATTTGTCGAACTCGCCGTCGCCCTTTATGAGAATCTCCATCGGAACTCCGGCGAGAGATATCTCCGTCCCCGTCTCGCGCAGTCCGCAGCGAAGATAAAATTCCTTTCTGCGAACAGTCATCGGCTTGTTTTCGTCCGGTTTTTCTATTTCGAGCAGGAGATTGCGGCGCGGGAAAGTCTCGCACAGAGCGGGAATGATTTTTGAGCCCAGCCCCTGACCGCGTTTGTTGCCGTCAACGGCGAGGTACATCAAAAGCACCGATTTGCTGCCCGTGCAGGTTATCGCGAGAGCGCAGGGTTCGCCGTTTTCATATGCGGCGAACATTTTTATTATATTATTTTTTTGTAATTTTAAAAGCCTCGAAAAAGGCATTCTCTCTCTTATCGGAAAAGCTTCTCTGTATAGCTTTTTTACATAATTTACATCTATTTTAGAAACTTCGCGCAGTACCATTTTATATTACCTCAGTGAATGAATTTCATTATCAGCTCCGCTATGAATACGGCGGCGCAGGATGCGGCGGCGACGGTCAGCAGACCGCGCTCGAAATATGCGAGAATCAAAGCCACAACAAAGCCCGCTATCGCGCTCGGGAGACTCGCTGTGGATGAAAATATCGCGGGAACCGTCATAACGGCGAGCACCGCATACGGGACATAATAGAGAAAAGAATTTATGAATCTGTTTTCTATCTTTTTCTTGACCAAGACGAGCGGGAGCATCCTGACGAGATATGTAACTCCCGCCATGACGGCAAGACCCGAGAAAAACTGAATATAATTATTCATCGGTGCTCACCTCCTCTGTCTGCTCCTCTTTTATCGGAGCCACGAGCGCAAACAGCACGCTCGCCGCAACGGCGCAGATAATTATAGCGAATCCGCTCGGCACTTTTGAGAGCACGGGCACAAATTTAAATGCACAGCTCAGAGCAATGGCAGTCAAGATGCAGAGCAGAGTCGGCAGGCTCTTTTTCGCGGGCGGGACTATTATCGCTATAAACATTCCGTATATCGCGATTCCGAGGGCGGAGACGAGCATCGCGGGCAGGATATTTCCGGCGACCGCACCCAGGAGAGTACCGAGGCTCCAGCCGAGATAGGGAGTCAGGGTGAGTCCGTAGAGATATTTTCTGCCGAGCGGCGCGCCTTTTGAGATAGCGACCGCGAAAACTTCATCTGTATTGACAAACGATATTAAAAATCTATCAATCAATCTCACGCTCTTTCCGAGCTTCTGCGAGAGCGAGACGGACATGAGCGAATAGCGCATATTGATAACAAACTGCGTCAGCGCCAGCTCAAACAGCGATCCGCTGCCCGCGATTATCGGCACCGCCGCCAACTGCCCGGCGGAGGTGACATTTGTCATCGAGATCATTACGGCTTCCCACGCCGTGAGTCCGTGGCTGACCGTGAATATTCCGAACGCAAAGGCGACCGACAGATAGCCTAAGCATATAGGCATGCCGTCGCGCAGTCCCTGCGAAAAGCTGTTTGTTTCTTTCTCCATAGTATTATCTCCGATTGAACGCAAAAAACATTTTTTTACATGGCTTTATTAATACTGCCGTTAATTATACCACACATGACGCATAAAAGACAGACGGCAAGACTATAAATTTATGTGCCGGATAAAATAAACAAATGGTAAATTTGCTCAAATAGTGGTTGATGAAAAGATATAAAGGTATTATAATATTATATGAGTAAGCCGATGCCACCGGCTTTCGAAAGGAGCAGAACAATGAAACAGGAAATCAAAGATCTCTATGGCCTCTGGCTGAAAAAGACCGAGGGCAATGCTGAACTTCATGGCGAACTTTCCGCCATTGAAGGCAAAGAGGATGAGATATCGGATAGATTTTACCGTGCGCTCGAATTCGGCACGGGCGGTCTGCGCGGAGTTCTCGGCGCGGGCACAAACAGAATGAATGTTTTCACCGTCAACCAGGCGACCCAGGGTTTGGCGGATTATCTCAACGCAAAGTATGATTCCCCGTCCGTCGCGATAGCGCACGACTCGAGAATCAACTCGGATGTTTTCGCAAAGGGCGCGGCAGGCGTGCTCGCCGCAAACGGAATAAAAGTATATATTTATCCCGAATTGGTTCCGACCCCGATGCTCTCTTTCGCCGTGAGAAAGCTCCATTGCAGCTCCGGCATAATAATTACCGCGAGCCACAACCCCGCGAAGTACAACGGCTACAAGTGCTATTCGCATGAAGGCTATCAGATGACCGACGCCGAGGCGAACGCCACATATGAGTGCATCAGAAAAGTTGATATATTCGACGATGTCCGCACCATGGACTTCGACGAGGGCATAAAGAGCGGAAAGATTGAGTTTATTGACAGCAGCGTGAACGAGGCATTCTATGAGTGTGTCCTCTCGCGCAGAGTCAATCCCGACGCCGTTTCAAAAGGCAAGCTCAAGCTGATTTACACTCCCCTCAACGGCACGGGCAACAAGCCTGTCCGCGAGGTGCTCAAGCGCGCGGGCTTCGACGATGTTACGGTAGTCCCCTCTCAGGAGAACCCGGACGGCCACTTCCCGACCTGCCCCTATCCGAACCCCGAGATTCGTCAGGCTTTTGAAGAGGCTCTGAAGCTCGCCGAGGGCAAGGATGTCGATCTGCTTCTCGCGACCGACCCCGACTGCGACCGCGTCGGCATCGCCGTCAACACCGGAGACGATTACAGGCTCATGAGCGGCAACGAAGTCGGCGTTCTGCTGACCGAGTATATTCTTTCTTCGATGAAAGAGACTGGCACTCTGCCCAAAGACCCCGTTATAGTCAAGTCTTTTGTTACGACCTCGCTCGTTGACCGCGTCGCGGAGAGCTACGGCTGCGCGATACACGATGTGCTGACGGGATTCAAATATATCGGCGAATTTGCGACCGATCTCGAAAAGAAAAACGAGGGCGACAGATTCATTCTCGGCATGGAAGAGAGCTACGGTTATCTTTCGGGCTTACACGCGAGAGACAAGGATGCGGTAGTTGCTTCTCTGCTCGTCTGCGAGATGGCGGCATATTATAAATCTCAGGGCAAGACTCTCGCCGAGAAGATGACCGAGATATATGAAAAATACGGCTACTACAAGAACATTCTTCTCAACTTCACTTTCGAGGGCGAGAGCGGAATGGAGAAAATGGGCGCTATCATGACCTCGCTCAGAGAGCACGCTCCCGAAGAGATAGCGGGCATGAAGGTTATTGAGACCGCCGACTACGAAAAGTCCGAGCGCGTTGATATAATAAGCGGCAAAATAAGCGCGATAGACCTGCCGAAGTCAAATGTTCTCGCATATAAGCTGCCCGACGGCAACAGCGTCATAGTCCGCCCGTCCGGCACCGAGCCGAAGCTCAAGGCATATATAACCGCCTGCGGCAAGGATGAAAATCACTCCTCGGCTCTCGGCGAAAAGCTCGGCGAATCAATCGAAAAAATTCTCGGCGTAAAATAACGCCCGAACGAAAGGATGATAAAAATGCAGAAGAGAGGAATATGGACAAGAGTGGTCGCCATAGTTCTGGCGGCTCTGATGGCGATAAGCGTCGCTGCGGCGGCAATAACCGCTTTTGCAGAAGAAATGGTTCCCGTAACGGGTCAGAACACCTCCAACACTAAATGGATAATCATCGCGGCAGTTGCCGCCGTGTGCGTCATTCTTGTTTGCGTGATACTGCCCAAAGCCAAGAAAAAGTAAGCTAAAGTAGACAAAAGAAATAAATATTTCCTTAAATTTATCTGAAATCAAAAAATGTTCACAATTTGAACACAATTTGGCTATATTTGGATGTCAGAATAAAGAAAGTATAGGAGATATGAATAGAGGTGCTTTCAGGGCGGCGGTATCAATTTGATACGCTGTCCTGAAAGCTTTTTGGGAGGAAAAAACATGAACAGAGATTTTCTTGAGATGATAAAAACCCGCCGCAGCACGCGCAGCTTCAAGCCTGATTCTGTACCGGAAGATCTGCTCGACGCAGTCCTCGAAGCGGGCACTTATGCGCCGACGGGCATGAACCGCCAGTCGCCTGTTATAATCGCGGTGTCCGATAAAAAGTACCGCGAAAAGCTCTCGAAGCTCAACGCCGCGATAATGGGCGTCGACAAAGACCCATATTACGGCGCGCCGACCGTTGTTCTCGTGCTTGCAGATCCGAGCGCAAACACATTTGTTGAGGACGGTAGCTGCGTGCTCGAAAATCTGATGCTCGCCGCTCACGCCTGCGATTTGGGCTCGGTCTGGGTTCATAGAGAGCGCGAGATATTCGACAGCGAAGAGGGCAAAAAGTTACTGCGCGAGTGGAATCTGCCCGAAACCCTGCGCGGAGTCGGCTCGATAGCCATCGGCTATCCCGCCGCCGAACCAACTGCGCGTCCCCCGCGCAAGGACGGATATATAGTAAAGATCTGAATAATACAAAAAGGAACTGCCGTGCGCAGTTCCTTCAGTCTGTCGAAAAAGTCTGTCATTGCACGGACTCAAGGCTCCCCTGTGTAAGGGGAGCTGTCACGGCTAAGCCGTGACTGAGGGGTTGTTGTAATGAAAGTTCAAAATACTCAGCATTTTGAAAATTTTTCCCTTATTCAGAACAATCCCTCCGGCGCTTCGCGCCACCTCCCTTTACACAAGGGAGGCTTTGATTTTTGCGAAACCACCAAAAATAGGTTTATAGACACGCTCAAGGAACTGCCGTGTGCAGTTCCTTTTTGTTATAAATCAGCACAATATTGTAGTGGCGGATATTATCTGCCCGCGAGGTTTGCACAATTTTATTGATATACGGTCTGTAGTGTGCGGCGACCTCGACGCACCTTACATGTTATAAGGCAATAAAATATGTCCGCACGGTCAACTTAAAATTCTGAAAATATATTTACACTATCCACATCGGGTTAGTCATGCACCACACGGCGGTATCATACGGAATATTTTTCTCTTTCGGTCTCCATAGAGCCATTTTGATGTTGAAAAATGCCTTTCTGAATTCGCGCAGACGGTATGTTATCTGCGCGCGGACAAAGCCTTTTTCTGTTATAGAGATATCTTCGTCGAGCTCCGACTCGCCGCCGATTCTGTGTTCATATATGATTTTTTCGTTGTTGAACACGCGCAGGGTCATATTTTTTCTGAGCCTTTCGGCGCGCAGGTGAACTTTCATTCCCGGGGTAAATTTAACTTCGTCGCCCTGAACGCAGTCCTTGTATGACAGAACGAGCCTCGACGCATCGGGCGAGTTCGTGATAAACGAGTTGCCGCGGCGCAGAGCTGATAGAATATCTTTTTCGCTGTTTGATTCGGCAAAGACGAATGTTGTCGGCGAAGCGAGCATATTCGATGTGCCGTAGTCGCGGTGATAGTCGCTGCCGCCAACTGCCGCGATTCGCCTGCCGCCGAGGATCTGCCGCTCCCACCAACTGATGCAGGTCATGTTGCTCTGATGCATGAACATGTTCCAGATTTCAACGCAGTCCGCCGGAAAATCTTCGAGCGGCATCCTCCATCCGAAGCGGCTGCAAAACGGGTGGTTTATTGACACCGTGCATCCGTTTGAATGAGCGAGAGCGGACATTGAAAGATACTGTTCGTATTTCTCCGGGCGCGTGCCGTCAAATTCGGGCAGCCCGCTCCCGTATATATTCATGTGCCCGTTTCGCCCGGTGTATTCGGCGCCGGGAATGACGAGCAGATTTTCTGAATAATAGCTTTTGTCACCGACCGCGTTTTTGTTGTGGTCGGTGATTATTATCCAGTCGAGACCCTTGGTTTTGCATTTTGATATGAGCTCGTCGGGCGCGTATTTTCCGTCGCTGATTGAAGAATGCATATGCGTATCGCCGCAGAGCCAGATTCTGTTTGGCATATCGGGTCTCCTTTCGTGAAAATGAGAAATTTATGCTTTGAGTGCGAACGAAATTATTCCCAATCTTTCCATATCTCCGGGCAGTAGCCGACCGTTGCCTGCTTGCCGTTTCGGACTATCGGGGTCTTGAATAATTCTGGGTGCTCGAACAGCTTCTCCTCTTTGTCCTCGTCGTGCGCGAGGTATTTTATAAACTGCTGTTCGTATGCCTTGCTCTTCTCGTCGAATAATTTGTCCATGCCGCCGACAGCTTTCTTGACCGAGGCGTACTCACCGCGGCTCATGCCGTATTTTGCAACATCGATGAGCTGATATTTTATCCTGCGCTCCTTGAACCAGCGCTCCGCCTTTTTCGTGTCGAAGCATTTTGATTTTCCGAATATCTGTATGTTCATGTTCTTGCTCCTTTTTCTCTTGTATCCGGTGACAATTATATGATAAAATATCTTTGTTGTAAAGGAGTTGAACCGCTTGACGATGGATATGCCGAAAAATGTTGACACCGCGATAAACCTGCTTCAGTCGGCGGGTTTCGAGGCATATGCCGTCGGCGGATGCGTGCGCGACAGCCTGCTCGGAAAAACTCCGAACGATTGGGACATAACGACCTCGGCGAAGCCGGAGGATATGAAATCCGTGTTTGCAGACTTTCACTGCATCGACACGGGCATAAAGCACGGCACGGTGACGGTAGTTATCGACGGCGAGCCGCTTGAAATAACGACTTTCCGCCTCGACGGCGAATATGAGGACAACCGGCACCCGAAAAGCGTGACTTTCACTTCCAACCTCGGCGCGGATCTCGGCAGGCGGGATTTTACGGTCAACGCCATGGCTTACAGCAAAATGACTGGGACGGTCGATCTTTTCGGCGGTCAGAATGATCTCAAGAACAAAATAATCCGATGCGTCGGTGACCCGGACAGGCGCTTTAACGAAGATGCTCTGCGAATCCTGCGCGCCCTGCGTTTTGCATCCGCGCTCGACTTTGAAATTGAGGAGAAAACCGCGCAGAGCCTTTTGAAAAACTGCGCTCTGCTCGGAAACATTTCAGAAGAGCGCATAGCAAAAGAGCTGTTGAAGCTCGTCTGCGGAAAGGGAGCAAAGCGAATTCTAACGGACTTTGCCCCGGTGCTGTTTGAAATCCTGCCGGAGCTTCAGCCGATGTATAAAAACAGCCACGACAACCCGCACCACTGCTATGATATATACGAACACACGCTGATAGCCGTCGAGAGCATCGACCCCGAGCCGACGCTGCGCTTTGCGATGCTCCTACATGACTGCGGCAAGCCCGTCGTCAAAAAATTCGACGAAAACGGAGTCGCGCATTTTTACGGACATCAGAGAATCAGCGCGGAGATTTCGGCGCAGATACTCGCGCGGCTCAAAGTGTCGAACAAATTCAGAGATGAAATTCTGTTCCTCGTCAGCAACCACGACCGCTGGGAGCTATATGAAAACACGGAAAAAATGCCGCGCTATCTCTCAAAATTCGGTCTCGACGGTGTGCTGAAACTGCTCAAGGTCATGCGCGCCGATGTGCTCGCGCAGTCGCCGGAATACAGATACCGGCTCGACCAAATATCCGATGCCGAAGAAATCGCGAAGAATCTGGCGGCGCAAAAGCCGTGCCTGTCGCTGCGCGAGCTCCAGATAAACGGGCGCACGCTCATGGATATCGGCATCCCGCAGGGCAGAAAGCTCGGCGCGGTGCTCGCCCAACTGCTCGATGAAGTGATAGACGGGGTGACAAAAAATACGCAGGAAGCCCTGACGACCCGCGCGAGGGAAATATACAGAGAGATGAAATAAAAATTCGCCGTGTTGATTTTTTGATGCGGCGGATTTTTGCTTTGTTTGGAGTGGAAGGATGTGTATAGTATGGCAGAATATTATCCACCCACAGATTTTTCATAATTTTATTGATATATAACTTGTAGAGTGCGGCGACCTCGACGCACCGATGTCGCGACAGCGGCACGATGTTAATTTGTAGGATTTATACTCTACCGTTGCGCCATACCATAATCAAACTTTTATACTACCCGCGTTTTCTTTTTAATATCTGCAAAAAAACAAACGAGTCGTGTCTTTGCTCTTACCAGATATACTTCAAACACTGCGGCGTGGCTATTGAAAGCCTGATTATAAAAATTAGCTGGGTCACTTACTTTTTTCTTTGTTGTGGCTTGAGCAATAGACAACTCCCAATTTGCAGAAGCCCTCCACACCCCACCAACAAACAAAGGCATCCGTCATGAGCAGATGCCTTGATATTTTATAAAACTGTTTTTTCGACTGAGGTGCCCGAGATATATTTCTCTTTTATCTTCATCAGCTCTGCCATGTGCGCTGTTTGAAGATGCGCTTCCTGCTGTTTTGCCGAAGCCCATTTTTCAACGAGCAGTGCCGTGTCCGGGTTTTCCGCCGAGAAGTAGTAGTCGTAGCCCTCGCAGCCGTCTTCGGCGCGGACGGTATTGACAATCCGAATTTTACTTTTTGCACCTGTCCCCGATATTAATCCAGACAACTCCGACGACAGTCACAACCACAAACAGCGCTATGCCTACCCACAGAAAAATCATGTTTTTGAAGATTTCGCTGAGCGCCGCCACGACCCAACACGCCGCCAGCGCAAACATAAGCTTCGACACAGCCCGACAGAGCTTCTTTTCGTCGTACTTCGCCTTTTCTTCTGCGGATGCGGTATTATAACCGGCAATCAGAAATGCGCCTTTGCCAAACGCAAAGACAGTGCCGAGCACCAGAAAAATCCCTGCCACAACAAGATGAACGATAAGCATTAGAAAACCTCCTTTTCGGCATACGGCTATATTCCGTCTATATTATAGCATAATCCCGCAAATAAGTCTATACAGACAGACGCCGCGCTTAAACCGCCAGCTGAAAAACACGTTCAGAGGTGTCGGTTGACAGACAGCAGGGTTTTCCGACTTCTCTCAACAAACAAAGGCATCCGCTTTACGGATGCCTTAATTTTTAAACTTTTTGCGCTTTTAAAGCTCTTTATAAAACGGCTTTTTCGACTGCCGTGTTTAAAATATATTTCTCCTTTATCCTCATCAGCTCTGCCATGTGCGCCGATTGAAGATGCGCTTCCTGCTGCTCGGGCGAAACCCATTTTTCGATTAGCAGCACTGTGTCGGGACTCTCCGCCGAAAAATAGTAGTCGTAGCTTATGCAGCCGTCCTCGGCGCGGACGGCGTCCAAGATGCCGGAGTCGGTTATTTCTCTGACGAATTTTTCTCCGCCGCCGGGCTTTGCCGTGTATTTTACTAAGAGCAATAGCATAAAAATCCCTCGTTTATCTGCACTGAGCCGCGATGCATTCGCTCAGGCGCGCCAGATTTTCCATGCCGAGGCTCTCCGCCCTGACGCTCGCGGGCAGTCCCGCCGCTTCTATAGCCGCATTTATCTTGTCTTTCGGGATGCCGAGTCCCGCGCTCAGCGAGTTCGATGCGGTCTTTCTGCGCTGGCCGAACGCCGCCTTGACCACGCGGAAGAAGAATTTCTCGTCCGATATTTCAACAGGCGGGTCGGGTCTGATATCGAGCCTGATAACGCTGCTGTCCACTTTGGGAGCGGGCATGAACGAGCCTGCCGAGACATCGAAGAGCTTCTTCGCGTCGGCATAGTAGTTGACCGCTACTGTTACGGCGCCCGCGTCCCTGCTGCCGACCGGGGCGCAGAGTCTCGCCGCCGCCTCTTTTTGCACCATGACCGTCACCGCATCTATCGGAATGCGGCTCTCGAGCAGGTACATGATAACCGGCGACGTGATGTAATACGGCAAATTCGCGCAGACTACGACGCGCATTCCGGCAAATCGGCTCGCGATAAGCTCGTGCAGGTCGGTCTTGAGTACATCTGCATTGAGCACTTCGACATTGTCGAAATCCTCGAGCGTCCCCGCGAGGACGGGTATGAGGCGCGTGTCGAGCTCAAGCGAGACGACTTTTTTCGCCCTCTTTGCAAGCTCCGCGGTCAGCACGCCGATTCCCGCGCCTATCTCGATAACGCCGGTGTTTTCGTCCGCGCCGCAGGCCTCCGCCATGCGCGGGCAGACGGTCGGATTTATCAGAAAGTTCTGACCGAGCGACTTCGAAAAAGTGAATCCGTGAGCCGAGAGTATTTCTTTTATAGTATTGATATTTGAAAGATCCTGCATATTATCTCCTTGTTATTCGGTCAGCGAGCAGATGCGCACGCCGAAAAGTCCCGTTTCGACCTTGACCTCAATTGAATCGCCGACTTCGACTTTGCCGCAGCGCTCCTTTGGCAGGTCGATCCACGCATCGACTCCCGCGCCTTTCCACGGGGTCACGCGGATTCTGTGCGGACCGTCATAAAACGCGGTTCGGATATCGTCGTCCGTCTCGATAACGACCGTGTTGACATTATGTACGCCACGGGTGAACGTGTTGTTGAGCGTCATGGCGCAGCCCATTATAGAAAGCGCGGCGAGCAGAATAAACAGCGCCTGCTTCACTCCGCCGACGGAAAAGCCCGCGAACTTCTTTTTGCATATTATATAGGCAACTATAGTCAGCACAATGGCGATAATGACGCTCACGCAGAGCATCGGACCGAACGAGTCGATGGCGTTGTTTATCTCGGTCTCGAAAATCATGAGAGCCACCGGCACCATCGGCGCGCACCAGATGCTCTCCGTGCGTCCGCGGCACATATCGAATGTCAAAAGTCCTATGCTCGCCGCTGAATAGACGACCGCTGCCGCCGCGACGAATTTCACGCTGTGGAAGAACGCGAACAGCGCAAACACCGCTATATTGGCGCACAGCCAGATTATATTTTTCTTTTTCATTGATTTAACCCCTCGTTGACGGCAGATTGTATTTTACTGATTCGCACCCTTGCCGCTCAAATATTCTATATCCATTGCGAAAATACGTGCTTTTTGGCAGTGCGACATTTCCTCGCGCTTTTCATTTGTTACCGACGGAGTCAGCGACCGCATCATCAGGCGAAAAGCATTCTCCCTGCGTTTGTCATCGGTCTCCTCGTATATTTTCCCGAAAGCGATAACGCTCCGATATTTTGTGGTGAAGCGGTCTTCGATCACTCCGCCGTTTTCAACGACGCAAAAGGAGCATTTGTTATCCCGCGCTATGGCGTCGATTTTATGACCCTCGGCGGCGCAGTGGAAAATATATGCTCTCGCCGTCATAGACATAGTTGAGCGGCACGGTATAGGGATAGCCGCCGTCGCCCGCGAGGGCGAGCACACCGTAAGAGCCGTTTTCGAGGATTTCTTTTGCCTGCCTCTCGGGCAGTTCGCGCTCAGTGCGCCTCATTTTTCTGAACATATCATATCTCCGTGTGGTTTGGTTGAGAAATTTGCTAAAAGTATTTTGTGAATGCCCCGCAGAGAGACAGAACGGGTAATAAAAGAGCGGGTGAAGCAAAACAATAAATTATAGTTTGTAGCTGTAAATTGCTGCGATAGGCAAGCAATCAATATTGCAAATCAGCACAATCTTGTAAGGGCGGATATTATTCTCCCGCGAAATCCGTACAATCTTATTGCCGCGTATTTTGTAGGGGTCGGCGACCTCGACGACCCTTTGACGCGTGAGCGTCACGATATGAAATTGTAGAATTTGCACTCTATCTTCGCGTCGCACTATCTATAATCAAACTTTTATACTTCCCGCGTTTCGGCATTTTCTTTTTATTTGAAAAAGAAAACGCCTGCAAAAGAAAAGCAAACTCAGGGCTGCGCCCCGAGACCCCGCGAACGCCGCGCCGCAGTACTTAGCTCGAGACTCTCAATAAGTTGCTCGGCACATTCGCGCGCAAACGCGCCGGAGCTTGAACGAGTGCGCGCTCGTGCGTCTTGCTTCGCAAGCCGTTCCCTCGCTCCTCTAAGAAAGCTGTCAAACACTGCGGTGTGGCTATTGAAAATCTGATAGTTAAAGCGGCAAAGTGCGATGCTATATTTACTGCAAACAGTTGATTTTGACTATGATATAAACGCTATTCTGTTGAACTCGCACACTCACAGCAATCTCGTGTCGTTGATTATCAGCTCGAAGCTGCAATCGAGTCTGGCGGCGGATTTTTTGCAAAGCACCATGCGCTCGAGGAAAATCTCGAAGTATTCCATCACCGGGCAGATGTCCGTGTCGATCTTCAGGCGCAGGATTATTACTCTGTCCTCGCCGTCAACCTCAAGCTCCGAGTCCACGACTGCGTAGTTGACCCTGTCGTGAATGTCCGTGCTGACTGTTTTACTGTTTCTGACGCGGCTTCTGCGCACGTCGCTCTTGTCCGCGAGGATGAGCGCCGCGGCGATCGGGCTGACGGGTGCCGCCGTCTTTTCGTCGTGGTGCCCGATCGCGCCGACTATCATCGCGATGTCCTTCGGGTTTATGTCGAGACTGCGCAGAATGTTGA